>JAABUO010000123.1_pt1 | contig 210251 bp, 64 predicted proteins | sample 5559291 | NCBI WGS metagenome assembly JAABUO01 (sample SAMN10711878, study PRJNA513372) | rock metagenome | isolation source: Antarctica rocks | place: Antarctica: Victoria Land, Finger Mt sud
ATTTATATTGCTTAGTAAGCTCTTATATTGTCTTTTTTAGACTAGTAGATCTGCTAGATCTGGCGAATCTGCTTGAACAAAAGTCTCGAAAAAATGTCTTCTAGATCTGCTAGAGTTACGTTTCCGAAATGCGAATGCTCTTGTTCATCTTGAATTATCATTATATTAGTAAGTTTTGTCTAGACATTAAGATTACTTATTGATGTAATAAAAATAGCGATAAAGATATCATAATTAACGTCCTAAGCTTTTTATTCTTCATTGCAATTCTCTTCATTCTTTTGTCAAATTTTAAATAGAGCGTGATTCATTTCTTCACGTCTTCGAGGAAATCGTTGACAATTAATGACTTGAAAATAATTTAAACGATTTTGTTTTTAATTTCTCGTTTAAGTTGCAAGTAATTGTTCTTGTTTATTTGAAGACGAAGATTGTAAAGCGCAACGACATAGATTCGTGTACAAATAGAATTATCGATCTTGCGCTAATTTATTAGTCGCAAATGTTTATAGAGTTAAGAGACAATAAATGCTTCTTTTAGTTTTTCGAACGAATTGAAAAACATTGTTAATTGAATTTATGATGTGTAATTAGATTTAAGTCTTTTGGGGATGCAAACATTTGTCTCCTATATTTGCTATAATTTTAACAAAAAATTGTCTTCTCTCTTCGCTTGAAATTGTTGTCGAATGCGTTTTTTTTCTCTCTTCGTTTAATGTTGTTGCGAGGTTAGATTCTCAAGACGTTTTTGTGCTTTAAGAAATAGTGTTTAATAGAAGATCTTGCAACGACGCGCAAACTAAATGACAATTAGCAAGGTTAACATAAGAAAGATGCTAGAATTGACAATATCTAAATCTTCTAAAAGACTTTTAAAACTATTATCTCTATTGACGCAAGTAACAATTGCGTCGTTGAACTCTCGAGTAGCTATAATGCTTATATTGTTTAATGACCTAAGTAAGAAGAGAAGACTAGAACGACGCAACTTTGTGCACTAGGTCGAACGAGTAAAGCGCTTAGTTATTTGTCATTCCTATAACGTTGTTGCATTGCAACAACGTTGCAAAGATAATATAGATCAAGAGATTATTAATTTGGTCTTAACTACATTATTTCTTGGAAAGTTGCTATTAATGCGCTCTACATCTTTCAAATGTTAACTATCTTTTTCGTCGAAGTTATCATATATATTTTGTGATTCATGATAAGCTCAATCTTCGTTCGATCGTCTAGCGCGCCATATTGTTACTTCGTCCACTAGTATTGCTCTAATATAACATTATAGATCTATTATAATTGAGCGAAGTAAAGTATCTCGATCACGTTCGCGAGAAGATTAGCATTCTTAATTCTTGCTCGTAATACGAATAGAAAGAAAAGAAGAAAATTGTCATTACTATGTTTATTCGTAGCTTTCATAAAGAACTCATGGGTCTTGCAACCTTGTTCTAAACAGATTTCTACATATTGTCTTGTTTGTCTTCTTCGTCTTGTTAATTAGATATCGCTTCGTCTCTTGCAATCTTCTTTGTACGCTTATATCTCTTGTTGCTTTTATTATGAAAAAAGTTTTATCGAAGACTTATTTAAGCGTTCTTATTTGTGTTCTTGTCGCTAATCTTGCGACATTTTCTCTTTTGCGTTGATAGCTTATTCGTTTGAATTCGAAGTCTTAGTTATTTCGTTAATCATAAACATGAATTATAATGTTAAAATGCGCATTAAACTTCGCTTTAATTAGTTTATTAACGTTGAACATCTTAAAGAGAATTAACAATAATAAGCATAGACTTGCGAATAGTGCAATATGTTTATAACGACTAATTAATTGATTTAGGAAAATAGGCTAGTTTTGTTGTTGAATTACTTCTTCGCTTCTTTCTCACATATGTATCAATTTTAGAGATATGTCTTCTATTAGGAAAACATATCATTCAAATGTTAATGTTCATTCATAGCTCTTATTTACGCGACAAATTTTCTTGGGCGTAAACTTACGTTACTTTAGACAATAATGACGTAGATTTAATTTTGTTGCTATTCTTATTTTTACGCTTTTAAAGTTTCTATCTTTTATCAAGTACAATTACGTTAATATCGTGAAACTCGTATATGCTAATTTGAATTATAGTTTGCGTAAGAATGTCTTACATTTCTAGATTGTTTTTAGCGCAAGCTTTTTGAAGTTTTTGCTTCTTAATTTGATTTATTGGTAAACTCTTATCGTCTTCAAAGATCATCGAAAATGAAGATTTAATTTTGTTGAAAGTTTTATACTTTGTTTTGCAATTGTTCTCGCGACATTAATTTCTTTGATAATGAGATAAAAGTTGTTATGAATTTGATCTCTACTTCTCGAGGTAACAAAGAAAGCTTACAACTATAAGAGAGCACTAACGATAAACATAAATCTTGCTATTGCTTATCTTGATACAAATTTCGCTACGTTGCGTTTACATCGAAAACAATCTTAGAGCTTAGACTCTTATTAAAGATCGTAAAGAAATATTAAACGAAACATTAAACAAATTGGTGCATATTTTTAATTATAATATTAGCTATAGACGAACATCTACATCATTATTGAGAAAATTATTGAATTATTATACAAATAATTTTATAGAGCTTTACGCATGAAACTAGATTCAAGTGACAAAGAAGTTAGAAATGCTAAAAGAAAAAATGCTTAATTTTGATTTTAATTAATAAGAGAATGTTAACACTTATTCTCGTGAGACTAAAGCATTGAAGAGAGAAAGAAGCGATCAATTAACGTTAAGTATTGTCGATTAAGATGCAACGCCACGTGATTTGAACTTGAATATGCTTCGTAATCTTTACTTCAATTACAAACAACAACGTGCAAAGAGAACGAGAAGATAGCTTAAGAAAGAAGTTATTAGTTGCGTTAAAACGAAGTAATGTTATCGTTGCAAGATAATGATAGTTTTCGTCGAAAAGAAATGCGTCAAACAATATTGCGAACATAGACGTTGTCACTATTGTCGTAACTTCAACAAATAAAGAAGACAAATATAGACTAAAGAACGAGATAAAATAATTAGAATAAGATAATTTACATCGTAATTTAAATCTTTTTTATGTTATTAGCGAATCAATATTCTTTTAGGGTTTTGCGTTCAATTATACTTATTATAAGAAATGTTACTCGTCGATGATTAATCGTGACGTTCGAAAAATAATAGGAAATTTTTTCTTTGTTTAAAACGATAAAGGTTTTCGAGCAATGTAGTAAGAGAAAAGAATTGACGCGTACGAAGAATCTTCTTTGCAAATCTAGATTCAAAATGACGTAAGTTCGTACTTTGCGAATTCTTGAATTAACGTGTCTATTTGTTTTACACTATTTCGTCTTTACAATTTTAGACATAGCTTAACACTATTTGTATTAAATGATCTTATAGATAGCTCTATTGCATGCTTTTGTTGCAATGTGATTAATAAAAATAATTCGATAGCTCGCGATCATTCGAATCTTAACTACTTGAAGTCTCTAGAAATATTAATATTTAGCTTCGTTGTAATTGATAGCTAATGACTATATAGATGTATCGAATGACTGTTTTCGCAAGGTTTTTACGTTCTACTTTAACTATCTTCTTCGTCTAGTTCGATCGTCTTTTAGAATCTTGCCAATCATGTTGTTTCTTGTGAACACACATTTCGCTTTAATTGCTTCTTTCTCTTCTTCTTTGCTAGTAAACGTTGGCAAGATAAAACTCTTCATTAGCTTATCTCTTGCATAAGCTAATTATGGCCTCAATAGACGACGATTGACCAAACTACTTAAGTTAGGATTATCGTTAAAGTTGTGACGTACAAGAAGGCAATTGAAGAGAACGAAGATTCTAAGTGAAAGAAAATGGGCGATGAAGAATGCGACAAATCTAGCGATATCATAAAGTTCGATAAGAAGAAATCATTTTTACGAACAAAATCGTTAGTGATTTCACAACACTCACTATTTATCAAATTGATACACGAGAATGATAAGAAATTAGCTTCGTGTTCTAGTTCAAAGAGTTGTCAATCTCGTACATTAAACAATTCTTGTGCTTTCTCTTCTAGCAATACGCGACACAAGATGATTTTTAAGAAGATGACAAAATCTTTGCGACGAGAGCTTCTTTGAAAACGACAATCATGGGTCACATTCGCTTTCAATGAAGAAGTTCTTTCAAATAAAAGTCGAGAGAATTTCGATGCTAATTTCCTTCTTAGAAGAGATAATAGATCATTTTCTTTAGACTTATATAAATACTTCGAACATAGCTAGATACGATGTTATGATCTCATCGATTTTAGGCATAAAGCAATACACACTTGTACGATTGTCTAAGATGAAAGATATATTGAACGTACTAAATACAAAGATCGAGACATTGAATAAATTGCTTAGTGTCTAAGAAGTTGAATGATAAATCATGAGAGATGGTTGTACTTAAGTCGTATTGCTCTACTCTATAGACTATGCTTGGCGAGATATTTTCTAGCTTAAATGTCGATCTAGTTTACGACCCTACTAAATCTATAGTTAGCGAGATAGAGAATTTGGATTACAACATAACAAAGACGTTGTGCGAGTAATTGTTTATCAAGAGAGCAAAGAGGATGATCAAAGAAAGCTAATCAATGATTGTTGATTTTTGTGAACATTTTACAATACGCATAAATGGTCGATGCTATTAGGCGACGATTTTTGATGTTTTGGCGAACTTTAGGCCACTATATATTGTATTTCTCACGTGTTTAATTATAATTAACTTATATACGAATGTGATCTAAGGTCTAGTGTTTCGAATATTAGGACACACATATCTTATGCGATTCGAATTCTAACGAAGTGTAGCTTTACATTCTTAATTTTATGAAAGTACACAATGTTGCTAAATCGCTTTTTGTAGAGATAAGCGACTAGATCAAAAGTGCAGTTTGTTGTTCTCTAAAGATGTATTCGTTTGCGTAGCTTGACATGCTAGATAGATAAATGTAAGGATAAGGAGCAACAACGACAATTACTAGCTAAGCGCACGAAAAAGAATAGATAAAACGTTCACTAGAGAAGTTGTTCTTATTACGATTAACTTCTTGATCATTCAATAACGTTGCAACTTTTCGATAGTATTGCTCAATAGATACGCTCGAATCTTTTGCAAACAAAATGTGTGAACACAAAAAAGTCAAGTATAAATGTGATCACTTAATCTATCACGTAAATGCGTGATGTCACAAATATCATTATTAGACATTACTTTTATGCAATCTTAATCTTGTCGAAAAGTCAATCTTTATCGTTGTTGTTATATGAATACATTGTGAGACTAAACTTATCTTTCTTTAAAGAAAATCAAAGAAACATGAAGTGTAATTTGTCGTTGCATTCAATTACATAAACTCTTAAAAAATAATAGAAACTATAGATTTTTGCACTAAGAAAGAGCATAGGCGACAATGATTTACTAAGTACGAAAAAAGACAATTAGTCATAATCTTGATTCATTTATTGCGTTCGAAGCAATTTCAATACGATTTAAAGTATCGAAAAAGACATTAAAGCTTATTTTGTCGCAATAATTAGAAAGTGAATGAAGCTAAGCTTACGTCTCGCAATGCAAGATGTATAAAAAGACTTCAACAAACGTCTTTCGATTATAGAAATAAGAAGAAGATCGACATCGACTTTTGCAAACTAGTTAAAGAGTAATATTGAACTAAAAAGTATGCAAAGATATATTAATAAGAAAAATGACGACTTGAATTAAATTGTAACTTAGACGTGAAAGAAATTTATTAACATTTAAGATTACATTTGATCAACTCTTATAAAAGACAATTTAGTTACACTTTGAAGCGATTATTAATTATTAACTCTTCTTTGCGAGAACTTGTTTGCCTCGTTTGCGTTCACATTGCATAGAATTTTATACTTTAAGATTCTACAACAATTCTTGTGCGTTCTCTAATTCGCTTCTAGGCAATTATATGTTCTTTTAGCGCACATTGTATTCATAGCCACTTCTCGTTCGTCTCTTGTTGACAATTTTCATTATCTCTTATTTCTTCTCTTTATCTAGTGCTAAATGTTGTTTGCCTTGCAAACGCTTAGGAAAACGTGAGATAATAACGATAACGCTATAGGGATAAATAGCAACTTCTGCTCCATAATTGCTATCGCAAATTGTTTGTCTATGCAAATTCTAAAATAGAGTAACCCTAAGCAAGGTTGAGCGATCGAGAGAGGGGATAATAGATTCGTTAATAGTACAATCATTCAAATAATCGTGCGTTTTTGACTGTTTTTGGGGATGAGAGCTTGGAACATACTTAGCGCATGTAAATCTAATAAGATTACCAAGTTCGTTGATTGTTTCGACGTCGTCCTCAATTACAAGAGAGTTATCTAAAAACAAATCTTGAGAATTGATCAAAAATGCATGCTCATCTTGATTGTTGTCGACCTCACTAGATAGACTTGAATTTGTTGTATTTTGACGTTGCTAATACAATCGCTTCCAAGAATTTCTTAGGATAGACCAAGGAGGCGAAGAAGATAATATTCGACGAATCACAACAGGTTCGCCTTGCTAGACTAGGTGATTGGCTCTAAATCATGCCAAGACCTGACATGCTAGTCTAGAGTGTTTTCATGTTGGATTCTAGAAAGACGAGCTTTCTGCGCTATCGTCGCACTTACTTACGTTCTAGAGGTGGATAACCAACGAGTATCGTGTGAAGTCTAGATGAAAACACAATACCTTTCTAGCTCGCTTAAGACTTAGCAAAAGACGTCGAGCTACCATTGACGCTTTAAGACTAATAGTTTCCTCATCGAACCAATTGCGTTCAAGGGAAGATATAGATATTCGAAATCTAGTTGCGAGGTCTTTAGTGAAGAACTAGAAGTACGTGACTCGTGCGCTAAAAAGATTCAAGCTTAAAAGCACTAGATATTCGTTAGATATAATTTTCGAATGCAATTCTTCCAAGCGCAAATTTTATTGAAAATAATATTAACAAATTTTGCGATAAATCTTGTCGTCATTCGACTTCTTTTCATTAAAATATTTCTTGATCAAATATGTTCGCAAATTAAGATCGATATCTATCTAAAACATCTATCAAGATCGTCGTTATTCACGAAGAGAATAAGTTCATTTGCGAAATACAAATTTATTGTTTACTATCTTAATTTCAACTCTTTTGTCGTCTAAATACGATGTCGTTCGTGCAAACAATCGATCTAATAGTCGATCGAAAAAATCAACTTTAGATATTCGTTCTACGAAGAGTTTTCCAATTGTCGCGTTAATATCTTCGAAAATTCTTTAAAGACATCGAGAGAACTACTAATTAATGACAACTAAAATGTGATTGTGCTTATTAAGCTCTCAACAATTCTTTTAAAAAATTGCTTTTAATCGTTCAACGTTCTTGTTGTCGAATTTTCTCGATTAATTTTATTAAAAATGTAGTTATTTAAGTTTAATGCGAACGATTTTCTTGTATTTAATACGTTTTTTTATCTTAATTCTTGATTCTTTCTCTCGAATTTAACTTCTTCACATCTTGACAAACTCTGTTTAATAAAAATTCGAAAAGAGAAAAATACATAATGTTTTAAGACATAAAGAGCTCGTGAGATACAAGACATGCATAAGAAGTCAATTTTGACAATCTTTTTTCCACAAAGATGTAGAATCGCTCTTCAAATCTATCACACTTCTCTTCTTCTTATCTCAAAGTTAACTTTGTCTAATCTTGTGCTCTAAATAGTAGCTTGATCATTGTAAGACTTACATTCTCTTTTCGTGTTCTATTCTTTATTTAAATATTACTTTTCGTTTGTCAATTACACACAACGCACCTTTTGATTTTCTACGAAGTCGATAATAAGTTTTCAAAATTTTAATCGCAACACTCAATTTAAATTGCAAGAACTAATAGAGTTAAAGCATTCTACTTCGCTTCTAAAGTTTACAAGTTACGTCACAAAAGAGTAACAAAAATTGCAAAATTGTCAAGTCTTAAAAAAAATGCGTCAAAAAAATCGTTCTCTTCGCCAAAAATGATTAACAATAGATCAAAAATTCACATTAAATACAAAGAAATAAAAGACGAATCGTCGTAAAATAGTTATTCGATAATTTTCTAACTTAAATACAATAATTTCGTACATGTCGCTACTTGAAAAAGAAACTCTTAAAAATGTGTTTTTGTGAAAAGCTTTGCGACGATTTCGAATTCTTAAATAGAAATCAAGATAATTTATAGCATTCGACAGGATTACATCGTTAGCGTTCTAAAGATCTTTCGTTTCGAAAACTCATTCTACGTCGTTTTCGAACGTATGATCATTTCTTTTGTGTAGATTGTCGCGTCTTCTCTCTATCTTAACGAACAAAAATTGATCGTCATATTGAGACAAGTAAACTAGGCGAACATGAAGTTACGAAGCATGTGTTGACTATGATAGATATTTGAGAGTCTCGATTATTTTGCTTTACGAGAGTTGAAGCATGAATCTTTAAGTTGCTCGAATGTTCTTCTAAGCGTTGAGAAAGACGTCAAGATCGATACTTCTTCATCACCAACTATATAGGACTTCATTGACATGAAATTTTAACGAATCAAGAATGTTGTCGCCACGTTGCTCCCTCACGCAACGTTGGTATCCAAGACGTGTGAGTCTTGTACAAGCGTCAAGGATCTCGTCCATTAAGTGTTCGATCAACTTGGCAATCTTCCTATCAATATCTGGCGGGAGCTAGACATCCAACTCCTGGACTGTCTCGCGGAATAGCGCTAACACAGGTCCACATACGACTAAGTCAACACTTGTCTTAGATAACATCTCTAGATAGAAAGTCACGACATTAGATGTTGCAAGATCTGTTGGAGAATAACGTAGAAGGGTGTCCCCTAGGTGAAGGACGCAGAAGCTTATGAACGACGTTTGATATCGAGTTGCATCTAGTCGTCGCAAATGCTCTATACTTTCTAGTTTATAACGAGCGTGATACATCGCCATCCGACGCAACTCGTCCTCGTCTAGACCACTAAAATAATGGCAATTTAGCAACGATAGAAGATGCTATATTAATGCAGTATGATATAGCACGCTAGGCATGGGTTAAGTACAATGGTCATCTAACCTCGATCTACCAATGAACCACTTATTGAGGGTAGAGTATATGTGGCAAAGGCTAAGACTCTACGTCCACCTTCTTCAAAATTGGTGGTAAGTTCTCTTTCCATTTAGTGTAATGCCTGTGGAGTGTGATAACTTTCTGTGCAGTAATCTTGCCCGAATACCCACAGTACAAATTGAGGCAATCACGACAAATTCGAAATAGCTTAGCTTGATAATAAGTTGTTAAGATAGCGTGGCTTGGTCTTGTAGGCATTTCTCTCTCGTCGCCAACAGATCGATAGAAGCGCCAGACCGCCTAATCTTTTTCAATCTGGACGTGTTCGAAGGAGACTTTATTCTCCGCCATTTGAATGTGGAAGACGATCTTCATCAATGGTAGCGATCGATCGCGAAGATGCGAAATCTAGACGATTACATTAGCTTCTTTGTAGAAGCTCAAATCGAACAAAGGATCTACAAACATATACGCCAAAGTAAAGAAAGCAATAGCAACAAGACACACAAGAAATACCTCGCACATATTTACGCGAATCGAATTTCGCAAAATTACGAACGCGTGAAGCAAGCGCTCAAGAAAGACCTACGACACGAGCGATAATGGTCAGTATTAATTGATGGGTTCGTTGCTAATAGCGAGGACAACATTCTAGAGCTCGACCTAGGGCTCCTCCTGCTCTGCGAATTCGCCATTCTTGGGAAAATATCACAGGCCCACTAATGCAAGACGAATCTGCTAACTCTTATAAATAGTATAACACTTCCATACGTTCAACTCCTTCCAGACCTTGGAGATCATAGTCTTCTCCCACTTCAGACGCGAGTGCAGAGGCTGATTCGACGAGCAAAGAGCCAATGCGCGTGATTCTCTGTCCCCTATCACTACCATTGGTTTCTGTTCCCGGGTAAAACAACCCATCCAAAGCCTTGCATAAACTCCATCACTGAAGGGGTCGGGGTCCCACCGTAGACTCTAACGATGATCTTGTCCAGTGAAGGAATGGCTTTTAGCTGCACATCAAATTGCGACAATGCCTCTCGAATGAACTGTAAGTTGTCCTGATCCATCCTGGTTAAGCCACTGGAATTGTTACTGTAAAAGTGAGTTTCCAGTGTCGTTAGATTGATGCACTTTTCTTGAAGAAGCTTCAAACTCTGCAAGCTGTCTTCCCTAAGCTTGGATTCTCCTGGTTGACCCTCTATGACCGGGAAATTGATGCATAAATGAGACAGTAAACTTGCGTTCACAGGCCCAATGCAGTTCAAAAAGGCTTGCAGGAGGCCAACTTGTTGCCGCGTCGTATCCAGGAAAGTAAAATTACTCATTCCATAGAGTACTGCACCGGCCTCGCTCTTCATCTGTCGGTTGGTATATAGCAATGCAAGCCATCGAAATGGTCTCTCAGGCGCAAACGTCTCGACTCGAGAACCTGGGTCTTGAAAAAGGTAGAGTGGATGTGCCACAATGAGCACTCTTTTGTAAATGTTGTTGCGAGCCTTGCCAGGCAAGCTGAAGAAGTTGATCGCAGCCGAGCCCACTGGCTGTGAGAACGCCCTTTCCGATCCTGAGCCTGGGACGGGAGGCAGTTGTTGGGGTGCTGGTGAATGGGAGTGGCCAGTGGAAGGCGATGTTGTGGTCGAGGCCTGAAAGCTCTTTCTCTTGGGATCCATCACAATCCGATGTCAGCAACGCAGAATTTACCGAGAGGCGTGTTGTGGTGTGTTGAACAGGTGATAGATTTTCGCCTGCCAGGTGAGACAGGATATATAAGGCGATTTGCGAGACGTAGCGAACAGGTAGTGCAGCTTTTTAAAGCTCCACACCGACCCAAAACTGCGAACGGTAACTAGTCCGACAAGGCAAGCGGCTGAGGCACAATCTGTATGCTCGCTGCTAGGCATCCATTTCCTTCAGAAGGTGCGTCGAAAAAGCGACTGGTACGAGTAGTGATCGATCATTACAGGACACGTATCTTGGGACGTAGCTTGATCAAAGATGTTCTTTCACGTACTGAGCGCGACTCGTTTAGAAGAGTAATTAAAGGAAAGGTGTAGACGATGAGCGATCAGCTTACGATTTGCGACCCTCTTTCCGCGTTCTGTACATAGAGAGAAAAGTTTGCAGGTGTGAGCGGAGATGCAACATAAATGACACAAGGGTCGGTCCATCTAATCACCGTCTGTGCTTGTGCGGGGTATTCTTCTTGGCGGCTATCGAATTCTTGTACTAAAATCCCTTTCACACTTTCTAAAACCTTAGGCACGCTGAAATGACGTTTTCTTCAACGACGCAGAATGGAAGCATCCGGCACAGGCTTTACGAGCGACTGAGTCGATTTCGGCGTAGATCTCGAGGTTCTTCGGACGACTCGAAGGCTCAATTGCTTCCAAGAACCCAAGCAGACCCAGATCTTGTGACCAAGTAAGTGTTAATTTTGCCCAGCCAGATCTTGCTAATTAGATTAGCAGTCCAGCTTCGATTGCGCAGTATGGGACATATACTGCCAGCCCACTACCGTTCAATCAAGCGAGCGATATTCCCAGGGTGTCAACCACAGCCAGAGATGATGAAGCTCAAATCCGAAACGATCAAAGTGCTCTTTATGCAAGCGACCTTGAACAGATGTCTATCGATCGGTCGACGCTTGGTGACGACATTGGAAATGTGGTTGTTACTTCAGATCTTTGGAGCGCTGCATTTCGTGAAGCGGTCGACAGTCTTGGGAAAGACATAGACGTTGCTATTCTCAAAGGCAAAAATGTCGAGCAGTTATTCAGAGACCTCGAGGAGATTGACAAGGAGGCAACCCAGGAGTCGGCCTTCTTGCGGGGTGTGAAATATCTACACTCCATACAAGTACCGCTCGAGAGATTCAAGCTGGCATTAGACCTGGCGAGTCCACTGACAAGTCTTGAACCAACCGTGACAACGGTTTTTGGTGTGGTCAGAAGTGTGACAGCGGTAAGCTCATTTCATTGAGATATCACGCCCTGCGTTTGTGTCAGCATGAGTGAATGAAAATCACTGACCAGTATTTACAGATTGCTATCAGCTTTGCAGGTGCTGATCTGGAGTTTGCGAAGCAAATTGGAGAAATGCTAGAACAAATCTCCTATATTGATGATTGTGACACACTTGGCCAGAAAACAAACAAAAAAGACATACATAAGGTAATATACAACGATATATTTGAAGCTCGTCTAATATTTTACAGGCACTGGTATCTGTATACCAGGAAATTCTGGATTTTTATATAGTCGCAATTGAGATTCTCACCAGGAAAGGAGCAAAATTGGTGATGAAAATGGTCGTGGAGAAGGACCGTCTGCCAGACATTGTCCAAGACTTCTTAAGGCACGCTGATACTCTCCGAAAATTTGTACAAAAGGCGACCTGGGAGATTGTTGAGGATATCAAAAGTATGCTCTACGATCGTGAAAGTAAGGTTCTCATATACCCAATTATTGTATAAAATGCTCATCCGACCCTAGTTGCTAGGTGGCTAGGTAGTGATAAGATGAGTCGCCAAAGTCGATACCATGCAGACTTGCGCGATCTTCGAGCTGATCAGGCTTGCAGATTCTTGCTGACAGATACTAATTTCATCAAATGGTATCGCGCCCCCGATTCCCGTCAGTTGGTAATTCTTGGCGATATGGGCTGTGGAAAAACCGTCGCAACGGCATTTCTTGTAGACGAGCTAAGTCGAAGAAATGCGTGCCAACTGCCTCAGCCCAAGATCTGCTATTACTATTGCCGAGACGACGAGACTGGCCAGGCCATTCACATATTCTCTGCCCTAATTTTAGCGCTCCTTGAACAGCTCTGTGGGCTAAAAAAAACATTTTACGAATGGTATAAGCAAAACCAGGCTTCCGGAAATCTTGAGCCAGCGACAAACAGAAGGAAACTTCAAGAATTCCTGGAAAAGGTGCTGGAATCACTCGATCGTCCACTTTTCATCGTTATTGATGGCCTAGACGAGTGCGATAGAGAATCTCGAAACAGTCTTCTCAAGCTTATAAAAGCTTTATCGCAAAAGAATCCAAGGCTCAAGACTATACTTTCCTCCCGCCCTGAAGAAGAGATCTTAGAGCAGCTCGATGAAACGGCCAGGATTGACCTAGTTTCTGACGCTAAGAGAGACGGCGTCATTGTTGAGTATACAGTCGAGAGGCGATTGCTCTATCTGTCGAAGGACGTCAAAGCGCTCGTTACCGAAAAACTATCTCGTTTGGCGCAGGGGAGCGCCATATGGACGAAGATGATAATTGAACTCATTGAGGTCCGTGGAATCAGAGCGCTTGGTCCAATGCGACTCTTTTTGGAAGAGATGCCCTTACCTCGGCAGCTCTCAAAGCTCTACGACACTTTACTTTCACGATGCACTTCAAATGACCCGGAAAATCAGAAGCTTGCTAGGACAGCCTTGAAGCTTCTCGCGGTCACCCGTAGACCTCTTAGCATACTAGAACTTGCCTGGGCTGTTGCGTTGGCTGCGGCTCGGCAGGATGTTACCACCGTGGCCGCTCTTGCCAAGCTGGTAGACCATCAAAGGGTACTGGGTTTTATTCACCCGTTCATTACTCGCATCGATTGCAGTGACGTAATGAAGCGTCAAGTTCGACTCGTGCACCAGTCGGTGAAGGAGTACATAATCAAGGATTGCACATTGAACCAGCCTCATCTTCAAGGGCCGGCCATCCGGATAGCGACTGATCAAGCGCTTGTTGATCAGCCCATCGAGCATTTGGAGGCATGCATTTTAGATATCTGCATCAGATATCTCTTGTTGGACGATATTGGCCACATCAATATTTTTTCTGATGAGCAGGTGGCAATTGACGAGCTGCCCCAAGAATTCGACTTATTCGATGATGACAAAGAGCCGGTCGAGTACGATCCGCGCTGCACGTGGGAAGACTGGGAAGCAAACATGATCCGCTACGATCCGATCGAGCGTGGCTTCGGTGGGTTCTTCGTCTACGCATCATGCCATTGGCTCGAGCATTTCGGCGCCATCAAGGTTGAACCTCTTCCAAGCCTGGCGAGCATAGAGAGTCTATGTCTTGCAGGCTCAACTCGACTTCACAATTGGATTCAACAAAACTGCCGTCCGGGCTGCGCAATCAAAGCAAGGTTTCAATTTGACAGTAGGTTGTACGATCCACTCAGCATAACTTCGCTCTACGGCTCAGAAGCCATGCTACGCCACATGCTTGAGAACTCGGACTTCGACAAGGACAAGTTCCTTCCCCAGCCAGCTACAGGGGCCGCTGATCAAATTCTCCAGTGGGGTGACCTGGCTAGGCTCAGGATACTTCTTTTGGAGGGTAAACTTGATCATCAGCTTCGAAATCTTGACTTTTTTCGACTCATTATAAGACAATGGTCCGATCCTACTACACGCCACCACGATTGGGACTTAGTATTCAACCTTATCGATCACGTGTTAGATACATTGGTTCAGGAGCATTGTGCCAATGAACTCCTTTGCATGGCTGCCAGAGCGGGCTGTATGCCCATAATCCAGCGTTTGATGATTAGAGCTCAGCATGGGGGGAAGCTGAAGACTGAATTGCTGCGTGGGGTTCGACGCGAACAAGAACTTCCATCATTTGGCAAGTCAGTGCATCAATCAGTTGGAGAGGCTGTTTTAGGCAACCATGTTGATGTGGTGGAATATCTGTTGGGGCAGAAGGGCATTGAAGCACACCTTCACTACCTCAATTCGCATGGTGAAAACGTTCTGCATCTGGCCTCAGGGCTTTGCAACCCAGCAATGTTCCGCCTTTTAGTCCCCCGTTTCCTGGAGGGTAGGCACCAGACAGACGATCAGGGGAACACGGCCCTCGTGCGGATTATTATAAGCTCTTCAGGTTCTCAGGACCGGTATGAGTCGGCAAGGACACTGCTCTTGCAGGGCGATGTCAATGGGAATAGCCACTTTTGGGACGAGCAGCAGGATCCTTTGCGGATGGCTGTGCGGCTGGGGGATTTGGACATGTGCTGCCTCTTGATTGGTATTGGCAACGTAAATCCGCTCTCAGCCCTGACACGTGGTTACGATGGGCAAATGGTACTGAAGGATGAGTCTCCCGAGAACGAGGAGAATATGCCGGCTATATTGCAATTGCTCAGCAAAAATGCTAATATAGCCTCCACCTTGGTTGAATGACGGCCCCCTTGGGCGGGATACCGAGTGAAAAACCCCTGGGTCGAACAACTTCATAATACGATGGTCTGCTGTTATCCCGCACGACATGCTGCAAGTCGAAAGGCCTGTTATACGTGTTTTCCGACGGCGATGATGCGGTCAAGCGAGTAGCGTCTTCTCCATTTCGTTAGCAAGCACATAGTCGTGATCCTTAGATTGCCAGCGTAGAAGGCGAAGTCTGATGTGCTGGTGATGGAGATGTTGTAGAGCTTTCCACTTACCTCGATTTTGATTCTTTCTGATGGAGTATCATAGGCTGAGGTTTGATGTTGTGGTATTTCTCCTGATTGGGCTAGGAAGACATTCTTTTGGTAATCGTTCCACCGCATTGTTGAAGGGGGCCCAATCGACAGGGATTTTATATAAGACAAACCAGATGGACATGCGGGGTTAAACAGCGTGCTTACCACGAAGGCTGCTAACTCAATTCCATGATCTCATTGCATTAGAGCAGCACTACAGACGAGAAAAGCAATAATAGACGAATTGTCAAATCACGTAGCGCTACAAATTCATTACTTCGAAAATGTTGTGCAAGCCAACAAGAGTCATCTTTATCTAAGCAAGTATTTGTGATGATTGCCATGAAACATGTAATGACCATATAGCATTGCGTCTTCTACACTTCGAAGCAATTACCAATTAGCGACTCTTCTTTGCGCAAGTTCGTTGGTCTCGTTTGCGTCCACGTTGCGCACGACCTTGTACTTCAAAATCATGCAACAATTCCAATGCGTTTTCTAATTCGGTTCTTGGCAACCATGTGTTCTTTCAACGCACATTGTATTTATAGCCACTTCTTGTTCGTCTCTTGTCAACAATTTTCACGATTTCTTATTTCTTCTCTTCATTCAATGCTGAATCTCGCTAGCCCTAAAGGCGCTCAAGAAAAAGTGAGGTGACTGCGATAACGCTATAGGGATGAACAATCATTGTTGCTTCGTAATCGCCTTCGCGAATCGTTTAGTCACCAAGAGAGGTCGAACGATCAACGAGTAAGATAGTAGATAAGATGCTAGTACGAACATTCAAGCAATCGTGCATCTTTGGCTATTTTCTCGAGTGAAAGCTTAAGAGATATGCGATAGCAATCTTAGACTTAACATTCGTGGCTCTCGTGAAAGCGTCGATTCGATTGATCGTTTCGTCGTCATTCTTAATCACGAGAAAGTTGTCTAAAGTATGTTAGGAAATCCCAAATGTTTATTAGAAACGCGTTATTAACCCACATCTTAACAATCGCTAGCCTCACTAGATCGACTTGAACTTGTCTTCTACCAAGTCCGAAGCATTGGAAAAAGATCCTTATGCGTTATTGTGGACAATCTTGTGATTGTGGTTACCAGGGTGCACAATAGGAACACTTTAGCACTAAAACCATCGAAAACGTCAATCAAGAGAGTACGTGCTCGTAATCTTGAGCTACGGTGTTGCTTTGATCGCTGGGCTAGAGACGCCCCGTCCTCCTGGAGCAATTGACAGCACGATTCGAATGCATCCTTCTGATATTTTGGGAGCGAATGAGTGTCATCGTCAAATGTCGCTCTTTCCGCTTCAAGTTGCTCGATGAAAGTCGTCGCCGACAGTTTATTTGAGGGCATGGTAAATGAAAGATAGGAAACTTAAAATATACCAAGATATGGTCGGAGCGGATGGGGAAAGATGAGAAAGAATAACATACGACCGGACTGGTTAAGTACAGGTTGGATTTGGCGGGGCAAGACTTCCTGGGCGGCGCTAAAACCTTTCAAGGAACAAGCCAATTAACACTGCATCCAACCATCAGTTTTGATAGCGACTAGCGATCTCCTGCATGAACAAAAAAGCACACTATCCGTGTCTAAGCAATCTACTACCGCATCTTCACTACGTTCTCCACCTCGATTCAGACTATCAATCGATGTCACTGAGCTCATGCATGATAATGGCAAGGTTGACGTTTTTCCTTCTACTTCAAGGAAGGGACGGAATAATTGCAGGATGCGGCTAAACCATCCGGGAGGGGAGGGGGTCGATTGAGCTCTTAAGATGTGTATATAAGTCCTTCTCAGCTCTGCTTGGGACTCTTCATTGCCCAATGCCTTAGCTCACAATTCTCCGACTGCCACGCCACTCCTAAGGGTGCCGAAAGAACCTCACGAAAATACGACTCATTGTCCTTCAACCGTCATACAGATTCCTACAGAATTCTGTCCCGAACGCTCATCCCTAATCGCGATCATGGCGCCAACGGATGTTGTTGTCCCAAAACCACCTATCTCTCCACGATCGCCAAAGACACCTTTTAGCAGCTCTACATTGTCGCCATCGAAGTAGATGCTTACCTTGAAGCACGTTCAACAATTTTTAAAGTTGCTAAAGATCGTTCAAATCGTACAACCTTCAAAAGAAGCTTCTTAATTCGTTAAGATCGAAGAAACATTCGAAGACAAGCAAAAAGTTGCGATCAAGACCTCGAAGCTAGAGTTCAAGATTGTCAATAAAATGTCAATGTGATAAAAATTATATTAAGATAATAAGACTTGCTAACGTGTGTATGCTTGCAATTAGAATTCAAAGACATACAAATATAAAATTAAGAAATCAATTAAATCGTCAAATGCAATGATCAATCTAAATCAATACATCTTTGTTGTTTGTTAACGAATTAATAAGTATATTGATGTCTATGCACACTTCTCTTGTTAACGAGAACGACCTAGACAAGAAAACATTAAACTCAACATACTACATTGATATTAAATCAAAAGAGCTTCAAAACATCTTAAGAACGATTCTACGAGACATTCGCATAATTAATTTGAACGAAGACAAATTTACTATAAAGCTCTTCTTCGATTTAGTAGCTTGAGCCTTTCGCTAATTGAAGCTCAAGTTGAACGAAATTTGCTATACAACTATTTTTATGAATTAAAATTGTACTAGAGCAACGCAAATATTAACATTACATACGATGTTATTTGTCTTAAGCACTTAAATCTCTTGATCGACTTCATTAAAACAATTTATTATTTTACGACTTAACGTCTTCTCTTGTTTTTGAAGAATGACGAAATTATTTACGATTTGCTTTGAGCACTCTTTACGTCAAACTCGATAATCTATACAACTTGCTTTGATATCAATAAATCACGATGCGTTATATATGATGTCAACGAAAAGCAAGAGACAAGCAATAAATTAAAGTACTATAAGATAAAGTGTCGATATTTGAATTACGACGATCAAGTGTTTAAGAAAACATTGATCAATCTTGTTATCGTAAAATTTCGTAAAAAAAGACGCATTAGTACGTTGAACGCATTTTCTCTTCGATATTATTTGAACGAACAAAGAATGAAAGTCGAGCTTGTTAAATGCAATCGAAAATTCGTCTTTATGTTCGAAGCTTATTATTGTTATTGTTAAGATACAACATTCTACATGAAGAACAAAGAGTTTATCAAGATGTTTGTCGACAATCGAGTCATACTTGATGCTGCTTTTTTCCAAAGATAAATTCTAACTATACTAGATCGCAACCCTATGAATTGATCAAAAAGAACAATAATGATAAATACTTCAATTCTTTCTTAGAATCTTCTAGCGAACGAAGGCTAAATCAAATTAAAGGCAATGGCGTAAAATCAATCAAAATGAAGAAGAATAACTTGCTCATCTACTATTCGATAGCGCCAAATTTCGATCTTAAAGAAAAATCGTAACGTATAATTGTATTCTTTTTATAATGCGATAACAATCAAATTGATTCGTTAATATATAATGAAATTTGTCGTTGTTAATATCGAAAACATCAAATGATTCTTGACATCTTTCGATTGTTTAACAATTCCCAATGAACAAAAGAAAATTATTATAGCTTTGGCAAAAACTCGTTTAAATTTAATGTTTAACGTCTTATTTGATAACTTCGTAACAAGTAAGAAACGAGATCTTAATGTACTTTTGCAATAAGACGCTCAATACTTTTCTCGAAAAAGACTAACGTATTACTTAGTAAAACATTAGACGTCGAAAAAACCTTAACAATAAAGACAATGTTTAAGCATCTTTAAAGATCGCTCTATTCGATAAATACGTTTGCTTTAAATTCTTTCTCGATCTTGTTTAACTCTTTAAATCTTTATCGAAGAATTAAGTCTTAATTTAGCGACGATGAAAGTTCAACTTTTGCGCGTCTTTCAAATTGTTAATTACTAAAATGCTCTTATTCTTCTAGACGAAACAAACGTATATTTGAAACAACGTTCGAAAACGAATATCGTTCGCAACAAGCTAGTCTTAATGTTTCTTCGCAAATTGAAATATTGCGATGATATTATGTTTCTTATTACAAATCAAGTTTTCAACTTCGATAACGCAATTCTTAGCAAAATATATCTTATGTTAAAATACTATCAATTAGATGTTAATGTGCGAAGTCAAATCTAGAAATATATGCTTTATAGAGTTCACACGTCTAAAGAAGAAGCGATAATAACTCGTCAAGAAATAGAACGCTTAATCTTCACGAAATTTAATGATCGACAAGTAGATTTGCTATGCAATATATTTGAAGACTTCTTTTATTAATCAACTTTCTACTAGATCAAGAATGTGATTATCATAACTTATACTCTAGCTATTAAGAAAAATACTCGAGTGATCTATTCTTATGTCTTGCAAGCGATCAAGGCGAGTAAGAACTTTTTTCGTGAATTCAACGACGCAAGCGTTGTGAAGAGTTTATATCATTGATCTTACGATCGACGAAACTAGATTGTTCCTACGCTTTGTATTAGACAAGTAGGACAACATTGAAGATTTAGCATAGTAATAAATGAGCCAATAATAAACTCTTCGTCGTCATTGATGTAGGTCGTCCTCAATTGAACACAGAGCGTCGCTAGCAAGACCTGCTACCAAGAACAATTGTTTTGGCGAGACACCCCCTCCTTCTAGCGCTAGACTTGCCAGCGTCATTTAGGTCGACGCTGGCAAGAATTATTGCTAGTCGCGTGGATAGTCAAGAGACTCGATAGACGATTTAATGTTATCTTGAATTAATTGCGTTTAGACTTCACCCATATGTTCTACATTCCATTTCTCGTCACATATATTCCCCTTATAGCTCAAGAGTTAGTCGATTTATCTTTTGTGTAGCTCTATCAACATGCCATCGTTAAAGCTATAGAAGATAATTATCTACGAAGATTCGTGCCTCGAAACGTGGCAAGTTTAATGTCAAGATCCCTTCTATAAGTTGCGAAGAGCCCAAGCAAAATGTAATGTTTCCTTGCATATTTGAAGCGAAAAAATCGTGAATTGTACAAGACTAATTGCGATCGCACACAAGCAACGACAAGAACAAGAAAAAGAAGCCTATATTATATGTCGAAGATAAGTTCGAACTCCTGCAAACGCTTTGCATCTTTATGAAGACAACTTTCTCTCACAGACGCTATCGCTTGTAGCAACAAAGATCACGAACAATCGAAGATAAGACATCTATGTCGAAGGCTAAAGTCGTTGCTACAAAACTTCTAAGATTAGAAGCGTTCTATTGTTAACATCAAAGAGATTCTCTTATATGATCATTATCGTTAGATCTATCAAGCGTATCGCGATTGAGACGACGACATAAGAAGACTCTTTGAACGAAGATTAAAGAGATAACAAAGTGAAGCAATTCATCTCTCTAACGTCGAGTTTGTCGAAATCTCTTCTTATCGAATGCAAAGTCATTCAATGCATCTTATGCCTTGATATCGAACATCTATTGGCAGCTAATCGCTTAAAGATTTTTGCCAATCATGACAATCTTAAACAATCTTTTCATCGCAAGCATCTTCGCCATCATTTGAGCGATCAATTTATCGCGTGTTCTCTTTCTCAATGCGACGATACCTTGAACGACACAATGCATTTGCAAAATTATGTCGAAGTGATGCACAAAGCCTTTTGTTGATCCTCATTGCTGCGAACAAACTATTCGTTTCCCACTTCTCCAAAAACTTCCATAGCTGTTTTCATCATCAATCCTTGAGCAGCATCGATTTGGTATCGAGCATGGCCAACTAAGTATCTGTACATTACCGACATTGTGTGCTTCGACGTCTCTTTTATGTCACAGCGCATCGTATCCAAAGCCGTCCACCAGAAATAAACACTAAAGATCTGGCCTGTGATGTATATAAGCATTTTCGATATCATCCGTTCGTTGGAAGTCTCCGTGTATCGTGATGTGAATCTGCTGCCGTCTAACATGCTGATGACTGCGACGGTAATGCCGAGATACAGAAGCAAAAACGCCTCTACGGCATAGACATCGCGTGCATTGTTAAAGTAGACGATACCAACGATCGTAAGGGCGATTAGGAAGAGGTTGTTGACAGATCGTAAGACTTTGGCCTCGCGGAAATGGAAATAGTTGGCGAACCAAACAGCCAATGCTTGGGTGTAGTATCCGATTCGTATACCGATGCCGTAGACGTCCGGATTGCCTGCAAAGCCGCATTCCATACAGGCTGTTTTTTATGTCTCTGATGGATAGCAATCGGAACCCAGGCACCTCTATACAGGAGCTGTTCTTGAATCCTGAGTGCAACGAGCGCTGAAACGATGGTGCTCCGAAGGCTCAATTGATCTTCGCCGGAGGATGGAAGAAACAATCTTGAAGACGATGGACCAACATCCTAAAGTATTAACCAGACTTAAGTGAGGCTGAGAATCGTGAAACATGCAAATACTACCACAGCCCTTGAAAAGGGTTCAAGCGCTGGCATGGGGCACTTTTGCAAGATCTTCCATCCCTGCTTATGACCCTTTTGTTAGGTCTCTCCAATGAGCAAGACACACACCATTCCATGTCTTGCCTCGTCTCCACCGGGTTAACAGCGCATATAATTCCAATGACAATCCGCTGTTTCTTTTTTCAAAGAGCTACCCACAAGGAATGCACCGGCGCATAGGATAGCCAATCTACTTCTGAACATTTCACCTTCTCAGAAGCAGGATTCCCCAATTGGAGCAATCAGCAGGTTTCAACCTCTGCAGCTAGGCGCTGGCATCGGGCGGATCGACACCTAGAGGGTCCAGGGGCACTTTTACCGCGCCTGCAAGAGGGTACAGTAGCTGATACCTACCCGTTGCAACCCGAATATGGTAGGTGGTCAAAAAACAGTAGAATTAGTGGAGAAACAAAAAGGTGATATTTCTAAGTTTTGCAACTACGAAAAGTGCTAAGTACAGGCAATTTTGAAACTAGGCCAAATTAAGTTTATCGATAGATAAATTGGCATTAGACCAATTTAGGCCTAACAACTATTTCTTCCTTGACAACATTTTCTTTCAAGATAAGCTTTTAGACGTGTATCTTTTATAGCGCATTGTTCGCTAAAAATTATCTAAAGATTATTTAAGAATTATCGAATTATACTTGCGTTTATGCTAGAATCAATTGTAAAAAGACGAGAAAAAAAAGAAAATTATTAAAGACAACAACAAGAGAGCAAAAAAGAGAGTATCCTTTATAACAAGTTGCTAAACTCGAATTACTAAAGTAAAAAATAAAAAAAATAAGCTAAAGATTACACAATATAGAAGTAAATAAATACTTGCTATAGATCTAGAAATTCGAGATAAATTATGTTAAAAAAATAGAAAAATAAAGAATTGTAAAAGCAAATTAAGTATCTATTGCAAATGTTTGCTATAGCAATTAACAAAATTATAGAAAAACATAAAAAATCTTGCAAAAAAATCGAAAAAAAGAACTTAATAAAAAGTTAAAGAGATTTAATGTCTATTATAGAGCTATCTAGTTAGTTGACTAACTAGCATTGCTTATTAATGCGACGTTAAAATCGATATCGAGATTAAGCTTATATTTTGTATCGATAACAATTATCTTTTTTTTTAATTCTTTAATTTGAATTCGAACTTTAATTTAGAAAAATCAATTTTGAACTTTAACAATAGTTTGCTCTCAATTAGTACGTTAATATATTGTTTAATTATACTATTGTAGTCTTTCTTAAACTAATAATTTTTTTTTAATAAAATAACGTACTTTTTTGCGAGTTAATTGTATTGCAATAGTAGAAATTAATTTATAATAAAAAAGAGTTAAGTTATTTTCTTTAATTACTTATTAGTATTTATAAAATAGCAAAGAAATTTTTGTAAAAAATTTCGATAATTTTTCTTATTAATTTTGTTCTTTATATTGTTTTTAAAAACTTTGTGTTTTAAAATATATATAATTGATTGTAAATTAACTTTGTTTTAATTGCTAAAAAAATCTTTTATATCTTAGAACTATTTTTAGTCTTTATATATTAATTAGAATTTATTTATTTATTAACAAAGATTTTTAGCGTTCTTTGATTTAATTTTGCATAATTTGTAAGAGCTAAATTAATTCTTTATTAATAAAATAACTCGATATTGTTTTTGAAAATAAATAATTTTAATATCTTGTTAAATTAAAGATATTTTTTTTTTTAGATTGCTCAAGTATTTGTAATTTTTATAAAGAAGATTTTTCTAATTTTAAGTATAGTTAGTCGTAATTTTGCGAACAAGCTTTAATATCTTTATAGCGTCTAAAGTAATTAGCTCGTCGTTAATTAGTTTATTTTTTAACAATATATTTTTTATTGTAGTATAAAGATTCTTTGCGAAGAGATCTTTTGTAATATTTTTGCGTCGCTTTAATTTATTAATATTCTTTAACTTATTAAAATTTTTATCGATATATTATTGTATTGCTTCGAAAGATTCTATAAATTATATTTTAAGATTTGCAATTTTCTATAATGTTATTATTAAATTTGCATATTTTTTAATCTTGTTCTTCTTAATTCATGCAAGCTAATTAAGTGTAAATATTTGCTTAAGAATTTCGCTAATATAATTAAACTTTATTCCTAGAAGCTTTTTTAAAAATTGTTTAATATATAATATAATATTTTCTTTGTTATTGTCTTTGAAGTTCTTAATACTTGTTATAATATTATTTGTGTCTTTATTTTTTTCTTTAGTTTTAATCTTTTTTTTGGGATAGACTTTTTGCGTTGTATTTTCGTAGATTTTGTTTTCGCTAAAGCGCATTTTTGACTTAAAGTATTATTGTTATTTTTTCTTCTTCTTCTTCTTTATCTTTATTCTTTTGTTCTTTATTTTCTTTATTTTTCTTTTTTGTGTTTTTCTTATCGCTATTCTCTTGCGTCGAATTCTTGATACTTCTTATATTAATATTTTTTATAAATTTAACTTAAGTAAACTTATGCGTATTCGTTATAATATTATCTTGATTTGCGTTTGTCTTTGCAAAAAAGAGTTTAATATTATTTCTAAAATTAATTATATCTTGCTTGTTATTTAGCGAGAAACGTTTCGCTAGTAATTTGAAGATTAAGATATTATTTATAAAGTTTTAAAACATATAAATATAAAAATTAAGTAAAGCTTTTATAATATCGATTTCGAATTAAGTTGTTATTAAGAAAGAGTTAAGAGTAAGATTTAATCAATAATTAATCATAGAATTAATTAAAATATCTTGTAAATTAATTGTAATTAAAAGATTTTTTGTTAAGTATTAAAGATCAAAATTAATAATTGCATTAATATTTTTGTTCTTAGTCTTGTTATATATTGTAAACTAATAAGTTATATTTAAAGTCAATAACTAAAGTTAAGTTAAAGGGTTTTCAATAAAATTACAAAGATAAATAGCAATACTTTTTGCGTTGTTGTTAAATAATAAATATACATTTGTTCGTAATAAATAATTATTTAGAAGTAAGACATTAATAAAATTTGAGCAAAATCTTCTATATTTTGTCGATTTAGTTGTTAATATAAATAAGAATTTCGGAGTTACAATTTTGAGTTAATTCGTTGTACATAAAATAGTATTATTAAAGAGTTATTAAAGTATATTCGCAATTGTAAATAAATTTATAAATAAATTTAAATTATTTATAATATTAATTAATATTGTTGTTTGTTAAAGATTTAAGATTTTAAGAATTGACATAAATAATAAGATTAAGCAAGATATTTAAATCTTACTTTAACGTATAACTATTATTTGCTTTTTAAATATCTTTTATAATTTAAGACAAATTATAGCTCTTAATGTCTTTTATAAATGTTAAAATATATTATTTATTTAATTCGAGTATCTTTTATAAGATTTTTGTAATCGTTTGATGTCAATTATAATATCGACTTTATATTGTAAAATAAAATATCTTCTAAAATTAAGAACGTCGTTTATAGGTATTTGTTATAAGAAGAAAATTTAACAATAATTTAAAATCTATAGATTTTTTTTGCTCTAAATATTATATTTTTTACACTTGATTTACGCATTATTACAATTATATAAGATCTTAAAGAGTTTGCATTCTTTAACACGTTTACTATAAAGAGTATTTTTGTTATATAAATTTTATCTTCATAAAAATGCTTAAGTATTAAGTTTATTATAAAAAATATAGATATTGCAAAATTGCAAAGTTTAATGCTCGCATATTATTAAAGAATAGAGAGAGTCGCAAAAGCAAAATAAAAGCGTTTAAATAACTAAAGCTTTAAGCAACGCAAATATGTTATATATATAATAATTGTTAAACGTATTAGAGTTTGTAAAAATATTATTTGAAACAAACAAAAATTAACAAGTTTATCGTCTTTAATCTTTTAGTTATTAGACTCTTCAAATTAGACTAATCGCGTCGAGCTAGGTCATCGAGTTCGAGCCAGATTCTTGGCTCGCCAAGACTCGATTCGAGTTAAAAATCTTGATCCAAGTATTTGGGTCGAGTCAAAGGATAGATATGAAGTACTTAACGTATAACTTGGCTCAACTCGTCAAGACTCGAAAAATTTAGATTATTTTTAAAAAAGTGCATTAATCAACTTAATTAAATTGATTAATTTAATTAATTTGTTTATAATATTATATAGTAATGCATTTAAATAATGCATTTGTACGTTATTTATGCGTTATTATTTTTAAACTATTTTTAGTAATTCAAATAATGCGAATTTTTTTAAAAATAGAAAATCTTAACATTTTGACGTCATTTTCGATTGCTTGGCGAGTCGATTAAATCGAATTAAAAAATCGTTGATCTAGATCGATTTCAAGTCGAGTCAAAAGATTGATATCAAGTATCTAGATTGGGCTAGAATGTTAATATCGAAACTCGACCCAACGATCAATCTACTTCAAATAATTTTTCTTCTTTATTAGTAATTGTAGATCGATAGCAATTTCTTTTTTTCGTCAATAGTTTTATAATAATTTATTATTATACTTTTTTGTTAAAAATGATAGAGTCTTTTATTATTATAAATTGCTAAAAGCGTTTGTTTTTAAATCTTTCTTATAAGAATTTATATTTTTAAAATAATTTTCGCGTTTCTTTGTTGTTGTTTGTTCTTTTATTTAAATGCGTATATTATTTTAAATTTAAGAATTAATATTTGCTACAAATCTTTATTCTTGTGTCTATTTTGCGTAATTCTCTTGTTGTAGAGAGATAAATATATTGTTAATATAATATTTGCTCTTAATTGTCTTAATATTAAGATTCTTTAACTAGGCGCTTTTTTAATTAATTAATATACTTTTTATCTTGTATAAACTCTCTTATTTAAATTTTAACTTATATAACTTTTAATTGTCTTAATCAAGTTTACAAAGCTTAACAAAATTATTTTTTATAAAAGATTATCTCTACAAGTGTAATTTTTTTGCGAGCTCTTTGTTTATTTTTATACGTTTGTTAAATGCAACTTTACGAAGCTTATTTAGCTTTGCAAGTCTTTTTTCGAAGTTTTGTTTCTTTATATTTATAATCTTGTTAATAGTGTTAAGTAATATTATAATAAATAGCATTTTTAAAATTTCTTTAAGCTTATTATTGATAATACAAGATCTTAAAATGTATTTGTATTAATTAACTTTTAAGAAATATTTTAACTAAAAGTCTAAAAAAAACTATGTAAGAAAGTATTTAAACGCACGCATTATTCAAATGTTCGTTGCTTTAACTATAATTAATAACAATAGATTTTATTTAAATATTATTTTATCGAAGTATTGCAAGATGCTTTTAAAAATCTTTAATACTATATAAATATAGCGTTTTGCTAAATTTACGAAAAAAAATTAGTTAATTAAGACGAAATAATATTTTATCTTGTGTTGTTGTAATTTTGCATTAAAGTTTTTCTTAAAGTACGTCTTATTATTCGAGTAAATTATTTTTAATTATTTGAAGTAAATTATTATAAATTTTTCGAAAAACAAAATTGTGTTGTTTAAAATAATATTTAACATTGTCTTTGCAAAAAAAAAAAAAAAAAGGTAATTAATATTAAGACAAATAAATTGTGCTTTGCTTTTTATAATCGAAGTAATAAAATTTATAAAATTAATTTTTATAATATTAAAAAATTGAAGAGAAACAATAAAAAGTAGATCTTAAGTAAATTTAAGCAAATTAGTTATTTAATAATTAAAGTATATTTTACAAAAGCTTTCGACATTTTTACAACAAGTAAATTGGTATATTTTGTCTATACTTTGTTGCAAGATAATGTTGTTAAAGAAGTATTTATATATATTATATAACAAAATTAACATTTTGAGTATATTTGTTTTATAGAGACATTTAGCTAGCTGTTTGTTATATTTTTTGTAGATTAATTATTTCGTATTTTTATTAATAAGTACAAATCGACTTGCTTTGCGTTTAGTAATTTTTGCTAATAATTTTGCAAGATATTCTTGTAATTTATAGATATTTGTAAATTTTGTTTTAATAATATTAGAATACTAAAAAAAATTTAGTTATTTTTATCATATATCTTCTTATAACTTTATAATTAATTAGGACTAAGAGAAATTATTTAAGTTAATAAAATTAATAATTGTTAAGTAAAGAAAAATGTCTTTTATAATTTTTAGATTTTTGATTATAAATAACATTAAAGACATTTCGATTAAAAATAAATTAACAATTAATAATTCTATAATGCGAGATAATTTGTTGGCAATAACAAGTTTCTTGTCTAGAACATAGTAAATATTTAAGTTGTATTTAAAGAGTGCTAATTGTTATTGCGTTAATTGTCTTGTTATATCTTTACTTTGCAAGCACTTTAGTAATATCTAATAATTTGTATATAATTTAATAAAATATTTGAATCTCTATATTAGTTATTGCATTTTAGCAAGATTTTTTATAATAAACAACGTTTTACGTTTTGTAATTTAATATTTGCTTTGCGTAGTTATAAACTCGAAGAACAAAAACATTATTATACGCATATAATTATAATTTGTTTTCGATATAACAATTTTAGAAGACTAATTAATAAATTGAAAAAAAACATTGTTAATACTAGTCTTTAATATATTAGTAACAAGATATTATTACAAAGAATTGTCTTCTTCGAAATATACATTTTTTAACATTGTTTTCTTGAAATTTTAAAATATAATTTTATAATCTTGTATTTATATAAAATTTATAATTTTTCGTAAAGAGTATTTCTTTTTATCGATTATTAAAGTTGTAATTTGCTTAATAAAAGTTATTTTAAAAAATATAGACTTATTCGTTCGATCTAGAATGTAATTTTTAAGAAACAACAATATATATAAAAAAAAATTGAACTTCGCTTTGCTTGTAGAAGTAAATTATTCTTTAAAAAACTTAAACTTATCATTTGACAAACAAATGCTTGTATTGTTTCTTTAATATTCTAAGATTTTGATTCGTGCGACAAAGAATTTACACTTCTTTAAATTTAAAGTAAGAAGAGCTTATTTTAGATTAAAAAAAAATTTATATAAAAAGCAAAGTATAATATCGAATATTTTAATCTCTTTTATATTGTTGTCGACAAAATAATCGAAAAATATGTTAAATATTATATTTAATAAGATAAATTTTAAGAACAAGATTAAAATCACGCTTGTTATTATATTCTTTAATCGAGTATAAATATTAAAATTATTAATAACTTCTTGTCTTATACGCAAGTAGCAATAATATTTATTGTATGCTAAGAAATTAAGTTTGTACGCATAAGACTTATATATTTTGATTATCTAGAAATTATTAGTTGCATTAGTTCAAAAGAAGTACTTTAATTAAAATTGTGCAACTTTCTTTAAAATAAATTCGAGTTTTCTTATTAAGTAGTTCGTCTTTATTGTAACATTATTTAATTGATAAAAAACGTATATTATTTGTAAGATTTTGTTCGATTTTCTTAAAAATAAAGACTTAACACTTTAAAATAATTAACAAAGAGCTACAATATTGACTTCTATTAAAACAAGAAGATTTTTCTTTTGCTATTATATCTTTTTTATAAAATATAGTATTAATTTTGCAACAATTAAAATTATATTCGCATAAATAAAAATATAATATTTAATAAAATTAATTGTTAATATATTTTAAATATCTTTAAGAAACAAATTTTTTCAAGTTTTAAAACAAAAAGTAATTTTTTTTCTTTGTAACTTGTTCTCAATTGTAGATTTCAAAATATTTGTATATTATAAAATTTATTCTTAAAACTTAAAAATATTTTTTATAAGCATAGCTTTTCTATAGTCTTTAAGTTGTCTTGCGATAAGAAATTTCAAATAATAATATCTAAATTTCGCATTTTCTTTTAAGAAATGCGCAATTATTACTTCTTAACTTAGTTAATATTGTATATTACGTTATTTTAAAATTGTCGAAGTTTAATAAAAAATGTCTTGATATCTAGATTGATTATTGGTTCGATTTTCGGTTCCAACTTTTGAAATCGATTTGAATTGACGATTCAACTTTAGGAATCGAATTGAAAATCGATTTAATTTTAACCATTTTGAAATCGAATTAAATTAAATCGAGTCGATTTGCGATCCAAAGATTGGAATCGAATCGAATTGCCAAGAATGTTAAGAATACTAAAAATAGTATAAATTGAGTTTAAATTTAGATTTTTTATTAATTACTAGGTAATACTTAGTAGTAATGCATTTATAAAAAGAAATTTCTAATACATTTATTAATTAATTTAAATAGATTAACTATTTCTATTAAATTATTAATTAATTGTTACTAAAAATAATTAAATTATTACTAAAAATAATATAATATAAGTTAAGAGAATTATTGTAGATCTTGTCTTGTATTGCATCGATATTGTATTTATAAGTATCTTTTATAAATTTTGTATTTAAAGATTGTATAATATTTATCTTAAATTTTACGTCCTAAGCAAAGTATATTTGTTTTTTTTTTCGCTTAATTTTTATAACGTTAGCTAAATTTATTTGTGTTCGCAATATTATTGCAAAAAGTTAAGTTATTAATAGCATTATATTTGTACTCTTGCATTATTTAAGTTAGTCGAAAATCTTCTTATCTTTAAGATATTTTAATTTTAGCAAAGTAATAATTCGAATGTTTATAATAATAGTTTTGGTATTTTTCTTAACTAGATTTATATTTACTTAACCTAGATCCAGGTAAAAAGGTAGTCGTTTCCAAGCTACTTCGACGTTGTTTTAAGCGGTTTTTGCATCGAACCCCTGCCCACGCTTACGTAGCTTGGGGCGACCACTAGTTTCGTTGTCGTCAAATGACGTTTTCTAGCTTTATGTCATTGTTATCTCTCTATACTTTACAAGTTATCATTCACATCTTAAGGACGCTTCTTCATGTCAAGTGAATATCGATAATCGATTAAGCGTTCGTGCATCAAGATGTTGAATTGCGACTTTGAAAGAATTTCTAAGTGTCTTAAGACTATCTTAAGACGTTTATTTAGGAGTCAATTTGGGTCTCTCATTTATGACCTCAAATGATTAGCACTTCTTTCTCTTCTCTTCTTATTTACTCTCTTGATCACTCTTTCACGATTATTCTTTCTTTCTTTTCTCTTGGCTTACACTCTATTTATTCGTGATCTTTCTTTAATTAATTATGATTCGTCGCAAAGTTCTAGATTAGATCTCGCGAACAATTTTCTTTGCAACTCACTTCTTAATCGCGAAAAATTATCTCTTTGTATACGAATATTATAATTAACAATACAAAGAGATAAACAAGAAGCGTTGATCTACGAGCCTTTACGAGGACTTCACGAAATCACACATTAATAAAATGAAAAATCTATGAAAAAAGTACGTGAAATGTCTCTTTTTCACGATTTATAAGTGATCATATTGATTAACGAATCTTAATAAATATTGCAAAATAATTAACATCGACTTATATCACACGCTTAAAAAGTCTCTCGCGAGAAGAATCAACAACTTCTTTCACTAACTATGCAACGAGTACATCGTTCAAAAAGTTAATTTCGTCATCACGTATTAACATTAGCTTAGTCAAGTATACATTAAATACAAAGATCGACAAATTAATTCGCTAGTATTAAAAAAAGTTTACGAGATATGTTGTTATCAATGCAAGAGTTCTAAATAACGCTAACGAGACTAAATTAATTCATCGATGAGCCACTAATTAAAGAGCATGAATTAGATAAAAGCGAGACAAACAAATCTTTGTTAAACGTTAAAGACTTCTTGAAGATATTGCGTTGTTATTAAGTGATTAATATTAACTTCTTCTTGTACGAACGTTATTAACTATACGTTGTCATTATTTTTTTGTTAATCGCGCTTATCGATTCTTGTTCTAGAACCTTGTTAGACATCACGTATAACAATATTGATCTATTTGTATTGTGCGACAAGAAGACTAGTGAGATCGCTCTTACACTTTAGCTTCGTCTAAGAAAGATCAAATCATAACAAAAGCGAAAAAAATCGTGCGAGAAAATTCACTTTTGATTACGACAAAATGTTAACTCTTATGCAAAAAGATTTATATCTTTTTTCTTAATAACAATTCTATGTTTTGCGTTATCTTTTATATCGTAAATCTTGTCTACAATGACAAAGTCTTTCGATTTTCTAATATTATTTTTCGAATAATTTTGATTTTAGAAGTACGCGCTAGTTTAAATTGCTAATTAATTTAATGGCGCGACGAGATGCTAAACGTTTCGATTTTTCGTTTATTAAACTCTTTAAATCAAGAAACAAGTAGCAAGTTTAACGATCTTCTTTTTTATAATCTCTATTATGAATGGATGAAACGCTTAGAAGAAGAGATCGACTTTGTGCAAGTTTTAACTACATATTGTTTTCGACAAACGATGAACAACGTCATTAACAATAAGTCTCGTTAACTTGAATCTAAGAAGAGATTCGTTAATTATAATAAACGATCTTAACTTAAACGAAACGATGCGCAATTTAATCTTCGATTATATTACTTCGATAATTTTTTAACGAAATTATTTCTCTCGCATGATTCGCTACGATACGTAAGCGATTTATCGAGATATCGCGTTACGAAAGAATTTAATCGTTGCTTCTTATTAAATGAGTCGCATGATCAATTTACGTCAATTTCGCAAGCTCTTTCTTTAACAATTGTAGAATCTACGATAGAATGCAAGTATTTAAGAGTTGCGTCAACATTAGCAAAATTTCTACGACTAGATTCGCGAAAAGTTTAACTTCATTTATCGAACAAAAGATTAATTGATTTACGACGAATACTAGCAAGTCAAACGAGACATTGATCGTTTGCTTAAACAAAAAGAACGCATATTAAAGACGCAATTGCAAGTCGATTACGACGCGACAACTTCGATGCAAGACATACTTGCGCAAATAATTGTTAACGACGTTGTTCTTTTTCTCGTTTAATTTTTTTCGATCTTGATCAAGTATGTTTTCGAAGAACGAACGCGCATCGCGCGAATCTTTTTCGACTCGTTATTGTTCGTCAAATACGATGGAAATCTAGATCGACAAATCTTTATCGTTAACAATTTAATTTCGTTGTGCATTTGTCAAAAGCAACGTTCTCGAAAATCTTGTCGAACGTGAGAGAATAATATTGCGACAAGTTTATCGAATGACGATACGTCTAATATTGATGTCAAATTGAAATGCTTGGAATTTGACGCGTCATTTCGATGTTAATTCTTATTTCAATGTTGACCTTTCTAGTGTTTGCATTGCCTTGACGACATTACGTTATTCTTGCATAAACGACAATACGTCTTCGATAATAAGTTTTCGTTGTAGCGTCACTTCGATCGACATTATTAATTTTAGCTCGATTAGAATTGCTTATTTCTTAACATCATTTGTGAGCAACTCGCGCTTAATAGTCTTATGCATTTTAAAAGTTACGTAGCGAGAATCTATGAAATTTATATGTCTAAGAAAAGCTAGTCTTCTTATTTGCTATTTTAGTGAATTAAGAGATATGCACATATTATCGTTTTTGTCAATCGTTCTTCTCTAGTTGCGATTATGAATGTTTTTATTTATTACGACTATTTAATAGACGTTCTTTCAATTAATTTTCGAATCTATCTATTTAAGAATCTTCGCAAACGAACTTCATTCGACTTCAAGTCATTTTGATGCTTTCTTTATTTCTTTATCTTCAATTTCGTCTAATTCGCTATCGTCTTTCTCTTTTGTTGCTTTTCTTGTGTATCTCGAAGTATCTTTTGCATTTTTCTTTATTGCGTTCGACTTCAAGTCGTCGCATATTTTACTCTCGTTTCGAAAATCATTGTAAGTTATTTTTGTTAAATCTTGTGTTCGTTCTAAAGATAAAAAAGCGTCTTGAATCGCATCTTTGTTGCTTATAAATTTGTTTAACTTCAAATAAAGTAGTTGAGTCAAATGCTTCTTCTTACTTTCTTATAACGAATATCAAAATCAACTTTTAAATCTTGCGATTGTTTAAGCGTGAAACAAACGTCTTCGTGCAAAAGATAATTCTCGTTGAGCAAATAATTTGTTTCGTTAGCTTTGCTTCGTATCAAGACAATAAACTTTTATTCTTCGACAAACTATATTATTCGCATTAGTCTTTAGCATTTACTAATAAAAAGTAGTAATTTGTCGAAAAAAATTAATTATAATGTTTAAAGTATTTATTTTACTATTTGTAGATTTTTGACTTACGACGAAGAAATTATCTCTCATTGTAATTTTTTTGTTGAACATCAATTGAAGTGAAAGATCGTCAAGAGCAACTAAGAGACTAAATCTATAATAATGAAAAATCGCACAATGTGTACGAACTTAACTCGAAACTTTGAAGTAACTTGTTCGATCATAAAAGCAAAAATCGTTTAAGTCGTAAAATTGACATTTTTCGATCTTTATAAGCACTTGTAGTAGATACACTAATAAATTAGATCTCTACATTAATTACAAATTCTTCCTTGAAACAATCTCGATCAATATTCGCTAAAATACTAAAACTCTTTGCGCTATTTTTTTCAAAAGCGTTAAGAGATTCTCTAGAAGCTCAAGAGTTCGTGCTCTACTTGCTACGTACACTATTAATAATTGTTATAAAATCGAACTCTAGTGAAGAGTGCATTTATAGACGTAGATAACGTCGCAATTATATGCGCGTTCTCTTCTATTATCATTACATTCTCGTTGTTATTCGACTCTTGCCTCTAGAAGCTAATGACGTCTTTAGATTATCAATTTTGTCTTAAGAAGTTTTTCGCATAAGTAGAATAAAAAGTCTATGCTTAATCAACTCTAATTGTAGCAAAGCAAAGTTTGTCGACTAATTTTTGATATTTCACAAAATATTGTCTTCTTTACGTTAATTTTAACTTCTTTGATATTTTTTCTTCTTAAGTGACTTCAAAAGCTTAGAGTAAGTTTGAGTGAAATTCGCTCAAAGACGACTTGAATTGTTCGACAAACTTTTTATTTTAACGTAAAAACATTAATTTAAGAAAGTTGAATGCTAGATACGACGACTCGATCTTTATTGCTCTTCACGATAACAAAGAAAGTATACGTATAAAGAAAGACAAATCGATCGTTTTATTTGAAAAAGAAATACAAAAATCTTTATAAGATAATGCAAAGAAACGAATAAAGATCGCCAAAGCTCGTAGTAACGAAGAGACAAGATTAGATCTTTAGCATCATTATTATTTTTATGCCTTGTATAAGGGACTTTGCGTTAATAATTAAATTATGAAGAAAGAGATAAGACGACGCTTTATGATGAAGTCGATCTACAAGGCGCAAATCGAACAATTTTACGATTAAGAACGAAAGAACTTGCGAAAGTTATTGTTGTGACACAACAATAATTACTAGAATCTTAGAGTCGTTCGTTAAGATTGCGTCTATCAACAATTAATGTTATGAAAATTGACGAAAGAAATAGCGATAAGATTTATCTTAATCTTCGTTGCTACTATCTATTAAGTGTAAAAACATATTAATAAATTAAAAAGAGTTAACTATTAATTAAATGTCTTCATAAACAACGTAGCAATCTATTATTATAATAATTCGTTTTTGATCTTTGATATCTAAAGCGATCTTTGCTTCGCAACTAAAAGTCAAGTTCTTTAAAAAATTTCTACGTCTTAAAATGTAAAATATTCGTACTAGTAACTTTATTGTTAACAACGATGCTTCGTTAAACATCAATTGTCGTTTTAATCTTAAATCGTTTGTGCAAATCTTCTAGCTTCTTAGCTTCGTAGAAGGAAGACGTCATCGCTTTGCTAATTTGATTGGAATCTTTCATATAAAGCTAGAATTTGCTATAGATATTTGAGCTTTGTCGAGCTTCAAGTTTGTTGATCTCGTTATTTTGATTGTTGTTGCGAATTACATTTCTTAATAAAGCAATTAGCGAATTAATTCTTTCTACATTTATACGATTTGTGTTTGAGTTAATTCTTGTTTTAGAGATTTGAGCTTTGTTCGTAAGGCATTTTTGCACCTTTCTTCGTTGTCTTTTTAACTTATTTTTGTTCAAGAATCTATTTTTAAGTTCTCTTGATCTTTTCATTGCATGCTTATGTCTACTTTCGTGAAGATAGAATTGACAATTTCTTAATGCACATTTCGATCGTACTTCAAGTCGTTGTCTCGCAACGCGTTGTTTTAATAGTTGTTCGTATTATTTGACGTTAACATAAAAAGGCGTTTCCTTCAATGAACGCGACGTTTTCTCTATGTATAAAACTTGAAATTCGAAACGTTTTGCGATAAAAGAATAAGAAAGTTAAAACACTTGATTCCAAGTCGAAAGTCTTGATGTTCGACATAAAAATAAAGATTAAGTCGTCTAATGTGCAAATGAAAACTAAGAATCTAGCGTCGAATGAAGTAGAAATTGCGTTAATTGCGCGCAATTGAATGCATTGTTAACACACGCATTACTAGACTTGTAGTTGTTACGTTTTTGAAAGAAGAAAATCGTTATACTCTTTATCAATTAAGATAACGTTTTATGTTCTAACTTGATAAAATCTACGTAATAGCTTAGAAGTCGTCGTGTGTTCTTAAATCAAACATATTGATCTTTAGAACATGTTAAATGACTCATTTTGTCCTCGATATCTAGTCGAAAAAACGAACTCTATTCTTTTTAGATCGTAAAATATTGCATCGAGAACAACATAAATAAAGATGCTTCATCTTATACGTAGTTGACGAATAGTCGAGTGACTTATACATTCGTTGTAGCGAATGTCGAATTAAACGAATTAAATCTACATCAAAAGTATTGTTTTCTAGAAACAATTTTTCATTTACATTTGACGAAAGATTTAATCAACACGCAAACGATTTGTTATTAAAGATTCTTATATTTCAAGCTTATTGTCGCTTTGCGATATCACGTTGCTTTAAAACTCTTATCATTTTAACTAAAGAAAAATTCTTCTAGATTTTTTTAGACGTCACGATTAATTATTGGTAAGTAAGATTTTTATTGATGATTCAATTTCAAACTTCGCGATTGTTGTATAATTGAGCGCAAAACTCTAGAAAAATATTGATTCGCTAATATAAAAAAGATTTAATTTACGATGTAAGTTATCTTATCTTAGTTATCTTATCTTGTTCTTTAATCTATATTTGTCTCTTTTAATTGTTAAAATTATAACAATAGTAACAACGTCTATGTTCGCAATATTGTTTGATGCACTTTTTTTCAATAAAGTCTGTTATCATCTTGTAACAACAACATCATTGCGTTTTAACGCGACTAATAACTTCTTTTTTAAGTTGTCTTTTCGTTTTTTTTGCATTTTGTTGTTTGTAATTAAAGTAAAGATCACGAAGCATATTTAAGTTCAAATCACTTGGCGTTGCATTTTGATCGACGATATTTAACGTTGTTTGATCGCTCTTTTCTTTCTTTAATGCTATAGTTTCACGAGAAGAAATGCTAATCCTCTCTCATTGATTAAAATTGAAATGAATTATCTTTTCTTCTAGCATTTCTAGCTTCTTTGTTACTTGGATTTGTGATACGCTTCACGCGTAAAGCTCTATAGAGTTATTTGTATCGCAACTCAATGATTTTCTTGATATTAATATAGATGTTCTTTTATAATCAATATTATAATTAAGGATACGCATTGATTCGTTTGATGCTTCGTTCAATATTCTTTTACGATTTTTGATAAAAGCTTAAGTAATAAAGTTGTTCTTGATGTAAACGCAACGTAGCGAAAATTATATTAAAATAAGCAATAACAAGATTTGTGTTTATCGTTAATGCTCTCTTTTAATCGTAAGATTACTTTCTTCATTATTTCGAAAAGTAGAAATCGAATTTATGGCAATCTTTATTTCGTTGCTAAAGAAATTAACGCTACGAGAACAATTGCAAAACAAAGTATAAAACTTTTAGCAAAATCAAATCTTCATTTTCGATAATTCTTGAAGTTGATAAAAATTCATCAATATATACAATTGAAGAGCAAAAACTTCACGAAGCTTGCACTAAAAATAGTTCAAAAACGTAAAACATCTTTACGCAAACTACAATTCGAATTAGTATATGCGAGTTTCACGATGTTGACATAATTGTACTTAATAAAAGATAGAAACTTCAAGAGCGTAAGAGTAAAAATAGCAATAAAATCAAGTTTACGCCATTATTATTCAATGTGACGTAAGTTCACGTTCGAGAAAATTTGTCGCATAAATAAGAGCTATGATTAAACATTAGCATTTAAATAATATATTTCTCTAATAAAAGATATATCTTTGAGATTAATACACATGTGATGAAGAAGCGAAGAAGTAATTCAATAGCAAGACTAAATTGTTCTTCTAAATTAATTAATTAATCGCTATAATATATTGTATTATTCGAACAAGTCTTTGCTTATTGTCGTTAGTTTTCTTTAAAATGTTCAAAATTAATAGATTGACTAAAGCGAAGTTTAATGCGCATTTTCTTATCATGATTCATGTTTATAATTAACGAAATAACTTAAACTTCGAATTTAAACGAATAAGTTGTCAACGCAAGAGAAAAAGTGTCGCAAGATTAGCGACAAAAACACAAATTAAAACGCTTAGATAAGCTTTCAATAAAACTTTTTTTATAACAAGAAATATAAGTGTGCAAATAAGATTGCAAAAGACAAAGCGATATTTAACAAACAAAGCGAAGAAGACAAACGTAACAATGTGTAAAACATTGCTTAAGAGAAGATTGCAAGATGCATAAATTCTATATAGAAATTGTGCATAAACAAAATAATTTTATACTTGTCTTCTCTTCTTAGTTGTGAGTTCAAATTAGAAGATTTTTATATTATTATTGCAATTAGAAACGAACGACGTTAATCTTCTTGTAACGTATTTATTTACATAGTATTGACTCAAGTTTCTTTAATCTCTTATTTGTGATTTTGTGCATATATTTTCATAAAAAAATCGTGAATAACAAAATGAAAAAATATGACGCGCTAAAGACATAAATCGAGCGAGAAGACGACAAGATTATATTCGACATTTTACATATTAATAATGAATTCTCTTCTATCAATTAACTTAATGTGTAATCTTATATTATTATGTTAATAATAAGCTTGCGACTCTAGTTAAACGCGAAAAGAGAAGCATTAAAGACGTTTATCTTGTACGCGATCTTAACTTGTGTGTAAACGTAATATTTGACTTCGTTTGTTTGCGCTATTTTATATTTGTTATATCATTGATGTAACGAACATAAAATAGCGTGTATACGAAGAATTTTAGTCTTCAACTTTTGCATTTCTCTATTTATTATATATTAGATATGGCGAGAGATAACGATCTCGTGACGATTTAGAAAAGTTTATTTAATTGTTTACGTTAGCATTGCGATTGTTATTTGTACTTCGATAAGCAATTGCAAAGCTTATTGAACGAACGTGCGATTATTATTCTTAATTAACGTTTATCAAACGAATTTTTAAAGAAACGAAAGACTTTATACGAATTAGATTCACAAGAAATATTATAATTATCGCACTTATTATAGTAGCTCGAATTCCAATTGTCATCACAATTATCATAGCAACTTGAATCACAATTATCGTCTTAATTATTATAGTAGCTTAAATCGCAATTCTTGTCTCAAACATTGAACAATTTTTAGAAGAAAAAATTTAAAAGAATACGTGCAAAGAGAATACAAAAGAATGCGATTATGAATTAGTTTCTACGAAATGACAAGACTACTTTTATCGTTTAATTATATATTTAATGCTAGTTGCGAGATCGTATTTACTAATCTTTAATAGATTAACGCAAATTGTTTTTCTTAAAATAGCAATTGCTATGCAATTATTATTTTGTTAAACTTTAACAACAATCGCAATTAGTACGATCTTAATTAATATTAATGCAACTTCAACTAACGTTATCTCGACTAACGTCGTCTCGACTAGCATCGCCTTAACTAGCATCGCCTCGACTAGCATTGTCTTGACTAGCATCATCTTAACTAGCATTACCTTGATCAACATTATCTCGATCATAAATATAGAAAGATAGCTATAAACTTGCAAGTCTTTAAGAATTAAATTGCAATAATTAACTCTTATAATATATTAACAACTTGAACAATAATTGAAACGAGTTCGTCTATATTTATTATTACACTTCTAGATTTTGCAACTACGTCTTTTGCAATAACGTCAAATTGATGTCTCACATACTACGAGATCTATTAAATTTTAATAATCTTAAATGAATTAAATAATTTACAATTATTTGTGATTAAAAATTATGTATTGTCATTTATCATTTTTTATGAAGTTAATATATTTGTTTATCTAATTATTAACTTATACGTTTTTGATTTTATCATTTATTCGAAGTTTTCTTTCGATAATTGTTTGGAAAGTTATGCTCAATATAATTAAAGACAAATGTACAAAGAGAAGTTAAATACTTCTGCACAGTTTTGTAGTGTTGTCACGTGAAATTTACAAAAAATATGTTATTTAAAGACGAATGTTACTACGTTTTTTAACTTTTAAAACGAATTTAGCGATATAATATTAACAATTTTGCAATTTCTAGCTATTATCGCAATTGAAACAAATATTAATTAGAATTTCTTTATCGACTAAACTAGTAATATAAATACGAGCAATTCAAATTTCTAAGTATTCTTGCAATAATCTCTATGTTGAGGGAAGTTTTGCTAAAAAAATAGATATTATGCGTGTTTGATAGCAATATCAAAGAGAATTAGCTTCAACCCTAGAATATCGAAGAAATTATTGCTTGTACGACTTAAATTAGAAATGTTTGTAATCTTATTACTAACGTTCTTACTATAAATCTTTAATTAAGTTTTTTCTAATTCTATCTTTACTATATTGCGATTTCAATCATTATTAGTTTCTAGATGTCAAGTGAAAGACTTATAGTAAACATAAAAATAAAATAATGATTATTTTATAAACTATGCTTTTATTAACAATGCGTTCGATCTATCGCATATAATACGTAATTATTAGCATTATATAATGTTAAATAACATCTTTGCAAAAAGTTCTTCTTAATTTTAAATTCACTTGTTCGCGTCGCAAACAAGCAATGTTCGAAATGTTTTATAATTTTAACTTTTAGTTGCATAATAAAGTGTCGTTTTTCTCTTTTTATTCGTTGCATCTATTAGAACATCATAACTTATTAATAATTTAATTATGAAATTTACTAAAAGAAATACGTTAATAAAAATATATTTAATTGTTAATAAATGTTTCGACACAATATTCTTTAACAAAAGACGAACAACGTTAATTTATTTCTTTACGTTTAAAAAGAATTTTATGCAAATCGATTTTAATAGTGAAATTTCTTAATAATTTATGATCTTTACATTAGTTTTGACGTTAAGAAGAATCAACATTAATGTTAGTCTACTTTAATAAGAATCTTTATATTGTTTATATACGATTTATAGTAATATTTTGTTATCAATGTTAATTATGTTAACGTTAACTTTTTTTTGAAGCAACATTTTAAGAAGATAAATCTTTATTAAAATAAAGTAATGCTAAGAACTTTAATATATCTTGATAAATAACGTGTTCTTGCGAAAGATTTTTCTATTTAAATTAATTTTATGTTTTAGAAAAAAATCAAATATACAAAGCTTTCTTTTAATTTTGCTTAAAATATAATAACGACATATTAATTGCAATGACGTAGAGTTTGTGCGATCTAATTTGTCGACGTTAACATTTTGCTTTAACAAAAGCTTTATAATTGCTATTAAATTGAAAAAAATTATAATCGCAAAAGACATATTAACTTAATTTTCATCGTTAATGTGAGCTTCATGCGTCAATAATTTTATAATAATCTTTTTTTAAAAGTACGTTAAATCAATTTAATCGACTTGTATATTAACACATTTTTTCATAACTATAAATAAAGACGTTTAGTCGAAAGCAAATATATAAGCATAAACATTAACTTTATATTAAAGAAGTAATTTTATAAGACATAATTAATCTTGCTTTGCAATTATTATTAATAACGTTATTCAATTATATTAATTTTTAAAATTAACTTCGTACGCAATAAAAAGTTTTATAATTTTATTATAGTTATTATGAACGATTCGATGTAAAACAAACTCGCCTTTTAATGTTTTTGTAATAACGTAAACTTCGTATTGCAATAAAAGAATTATAATAACAAGATTTTTTTAACTTTGCAAATTGCTAACATCGTACAAAGCTATTTTAGAAATGTAATTAATTTAATAAGTACGAAATTCAATTGCGTTATAAAGTGTCGTTTTATTTTAACAAAACATTGTTAAATTAACATTAATTTCATAATTTAAAAATACTTTTGTCGTCGCTTTTTTATTTTTCATTGTTGCTCAATAAAGCGTTGTGAATTGCGAATAAAATTTCTAAGATTTACTCTTAACGTTAACATTATACTTTAAAAATAATTTTGTTATTTTAAATTTTTTTTTGTACAACATAATGCAAAGCAATTTGCGCAAGATATAAAAAATCTTGTCTAATAGTTATTAAAAACATGTATTGCAATTTTGTCGCTTAAAAAGATAAATTTTCGACGATTAAAATAAATTTGATTGTTAATAAGTGTTCACGCTTTGCGATTGTGACAAATTTGATTAAATATTTTAATTTATTTCAAGTTTTTATAACAACATTCATTCGATTATTTATAACGATTTGTTATTAATCTAACAAACATAAGCAAAGACGTACAATTAAAATAAAAAAACTTACGACAAATTCTTTATTACGTACATAGCTTAATATAAGCTAAATAAATTGCATTATTATTATTACATTGTTTTTATTTTTATAATGTGTCAAAAAGAATTATTGTTAAAAGCTCGATTAACAAAAGACTTAAATAGCTCGTTATATTATAATTTATAAAAAATAACTTAAAGATATCTTCATTTAATTTTAAAACAATCTATATTAGTTTAAGTAATAAATTTAAGCTTTAAAAGTTAATTTTAGAAACAACTCTTTCTTTAACTTTATTATTAGCTCAAATTTTTATCGCTAATTATATAAATTAAGATTATATATTTTTCGTACAAAATATTAAAAAGATAAGCAATATTACGATTATAACTTACAACGACTCGCATTTTCTTACATTTATCTAAGATTTATTAAGAAATTTTGACATTACAAAGCATTAAAAATGTTAAAAAGCATACAAAATAAAATAAATTATTATTATGATTAGCTTCTTCTTGTTGCTAATATGTTTTTAATTATACTTTATTTTAGCGTAAAAACAACAACTTTAAATATTGCGAGAACACACAAGATTTAAGTCGCTAATCTAGAAAGATCTTTCTTAACAAAAATTATTAAATTTGACAACAAAAAAGATTAAAGTAAAGAATAAATTTATAAATTTAGCAACAAAATTAAATTAAGCTTTGTGAGATTTAATGCGAAGTACAATTTTGACGTTCTTTACTCTTAATGATTTTGTAAAAAGAATTTCTTCGTTTTTGAAACATTGTCAATAATAGTTATTAAAAAACGTCGATAACGTTTGCAATTTACATTTCGCTAATATAAATTTTGTCTTAGTATAAATTCGTTAATCGTAATGCTATATATTAAATAGTTAATTTTTATTATTTAAATAACATCTATTTTTAATTTTTCGCTTCATATTAGTTCGATGTTTTAAAATTATTTACTATTTAATTGTTATAATTTATGTGAAACATATAAGTTTATCGTTCGTTCAATAATAACTTAATGATAGTTGTTAATGTTATGCGTTACTTAAATTGTCTAGCAACATAATGTTTATGTTTCTTATATAAAAAAATCTAGACGCACAAAAATGATTTAAACAATTACGATTCTAGCGAATGCAACGACAACGTAAAAGCTTTGCAACATCGTTTTACTCTAATACATTATTGTTAAAGTTAATGCTAATTGAACGCACAATGTTTTAGTTAATGCGCTTTATTTTATTGCGATTTTAACGACGTATTACAATGTCTTAGTTAAGAAAACACTAAAAAAAAATCGTATTCGAGAAAACAAGTTTAAGAATTTTATAATATTGTATTGTTGCACGTTTTGTGCACTAATTTAAAAGAAATATAAAGTAAGACAAAATTAATTGACGACATTTGCAAGATATTAAAAGTCGCTAATTATAAGTTATTACTTAAAGTAATAGATTAATCTTTCGCACAAAAATCATCGTTCTAGAATCTTAGTCTATAACGCGTCTTGATTGATGCTTGTTGTATGTATCTCGTTGGGAAGCAATTATTATCTTAATTGTCATCGACGACATGTTTAAGTTTCGTCTTCTCTTGTCTTTAGATGTTATTACGCTTTGCTTGTTCTATTGTTTTCTTTAAATAATTTAATCTTGACTTAATTCTTTAACTCTTTTCATAAATCTTTGTATATTATTGTATATCAATTCTAATTATGTTATTAATGCTTAATAAGCTACTTCTAGATTCTTAAATCTTTTAATTAATAATTGTTTATATTCGTTTTTTAATCTTTATAATCTTAGATATTGTAAAATAGAATTAAATTAATTAGTTAATGTACTATGCGTCTAATAAGTCGTAGTTCGCTTCTTTAAAATCACTTTATTATATAAGAAAAATTATTTAATATGTGAACTTCACTCTTAATATTAAAGAATTACACTAAGATAGATTTGCTTTTATTTCTAGATACTTAAAAAGTTTCTAATAACATTCTACATATAATCGAAACGCTATCTTATTTTTTAATTCTTAATATGTATACGCTCATTTATTTTTTTATCAATCGCTTAGATGTTTTTGTTTATCTTTTCGAACTTTCTATTTATTGCGACAAGTTGTTTCTTTATCTTTGGATTTATTTATTTAATATAAGTTATTACGTATTTACATTACACGAGAAACTTATATCGTATTCGCTCACTATGTATGTTAATTGTTTGATTTAAAATAATAAGACTTCGATTAATATATTCGAACGCTAAGTTCTTCATTAATGATAATGTTTTAACAATTTTTTGCATTAGTCGTTATAATATTATATCTTTATAATGATTGCTAAAAGAGAGAGATAAGATTGCACAAATTATAGACTTACTTAACGAAAACTTTACTTCACGTTAGCTTACGTAATTGTATAAAATGCGCTATCTTATTTCTTAAATTCGTCTCTTATATTATGTTATTTTTATCATTGTTAATTATTGCAAGACGAACACATTTATACGACATTAAATTCACATAATAGAATAAGATAAAAATGTAAATAAAGCGCGATTTTTTTTAGAATTTAAACAATCTTTAACTTCTTGCGATGTTGCTAAACAATAAACTTGACTAAGATAAAAGACAATACGAACAAGATAAAGTAAGATAGACTCTTCATTATAATATTGTTCGAATTGCTAATTATGTATAATGTAGAATAAAGAGTAGATCGATGCGATCAAAAGAAGAGCGAAAGAGAATCTTTAATTTCGACTTATAAAACTAGATAACAACACAATAAACGTAACGATTGTTAATATTAAAATTTAAATAAAACGTTAAAATTTCGATCGCATTAAACATTTCTTGTTTGTGTCAAAAGCGTAACTACAAAATATAAATAACAATACATATATAATAGTTATTTAAGATCATTTTACTTGTAACGATTTAAATGCGTTTAATTTAATTTCAATATATTAAACGTCTTCTCGTTAACGATCGCTATACAAAGATCGTTTTTTTCGCAAGTTAAAACGAATTATTATTAAATTTTACATAAGCGTTAAACGCAATTTCGAAATACAATTCGCGTTAAATTTTTCTCGTTGTAAACAAATTAATTATTAATTAAATAAAAGCAATTCTTGCGATCAAAAAACGTCAAAAAACTAAAAAATATATTTATTATAAAGAGTTGTCAATGCCTTGTTCTTAAAAATTATATTTTGACATTAATATTTAAAAAGAAGTTAAAAGTTTTTATTCGTCGTTTAAGCACATCTTAAAGTGCGCTATTTTATAATACGAATAAAGCGCTTTTAGAGTTGTAATTATTTTTTGCGTCTATAACAATTCTTTATAATCGTTATTGTTTTTAAATTGCACGTAAGGTTTTTAACTACAAAAATAATTAATGAACAATAAATTTATGCTTGAACAATTAGTCGCTTCTTTCGCACACAATTGTATTCTTCTAATATTTATAAAACATTAATTCTTATTTACGAGATAATTTGCGTAAAGAGTACTTAAACGTAGCGAGTTTTTTAAACGAAAAAATCTTTAAACACATTTAACATTACTAAAAAAGCAACGAAATATTGCAAGAACGAAAGTAATAAATACGTTTAACAAAAGATAAATCAAAAGTCTTAAAACGCATTTTTAATGTTTATAATTTAAAAAACGTCTTTGATTAATTTTTAAAAATTACGAGACTTTAATTCGTCTTTTATATCGATATTATGCGACGATATCTTCTACTTAAATGTTATAAAATAAGTTGAATTTACAATGTTCACATTCTTTTACTAACTTAATTTAAGAAATTAATCAATTATTTACATTTAATTTACAAGATTTAGTCTAGAATCGTTAGCAATAATTTAATTATAATAAGATTAATTAACAAAGTCATCGTTAAATTTCTAAAGTTATGAGCTTCTAAAAACTTAAACGAAGACGTACGATTTATTTAAGAACAAATGTACAAAAGATCAATTTTCGATATTATTTTAAATTTATTATTACGAAGCAAATTGTTAATTAATCTTTTAACGTTAAATAAATTAATTCTATTACTACATATTTTTTGCGAAAACACAAAATATCTAAAGTTATACGTCAATGTTATGAAGCGTCTTCTAAAGTTAGATTTTAAAAATATTATGCAAAATACAATGCGTATTATCTTTAATTAATTATTGCAACAAAATAAGAATAATTTATTTAAGCAAAATTATAGATAGTTATAAGCGTTTGCACATTAACATTTTTCAAAGCTAATAAATGTTACATCTAGAAAGAAGCTAAACAAAGATAAATCTATTATTAAGAAATCGAATCTTATTATCTACTTTTTATTTGTCTAGTTAGCTATGAAATTAAAATTCAAGTTCAATTTTATTTAACAATTAAAATCAAAAAAGAAGTTTAAAAACTCGCTTCGTCACTTTTTGTTATTAATTATAAAATATTTACTTAATTAATAATTCATTAAGCGACTTGTGCGACAATTGCGTTATTTAATTACGACAAAATTAAACGCAATTTTTAACAACAAGAAGCTTTCTTTTGTTAACAACGAGTTCAATTTAAATTTACGATATAAATGTAAACGTTCTCATAAAATGTTATAAAAAGAGACACGAAAATCTATGTATATACGATAAATATATGATGCATCTCTTGTTAAAAAACGATATATAATTTATCATTACATTTATCGTATTATCTTTCGCGTTTTTTTTGATAACAATTTAAGATTTGTAACAATAATTATTTTTAATTTTCATTTATAACATGCAAAGAAAACTTAAAAGTCGCTTTCTATTAATCTTAATTTTACAATAATGTTTACAATTATTGTAGCAACTAAATTAAACGAAGAAATACTTAATTTAAAACGATAACTTTTTACGAATGCATTAGATAAAAATCATATATTTAAAAATAATAATTTTGACAATATGATATCGAATTTTAATTCGTTAAATACTTTTTATTGTTTAAGCAACAACACAATTTTACAATTGTCTTGAAAGAATTAATCTTAAAAGCGTCGTAAAAACAAGAAAAAGTCTTTAATTCTTTATGTTAATTAAAGTATATTTCTCGCGAATATGTTTAATTTTTAAATAAACGAACAAGATGTTAACGAGTTATTCGAAATTCTAATTACGTCTATTAGAAAAAATATTGCTCTCATAACATTTAAATTTTAATCGACTTTCTTAATTTAAATGTTTATGACAATAAACTATTAGATCTACAAAAATAACGTTTTATTGTTATTTAAATATAAATTTAGTTGCAACGAAGTAATTTTTATCGCAATCACAAAATTCTTTTTTATAAAAATTACATTAACAATACTAAAAAATTACGAACTTTTTATAATTTTGCGAAACACAACGTTTAGCTCATTAATGCAAATCGAAAAAGCAAAGATCAAGAAAGCACAAATTTAAAGATTGTTAAACTTAAGACACAATTAACAAATATAATACGTAATAACAATTAAAAAAGAAAAGCAAAAAACAATAGCAACTAATTAGATTCGTTTATTAAGTAATACTTTAACAATATTAAAGTCTTTATGCAAAGATTCTAGAGCGAAGAAGTACGTTAAAGCGCTTTATTTATTAATCTTTCGTAAAAGTCTTTAAAATACAAGAATTTTTAAGAAACATTTAATAATAAAAGCAAATTAAATCGTTAAAAAAAATGTAAAACTTATAAAAATTTAAGCATTCGAAAATCTTAATTGACGAAAATTTCGACAAAATTATTATCAACGAATTTTAGTATTAAGCGATAAAATAAATTATTAACGAATCTATATAGAAGTTTAGACATTTAAAAGTTTTAATCGACGAAAATTTCGACAAGATTTGCTTTATCGACGAATTTCTATATTAAGAAATGAAATAAATAACTAACGAATTTACAATTTCGAAACAAACTTGTTACTAACAAAAGCAAATTAAGTCGTTAAAATCTTTTTTTTTTTCAAAAGTTAAAGCTTTTAAGAAGAAACGAAAGTCTTGACGAAATTTTAATCGTTAATCGAAAAAAGAAATAAATTTTTATTTAAATTATTAAATAAAAGAAAAAGAAAAAAAAAACTATAATTTCTTGTTACAAGCATCTAATTATACAAAGAACATATACACACGTTTATATCAATTCACTAATAAAATACTTAAACGATAATGATTTGTTAATAAGACAAACGCAATTTTCGTATCTTTTATTTTGTTTTAATTAAATTTCTTTGCATATTTATAAGTCTTTAATCTTTTACATTTATATTGTAAACAAATTTTGCTTAAAGTTTATCTTTTGTTTGCAACGCATTTGTTAATTTCTTTTGCAATTTATCTCTATCTCTTAATGTGTTAAAAAGCGCTTCTTGAATTTCTTTAAAGAAGATTATATTTCTTTGTGTTTGTTTAAGACGTTCAATATTATTTATCAAAAAATATCGTGAATTATTAAGCTTTTATTAAAGATGTTTATTCTTTAAAAGAAGAACGTTAACGTCGATGTCTTTATCTTCTTTAAAGAATTAATTTCTAGCGATATAAAGACGAAGAATTTGAAAAAGTTACATAATATTTGAAAGAGTTTATCATTGCGCTTCAACGCGTCTCTTAAAATTCGTTCGATTTCGCTTCGACGTTTGCAAAGCTTGCTATATCGAAAAATAATTAACTTAAAGTTAATAATGTTTAACTTTGAATTTTGTTTAACGCTATTAACAATAACAATGCTTTATCGCAAGGCGATAAATCATTGCGCGAAGCTACTAATTGCGCATTCTCTTCTATTAATTGACAAAATTAATTTTTTATAAGATATCTTAACAAGTTATGAGTTAAGTTTGAGCGTTTTAATTATAAATTTAAGCTTTCTAGTTATTAGATCAAGATGCAACTTTAACTTTATATTGAGCAACAAATTTTTAGCTTAATTTATTGCTAAAAATCTAATAAGAGAAGCATACGTTAAGTGCAAGATTTCTTATATCAAAAGAATCTTTTAAACAATTAGATTCATTAAGACAATCTTAAGTAAAACTATCGAAAGCGCTATCGTAAACAACGATAAATGTATTGATAATTATATATATTTAAGTTTAATTGATTCGATTTTCTATGTAGTTGCAAAAAGATATGACGAAAACATTAAACTTCAAAGTTCTTAAGTACTTAATAATAAAGAATGCATTATTAACTTAACAATGCAAATCAACTTTAAATAAATAATTGTATTAACTTTGAAATTATAATGCATTTGCATATGTACGATCAATTTATAGAAACTACATTTTATTTAAAAACGAATATCTTAATTAGCGATTCAAACGTTTAGTTGTGTTGAATCGCAACTTTAGACAAGTAATTGTGTCAACTTATAATGCATTCGCATATATACAACTTATTTATAAAAGTTGTTTAATTAATGATTTAAACGTTTAGTTATATTAGATTGCAATTCTAGACAAGTAATTGTGTTAACTTTGAAATAGTAATGCATTCGCATATGTATGATCCACTTATAAAAGTAATTTAATTAGTGATTTAAGCGTTTAGTTATGTCGAATCGCAACTCTAGACGTTAAAGTATATTAATTATAAAACGTTAATGCATTTGCTTTCGCATGCACGAATTACTTACAAAGTCTACGTTTTTCTTTAAAAATAAATATTTTATTCTACAATGCATTAGTTAGAAGCAACTTTACACTTACTTACAAAAATTAGTATTTATCTCTTGTTGCTATTAAAATTTTTATAATTGTTTTAAATTATAAGTCTTAAGTTAATATAACAAGATTTAAATAGATTATGTTTTAAATCGATGTAACGAACATGCAAACTATGTATCTTTAAAATGCTATGCTAAAATTAAATCTTTTAGACGTGTCTTGCAATATTGACGATAAACTAATAATAATAATTTTGAGCTCAATTCTTGAAGTCGACGCTATTAAGTTATAAACGTTCAATATATGTTAAATCTTTATTAAATTCACACGTTCGATACTTAAGTTCGTCGTGTTTTATTTAGCATTAAAGTTACATTTATATTTCTTTAACTATGATCAAAGTAAATTACTTTCGAAGAACGTTAATTTTTTAATTAGTATAACGACGTTTTTAACGCTTTGTAAAATGTCGATCTTCTTGTCTTCTTAAGTTTTTGAAAAATCTTTCGTTAATTGTGTAATTTGTCGCGTTTAAACTTGTAAATTTAATCGTTGCTTCTTTGTACATTTTTTCGCGAGCTATTAGACTTTAAATGCTAAATAAAAATGCTTTTAATGCTTGCGTTAATATTATAATATAAAAAATATAATTATAAATAATATTAATTTTTTTATTGTTAACAATTATATAGAATTGTTGTTTAAACTATATTTGTAAAGTTTGTCTTCGCATTTGAGCAAATAATATATTTTGACATCACATTTTCTTGCTAATTCGTTCGCTTTATTAAAGATAATTCGATTTCGTTTTTAAAATATTTTTTGTTTTTTAACATTAATTGTACTTTGATTTATAAGAATTAAAATAAAATTAATTTGCAAAAGATTAGAAATTTGTGCAAAGAAAAAATAGCAAATTGCTAAAAATCAATTAAACGTCAAGAGATATAATAAGAAAAATTAATTTTAATTTTAAATTGCAAGTTTAAAAATTTTAATTACGACGTATAAGTAATATTTAAAACGCTCTTTACGTAAAATTCGCTTTTAAGACAATTATTAAGACTATAATTGTTTTTAGATTATAATGTCTTCAAAGTGACAAATAGAACGTATTGTTAAATTTAAAATATGTTAAAATAGAAATAATAAATTTTAAGTCTTAAAATATATTTTCTCTTTATTATTTATATTTAATGTAGACTTTCTAGATTTACGTTGCAATCGCGAACGACTTGTTCACATTCATTGTTATTTTACAACTTTTATTTTTTTTGCGAGACTAAGTATACGAAGAATTTATTTTACTTCTTTTAAAATTTTTCGTTTACTTATTTTTTTTAAAACGACATTAAGTACTAGATTTATAAATTAAATTAAACGATTTTACGTAAATGTTATATTGAATTGCGATAGTATTTTGCGCATTATATAAGACTTTAAGTATAACGAATATTAATATTTGTTTAAGCAATTTATTTCTAGTTAATATTATTTTTCTTTACGCAAAGATTTATCTTAGTGCATTAATCGACGCTCTTAGTATGTTATTAATAGTATTTCGTAAATTTTACGACTTAATAAAGCTTATAATTAACGCGTTTATCGTTATATATGTAAATATTAATGTGAATCTTAAAAGCGACGATTCGATTTAATCTTTATTAAGAATTTTTAAATATACAATAAATATAAAAGTATTTTTCGCAAATTATATTTACAAATGTATAAATCGTTTTTTTTAACGTTGTTGTTACTTCTTTTAGCTTAATTATTGCGTCATTCGTTTTACGAAGTCTTTCTTCGATTTTATTAAAAGTTAACAATATTTTTTCAATACGTAACATGACGTTACACTTAAAATTTCAAATTGCTAATACAATTATAAATATATCTTTTCGTAATAACGTTTGTTATCTTGATAGTGTTACAAACGTTACAAATAATTTATCGCAATCTTTTTATATCTTAAATTAATAAAAAAACTAATTTTATTAAGTTGCGATCAAAGAAAATAACAAACAATTACAAAGATAAAAAAGTATTCTTTATTAACATTACAATTGTTCGCTTTTGAAAAATTCAAATTAGATAATACGTTAATTTGTAAATGTTGGTTTTTAATTTCTGTTTTTTGTTTTAAAGTTATTTCTACATAATTGTATATTAGATTGACGAAATCTTTTTATCTTTGTATCTTTTAATGAAAGCGCAAGATAATTTTATTTATAAAATTTTCGAACGCATTTATAAGATCAATTTCTTTTAAATAAAGTTGAACAAAAAACGTCACATTTTGTTTGAAAATTTTCATCGTATTTAACTTAGCAAATCTTATGACTTAAACGCATTCGTTAAAGAATATAACAATGTTTTAATAATTATTATTGACATTGATATCGTTGCTCAATTCTTATATCTTAAGAAGTTAATTTTAAACTTCAACTATTATTAAGTTCGTATGCGTCGAATTTATTTTATATAGCAAGTCGATCGCATTAATAAATAACAAATTTTATTATAACGTTATAATAACTAACATTTATAAACAATAAACTTAAGACTATTAATATAATTAATAGAATGCTAAATAACGATTTTATTGACAAAAATTATGTAAAAATGTTATTAACAATATTGACGTACAATTATTAACACAAAATAGATTTTTCGAATTTTTATTTATTTTAAAGACGAAGACAAGTTTTAAAACGAAACAAATAATAATGCAAAAAATCGAATTAAGTACTACAAAGAATTAATAAATCTTAACTATCTTTTAAGATCACAAATAAATAATATTAACTATTTCAATAATAAAAGTGTAACGATAAATAATGCGTTAAAAGACAAAAAAAAGTTGTTTATAACTAGTAAATACTACAATTTTATTAAAATTTAACTTATAATTAACAATACAACTTTTGTCAACGACGAAGTGCGAAATCAAATTAAATCATTAGTTAAGAAAAATGTTTAAAATAGCGTAAAATTTATAAAGTTCAAATTCTAATCTTAAATTCAACGAAAATCTTAAAGTATATTTAAACATTAATAAGAAGTACTTTAGTGATCGAATACACTTTTACATAAACTAATTTTATCTTGTATTTTATTATAACATTTGTATAATGCTTTAAGCGCTTAATTTTCTTAAAAAATAATAACTTTTTTACTAGCATTATTAATATTAACATCTTAATAATTCAAGAAACGTCGCTCAAATCGAACGAGTCTTTAAGATACATTTTAGAATGCATCATTTAATATTTAATATGTTTGCTTTTTTTTTTTGGAATTTTCGAAACGTTGTACGTGTATCTTTGTACATTGTAAGCTCTTCGCATAAATAATCGTTTTTTTAAATAAACTTATAAATTCGTTGCATAAAAATAATCAAAACTTGCTCTTTATTAGTTCGTAAACAATAAAAGACAATTTAAATTCGAAGTAGTATTATGATGTCTTGCAATAGCATAATTTAATGACGTAACTTTTATCTATTAATTTAGCAATAATTTTTAATACTTTAATTTTTAATATTTGAACTTCGACAATCTTGTATTGTCTTTAGAAGAAACAAGACAAAATTAAATTAATGCATTTTTTGTTTCAAATTTAACGCGATGCTTTATCTTAACTTCTAAGTCTTATTTTAATGCGACTCGCTTTCTATATTGATATAAATCTAAAATAACAAAAATTGTATCAAATTTCACCGTACTTTGACGTCGAACATCAATAAATAATAATAAGAAGACATTTTTTTTCAAAATAGCAACGCTTCATTTAAGAGAACTCTTATATATCGCAAATAAGCATTTAACTTTTTAATCGTTTTAACGAAAATTAATTTGTCGAAATTAATTTTTTTAAAAACGATTTTAATTTTAATTAAAAATTATAAGATCTACGAACTAGCTAAATTATAAATGCTCGTTTAATTAAATTTCGTATACATTTAAGTAATTATAAATGATGTTAACGTACAATAACAAAAAACTTAAATCGAAGACATTTGTTTTAATAATTCTAAATTAATTGAGCTTAAATTGGCAATTAAACACAAAAACTCGTCGCTATTATTTCGCAAACTTAAACGTTACGTTTTAACAAACAATTTTTTTATACGCAATATACTTATTAATACGAATAGATTTTTATTCGTTTTAACTAAATTATTAGAGTTAAATTTTAAAAAAGTCAAAGTAACTTATAACGTTAAGTCGCAAACTCTCTATTACGAATTTATAATTCTAAATTAAATAAAGTTTGCTATTATAACTTTTGACGACAAATTAAAACTTATCGTAATCAAAAAATATAAACGAAAGTTAAATTTTCACGTTTAAAACGTTTGCTTCAAAGTTAAAAATAACTACATAATTTTTATTATTAAAACATATATTATTGCAATCGACATATACATAGTTTATAAATACATGAACGTTGTACTACGACATATATTAATCACATTAAAAAATCAATTTGTTTTACATAAAATAGCAACGATTTGCAAAGAAATACGTTAATCTTTTATTAGCTTTAAGATCTAATAATTTTAAATAATATATAAATTTCTTTTTGTACATAACATTCTTTATATCGTTCATAAAGTCGTTAACTATAAACAAGTACTAATAAATCAAATAAATTAAGTTAAAATAAATAAGTTTACAATGACAAGAAAACTACAATCTTTAATTGATTACTACAATTAATGTTAACAAAATTATGCTTAAAGATCGCTCAATAAATAAGTAGCAAAAGCATAAAAATGTTAAAGATGTAAAACTAATAATAATTAATATAATAAAGTTAAAAACGAATCTTATAAATTTCAAGACTTCAAATCTACGTTATCTTAAAAAATGACAAAACGCTACTAACATCAAGAGTTTTTTATGTGTTATCAAAACATTTAGTTTATAGAATCTTCAACATATAAATTTATATATAAATTTAAATCAAAAAGAATATTGATATGTCTTAGCATTCATTTCTATTATTAGAGTCTATTAACATGTGTCTTAAATCTTACGTTCTAATGACTTAGATTTTAGCATAAATAAATTAGACAATTTTTAATTAAACATAACATCGAACGCATATAGTATAAAATAAAACGCGTAGAAAAATCAAATAAGAATTAATGTGATTTTAAGCATCTCTATTTCTTATTGCTATCTTTTGATTTTTCGTTGTTTATAAGAATCTAGTCTACGCTTTGCTTAAGCTTGTATTTAACAATATATGTAAATTTGCGAATCTTTCACAATGCGATCGTCATTCGAGTGAACATTTATTGTTTCGTCTTAATTGAAGTTTTAAACTTTCAAATCTTGTCTCTTTAAAATCTCTTCATTGTTATAAGTTTAAGAATGTCAATTAATTTACATTAACTTTATCTTTTTATTAAATTAAAATACTTGCCTTAAGACGCAATTAAAAATAACATCAATTATACTTAAACTTAATTGTATAAATAAGTCATGAAAAATAACTTAACTTAATTCGTTCGTTTGAATTTTTAACTATAACGAGATTTTAGTCACAAGAGCATTGAGTTCAATTGTCAAATTTTTGTCAATACATAATTGCTAATTAATAGAATAGTAATCGTTATACAAAGAATTTAATCTTGAAAGTTTTTATCAATTCTAATTAGCTTTAGCTAGAGCAACATAATGCGTTGCTAATTTTAATTAATTTGCTCATATTTTAATATAAGAGTCTTAAATCTTAAGACGCGAGATACAAATGCTCACGACTTAATGAAAATAAATTTTTCGTACTCTAATATGTGCTTTCGAGATTTGGTAACTACTAATCATTGTTATTGATCGCATCGTCTTTGCTAGAACGTAATTAATTATCTAAAGAAGCAATATTCTAGTTTGTAATTATTTAACGTGAAGTTATAGTCGTATCGAATTGAGCATCTACGATCAAACAAGAAGTTGCATTGTTTAACATAACGTTAATTTAAGATAAATCGCCTGGAATAATAATTTCTAATTCGTTTAATTAATACGATCTATCGTTGAAGACAAACATGCTTTGATTGTGACTAGCATCGATTATACGCTTGTGAACTTAATGATTAAAATTAAAATAATTGAGCAATATTTTAGTTCTCTTTGTCTCTTAAGACGTTGTAAGTATAAGACTATTCTACGATATTAAATGAATCAAAGTTTTATCTTTAATGTAGATTAATCACTATTGCGATTATTGTTATACGCAATTACTTATAAATTATAGCGAAGAAACATTATCGCATTAACTTTAATAAAGTTAATAAATTTATAAATTTTTCGTAAAAATATATCTTTGCGTTTGCGAAATATCTCGTTGTTTTGTCTCGAAATCGCGAAAAACATTTGCAAAGATTAAGAACTAATATGCACACTACAAAGATGCGAAAATAAGTAAAAAATAAATAAAGATCAATGTGCAAAAAAATTAATAAAAATAGTGCAACTTTTCTATTGAGTGCTATTACGTGTTTTTAGCCAAAATTGACGCCAAAGTCTATACAAAGATAACACATCAAAATTGACGTATTTCGATTTTAACGTTTCTCTTGATTTTTTATCGTTAAGACTCGAATTAACAAAAATTATTTTTAGTTATAAGTCGAAAGTAAAAACGAAAAATTAAATCTTAATTTCATGCATTTCGATTTAAATTAAACAAGATATAATAATTATTTTTTCATTACGTCGTGTTATTACGAATGACAAGTCTTCTTCGCAAAGATCGAATTATTCTTGTTGTTGTTCGATTTACGTTTTCGACTATTGTGTCTAGCATTTGACTCGCAAGCTTTACATTGTAAATAAATTTTAACATTGTAATAAAATGTATTAAAGTTAGCGTTTAATTGTTGTTACGCGACAAATCATTGCATTGTTTATAAAAATTTATTAATTTTTTCTCTCTCTTTAATAACGATTTAAAGATAAATAGTTGTCGAATTCGTTAAATGACAAACAACAACTTTCACGTACATCTTGTAACATTTACAACGTTCACACACATTTTATTTTAACTTAAAATATCCTAAAATTTTCTTGTTTGTTACGACAATCTAGTGCGATTATTGCAATCTAATCAACGCTTTAAACATAATTTGATCATTCAATTAAAATCGTATAAAGCTAGAACATCAATAAACGTCATTAATAAAAATTAACATTTAATTTAGTTTAAAAAACAAAAATAACAAAAGCATTGCGTATATTATTTTCGTATAATTTTAAAAAAGATTCAATTGCTCTTTTACATAGTCTTGTAACTCTTATATACAATTTATATTGTAAATTGTAAATTGCTTGTCTATTAATGTAACGTTTAGTTAAAAATAGTTCTTTTGTAATTAAGAATCTAAACGATTTTGCAAGTTCTACTAAATACTTTAATTATTTAAAGAGAAAATAAAAGATTAATAAAGTTGTAAAATAAATTTATTAAAATAATATAACAAAAATTCGAAGCGCTAGAGAATACAAAAGCTTTATTAATATTAATGCTCAAAAATAAAATTATGTCAATATTGATTATTAATTATATATAGTTACTTTTTCATAATGCTAAATTAACTAAGTTGTTATGCTTTAGATCTTTATCTTAAAATATTTCTAAAATAAACAATTGCGTTAATTTGAAAAGTTTAGAAAATTTTAGTAGAACTTTAATTGAAATAATGATTGCACACTTATATAGACGTTACAAAAGTTACTTGTTTATTAACTTAATTAGTCGCATAAAGCACAAACGACAATAAATTACTTACGTCTTTTATACGAAGAACTTATCTTTAATTTTTCAAGATTAAACATGCTTGTAATTTATCAATATTAAATTATTTATTTTTAAGAATAAGAATGTAGTAATTTTATTACAATTCTTTTGTCTTTTATTAATGTCATTGTAATTTAAAAAAAATTAAAGAGACGCAATTAAAATAGTAATAGTAATTATCGCAAATTTAACATAAATTGCATATTAATAATAGTTAAACATTCGTTAATTAACGTCAAAGCTTTCTTTGAGTAAAGTCTTAAAACTACGTATATTATAGTAATTATTCAAAAACTAGCACTTAAGCAAATGACAAAAATATCGCAAAATATTTAATTTGTTTTAATAATCTTAATTAAAGAATTGTTAACTTAGAGCCTTGAATACATTTTTGCATTGCGAAATGTTTTATTTACTATTAAATAAATTAAGAACAAAAAAATCTTTTAGACTAATATGTTAAAACTCTATTACGAAAACTTGTACATTATTTTATTTAAATTAATTTCGAACGCAAAATTAAATAGATCTTAAAAACATAATTAAGAATTAATAATTTTTTGCAAAAGATTTAAAAAATTAGCGAAACAACTTTACGAATTTTATTTCTATTAATTAAAAAAATACGTATTTTAATTGTTAACGACTTGTATTTTACAATAATTTTTTCTAATTTGCAAAGAATATAATTGCGAATTAGAAATTAATAGTCTTTGACAAACGTAAATTTTCTAAATATACGAAGACATATGTCGCATATAATATGCGCACAAGATAAAGTATACTTTGGTTTGCGACGTATATAATGTAACTATGTGAGATTACTTTTAAAAGACTTTTATCTAATAAATTTTTTTAAATTCTTTTAATGCATTTAAGTTGCGTCGATTTATCAAAAAAGAAACGTAAAATTCAAAAGATAAAATTGCTTTTGTACATTTTTACATTGCTAAACTACTAAGATTTTAACGAAAAAACTATTAAATGCTTGAAAAAGTAAAGATTAATAAAAAAACTTATATATTATTATAGAATCGAAATTTAAATTTAAATTAGAGAAATTAATTAAATTACGAGAAATTTAACTTATTTTGTATACTAAAAAAATTAACGTTCATAAGTATTTTTAAAATTATAAGAGATGCTTGTTTTTTAAGATTAAATTCGTATTTGTTAATTAAACGTACAAAGATAAAAAGATATTAAATGTATTTATCATTAATAAAATTAAATAGACGACTAATCAAAATAAAGTTGAAGATTTTGTTCGAACTTTAAGCAACATATTTGACAATCTTTTAAAGAAAACGATTTAAATGTATAGTAAAATAAAGTAATTAAAGTTGTTAACGCAATTGTCGCATCTTATTTGTGTGTCTTAAAAGAACTTTTTTCAATTGTTGATAACGAGTTAGTGAAGAAATTGACGTCTTTATAAAATAGAGAACAATAATAAAGAAAAAAAAATTAATTAAATCTTGCTAATTAAGCTTGAATTAAAAATTCTAAGCTTAAGAAACATTAAACATAACATTAGCTTCGTCGTTAATAGCGACTATTATAATTTTTGAGCATATTAAATAAAGTAAATGCGAGACGCTACTAGTGACAATCTACGCTCTAAGAAAATTTATAACATTCTTTAAATAGTTAAAGTTATTTGCGAAGACGCAAATAATATTCGTAAATAAAAAAAAAACTTAAGCATATAAAAAGTTTAAGATGTTATGTAAAAATAAGCATTTTAATTAAAGACAATATAATCTAAATTCGTAACAAAATTAATTTAACAAAATAAATAAGACTTGCAATCTTAAATTATTGTTAACTATAAAGATAAAATATTTCGACGAAATTATTATATTGTTTAAACGAAGATTTACGTCGTTATTATTGCGTTTCTTCTTAAAAGTGTTGTATAAAAACAATTTATAAAGAGCTACAATTATTGCTTGTTAATTAACAAAAAAAAGCAACAAAAACTATTAAGTTCTCGCATTATTAAAATTATTAAGAAGTCGAATAAAATAATCTTTGTCGTAAATTGCAAACTTTTAAACATTAAATACGTGCAATTAAAACAAATAATTGCAAGAAATTATTATATAAAGATTTAAAAAAAAAGTATTGTCTTTAAACATTATAGTAATATAAGATTTAACGTACGAAGTCAATTAAAGATTGCTAGTTTGTTTCGAATTTTTTGCGATAATTTTTTTTTTAAAAATAACTTAACGTCTTTTTTGAAAATTTGTAGAAAGACTTTTATTTATATTTTGTCATCTAATAGTTCATAAAAAGTAATAACTAATAGAGCAAACATAAACGATTAACGCTCTTATAAAAAAAGTTTTAAGCTAGCGAAGAATTAAGCTTTTCGCGACATCGTAAAGCTTTAAATTAGACAATTTTCTTCAAAAGATTTATTTACTAATCTTTAACAATTTAATTTTAAAAATTTATTTCGATTAATTTAGATTTTTAAACTTGAAAGTTGTTTGCGATTTGTTTTAAAGCATCACGTTTTAATCGTAATGTGTAAACAAAATTTTAATAATATTCTACGTATAAATTAGATTTCTTTTGACGCTTTACGCTCTATTTAAAAGTCTTAATTTTTATTACTTCGTACAAGTGTTACGTATTTATAAAGTGCTTATTAATTAAAAGCAAATCAAAGATTTTTGCATTTTAACGATAAATAATAAGTAACAAATCTATATTTAGAAGAACTTAAGTTTATTTTTTGTCTAATTGCTATTAAACTCTAATTAACTTCTAATTCTTAATAAATAAACAAAGTGCATCATAAAAGAAGCTTATTTTAATATTTTTAATTTCTTCGATAAAAACATATTTTGTTATATACGTTAATGCAACTTGATTAAAAACACTATTTGCAAACAATCGTAATTAGCTAGATTTTTTAAGAGCAAAAAAAAAACATCTTATAAATACAACGTCTTGCAATTAAGAATAAATAAATAAGAGAATTTTAAAACGTATTTAAAAACTTTTTGTTTTTTCTTAATCTTTAATTGACGCTTAAAATAGAAACGTTTTATAAAGTCTTAACTCTTCGTTGTTTAAAAAAAATAACATAATATCTTAGGCGTATAGAAGAAATCTAATATTATATTTTCAACGAATGTATCGCGAGCTTTATGTGTTTAAATTTTTATATAATTATCGTTTTTTAAAACAAAAATGCACATTATTTTTTCGTAAATTTTTGTTAAATTAAAAAGCTAATGTTGCAACGAGAAATCTTCTTTTTTAATATATTTAAAAATTAACAACTTTCGATATTAGCGCATTTAAAATTTATTAAATATATTATTTTTTCTTTACATATTTTTTTGAAAAACACGAAATATCTTGAACTTTATGTTAAGATTATAAAAAATATATTATTAATCAATTTTAAAGACTTTATTCGTAAGATTTTCACACATTAACACAACGAATGCCTTAATTAAAACAAATAGCTTATCGAACATAGTTAAATGTCTTGCAAAAACTATAGCGATCTTCAAACGCAATAATACTTATATTGACAACTTTAATTGTTTATTTAACGTTATTTTCTAGCTATAATTAATTAAGTATCTCTTAAGAATGTTAAGAAAACACAAAAGATTAAAAACGAATTGTAATGTAAATAATGATTCGAGTTTTTTAACCTTGCATCGACTTGCAACTATAAAAATATATATAATATATATTTTGACGTTAACGATCTTATTATTAAAGAATTTTTTCGCAATGTTTGATCATATTAGTTTTATCAATTAAATTAACAAAATTTTGATAAAAAGACTAGACGTTTCAAAGCAATTCTTGCGAATATCTAGCGTTGTTCGTGTAAAATTACAATCTTATTGTTGTTCTTAAATATTAATACGTATATTGCTAACATTATAACTCGTTGTAAGAGACTCTTTTAGCAATTTTTTAAAAACAATATTAATTGTTTTTTTTTGCAATATATTTATTGTAAGTATAAACTTTTTAATAAATATTTCGCAAAATACTTAATAATATTTGCGATAAAACGAAACATCTTTCAAGCTTTTTTCGAATATACGTCAATAATAATCTCGTTAATTTTTATATTTTAAGTATTAGTTTTGCAATCATTGTTGCAACAAGAAATTAATTTATCGTTTTATTTATTTATACGTTTATTGTTATCTTTAATACGAGATCTAAACTTAATATCTTATTTGTTTAAACATAAATCGCAATCGAAATTTGCTTTTTCTTTAGCGACAAAATTAACAATCTTGTTGTTTTTAATTTTTACTTAATTAAGATTTACGCATACGACTTAATCTTTAACTAAGATTGTTTACTCTTAATTTACGTAACAATTAATTCAACTACATTTCAAGTTTTTGTTAAACGATGTTTTAATCATTATATTCTTTATATTGTTCTATGATTAAATTTTGTTTTAAGTCGAAAAATCAAATGTAAAAAAAAATCTATAAATAGCGAAAATTTTAAATGTTCGCAAACAAAATGTGAAATATGTCTACATAAATCACAATAATATAATTAAACTTAAATTCATTAATGATAAAACAATTGTGCAACAAGTTTATAAAACTAAAAAGCAAATTATCTTTAAAATTTCTCTTAACATTGTAAACAAATTAAAGCATCAATATGAAGCAATGACTTAACAAGTTACTTTATAAAATAGTTAATAAATGCATATACGTAGCATAAAACGTTAAAAAAACTTAGTAATTATTTTTTCTAATTAATTTTCAATTAAAGCGTATTCTTTTTTTTAAAAACAACTTTTGCTTAATCTTAATTATTTTTTGATTCAACTAGTTAAACTTATCGACATCGATACATTCTTTATCGTTAAACTTAATAACAAGTCAATTTAAGATCTTTAAAGTATTATTGAAATGCGAGTAGTTCTCTTGCTTCACAAAGTGCTTGTATCGTCAATGTTCATTTTTTAAAATCTATATATACTCTTTCTTGTTCTTAATATTTATTAACAAACTTTCAATATTATTGTTTTCTAATAACAAAGTTATTATAACAATTGTCTTGTCTTCGCTAGATATCACTTGTATTATAGTTGAGAACTTCGAAAATTCTTTGAGCGTTAATCAATAACGTTCAAGATTTTTTTTCGTTTTCGCTAATTTTTTCATCTTTGTTTTTAGAGCGTTATAAATGTTTTTATGATTTGATCTTTTCTTCTAAAGCTAATTTTCTAATTTAGCATAAAAATTTTCTAATTTTAAATAAAAAGTTTTAAGTTTTTGACATCGACAAATCGTTACGTTTAAATTCACTTATATTTGCTACAATTAAAGATTCGTTTAATGTAAGTTTGCATTTTGTTTATTAATTTAAAGAGTAAACGTTTAATTTCGTTAAAAAAGTTCTTCTTTTTAACGTACACATTTCTTAAAAAATTCTTAAAGAAGATTATTATTTGTCGACAATTTTTTGTTCTAATTAGTGATCGATTTTTGCTTATTAAGAATTATAAACATATTTGCGATACGTTCTTTAATATAGACATATTTAATAGATTGACAAACTTAATATAAAGATGCAATGAAAGAGCTTCAATAATTCAATCAATTAAGAAAAAAAACGTATTAACGTTCGAATCGAATTAGCGATAAAAACTCTTACAAAAATTGCGATTAACATTATAACGTTTACGAGAGAGAGACTATCTTATAAACGAAGAATATTCGCAACAACTACTATTAAATACAACTAAGTATTGTGTACAATTAATGAAGATCTATACTTGTAAGTTATTTAATTCGCGTATATTAACACAAAATAATTTGACGCTTAAAATTATTCGTAAAAACTCTACAACAATTGTGATAATCAAATCGTTTTTTGTTTTTAAATATTCTCTTAAAAGAATTTTTAATTAAAACTCTATTGTGACTCGTGTCTTTACTTAAAAAACGCATGAAACAAAGTCAAAAAAAACGAAAATTACTATACATTAATTAATTTCGAAACGTTAAAAACATAGATTAACTTGCAATTTGAGTCGTAAATGTACTCGTAATTGTTAGTAATTTTAAGTAATTTCTTGATATCAACTTTTAAGTGTTTTTTCGCTAAATCTTAGATTAAGAGATTTGTAATTAAAGAACTTAGCGTTTAATCATTTATAAATTGTTAAACAAACGAAGTGTAATTTACAACTTAATTAAGATTCTATTGTAAATAATTAATTTATAAATAACTTTATTGCTTACGCAAGTCTATATTAATTTTCTTAAAAAAATCATAATGTAGCGCGACGAAATTGTATCGTTTCTTGATTCAATTTTGATTAAATTTTATTTTCTCGTTATAAATAACAAGATACGTTGTCTTTAATATATCGAATTAAAACAATATTTATCTTTTATTTTTTGTGACACTTATTGTTTCAAATGTTGATCGCTAAAATTAAAAAAATAACTTGAAGCTAAAATTAATGTGTAAGTCGAACGCTTTAAATTATTCGCAATGCTCTTAAATATGCTAAAAGCGAAAAATAAATACGAAATTAAAACTTGTACAAGAGTACTAGTCGTTTTTTAGCTTTATTTCATGAACATAAAAATTAACATATAATTTTTATTAAATTTTCATCTTTTAATCTTTATATTTCTAGTCTTTATTTTTAATCTTTTGTCGATTTTTATTATTTTATAAACTAACGTATTTTTTATTTACTTTTTATTATTTTCTAGCACTCAAAAATGAAACTCGCTAACGATTAAAACTTCTTTAATATAATAAGCAACAACAACTTCGAATATAATATGATTTTTATAATAATAAATTCAAGTTACGATGTCAAATTACAATAGAATGCTATAAATATTAATTAATTTATAAACGACTTCTTTTACAAATATGAGCAAACGATTACGCGACAAAAATATTTCGATCTCGCACAACAAATTACGACGTTAAGTAAACAATATATTTAAATATATGCAAGCTTCAATAACGTTAACACAACATGAAATTACTAGTTTTGTAAAATATATATTACGATTGCTTTTACTTAATACAAACTAACGTCAATTCTTAAAAGCTTAAAAAGTCTAAAGAATTACAATAAACAAATAGCGTCTTTTCTTAATAAACTTCGCGATCTTGTTAAATACGTCGTACACAAAATTAATTTATAGATAATTGTCAAAACTTTATAAAAGAAGAATTTTAATAATGTTAAAATCGTAGTTGATAGTGTAAGACAACAATTAATGAAGTAGATTTAAACTTTAATAGTTCGAATCTTAATTAATCGTTGTTCTCTTATATTGTGCATGACGTTCTAGTTTTTGCAAATGTAATAACGAAGTAAACGCAATGATGTGCGACGAAAATTACTAAATCAAAACACTAATAAGCGCGTAATAATAGCATTCTAGTTTTTGTCAAAAAAAAGTAACAATTTTTATCTATGTACTTAAGAGCAAGAAGACATAGCACTCTAAGTCTAGGAACATATTAATGCGAGAACGATATTTCTACGAACTAGGCAAATAATATGTTCTATTACGATTAGAAGTTATAAGTTATACAATCTAGATAATTCTTTCTTTAATGAGTAGAGTGACTATGATTGTACAATCTAATTAAGATAAGCTCTACAATAAATAGTTCAAACATTATTCTAAAAACATTTAATGTCTAAAGACTATATATCTAAAATGTAATAAGAATGATTTCGAACTCGATGTAAGTCTTAAGACGTATATTGTTTTAAGTTAAGTGTTTGCAAATATAATACGCTCTAAGACGCAAGTCTTAGAACAATTAGCGTTTGTAAACAAATAACGTCTTAAGATGTACATCTAAAAACGTATTTAGTCTAGAAATAATTGTCTTAAGACATTATTTGTTTTTAAACACTTATCTCTAAACATCATTAATTACAAGACATTCGTCTAAGAACATTTATTGTCTTTAGACACTTAATGTTCTTAGACTCTCTATTAAGATCTATTAGATTTAATTATCTTTAAACACTTATTGTCTTAGGACAATTATAAGATGTTACAAATTGCAAGAAATTTTACATCATAAGAGAAGTCAGACTTTACGATAAATAAGACTCTACAATAAGTAAAACTCTACAATAAAGTTCTCTACGATCTAGTCGCTAATAAAATTATCATAGTTCTACGATAAATGTTTCTCTACGATCTAGTCACTAGTAAAATTATTATAACTCTACGATAAACGTTTCTCTACGATTTAGGCAAAAAAGCGAGTAAAGTCATTATGATTCTACGATAAATGTTTTTCTACAATTTGATTCTCTACAATGCAATCGAAAAACAAGTAGAATTATTATGATTCTACGATAAATGTTTTTCTACGATTTGATTCTCTTTACGAGCAAAGCGATCATGTCTCTACGATAAATATTATCTTATAACTTAACAAAGATGAAGAAATGTTCTTAACGATTAACTAGTCGAATTAAGAGAGATGCGCAAATACGACAATATAATTAAGTAAAAGAAAGTCTTCTTACGTCTTTTAATCGTTTGCGAGTTCGAAAAGATCACTAATGCGAATAGATTTTGGGCTAGCAAGTCGAAAAACGTATATCATCATTAATAAATCGTTTCGTTACATTATTAAGATCGTCAAAGCTTAATGCGATACAAATTGCGTTAAAGCTTAATTAACGTTTGCATCAATTAAATAAGATGTGCTATCGTTGCACTAAATTATTTGTAAAAATAATCGCAATTTAAAAAGATTATGTGATAAACTTTAGTAAAAACTATGCGTACGTGCGAATCACATTAGATAATATATTGTTAATTGTCAAAAAAGTTCGCATGCTATGTTATGACACACGGATGCAATTTAATTCGATTAAAAAAAATTGATCTTATGTATTAATACGTTAAAATTGACTTTTGTCTTATAATTACATGTTGCTAATATAAAAAAAAGCAATAAAGATAAATACTTTTTTGTTAACTAAATCTTGAAATTATATTAAATAGAATTGCGATACAAAATATTTTGTTTAAGTAAAAACGTTAATTGTTAGAGCAAATGTGCAAATAATTAATAATAGCAAACATAAAGACGTTGTTTACGAAGCTTCTTTTTATCGTCTTTTTAGATTTCTATGAACGTTAAACGTTTAACGTTAATAATATCGCAAAGTATACGAAGTTATGCAAGAAACTTTATTTTTATATTTGCGTTTATTGTAAATTCGAACATTAATAGCTTTTTAAACGAGAGTAACAATGTATAAACTTTTGAAACACTTTTATTCGACAAAATATACTTCTTTAGCTTCGCAAATATGTTAACAAGAATTTTCGCAAAAATTTTACGAAGCAATTAACAATATAAAGTAATATAAGCAATATTTTTGCTCTTAAAGTTGTAATAAAATTGCACAAACATAGCGCAATAAATCTCGCGTCACTCTTTTGCAAAGAGTTAACAATTGCTATAATTGCAAAAAAAATGCGTGCTATAAAGTTGTTTGTTGCAATTGATCAAAATGTCAATAAACTATTCTTTAATTTGTAAGAAGAATCGTTGATAACAATAGTTATCGCGTACGAATATTGCAATGTCGTGAAACTTCTTATAAAGAAATATAACGCTAATATAAATAACGTAAAATCTTATTTTCTTTATGCTACTTTACGAGAATAGCAATTGTGACAATACTTACTAAATCTAGAAATTAATGTAAATTATAAAAAAAAGAACAAAATGTCTTTAATAAATGTTATTTAATTTGCGTTTAATCAAATATTTAAAATTGATAAATTAACAAATACAACAAATGTTAATATTAATAAGAAAAATAATATATACAAGAGTTTATTCGACGTTGCGACAAAGATTAAGCACGATAATATTGTCACAATATTATTAAATTATAAGATTAATGTTTACAAGAATTTCTTTTTATCAAATGTGATGTAAATCGACTTGTGAAAACTTGTCGAATTTCTTCTAAATTAAGAAGTCAATATCTATAAGACGTTTTATGAGCTCTTTAACACAAATGATTTAAATTATATTAAGAAAACATTATTAAAACTCTTGATCGCTAGAGACGACATTGATCAAATAATATTAGAAAGCTCTTTAATATATTGACAAAGCAAAAAAGCAAAAATATATAATTATAAAACGATTATTATTCGAAGCTCTAATACAAAAATCTTAAGAACTTATTACGAAATAAAGTCAATGTTAACAATATTAATTTTAATGAAGATTTCGCGTTAAGACTCGTTTGCGAACTTTATAACAATCATAAATCGATTTTAATAAAAGCGCTATTACATAAATACGTTCATGTGAATATTTCAAATAAACGAGAAAAAACGACACTAATGTTTACATATCTTACTAATATTAATGTGAAAAAATAATTATTTATAACGCTACAATCAATGTTGTTAATCTTAATAAAAGAAGTGCTTTGCATTTGACTTTTAAGTGACAAGTTAATTCTATAATAATAGAAGCGCTTTTTCGAAATAATTTCGATTTTATTATTCGAAATCAATAAGAATATATCGCACGATACTACATGAAATTCGTTAATAAGATAGCATTAAAAAAATTCTTTAATTCTAGATTTAAAGTTCTTACATTGTTTAAAAAATAAAAAGTAAAGCACAATCTAATCTAAAACAAAGATTGTGATGTCTTTATAAAGCGAACTTAGTTTATAAACTATTTAAATAGTCTATATTAATAGACATTTTTTGATCAAGAAAATAAAGTTTATTGTTAAGAACTTTTAGATTTTTAACTTGTACAAATTTATAGTTTTCGTAATTTATTTTTTGCACGAAGCATAACGTCTTATATTTATTAATATAATAACGAACGTAATTTTATTCTAAGCGTTGTTTCGATTTTACTATAATTTATCGATGCGTTTGTGCAAGCCTTTCTAGAGTAAAGTTGAGCTAAATTTCTACTTCAATTATTCTAACAAAGCGATTGTATTATCGTAGTTGCTTAATAAAATAACGTCAAACACTCACTTTAATTGTGCTAGTAATGCTTTTTTACTTACTTAAATAATTGTGCTTGTCAATCGTACTTTAACGATTCGAGAAAATTCAATTATTAAACGTTTTATGCTAGAAACTTTTATAGTTGTTCTAATTATCAAAACTATATTAATTAACTTTTGCAAATCTTTCTTAATTGTCTTTTCAATAAAATTCTTGTCTAAATTAACTTTCTTATATAGCACAATTTAAAATTTAAGTTTTTCGATGTTTTATAATTTTTTATTTTCGACAATTTTTCTTGTCTTAATTTCATCGCAACGCGAGCAAATTAAAACGCTTATTTCATGAAACAACTTTAATGCAAAGAAGTTCTTTAGACAACAATTTTAATATATTATTGTTTAAAAGCGTTTATACAATTGAATCGTTTTAAATCTTTGTTTCTTTAAGAATGTTAAAGCGTTATTAGATTTTAAATACGATAAATTATTCTTAATACAATTAATATTTTATGTGTAATGTCGTACAAGTTAATTAGAGATAACGAGTCTTTTTTAAAAAAAATGAAAAAAGTGAGAACGATGCACAACAATTTGTTGTACAATTCTTCGATTATATAATAAAAGTTATAAGTATTTTCGTTGTTGTTATATATAGAGATGTCGAACAATTTTCTTTGCGATCGATAAAAATTAATCTTGAAACAAAAGTTAAAAATTAAGAAAAAGATCGTTAATTAATGTAATTTATAAGAAGATAAAAATCGCTTATATCTCGCGTTAATTAATATATTAACGTCGTTAAACACTACAATCTACAATTTGACACATAATAGTTCTTAAATAATATTGTTCGCAATTGTTAAAAAAATGTTAAAAAGTTAAATTAAATTAAATTTATTACGAATACGTAATTTAGATGTTTTTAGATCTTGTTGTTTACAAGATGCAATTGCACTTCGTTGTTTCATTATAACTAAACAAAAAGAAAAGACGATACATAGACAAAAAAATAAAGATAAAGTCGAAGAAGCGAAATGATTATTTCTAAGAGATTTTATCGTTCTAGATTTCTTAAATCGTCGCTAAGTCAATGCAAAAGTCTAAAATCTTAATAATTAAAAGAGCGACGAAAAAAAGAATAAAGAAGAAAAAAGAGAGAAAAAAACGAGAAAGAATTGTTCGTTCTTTTATATTTTAGATTGCGACTAAGATTTAAATTGCGACTAATTTAATATAAAAGTCTAAAATCTCGATAATTGAAAGCAAGACAAAGAGAAAGAATGAATAGAAAAAAAGAAAAAAAGAAAAACGAAAGAAGAATTGCTCGCTCTCTTATATCTTTGATTGCAATTAAGATCTCTCAATAATTAAACGAATTAACTAAGAGAAAAATTGAATGAAAACATAAGAATAAAGAAGATAGAATAGACGATCTTTACACTAATAAATAAGCGTACATTGTCGAAGATTTTAGATTCTTATATTATATTTTCGTAACAAAGCTAGCATTACATGCGTAGAATAGAAACAAGACGTTTAGCAAAAATTTTGAAATTTAAATTAAAATTAAGCGATGCTATTTAAAAAGCATCTTAAGCATTAAGTTACGATATATTGCTTAAATGTTGATCGCAAAATCTTAATAAATAGTTTCTAATATAATTTCTTAATGTCTTATATTGTAGAATAAGATTGCGTTGAGTTTCGTTTACAAATTCTTATCTTTAATCAAAAGTAAAGAGAACGTTAATTAAACTAACAATAATATTTTCTTTTATTTAAGTGTTCGACATTCTAGATATACTTAATAAGTCTTACTTATACTGTGTGAATTCAAAGTAGTTTCAACAAATTGCAACTTATTCTTATGACGAAATCTATATCTTCAACGTTAAGACTCTCGATTTCGATTCGTCGCTCTAAAGACTACTATTGACGAGAATTTCTCTCAAAACTATACGTTGTGCGAAGAGAAATAAAAATAATAAGTAATTTATTTGTTCGCAAAAGCTATCTAGAACTTATATAGAATTAAAGACTTAATAAACGAATTATGTTTTTCACATTTTATCAATTTTGAACTTTAAGTCACAATTGACGTAATTTATAGTAGACTCTCGAATGTTTATTACGATCTCTTGACAAAGTTTCTAAAGCTAGCAATAGCAAAGTTAATAATTATTTTCTAAATTAGATGTCATTACGTTCTTGAATACATATTTTAATTAAAAGCAATTAATCTATTAAATTCGACTTGTGAAACGTTGTTTTATTTTGAACTTCTAGATAACGATACTATATAAAGCTCTTCGCTATATTCTAGTTCGATTAAGACAACTTAATAAAATGACTTACGCAACGAAAGCGAAAACGCAACAATTCTTTAGAAGAGAATCGAGTCTAATTAAGAAAGCAAATTAGCTAGCACGATTATACAACGTAGACGTAACGTTTATTATTCGCAAAAATGAAAAATATTATATTTATTAATCGATTAAATATAAACAATGATTTTTGACAAAATTAAAAATTGTAAATATAAATCTAATTTATTCGACTTTAAACTAATAGAACTTAAGAAAAATTTGTACTTACTATTTATTAGTCTAGTCTTTAAAAATTTCGACTTCATTATTGTTAAGAAAAAATAAAATAAAAAAATAAAAAAATAGCGTTGTATTTGTGCAAAAGACTTCAAAAGAATCAAAATAAATATTTGTTTATATTATGATAGACGTTAATATTATCGTAATGCATATTGGAATTTTTAATAACTTGTGAAGATTAATCGCTATAATGAAGAAAACTTGTTCACAAAGAGATCTAATTCTTTCGACAAAAGATTTAAGCGTATTTATTGAATTAAGAACTATTATAAAAAAGCTACGATGCTATCGAATAATCTAGCAAGAGTTAAACGAAGAAGATAGTCAAAGTAGAGCGTAAAAGGCCTTGCAAGAAGAGATTGTTTATTTCATAATAAGATATTTTATCTATAATCTAAATTTAATGAACAATTATATCAACGACACGATATAGCTAATTCTTACTTATAATTAGAACAAAATCTCTTAGATGACTTTGATGTTTCTGTGTTTCTTCGCAACGATACGTTACTAAATTGCTATATTACTTTTCTATTCGTTAATAAAATTGATAACAAGTCAAAGTTAACTTCTCTTTTTAGACGTTGTATGCTAGTTGTTAGTGACAACTTTGTGTCATTTTTGCGCAATTCAATTGATCGTTTTTCGTCGAATTTAGAAACTCTTAATAAATAAATAAAACAAAGAGAGACGAACATCGCGTCTCTAATTAAGAAAAATTGTTTATTTCTTGATTCAAAACTACTAAAATTAATAATTATTTTTTTCGCTACTTGCGACGTATCGCATAAAACACTCATTATTTAACAAGAACTTCATCTCTTGTTAAACGTCTTAAAGACTTTCGCTAAATCAAACGAATGAAGAATTAATCTTGTTATTAATTGCTTTCATTTACGATTATTTGTTTTCAAAAATTTATTAGATTTCGACGATTCAATTGTAAAGTAATCTTAAATTACTTTCGAAATAACTCGTTTTTTTTAACTTTTTTGCACAATAATAGCGCAATTATTAGCGATCTTTCGATGCTATTGTTCGATTTACATTAACAAAGTATTATATCATTTCATTTTATCTTTTGCAAACAATATTAAACTTAGCGCATTTATTGTTTTTCTTTCGAGTTTAATCTTTTTAGCGAACTTTCTCGTTTTCTTAAATTAAATTTGTGTAAATTAAGTCTCTTTCTAAATTATTTTAATTAAGACGACTCGCTTAACGTTTGTTTTAAAGTTATTTATTTGTGCGACGTTATATCTTTTTTTTGCGAACTTCATCTCTTTTCTTGTTAAAAAATATGCGAACTCTATTTTATACTTTTTCTTTTGCAATTTATTATATTTTTTGTTTTATTTTTAGAACTTTGCAAATTCGATCTTAAGTCTAATTAATCGTTGCTCTTTTTTAAATTCTTTATTTTATTTATTGTGTCTTAATTTAAGTCAATTGTTAAACGACTTAAAATTGCGTTTGACATTATTAATCAAAATTTATAATTTATTAAATTGTATTTGTGCACATTAAATCTTCTTGCAAAACGATGTAATTCAAATAGTTCTTTTAATTATTTTTTTCGAATTTTTCGATTTAACGATCTTTAGTTTTCTTTTTGTTAATCTTGATTTTCCCTTAGTCAATTTTTTTTTGTTCTTCGCTTTCGATTTCTCGCCATCGCATTTAATTATCAAATTGTAATAATTAACAAATTCGAATTTCTAAATGTCTTTAAATGTTAAAATGTTTATTTTTGTTAATGTTTGTCGTTTAAATGTCAATTGTATTATAGCTTTTTCAAAATCTTTTTACAAACGTTTATAAGTTTAAAGTTCGTAATTTTAATATTTTATTTAGTTGTTTAGTTTACTTTAATTGATTTGTTCTTTAAGCAATTGCACATCGTTATCGAATTTATGTCTTCGTCGACGTTAAATAACGTTGGGAAGAAACTTTAAAAACATGCTATAAAATAAAAGAAAACGTCAATTTTGTTATTAAAATTGACGAAATTTCTTTTAACGTTTTAGTTAACGAAAGAATACTTATCGTTTAATGTTCTCTTTTATATTGAATTTCTCTTTTTAATATTTAAGAATTTTCTTGTATTGCTTAGAATGCTTGAAGACGTTAAAATCAAATTCGATCAAATAATACGATTAATTGTGATCACTAATAAGAGTTTCGTAAATTTGTCTCTTTATTCTTAAATTTTTTTCAACTTGTTTTAAATTATTAAGATCGAAAAAGAGCGCAATTGAAATATGCGAACAAGAACGTTCGACTCGATTGTTAATGAACGTGTTAGCGCACATAAAGTAATTGCTATAAAAACACATTAAGTTTTACTCTAGTCTTTTCTTTAATTTCTTTGCATTCATGACATTAAATTAAGTCATTTTATCTTTTTATCGCATTAAATCTCTTGTGTTATTAGCGAGATCAACTAAGTTAATCTAAGATGAAAAATACTTATATTAAAGTTTTATAATGCATTTTTTACGTTATTTTGTCGTCAATTAAAATCAATTTTTTATTTTAATGTTTACGAAGTTTCTTAAACAAAACAATGTTAACGCAATCATTAAAAGTGATAAATTTAAATTTAATCGCAACATAAAGTCTTTTATTCTAATTTTTAAATATTTTTGATCGTAACGTTTAAAACTTTCTTGACGAAATACATTTTAAATTAAGACATAAAATAAAAAGATAATAGAATAAGATGCTCTCTTAAACATTACAAACAAAAGCGAAATCACATATTAACTTAATTTAAACTTAAATTCTCTTAGTTAAAATTTGCTAATTAGAAGATCTTCGATTAATCAAAGAATGTGCGTTGAATTTTTAACATTACGAAATGATCAATCGAACGCTATATAGCATTTTTTATTTTTTATATAAAAAACATTTAAAGTAAAGCGATCGTCGTTAATAAATTTGCGACTAGCAACGTAAAACTATTATTATTTTCTTAACATGTTTAAACAAAGCATTAAAAATAAAAGATTCTAATTTTATCGCAACGTTAATATCGATTAATAAATAAAAACTATTTGAAAACGCGTTTTACTTTAAGAGAAATAAAAAGCGCTATTTGTCTCTTATTCGAAAAATCGCAAAAGATTTATTAATTTTAAGTTAAAAGTTTATGTTCGTTTAAAAACAATTAAGTGATTATTATTGCGAATACGATTTCACGCATCGTTTTCAAATTGCTTTCGACAAAGCGTTAAAGAATCTTATTAAAAAATATTCTTTCGATATTAACTTGTAGAATTGTGATGTCTTGTTAAAAAAGCAAGAGTGCGCACAATATTAATGAGATACATTTCTATATTACTTTTGATAACACTATCGATCACAAAAAGCATCTTATATTAAGAAATTCCTTAATTAATGAAACGATAATCAATTATAACGATCAAGTTAAAAAGAAAGTGCGACGTCACTTTATCTAAATTTTAAATTTCGAAAAAAAAGAAAAAAAGTAAGAAATCGAAGTTAATGCTTAGAAGTTTCGATTTAAAATCGAATTAATTAGTTATAAGAGATGCGAAGTTAAATACAATAACAAAGTTAAGAATTTTCTTTAAAGCAATCGCATTTGTCTTTCTTCGTTCGATGTACTTAAGATTAACAACTAAATTACTATTGCACAATCTAGTTAATTTCTTACTTTTAAATAATTTCTTATTTATGTTTATGAACGAAAACTAAAAAGTAATTCTTTTGATAAAATGAACAAAGTTATCAATGTAAGCATTGACGTCATATACGTTCGCAAGAAGTTCTACATATTTCCATTAAAAAAGAGCGAGAAATGCAAGAAATAATAAAAGAAAAATTAACTAAATTAGATTCACAAAGAAATTCGTATTATAAGGCAAAATTCGCATGTGAACTTAATTAATCGTAAGATTTTAATAAAAGTTAATCGTTTAAAAGAAAAACATCATTTATGTCTTAGATTTTCAAGAGAATTCTTTATTCTTTCTAGTAATGTTCTATTTTTTTCTTGAAAATCTAGAGAATCTTCACAACGAAAATTTCATTGTTAAAAAAAAATCATAGATTTATTCTTTTAAATTTTTAACGCGCTCAAATATCTACATTTGCGCGACGTAACGCATCGAAATTTAAAATTGAAAAATATTTTTATTAAGTTTTAATTTTCGTTGAGCATTAAGTTCGTTAATTTTGATCTTGCGAATAATAAGTTTAACTTAAAAACTTTTTGTAACACTCAAGAATACTTTGCTTCTAAAATTTACTTAAAAAAAAATTACATAACTTTAATAAATCTTTAATTACTAAAAATAATTATATTTTAATATATGTATAATTTTTTCAAAGCAATTACGCAAAGACGTAAGCAATCAATATAAAAAAAATGAGATCTCGCTTAATATTGTCGTATTGTTATTAGCGTTAATGATTAAGATTTGAAAACTTTAATAAATCTTTTCATAATTAAAATGCTATAAATAAAACTTAAAGAGCGATTTTCTACAAATGTTTATTTAACGAAAGAATGCGCTTTTGAATTTTTTAACGATTAATCTCTTGATCTAGAAGTTGTCATATTAATATGGCAAATAATTCTTCAAAATGCAATTAGCGATAACGATAATTCTATCATTATTCTTTTAGACGCTTTTCGAAATACAAAGAAGAAAAGTTTCGATTAAGATAATAAAAATCAAACAAGACGTTATACTTCTAGTCACATTTTTGTGATTTCAAATTCTCGCAATGTTTAAGCTTTAAACTTTTTAAATAATGTGAATAATTACGACTTACAACTAGAAAGCTTTGGAATTATTTATAATTATTAATTAATAAATCTCTTATGTTCTCTTAATGCTAGATCGACATATTTAGAAGAATACAAACGATAGCGATCTTCGATTGTAAATTCGACAAATAGTTCTTTCAACAAGAACTAGATTAAACATCGATTATTGGAAGTTTGTCTTATAGTTGTTTTTATCTCGCACGTTCTATAATTATTGAAATTACATTAAGAGTTAACTTTGCGTTTAGTCACAAGAAAAGAAGAAATCAATTATATATGTCGAAGATGAATCGAAGTTGTTAAACTTAACGTATCTTCTACTTAAGAAATGACACGCTATCGATTAAGAAGCGCCTAGAAAGATTTTATTAATAATGATCGTTCATTGGGAAGCAACACGTACAACGTGTCTATATTTTGTTAGATTTCAAGAAGTTTTTTGCTTTTATGTCGAACTAAAAACGTGTCGATAGAAAGTGCATCTAGAATTTAATTGCTTTGATCGTAACTATGCGTTTAAACACTTAAGAACTATTCTTTGATAATATTGTTCTTGAAAGAAAGTTTCTTTCTACTTCTTACTCTTAATGTTCGCTCAATCTTATATCTTATATGTCGTTATAATACAAACGTTGTTAAATTTGCTTACAATTATCGTGCTTCAAATTCGAGCTTATTTGTCGTTAACGTTCTTGATTCACTTTTCATTCGTAATACAATCGTCACAAGAAACTTTTTTCGTAGTGATTTTAATGTTGTTATTTGACTTATATTTTTCGCATCTATTCTTGCACAAGATCGAAAAATCGAAAGAATTAATTTTATTTTCACAAAACATCTTGCTTTAAGTTATTAATATCTTACACACTTTGTTTTGATCATTACGTATAAGCAAGCTATTAATTAAAGATTAGCGAATAGACAACGTATTATAAAAGTTAAATATAAGTCTAAACTTTAAAGATTAAATCTTTCATAATAATAAAATTAAGATAGATGTTTTAAATGCGTTTATATTAATAAGAAAGAGTTGCGAGTTAGAGAATGTGCGAGACAATTAATTCTAACAATCGATTTATTTGAACTTCTTTAGCTAACTAAGTGCGAGAGATTTTCGCACTAGATGTGTTGCATTTTAGAATTAAGTCTACAAATGTTCTAGAACATCAATTGTCTTCAATTATGAATATTTTTCGTAAATTAAGATTACTAAGTTTTGATAATGCTAAGCTTGTCTATTAAGTTATCGACAATACTGTCGTGAAACGTATCTTTGCGAATAACAATGAAGACATTCACAATAAATATTGTATCTACGACGTGTTTAATAGTATGTCTTATTGTTCAAATCTAATTCGAAGTTTTTATCGAATTTTATTCGCGAATTTCTTGCAATATCTTAGCGACGACATCGTCGATCAACGATTTCGACAACATCAAATAAGAGACTTATCGAATAATTAAATAGTCGAAATAACAAAAAGTGAATCAAAGAGCTTGATTTAAAAATAAATGATAAAACTAATTGACGCAATTGCATGACTTGAGTTTCTTAAATACGTACATAATAGCATTTAATCATCGAATTTTTTATTAAACGACAACGATTACTTGAAAGTTATTGATTTCGACAATACAATTAAGACAAGATTTAACTTTAATAATTGTCAATTACTTTACGCAAAAGTTCTAGATAAAAAAGATCCGAATAAACGTAAAACGTTCGAATGTTATAATTTTCGCATCGAACAATTTGCAATTAATTTGATCTTTTACTACATAACTTGCGACTTCGAATTCTACAACAATGAATAATTTGAAAGAAAGTACAACAATGTGATTGTTAATCATTTGCAAAAGAAGAAGTTTTCTAAACTAAATAACAAAAAAATAAACATTATTATACATAATTATTGACATAAAAAGTACGAATCGATCAAAAGATTAAAGATTAAAATGATACGTCTAGATCGCAATCTTCGATTAAGTATAACAATAACAATGTTAAAGAAAAAATATAAAGCAAGACGTTAGAAGTGTAGAAAACTTGTAGAACTTAAAGTATTGAAGGACATCCCAAGAACATTCACTTAATTAGAGAATATTCTTGATAGTTCAAATATATTAGTTCTTCGAAGATAATTAAGCTAGAATGTCTCGCATTTATCAAGCTTTGTTATTCAAGTCTACGCACATATGTCTTACGTTTTATTTTAAGACGTTATTATCGAAAGTAATGTCTTATCATGATGCGAACGAGTCGAAGAATCCAAAATCGGAAAAAAGAGAGCTCGTGATCTATATTTAAACTTAGTCGTCATTCACAAATCTATTCTAGATGAAAATTAGATGCAATGAGTTTCACTTACTTGAAATAAATAAGAACGTATCGTATTATATTTGAACATACTTGAATTCATAAAAAGAATTTTGTTGATAGCAAATGAAGTATTACGAAGCCTATTTATCATCTACTTATAGCTTCAACTAATGACAATCTAGTAGAGTAGTTTGAATGCATTGATCGTCGAACATCGCTAGAGAAACACAAGAGATATACGAAATACTTCGTACAAGCAAGATTAATTAAATCTACGTTCGCAAAAGAATTTTGTATAAAATCGCAATATAATTTTTGAAAGCGATTACGTTAGATAGAATTAGCTTTGCTACTTTGCATTGTGAATGCGAACATAAAATCTAATTCTTTAAAGCAAATCTCTTCAAATGTTGCTTAATTTCGTTTATCATTTTGTTCGATTTAAAGTACTCGAAGATTCGATAAAAGTAAAGTAGCATTTTATCACTTAAACAAAACAAGCATTAAGTGAATTAACAAATTATGAAGAAATCTTTCTTTTTGTTTTTCTTTAATTCATTTATTGCTCTCTTTAACTTTTGTTATTTAACAATAATTTTAAGACGATCGCGACGTTAAGTTTCTTATTGATCGCATAAAGTTGTTTTAACTTCGATAATTTAAAGTCTTCGTTAATCCTTATTTTGATCGCTTAAATTATTGTTAAGATTACAAGTAAATTAAATCATCTTAACTCGTTCGAAAATATTGTATTTAATTGACGTCGTAAACTAAATATTTAATGTGATCGTAAAAACGTCTATAATTGCGAAAAATTAAGCGTCAAAGACTTAAGTGTTAGTTTTTCGAAAATGTCGTTTACGAAATTGCAAAATAATGCGATTTCGCAATTTAATTTTTAAACAACTTAATTTAGCTTCGACCTTTTTCTTCTTTTTATAAAGACTCGTTTCTTTAACATCGTTAATAATTTTGTATTTTTCGTTGTAAATTTGCGACATAAACGTCTTATTTCGTTGATTAAATTAAATCATTCGAAAATTTTGTCTCAACTTAATTGTTTGTTTGAATAACAACTTCGTCGATGCGTTCGCATCGATCATCAAATTGACAAATCTAATTATTTTCTAAATTATTTTATTGAATGATCTCTCAAGATAATAGAATTTAATATTGAATCAAATCTTTTAATTCAAATAGTAATCGATCGTTTCTTGCTAGTGATCAAAGAGTTAATCTCGCATCGAAGCGAAAGCGTTATTTGTTAAATGCGCATATAATTAGCGAATAAACAACGTTTAAGAAGCAAATCGAAAGCGAGAGTTTATAAATAAACGTTGTTAACAACATTTAGAAGTTCATATCGAAGCTTATATTAAGTGAAAGATTGTTTAAAGCTTGTTTGTTAATTAAGACATTTAAAATAACAAATTTACGTATTAGTTCGTAGCGATGTTGTTAACAATGTGCTTATTTCATTTGCAACGCGCAATAACTTTCGAAAAACTAAAAGATTTAAAACTCTACTTTTTCATTTTAACGTTAAACTTTTCTTGTTAAGCGATATTTGTATTCGAAATATATTTTTCACGTTTTTCGCGAACGTAACTTCGAAAACGTTATCGTACATTGCGAAAAACATAAAATGATCAAAAAACAAAAACAACGAATCGTCTTCTTTTGCGTTAATACTCAAAGTTTTTTTGTAAAAATATATAGATTAGCAACGAATTAACAAGAAGAAAGAAATAAAAATGAGATGTGCAAATTTGCTTACGTTTGCGAATTATTATCTTTTTCTTTAATATAAAGAAAAATTGTCTTTATAAAAATCAAATTAAATTTCTTAGCAATTTAATTAATAATAATGCTAATGAAGAAATAACAATACAAGAATGATCGAGTTTCTTCGGACTTTACATAATAATTGTTATTAGTTTCACAATTCTTATTGTAGTTACAAGACGAGTCGAAATCGCTATCGCTATTATTATTCAAGTCGTTGTCGACTTCGCTAGTGATATCGATAGATTTTCTAGTATTATTATTACTATTGCTCTTCGAATCGTTCATTTCGTTTATATAAACATTTTTCGTATTTCTTCTTAATTTAGAAGCTATAACGATTACGATTTCGTCAATAAGTACGTTTGAGTTATTAGAATCGTTAAACTTGACTTAAGTATCAAATAAGAAACGTAATTGACAATCGAAAAAAGCGATCGTAAATAAGTCGATAATAACTTGAATTCGTTGTCGCTTATTTTCAAACGTTAAATCATCAAACACTTAATGTGTATATAAAAGAAAATAAAGATCGTCGAAATTAATAATCGATTTCTTTTTTAAAAGAACGCGAAGACTATATTTGTCAATAAGCAAATCGATGTATTGACAAGATAGCAACGTCAACGTAAAAAAATTGAAATTCGCAAAAATTAACATTTTACATTGCGTATATTTTGTCTTTTACGAGAATTAAAATCTTAATTAGCGACGTCAAAAATATGCATTCTTAGAGTTTGTTAATAGATTCGTAAATTTAAGATTACATTAATTTTGTTATAGTAATTTATCATTTATTTTTAAAATATTTTGAAGTTTGACATTTGTGCGTCTTTAAGAAAGATTCAAGAATTGTATTTAAATTTGTTATAAAATCTAAATAACGATTCGTTAATAATAGCGTCGCAAGATTTGATAAAAAACGAATTATCGCTTTTATTTTCTTAATATTGATTCGAAATTCTTCGTCGTATTGACGAAATTCTTTCGTTTGATCTTTTTTTTGTGACAAATTGTACGCTTTGCTAAATGTAGAAACTTGAAAATAATTTAATCTTTTTGCGCTATGTTTGTCTTATGCTATCAATGATAAGCAAACAATCGCAATCGAATAATTAAAAAAATAATAACGATGCGTGCAAACAATACGAATGAAGTTTTATTTCATTAACGAAAGTGAAGAAACTAAAAGAATTAAAGAAGAAAAGTGATAAGCTTTAGATCTAATTTATATTCGTTATCTCGCAAAGACTTGTAGAAATAAGTTATATAAAATAGAAATATCTATGCGTTTTGACGCGAAACTTAGTTTTGTCGATTAATTGAATTTTGCACAATACTTGAGCTACTTAAAGCAGTTGCCAAGCTATCTCTTTCTAGTCTTTCTAGTACTAGAAAGTAGTTTCTAATTATTATTCGAAATCTTTAAATAAAAAATAAGTATTTACTTGTTTCAAGAGTTTATATTTAAAATTATATCGAATTTCGACAAATATTTTAAGACTTTTTGAAAAAAAAAATTTAAAATTACAATTAAAGAGATTTAGAAGCTTGCGAAGACAGTTTTAGTAGCTATTAATTTATATATATTGTGCAAATCGAATATTAATCGCTTTAAAGATAAAAGACTTAAGAAAATATTTTTATTAAATAAGCTAAATTTAGAAGTAACAATATCAAAAATGTTTAAAGCAAATATTAGTACTTTGCGAATTATAATACTAAATAGATTTCGAACGTATTACAAGAACGCAAAAATTATAAAAGTAACAAACAATATATATAGATTGACGCTATATTGTTTTTAAATGTATTTTATGTTTTTAATATTAATAAAGATAGCTTTAAACAACAATTTAAAGCTAGTTAAAAAGAAACTTCAAAGTAATAAGTAATTAGATTTAAGCACAAAGAACAAATTGTATTAACTAAATTTTAATATAATTGTAGACTCAAGTTCTAAACTAAAGCTTATAAAGAATAATATTAAAAAAAGAATAAAACTTACAATAAAGTTTCTTGTTTTTATAGATTTTTTAATTGTTGTCTATCTTGTAAACAAGATATGCTTGCTATATTAAAAATAAAGAATAAAGATTTTAATTTAAGATTAATTTTTTTGCAATAATTAAATATAAAGTTGCGTATTCGATTTAAGCTATTTAAATTCAACTTATTTACAAAAAAGAAAGTAGCTCTAATTGACGTTTTTCAAGAGATAAGAAATCTTAAAAGCGAGAAGCTAATTAAAAAGAACAATTTGCGCATGCTAGTAAAAATATATATTCTAACAAAAGAATAGAATCTAGAAGAAGACAATTAGCTTTATATTATAAAGTTAAATTATTAAGCAAATCAAAAGTTGTAAATCGAATAAAAAGAATAATAATTTGTGCAAAAGATAAAGTGTTTTAATGCGAAATTTGTCAATCTTAATTTTCAAAAAAAAAACAGTTATAAATTAGACAACAATAAATTCGAATATAATCAATTATGCGATATAAGCTTGCGTTAAGAATAACAATAAAATTGTATTTGTTAAAAGTAAAATAATTTTGTTAAGTAACAAGACAATTGTATAACTAAACAATAAAAACAAAGAAACTTAAGAGAAAAAAAGTCTCAAATTAAATAACATTTAAGTGCGAAATTGCAAAGAATATAAGCAATTTTTCTTGCAAGCTTTTTGTCTTAATAGAATATTATTATAAGCATTTTAAATAAATTGATTTGTTGTACTATACTTAAAAATTGTTTAAGCAATTTTTTTCTATATTTGCAACACTATATAATCGATATTGCAAAAACAAATTAAAGAATATTTTTAAAACAAAAATAGTTAGTTTAACTAATTAAAGATTAGATTAATACAACTTTAACATATTAGCAATTATTATTATTAACAAAAGAGATTTGATTAAACTAATTATATTAAGTTAAACTAAATTAATTTAATCTTAAGTCAATTTCGCGATCGTATATTTTATTGCTTTTACTTTTTTACAATTCTTTTATTTAGCAATTCTTTTATATTGCGCTCTTTGCTTCTCTATTACTATTTATTTATTCTATTTTAAACGCACGAAATATAATTGTTATCAAAATTATTATAGCAAGAGAACAAACTTTAATAAAGAAGTTTGCAATTTAAGAATTATTCTCTAAGAAAAAGTCAAGAATTTCTTAAAAATTATTTGCTAAAAAAATTGTCTTTTAATAGACTTAAACAAATTAAAAAAGCGATATTTAAAATATTGCTTGTCGCTTTGTTCAAAATTGCAATTGTATATATATCTATTGTTAAATTATTGTCGAAGCAAATTATTTTAATTGCGAAGATTAAAAACGCAAGATTACTAAATAAGACTTTTAGATCTTTGCTAACTATTGTTACAATTGTATCGAAAGTAAGCTTTTATATATTAAGAGTAATCTATCGAATTTATTAATCTATACAAAACAAGATTTCGATCTTAATATCAAGATTAATTGCTATAATTATTAATAAGAAGCACGTAGTTAAGTAATCTTAAACAATTAATTTTACGTCGCAAATTCTATTGAGCAATTTAAAGTTTATCGTATCTATTATATTAAACGCGTTGCAAACTTTATTAATTTACTCTTAATTTCTAATCTCTTTAATACAAAAGCGCATCAATATTGACGTTAATATCTTTTTTAATAACTTTGATAAATATAAATTAAAGATTGTATTCTTATTAGAAATCTATTTAAAAACAATATTAAATTTAAAATATTACAAATAAGCGACAATTATTGCACAAACATTAAACAAAGTCTTTATAGCAAAAAGCTTGCAACAAATTTTAAAATTTGCTTGCTTTGCTATTATGTAATTGCTTTTTTACAATAAGTAATATATCTCTTTATAGATTTATATTAAATAATAATAACAATTTTAAAATAATAATTACAAATCGAACTTAAAATAAAATAATTAAGTAAAAAAGCTCTATAATTAAGAAGCAAAGTACAATAATCTTTAGATTTTCAATATATTACAATATACATTTAAGACAATATAATTTTCAAAAATACAAAGTTTTAATTTCTTCGACTAAATTATCTTTAAAGCGCAAATTTTAATTTTTGTTTTATTTAAATTTGCAAAGTAACAACTTATAATATTTAGAATATATTAATAGCAATACAAAAAAGTTGCTATTTAATAATATTAAAATTACATATTTTTAATTCGAAGTATTAAGACGATTTAAAGACAACTTTACTTAAAAGCATCGAAAAATTATAAAATTAATTAATTTACTACTTAAAGCTATAATAATATTTTAACTACAAAATTAATCTAAAAATTCTATAATTATATAAAGAGTCTCATAAGTTCGATTAACTTGTAAGAATAACATAAGCAAATATTGTTAAAAAACTTGACAACAATTGATTTTCTTTAAATATAAATTTGATATTGACGTTAAATAAGATTAAACAAGTAAGTATTTATAATATTTTAATAATATCTTTGACAATTAATATTGTTTTAGCTATTAAATTATATTAATTATTATTAAGCTCTTATAATAATTAAAAATACAAAACGTAATTTGCAATTAATACGCTTTTACAAATATTAATAAAACAAGATTAAGAATTAAGACGTTGTTAAGTTTTAATACTTTTTTAATAAAGAAGAGAATCGAAGTTAATATTATATTAACACACGTTACGTTGCTAACAAAAGCAAAAATCTAATTAATCTTTTTTAATCTCTATTATAGTCAAAGTTATATCGCGAGTTTTCTTCGACAATAGCGATAACAATATAGAAAGAAATTTAAATTATAAACAAATATTTGAGTCTCTATTATTAACTTTTATTGTATTAATATGCACTTTAATATATTAAGCTATTAAGAACTAAGAAGAAAAAAAAGACAAAATTAATAAAATTTACTTAATTATAATTATCAGTAACGTTTTTATGCTTTGTTTGCAAAATATATGTTAATTTGTAAAATACAAAACATTATAATAGATTTATAAAGATATAAACAATTATGTTTATTATTATGCAAACTAGTTTCGAAAGTTGTTTAAAAGAAAAGACAGTCTATTTTGATAAATAGAACAAGAACAATAATATGCTAAATAATTAGAAATTTGTGCTAAATACTTCGATAATTCGCGTAGAAAATATAAAAGATAACAAAAAGAAAAATATACAATTGTTAAAGATAAGAAAAGACAAACAATATTTTTCTTTAATAACAAGTACTAAATTGAACAAAAGAAAAATATATACACTAATTATTTATTAGACTAATCGTTAAGCTAATCTCAAATTATTAAGTTTAAGAAAAGAAACTTTTCGACAAGATAAGAAATAAAATTTTGCATTTAAACGAAAGAAATTCAACTAACAATTGTTTTCTACAAAATAAACTCGAAGAAAATATTTGTACATTATTGAGAAAAGAAACAAATAACGAGAGCAATAGAGAGAATAAGTCGAATAAGAATTTAAATAACGTTAATATTGCGAAATCTATTGCTATAAGTAGTAGTTACTCAATAATTTAAATAAATAATTAACTAATTCGCATAATACAAGACAAATATTGCTAAAATCGCAATTTGAAGACAATAATGTTGCAAAAGATAAAGATAGCTATATAAGCATTGTAATCTAATATTAAGAAGTTGCACTAATACTAACAAATTTATTTGTTAAATAAAAGAGCAAGCTAATATTAATAATATAAATACTTAGAGAAGTTAAGATATAAAGAATATAAACGATTGTTATTTAATCTTTTGCTATAAGAAAGATACTTTTATTATAATATTTGCAATCTCTTTGTTTATAGACTTTCGATCTATTGTTGTTTGCGAAAAAAAAATTTATTTGTGCTATGCAATTAACAAATTTAAGAATATTAAATTAATTAATTGTTTAAAGAAATATAAGAAATATCTAGCAATAATTAAGAATTATAATTCGAATTAAGAGATTAACGTATAAGTAAACAGCGTTTAATTAAAAGAGTCAATATAATTTTTCGAAAATTATTAATATTATACTAAATATCTAATTGTAGCGCTCTATACTTTAGATTGCAAAAGTATAATATATATATTAACAACACAACGCAATAATATTGTTTGTTTTATAAATCGCACAATTGTTGTTTATATTGTTGCGTCAATTTGAGGCAACATAATTACAATAACTAAGATAAAAGCTTATATAATATAGATTAATCGAATTTAATTTAACATTTAATTGTCAAATTAATATAAAGATTGTTAGACTAATCTATATACTTATAGAATTAACAAATTTTATAATTGTGCAATTAATAGTAACTTCTTAAACAATTAAAATATCAAGATTATTTAAGTTTAATCGATTGTTAATATCTATAAGATATTAATCAATACAATAATTGCTATGTTCTCAATTAATAAAAAAATAATATTAATTGCTTTGCGTAATAGTTGTACTAAAATATTAAATATTACTTGATTTTATAGAATTTATAGAATTTGCGATATCTTAAACAAAATACTCGAATCTTGATTTTACTTAGTGCTAAAATTTAAGTAACACAAAATTGCGACTTTTGTTAGGTCAAATCTATATACTTAAGCAACTAGAATCTTATAAAATCAAACGCGAATGCGTCCTTAATAAGCTCTTAAACATTGTTAATAACAATACTCGTTGCATTGTTTGTATTAGAAAGCTTGTCTTTAAAACACAACTCAATACTTGTTTCGAGTTAGAATTTAATACTTTCTTACAATAGACGTTTAAAAATCTCTTACGTCGTTATTGTCAATTATTGTTCTCTTCTTTATTATTTTCTCGTTCTTTATCGTTATTGTTGTCCAAGAATTAAGACAAAAAAATTGAGAACATATTACGCTAGTACTTTCGTAAGATATATTAGAGAGAGTTATGCTATTAAAGAGACTTATAGACGTCTTCAAGCAATGCAAGCAATTATTTAATAACAAGAAATTGCAACTTAGTAGTCGTAACAATAAATAAAGACTTAAGATAAATTAAATACAATCTATAAGAAAGTCGCGTTCGAAAGCTATATATCTTTTTATTATTTAAGATTTAAGATATTTAAGATGTTTAAAATCTTAATTATCTTAATTATCTTAATTCGAAATTTAAAATATTTAAGAATCAAGTCTTCTTAATTATTTTAATTTTGTTAATAGACTTGTTTTTTCTAATTATCTTGTAAAGAGCAATGCGCAATAAATAGTACTTATTAGCATGTAACTTGTAACACTATCTTCTCTTTTCAAAGATTTTTGTCTCGAAATTATTTATTCTTTCTTATTATGTTAATTAAGTTAATTATTGAACAACGTCGCAGTTTCGTTGTTCATTGTTGCTATAAATATGTTTTTCTTACAATGCATCTTTGTTAAGTCTATATTTTATTTAACATATCTTATTAAATAAATAAAGAATATCTTAAGTGTAAGAAGTATTATCGAAAGAATCGAAAATGTAATTTGACTCTTAATTATCAAAAAATAAATAAAGCTATCTAAAAGACTAAAAAGCTAAATAATAAAATAATAGAGTTGCGTTTAAGAATTGCGCAAAAGACAAAACAAAAAAAACATAAACAAAAAAACATTAACTTTATTGTTTAAAAAACATAAGTAATGCGAAATCGAAAAATATTTTAAAGATCAAGAAGAACAAGAAAGAGATTAAATATATTAAAGAGATGTTTAAAACTTTATTCAATATTATTGTTAATTCTTTATTGTTTGTTTTTTTGTTTTCTAATGCTTTGTCGACTTTTATTAATAATTTTATTGTTAACAAAATTATCGCAATTTATTAAGACACTTCTTTAAATTCTTGAGTAACTCTTATATGTTCTTGAAAATAAAATATTCTTTTTACTTAATAAGATATTTTTAATCTTTTTATTATAGAATTTTTTTAACTTTATATTGTTTTTTTTTTATAAATAAAAATAAAATATATTCTATAAAGACGTAATTGAATTTTCTAATTTTAACAATAAGATATAAAATATTAAAAATACTTTAACGTTTTTAAGTAAGTCGAGTTTGTAATTAATTAATTTTTTTGTCTTCTTAACAAAAAACAATTCGACTTTAATGTAGTTTAATTTCTTGTTTAACTTCTTTATCTTAAGATTTTTTGTAAAAAGATATATTTTATTTCTTTTTTTTAATTAAGATATTGTTTTTTGTTTTTTGTTCTAATACTTAATCGATTTTTTTGGCATTTTTAAGATATTGTTGTGTATCTTTTTTAATATTATTACTCTCTTGATAACTAATTAAGCTAATAGATACTTTTGTTCTTTCTTAAAGAGATTGAATTCTCTAGTATAGTTGACGAAGAATAAAGTTATTTTAGTAATATTTAAAATCTTTGCATTTAATACTAGTTAAATTATAAATAAAAGTAATATCTAATTGGTATAAGTATTGTTGACGTAATGTCTTAAATATTACTTCAAACTCTAGTTTATTCGCTCTATTTAATTATTTGTAATCGAATAATAAATAATAAATATTCTAAGTCTTGTTTCTAATATCGATAAAAGTGTCTTTTAATAGTTAGACGTAAAGAGCTTGTCTTTGTTATTAATTAATTTTTTAAATATATTGTAATATTGTATAAATTAATTTAATACAATATATTTTAGTTGTTTTGCTATAAACTTCTTCTTGCATGCAATAATATATAAATACTTAATAAGTTTGTTAATTATTATTAATATCGAATTATATTTGTCTTTAGTTGCTAAATTTGTTAATTTAAGCAACTTAATAATAAAGTTTATTGTAACTTTATTTTATAATAATTTAGATAATTTCTAATATTAAATCTTGTTATAGTTTGCATATATATTATATTTGTTTTGTTAACAACTAAGATATTGTTTAATATATATTTTAACAACTTGTCTTATTTAAGAAAACTAACAATGCTAGCGTAAAAATTAAAGAATTATAATTATTTTTAAATGTTTTTGTAGTAATTTATTATAATATTCTTTTATACATTTGTCGATTTTGTTAATAAATATCTAGAGTTTTTCTTTCTTTATTAAAAACTTTTTCTTATTATCATTAAGTATTTGTAAGATAGCATTTAGCTCGTATTTGTTTATTAATAATTATTTGTTTTTATTAATCTTAAATATATTATAATTAAACAATTTTTTTGTTTTTATATAATTATTTCTTCTATTAAATGCGTTTGCTTTGTTGTTATCTTTGCTTAATATATATTGTGTTCTAAATTTATATTGTTCGAGTTACTTTAATTATTGCATTTGTTTTTTATTAAGTTGTTTAATAGTAATAAAGTATAAAAGATTTTTGTAATTTATAAGAATTATAAGTTTTAGTAATTCTTCAATGTATACTTTTTATAGTTTTAGAAAAATTACAATAGCGAGTAATTTTTTGTTGTAAATATTATAATTTTGTTCGATTAATAAGAATTTTCTCGAAAAATATATTATTAAATATTATATATTTTTGTGCTTTTAATTAAAGCATGCATTAATGATTAAATTTAATGCATTAATTTTAATTTTGCTTAACAATTGTAAATTGTATATTTTTAGTATTAATTTTTTTAAGCATTTTAGTTTAAAATTTTGAAATAATTTCTCTTTTGTTAGTTTTTATATTTATAGCGTCTTTTTTTGTAAAATTTGTTAATAATATTGTATTAACAAAAGTAATTTTTAATAAATTTCTTGTTGTAATTTATAAAATTTAGAAAGAATTAAATTTTATTAATATTAATAAATAATTTTTACTTTTTAATTGTTTGTAGCTTTTTAAAATTTATGCGTACTTTATATTGTTTAATAACAAATTTAAGAAAATTAATTTCTTTTTAATAGAACTTGTATTTTTTTAATTTAAAATATAGATTTTTTCTATTTAAATATTTTAGTATTTTAAAAATATAATTTATATATTTTTTCAAGATATTTGAGTAAATTATAATATCGTTCAAGTATTTTATAATAAATTGATTCAAATATTGTTGTAATATATTATTAATTATTTTCTAATACGTTGTTGAGATGTTTGTAAATTCGAACAATATTATTGTGTATTTGTATAATTTATATTGTGTACAAAAAACTATCTTTTACTTTTTTCTTGCTTTTATTTTAATTTAGTTGTACGTTTTTTGTAAATTTAATTTAATAAAGTACTTTGCTTCGAACAATTAATTTTAAAACTCGCTAATATTAAATAATAAATATCGATTTTTTATTGTAATATTGTTTAGCTTTTAATAATTAATATATAGATAAAGAATTTTGTTCTTTTTAAATATAAAGAGAATTAAGTATTCTATCTATAATTAGAATTTCTTAATAAATTCTTTTTTTTTCGTTTTTTGCTAGATATTCGCGAAGTGTTTCTAGTTTCTTTTTAAATAAAATATATATAAATTTAAATTTAAATTGTTTGTCTAGTTTAAGTTTAATCTTGTAATTTTACAATTAATATTTAAATAAAATCTTAATTGTTTTTTTTTTCTAAAATAAATACTCTTAATTGTTATATATTTGTAATATGTGCTTTAGAAATTTTTTCGCTATATTAGATAGTCTAAAGCTTTTAGAAGATTCGCAATTTTCTTTATTTACTTTAACTTTTTAATTTGATTAATCTTTGTTAATATCTATTAAGTCGAACTTTATTAAACTGTTTTTTTTGCAAAAATATAAACTCGCTATTTGCAATTAAGTTTTAACTTAATCTTTTATCTTTTATCGAACGTTATCAATACGTAAATTAAATATAAATTGCGTAATTATATTGCGCAAATCTAAGTACTTATGTATTTTAGTTAACTTCTAGATTGTGTTGCTTTAATTAAGATATTTCTAGAACAATATTATAAATAATTATTCTTATTATATTAAAGATTAGTTTCTTGTAATGTTGTTAAATAGCTATCGATAATAATTTTGTTTCTTTATTTACTTTTTTATTTCTTGCAAATAATAAGTTTTTATCTACAGTTATTAAATTGTAAGTGTTAGACTTTTTTTGAATAAATTTTTTTTCTCTCTTTATAAGAGCTTTAATTATAAAATTAAATATTGTATTAAAATCAATTATTATTGTAAATTAACAATTGTTAATTTTAACTAATATAATAAAATATTGTGCGTGCACTATTAAGTTTAATTGCTATTATTAAACTAATATATTGCATTTTTTTAATATGCTCTTTACTAAGAAATTTAAACTTTTTCTTGCTTCTATATTGTAACTTTTGCTTTAAACGCTTGTTTGCGCTAAGCTTTCTTCTATTGCTAAGTTGTTAACTTTAACTTTTTAAAAAATCAATTAATTTTATTCTTTTTTTTTAGATAAGTTTAATATAAGTTGTTGTAGCAAATTGTTTAATTAAGACTTGCGTATATTGTAAGATTCAATTGTTTTATTATAATATCAAGTATGTTTTTTTTTGTAATAATATTGCTTTTTAGTTTTTTCTTATATTTGTTTATAATCTTCGATAAGCTAGCTAAAGCTTTAAGTTAATTTGTAATATTTTCTATACATTTGTAAAAATTCTTTTAGTTATACTCTTTGTTTAAGTTAATAATTAAACCATAAAATTTAATAGTTTTCTAAAGTGCTTAATTAGCTTCTTGCATAAATGCGAATGCTTTGTTTAATAATATTTTATCTAGAACTTTCTATAATTGATTTAGATTCTTTATTAGATAATAATTGTAGTTTAATTTAATCTTAAGAGTATTTTTCTTTATATCAATTTGCTTCTTAATGTTGTTCTAGCTATTAAGTATCTCTCTTAATATAATATTGATTTGTTAAAATATTTATTTATTTTCGTAATTAATAATCTCTTGCAAAGTAACTTGATTTGCTATATAAATAACATGTTTTTTAGAATTTATTATTTTGTTTTCTTCTAAAGTTCTTTTTTTTATGTTATTAAATAAAGTTTAATTTTATAGATGCAAACTTACAATAGTTTAGATTACTATACTTCTAATTAAAGCAAAATTCTTTTCACTAATATTTGATTGTTAATTTAAAGAAGATTTCTATTCTTTTATAAAATTAATTTTATTGTTTTTTTGTAGCTCTTTTATATAATTTGTTGTCGAAATCGATAATTACTTTAGTAAGATCGAACATATTGCTAATAAATTTGTTATTGCGCATAATTTTATTTTTAAAATTGTTCTTAAAATCTTGTTGAAACATTGTTATAAGTGCAATGTTGTTTTACTTAATAAAATTGGCATATTTTTAAAATCTTGCTATATAATCTATTGCAAAGATTTGTTAAATTAAGTATTAAATTTGAAGTTCGTAAATATTGTACAAGAATTTTTGTTATAATTTTTCAAATATTTGCGTAAATTTAGCTTAAGTTAATGTTAGACTCTTTCTCTAAGAAATAATAATGCAAAAATTGTCTTTTAATTTGCTAAAACAAGATACAAGATAAAATAAATATTTATTTGTATAAATTAGTTCTTTAGATTAATACAATCTTTATAATAGACGTTAGACTTGTTAATTCTTATCTTGTTGTCTTTATTAAATGTTGATTGACGTAATACTATTAAGCTAATATTCGAGATAGAAGCGCGTTAATCTAATATAGACATTCTTAAAGTGTTCAAAGTATTACGCTAGTACTTTTGTAAAAAGTATTAGAGAAAGTTATACTATTAAAGAGATTTGTAGACGTCTTTAAGCAATGCAAGCAATTACTTAATAATAAGAAATTGCAACTTAATAGTTGTAACAATAAATAAAGACTTAAGATAAATTAAATACGATTTATAAGAAAGTTGCGTTCGAAAACTATATATTTTTTTATTATTTAAAATTCAAGATGTTTAAGATGTTTAAGATCTTAATTATTTTGATTATCTTAATTCGAAATTTAAGATATTTAAGATATTTAATAATTAAGTCTTCTTGATTATCTTAATCTTGTTAATAGATCTTCTCTTCTTAATTATCTTGTAAAGAGCGATGCGCGACGAATAGTACTTATTAGCACGCAACTCGTAATAGAACAATATACAAAATCTTGTTTTAAACAACAAGATTGTTGCTCTTCGTCTTAGAGTTAAAACAATAACAAGAGAGATTACTGCACGAAAACAAATAGCGACAACAAGAGAGACTCTTGTCGCTTAAAAGCTACAATTGCGAAACTTAACAATAAATAATATACGTACGTTTGCTTCTATAACTCTTGTTAATTTAATAATATTAACAAGTATTTGCATTTGCTCTATTAACGTTGTGTTCAAACTTAGTACTCTTGTTACTATATTTTTTAGTATTTTGCGTTGTTATTTAAACAATATCTTCTATAATAAATTAAATGTTAAAAATATTATAAAATTTACAATTAATTTTTTCTTTGTTGTTGCGACAAACACAATCGATTTTCTTAACGCAAAAAATCTTCTTAATCTTCTTTGTACTTTCGATATATATATTTTTATCGCTCTTAGCTTTGTGTCGTATTTAACAATAAGATAAGAGTTCTCTTAAGATATTATTCTTTATCGTTAATGTATAATAAGCAAAATAAGCCACAAAATCTTTGTCTTTATTAAACTATATTATTAGAAATTTGTAATTCGCGCTATTTAAATAAGTCAAAACAACTCTTTATATTAAACGTTGCTCTATCTTAAAACAAAGTAAAAATTTATTAAAACTTCTCAAAATCAATTTGATTTATTCTTGTTATCGAAATTCTTACAAAGATTTTATTTTGTTGTCAACTTTATAAAGAACGTCTTAATATTTATCTCGAATAAATTATTAATTATTATAAACAACGTTTGTTGTTAATAAATTAAATATAACAAATATAACAATAATACTAATTGTCAATATAAGTATATATATATATCTTGTTAAGAAACTTACAATTCTAATTATTGTCTTAATAAAGTATAATAATTAACAATCTTGCTATTTTTCTTATTCTTTAATATGTCGAGTTTGTTAATCTTTGTATTGAAGAACTTTTTGTATAATTTAATATTGTTAAACAAGTCTAATTTGTTATTAATTAAATCTCTATTAGTAGAGAAATAATGCAAATGTCTTAAAGAGCATTTTGATAAATATTTTGTATCTATTTTTTTAGACATAATTACGCGAGACGCTAAAATTAATTATATTAACTCGCAAATTTGCATAAATACAAATTATATCTTTGCAAACAAAATCTTTAACATATTAATCGTCAATATTAACAAATAGTTGTAGATAAATTATTTAATTGCATTATTTGCTTTACTATCTAGTTTATATATATGCTTATTATTAGAGCTTGTATCAAAGTACAACAACAATTAAAGATACATTTATAATCTTTTCTTTCCTAAAAATATCTTTGTTAACAACAATATTTCTTGCAATTAAGAAGCTCTTAAGTATATCGCAATTAATAATATTATTGTTATTCTAATTTTACAAGAATAAGAAGCAATATTTCTTAGAGAGAATTTTGCTAACGTTTTTAAACACGTGTTAATAGCAATATCTAATCGATAATTATTAAATTTTTAGTAAAATCTTGTTTTCTATATAAGAAACTTTCTCTCTTTTAAGTTGCGAATTGTTTTATTTTTTTTCGATCTATTTGCAAAGACTTTATATTAAATACTAGTGCAACTATTTAAATAACAAATTTTTTGACATTATTTAAAAAAATTCTTTATTATTTTGCAACTCTTTATCAATACTTCTTTCTATTAAAAAAAGTAAAATCTATTTTGCGATCTATTAGATTTGCAAAGCAATAAAAAGAAAAAATAATCAAGTTAACAAATAAAGTTTCTAGATATTGAACTCGATAGTAAGACAATAAAGACATATTTGCTCTTTGTAAAGTTGCAATAGACTTGTTATTTTATTGTTATAATGTTATGTCGTTAAGCTCGTCTCTCGAGCGCGTAGAAGCAACACTCCTAGTATATTTGTGTAATAGATAATATCGCGTTCGTAAAATTGCGATTATTGTAATCTTTTAATTCGATAGAACTTGGGCATCTATTATCTTAGAGACGTTATAAAGTAATCGCGATCTAACGAATGCAAGAGTTAAAATTGCCAAATTGTAAATTCGATTCGTAAGATGTTCGTCAAGCCTTAGAATTTTCGATCGTGCTCACAAGATTATCTCGCTCTTAAAGATCTATTTATAGTATTAATAAATTGGGAAAGGTATGTCGCGAACGTCGTTTAATCTAGCTTTCTTTAACTTATTCTCGTGAACGTAAATCTAGAGAGAAAGATAATTGTTATGTCGTTGGGTTCGCCCCTCGAACGCATAGAGATAACACTCCTAATATATATGTGTAATAGATGATATCGCGCTCGTCAAGTCGCGATTATTGTGATCTTTTGACTCGATAAGACTTGGGCATCTATTATCCTAGAGGCGTTACATATAGCATTAAAGACAAAAAAAAATTTCTAGTAAAATTTGAAGATTCTAGTCGATTTTCTATTCTTTTGTGCTAAGATTATTGTGCTTAAGCGTGTCTTTTTAAGCATCTTATATATTTCTTTGGCAAGAAATATACGATATTATTGTATTATTATTCTTATAATAAGAGATATAATTTAGTAGCATTACTTCTTGTTGCGTTAAGATAATATTAAGATTTTGCAATTCTTAGATTCTTAATTAATTTTTTATATATAAATAAATGTTTTCAATTTCTAGAGAATAAATAATTACTAAATATTTAACGAATTAAGTAAGTTTATTAACATCTTTAGTAAGCAATATTTTATTTGCGTTAAGAACAAAGCTCTTTACATTAATATGCACAAAATAAGAGTAATTTTTTATGTTTTTCGTTTTTAATTGTTTCGACTTTTCGATAACAAAATTAGTATTTATAATAATAATATTGTTGTTGTTGCAAGTCTTAATAAAGAATTTATTTGCAACAATTTAATAAATTTCTTGCAAAATATTGTTATACTTTTTGCTTTTAACAATATATTAATAGAGACAATTTAAATCGATTCTAAGTTAAATAATTTAATTAATCTACTTTTACGCAATAATTATAAGACTATTGTTAACAAGTATTTATAATTAGTACATTTTATTGTTTAGATTCTTACAATCTTTTTGAGTTCTAATATGTAAAAATGTCTTTAAATCGAAATGCAATTCTTTTTCTATAATAAAGACTTGCTACTATAATAAGAAATTTTTGTTCAACAATCTTTAAAAATTATATGCGACATTATTGTTTTTATCTTAATTGTAATACTTTGTTTGTTACTATTTAAAGCGTTGCTAATTAAGTTGTTTGTTTAAATCTTAATTGCATTAAAACAAAGACTATTAAAGACTATATTTGCGATCTTCGTTTTATTTACATTAATAGAAGCTATTTCGATTATATAATCTTCGATAACTCTTTTTTTCTTTGCGTTATACGCAATATTAAATGTTGTTAAAGCAACGACGTTTCTCGTAAACGCAAAGCTATTACACAAGACGTTTTATTTAATGTCTTGTCTACATTTGATATATCTACACAATTAGACGCTACTTTTTACGTTGTTTTTTGTCTAGTCTTTGTAGATTTTTTGCGAGTAGACAAATTTGTATAAGAAACGCACAATTTAAACAATGCAAACTTTGTCAATTAATTTATTACTAAATTATCTATTAGACTTCTAGCATACAAACTCGAATTAAATATTTTTGTCTTTAAAACGAATTCTTTTTGCAAAGATGTTACTCTTAAGATTCTCGTTGTTAATAATATTAATTGTGCAATTGTTTTTTTAAGAAGAATACTTCTTATAACTCTTGATTGTCTTAGCAATTCTTTGTTTAATATTGACAAAAGTGCCTTTAATAGAAAAAGAATTATCGACGTTCTTTGTTAAAGACTTCGTTTACTAAATTACAACAATTACTAGATTAATTATTTCTTTCGTCGCGATACAATTATTAAGACACGCAATTCCGATATATTAAAGACTATAATAATACTTTTAAATTGTTAAAAGTTCAATATCTATCTTTGCTATATTAAAATCGATTTTAATTTAATTTTGCAAGCTTTGCGTCATTATTAGAGTTGCTAGTTTTTATCGTTTTTGTTTTGACGACGTTATCTTAAGACTTGAAGAGAGTTAATCGACTTTAAAGCAATCTTAATAATCTTGTCAATAGTCTTATGTTATCAACGATCTCTTTCGCACGTATTTAAATAACAATAAGATGCTTTTCAAGATAATCGATGCTCAAATATCTTATATATAGAAAATGATATCTTTGTCTTCTTTTTTTTATCTATTTCGAGTCTCGAAAGCAATAGCAAAGTTCTACAAAATAGAAGAACTAGTGCTAGGAACAAGAGAGATTAAGAAAGCAATGCTTGATCGTTTGTTATACTATTTAGTATAATAATTGCCCATTGCACTTCTCTTTTTTCTTCTTTTCCTTATTGCATTTGACTCTTTTGACTTGTTCTCTTACTTCTTTTGCTTTTGTCGCTTAGATAGAAAAGAGTTAATTGACTTCGAAGCAATCTTGATAACTCTATCAATAACCTTATGTTATCGGCGACCTCTTTCGCACGCATTTAGACGGCGATGAGATGCTTTTCGAGATGGCCGATGCCCAAAAACCTTATATATAGAAAATGGCATCTTTGCCTCCTCTTTTCTGCCTGTTTCGAGTCCTGAAAGCAGTAGTTATGAACAATTCTGCCAAGAGTATATCCTGAAGGTTCGGGCCAGCTTTAGGGAATGGCAGCTTATCGGCAACACTTCCCTTGCATTGATCCGTGGCGCCGGGAGCATATGCATATAGACGCATACATACTTCGTGTCGCCCAGAATGATTAGAAAAGCGAGCAGACTTGAGTCAGCAGACAGCTTACTAACATGATCTATCTGCCTAGAGGCTTGGCAGGACGGGACTCCCCGTATCCCATGCACGGTGTCCCTTGGCAAATCCATGCTGTCATGCACCCTTCGTACCGGTGCATGGGCCAGGCACCCCTGGCCGGGGCAGTCAATAACTGGTCTTGAAAAGAGTTCAACCGGTCGTAAAACGCTAGTGACGGCGACCCTTCGACTAGCCTACCAAGTACAAATTCAAGATCAATTGAAGTTTTTGCGTAGAACATAGCAGACATTATAGCAATGCATATTGAGTAGAAATTCTCATTACTCTATGAAGAGATAAAGTATCTATATATATATCAACTATAGACTTGATTTACACTCTGTATCTGTTTAACATATTCAATGCTCTACTATAATATAAGATACAATAGAATATGTAAGTAGATTTCATGTATATAAATTGGTATACAATATATATTTATTCGTTTCTAAGAGACAAAGCAATAATGATATTGCTTCCTTTTTTATATTTCACCTTATAAATCACGTATAAGTTCTAGTAGTAGACTCTGCATAAGTTCTGCGTATGCGAAAAGTTGAACTGGCCTACAATTTTCGGCCAGCTGATGAGTCCAGTCAGGAGTAAACGGATCGGAATATGTCCCTTTCTTCGCCAGCGGATAGCGCACCCTTACTAAGGGCCTCATACTCGTTACCTATTTGGTCGTTCGGGCTGGCAGGGTGACTAAAGTCAGCAGTGTGCTGCTTGTCCGCCACCAACCCAAAAGAGGCTTGGCGCAACACGTCTGAGAACTGAGGCAACATCCTGCATGAGGTCATCCGCTAGCAAAGAGAAGATCATAAGGATTTCGCTAAGCGCTTACTCCCCTGATTTTGCGGGGAGTGTCGACGCCCAATCTTCCCCTCTTCCCCCCTGCAACTCCTGGTGCTAACGGGAAGGTCGCTCGTGGTCTGCAAGGGTGGGAACACTACTGCTCGACCTATGCTACTTTATCGCCAACTATATTCCAATGTGCTGCCATTTGCTCGGGGTAGCATTCTTGTGTGGAGACCCTAGTCGTCGTCCGACATCGATATACCGCACAACACAGCATAGTCATCCACCGGTGCTTCTCGACCGCAGATATGTACTAGTCCTCGTCTCGGCTTGCCGATGTCGTCCAGTCTTTGAAGGTACAGCTGACGGTGCTGACAGCTTCGCCAGCCTCTGGGCGGAGAGGGTCAACCTCTTGTCCTTCTTCTTTCCGATTTTCAAGCTGTCATGTAGTTCTTGTTACTTTCTTATCTCCTTGCCATCACAGAGTGACAATGTCTTCCACCACTAGCACCAACAGTATCTCTATTGTCTCCCTTGCCAGTCACATTTCTCAATTGTCTGCCCAAATATCATCCTATTTCAGTGTATCTCCTCAAATGGAACCAAACTTCAGTGCCTCTTCAACCAGTGTGCCCGAGACGCCCGAGTATGAGGCCTTGCGGGCACCACTGAACGACGCAGCGCTCGATCTTCTACGCCTGATCAACGGCCCCAAGAGCACTCTCCGCTCCTTCTTCTTCACACATTATGATCTTGCAGCCTTTCAGGTTGCCATCGAGCGTAGATTCTTTAATCATGTGCCTCTGCCGGTAGACGTAACTGGCGAGAAAGTCGAAAATGGGCAGAAGATTGTGCACGGAGCCAGTGCGGCGGAGATTGCAGAGAAGGCAGGCATGGATGAAGATCGGACTGCGAGGGCGCTAAGATTGTTGGCGACGCAACGCATCTTTGAGGAAGTCGATGGTGAGGAGGGAAGGTTCCGGCATACGGCAAACTCTGCCTTGCTCGCGAGGGATGAAGAATGGAATGCAACGGCTGCTATGCAGTGAGTATAGTTTATCCTAAGCTCCTGAATTACGTATGCATATATGTTCTTCACGCAGTTCATTAACGGAGCCGCTTTACATTAGGATGGACGAGATGTTCAAAGCTGCATCCGAGACAGCCACTGTCATTGAACGCTCACCTCACAGCTCGGATACGAAACACTGTCCTTTTCATACCCGGTTTGGAGTTCCCATGTATGAATACTATCAACAGAATCCACAGAAGGGCACGAGGTTCGCACAGGCGATGAGAGGCTGGTCTCAATGTGAGTCGTATCAACTTCAAGTCTCGTCCCTTTGCAACTTACTCTCTGTCCAACGACCCATCTTAAATCGAAAGCTAGAGATCATTCTAATTCTCAAAATCCAGTGGATCGCCAGGTTGCGGAGCTGCGAGATGGCTTCGATTGGAAGTCGTTGAAGAATGGGAAAGTGGTCGATATAGGCGGTGGAACTGGCCACATTTCCATCGCGCTCGCACGTGTATGCCCCTCTCCCCCTTGACTCCCAACCGTCACCCAACGAAGAGATATAGTTGCCTAATCCTGCACAGGAATTCCCATCGCTGAGTTTCGTTGTGCAAGACATCTCCAACCACATGCTATCTCAAGCTCGAGGCACCGCCAATCAGGATCTCGAAGGCCGCGTGACCTTCCAGCAGCACGACTTCTTCACTCCCCAACCGGTACACGACGCCAACGCCTTCCTCCTACGACAGTGCCTGCACAACTACAACGACCGCGATTGCGTCAAGATCCTGCGCGGCCTGGTCCCCGCCCTGGAACGATGCCACCCTGGTACGCCGCTTCTCGCAAACGAAATCATTCTGCCCGAGAGCGGCACCATGACACGCTTCGAGGAACGCCATCTCCGCCAGCTGGATCTCACGATGTTGGTCGGCTTCGGCTCGAAGCAGCGGACAGAGCGAGATTTCAATACTCTCTGCAAAGAAGCCGATCCACGGTTCGAGGTGAGTTTCCCCCCTTTATACACACATATACATACCTCTTGTATAGAATCAACAACAGCTTACTGTAAACCCTTTCCATCGATTGCAGCTTGTCAACACAAAGACAAATGCGCTGGGAGTGGGTCTGCTTGAATTCCACCTCAACACGAAATGATTTGCAGGGCTTTCGTCGCAGCTTAATCCCAAACGAGCTTAGAATGTCTATTGCACTGAACAATGATCATGTTGTTCGCATGGATGCTTGACTTCAATCGGTGATATAGACTCACACGTGGAGCCGGCCACTCAAAATACCTAATTTACTAAGCCGTTGCTGCAGCTAGATAACCTTTCATAAGCAGGGCAATCATCAACGTAGCGCTCCTTGCTCGGTCATTCTTGGTACTCTGTTGGTTCGCACAAATACCTGAGACCAGCGTTATCGGATTACAGAGTCGATAAATACAACCAGTGTACATATTAACCATTGTAAAATTCTAGTGCATCCGATATTACGGCTGCACACTTTTCACTACCTTAGGATATCCTTGTAATGTTTTCCCCCAAAATTACGTACTGTTCTCATACCCCACTTTCTTAATCTGTTTTGAAGATGAAGGAGCTAGCCGGCAAAGAGAAGATAGGCACCAGAAGAGCCGCATAAGCAATTTTGAATGTATTCCTCAGTTGATGAGAAACACACGAGAGCAAGACCAGCCAAACCCGTTGCCCTCGCAGATGCTACAGCCGAACGGAACTGCTCCTCATGGACCCGTCGCATGCTCCGAGAATCCACTCTTGCCCTTGACAACGTTATACGCACCGCCATCTTTCCCGAACATAGTGCGTAAGTCCTCGACGATAGCATCGGGGCGTTCCCAAGCCGCGAAATGCCCACCTCTTTCGTACTCTCTCTCGTATACGACTGGGCCCAAAGTATGGTTCCACAGTTTCGGCAACAGTATCAGGTCCTGTGGAAACCTGGAAATGCCTAGGGGTACATCCGAGTAAGCCTGTGCCGCCGCAAAGACGGGTGGGTCCCTGTGCTCGTTGTCGTAGTAGATGTAGCTTGTCGCTGCTGGGCCTGCTTTCGAGAAGTAGTAGATGCTAACCCAAGTCAAGATCTCGTCGTCGGTCCAGTCATAGCTGTCCGCCCAGTCGTGGAGCTTCTCGTAGATCCATGCCAGCAAGCCAATAGGGCTATCCATCATAAAATAGCCGACGGTTTGAGGCTTTGTGGCTTGCTGCCGGTAGTAACCATTGCCTTCCTTGGAGAACCACTCGCTACGTCCAAGACCGGCTTTCTCGCTGTCACTCAGCGGTGTGGCTTGGACTTTTGCGTAAAGTGCAGGATGAGCCGTAGCAGTTGGCTCAGCAGGTGCGACGTTGTTGACATGGTGCGCTTTGACGTGCTCCGGTCCGTAATTCAAGGCCAAGAAACGAGCGACAATATAGCCTAAGTCTCCACCTTGAACAACTGAAGAGCACCATCAGCCACTTCCCCTCGAAATAGACATTGCCATACTCACCGTATTCGTTATATCCCAGAGCGAGCATCAGTCTATGGTATGCTTCGGCATGCTGATCGACGTTGAAAGCTTTCTGTATGACTGTCAGCGTTTGAACATTGATCTTGTATCCCAAACTCACTTTGTTACTCGCAGAGGAAAAGCCAAAGTCGATCATGCTTGGTGCCACGATATGAAAAGCAGGAAAATCTTTCCCTCCCTTGATTAATTCGGGCAGAATTTTGGTAACTTCAATGAAGCTACCCGGCCAGCCATGAACGAATAGAAGAGGGATGGCATTTTTGACTGTGCTCGGCTGATGGACGAAGTGAACATCGTATGTGTCGTAGCCATCAACCTCGATCTTTGCTATGTATTGATCAAGCTCATTCAGCTTTGCCTCGACAGTACGCCAGTTGAATCCATTCTCCCAGTAGAGAGAGAGCCTTTTTATGTCGGACAATGGTGGGCCATGAGACCATGGCTCAACATCAGCAACCTCGTGAGGAAATTCTGTCAGCGCGAGCTTCTGTTTCAAGCGCTTGATCTTGTAGTCGGGGACGGCGATCTTGAAGGCGGTGATCGAAGACATGGTGAAGTGGGATTTTGATGCTCGACTTTGATTTCACGTGTGAAGTAAAGCTAAGAAAGTGAAGCTAAGGAAACGGAAAGATGTGAGTTCAGGACGAAGCCAACTGATGTCGGATGATCCCTTCTTTAGGCAGACCTTCGGTTGTGTCTATGCTTTCGGCACGTTGCCAATCGTGATGATAAAGTAAGCTTACACCGGCAAGGCCGAGTAACGTCGCTTATCATCAAAATTACTTCGCCGCCTGTTGATATGATTAGGTAATGTGTTGCACATAGGTAATGCGCACTAGGAGACTGCAGTCACATTCTTGGGGTTTCCCCATATGTTCCGAAGATAACCCCTTTTTTTGGGAAATCATAAGGTATGGTAACCATGACATCCCCTGATGTAGCCGCCACCCATACAACTTGGTTTACTCTTAATCCATATGGACCTAGAATTGAGCACACGCCTCGCATAGCTCCACGGTTGTGGCATCAAGTTAACCGTGGACCATGAGGCGAATCCCTTTCGTCCCCTTCTGCGGCATCGGCACGAATGCATCACTCTCAATCTCTACATCCCTCAGGCCCGTCTCCCACAAGCTCATCGCGCCCAGATCATCACTTGCCCTCACGCCTTCCACCCCGCCGCTCCCCCACAGTCTCCAGATGGCACTCAGCCCCAAATACAGCTGCGCATACGCCAGATTAACGCCTAAGCACTTCCGGCTGCCCACACAGAAACTGACCAGATACCGTTCGAGTTCACGCCCCTTCCCATCCAGCCAGCGCTCCGGACTGAATTTCTTGCTCTCGGGGAATATGTCCTCATTATGATGGATCAAAACGCTCGTGCTCCCGACCGGCGTCCCCGCGGGGATCACCCACTCCTTACCCGTATCCTTGTCCGTAAACACAATGGCGTGGTCTGGGTCGATGCGTGCGAGGCGGCAGGACACGCCGTAACTCAGGCGCAGGCCCTCTTTGATAACGGCAGTCAGGTACGGCAGTGCTTCGAGCGTGGGGAGCGGGATACTGCCCACGTCGCTCGGGTTGGGAATGGCGGCGCTAAGCTCGTCTTTCAGCTTCCGTAGTGTGGCCGGATCGGACAGCAGCCAGAAGGTGATAAGCTCCAGCGTCGAGGCGGTGGTAAGCGTGCCGGCCATTACGAGCATCTGGGCGTCGTTGGAGAGTCGCGCCATGCTCTTTTCTGCGTCGAGGAGCTTAGAATTGAGGACCGAGTGGAAGATGGTGGGATGTTCTCTGTCTCTCCATTTCTCGTTTTCCCCTTGGATTATTTTAAGGACTTGGGCAAGGGAGTTCCGCTTCTGGGCAACGAAGGAGGCCACCGCGGGATGCAGTAACCTCGCGACAGACTCCGGCAGAGCTTGCATTACGTCATTGATCCAGGGAGCGTGCTTGAGGAAAGCGCCGGATGTGGCGCCGGAAAGGGAGGCATCCCGTGAGGAAGGATCGAAATCTGGTGCCTCTGGTTTTTAATCTTGTTAGTGTCGATGTCACATTTTGTACAGAAAGGTATGACTTACCAAGTCGATTATCGCATCGAGCGAAAGAGTAGATCATCACAACATCTAATTGCACGATGTCAGCTGGATCATACCAATAATTCCGCCCATGATCCCATGATTATGATAATTACTGCCGGTCGGTAATGGCTCCTGTCGAGTATCCACATAATTCACTGACTCACCATTTGTAAAAGCCCCAAACATGCGACTTGCGTTCAGCACCTCCCCAGTGTCCTTATACCCTTTCAGGCGTTTCAGCAACACATCAACTCTCTCCTGAATCACCGGCTGGAGTCTCCTCACACTGGCCATGCTGAAAAATGGTAAGAGGGCTGCGCGACGCTTTCTATGTAGATCGTGTTCAACGGTTGCAAAAACGCAGTTATCCAGCCCAAGGAACTTTGTGAACCAGGGATATTTGTCGGAGCGGCGTGGAGACGCAGAGGAGGCGTAGCTCGTATCATAGAAATCCTACCATTGCAGATTAACTGTGCCCTTCTTCGGGGTCCCGATTTTCGCAATTATCTGCCTGAAAAAGATATTTGGAGACAAGGGACGGTGGTGGGCATACTGGGTCGGAAACATGGAGTTCCCACGGCGATATTCTAAGGATGGGCCCGTATTGTTTGTGCAACTCAACAATCTTAAATGTATACTGCCCCCCGAGAATCAAATCGTAGTATGCCTCATACCTAATTCCTGTTAGAAACCTCTTCTAACTGACTTCATATGATTACCATCTTGTGAGAGCAGCGAGTCTAGGACCAGGAATGTGAGATATTGGACTCCGATAGAGACGCCAGAACGCTCCGTAAATGACATATGCTAACAGAGCTAGGAATATTATGAGATGATATTCCATGACTCCGAAAAGTCCTGGATCCTGAAGGATGCTCAATACTGGCGGCGGTTTGAACATAAAATCAATGTCTTCAAACCTCTAAAAAGAGCTGTGTGGAGACGAGCTCCCTTACAAAGGAGAGATACGGAGCTCTCTTTGAAGGCAGTATTGGAGGAAGCCGGCTTGCTTCTGTTGGCAGGCAATCTAGTTTCTAGCTGAGCAAGCCGGTAGAGCTGAGTAATCTGCTAATATTGCAGCTGCAGCTCTGCGTTATGACTGCAGCATGGAACGAACATTCACCTCGAAGGAGCTACTGGCGAGACGTGAAGGCCTCGGCAAGGGAACTGAGGGACTACCAGGAAGTATGGGACTACCTGTTTTCCTCGATTATCTCCTGATTCTTCTGCCTGCTTGCATGTTTTTGACGCTACTTTCTCACCCACCCACTTTATAGACTCAATTGCATAGATAGAGAGAGTTCCATTGGCGAGACGTTAGAGCTTTGACGAGGGAACTGAGGGATTGCCAAGAAATATACGAGGTCGCCTATAGCATCTATTCTCCTTGATACTCGTGATTCTTCTGTCTGCTTGCATGCTTTTAGCGCTACTTTCTCACCCACCCACTTCAAAGACTCAGTCACATAGAAAGAGGGACTAAATGCTGGATAGGCTCTTATCGTGGGCCTATAGCCCGCCGAGGCTCCTTTGGATGTGGAAGGCGGGGTGATGGCCAGCGATGGTGTTGCCTATCCGTTGATGTGTTTCCTTGGATAAAGGATCCGGGACCAGTAGGTGTAAGACAATTCCAACCTCCCGGTCCATCCCTCCATGGATTATATATGCGCCATGACGCAGGCAGGTGAGGGGCGAAGTAAGCATGTACCTCCGTACGGGAATTGACGCCAAAAGTTATGGCTAGCGCTAACACCTGCATGCCAAGGCTATGGGTTCAGGGTCCAGATAGGGGGTATATCTTCTTCTGCTTGTTAATTACGATATCTACATAATAATTTCACAGAGTAAGTAATACTAGATCTAGATTACTTATATAATTATTACAATATATACTCTTTACTACTATAAGATCAACATTCGCGTTTGGTTTTATAAGATTCTAGTTGGTTGAATACATAGATTTGACATAACAAAAGTCGCAGTTTTGTATTACTCGAATTTTAGCACTAAGTAAAATCAAGATTCGAGTACTTTGTTTAAGATATTATAGATCTTGTAGATTCTATAGAATTAAGTAATATTTGATGTTTTAGTACAATTATTACGCAAAGCAACTAGTGTTATTTTTTTATTAATTAAGAACATAGTAATTATTGTATTAATTAATATCTTATAAATATTAACAATCGATCAAATTTAAATAATCTTAATACTTTAATTGTTTATAAAGTAACTATCAATTGCACAACTATAAAACTTGTTAATTCTATAAATATATATATTAGCTTAACAATCTTTATATTAATTTAATAATCAAATATAAAGCTAAATTCGATTAGTTTATATTATATAAACTTTTATCTTAGTTATTATAATTACGTTGCGTTAAATTGACGCAACAATATAAGTAATAATTGTGTAATTTATAAAATAAACAATATTAATACTTTTGCAATCTAAAGTATAGAACGTTACAACTAAATATTTAATATTAATAATTCTTGAAAAATTATATTGACTCTTTTGATTAAATATTGTTTATTTATATATTAATCTTTTAATTCGAATTATAATTCTTAATTATTGCTAGATATCTCTTGTATTTCTTTAGACAATTAATCGATTTAATATTCTCGAATTAGTTAATTGTGTAGTACAAATAATTTTTCTTTTTGCAAACAACAATAGATCGAAAGTTTACAAACAAAAAGATCGCAAATATTATAGTAAAAGTATCTTTATTTGCGTTTCGAAAGATAGATTAAGCTAATAGAAATTAAAATATTTATAAGATTTTACAAATCTTACAAATCTATTTATTCTATATACTTAAATTAGTATTGTCGAGACAAAATTTGCTCGAAGAGCTTGTTTTGTTTTCTTTATATTTAACAAAGTTGCAAAATCTTTATTAATATAATATTAGTTTCTAATAATTAACGAACACGTTACTAGTACTAAGTTATCGTAGTAGCGACTTAGCATCGTATAGAGTTTTCTCTCTAAGAATTTTTTCTTAGAATTTTTACAAATTAATGTCTCTTTGAATTGCAATTCTATATATTATGTAGTCTTATCTTTAGTGCGTCGATATAACAACGTCTTGTTATACGTTTCTATATAATTTTACAATATTAATTTGTCTTGATCTTTATAGACGATTGTTCGACAAGATAATTAATTTAATATACAAAATAAAATAAAATTTGAAAATAAATAAGAGACAAACAACGTTTTAGCACTTTTAGAACGATAAAAGTGTAAATAATCAACTTATCTTCAATAGTATTACGAAAATTTATATTATATTACAAAAAGAAGTTTTGCAAAATAACAACACTATATAGTTGTTGCAATTCGACAAAGATATCGATTACAAAAAGCTTTTAATTAAAGAGAAAGTAAAGAAGTATAAACTTTATACAAAACAAGAGCTTTGTATTGTTTAAGCAAGAAACAAACTTCTTTTAAAGTTGCTCTATAAAAACAAGATTAAAGCGACAAGTTCGCATTATTTATGCGAAGATTACTTCGACAACAAAACTAGCAAATTAATATTAAAAAAATAGCGCTTTGCTTGTTCTATAAAATCGACTTAATTAAATCTCTACTACAAAAAGAACTTTAAAAAACTAAAAAACTAGACTTGAAATGCAAGAAACTTTTTCAAAATTAGTAAAGATTAATTTTTGACAAAGAACTTAAAAATTTGTTAAATTTTATAATATTTTCGCGATACACTAGCAACGCGATAAAAAGACTATAAGAACAAGCAAACAAACAAAATAAAAAAGTAGAATTAGAAACAATTCGCACAATATCTAATTAATTTTATTAAGAATTCGAAAAATTGTTGTCTTATTTTCTCTCGCAAGTACAAGAAAATTAAGTAAAATTAATTTTAAAGCGTTAACAACTTTGTAATCTATATTAAGACATTAAAGATAAATCTTGACAAATATATTAAATGTTAACAATATAATTATCTCTTGTATTATTTAAGAAGAGATCTTTGTAAAAAAATCAATAACGTAGCTTAAGTTTTCGAGACAAGAAACGCTTTTGTTGCGTTGACACAATATATAGAAAACGCTCTACTCTCTTGATTCGATATTAAGAACAAAATCTTAAATTAAGAATTGTTCTTAGAATTACGCAATAACTTTAAAGAAAATTTTTATAATTGTAAATTAAAAAAGATTATATTAACAACTAAAATTCGCAATATCTTAACAACAAGAAGTTGTCAAAAAAGTACGACAAAGCTTTCTCTACATAGCTCTAATAAAGCTAGCTCGAATGCATAAAAGAAGCGCATTTGCTACAATTGTAACAAGAAAAAATATATCTAAAAAAAATATTTTAGATTTGTTAAAGATAACTCGCAATTTAATGTAATTAATAGCTCTTAAAAAAGTTTCGAAACAAATATTTTAAAAGCGTTGTTGTTACGTTTTTTTATTAAAGAGATTTTCGACAATTTAAAAAACTAGATAGATTTGCAAAAATTGTAATTGTAATTGCAAATTAAAAATATAAAATAAAGATTCTTTTTGTAAAGCTATTAATATTTATTGTCAAAAAGTAATATAAACAAAAAGATCTTTTTGATAAAAGCGCTTATATTAATTGCATTAATAAATGTCTTGCAAAAATATAATACTTGAAAAAAATTAAGTAATTTGCAATTAAAGCAAAAGCTTTTACAATTTAGAAAATTTAATTTAGAAAATTTTATATTGCAAAAATTAAGATTTGCAACAATAAAAGATAAGATTATATATTAAAACAAGTTTTCTATATATTTGATAAAATCGCACACAACATTATTATCGATTTTCTCTAAATAATAGAAGCTAATTCTTATATCGACTAATATATACTAATTTGACGCTATTAAGTTACAAAGAATATATTCGCATTTTGGCAAGCAAATCGAGCTAAGCGTGTCAAGATATTTTCTAGATTCTTCAAATTTTGCAAAGCTATAAACATAGATTTAAACAATTATCGAAACTATATAATCGAATATACTAGACACTAGAACTATTTGTTAGAAACAAATAGAAAATTATATTGTTTCTTGCAAATTTATATTATAATTTAGACATAATATTGAATCCAACAATTGCCATTATTATTCTAGCAAGTATTATTTTGTTCGTCAATCTAATTACTTAACAAGTTCAACTAATTGTTCAAATAATCGTTCGACTAATTGTTCAACTAATTGTTCGACTAATTGTTCAACTAATATTGTATCGTCTATTTAGACATTTAATTCTCGCATAATTTATATTCGAAGTCTTAAACAATAATATTGCTTTACTTGTCTTAATTAGCGTCGCAAAACGCAATCGAAGCAACAATATACAATTTATCGCAATTAAATTTATATATATTGCTTCGTCTTATTGTCTATTTGACGCTTCTAAACTTATTCGTTGATTTAGCAATTGCGTTACTTTAATTCGCATTCTCTTTAATTATTAATTTATTCTATCTCGCAATCTTTGTTGTTATATTTTTGACAATTCTTAAAGTCTTCTATTTCTATCTCGCAATTCTTGTTGTTATAATTTTAGTTGTTTTAATAGCATCTTGTTTTTGCTTCGCAATCTTTATTGTTATGTCTTTTATTATCTTGTTAGCTTGTTTAATACCAAGATTCTCTTAATTGTTGTCGTATAACAAATTGTATATTTCTTAATTGCAAAAATTATTAATATAGAAATTCTTGTTTGTTTCGTTTGTTAAACATAAGTATTGCATTTAATAGTTGACAACGTTTAGAATTAACGCAAGTCCAAATTCTATTAATTTGATTAACGTTCTCGACTAAAACAATTTGCTTCAATTATTTTATAAATGCTATAAAAAAATTAGTTCTCTATTAACACAATTAGAATCTTGCGTAGACGCGTGATTGTAACAAAGAAATAGCTCACGAGAATAAAGATATAATATTCTAATTTAATTTAATCGCGTTTTAATATTGTCTTACAATTTATCTTTTCTCTTAAAGACGTTATCGAAGTTACAATCTTTTAGATATTCTCTTTTATTATATTTTTTTAATTTATATTTGTTTCTTCTTCTTTTAGATTTCTTGTCTTTTTTTTGTTAAAGCTACAATTGATATGAAATATGTTAAGTATATTGTTAAATGCAATTTTAAGAAATAAATTACAATAAAGAAAGCAATAAAAGCTAGAATTTTATTGTTAAATATCGCTTTATTCTCTATTATTAAAATTAAAATCTTATATAAGCGCACAATTGTAACAAAGAACAAAATTGTAATTCGTAGTTTATCTATATATATAAAGAAATGCTATATAACATATTAAATGTATAAAGAAAGTTAAAGTAAATTTATGAATTATATATATAGAATATAAATAGATACGCAAGAATTATAAGCAAAAGAATGTAAATAAAAAGTATTTTAAAATAATTAATTTATAGAGATTGTAAGACTATTAGAGTAACTATAACTTAACGTTTATTTAACAAAGAGACAATCTTTACTAGATAATGTATGTTTTTCGAATTTAATATATTTGTTTTGTCAACTTGTTAATTGTTTTGTAAGCAAAGAATTAATAAGAACAAAATTAAATATATAATCTTTGCAATTAGAATAACATTGTTAATTAGCCTAATTCTTATTTAACTTCGACTTATCTTAGATTTAAGAAAAACTTTATTTTTAATAATTTATTGTCTTTTAATGCAATTAAAGCAATATATTTTGTTATTAAGTTTAAATATTTTAGCAATTTTCTTTACAATTATTAAGAATCTTTTTGCAAACAAATATAAAAACAATTGAAAAAAATATATATAAACGCAAATATTTGTTTTGTTTGTAAAAAATTATATCTTTTGTTTGTATGCAATAATATTTAAGAGCATATTCTATACTATTGAGCAAACAACTTCGTCGAAGACTTCTAGAAGAAGCACTAAATTAAATTAACTTAAACAACAACAACACAAATCTAAAATCTTTTATAAAAGTAAAATAGATAGCAACAAATCAACTCGAAATAACAAAATTAATCGATTAATTTTATATGCTTTTAAGAAATGTAAAAAACAATTATTTAAAGTTTACAATTTAAATGTTTTTAACTCTTTAAATTAAATTAGAGACAAATAATGCTACATCTTTAATGCAACTTTTTAGCACAACAATCTTATTGTTAAAGCGCAACTTTTGTCAATTGCGAGAAAGTCTTAAGCTTGCTATTAAAAAAAATAATAACAATAACAATCTTAAAGAATTAGAGAAAAATAATATTTAAATAAACAAAAAGAAGATTAAGATCGAGAGTTCGAAAAAGCGACTAGAAATAAAGTCTACAATAGTAAGAACAACTATACAAGTTAATATTCACGAAAAGATAATTAAGTATTTAACGAGATATTCGATTGTTAATATATTTAGATTGTTGTAATCTTCTCTTAACTTAACAAACAAAAAAATATATTAATTGTTTAATAATTAGATTGACTATATTATAATTTACTAATTGTTGCAATCTAAATCTATAATTAACGATATAAACAAATTTTTTAGCAACGTCGATCTTAAACTATTGCACAATCTCTTAAGCTTTAAAAGCTTAAACAAATAGCAAAACAATTTATATTATGTTCTTTATAAAGGTTGCAACAACGTCTAGACACATACTTAATTCGAATTAAGTAAAACAACTTGCGCGTCGCAAAATCAATCTTACACAATTTAGCATCAAGAGATAATAGAGACAATCGAATTTTTTATTGATTATTTGACGTTTGCAAACAATCTATTATACTAGCTAGTTTGTTAGTAAAACATAGTAAGAAAAACTCAAATATATAATAAGTTTTATACGAGAAACTAGTAATAAAGAACTTAATCAAGTCTTTCGAATAAAACAATTGTAATATCTATTATGTTGTTTATTAACAAGATTATATTAACTAAAATGCACGACAACAAGTAAATATATTCGATATATATAACAATTGAAAATCTTAACAATAAGATAAAAAGAAATTAGACTTGCTTAGACTTTGTTTAATTAAATTTTCTTTTAATTATTAAATCAAAGAATATAGATATTAAGATCAATATATATTATCGAACAATAAAAATAGTTCTTAAGCGTAAGAGCAAATTTTTTTTTATAAAATATTTATTCTAATTAATTGTTTGCAATTGTCGAGACTTTTGCTATTAAAGAGATGTCTATTCTTTATGTTAATAAATATATTTGACGTAATTATTTTGTATTAATTAGCATAAATGTCGATTATAAGAAATAGATTCTAGTTATCGATTTTAAAAGCAATTAATATTGCAATATATATATAGTTCTATTTATTTAACGCAAAAATATATATATTGATTGATCTAATTGCACTTACAAAAGCACTTAGACGCAAATTCTTTATTAGATTAAAAATAATGTCTTAAATAAATATCTAAATTGAGTGCATTTAATAGAGAACTTTGCTTAAAAGCATTAATTTGTAAACATTTACAATACAATAATAATAAATATTTTGCATCAACTTTATAGCAACAATATTGTAAATTATTTGCTTAAGTAAGTTTGCAAACTTATTAATTATTATGTTTTACAATTTAAGAGAAGTTAAGATAGCTCTATTTTCTTAAGAGAAAATATAGCAAATTAGTTTGAGCAACGCTTTTAACTTATAACAACGTACGTAAAACTTAAATACTTTAATTATTTTAGTAAAGTTAAACAATAGATAAACAATAAGTAGAAGTCGATTTTGCGTTAATTGATTTTCGTAATAGTTTTGTTGTTTACTTTAATTTTATTGTATGCGATGTTGTGCGTTTGAGCATTTCTAGACTTTGTTATGCTAGCATACTATTGAACTTACAACAATAAAACATTGCGTTATATAAATTATATCTTGTATTATATTGATAAATTGAAGAAGATTTTTCGCAAGTTTCGAAAAAAAAAAAGAGATTTAATAGATTACTTTAACTTCTTTAAGTATTATATATTAAGTTATTAAATTTCGCATATAAAGAAATATAAGGTTTCGATTAAATATAATAATTTGACAAAGAAAATAATGCACAAAGAAATTAAATTGCAATATAATTAAACTAATAAGCACTTAAACTATTAAGAACAAATTTTGTATTATAATATTTAAAAGATTAAAATGCAAGCAATAAACAATTTGTTACTACATAATAGTTTGAGAGCGCTTAATTAAATTAATATAACGTTCGATTAAAACAATATTACAATCAATTAAATTAACACGAACGAAAAAATTAAGATTGCAAGAGCTTTACAATTATAAAAGTTGAAGTCGCCTTATTAAGCAATTGATTCGAATATAAAGAGCAAACTCAAGATAATTAATATAAGTTCTAAATATTGAAAACGCGCTACTAATATTATTAAATATTTTTGAATTCTCGATTTTATTAAAGCTTTTGATTCGTTTATTTGTTATTAATAAGTTGTAAAAGATTAAGCACAAAAGAAAAGAAAAACAACTCTTAAAAGCGAGAACATCTTCTTTTATCGCAAGAAGAATAATTTTTTGTAAATAAATAACTATTTTGTTTGCATCTATTTCTTTATTACTTGCTAAAAACGTATTGTTAAAACGACAAATATCGATAAATAGACTTGCGAAATAGTTTGTTGCTCTTATATCTAAAGCGACAAGAACAATTCGACTTAACAAGATTAAATATAGACTTAGAACTATATATCTAGCGTAAGGAAACAAATAAATAATAGAAAAATAAAACGAAAGTTCTTAAATTGCATTAAAGAAACATTGATAAAACAATTACTAATTGTAATAATAATTTAAGATTCTAATAATAAACAATACAATTGTAAAGAAAAAGCAATATATTATTAAGAAACAAAGAGATAGTTAACGATAATGCTTTAGACTTCTATCGCTTTGTCTATCTTAACTTATTTCTTAAAAACAAATTCGACAATATATTTAATATATTTGATGTTAATTATAGCTTTAACAAGAAAAAAGCAAGAGATCTAAAAGAAAGAGTAAAATAAATTAAAAAAATATAATAGAAGAGAACGTCTAAAAGATTATAATTTCGACAAAGTCTTTCAAAAAAAAATCGACAAATTGTACTTAAATATTATTAAATTATATTAGAATATTATACTCTTATTTTTTTAAGTCTTGCTCAAGTCTTGTTATAATTGCGCGCCTATATAGAACTTTAATCTTAATAATAGATAAAAACGTCTAAAAGATTGTAAATTAGTAAAGTTTTTAAAGAATTCGATTATTCTAGCTTATATTAATTTATTAATAGAAAGAAATTGTCGAACTATATTAAATTAAGTCAAATTACATTAGATTTTCTTTCTCTTTTATCTTGTTCTCTTTCTCTTAAATTGATAAGTTTATTAAAGTTTTGTTTATAAGACTATTTAATAACAACTAGCTTATTATTCTTCTCTTATTTTTTTATTTTTTAATATAGTTAAATTACAAACGCGCGCTTTGCATTAAAGACTTATTAAGTAAAAGCAATAACAACAAAGATAGTAATATTAAAACTATTATATTCTCGCTTAAGTACAATTAATATTGTATTTAATTAATTGTTATAAAACGTTTTAAGTTATTTTCGCTTAACATTAGTTATTTTATTAGCAATTAATAGAATTTCTTTTTGTTTTGTTTTTCGAAATCTAATATAGCAATTAAAGCGCTAATAAAGTTAAACTTTAAATAATAGAGCATTAGATCAACTTTAATTGTCCATTTGCTTAGCAAATTGCTTGTTAAGAGCAATTGTTATAGCAAAATTAATTGTATTAAGTATTATATATATTGTTCAAACACATTGTTTTCTTGTTTTATAAAAGAATAGATACAACATTGTTATTGCAAGACAAGATAGAGTTAATATTATTAAAGCAAGCAAGATTCTAGACTTCAAAATTGTTTATTAAGATAATTAAAAAACTTAAGAAATAAAAGATTTAACGTCGCATCTATATAACTATTAGCTTATAAATATAGCAATAATATATAAGCTCGAAATTGAACTAAACAAGTTTATTAAAAAAATAATAATTAATTAAATAGAATTAAACAAGACTATAATAATTATCGCAATTATAATAATTGATTATTTTAACACTAGAAATAGCTTTAAGACTATTCTTATTATTGCAATATTAACGTTTGTAAATTAATAAATAAACAAGTTTGCAAAATATCTTAAACTTAATATTTTTCTTAATATTATTAAATATTATATTCTCTTAAAAATAATTAATTCTAAAACGTTATATATAACACAAATAGCAAATATTGTGCTAACTATATATAGCGAAGTTATCAAATTCTATTTTAAATTTTTATCGCTTAAAAACTCAAAGACATTTAAGAAATTATTAAGCTAATAAAATAAAATCTAGAATACAACTTATAGAGCTTTGTATTATATTTATTTTTATAAAGTTGTTTTTAATACAATTTATATTATTAAGAATTATATAATGCAAATATTTGTTACTTGTTGTACTAATAAAAATCGCAATATTTACAAATAATTTTAAGCAAACTAGCACAATCTTTGCTAATTTATCGCTTAATAGTTAAACATATTGTATAAAATAAAATAGTAAACTTAATCTTCGATTTAATATATAGCAAAGAAAATAGCAAAAAAATATTAATAATAAACGTAAAGCAAAACATATTGCATTAAGCATTAGTTATAAGATCGAAAATACTAGATAATTTATCTTTGCTATTGTTGTTAAATTAATTAGTTTTGTTAAATTAACAAAAATTGTTGATTTAACAAGAATTGTCAAATTGACAAAACAATAAAGAGAAGAAAGATAAGCTTTGTCTTTTTAATTATAAAGTCGTAGCAATTATATTAAATATATAACAAGAAAATGTATTTTAAGAATATATTTATATCTAAATTAAGTAATGAGAGTACAAAGACTCTTTTATTGAAGCAAAAAAAAAATACAAAATTTTTAACGTTATTTTGTTGTAAACTTAAAGAAGAGATTGTTTATTATATATTTTTTTATTAAAATTTTGTCTTCGAACAAGCTAATAATACTTTTTTAAAGCTTTTTATTAAAGCGTTTTCGACAAAACAGTATATCTTTATTCGAAACAATATTATTAAGTAAATCTCTTTATATATGCGCTTAAATTGCATTAAAACCAAATTTATAAAAAGAATTAAGACATAAATTATATTAGCTATATATAAATTTTGTTGCATATCAAAATATTTAAAATTAACAACAAAATAAAGTTTGCTTTAATTGTTCTTTTAATTATGTAATTAGACTTAAGATTTTATTGTATTTGTGTAGAATCTATATACAATTAATATATTAATTGCAACAATAACACCGAGTTTACGCGTTAAAGTTTTATATATTTTATTTCTCTTAAAATTTATATTGATTTTTTATATTTAATATGTTTTTAATGCGATTAATACAAAGTATATGCGCAAAAAGAAAGCGCTATTCTTACTTAAAACAATTTTCGATTACAACAATATTTAATTAAGACATCGATTATTTTAATTATTAATACAAAATACAAAAGATTGAAGCAAATTAAATTAAGTTGCTAGAAGACACAACTTAATCAACTAGAAAAATTAACTTAAACATAATTATTAATCTAGCAATATTTATTAGAATAGACTTTTTCTTTTACTTATCTTAAAAGAAGCAAAAGTTAAAACTTTATTATTAAAAAGCTTAGATTTTAATTAACAACTTAATTCGATTTTGTCTTTTAATAGATAGCAATAAAAATTGCGTACGCAATAGACTATAAATGCGTTTATAGATTTAACAATTAAATATAGTTATTAGTTGCTTAATAGCACGTATACTAGATTTCTAGAAGTTTCAAATTCTCGAATATTTCGATTAAGAGTTAAATTGATAATTGCGTCAACTAATTGTTAACGTATAGCAAAAAAATTTAATTAATCTACGAATACAATAAAGAACAAAAAAAAGAATTAAACAATTGTATTGTTTGCTTAGTTAATTTAAGTTAAGTTAATATTTAATATTTAACAAATTATTAATAAACAATAAGAGCACAATCTTAAGTAAAGTCTTTGTATATATAATAAACTTTGCAAAATATTACAATTCTAGCAATAGTTATTAAATTGCGAAGTTACTTTTTTTATTTACGAGTTAAATACAAGAGATTTAAGATCTTCGTCGACTTCTATTTATCTTTGCGCGTTAATAATTCTTTTTATATCTTTTATCTTTGCAATTCTTTTTTAGTATTTGCTTTTTTTTAACAAACAACTTCTTTTTCTTGTTTTTAAGTCGTTTGCGCGTCTTTTTCGTCAATATTATCTCTTTATTATTTGATTCGATTGTAGTTTTGTGTTTCTTTATTTTCTTTGCGCTTTTAAGCTTCTTTTTGCTCTTATTAAATTTAAGATATATAAATTTTTTATCAATAATTACTATTTTTTTTGCTAATAGATTGTTGAACGCAATCTAACTTTAGAAGCTATTAATATATTTCTATTATTATTAAAAATAATTATTAGAAATTTGCTCTATTATATATTTAAAAGAGAATTTCTATTTTTGATCGAATTGTGTCTTGTTATTAACGTCGACAATAATTATTAATAATATTTGATACAAGAAATCTACATATAGAAAGAGCTAGAACTTGCTTTAACTACAATAGATATTGACAAAAATTTAGAATTAACAAAGCAAAAAATACTTCTTTATTATAACAATCGACGCAATTAACGCATTACTAAAGTATATTATTAAACAATTTTTTTTTGCACAATAAATATGTTGTATGCATTAACACTTAAAGAAATACAATTATTTGCAACAAATATAAGCAAAATTCGCTTTTTATTGATGCATTTTTTTAGTTTTATTTTAACAAAATTAAAGCTATCTTGTTATAAACAAAATTAACAAGCTTTAATTATTAAATTTAATATAATTGAAAAATATAAAAAATCTTAAAAATAGTAATTATAATATATAGATTTATTTAAATATCTTAGGTTCTTTGTAATCTTTGTTCAAAAAAAATCTTTGTCTAATTAGTATTTTTACTAAATTAAATTAATCTATCTATAATGTTTTAATAAAATTAGAGGAAATTAATCTAATATAATATTCTTGTTAAAGTAATCGAAATCTTAAATATATAATATTTATATATTTAATTATTACGTCTTTATTTTAGTTGCAAAAAATTACTTATTTCGACTTTGCAATACTTTGCGTCTTGTTCGAATTTACACATATTAAGATTTTTTAAATTGCTCTTATTATTTGAGTTTCTAATTATTATATAGAATCTTACATTTACTTAACGTTTTCTTAGATATTTATTTTATTAATTTATTATAAAAGTAATTCGCGACTTTTGCTACGATTGCTAGCGTTGTCTTAAATTTAATATTTTTTGTTAATTAATAATTGTTGTATTACTTTTGCGAAAAGCTTTAGTTTTATAAATTCGCAATTATTAATAATTTAAATATTATATAAACTTCTACAATATAATTAAAAAAAAAATATCTTCTTAAATATCTTTCTATTTAAAAGAGTATTAACAAAGCTTATTATTATAACTTAATAGTTTGGAACAACTTAGTTAGAATGTCTTCTTTTCTCTAATTTGTTATTGCATTAATCTTCAAATAACACAAAAATAATAGTACAAAATTATAAATATTAAAATAAACAACAAATAAAGAAAAAAAAGTTGTTAACAATCGCTAAAAGTCGAAGTCAATTTTAAAACTTTATAATAACTTAATTACTTTTTTAAGAAAACAATATTGCAAAGACAATTTTTAAGACTAATTTAATAGTAAATAATGTTCTTCTCTATTTTAATTCTTAAATTTATGCTTACTTTGTCGCGTTTCTTTACTTCTTTTTTCAAATTTACGTTTACGTTGTTTCGATTCTCTTTATTATTAATAATATTAAATTTACTTTAAAACGTCGCAAACAAAATTAAAAACAAAATTAATAATTTGTTACAAAATATAATACGCGAAGTTGTAAATAAGATGCACAACAATATATTTAAAAATAATAATAATATTATAACGAGTTTGTAGTTTGACGTCGCTATTATTATAAAAGAATACACAAACGTACTCAAATTAATATTAGCGTAAATACAAAGAACTCAAAAGATAAACTTTATATTTCGCAATCAAAATATCGATTTATATTATTACTAGAATTTAATTATTTACGTTTATTGCTATGCTTAATTATATTAATAAGAAAATATAATAATATAATTAAGATATATTAAAATATCTTTATATTAGGTTAAAAAATGTCGAAGTTTGTTAGCAAATTTTGCTAAAGAATTTGTTTATAAAAATCGAGCATTTTAACAATATATTGTACATTGAAAGTAAATAAGCAAAAGATAACTTAAATAACTCTTTTTTTTTATTAATACAAATTTAAGAATATATATTATTTCTTTATAAATTAATTAGTATTAAAGTATGTTAAATTAACGCAAGCAATTCGAAATAATAATAAGTCGAATATTTCTTAAGCAATAAACACATATTGCTCTCAATTAATAAAATATTAAAATAAACAATTTTGCAAGTTATTTACGTTTATTTGCAAAAAAGCAAGCACATAATTTAGCAATTTATTATTCTCGCCAAATAAAATTAATATTACTTGTTTCTATATAAAGAAAGACTTAATAAAAATATACAAAAATTAATATAAAATGTTGCTTATTAACGTTATTTAATAATTATAAAAATATTAACAAATAGAAATTAAGAAATAAAGCAATTTAACATTTAAAGATGTATTTAATCTTAATAGATAACTTTACTATAAAAATAATTAAAGAAGCAAACTATTAAATTAAATATTGCTATCTAGTTTTACAATATTTAATAACGTTTTGTCTCGCTTAGAACTTAAGCAAAGCTCAATTATTAACAAAACTATTTAAATAGTAAAAGAGTAACTATTAATTAAATAGAACTTAATAAAATAAATAAAGAGACTTCAAATTATAAGCAAATAATTTAAATATTGTTAAAAGAAAAAAAAAAAATATCGATATTTTATTAATTCTTTAGATAAAAAGTATTAGAAAGTCTATAATTTATATTTCTTAAAAAGCTAATTTTTTATTTTTTGTTGTTCGAAGTCTTTAGATAAAGTATATTTAGTTATTTGTTTTTAATTTTTATAATAACAATTATAGCAAATCTTGACAAGCAATATAGTATGTTTCGCAAAAAATATATCGAAGCAACAATAAAAAAGATTTAAGTATTTGTTTAAAAGACGTTTGCAATTATTAATTTATATTTGCTTTAAATATTTGACGCAAATTGCTTTCGAAACAAGAGATCAAAAATAATATTATTGCTAAACAAGCTTATTTTGCAAGTAACAATATCTAAAATATATAAAACAAATATTAAAATATTTCGAATTACAATTTTAAATAAATTTCGAATACAATATTTTAATATTGAAACAATAAAATTGATAAAAAATATCTATATCTTTGCGTTGTATTATTTATATTTATGTTATATTTTTTCAACATTAATAAAAATTAATCTAGTTAATAATTTGCAATTAATCGAAAAGAAATTGTAAATCAAGAATTAACTAAATATTAAGATAAAAAATAAGATATACAAGTATATATTTATTGTTATTATAATTACAAGAATTAAGTTTAGAATAATAACAAAGATACTTTATAAAAAACAAAAAAAAATTGTTATATTTTCGATTTATACTCTTTTTCTAATTGTTATATATATAGTTAGCAAGATATATATGTTGTTGCAATTTTAAATAGTAATAATTTTAATTTAAGACTAATATCTTTGCAATAGCTAAATAGTAAACTACGTATACAAGTTAGTCTACTTAAATTAAATATATCTATAAGAAAAAGAAAGTTACTAATTGTATATTTTTAGATTGTTTAGCTTCGAAATCGAAATTAACTTTTAATTAAATATTTCTTTTGTATTTAAAGAAACAAAGCATTGTTAACAAAAAATTAAAAATAAATTAATATAACAAGCTATATATTATAAAATAAATTTAAAATTTATTTTTTAAATTACAATTTATTAAAGAAGAATTACAATTTCAAGTTTAAACGTTGTTATAATATTTGATAATTCAAAAAAAAAATTTGTTAAACAAAAAAAATAACTTAGAACGCAATATTATAATTTTAAGAGAATTTTTTATAAATTCGATTTTAAATCTTTAATAAAAAAAAATACTTTTAATAAAATATATATAGAGATTGTATATATTAAGTAATTAATTAAGAATTATAATATTAACAATAAAATTATATTAAAACAATTTAGATAAACTAAAATATTTATAAAAAAGTTTATATATAAATTGTTAAAATAGTTGCAATAATTTAAAGTATATAATAACATTTTTAAATTTAGTACAACACAATTAAGTTTTATAAATTACAATTAATGTAATACAAATTAATGTAATCTAAAAATTGCAACAATATTAAAAAATACTTTAATAACTTTTTTTTAAATAGCACTTTTTCTTAATTTAATACTTTAATTACTAGATATTCGAATAATTAAAATTCATTAATTTTGTATTAAATGCAATTTTAAAATTAAATACAATTAGAACTTTTTATACTTATTAATTTAACATAATTTAACATAATTTAATAATTTATATAAAATATAAATTTAGAGTTAGACGCATTTAAAGCTTCTTCATAATTGTTAACCTAATATAGCTTAACTTGAGCTAATAATTGCATTGTTAATAAGCATTTTATAATTAAAATTTATTGTTGTTGTTATCTAGAAATTAATAGTTATTTGAGACATCTTAAATAGTTAAAAATACTACTAGTAGCAAAAATTCTCTTTAAGATTCAAAAATAAAATAGTTTTTGTATAGTAGATAGACTAAACTTGTTATTTAGTAAAACTCGAAATAAAAATTCAATATATAGACGAAAGAGACAAGCTATATAATTTTGCTTTCTATAAACTTAGCATCTATTATAAAGACTTGCTTTAAAAATATCTTATATATTCTTTTATATATTAACTTTAGCTTGCTTAATAATTCTTTAAGTTACTAATTAAAGCATTTTCAAAAACTAGCAATTTCAATTAAATAACACTATTTTACGCTAGCTTATATTAGATAATTGCGAAAATTAAACTTATCTTAAATCTTGTTTTTACTTTTTTACTTCTTTGATTTTCTTTTTAGTACTCTAATATGTTTTAATTGTATTAGCGTATTTATTAGCAATTAGTGTATTTTTTTAAAATAACAATTGCATTTAACTTTAACTTAATTTTTCTTCTATAATTTTAATTAAGAATTTATATTAAAAATAAGTTTTAAATTGTCGACTCTATAATTAATAAAAAGTATAAAAAAATTACTAATACTTTAATTGTTAAACTTAAGAAGCAAAGTCTTATAGATAAATTATTATTAACAAGAGATAACAAACAAAAGCTTTAAAATACAATTTAAGAATTCTAAGTAATATAATCGAAATTGCTTTTTTTTTTAATTTGAATTTAATATAATTTCAAAAAACGTTTAATTATATAGTACAAAATATTTGTTATTATAATAAGCGACAAATAAAGAAAAAGAAATTATTAATAATTATTAAAAGTTGTAAATCATCTTAAAGCACTATAATAGTTTAGTTCTTCTCTTAAGAGAACAACGTTACAAATGCAATCTTCGAGATCTATTTTATAATAAACAATATCGACATAGTTTGCTTCTTTGTTATAAATATTTTCAAAAAGCAATATTAAGAAGTTGTTCTTAACAAATTAAAGTCTATTTATTTTGACTTTAATCTCTTTCGAAGCTTTGCTAAGTAAAATATATTAACAATTTAAGTTCTTCAATTATAAAACAAATTTATTTATATAAAGAACAAATGATACTAGCATTTGCGACTAAGACTATAATAAAGACAACAAATTGATTGTTTTTAAATAAACAAAGAAATAAAAAGTAAATAACTTTTAACGTTAACGCAAATTAATAAATGTATTAATAAGTAATATAATTATAGAGAAAACACAATTACTTGCGCAAGAAACTTAAGATCTAATAAAAATCTTAAGTAATAAAAAGAGAAATTCGAATAAATTCAAGTACAAATCTACTCTTATGTTGTTGCGTTTCTATATTTTATTTTATAGATTTACTTTTTTGTTGTTGCAATCTCTTATTTTATTTTATAGCTTTGCTATTACGTTATTGCGCTCTAGCATTCTATTTCCTAAATTTACGTCTATTTAATTGCGCTCTTATATTTTATTTCTCAAATTTACGTCTACGCAATCTTAATTCTTTTTACTATTAATATTGTTAAATTTACTTTAAAACATTATAAATTAAATCGAAGACAAAATTAATTGTTTGTCAAAAAATACAATACAAAAAATTGCAAACAATATATATATTAATATATTTAAAAATAATATTATTATTAAATCGAATTTGTAACTTAAAGTTGTATTTAATACAATACAAAATATTAAAAATTTTTAAAAAAAATTAAATCTATTTATAATAGACGCGACAATATTGTAAATCGAGCTTTATATTTTAAAATTAAGATATAACTTTATTTAATTGCTAGATCTAAATAACTAAAGTAAACAACAGTATTTAACTATATAAATAAAATTAAATAATTCGAATACTACAACTTTATTAAATATTCATAACTTTTTTACAAAAAAATTTAAAAAAAAATTTAACAAATTAAGTTTAAAGATATAGTAATAATCTTCGACAATTTTTAATTATATATTAAATATTAAATATAAAGATTTAAACAAAAATATTGCGATAATTTTTTTTGTAACAATATAGAATTGAACAAAATATAATATTTTTTTATATATAAATTGATGTCGAAATATATTGGATTAATATCTTCAAATTGCAATAATAATTGTTTTAATTGTTTTGCAAAATAAATAAATATTACTTTAAATTAATAAAAAACAAAAAAAAGCAATTTTATAAAGCATTTGCAATCTTTAACAAAAAAAAGACTATAAAATCTAAACAATCTTTGTTCTATTTAAAAGAAAATCAAGATAACTTGTTTATATATTAAGAAAAATTTATTGCGTCAATTTAAAATTAAATACAACTTAATACTAATTATAGCTTCGAAAAATATTTAATTGCATTAACTTAGTAAATTTGATAAATAAATTAATTTTATTTTTGCAAATATCTTAAGTCTTAATAAATAAATTTAATGTAAGAATATTTACAACAATTATAAATTAAACAAAACAATATTAACAAAAATGCTAATTTTAAAAAACAATATTTTGCAATAAGAAATTAATCAATACTTTATAATTATAATAAGCAATTTATATTATTTATAGATTGCGAGTTAATTTGTTATAAAGAAGTCTTTGTAGTTCGACAAAAATAATAAATTACTTTTTGTAAAAATTACATTTCGTAATATTATATAAGCAAAAATTATTAAAAATAAGTTTTATTTTAAACAAGAGTATCTTAACGACAACAAAGTAGTTGTTGCTCGAACAAAAATTAATAAACTCGATAAAAAGACTTTAAATTGTAAGACAATAAAACAATTATTATTAACAAAAGAGATAACTATATCGATTGCTTATAAATTTAGCAAATAGAATATTACAAAAATATTATAATTAACGTTACAATTTTAATTTTATTTTGCATTATTCGAAATCTTCAAATAAAAAAAGAATATTTATTTGCTTCGAAAATCTATATCTAAGATTATATTGAATTTTGACAAATATTTCAAAATTCTTTAAAAAAAAATTTCAAAGTTATAATTGAAAAAATCTAGAAGTTTGCAAAGACAATCTTAATAATTAATAATTTATATATATTGCGCAAATCGAATATTAGTTGCTTTAAAAGCAAAAAACTTAAGAAAATATTTTTATTAAATAAACTAAGTTTAAAAGTAACAATATTAAAAACGTTTAAAACAAATGTTAATATTTTGCGAATTGCAATACTAGATAAACTTCGAACGTATTACAAGAACGCAAGAATCGTAAAAGTAGCAAACAATATATATAAATCGATGTTATATTATTTTCGAATATATTTTATGTTTTCGACGTTAACAAAAATAGTTTTAGACAACATAGATACTTCGATAATTTGCGTAAAAAATATAAAAGATAGCGAAGAAAAAAAAACGTAATTGTTAAAGATAAGAAAAGACAAACAATATTTTTTTTCAATAACAAGTACTAAATTAAACAAGAGAAAAATATATATATTAACTATTTATTAAATTAATTGTTACGCTAATTTCAAACTATTAAATTTAAGAAGAGAAACTTTTTAATAAAGTAAAAAATAAAATTTTGCATTTAAACAAAAGAAATTCGACTAATAGTTATTTTCTATAAAATAAACTCGAAGTAAATATTTATGCACTATTAAGAAAAAAAACAAATAACAAGAATAATAGAAAAAATAAGTTAAATAAGAATTTAAATAATATTAATGCTACGAAATTTACTATTGTAAATAATAGTTACTTAATAATTTAAATAGATAATTAATTAATTTGCATAGCACAAGACAAATGTTGCTAAGATCGCAATTTAAAGACAATAATATTGCAAAAGATAAAGATATCTATATAAACATTGTAATCTAATATCGAGAAATCGCATTAATACTAACAAATTTATTTGTTAAATAAAAGAACAAACTAATATTAATAATATAAATTCTTAAGAAAGTCAAAATATAAAAAATATAAACAACAACTATTTAATCTTTTGCTATAAGAAAAACATTTTTATTATAGTATTTGCAATCTCTTTGTTTATAGACTTTCGATCTATTGTTGTTTGCAAAAAGAAGAATTATCTATGCTATGCAATTGATAAATTCGAAAATATTAAATCAATTAATTGTCTAAAGAAATACAAGAAATATCTAGCAATAATTAAGAATTATAATTTGAATCAAGAGATTAACGTATAAATTTACAACATTTGATTAAAAAAATCGATATAATTTTTTGAAAATTATTGATATTATACTAAATATCTAATTGTAGCGCTCTATACTTTAGATTGTAAAAGCATAATATATATATTAATAATACGATGCAATAATATTGTTTATTTTATAAATCGCACAATTGTTGTCTATATTGTCGCGTCAATTTGATGCAACGTAATTACAATAACTAAGATAAAAGCTTGTATAGCATAGATCAATCGAACTTAGTCTAACATCTAATTATTAAATTAATATGAAGATTGTTAGATTAATTTACATATTTATAGAATCGACAAGTTCTATAGTTGTGTAATTGATAATAACTTCTTAAACAATTAAAGCGTTAAGATTATTTAGGTTTAATTGATTGTTAATATCTATAAAATACTAATCAATACAATAATTGTTATATTCTTAATTAATAAAAAAATAACACTAATTGCTTTGCGTAATAGTTGTATTAAAATATTAAATATTACTTGATTCTATAGAATTTGTAGAATTTGCAATATCTTGAACAAAATATTTAGATCTTGATTTTACTTAGTACTAAAATTCGAATAACACAAAATTGCGACTTTTGTTATGCTAAATCTATATACTTAAGCAACTAGAATCTTATAAAATCAAACGCGAATATACTATTGTTGTTAAGTTCTCGAAGAATTTTCTAAAATCTAGAGAATAAGTTTTAATATTTGTTTTAATTTGCTGCGATTTTAATGTTAATAAAACGTTAACAATACGCGTTATACTTAAGAATATTTAGAATTATAACAATATTTTTAATTTAAAAAATAGATTTACTTTTTCTAAGTATAAAGAGAAAAATTATAAAATTAGTTTGCTTTCTAGAAAGAAATTGTCTTATAACTTGTTATATATTTTGTTCAAATAAAAGTTAATTATTCTATATAATTATCTTTTAAAGAACTTAATTTTACTTTACGTAAGCTTTAAGTATTTCTAAGTTTTGCAAATTTTTGTTAACAATTTATAAAATACTATACAAAAATTACTTAAACTTTAACAAAGCTTTTAAAAAATGAAAAATAAAATAAATAAAATAATCTTTTTGTATTTAACAAGAATGCTATTTTAATTTTTCGAAAGTTTATTATAATTTTTATGCAAATATCTATGCTAATTTACTTTAATTCAAAAAATTATATTTGCGTTAAAACAAACGTTTCGAGATTTGCAATTGCAATAGTTTTGTTGCAATTAATTTATTTTATAGAGAAAGCTAATTAAACAACGTAATACTTAATAGCATTCTATTTAAGAAAAATAATTTTTGCAAAAACTTGATACAAGATTTACAATTAGAAGTTGCTTGCTATTGTTATTAACTTTAAGCAATATTGATACTATTTAAAGAATAGTTATTATCTAATTATTGTATTAATAAATTACAATAATTTACAATATTTTATAAAGATAACAACGCTAAATTGTTATTAATTTTATTAGATACTTTTGTTAACAAAATACAACTTCGAAATCAAATATTGCGCGAAAAAAAAATTTAATTAATAAATTCTCTCGACGTCTTAATTACAAAAGCGAATTAAATAATAAAATTTATTTACTTACGTTTTAGAATAAGTTGAAGAATATTACTATTGTTGCTATTAAAATAATACTAGTACTTATAAGAGACGTTCGCTAGACCCTAATATTACGCAATAGAAACAAACTTAAGACTCGAGTATTAAAGATCGAAAAAAAAATTAATATCGAATTTTTTAATAAAAATGCTTTAGATAAAAAAAATACAATTAGTAAATTTAAAAAGAAAGAAATTGTAAATATAGCTTAAAGCGTAATAACGCAATAATTGCGTTGCAACGTTTGTATTGCATACAACAAGAAAAACAACTTAAAAACTTTTTTATCTTTGTTATTGTTCAAAATAGAAAAGTTACAAAAAAAGAATTTTATAATGCTTAAAGTTAAAAAGCAATGAACGTCGCAAATCTTGAGTTAAACTTGCGCAAAAAAAAATCAATTAATTTACAAAAAAATAGTATTCTTCTTTTATGATATTTTAATTTTTGACAAAATATTATTAAAGAGCGAGCTACTACGTTTGCATTATAATAATACTTTGACAAAATACTTTAAAATTAAAAAGATATATACTTTTATAAGTAAAAAGTTCTACTAATTAAAAATAATTGCGAATATTAATATATATATTAAAGATTGCAATATTTGTTAGCGAAATAAAACTTTATACTATTGTCTTTACAAGAAGTTAACGTTACTTTTTATTCTTACTCAATTATAAATTAAGATTTCGATAAATTTTATAACAAAGTTGCTTGCTAATTGTTGCGAAAATAATGTATTTAACGCAATTCTAATAGTAATCGATTAATATTTCAAAATATTTCTATATATTCTTGTTAAATCTATATAGTTAACAAAAGATTTAATTGATATTTTATTTAAGAAGATGTTGTTTGTCTATCTTGAAATTCGTGAAATTGTTTTCGATTGTAATTTGCTTTTTACTAGTAATTCCTAATTTGCGATATATTATTACATACGTATTAAACAAAAGCTAAGTATTACTTTTTACTCTTAAATTAATAGATAAATCGAAAGATAAAACTAGATATTAGAATATTATTTGCGTTGCTATTGCAATTATAAATAAAACAATTAAGATTTATTACTAGCTCTAGCTTAATATACTTACAATAGCGCATTGTATACGTTAACTAAAGTATTATTTTTCGAGTTAATAATTAAAATTTGTTGTAGATTTTTAGTTTAATTAGAACAACAAGAATTGTTTAAACGTTTTTGTTGCTTAAAAGTAAATTTAGTCTCTATAAAACAAACACAATCGATTAATAAATTATCTATAAATTGCGCAACAAACGCAGACTTAAAGTTACGATAAAAAGACTACTTTAAAAAGATATTAAGTTAATAACAAAGTTATACTCTCTATCAAAAATCTTTTAGATATTTGTTTAAAAAAAAGTTGTTTTACAAGTTTACGAAATTGTTCGAAATGTAAGAAATAATTAACTCGCAAATATATTGTTTATATCTTCTTATTATATAACGCATTTATTTTATCTTTTATATTTTTGTTATTAAAATTATATTATTATAACTCAAATATTGTTGTCTTAAAGAATATAATATTGATCGACAAGAATAAGAAATAAAAAGTGAAAGATATTTTTAATTATAAATTAAAATATAGCAAGTCGTAATATCTTGTTCGATAAAACAAATTTCTATTATATAAAGATAATTAAATATTAAGAAACTATCTTGCGAATGCGAAATAGAAGCTTAAAAAGTAAAATGCGCATAAATTTTTTAAAAAATTAATTGCAAATATAAAAAAATTAAAACTTTATGTTTGCAAAAGAAATTTTGACAATAAGAAGTAAAATTTGATGTTGTTATATATACTTAAGATACAACAATAAAACAAATAATACATATAAGTAATATTATAATTTTCTTAATAAGTTAATTAAATGTTAAGCGTTATAGAAATGCGACATAAAGTATATTTAAATCTAATTACTTTTGTTACTTAATCTTTGTTAATAAAAAGTTTTTATACGCATATTATTTAATGCAAGATTTAGTATTCTATCTACAATTAACTATGCGTATCTCTTTTAATTAATTCTTTAACTATTATTGCTTAATTGTCTTTAGTAGTACACAAAAATTGAAAAGATAAATTGTCGATAACAAGAATAAGAAACGCAATCTTTTAAAACGCAATTAATTTTATTGTCTTAAATATAACAAAAATATATCTTAAACAATAATTTTTTAAGTCTAAATTCTATATAAAGATCGCAAAGATATAATATTTGCAAAAAAATTTTAATAAAAATTAAATTTTTAATTATTAGCTTTTATATTATCAAACAAAGAAGTTGCTTATTTTAAATACTTTTGTTTGATAATAAACAATTTAATAAATTTAAATTAAATATATAAATTGTCGAAACAACTATAATATATAAAAGAAGTTTTGTCTAGACATTTACGTTGCTTTTCTTCAAAAAGATTTAATTAATAGAAACGAAACAAATAGTATTGTTCTTAACAAAGTTATTAGATTACGCAAAATTTACAAATTCTTAAATTTGTTGTTTGCATTAGTATTGTTAGACACAAATTTATTGTTCTTGTTTAACTCTTTTAAAGAAAAAGTATTAAGATTTGCTCTATAACGTATTACGTCAAGCATTTTTTGCTAGATATTATATAGATAATCTAGCTTAATAATAATATTAATTAGAAGATTCTTGTAAGTTAAATGCGAAATCGATTTGTTTTTCTATTGCTATGTATATATAATAATAAGATAGCGTTGTATTTGCGAAGCAAACGCAATCTAATCAATCTTAGTATTGTTTTTATCAAAGATACGCATATTAAACTTTAATAAAATATTGACTCGCTTAATATATTAAATAACGATAAAAATATATTAACGAGTTAAATTAAATATAAGAGTATATAAATAGCTTACAATCTTGCGCTTTAAAGCGCAATATTTACAACAAATATTCTTTTACTTAATATATTATATATTATTAGATTACAAAGCAAACAAATGTTAAAAATATATTTAATAATTAATACTTTTGTCGATGCGAACAAAATATCGCAAACAATAAAGATAAGAGAGAAAAAAATATTGCGTTTGCGCGTAAACAAAAAGAGCAATAAAAGTTATTTCGATTAATGTTGTTGTTTTTATTAATTTTACTTATAGTAAGATCTTGTTAACGTATCGCTTACATAGTTGATTCGCTACTATAATAGCAAAAAATCAATAAAAACTTACAATTACTTCTATCGAAAAAAGACTATAATACGTTAGAATAATTGAAAAAACTTACATTACATACAAGATTTGTACGTAATATTATTGTTAACGTTAAAATAATCTAGAGAACGTCGCATTTATCTATCAACTATAGATCGAAAAGTAGTATAGAAAGAGAGAAATTATAATAAATTTATTGATAAATATTATTTGCAAATTAATTGCGTTAACTTGATTAAATCGAACAAAAAAAAATCGAGATAATTTATTTAAATAATAAGTTAAGCTAAACTTAGAGTTTATAAAATTTAAATAAATTGTAATATATTATTGCTAAGTATTTATCGCAATAACAATATAATAATATAGCAATTAAAAATATATTTGCGCTTCAAAACAAAAGAATAAAAGATCTTTTTATTTATTAATTTAAAGTTAATACACAATAAGACGCTTATAATAAGTAATATAGTATTTCGCAATAATATACAAAAGATGTTATTGTTGCTTCTCAATTTCCTCTTAAATATCTAAAAAAAATAAAGAAAAAAATCAAAAAATTCTTTTTATAGATATCTTTAAATTCTAATAAGAGAATATATAAATTAGAAAATATATTGTATATAGAAATATAAAATATTGTTTACTATTTAATTAAATTTTAGAAAGTTTTGAAAAGAACCTAATAAAAGATCAATATAATTGCGAAAGTAAAATGTTGTTATAATACATTAATTTTAAGAACTAAAATTTAAAAGAAAAAGATAATTGTAATACTAGTTCTAATAATTAATAAACACGTTATTAGTGTTAAGCTATTGTAATAGCGACTTAATATTGTATAGAGTTTTCTTTTTAAGAATTTCTTTCTAGAATTTTTACAAATTAATGTCTCTCTAAATTGCAATTCTACATACTATATAGTCTTGTCTTTGCTGCGTCAATATAGCGACGTCTTATCATATATTCGTATATAGTCTTACAATCAAGTTAAACTATATCTTAACGCGTAAAGTTTAATATTTGCAATATGTACAAATGTTTGCAATTGCTTGCTAGTTGTATAATTGCGTCAAACTATTATATTTTTCGATTTAAATATTAGATTTTGTCGATTTAAACAAACTTTACTTTTAAGACAAATCTAATAGATTAAAGAAACGTATAAGCATTTTATATAGACAAATTATAATTATTATATAGAACAAACGCATCTACAAACGCAATATTAAGAAATATTAAGATTGTCTCTCGTAAAGCTTGATTTAAATCTTTAGATTCTTGCAAGTAGTACAAGATCTATTAGATTAAATCTTGATCTTGTATAAAATTAAGATACTAGTAATACAAAACTACAACTTTTGTTATAACAAATCTATATATATCTAGAACTAAAATTAGGATTTATTAAAGACAAATATTTCTTATAGCAAAAGATTAAATAGTTGTTGTTTATATTCTTTATATCTTGACTTTCTTAAGTATTTATATTATCAATATTAGTTTGCTTAACAAATAAATTTGTTAGTATTAACTCAATTTCTTAATACTAGACTAGAATATTTATATAGCTATTTTTATCTTTTGTAATATTATTGTCTTTAAATTGCGATTTCGACAATATCTATCTTGTATTATACAAATTAATTAATTATTAATTTAAATTATTAAGTAACTATTATTTATAATAATAGATTTTGCAGCATTAATATTGTTTAAATTCTTATTTAACTTATTCTTTTTATTGCTCTTGTTATCTATTTTTCTTTCTAATAGTGCATAAATATTTTCTTCGAATTTATATTGTAGAAAACAATTATTAGTCGAATTTCTTTTGTCTAAATGCAAAATTTTATTTCTTATTTTGTCGAAAAGTCTTTTTTCTCGAATTTGACAATTTAAGATTAATTTAACAATTAATTTAACAAATAATTAATATATATATTTTTCTCTTGTTTAACTTATTTTTCGCTATTAAAGAGAAATATTGTTTGTCTTTTTTAATCTTTAACAATTATGTTTTTTTTTCTTCATTATTTTTTATATTTTTTACGAGAATTATCGAAGTATCTAGCATAAACTTCTAACTATTTAGTATATTATTGTTCTTGTTTTGTTTACTTAAATAAAGCGTCTTCTCTCTTAAATAGCTTTCGAAATTAATTTGCACAATAACAAATATAATTGTTTACGTTCTTATAAATCTATTATAATGTTCTATATTTTACAAATTAATATATGTTTTGCAAACAAAATATAGAAATATTATTAATAATTATAATTAAGCAAATCTTGTTGATTTTGTTTTTTTTTTTTTTAGCTCTTAATAGTTTAATATATTAAAGTATATATTAATACAATAGTAATCGATAATAAAAACTCAAATATCTATTTATAATTTAAATTTCTTCTTATATTGTTATTGCTATTGTCGAAGAAGACTCGCAATATAGTTTTGACTATAATAAAGATTAAAAAAGATTAATTAGATTTTTGCTTTTGTTAGCAATATAACGCGTACTAATGTAGTATTAACTTTAATTCTTTTGTTTATTAAAAAAGTATTAGAATTTAGCAATATTTTAATTTTTAATCTTGTTTTATTAATATTTGTAAAAGCATATTAATTGCGAATTATATTTTGTATCTTTTTTATTATATAAGCTCGACAATAATTAATATAATTTAGTAGCTAAAACAATATTAATTGTCAAAGATATTATCGAAGTATTATAGATATTTATTTGTTTAATTTTATTTAACGTCACTATTAAATCTATATTCGAAGAAAATTAATTGTTGTTAAATTTTTTAACAATATTTGCTTATACTATCTTTACAAATCAATTAAACTCGAGAGACTTTTTATTTAATTATAAATTTTTTAAATTAATTTTGTAATTAAATATTACTATAACTTTAAGCAATAAATTAATTAATTCTATAATTTTTTAATACTTTTAAATAAAGTTGTCTTTAAATTGTCTTAATATTTCGAATTTAAAATAAGAAATTTTAACGTTGTTAAATAGCAATTTCTATATATTGCTATTAATATATTTTAGATATTGTAAGTTGTTATTTTGCAAATTTGAATAAAATAAAAATTGAAGTTTGCGTTTTAAAAATAATTTAATTAAAGAAGTTAAAGCTTTATATTTTTAAAAATTATGTTGTCTTAAAAGTATATTATAATATATTAAAAATCTAAAGATCATTGCGTTTTGCTTCTTAATTATAAAGTTTCTTTGTTTAATTATTTTATTTTAAATCTAATTTGTAGTTATTGTTCTAGAATTGTTATTATTATCTAATACAAATTTATAAAGAGATATATTGCTTATTATAAAAGAGCAATTGCATAATAGCAAAGCAAATAGATTTTAAAATCTATTGCAAGCTTTTTGCAATAAAGATTCTATTTAGTGTTTGCTTTAAACTTCTTTTCTCTTAAGTTTCTTTATCTTTATTGTCTAGTTATACAATTGTCTTATTACTTAATAAGATTATCTTACTCTTATTAAATACAATCTTATTGTTGTTTTTAATGCAAACTTGTATTGCATAATTAATTACATTAACAATTTAAGATAACTTTCTAGAAATTCTATTAGCGACTTAGAACTTCTAGAATTGTTATATTAATATCTTAGTTCTAGAGTTATATTAGTAGATCTATGTTACGAGTCGCGTGCTAATAGATATTATTCGTCGCGCATTGCTCTTTACAAGATAATTAGAAAAAGAAGATCTATTAACAAAATCAAGATAATTAAGAAGACTTAACTCTTAAATATCTTAAATTCGAGTTAAGATAATTAAGATAATCAAGATTTTGAATATCTTAAACATCTTAAATTTCAAATAATAAAAAGATATATAGCTTTCGAACGCGACTCTTTCATAAATTGTGTTTAATTTATCTTAAGTTTTTACTTATTATTACAACTACTAAGTTGCAATTTCTTGTTATTAAGTAATTGCTTGCATTGTCTAAAGACGTTTATAAATCTCTTTAATAATATAATTTTTATTAATATCTTTTACAAAAGTACTAACGTAATACTTTAAATACTTTAAGAATATTTATATTAAATTAATACGTCTCTATCTTAAGTACTCGCTAATGTGATTATTAGATTAGATTAAACACTTTTTTCTTAACCCAATTCACTCTCTTGAACTTCATAGAGTTGGGCTAGGTTTAAGTCGCGAACTCGATTTTAGAGTTGAGTTTTGTTAAATTAATGTTAAAAGCTTAATTTAATCAAGTACAATAAGTTAAGCGAGATGCATATCTAATAAGATCTTTATATATATGCATAGAACTCTATTATTTTATCGATTACAGATATAATTACTAAAGATAACATATTAATCTTGATTACAATTTCGAGAGAAAAGCAATAAAAATAAGTAGTAGAACTTCTAGATTAAAACTACGTATAGATGTCAATTCGTTAATTTTTGTTCTTTACATTTTTGACAAGTTGTTTAAGATTTTGTTTATCTTGTCTTTGCATTTACGTTTAAAGTAAACTTTTTTTGCGTTTGCGTTTTCTTAAGAAGACGTTATACAATTGCAAGACGCTTATGTAGAGACTTTCTTACTTCGTTATGTTTAGCATAATTAACTAAAACTAAAACTATTTAATTAATTGTCAAACAACATATAGAAATAAATATCTATCTTTAAACAATTTAATTAAATATGTTTTTGCGATCTTATATAGCGTTTTTATCGCATTATCTCACATTTAATTAATATAATTAACAATATTAATCTTTAGCAAAATATTTCGACAATAATAGTAGAATTGTTGTTCAAGAATTACATGCGATAGCTTTTGTTAATAATTAATAATTTTTTTTAGAGCAATGTTTAATTCAAGTCTTAGCAATATTAATTAACGATAAAAAGCAATAAATTTATCTTTTAATTTATTGTTAATGTAAACATTTATAAAAAGACTTAAGAAACTAGATATTTATGTAGACGACTATTTAATGCTTTTGATTTAGAGAGATAACGTCGCATTTATATACTTTCTCGTTGCTAAATTTATAAAATCGAAGTTGATAAATTTTTCGAATGTCTTTTGTAACGCAAATTCTTTTAAGTATTAATTTTTCTTTTTTGTATTATTGTTTTGATTTAGATTAAGACTTTAATTACGAATAAATTTTAATAACTATAAATTAAAATTTGATTTAATAATTTCTTTTAAGTCTATAATTGTAAATTACAACGCATAGAATGCGAGACAAAAGTATATACTTTTTGAACATCTTATATTTGTGAGAAAACTATTATTTAAAATAATTGAGTTTTTTTGATTATTCGACAAGAAACGTTGCATAGAATTTAGTACTTATTAATTAGTATTTATAAACGAGTTTTTATTCGTTATAGTTATTGCAACAAGCAAATTAGTTTTTCTTAATTAGTTTAACTTAGTAAAAGATAAAAGCAACATTAATTAAACAATAGTAATTGAAAGCATATCTTTAATATGCGAAAAAACTGTTGTTATTAAGTCAATTAAGATTTTGTTTGTTTTGTTGCTATCGCGTCTTGCAAGAAGTAAACTAAGAAATTTACTATATTTATTTAGCTTTACACTTTTTAAACAATCTAATCTTCTTACTTTATCGCGATATTTACAATAAAGCATTTAAATAATTTCTAAGAATTTGATCTTTATTGTAAAGAAATTAAAAAAACAAATAATAAGAGTTGCAATTTAAATAATGCTAAATTTTGATATTAATTTTATTGCAAAGAAAGATTACACAAATAATAATAATGTTAACGCAAACAATAACAATAGCGATGCGTTAAAAGTCAAATTGCTTTCGATTTTGTGCAAGAGAAAAGCTTTCGCAACTCGCTCTATATAATTAAAGTTTTTATTAAAGACGCATATCGAAACTTTTAACAAGTTTATTACAATTAAGAAAAATAACTATTAATACATATAATAACAATAGAATGTGTTTTGAATTTTCCTAGTCTTAAACAAGTATATAAAGACATATAATCGCTTTATTCGAACAATTAAAAGATTTAAAAATAACAACTTTGATTTAGTTGCGAAGATCGCACGTTAATTCGAAAAACAAAAAGATAAACGAAATTACTTGTTGTCAATAATAGACTTTGCATCGTTTCTTGCAAGAAATTGCACAAATAATTGTTTAAAGACAATAATAAAAAATAAGTCTACGTTGATAAAAACAAGATTTGCGAAAAAAGTTACATCTAAAAAGATTACAATTGTAAAAAAAAAACTTGTGTCTAGTAAATTTGTTAAATTGACGTTCGCTAAATTTTGCAAAACAATAACGTTCAAGTTTAACATTAAGAATTTCGCAAATACAAGAAATTCTATGCTTGTTAACGAGATATTACAAGTATACATTTTTTTTAACGTTTTTATTGTTAATTTTATTGTTAATCTTGTACTTTTTAGAACGATAAACTTAATTACGATTGTTCGCTTTATTTAATTGTTAAAAAGATTATTAATGCTATGTTACGTCAAAAGCAATTGATTTTTTATATAAAATTTACGAAATTAATAAAGACTTAAAACGTAGATCTAGAGAGCGCATTAAATGTGTTTATAAGTTAAAGGCAAAATTATAACAATATAATCGAGTTATTCTAGTAAGCTTGACAAGTCTATTTTATACTTTTTGCTTATGTGTATTATTGTTGCGCTTAATAGTTAACGCGTGTTTTACAATTACACGAATTTAATAATAACATTAATGACAAGTATATACTTAGACGACAAGACTAAAGTTGTTATTAACGATAATAAGATAAAAAACGATAAGACAAATTTCGACAATAAATTGAAAAACTTTATTTAGATTATTAAGTAAAGTAAAATGTTTTAACAAAAATAGAGAAAAGAATAGAATTTAATGCGAGACGTGTAATTTCTTTTTTATTGCATTAGCTACGATAATTTCTATCGTTTAATTGCTATTTAGATTAACTAGATTTAAGCTTCACTACGTATTTGATTTTATACTATAAGATTTCTAAGAGTGTCGCAATTGTATACATAAGTTTTAAAATCTTACTATGTTCAACGCATTACTTGAAATTTTGTCGTGACTTCTATTTATTCTTAGCAATAAAAAGAGATAATAAAATTGTTATAATTTTAAAATAAACATTGGTAGAATTGTCTTTTAAAACTTTATTAAGAAATTTAACATTAATATTTATTCGCAATCGTTAATAAGTTTATCGCTATTTTCGTTAATGTTAACATTTTAATTATTGTTGAAGTTTTTGTTTTTGTTATTAAATTGATTGTTGTCAACGCTTTTGTTTTCGTTATTAAATTGATTCTTGTTAACGTTTTCGTTTTGATTATTAAGTTAATTGTTGTTAACGCTTTTGTTTTTGTTATTAAGTTAAGTTCTTCAACTTGCTTAAGATATGTTGAAATATAACTTAAATTAATCTTTATGTAGTCAACTTCTTTATTATGCTTTGTAAGATTTACAAATACTACGCTCTCTTAACATTGTATATTAATTTGCACAAGAGCTTTTATTTTTAAACATTTTAATAATATACGTCTTTATAGCGTTTTGAAGAACTTGTATTGTCGTATTTTGCATTATAGTAATTTGCATTTAATTGTTGTTGCGTACTTTTATTATAATAATTTGACAAAACTTTTAAAAAACTTGTTTAAATATTAAGTAACTTTAGAAACTTTAAAAATTATAAATTGCGATAAGATTATTCTTTGAATTCGAATATTAACAATATATTATAGTAGTAAATACAAAATATTGCACTTCTTTATTCGTTTATTATCGCAAAATTTATAATAAAATTATAATAAACTTGTGTAATATTTAAGATTTAAGATTCATTATTTAACATTAAATTCGTATAATTTTTACAATATTTGCGCTTTCTATATTATTAATGTATAACTTAATTTTAAATTTGTTAAAATATTCGAATGTCAAGTTATTAATTATTGTAAAGAGTTAAACATTTCAATTAAGTGCAAATAATATCAAGTAATCGCGTTTTATAAAGTATTAGTTTTTAAATTAAGCTAAAAGTTATTAAGTTTCTTGTATTTACTTTTTTTTCTATTAATAAACTTCGAATTTGATTAACTTATCAATTAAGTAATTTTAGAATTTCTATAATAGAATGTTGCGTATTAATTAACTTGTTAAATCTTAAAGTACTTGATAAATTAAAATTAAATTAGCAAAAATTAAATCTAAGAAAGCAAAGCATTGCGAGTAAGTTTATTGTATATAATTAATGTCGCAAATAGCACTTTTATATTCGTTAAATTTACTAGTTGAACACAAATATTGTGCAAAAGATTTACATTATACTTGTAGAATAATTGTGTTATTTATTATTGCAATGCAATATATAATATAACAAGTTAATAAGTTGTAATTACGATATTTGTTGTAATTCTAAACTGTGTTTTAGAAACATTATTAATCTTTATTGTTAAATTGTTTATTTTGTCTTTATACTTCTTTTTATATTAAAAATATTTACAATAACGCGAAAATTTAATAGCTTGCAAGAATTTAAGAACTTTTAAGACAAATCTAATTCGATCGAACAAAATAGATGTTCTTTTAAATTTATTACTATTTTCTATTGCTTATGTGTTAATAAAGAATGTTTCGTTGCAATTGAAACTTGTATTTAAGTTAAAATTAAAGCGCAAAAAGCTAGTAATTAAGAATTTAAAAAAACGCGAATTAAAGTTAAACGTTATCGAACAAAAATTATCGACAAAAAGCTCTTATATTTTATTATAACTTTTGCGATTGCAAAGTCGCTCAAAATACATTTGTCGCTCAAAATACATTGAAACGCATATTTTTTTTGTACAACGATATATTAAATTATAGTATTAGCGTCAAGTTTTTAACAATTTTTAAGTCGAATTTCGATTAAATTTTTTACTTAACGTTTAACGAAAAGAGCGAAAACTACATTAAATTAAGATATCAAGTTAAACGTAATAAACGAATTCGATTTAAAAGAAGAATTTTAATTTTAATACTAAGCAAAGTACAATAATGCTTCAAATTTGACAATTAAACGCGAAGAAAAATTTAATAAAAAAGAAACGTTTGTTACGAAGTAAACGACTATTTTAACACTAGTCGTCTAAAGTAGTTTTAGAGACTTCAAAAAACAAGCAATTAATACGAGAAAAATAAACGTTTTAACATTAATCGCGAAACGCAACATTTTAAGCTTTAAAAAATTAACAATTGTAATAAAGAAGTTTGTAATATTAATTATATGTAGTTAAAGTTAAAAGCAAATTGACAAATAAAATTATCGTTATTAAGAAACAGTTTGCGACTATTGTAAAATCGAAGAGTTAAACAAGAGTCAAAAGCAATAAAACAAAAAATCGCAAATTAATAAGCGAATTATTTGTTATAAGCAAGACGTATTTTATTTATTTTTATTGTTGCTTTCTATTGTTAAATGTAATAGTTAAATATAAGTAACTAATATATTTTCGCAAAGAAATAAAGTTGCGTACGACAAAAAACAAAGATTCGAAAAAGAAACATCGTAAATTTTTAAATCAATGTTCGAATTTTAACACGCGATGAACGATGCTTATTAATATGCTTTGATTTTGAAGAGATTGCTATAACTTTCATTAATTAACTTGAATATCTCTAGATATTCGAATTTAATAATTGCTTTTATATTAAATGTCTACGAAAACAATAAAGTTATAAAAATGTTATTCACTAATAAAATCAACGAAATTAATAAAGAATTTAAGCTTAATTTGAAGAAATTTATTTAATTTATTGTCTAAGTTTAATTACAAAGCATTTGAAACAAAAGCAACAAAATTTTTAGAAAAGAAAAAAATTGTCTAAAGTTTTGTCGCTTGTTTAGCGAAATCTTAATTTTCTTTTTTACGCTACGTCTTTAGTAATGATTTCTATATCGATATCTTAATCAAATAGACAGTTATACTCTATTAATAACTACTTTGTTTTAAATATATGTTAACAATCTCTAAAATGCATTGCAATTATTTTGAAATACTCTTTAATTCGCAAATAATTTATTAATATTAAAATGTATTTGTTAATTATTAAGATAATTTATTAATTTTATAACGTTTGTTTGCGTCTTAAATTCTTGTTTATAGTAGAAAGTAATAGCAAAAATAGTTACAATAATTCTTAAAATAATCGAGTTACATTTTTAATTTCTTATCTATTATAATCTTAAAATAATATTAAATTAGAGTCAAGTCTTTAAATTGTAATTTTTGTCGTTTGTCGTAAATAATAGCTCGAATAGACGTTAAACAATGTTAATTAAATGAAATTGCATTAAAAACGTAGTTAATCGATTTTACATTTAAAGACAAAGATAATTTACGCTTTAATTGTCTTTTGCAACGTCTTAGTCGTCGTCTTTTTTATTATAATAACTTTTTTTTTGCGAAGTTGTTGACGATTTCTTTGCAAAGTCTTGCGAACGATAGCTTTCTAATTAGAAAATTCGTAGATTTTTAATATCGACGAATTTCTTTGAGCGTTATTGCTACAAATTTAATTAGCATTAGAACTTAGCTATAGATAAAAAACAAGTTTATTATCTTTCTTATATTGCATAATTTTGAGCTTTTTAGATGCTTTTTCTGAGTAAATACTTACGTTGTTTTGTTGCTTTTATCTATTTTTTAATTTTTCTTAACAATTATATAACTTTTGTTATGCTTAAATAACGTCTTGTTTGCGTTTCTTTTCTATAATAATATTAGCATATTCGTGGCGCACGTATTTAGAAAACATCTATACAAACGACAATTTTTAGTTAAACTTATTGTTTTTGATTTTTTGTCGCATATTTTTAATTTTATAAGTATAAGCAATAGTTAACAATGTAATTTAGCAATATAATTTAGCGATATTATTATAATAAATTCTATAAGTAATTTTTGTTATAGACGAAAAGCTTTTAAGATTTGTAAATTATAATAAAATTATTTATAATGTTTGTTAATAAACTGTTAACATTGTAAGTATTTGACTAATTTACGCAACAATAGTTTATTAAGTTGCGATTATCTAGCGATTCAACTAAGTAAATAAACAATTATACTTACTTATTATTATTAATTCGTTCTACAATTGCAACGTCTTATTAACAAATTATAAATAGCTTGTTATAAATAACGACAATTGTGAAGTTACGAAGAATATGTGTAGATTTAACTTCTATTGCTTGTTTATATTGCTAAGTGCGTTAACTATATTGCGCAATGTTATTTATTGTAACTAAGAGATTTTTTTCGCGATAAAAAGATAATTAAAAAGATCGAAACAATTAGAAAGTTTTATTGTTAATTTTTTTATTAATTGTTACAAATTATAATGTAAAAGTATTAACAATAAATCAATGTTATTATTTGATTAATTACGAAAAAAAGTAAAACGCAAATTCTTCGAAAAGAAAATCGACTTCGAATTGCGAACAATTTTAAAAAATGATAGTCGAAATGCTAATTTCAAACATGTTAAAAAAAATTATTAACAACAATATTAAGCTAGATTCAAGACAAATCGACTTAAAATTAATCGAATGTTACTTGACGCAAAAACGAGAATAAGCTCAATTAAAAATTTCAAATTAAATGAGCTAAAAATCTCAAAGAGAAGCGACAAGTATTCTGCTACTTTCTTTTATTGTTTGTTTTTTAACATTTATGCAATCTTGTCGCAATCGATTTAGACGTTCAAGACTTCCAAAGAGTAATATATAACAATCGCTTCGCGTAAATAACGTTATTTACAAAATTGCAAACTTAGATCTTCTACAAAAAGATGTTCGAAAACGAGCAAACGATTTATAAATTTGTTATAAAAGAAAAATTAATAAAAAAGAGATAACAAGAGAGCAAGAGCAATAAATGATAATTAACATTATTTATTGCTTTTCTAACAATTAAATAAAGAAATTTGTAGTTAATTGAATTGCTATAAATAATAAGAAGATACTAAGCGAAAAAGTTATTAAAGAGAAATTCGAAATTAAGAAAGAGTTGACTAGATTCGATAACTATATAATTTAGCAAAAGAAGAAAAGTTATTAATTCGAAATTCGCATATTAGAGCTTTTATTTTTGTACTTAATTACTAATATATAGAAGTTGTTTGATCAAAACGATCAATTAACAAAACGTTAAACAAAAGAATTTTTTTTTGCTTTAATAACAAAAGATATGCGACGTATTGTTCTTAGATAAAAACAAAAGCTAATGTAGTATAACGAGCATAAACTAAGAAGTTTAAATGTAAGCAAACAAGAAATTGCGTCTTAAATAAAGAAATTCGAGAAAAATTGTTTAAATCTATACAATGCTATAAATCTAAAATTTGAATATATGTTTGCGTTGTTATCGCTACAATTTATTGTAAACTATTAATGTATCTTGTGAAAACAAATATTCGCAATTTAATTATATTCTTTCTTTGTTAATCTTAAATGTCAACTTTAAGGTAAAAGTGTTTTGATTTAATAATTTTAAATTTTAAGACAACACAAACGAAAACGAGTCGAACGACATAAACAACTTTTTATCTAATAATAATAAATATGATTTAAATTAAAATAACGTCGATAAAAATAATAATTTAGTTAAAAAGCTTAAAACTAATAATAACAAGAAGAACAACAACGCTAAGAACGTAAATATAGCAAGAAGTTAAATTAAGAATCAAAATTAATAAAAGTAACTCTAGCGTTAATTTATAATTTGAACGATTTTAATTCTTTAGCGTAATCTCTTGATTCGCAAGTAACTTGTAAAGATACTTGCAACATTGCACTTAAATAATTAATACATAGCAAAACAATATTAATAACGTATAAGCAATAAAATGCAACAATAGAATAGCATTTGCTACATTAATCTATGCTAAATATGTTATTGCTTTTTACTTATTTGTTTTATCGATTAAAATAACTTCAATAATTACTTTATGTAAAGTCTTAATATTGTCGATTTAATGTTTTAAGACGCTTCTTAATTACATTGACGTTGTGCACGTATTAATTTAGTTAACGCAAGTATTTTAATTTATAAATTTAATTAATGTTCTTGTTAAGCAATTGAAATTTTACTTTATTTGCTTGCATTATAACGTTCGTAAAAAGTTAATTATTAATTAATAATATTAATGTTTGTTGTAAACTCTTGTTAAGAAAGCACATATATATAACGTTCGTTCTTTTTAATTTTCGCCATTAAGAAAAAACTTTTTTAATCGAACAAAATTGTTAAGAAGGCAAGAAGCTCTTTTTCGTAATACGTTTTTTCTTTATTATAGAACGTAAAATAGTTGTCAATATTATCTCTTAAGTTTATAATGTGCTTTGTTTGACGAATTTGCTTCTACTCTTTAGTTAATAGCGTTATTGTTCAAAGATTTAGATAAATATAAATTACGTTTAAGTAACAAGTTATTTTGATTTGTAATTTGCTAATGTAATGTTGTAACAATATAATTGTGTGCTAGTATACTTAAAGCTAGTACATTTGAATACAAGCATAAGTAAAATTCGTTCGAAATATTTTATTATTTATAGCAATAATTGTATTTAATACGATTTTAACAAAAATTATATTAAAATTAAAAATTATAATAAGAATTTAATTTACACTTTTACATCAAAGCTACAATATACGAAATAATAAAATTAAGCAATAAAACATTCTTAATTACTACTTTTTATCGTTGCACAATATTTATGTAAGTAATTTTTTTTTATATTTTTAATAACTTATTTTTGCTCTTTTGCTTCTACGTTTAAGTATAAAACGTATAAAAGTTTCTTAATGTTTAGAATTGCAATCTAATAATTATTATCGAAGTAAACACTTCTTGCGAACAATTTTTTAATTGTAAAATTCTTAGCTTACGTGTTAACTTCAATGTTATAAAGCACACTTATATCGATAAGTTGTAATAGACTTGTTTATTTTTTTAAATTGTAAAGTTGTAATTAAGAAGAGTCGAACATTCGAGAAAATTATTGTTTATTTATTAATTTATCGTTGAGAACAATTTAACGAATTAGATGTTCGAATAAGTCTTAAGATAAATCAACGTATCGTAAAAAAACGCGATCGAAATATAATTAAACATACTATGTTAATACGTTGTTAACGATTACATTTCTAATTTTGTCTCTTAATTATACTTATTTATTAAAGACTAGATTTGCTATATTTGATTGTCGAATTTAATAAAGTGTTTAATTAAGTATTTTAATAATTAAACGTATCTTGTTCTAGAATATCGCAATAATTAATAATATTATTATTGATTAAAATTAATCGACATGTACAAAAAAGAAAAGACTTGCTAATATTTTGTTTTAACATTTAAATGTTATAGACATTACTCGTTTTTATTTTTTATTTTTTTTACTTCGCAACTAAAGCACAATTTGTCGTTATATATTGTTAGTTGCACTTTTGATTAAACTCAAAATCAAATTACAACGAACTCTAATAAATTATGTTAACAAATTTTAATTTTACTTTATAAGAGAAGAGATATAGCGCATAAAGCAACAAAATTTAACAATAAAACTATCACTTTAATTATTATTAAGTATCGCCATACAAGATCTTAAGAAATAATTTATACTTTTTATTAATAATTATTACATCTCTCTTAATTTGACGTCGAAATGCGTAAGATTACACATTACTAATTATCAAATAAACATTACGCAAGAGTTGCAAAAAAAGAAGCTAACAAATAACTCTTAATATATTATTATATTATTAAGTTATTAAGTTTTAAACAATAGTTGCGAGAGTTATAAGTCGTAACATTAGAGATAATAAAACGTAGAATATTAACAAGTAACTAAAAACTAATTTTATTTAAATTGATATTCGCTTCGACACTATTATAATCATTAACAAATAGTAGATTTACTTTGAATCGTCGATATAAATAAGTGTTGTCCAATAGTACTTTGTGCGCTAAGCAAAGTCTATAATTTTAGTGATTTATTACAAGAAACAATGTTCTCTCACAATAAAGAATGACTTGTTCTTTCTAGCTATTAGCTCTTGTTTCAAGTGCTTTATTTAAACGTTGAACTTTGTAAACAATTATATCGTCAACTATATGCGACGTTTGCTTTGTTAAATAGAAAGCTCTAAATAAATAATAATTAAAAGATTGATATAAGAATAAATGGCATTCAAGATGTTACTAGATAGCATAATATAGTTACACACATTTCTAGCACTAATTTCTATTGCTCGAAAATCTATATTATCGAAATAAAAAACTATTGTCGAAAAAATAGAATTTGACAAATAAATCTTAAGTAGTGACTTAACGTTACAATCTTTATTAAATAATTATATTTAAACTTTAGTTTCAATAACATATCGACTAGTATTAAAACTTAAAATAGAACTTAATTGTGTCAATTATCAAAGTTATATCGAATTAGAATTTTAACGTAAATACATTGTATTAAATAACGTCTTTATTAATTAATAGTTGTTTACAAACGTAAAAAGCGACAATTTTTATAAAAACTTAAGAAGAAACGTTTGATTTACGAAAACTATTATTGCGCAAGCAAGAAATGCACAATGTACAACTCTCGCTTCTTAACATTATGTTCAAAAAGAAAGATGCAATTTTAATAAAAAATCTACTTGTAAACGACAAGTTAACGTAAGTATTGCTCTTTTTACACTCTTAAGTTACACTAAAATTTTGAGATTTTAGTGCGCTTTTAAAAGAAACACTTCTACAAACAAATGCTAAAAAATATTGCATATCGAACGAAAAAATAAAATATATTAATAATGTATAAATAATTTATAACTATTACGACTTTCTTGCGTTATGCAATGAAATAAATAGATTAAATGCGATTGTCGAATTTAATTATGCGAACTTTAAGTAAAATTTAAGCAAAAAGAGATTTAGCAATAAAATAAAGAATAATCGACAAAAAGTTTACAATATAGATTAGATTGCAAGAGCTATTCTTATATTTTCTTCTACTATTTATCGTGATAGCTTATATAGTTTAACATAATTATCGTAACTTCACTTCTATTTTAATTGATTTTGCTTGCTTCAAAATAAATTTCTTAACGTTTAATAATAAGCGAATATTGTTTATGAATCTTTATTAAATTGATTTTTATATTTTCTTGCAACTTAATTACAAAATTGACATTTTATTCTCTAGAATTCGCTAACGATATATCGATATCTATTCTAAGTAAATTGATTGTCAATTGAGCATAATCTTCGTCGAAATAGCTAGAAAAAAACTAATCGTTGCTACTTGATTAATTATTTTGTTCTTCGTGTAATAAAGCTTCGAACTATATAAAAAAAAACGATTAATAATAAAATCTAGCAATAAAATCTTTCGTCGTTGAATTAAATATAAAAGTATTAGTTACTTTAGTCTCTAAGTACTACTCTTATAATTAAGACAATTTTCGCTTACGTTTGTATTATCTTTTATATTATTTCTTCTAACATTACGTGCTATCTCTAGAGCATTTTATTATGATCACAAAATTCTCGCAACTTAATTAAGATACATTGTTTAACTTAAAGAAACACTTAAATAACAATTAGTGTAATCGTTAAATTAGGTCGAACACTTTTTTCTCAATCCAATTCACTCTCTTGAGTTCTCTAGGATTGGGCCAAGATCAAGACGCGAACTCGATTTTAGAGTCGAGTTTCGTCGAGCTAATGCCAAGAATTCAAGCTAACTTCGTCGCGTTAGCATTCGCTTATCTTATCTTATCTTATCTATGCGCTAACTCGATTGAGCTAGCGCAAGAATCCACGCTAATCGCATATGGTTAGCGCGTTACGTGACGTCACGTGATCGAATAAGTTGGGTTAAACACTTGGCGCACATTCTTCGCTCGTCTCATTCTGTTGAACTAGGAAATTTGCTTGATTCCAAGATTAGAATTGGACGAGTTAATCCAATTGGATTAAAACTCGATCTAACGATCACGCTACTAACAATAGCGTTCTTAACACATTTTATTGACTTAATTCTTTTAATTTAAAAGTTATCAAAGCTCACTAAAATCTCTTCTTGTTTATTCGAAAAAATAAGCGTTAGATAGAGTTATTATTTGACAAGCTTTTGCGTTTTAATAACAAAAGTGTAGTTATATAAACAATTAAGAAGCATTTTATGTATAAAGAGTAATAATAAAATCAAACTTCTTAAAATTAAAATATAGAGTTAAGACTAATAAAGCATTTGAATTTTTAATAAAATAATTAAACTCGAAAAATCAAACTTTAAAGCGATTAATACAAGATTATTTATGTCGCTATTAATGTGCCCAAAGTTATTTGCAAGAGCTATGAAAAAACATTTCTTTATTTAATTCTTATTAATTTAAAAACTTTTATTATAAGACGACACAAAAAAAACAATAATTAATGTTAAAAGTTCAAAGATTTATTGCAAAGAACTATAAAGCAATCTTTGCAAAATGTAAATCAAGACTTTTTTACTTATTTTCGCTTCTTTTTCTCTTATATTTCTAGAACTTGACTTTTATTATTATAATTAATTGTTAACTTTTTGCTCTTATAATTACTCTATTATAATTTTTCAATAATATTTTATTTACATTTAAGTTAACGTATTAACACGAATTTCACTTCTAATTGTAAAGAACGAAGTTTATAAAACGCAAAAAAATAGAGCGATATAATTAACAAAAAGTTGATAATTAATTAACAAAAATAATGTTAAATCTTAATATCTTTTTTCGATTATTAAAAAGATTAAGTTTTGACGAGTTTGTTCGTTTTTTACGAACGAATGTAACTATTTCGAGACGTACGAAGTTCGCTAAGTTGATTAGAAAATGTGCAAATCTAATTAAACGCAATGTTTTTAACAATTCAAAGACAAGTACTTGAATGTTTATTGCTTTAAACAATTAATTAAGTTCGAATTATCTTTTTTTTCTAAAAGTTATTGTATATTTTATTGATATAAACTAACAATATAAAGAAGTTTTGTTAATTTTTAAGTTTCTGAAAAATAAATATAGAGAGAAACGATTAACAAATGTAATATATAGCATTTTGAAAAAATATAATTTTTAAAATTGTCTAATAACTATTATCGCAAAGAACGTTAATAATAACAAAATATTACAAAAAGCTCTTATTAAAACTTTGCGAAACGAAGACATAGTTTAAAATTCGAAGCTTAAAATAATAAATTACATAAATTACATTATGAAAATTGCGATCAATAATTTGTTAAAAACGTTCAAGATACGTATTCGAAACAAAAATGTTATTATCAAATTTAAAAAAAAGAATCTTAACAATCTAATTAAGAAAAAAGATTCTTTTAAGAAGACTTTGGGTAAAATAAAATTAATTGCTAACTTCTATTACTATAAGTTTTAACAAGTATAATTTGAAGATTTAATTTATTATTATTGCGATTAATGCGTCAATTGTTTAATACAAAGTCTTTCGCGAATTTCAAGCAAATAATGTATTAAGCAAAAACATAAAGAGCATAATTTAAGATATTAAGATTTGTTAAGACAATATCTATGCTATGTTGCAACAAACGTACGATACAAAGAACTTTATATATAAATAATTTTATACTTGGGCGAAGTCAAAGTTTCGAATGTTAAAATTAACAAAAAATAAGTAAAGTTAAATACGTTATATAATAACATTTTTAAAATCATTTAAAAAACTTATTCGAACATTAAATTTTTTTTAGAATTTTACAATATACGAGGCTTAAAAGACTTACAATGCAATGCATAATTATCTAAAAGATTAGCGACAAATTATTGCGAGACTTTTAGATGTAATTTGAACGAAAAAATTACAAAAAGACATTTAGATTATTAAAAATCGAATTGATGTATACTATAAAGCTATCTATAACAAAGTAAGTACATACTTTAATGTTAAGACTTTGCTTAATTTGTTTAAAAAACAATCGATATACAACGTATGTTACTTTATTAGTAATGTTTCGCATTCTATTGTCGCCTTCTATTGCTTAAAAGATTGACATCTCTTTACAAAGTCGAAGTTGATTATTAACTAACAAACGAAAATATATTTAAAAGATTAAGAAACACTACAATAATAACTATTTGCAATATTAAAAATCAAATTATTATTAACGTTTCGTTACTAGACTTAAAAAGAGATAGTTTTTAGCAATTATTGTGCTAGCTACTTAACGTAGCATCGACAATTAACAAAACGTCGTCAATAACACACAAAATATTAAGCTAAAAACAAAGATCAACGAAACGATTGTCTAACTTGCTTAATTAATTAAATCTATTAATAAGTTTTTTATTTTAAGCGTTTGAAGCACTCTAAAGTTTTGATTTCTAGCATTGACTTGTATAATTAAAGACGTTCTAACAATTCTCGTTTTTAGTATTGATGTTAAACGATTATTTTCAATAACGCGCGATGTAATTATCTATCGTCGCAATCGATTTCGCGAACACATTATTAAAAACATAATAATAATTAAATGTACAAATTGATTTGTTAGAGATCTTTTGAAAATCGCAAACATTATATTGTTTATTATCGCGAAGAAGTTAAATTAAAATATTAAAAAAATTAACAACAACAAATCTTTGTCGAATATTACTTGAGCAATAGAATTAAAGAACGATAATAAGAAGTTAAACAATAACTTAGGCTTTAAAACGTCTTTTATCAAGTTAAATAATTTAAACAGCGCTATTTATGCGACAACAATAGTAGACAACAATAAAAGTCAAAATTAAATTAATACGTTAAAAGAACTTTAAGTTTGTTTTCTTGTTAATTTTTCTTTAACATTCTTAATAAATGAGACTTACAATTACGTTAACAATAATGCGAAAAAATATTAAAGCTCGAACTATTCGCAAACAAAGTTAATATTGTTGGCGTATTCGCAAAACTTAAATTATTCTTAATTAATATCTTAAATAATTATATTTGTCTTCGCGAAAAGTCGACAACAATACATAATAAACAAATTAAGTCAAAGTACGTTAATTTTTTCGTGAAATATATTTGCGAAGCGATAGCGAACCAATACATAAAGTAACTATTAATTTAATTTAAACGTAATAAAGAAATAGCGAGAGAAATTTAGTTTCGACATACATCAAACGAAGCTTAATCAATTGTTATAATAGCTGAATTTTATTTTGAGCTTTTAACAAGCATTTATTTTTAAATCTTAGTGTTCTAGACTTCTATAATTAATTTTACGAATTTTATCTCTATATATATGACGTGATTAAATAGCGTTAAGTCTCTACTAATTTATTGTTTAAATTTGTTATTTGAGTTTCGAACGCAAATTGTTGATGCATTTAACTATGCAAAGCATAAGACGTATCTTATTATTTATCTAATCTTATATTAATCTTATCAATAAGATTGGATGAATCGAGTTGAACACTTGACGTGCATTCTTCGCTCGCCTCACTCTATTAAGCTAGGAAATTTGCCTAACTTTAGAGTCAAGATTGGGCGAATTAATTCAATCGAGTTGAAATCTAGCTCGACGATTACACTAGTACTAGCTCAACAATATTACGTTAATTAACGTTTAATAAAAACAACAAGATAAAAATTAACAAGTCTAATATCTATTATAAAGATTGTATTAACTTAAAGAATTAACTTATATAAATGAATATTTATTTTATCTTCTATCTTGTTCTAGCAAATTAAAAGACAATTTTTGCATTAACATTTCTTAGTGAAAGAATCTAATATTAACTCAAGTTAAATTTACGCAAATACTTAAAAAATTATAACAAAAATTCTTGTATAATATTTATCAATTTCAACAATTTTAAAAGAGAGATTCGAAGAATCTTTAAAATATTTAACGAGAAACAAATTGCAAAAAGAGTAATTTAGCACTTAATTTAACAGATCTTTGTAGTAGACTATATAGCAAAATTCTAGAAGTATACTAATTTTATTAAATAAAACAATATTGCATTTATAACAATATTTCGACAAGATCTTAAAAACAATTTTAAGAACAAAATTATGCGCAATAACAAATTTATTAGCAATATATTTAATCTTATTAAAGTAATTATTGATTTCGACAACAAGTTGTATAAAAGAGCTATAAAAAAGTAATACATTTAATTTTAGAAAAAAGCAAAAATCTTTTTTAAACTAACAATTAAATATTAGTAGAAAAAATTTTGTTCAAATTAAAAGTACAATAACTTAAACTATTGTAAGCTTGCATCTATAAAATTAAATTTTACTTAACAACGCAAAAAGAAAAATCTTAGAAAAAAGCAAAATAACAAATTCTAAAAAACGTACTATTTATATAACAAATTAAGTTACTTTGCAAGAGATTGTCGATTACAAAACTTAATAAATCGTCGATAAATTAATATTATGTTAAGAGAGATATTTAATAACTAGAACAATATTAGAAAGCAAATCGATATAAAAACAAATATTCTTAAGACTAAATTAAATAACACTAAATTAAATAACAATTATTATTTAATAAAGAACTTAAATTAGTTATAGAAAGTTCTAAATAAAATATTATTAAGCAAAGTACTTGCATTTATATAAAAAATCAATTAAGCACTTTAAAAAAATTATTAAATCTTATAGTCTAATTATCGACTTAGATAAAAAGTATAACTAAAAGAATTTTTACAAATATATAGGAGACATTACGAATTATTTTAAGATTTTAACTAGCTTATCGAAGATTGTAGACAAATACAAAAAAAAATTAAAAAACAATATTACTATAGAAAAGAAAATACTTAATATTATAATAAGACAATTGAATTTTATAGTATATATAGATCTTAATTAAACAATTTGTTACAACAACTTATATTAAATTTATCTAAAAAAAAAGAACAAAGTTAATTAATTTCTTAAAAAGTTAAAATTAGCAATTTAGCAATAGAAGAAAGCTTAACGCAAATAGATGTTTGAAGCAAAAATTATAACACAAAAGCAAAGAAAAGATTAAATTTTTTAATAAAAAATATACTAGAGAAATGCAATATATTAATTCAACAATAACAACTAAACTTAATAGTGTATATACAATATTTTATTATATTAATTAAGATTAACAATTGTTAACTTATAGCAATAATTAATTTTAATACAATAAGTGATTTTATAACTAGAGCTCTTGTAAAAAGAAAAGAATATTTTATTTAAAAGAAATCTAACGCTTACAATCTAGTAATTGTAGATAAAAACTTATTACTTGCAAAGAATAAAAAAGTAAATAAAAAAAAAAATTATTATTAATAGCTATTTAGCAATATTACAAGAAACTAATTTTTAATATAGTAAAAATAACTATTTATAATATTGTTTTAGAAATATCTTAATTAAAGCAATATAATCTAGAAGTTAATTAAAATATACATGTACTCAAATTTGTACAATATAATTATTCAATTTATATTTAATCTACGCATTAATAGCGTTTGATAATAAATAAATAATTAAGTCAAAATTCGATTGCAAGTAGCAAGCTTGTATTTTTGTAAAAAAACAATTTAATAAAGTTTAATTTAACAAGTATTAACAAAGATTAACTAAATTAAAAAGTTAAAATAAGTAAAGAAAACTACAAATCTTTTAAGAGCTCTAAACTATTTAATATAATAACAAAATTGCTAAAATATATATTACGAATATATAATAACTAAAAGCATTTATTCTAGAAAAATAAAACAATCAAAATTTTATTTAAATCTATATATATTTTATTCGAAAAAAAGTTAGAAATACTTCGCAAATACTTAACAAAAAACAAAAAAAAATTATAAAAAAATTGTAATTATAGACAAGATACTTGATTCTTTTTGTACTTAAAAAGAACAGAACTTTTAATCTATATATCAATTATTAAAAGCTAAACAATATTATAATAAAAAATCGATATTTATTATTTAATATTAGTAAGTTTTAAAATTAATTGTTCAAAGTAAAATATTTTATTAAATTAGATTTACAAGAAGCGTACAATTAAATTAGAATAAAAATAAAGAAAAATAAAAAATAAAAAATAACTTTTTGCATATAATATAAATTATACAAATACACAATAATATTGTTCGAATTTACAAACGTTTTAACAATATTTAAATTAATTTGTTATAATATACTTAAATAATATTATAGTTTACTTAAATATTTTAAAAAAATATATAAATTATATTTTCAAAATACTAAAATATTTAAATAAATTAAAATTATATTTTAAATTAAAAAAATGCAAGTTTTATTTAAAAAAAAGTTAAGTTTCTTATATTTGTTGTTAAACAATATAAAGTACGTATAAATTTTGAAAAGCTACAAGCAATTAAAGAATAAAAATTATCTATTAATATTAAAGAAGTTTAATTCTTTCTAAAATTTATAAATTTTACGAAAAAAAAGACGTTATAAAGATAAAAATTAACAAAAAATAAATTATTTTGAAATCTTAAGTTAAAATACTTAAAAATATAAATATTAAAAATATACAATTTATAATTGTTAAGCAAAATTAAAATTAATATATTAAATCTAGTTATTGATGTATACTTTAATTAAAAGTATAAAAATATATAATACTTAATAATATATCTTTCGAGAAAATTTTTGTTAATTAAATAAAATTATAATATTTACAATAAGAAGCTATTTGTTATTGTAGTTTTTCTAAAATTATAAAAAATATATATCGAAGAATTATTAAATTTTATAATTTTTACAAGTTACAAAAATCTTTTGCATTTTATTACTATTAAATAATTTAACAAAAAACAAATATAATAATTAAAGCAACTCGAACAATACAAGTTCAAAATATAATATATATTAAACAAAGATAACAACAAAGTAGACGCACTTAATAGAAGAAATAATTATATAAAAACAAAGAAATTGTTTAATTATAATATACTTAAAATTAACAAAAACAAATTATTATTAACAAATAAATATAAGTTAAATACTACTTTACAAATATTTAGAGACAATAAAAAAGAATTTTCAATAAAGAAAGAAAAACTCTAGATATTTATCGACAAAATCAACAAATATATAAAAGAATATTATAATAAATTACTACAAAGATGCTTGAAAGTAATTAGAATTCTTTAGCTTTTACGCTAGCATTATTAGTTTTTTCAAATAAGACAAATTGTTAAGATATATATTAAACAACATCTTAACTATTAGTAGAACAAACATAATATATATACAAGCTATAACAAGATTTAATATTAAGAATTATTTAAATTATTGTAAAATAAAGTTACAATAAACTTTATTATTAAGTTGTTTAAGTTAACAAATCTAGCAATTAAAGACAACTATAATTTAATATTAATAATAATTAACAAACTTATTAAGTATTTATATATTGTTGTATGCAAGAAGAAGTTTATAGCAAAACAACTAAAATATATTGTATTAAATTAATTTATACAATATTACAATATATTTAAAAAATTAATTAATAACAAAGACAAGCTCTTTATGTCTAATTATTAAAAGATATTTCTATCAATATTAGAAAGAAAACTTAAAATATTTATTGTTTATTACTTAATTACAAATAATTAAATAGAGCAAACAAACTAAAGTATAAAGCAATATTTAAGATATTATATTAACAATATTTACAACAATTAAATATTACTTTTATTTATAATTTAACTAGCATTAAATGCAAAGATTTCGAATATTATTAAAATAACTTTATTCTTTGTTAATTATAATAAAGAACTTAATTTCTTTAAGAAAGAGCAAAAGTATTTGTTAACTTAATTAGTTATCAAAAGAGTAACAATACTAAAAAAGATATATAACAATGTCTTAAAGATATAAGAAAAGTTAATTAAATATTAAAATAAAAAACAAAAAATAATATCTTAATTAAAGAAAAGAGATAAAATATATCTTTTTACAAAAAATGTTAAGATAAGAAAATTAAATAAGAAATTATATTATATTAAAGTCGAATTGTTTTTTGTTAAAAAGACAAAAAAATTAGTTAATTACAAACTTGACTTATTTAAAAATATTAAAGTATTTTTAATATTTTATATTTTATTGTTGAAATTAGCAAATTTAATTATATTTTTATAAAATATATTTTATTTTTACTTACAAAAAAAGAAACAATATAAAATTAAGAAAATTCTACAACAAAAAGATTAAAAATATTTTAACTTTAAAAATATATAAGAGTTACTCAAGAATTTAAAGAAATGTTTTAACAAACTACGACAATTTTATTAGCGACAAAATTACTTATAAAAGTTAACAAAACATTAGAAAACAAAAAAGCAAACAATATAAAATCGATAATAATATCAAATAAAACTTTGAACGTCTTTTTAATATATTTGATCTCTTTTTTATTTTTTTTTATTTTTAAGATATTTTTCGACTTCGCATTACTTATATTTTTTAAACAACAACACTAATATTTTTTTTGTTTTGTTTTTCGCACAATTCTTAGACGTAACTCTATTATTTTATTATTTAGCTTTTTAATTTTCTAAATAGCTTTATTTATTTCTTGATAATTAAAAGTCAAATTATATTTTTAATTCTTTTGATAACACTTCTTACACTTAAGATATTCTCTATTTATTTGATAAAATACGTTTAATAAGACGCAAGCTCGACAAAAATACATTGTAAGAAAAACGTATTTATAGCGACAATTAACAACAAAATTGCAACGTTGTTTAGTAATTAACTTAATTAATATAATAAGAAAGAATAAATAATTTCGAGACAAAAATTCTTGAAGAAAGAAGATAGTATTATAAGTCGCGTGCTAATAGATACTATTTGTCGCGCATCGCTCTTTACAAAATAATTAAGAAAAAAAGATTTGTTAATAGAATTAAGATAATCAAGAAGATATAATTCTTAAATATCTTAAATTTAAGTTAAGATAATTAAGATAATTAAGATCTTAAATATTTTAATTATCTTAAATTTTAAATAATAATAAGACATATATAGCTTTTAAACGCAACTCTCTTATAAATTGTGTTTAATTTATTTTAAGTCTTTATTTATTGTTACAACTACTAAGTTGCAATTTCTTGTTATCAAATAATTGCTTGCATTGTCTAAAGACGTCTACAAATCTCTTCGATAGCATAACTTTTACTAATATTTCTTACGAAAGTACTAGCGTAACAATTTGTTTCTTTCATCTATATACTAGATTTTTATCTCGAGTTTTACTAAACAACAAGTCTAGTCTATCTACTATACAAAAATTATTCTATTTTTAAATCTTAAAGAAGATTTCTACTATTAGTAGTATTTTCAACTAATTAAGATATCTTAAATAACTATTAATTTCTAGATAGCAACGACAATAAACTTTAATTATAAAACGCTTATTAACAATACAATTATTAGCTCCAGTTGAGCTATATTAGACTAACAATTATAAAGAAGCTCTAAATGCATTTAACTTTAAACTTATATTTTATATAAATTATTAGATTAAGTTAAACTATATTAAATCAACAAGTATAAAGAAGCTCTAATTGCGTCTAATTCTAAAATTGCATTTTACACAAAATTAATAAATTTTAACTACTCGAATATCTATAGACTAATTGCGAGAAATCGAAAATATTATATGCAAGTACTAAGATTTGATTCCTTGAATTTTTTTTGGAATCGAATTGCTTAAAATAGTAACTTTTCGACTAAGCTAAACTTACTATAGTAATAAGCTAGCTTCTTTAAGCGATTTAACTTTATTTAATTTCTTAACAATTTGATTTAATTCTAAAGTTGGAATCAAATATTAAATCGACAATTAGTCTAAATAGCTAGTAATCAAAGCATTAAATTAGAAAAAAATGTTGCTTAAAAAAAAGATATTAAAGTATTTTTTAATATTGCTACAATTTTTAGACTATATTAGCTTGTGTTAAATTAATTATAATCTATAAAACTTAATTGTATTATATTAAATTTAAAAATATTATTATATATTTTAAATTATTGCAACTATTTTAACAATTTGTATACAAGATTTTTTGTAATTATTTTAGTTTATTTAGATTTTCTTAATATAATTTTATTGTTAATATTATAATTTTTGATTTATTACTTAATATATATAGTTTTTATATATATTTTATTAAAAGCATTCTTTTTTATTAAAGATTTAAAATCAAATTTATAAAGAATTTTCTTAAAATTATAATATTGCGTTCTAAGTTATTTTTTTTGTTTAATAAAAAGAAATTTTTTAACTATTAAATATTATAATAGCGTTTAAATTCGAAATTATAATTCTTCTTCAATAACTTGTAATTTAAGAAATAAACTTTAAATTTATTCTATAATATATAGCTTGTTATATTAGTTTAATTTTTATTTTTTGTTAATAATGCTTTGTTTCTTTAAGTGCGAGAGAAATACTTAACTAAAAGTTAATTTCGACTTCGAAGTTAAACAATTTAAAAGTATACAATTAACAATTTTCTCTTTCTTGTAAATATATTTAATTGAAGCAAATTAATTTGTATACGTAGTTTATTGCTTAGCTATTGCAAAGATATTAATCTTAAATTAAAATTATTGTTATTTAAAATTGCAATAATAAATATATTTTACTAACTATATATATAACAATCAAAAAAAGAATATAAATTAAAGATATAACAACTTTTTTTTTGTTTTTTATAAAATATTTTTGCTATTATTTTAAGCTTAATTCTTGTAATTACAATAACAACAAATATATGCTTTGTTTTAGTATTTAGTTAATTCTTGATTTACAATTTCTCTTTAATTAATTGCAAATTATTAACTAAATTAATTTTTATTAATGTTAAAAAAATACAATATAAACGTAAATAATATAACGCAAAGATATAAATATCTCTTGTTGATTTTATTATTTTGACGTTAAAATATTGTATTCGAAATTTATTCAAAATTGCAATTCGAAATATCTTAATATTTGTTTTATATACTTTAGATATTGTTATTTGTAAGACAAACTTATTTAACAATAATATTATTTTTAATCTCTTGTTTTGAAAGCAATTTTCATTAAATATTTAAAACAAATATAAATTAATAATTGCAAACGTCTTTTAGACAAATGTTTAAATTTTTTTTATTATAGCTTCGATATATTTTTTGCGAAGAATACTATATTGCTTGTTAATTTCTTATAATTGTTATTATAAAAATTAAAAACAAGTAAATAGATATATTTCATTTAAAGACTTCGAATAGTGCAAAATAAAAAAATAGCTTTTTAAAAGACGTAATTATAAATTTTCTAAGATTTCTTATTTAGAGAATTAATAAAATTATCAATATTTTTTTTTTGTCTTTTAATAATATTTAAATTATTTGCTTATAATTCGAAGTCTCTTTATTTATTTTATTAAGCTTTATTCGATTAGTAATTAATTCTTTTATTATTTAAATAGTTTTGTTAATAATTAAGTTTTGTTTAAGTTTTAAGCAAAACAAAGCGTTATTAAATATTGTAAAATCAAATAACAATATCTAATTTAATAGTTTGCTTCTTTAACTATTTTTATAATAAAATTATTTATTAAAATCAAGTATATTTTTAAATACTAAATTGCTTTATTTCTTAATTTTTATTTGTTAATATCTTTACAATTATTAAGTAACATTAATAAGCAAAATCTTATATTAATTTTTGTATATTTTTATTAAGTTTTTTTTTATATAGAAATTAGTAATATTAATCTTGTTTTGCGAGAACAATAGATTGCTAAATTATATACTTGCTTTTTTGTAAACAAACGCAAATAACTTGCAAAATTGTTTGTCTTAATATTTTATTAATCGAAAGCGATATTTGTTTATCGCTTAAAAAATATTTAATCTATTATTATTTTAATTTGCTTGCGTTAATTTAATATACTTTAATATTAATTAATTTATAAAGAAATAATATATATTTTCGAACTTATATTAATAAAAAAAAAGTCTTATTTAAGTTATTTTTCGCTTATTTACTTCTAATTTACAATATATTGTTAAAATATTCGATTTTTACAAACAAACTCTTTAATAAAATTTGCTAACAAGCTTCGATATTCTTCGATTTAACATAAAGATATCTTAATATATTTTAATTATTTTGTTATCTTTTCTTATTAATATAATTAAGTATAGCAATAGACGTAAGTAACTAAATTCTAATAATAGTATAAATTGATATCTTAATTGCAAGATATAAAGTTTATTTTCTAGACTCTTTGTACTTATACTAATATTAATTTAAGTATATTTGTATATTCTTTTATAACATTAGTAACGTTAAATTACAAACTTGTTACAATATTATTATTATCTTTAAATGTATTGTTGTATATTTTGTTTACAACTTTGCGTATTATATTTTGTAACAAATTATTAATCTTGTTTTTAATTTTGTTTGCAATACTTTAAAGTAAATTTAATATTATTAGTAACAAAAAGAATCAAAACAATATAAATATAAATTTGAAAAAAGAAGTAAAGAAACGCAACAAAATAAGCGTAAGCTTAGAAATTAATATAAAAAAAAGCAATATTGTAAAAGTAAATTTAAAAGACAAGATAAAAGAGAGCAACAAAGTAAAAATAAATTTGAGAGACAAAGTAAAAAAGAACAACAATATAAAAGTAAACTTGTAAGTGTTGTTGTTCGAATTGCTCTTTTTATTACTTAAAATATTTATTAAAAGTAGAACTTTTTATATTAGGAACTTAGTTTATTTTGTAACTTTAACAATTGTTAACGTATCTATTATTATAAAAAAATATTAAATAATGTAAATTTTTACTTTCTTTATCTTTTTAATTATTAATTTTTGCTTAAGTTTATAGCAATCTAAGTTGCGTATATTATTATTCTTTGTTTTTCATAAAAGTTTGTTCGTTTTATCGTTTTAAAACTTAAAAGACTAATATATTTTATTTGACAAACATTCGAAATAAATTACAATTATAGTAGATTGACTTTAAATTATTAATATAAGCTTTTTTTTATTTAGACTACAATATATTTATTGCAAAGAAATAAATTATGTCGATATTATTTATTATTAAATTAATCTTAAAAATTGTTTTTGTAATATTGTTTTCTTAGAAAAGTAATTAAGCTATTATAAAGCTTTAAGATCGACTTCGACTTTTAGTACAATAACAAATTAGAGAAAAGAAGATATTTTAATTAAGTTGCTCGAAATTGTTAAGTTATAGTAATAAGTTTTGTTAATACTCTTCTAGATAGAAAGACGTTTAAGAAGGTATTCTTTTTTTAATTATATTGTAGAAGTTCGATATATAATATTTAAGTTATTAATAATTGCGAATTTGTAAAACTAAAGTTTTTTGCAAAAATAATATAATAATTATTAATTAACAAGAAATATTAAATTTAAGATAACGCTAACAATTGCAACAAAAGTTGCAAATTACTTTTATAATAAATTGATAAAATAAATATCTAAGAAAACATTAAGTAGATATAAGATTCTATATAATAATTAAAGACTCAAATAATAAAAGCAATTTAAAAAAATTTAATATATATAAGTTCGAACAAGACGCAAAGTATTGCAAAGCTAAAGTAAGTAATTCTTTGCAACTAAAATAAGAACGCAATAATTAAATATATAGATATTATATGTTTAAGATTTCGATTACTTTGACAAGAATATTGTATTAAATTAATTTTTTTTAACTTTATTAAAATATTATAGATAAGCTAATTCAATTTGACAAAAATATTAATTAAATAAAGATTTTTTTTAGATAAAAACTACAAAGAAGCTAAGATATTTAAATAAATCTATATATTATAATTATTATTTTTAAGATTGTTTATATTTTTAAATTATACTAAATATAGAAATTAAAGCTTGTTAATTTTATTTACAACAAAATAACTTCGATTTTGTTAAAGTAAAATTAAAAAATATATTAACAAGAAGCAAATTCTACTTATATTTATTGCAAACAATTGTACTTCTTTAAATATCAATATATACAATATATTTATTGTGTAAAAAAAAATATTCGACAATATATTTTAATAATACATTAATTGCGTCAATTATTACAACAACAAAAAAATTTGCTCTATTAGTTTTAGACTCTTGTTAATATTTATTGTAATTAAAGCAAGTTTTATCTTTTTCTATATATAGATTTCTTGCATTAAATATTATTAATAATTGTTGTTAATACTAATAGCGAGACACAATTTAATCAAAAATAGAATCTTTTTTTTAAATATATAATAAAGCAAATTTCTAATAATTATTTCTAATAATAATAAAGATATATTAATAACTTCTAAAATTAAATTGTATTTGACAATCTATTAGCAAAAAACAATAGTAATTATTAATAAAGAATTTATATATCTTAGATCTAATAAGAGCAAAAAGAAGTTTAAAAGCGCAAAGAAAATAAAGAAACGCAAAATTACAATCGAATCAAATAATAAAAAAATAATATTGGCGAAAAAGACGCGCAAACAATTTAAAAACAAAAAAAACTTATTTATTAAAAAGAAACAAGTATTAAAAAAGAGTTGCAAAGATAAAAAATATAAGAAAAATTATTAACGCGCAAAGATAAATAGAAGTTCACAAAAATCTCGAATCTCTTGTATTTAACTTGTAAATAAAGAGAGTAACTTCGCAATTTAATAATTACTATTAAAATTGCAATATTTTGCAAAGTTTGTTATATATACAAAGACTTTACTTAAGGTTATACTCTTATTATTTATTAATAATTTATTAGATATTAAATATTAATTTAATCTAAATTAACTAAGCAAACAACCCAATTGTTTAATTTTCTTTCTTGTTCTTTATTATATTTGCAAATTAACTAAGTCTTTTTTGCTATAAATTAACAATTAGTTAACGCAACTATTAATTTAACTTCTAATCGAAATATTTAGAAATTTAAAATTTTTAAAGATTTAATATATATATTATTAAGCAATTGATAATTACGTTTAATTATTAAATCTACAAACGCATTTGCAATCTATTGTATGCGCAATTTTTATTATTATTTATTAAAAGACAAAATCGAATTAAGTTGTTAATTAAGATTTAAACTTTTTAATAATAAAGTTTTAACTCTTGTTTCTTTTAAGACAAACAAAAAAAAGCGTCTATTCTAATAAATATTGCTAAATTAATAGTTATATTTAAATTAATTTTTTTAGTTAATTAAGTTGTATCTTCTAGCAACTCGATTTAATTTGCTTTAATCTCTTGTCTTTTATATTTTAATTAAGTATTGTTGTAATCAAAAATTGTTTTAACTAAAAGTAACGTCTTCTTTTTGTACGTGTGCTTTATCTTAATTGTATTAAAAATATATTAAATACAAAAAATTAATATAAATTTTAAGAAAAATAAAATATATAAAACTTTAATATATAAGTTTAATATTATTGTTGCAATTAATATATTAATTATATATAAACTTTGCGCAAATACAATAAAATCTCGAGTTTAATTACATAATTAAAAGAACAATTAAAGCAAACTTTATCTTGTTGTTAATCTTAAATATTTTAATATGCAACAAAATTTATATATAGCTAATATAATTTATATTTTAATTCTTTTTATAAATTTGTTTTTAATGCAATTTAAGCGTATATGCGAAGAAATTTATTTAACAATATTGTCTCGAAGAAAAAAATATTGTTTTGTTGAAAAAATTTTAACAAAAAGCTTTAAAAAAGTATTACTAGTTTGTTCGAAAACAAAATCTTAATAAAAAAATATATAACAAACAATCTCTTCTTTAAATTTACAATAAAATAATATTAAAAGTCTTGTATATTTTTCTTGCTTTAATAAAAGAGTCTTTGTATTCTTATTAACTAATCTAAGTATAAATATATTTCTAAAATATATTTTTTTGTTGTATATTTAATATAATTGTTGCGACTTTACAATTAAAAAGACGAAACTTGTTTCTCTTCTCTTTATTGTTTTGTTAATTTAACAATTCTTGTTAAAATAACAATTCTTATTAGTTTAACGAAATTAATTAATTTAACAACAATAGCAAAAATAGATTATTTAGTATTTTCGATCTTATGATTAATATTTAGCGCAATTTGTTTCGCTTTACATTTATTATTAATATCTTTTTACTATTTTCTTTGTTATATATTAAATTAAAAATCGAGTTTATTATTTTATTCTATACAATACGTTCGATTATTAAGCGATAAACTAACATAAATTATACTAATTTGCTTGAAACTGTTTGTAAGTATTGCAATTTTTATTAGTATAACAAACAACAAATATTTGCGTTATATAATTCTTAATAATATAAATTTTATTAAAAACAACTTTGTAAAAGTAAATATAATACAAAGTTTTACAAGTTGTATCTTAAATTTTGTTTTATTAGCTTAATTTTTTCTTAAATATCTTTAAGTTCTTAAGCAATAAAAATTTGAAATAGAATTCAATAATTTTGTTGTATATAATTAGCACAATATTTGCTATTTGCATTATATATAATACTTTAAAATTAATTATCTTTAAGAGAGTATAACATTTAATAATACTAGAAAAATATTAAATTTAAGATACTTTACATACTTGTTTATTTATTTATTTACAAATATTAACATTGCGACAATAAAAATAATGTTAGAATTATCTCTAGTATTAGATTAATTAATTATTATAATTGCAATAATTATTACAATCTTGTCTAATCTTATTTAGTTAATTATTATTTCTTTAGTAAACTTGTCTAGTCTAGTTTCGAACTTATATATTATTGCTATATTTATAAGCTAATAATTATATAAGTGCAACGTTAAGCCTTTTACCTCTTAAGTCTCTTTATTATTTTAACAAACAATTTTGAAGTCTAGAATCTTGTTTGCTTTAATAATATTAATTTTATTTTATCTCTTAATAACAATATTATATTTATTCTTTTATAAAATAAGAAAACAATATATGCAATTAATTTTGTTATAGCAATTGCTTTTAACAAGCAATTTACTAAGAAAATTAACAATTAAAGTTAATTTAATACTTTATTATTTAAAGCTTAACTTTATTAGCGTCTTAATTGTTATACTAGATTTCGAAGAACAAAACAAGAAGAAACTTTATTAATTGCTAATAAAACAATTAACGTCGAACAAAAATAACTTAAAACACTTTATAACAATTAATTAAATACAATATTAGTTGTACTTAAGCAAAGATATAATAGTCTTATTATTATTATCTTTGTTGTTATTGCTCTTACTTAATAAGTCTTTAACGCAAAGCGCACGTTTGTAATTTAATTATATTAAGAGATAAAATAAAAAGAGAAAAACAACAAGTTAATTGTTACTAAATAGTCTTATAAACGAAACTTTAATAAGCTTATTGATTTGAAAAAAAGAGAGCAAGATAAAAGAGAGAGAAAATCTAATATAATTCGACTTAAATTAATATAGTTTGACAATCTCTTTCTATTAATAAGTAAATATAAATTAAGATAATTAAACTCTTTAAAGACTTTATTAATTTATAATCTTCTAAATATTTTTATCTATTATTAAGATTAAAGTTCTATATAGACGCGCAATTATAACATTTGTTCTTTATTAATACAATTAGAATTTGTATAAACGTGCAATTGTAACAAAGAAATAATTCGCGAGAATAAAAATATAATATTTTGACTTAATTTAATTATGTTTTGATATTATCTTACAATTTATCTTTTCTTTTAAAATGTTATTAAAGTTACAATCTTTTAGATATTCTCTTTTATTATATTTCTTTAATTTATGCTCTTCTTTTCTTTTTTTAGATTTTTCGTCTTTTCTTTGCTAAAGTTACAATTAATATTAAGTATATTAAGTATATTATTAAATACAAACTTAAAAAATAAGTTATAATAAAGAAAGTAATAAAAGCTAGAGTCTTATTGTTATTATTAAAATTAAAATCTCATATAAATATACAATTGTAATAAAGAACAAAATTGTAACTTGTAATTTATTTATATATATAAAGAAATACTATATAATATATCGAATATATAAAGAAAGTTAAAGTAAATCTATAAATTATATATATAAAATATAAGTAAATATATAAGTAAATATATAAGAATTATAAGCAAAAGAATATAAGTAAAGAGTATTTTAAAATAATTAATTTGCAAAGATTGTAAACTATAATTTAATATTTGTTTAATAAAAAGACAATCTTTATTAAATAATTTATATCTCTCGAATTTAATATATTTGTTTTGTTAACATATTAATTGTTTTGTAAGCAAAGAGTTAATAAGAGCAAAATTAAATATATAGTCTTTGCAATTAGAATAATATTGTTAATTAAATTAATCTTGCTTAACTTTAATTTATTTTAAATTTAAAAAAAATTTATTTTTAATGATTTATTGTCTTTTAATACAATTAAAGTAATATATTTTGTTATTAAGTTTAAATGTTTTAGCAATTTTTTTTACAATTATTAAAAATCTCTTTGTAAACAAATACAAAAACAACTAAAGAAAATATATACAAATGTAAGTATTTATTTTATTTGTAAAAAATTATATCTCTTGTTTGTATACAACAATATTTAAGAGTATATTCTATACTATTAAGCAAACAATTTTGTCAAAAATTTCTAAAAAAAGTACTAAGTTAAAGTAACTTAAATAACAATAATATAAATTTAAAATCTTTTATAGAAGTAAAACAAACAACAATAGATTAACTCGAAATAACAAAATTAATCGATTAATTTTATATATCTTTAAGAAATATAAAAAATAATTATTTAAAGTTTACAATTTAAATACTTTTAACTCTTTAAATTAAATTAAAGATAAACAATATTATATCTTTAACGCAACTTTCTAGCACAATAATTTTTTTATTAAAGCGCAACTTTTGTTAATTGCGAAAAGATTTTGAACTTGTTATTAAAAAAAAAATAACAATAATAATCTTAAAAAATAACAATAATAATCTTAAAAAATTAAAGAAAAATAATACTTAAATAAATAAAAAGAAGATTAAAGTTAAAAGCTCAAAAAAGCAACTAAAAACAAAGTCTATAATAACAAAAACAACTATATAAGTTAATATTTACAAAAAGATAACTAAATATTTAGCGAAATATTTAATTGTTAATATATTTAAATTGTTGCAATCTTCTTTTAACTTAATAAATAAATAAAAATTTAATTGTTTAATAATTAGATTAATTATATTATAATTTACTAATTGTTGCAATTTAAATGCATTATTAACAATATAAATAGATTTTTTAACAATATTAATCTTAAATTATTGTACAATCTCTTAAGCTTTAAAAACTTAAACAAATAACAAAATAATTTGTATTATATTTTCTATAAAGATTGCAACAACATTTAAATATATACTTAATTCAAATTAAGTAAAACAACTTTCGTATTGCAAAATCGATCTTATATAATTTAGTATTAAAAGATAACAAAAGCAATTAAATTTTTTATTAATTATTTAACGTTTGCAAATAATCTAATATACTAGTTAATTTGTTAATAAAATATAGTAAGAAAGATTTAAATATATAATAAGTTTTATACAAGAAACTAATAATAAAAAACTTAATTAAGTTTTTCGAATAAAGTAATTGTAATATTTGTTATATTGTATATTAACAAAATTGTATTAACTAAAATACACAACAACAAACAAACATATTTAGTATATATAATAATTAGAAATCTTAATAACAAAATAAGAAAAAATTAAATTTGCTTAAACTTTATTCAGCTAAGTTTTCTTTCAATTATTAAATCAAAAAATATAAATATTAAAATTGGTATATATTATTAAACAATAAAAATAATTCTTAAATATAAGAGCAAGAAAATTTTTACAAAGTATTTATTTTAATTAATTGTTTACAATTGTTAAGACTTTTGTTATTAGAAAAATATTTATTCTTTGCGCTAACAAATATACTTAACGTAATTATTCTATATTAATTAATACAAATATCGATTATAAGAAATAGATTCTAATTATTAATATTAAAAGCAATTAATATTGCAATATATGCATAGTCTTATTTATCTAACGCAAAAATATATATATTAATTAGTTTAGTCGTATTTACGAAAGCACTTAGACGCAAATTCTTTATTAAATTGAAAATAATATCTTAAATAAATATCTAAGCTAAATATATATTTTTTTTTTTTAATTTATACTTGATTCAACACCCCTAAGGATCTATGTAAGATTTATATATTTTGCGATTTTTGAATCTAATCAATCGCAAATAGACGAACAACACTAGCGTCTATTTGTCTAATTATGATTAATTAGAGCTCGCGATCGCAATTTCGTTCGTAATGCTTTGTTATAACAACGTCGCGTTTTCGTTTTCTATATCGTAATATTCGTGATACAAGAAAATTCTTCAAACGAAAACTCTATAAATCTAAGAGAAATTCAAGTATCGTTAGCGATGTCGTTGTCTAAAATTGTTTTAATAGATTAGTAAATAAAATTATTTGTATCGTTGCAATAATAAGTCTTGTTTCGCCTAGTAATTGTCTTAGATTCGTAATATTAATCTCTTGTTGCATTTGAGTTCTTTCTTGTCGTTATTTCGAATATGCTAGAAGAACGTGTTTGACAATTATGCGTCTTTAATCGCATTCGTACGTATTCGTCGTAACATTAATAACGCAACGTTCGCATAAAAATTAATTAAAGTCAATTTTGTTCGTTCTTAGTTAAACAAAAAGAAAATTGTGTAATTTAAGACAATCGAAGTGTAATTGCATATATTTATGCGTAATTTCTAGTGCGATCTTGCGATATTTTGCGTTATTTTTGTCTCTTAATTATTTGCGTCGCTACTTTTTTAGATCTTGTCTTAAATAAGTGCTTTTTTGGCAACATGTTCGTTCATTATCTAATTAACGAGAGAAAGAAGTTGTTTGTGCGCTTTGTTAATAATGTTGTTCGCAATTTTATTATTTCTTATGTTTTTGTATCTTGATATTTAATGTAGTTTCAATATTGTTTTGCGACATCAAATTATCTCGCATACGCTTTGTGTGCATCTTAATTACATTTAATTCAATATTAATTTTATCTCTTTTATAACTTTAATTAAGACTTAATTATTTAAGTATATTTTGTAGATTTGTTCTTTCGAATTAGTAACAATCTTGTAGTGTTTTGTTAATTTTTTCGTCGCTCTTTTAAGTTTCTTAAGTTTATCGTAATAAGTTAATGTTACGTTGACGCTCTTAAGACGTTTTTCGATGTTTCAATTTGCTTCGATTAAGATTGCGATAACGTTCTTGTTGCGTTCGCTCTCGTCAAAATAGATTTATTAATATAAATTTAAATAATTTACGTTATATTTTTTTTTAGCAATTTCTTTATTGTAGACGATAATTGTTCTAGAAGACTTTATTTATAAGATTGCGATATATAATTGTTGTCGCGAAATTGTCGTTAATTTTAACGTTGTTCGCATTTATTTTTTTTCAAATTGCAAAAATGTTATTTTTAGTTTTAATTTTCGTTTTTTTTAGACATTAAATTGTTGCGTATGCGTAGTATTGTTGCATTAATAATCTTTTCGAATTTTTATACATTTATAATAGTTATCAATCTTTGTATTAGTTTCTTTAAATAAATGTTAATAAAGAGTACGTTAATTTCGACTTGTAAAATTTTCGTAAAAGTTGTCTTGTAAACGTCGATAATGCGACAAAGCGTTTATTTTTATATAAATCGTAACTTTGTGACAATTTCTTTTCTCGCATCTTTAATAGTAAACGAGATGTATTACGTAACAACGTTATATACTATTACGAGTTTCTTTATTGCGATATATTTGCGTTTTTTGACATCTATAAACGTGCCAAAAATTGAACTCTCTATTATTAAGATTTCTTTATGTTTGATAATTAACTTTGTTTTTACTTATTGCAAATAAATTTTTTATTTAAGTTTTAAATTAAGTTGAACTTCTAGTACTCTAATGTTGAACTCAAAAATTATTTCGTACTTTGTTAATATTATGTCAACGCTTATGTCGAATCTCTTTGAAATGTGTAAGAAGTAAATTAGTTCGTACTTCTTTTTCGCGAATTTGAAGTTATAAGTGCGTGCTTATTGCTCGCATTAATCGTATATTTAAGTTAGCATTTCGCAATTGCGTTTAATCAATTCTTTATACGTTAATATAATAATGTTGTTTATAAATCTTGTGACGTTAATTCGCAATTTAATGTTATTGCATTATTTCAAAAGATTTGCGTTGTAAAACAAATATAATATTAAAAATAAAAAAGAATTTTGCGATATATTGACTTTTGTTTCTCGTTTCTTTATTGTGTAGCTCTTAATAATCAATGTGATGCGTTGTTTTTTTAAAAGATTCTTTACTTAATTGAGCAAACGAGTTAAGACTCTTCTTTTTTTTATATTATAGAGTAGCTTAATGTGCGATACATTGTCGAATGCATTAAACACATTTAAACTTAGTAAAGAAGCTACTTTTTTCTTTTAATTATTTTATATTATGTGCATTTTTTTAGTAATTAATTGTAGCGTCGTATCAATTAAGCGCTATTTTTTGATTTTTATTTGTGTGTTAGGTAGAATGTTATGTGCTTTTACGACTTAGCGAAGGCGCTTCAATATTATTAACTTTAATATCTTATTTAGCGTGTTAAACAATGTTATAGATTTAAAAGACAACAACTTTAAAAAGTCTTTTTTTTCTAATTTTCGCAACATTATTATGATCGCCTTTTTGAAATAAAATAATTGCATTTCTTTTTTAATATATTTGTTAAACAAGAATTTTACTTGTTTTAAGACGACGCAAACTAATTGTCTTAACGTTCGATTAATTATTTCGTTAATTTCGAATGTCTTGTTTGAAGTTGCTTTATATGTTGCTTTTGTTATCTCGCATTTCGGTATAGTTTTGTTGTTCTTTATTAAAGATAAATAAGAGAATTTCTTTATATTGTCGATCAAGATCGTAAATAAGAAAGAAAAGTAAGCTTAAAACATTGCTTTAATTTTGTCTTTTACAATTGTCGTTACTCTTGTGTTTGTTCTTAGTAATAAAATTGTAAGTTTAATAAATGTGTTTGTTATTGCGTTTTTAATTTATTTCGCTATTTCGAACAAATTCTTCGTAATGCTCTTCGAAGTTTACATCTAATTGCGAAATTTGTTTCTTTTATATTTCTTAAGAATCTTGTCTTTTTTGTTGTATATTCGAACGTACGTCTCTTAATTACAAGAAGTGCAATATTGACGTTGCAATCTCTTAATTTTCTTGATTACGTTAATACATTTTTGCGTTTATTTAAATTTGACTTTTTCGTGCGATCTCGTTTATAAAATAAAGTCTTTAATAATTTTCTTTAGAATTTCTAATAACGCAATTATATATTTGTTAATGCTTTCTTGTTCTATTGTAGCGTTTAATAATAATTTAAGTAATAATCTCTTTAATATATTGTTAAATTTCTTTAAATTTATAACTTTTCAATTTTGTTTAAAGCGACGTATAGATTTTGTTTGCGTTTTAAGATTTAACATTGTTTTAATTAACAAATGATTCGACGAACTTTTTATCTTCTTGTTTATGTCGCAATATATTAATCGATTTGTCGTCTCTTTCGTAACAAACAACAAATCGATTATGATTCGTGTCTTTTAATAATCTCTTGTTATAATATTGCGTAAAAGCGTTAACGTAACATCGACAAAACGCATTATGTTTAGCAAATTGTCGAACAATAAATATTATCTAAAATATAAGAGATTTGTCTATAAGAAATAATGCAAATTAAAGTCTTTTGTTATAACGCTTTCGTTTTGCATGCGTAGTGTTTGCTCTATTGCGTCAAGATTATCTTTGTTAACTATATTGTTATAGCTATCGAAAGATAAGTTGTAAACGTTATAAACATTAACGAGATTTAATTCGATAATGTTGTTTTCGAAATGTAATTATATTGTTATTGTTTTTACGTTCTTGAAATGTTATATACTATATTAGTTATTGTTGTTAATGTGTTTATTAATATAAAAGCATATACGTTTGTCATTATCTACGAACATAAAGCTTGCGATTTCAAGTTGTATACTCTCGTTTTTGCGTAATATTATTACGATTTTTGTATTACTAGTATATTGTATTCTTTTATTTTCTTTTTTTGAAACAACGCTATTATTATTTTGCTTTTTGACTTATAAACATTGTACTATAATATTCGAAGCTTATTTTATATCTTTATTAGAATTTTTTTTTTATATTTGCTTTTGTGCGTATTAAATTTTTTATCTCTTGCGTAAAGAACATGCTTTATAGCGACGACAACGCTACTTTATTATCGATTTGCTCTATTAGAATAGATTAACTTTCTATTGACTTGTCGAAGCGCTTTTTTTAATCAATTGTTAAATAACGTTTTCTTTTGTCGTTACGAGAGTGCTTTGCATGCGACTCGTTTGTGTTAAGCAATTTATTGTTGCTTTTATTATTTTTCGCTTTGTTTTCTTGTTTGTAACTTGAACAAACGAAATTGCACTTCTTAATATTATAGAAATTAAAATTATTGCTTTATTTGCTCTTGTCGTTTTAATAACGTAATATAAGAACTTTATCTTTATTGTCTTCTTAATTTTTATTTTCTTTCTTTGTCTTTTAGAGCATTTAAGATCAAATATCTTGTAAGCTTCCTTGCAAACGTTACATTTTTATTTGAAGATATTTCTTTAATAAAAGCATTGATCGAAGCAATAATTTTGCGCGCAATATGCGCATTGTTGTTTATTTTTGCAATTATATATAAAATGTTTATACTCTTAACACTTTATGCATTGTTTTATTTTGCATTTTTTGTCGTAATATTTCGCAATCTTTATGTTTAACTTGTAAATTACGCTCAATTGTATTAGTTTATTCGTTGCTTTTGCGCAATTTATTTATATTACAATCGAGATATATTTCTTGTTGTCGCTCTCTCTTGTAAGTTAAATTATCTTTTTAATCTTTAAATCTTAATGCATTGTTTTACATAATTTTTTTATTATTTTTGCTTTCTTTTTCTTTATATTTTTCGACATACTTTTAATTCTAATATTATGCATTATTACTTTTGCACGCTTTCGACGTATAATTGTCGTCATTAACATCTTTTTAACTTAAAAATTATTCGATTTTAATATTGTTTTGCTACTTTTGTTGTTTATTTGAAAGACAATTATCATCTTAAAACGTCTTATTTTCTATATATTTTTTCGCGCTATTAGTGTTTCGACGATGTCGAAATCGCGCGCTAATATTATTATTTTTGCAACGCTTATTTTGTGAACTCTTTTTATCTTTTGTTTCTCTTTGATTTACGTTATTAGCTTTATCTTTCTAATTGATTGTCGCATTAAGAATGTCTATTTAACGTTTCTTTTATTATTTACTTGCTTTGTTAATAATGAGTCTTTCGTTATCGTCGCTTATATACTTGTTGTTTGTATATCTTTTCTTATCTTTTCGACTTTCTTTATTCGATTGATCGTTTTCTCTAATCTCTTTAGTATCGAAATCAAGTTAATTCGCTCGTTTTTCGCGAGAATTTCGTTAAGACGTTGCGTTAACTTCTCGATTAAAAGATATTATCTTGTTAACGTCGTTATCGAAATTATTTTAAACACGTTTCTCTTCTTAGATTTATAGAGTTTCTTGATATTTATTACTTTCGTTTTTATGTCTATCGCAATTTATATTGATTCGCATTGAGACGCACTAAGTGTGTCTCAATTATTCGTCGACGTCGCGTCGATTACGTTCATTTGATCTTGACAATAGAGATAAATCGTAAACGTTATTGTTAATGGGGTTCTTTCTCTTGTCTCTTCTCGTATAATAAAATAGTATAATATTGATTTTCGCAAGTTAGTCAATCTTCCAAATCAAGTTTCCTATAACTAAATATATTTAATAAAGAACTTTGTTTAAAAATATTAATTTGTAAATATTTACAATACAATAATAATAAATATTTTGCATTAACTTTACAACAACAATATTATTGTAAATTATTTACTTAAGTAAATTTGCAAACTTATTAATTATTATATTTTACAATTTAAAAGAAGTTAAAATAACTTTATTTTTTTAAAAAAAAGTGCAACAAATTAGCTTAAGCGACGTTTTTAACTTGTAAAAATATATATAAAACTTAAATACTTTAATTATTTTAATAAAGTTAAGCAATAAATAAGTAATAAGTAGAAGTCGATTTTGAGTCAACTAGTTCTTGTAATAGTTTTATTGCTTATTTTAATTTTATTGTATACAATATTGTGCGTTCGAACGTTTTTAAACTTTGTTATACTAGTATGTTATCGAATTTACAATAATAAAACACTATATTATATAAATCATACCTTATATTATATTAGTAAATTGAAGAAGATTTTTTGCAAATTTCAAAAAGAAAAGAGAGATTTAATAGATTATTTTAATTTTTTTAAGTATTATATATTAAGTTATTAAGTCTTGCATATAAAGAAATATAAAACTTTAATTAAATACAATAATTTGACAAAGAAAACAATATATAAAGAAGTTAAATTGCAATATAATCGAACTAATAAGTATTCGAATTATTAAAAACAAATTTTGTATTATAATACTTAAAAAATCAAAATATAAGCAATAAACAATCTATTATTATATAATAATTTGAAAGCGCTTGATTAAATTAATATAACACTTAATTAAAATAATATTACAATTAATTAAATTAATACAAACAAGAAAATTAAAATTATAAGAGCTTTATAATTACAAGAATTAAAGTTGTTTTGTTAAGACAATTAATCCAAATATAAAGAGCAAACTTAAGATAATTAATATAAGCTCTAGATACTAAAGACGCGCTACTAATATTATTAAATGTCTTCAAATTCTCGATTTTATTAAAGCTCTTAATTTGTTTATTTGTTATTAACAAGTTGTAAAAGATCAAATACAAAAGAAAGAAAGAAAACTCTTAAAAACAAGAATATCTTCTTTTATCACAAGAAGAATAATTTTTTGTAAGTAAATAATTGTTTTGTTTGCATTTATTTCTTTATTATTTGCTAAAAACATATTGCTAAAACAACAAATATTAATAAATAAACTTGCGAAATAGTTTGTTGCTTTTATGTTTAAAACAACAAGAACAACTCGATTTAACAAAACTAGATATAAGTATAAAACTATATATCTAATACAAAGAAACAAATAAATAACAAAAGAACAAAACAAAAGATCTTAAGCTATATTAAAGAAACATTAATAAAACAATTATTAATTATAATAACAATTTAAGTTTTTAACAATAAGCAATACAATTGTAAAGAAAAAACAATATATTATTAAGAAGCTCTAATAAATGCTTTGCAATAACGCAATAATAGTTTTTCTTATAGTATTTATAAAATAATTAAAGCAAATTGTTTTAATTAAGAATATTAATCAAATTAATAAGATTTAAGCTTGCGTTAATTCTAGATATTGTTAATTATTAAACGCAATACTTATATTGTTTTGACAAACAAAACAAATAAGAGTTTCTATATTAATAATTTTTGCAATTAAGAAATATACAATTTGTTATATAATAACAACTAAAAGAATCTTAATATTAAACAAGCTAACAAGATAACAAAAGATATAACAATAAAGATTGCGAAACAAAAACAAGATATTATTAAAATAACTAAAATTGTAGCGACAAGAATTGCGAAACAAAAACAAAAAACTCAAAGAATTGTCAAAGATATAATAACGAAAGTCGCAAGATAAGATAAATTAATAGTTAAAGAGAATGCAAATCAAAGTAACGCAATTGTTAAATCAACAAATAAATCTAGAACCATCAAATAAACAATAAGACAAAACAATATATATAAATCTAATTGCAATAGATTGTATATTGTTGTTTCGATTGCGCTTTGCAACGCTAATTAAAACAAATAAAGCAATACTATTGTTTAAGACTTCGAATATAAATTATGTAAGAATTGAATATCTAAACAAACAATACGATATTAATCGAACGGTTAGTCGAACAATTAGTTGAACAATTAATTGAACTTGTTAAGTAATTAGATTAACGAACAAAATAATATTTGCTAGAATAATAATAACAATTGTTAAACTTAACATTATGTCTAAATTATAATATAAGTTTGTAGAAAACAATATAATTTTTTATTTGTTTCTAATAAATAATTCTAATGTCTAGTGTACTCGATTATATAGTTTCGATAATTGTTCAAATTTGTGTTTACAAATCTGCAAAATCTAAAGAATTTAGAAAATATCTTGACACGCTTAGCTCGATCTGCTTGCCGAAATGCAACTGTTGTTTACTATTAGAAACTCGAAATACTATAAAAGTATTACTCTTTTAATCAATATTAACTGAAGAAACAATATTCTTAATAATAATAAAATATTCGGGACTTGCGAAAGAAATCTTGATCAAACTATCTTATCGTGGTCTTGGCATGCGGAATTTGATATTTGTACTGGTCAGGATTTTCGATCCCTTGGGCTTGACTACTGTTCCACTCCTAGCCCCTACTGACCCTCCATAAGAAACATGCGTTCTATAAGGCAGGCGAGTGATCTGGTGGTCAGCTTAACGTGGGAGCCACTCGTAAGCCCATAGAAGGAAGCGGTTTCACTGGCGTCGCCGGGTTCAAAATGAGAACCAATCCGATGTAACCGTGCTCAAGCACCAAATATGAAGGTGTGCGAGTTGAATTGTTCTGTGAGTCAGTCTGATGCACAGTAGATAGGAGGTAATGAAGCCCTACGAGCTTAGGTGGGGACGAAGGCCCACGAGCTCTGGGGGTAACGGAGGCCTACGAACTTCTCTCATTACTACATAAGTATCACTCGGTCCATTCATTCATCTTCCATCCTCCCAATATATCTCTACCTATTTTCTTCCCGAGGTCTCGTCCTAAGCTTAAGATGCATATCATCAGTCTCTTCTCAGTGCTCGCCCTCAATGGTGTAGCACTAGCTACCATCGATTTCAATAATTGGGCTCCTCCAGGACCAGGTGACGTGCGAGGTCCTTGTCCGGCCATGAACAGCCTCGCAAACCACCACATCATTCCGCATGATGGCAGGAACGTGACAGTACCACATCTCGTCGAAGTCTTGGGCGACATCTTTAATCTTAGCCCTGAGCTTGCCACCGTCGTCTCTCAACTAGGTCTCGCTACTGCACCCGATCCTACCACCGGAAGCTTCAATCTGCCTGATCTCGACAAGCATAACGCGTTCGAGCACGATGCCTCACTAACACGTGTTGACTTCGCTCTCAGCGGTATCCCGGGTGATGCTAAGTTGGATCACGCTCTCTTCGCACAATTCATGTCACATTTCGATGGCATGGATTATATCACGATTCCTGCTGCGGCTGCAGCCCGATACAGCAGGGTCCAATCCTCACGTGCCCATACCCCAGGCTTCACGTACACTGCCATACAGCAGATCACGAGTTATGCCGAGACTATCAAGTACTTCAGGACAATGGTCGATCCTACAAACGGGCTTACCTCTAAAAAATTCGTCAGAATCTTGTTTGGTAATACTTTCACTATTCTTACATCCATTTCCCGTGCTGCTCCTGTCAATGGTCGGGCACCACTTTATTAGCTGGCTGATGTGATGATTGTAGAGGAAGAGAGACTCCCGTTTCTTGAAGGCTGGCGCCCACCGGCAAACGTGACCAATGGCTTCTTCATTGCCGAAGACGTGATGCTACTAGCTTTGGCTACGCCAGAGAAGTCAGTTTATTTCAATGAGGCCCCACCTAAGAACGCCGATACGACCCACGACATTCCGACATGCGGAAAGGAGAAATTATCAGCTAGGCACCGCCCACGCACTATCTTAGGATGAGGGAGGAGAAATCGGATGAAGGAATGTTTTGCGACCCTATGTAGAGCATGTCAGCGTATTATGAACGTTATAGGATGAAGGATATTTGTTTGACTGTTTTTGAGCAAGATTCACCTCTTACTCGAACAGTCTACTAGCGTACATGTATTCAGTATTTCTTTGAAGTTACAACCACTACCAGCATCTATTATGTACGATATAGTAGAACTCAAGGACGAAAAGAGGGCATTTAGAAAAAGAGTATTTTCTCGAATTTGCGAGTAAGAAATCTGCTCCGCACAGGAGATAATCTGGTTAGGGCTGTGCTAGGAGTTTATTTCTTGTTTTTGGTGCTTTATGTAAGACCTCGCGGCTAGAAACTCTCTGGCTAAAGTGCAACATTCATTTGGTGTTGCTCACGTGAAAAGCACCTTAAGACGTGGAATGTGTGAAGATTAAAAGAAACAAAAAAGTCTTCTTGAAGGGTCTCTGATTTTTTCTCGTCCGGACCGGACCGGGAGTCATCCAGATCCAAACTGAGTATATCAAAATCCAATTCACTTGTTAAAGGCGCACTTTGTCAATTACCGATCTGTTCTGTTCCATTCTCTTCGCCGACTACTTCGACTCAGTCATCCTATGTGGACAACGTAAGCTAGTCGTTGCCTAGTCGTCCTTCTTCAATTTCTTTGGTCTTCACAGCACTTCGAACATGGCAGATTACGACATATGGCAGTCTCCCCTCAGCGGGCGTTATGCCAGTGAGTGTTTCCTTGGTCTTGAGGATAGGTGGTGGTTTGACTAGGTGAACATCTAGGTAAGGAGATGCTCCAGCTCTTCTCTCCTCGTACTCGTGCCTCAACATGGCGTCAACTCTGGATCTGGCTCGCCGAGGGTCAGAAAGAGCTTGGCCTCGACATCAGCGACGAAGCCCTCAAGCAGCTGAAGGATCATGTTATCATAACAGACGAGGACTTCAAGACCGCAGCTGCAGAGGAGCTAAAGCGACGTCACGATGTCATGGCCCACATATATGCGTTCGGTCAGGTGGCTCCAGATGCAGCTGGCATCATCCACTGGGGCGCAACGTCGTGCTGTGAGGGACTCCAGCCCTGTTTATACTCGTTGACCGACTAATGGATTTTAGATGTGACCGACAATGCAGATCTTATTTTCCTGCGCGACGGATTGGATATACTCATCCCAAAGCTCGCAAGGATAATCCATAAGCTCAACCAATTCGCTCGCGAGTACAAAGACCTACCAACTCTGGGCGCTACTCACGGCCAGGCAGCGCAGCCCGTAACAGTCGGAAAGCGCGCCACTCTATGGTTACTGGATCTCGTCAAATCCCTTAAACACTTTGAACGTGCGAGATCCGATCTTGAATTCCGTGGTGTGAAAGGCACCACCGGAACCCAAGCTTCGTTCCTCGCTATCTTCAATGGCAACCACGACAAAGTTGAAGAGCTAGACCGGATAGTCACGCGGAAGGCAGGCTTCAGCTCAGCATATCCCATCTCGAGCCAGACATATTCAAGAAGCGTTGACATAGACGTCGCAGATCCTTTGAAAACCTTTGGTGCCATTTGCCGGACAATTGGCGTTGACATAAGACTACTTGCAACGGCCCAAGAACTAGAAGAGCCTTTTGGCAAAGACCAGATAGGAAGCTCCGCCATGGCCTTCAAACGTAACCCGATGCGCGCGGAGCGCATGTGCAGTATCGGCAGGTATTTGTGCAATCTGACCCTCAACGCCACGGACACATACGCCGAGCAGTGGCTCGAGCGCTCGCTTGATGACAGCGCTGCCAGGCGTATGTACATCCCTGAGATGTTCCTCTGCGCAGATGCGCTCATGCTTATCCTCGATAACATCTTTTCCGGGCTCGTCGTGTATCCCGGTGTGATAGAGAAGAGACTCCATGTCGAGCTTCCATTCATGGCCACAGAGAACATTATCATGGCCATGGTCGACAAGGGTCAATCGAGGCAGGAAGCGCATGAGCACATCCGGTGGGCGGTGAATCTATAAAGAGTCAAGAATGACTGCTAACGCTTTCCATAGACGTCTCTCGCACGAAGCCGCAGTACAGGTTAAGCTACATGGAGAAGATAATGACCTACTTGACAGGATCCAGGCCGAACCCTTTTTTGCGCCGATCCTCAACAATCTCCCGCAATTGCTAGACCCCAAAACCTTTGTCGGACGCGCTCCACAACAGGTGGAGCAATACTGTGGACCGAACGGTCCGGTACAAGCGACACTAGCTAAGTACTCGGAGCATCTCAAGGATACGCAGGCTGCGGACCTGAAGGTCTGAGGGCGGCCGGTCTATTCCAGGCCTTGAAATGGTGCTGAACAGAGCCGACACAAGGCGAAGCTGCACCCAGGCTACCTCTCAGTTTCTTAGCAGGTAGACAGACATTAGAAAGATTGCCCCCCGCAAGATTATGGACTCTTTTCCAATTCTCACTTGATGGTTTTCTTATCAGCCTCCAACCTCCCTCTCCAACATCTCCCAAACCCTCCTCTCCTCCCAAGCCTTTCCCCGTTCTCTCTTCCTTTTCCTCCCTCCCTCCACCCCCGCAACCTCCAAATCCTTATCCAAGCTCCCCAACGCCTCCCTAACCCTCTCCTCGGTCTCCCTACAAATCCGAATCTCCTCCCTTCCCTGTCTGACCTGCTCCTCCATCATCTGTATCAAAGTCTCTCTCGCCTGATGCGGTCGATACTCATTAATCACTCTATGCGCCTCCAAGAAGACATCCCGGATCTCATCCCATTTCGCGGGATAATCCACGGGATTCGTGGCTAGAATGTGCGATAGAGAGAGAAAGTGAAGTAGGAGGGAGCGGGTCAGGGTTTTGAGGCGCTGTGGGTCTGGTGGGGAGGGTTCGGGCAGGGCTGGGGAGGCCTGTGAAGTGTAAGCGTGGTGGTTAGGAAGGAGATGGGAGGGAGGTCTTACGTCCTGGACGGTGTTGAATGAGCGGTATTGGCCTGTAGGAGGGGCAGGTGGTATTAAGTAGCGGAGCTCGAGAGGAAGGGCATCGAGGTCGATGGATGAAGGAGGTTGGGCAGGGTCGTCTGATGACGGTTCTTCTGCGGAGGAAGATGTAGAGGCTTGGATTTCCTGCAGGCGCGCGAGGTTCTCGGGCGTGAAGTGTTTGTAAAAGGGCGGTGGAGCAGGGAAGGCGGCGCTGATGGCGCCGGGCTGGGGCTGATCGGCCATTGTACGAGACGAGGACAAACAGAGAGCCAAACAAGCACCTAAACCATTGCACAGGTTCGGTAATGTACTAAGTTACGAAGTACTTCTTCAACAACCATGGATGGAATCCGGGGTTGACGCTAGTGTCGATCCTTAGTCGATCACTTGGATGTAGGACTGCAGATCATCACACTTGACCTTCCAGCCATCATCATGCGCCACGACAACATCTTAATGAGTTCACGATCTTACGCGCTTCGGAGTCCGACATGGCTCGATCTTACTCCGCAGCGAATGGCGGGACGGCCACCAAAATCCAGGACCCCGGCATATTGGGCTCTATTACGAGGTTCTGGCAGAGATCTTATGCCGCGGACTATGTCGGCTTTGCGCTGCTACTAACGGGCTATATCTTCCTTGAGATGATCGCTGAGCCCTTCCACCGCATGTTCTCCCTCGACAACATCGCAATCCAATTCCCTTTTGCAGAGGTCGAGCGAGTTCCATCAATTTGGAACATAGTCTACGCTGGCGGCTTACCCCTGACGCTCCTCCTACTATGGGCTCTCGTCTTCCGGCCTGGCGCGCACAAGGCTCATGTCTCGATCCTCGGCCTATTAGTCAGCCTGATATTCGCGTCATTTCTCACGAACATTGTCAAGAATGCTGTTGGTAGACCAAGGCCGGACCTCATCGCTCGTTGTATACCTAGAAAGGGGACCCCTGAGCACGCCTTGGTCACCATTGAAGTTTGCACGCAGAAGAATCATCACAGACTACACGATGGTTGGAGGAGCTTTCCAAGCGGACATAGCAGCTTCGCATTCAGTGGTCTCGGATACTTGGCTCTGTACGTTGACCGGCCCAACTTTCAACCTCTGTGGTATACTAATGATCTCAGATTTCTAGCAGGCCAAATGCACGTCTTCCGCCCACGCACAGATCTTTCCAGGGTACTATTGGCGTTGGCTCCACTCATCGGCGCGGCCTTGATCGCCATTTCTCGCTGCGAAGACTACAGACATGATGTATATGATGTCACCGTTGGCTCTTTGCTGGGGCTGCTGGTTGCATACTTCTCCTACAGGCGCTATTACCCGAGCCTCAAGAGCCATGGCTGCGATACACCTTACCGAAGTCGGGCAGACATGGCTTTGGAACGTGGCTACGGAAGGAGGAAAGACGAAGAAGAGCTCGTGACTAGTCCGAGAGGCTTCGAGATAGATGACATGGAAGATGATTCGGATCACGTGCCTTTGACAGAGCCAAGAGGATGAATATCAAATACCATGCTCATGTCGAGTCGGAAGAGACTGGAACACGCTGTACCTACGGGCTTGGATTGGCTAGAGTGCCCAATGTGTGGTCGTGTAAACGGAAGAGGCCGAGTTACAGATTTCTACCACATCGCCGCCAAAGCTACCGCGACCACAACTTATGCTGTCCTAATGGTCTTGAAGTACTTCTCAATGCGCCCCACTGCAGCAGCGGCCCCAAAACGCCCTACAGCCCAGCGCCAATACTCACACCATATCTCTCGAACTACCCATCACTCCGGCACTGATTGTCGCTGTTACGATATTCAACACTTTACTCCCGTTCGCAGAACATCATACCGCGCCGCACCACTAAGCTCTTGGAGGCAGAAGAGGAGTGGATTCTCGAGTGTCACGTAGAAAACAGACGGCGAAGTACATTCTGAATGGAGACAGTCATACAGAGAGGCGATGGCGCATTCGCTGGGTGCATGCGCGCAGAGACAGGAGAATTGGCAGATGGGGTGGATGAGGGACAGCTGAGGCTCAGACTCGCGATGCAGCTCTCCGGGCATGGGACGAGGTTGGATGGTGTCGATACTTGAAGTGTAGACTGGGCGATTTGCTGATGCGAGGCTGAGTATGCGGGCGCTGTTGGGTTTGCTGGGCGACTCCCACGGGGAGCTCTAGCCCCGGGTTGCTTTTCTTGGGTTTTTGAGGTTGTGTGAAAGATACTCTGTGACGTGTTGACGTGTTGACGCTTCGACGTCGGGGCACCGGTGGTTGTTCAGCCCATTGGCATCTCGTCAACATGTCTTTTCAGACTGCAAAGGCAAATTCGTTCTTGACATTATCCGAGAGGGATCAACAATAGTATGTAGAGAAGCAATTCTGGACATGAGTTGCTAGAGAATATATGCTTTTATCCATAGCTGTACGGCTACGATGCAAGCCCCCCTCCTTACACCACGCTGAATGCCCCAAATCCTTCTATGCCAACATGAAGAAAGTGCTCCCTCCCAAGACCGTCAACAGCGACACAACCCCAAAGACGGCGAAAGCCGCATCCGTGTTCGCGACCACCGCGCCTGCAGCACCCTTCTGCTCTCCAGCCGCACCTGCAGCCGCAGACGGCGTGAACGACGCCGTGCCCGGCAACTCAGTCAGCTGCCCATTGTTGGCAATCGTTGGCGATGCAGTAAGGCCGCCAATCTGGGTCGTCGCTGCCGCGGTCGCCAAGGCCAGCGATGCCGGCAGGGTCATGGACGGCAGCACGGTGCTGACGCCTGGGAGGCTGGAGCCGGAGATCTCCTGGATGTTGGCGGCGCCGCCGTTGAGGTTTGTTTGCGCCATGGCGATGACCTTGTTGTCGAGGTCGTAGACGATGTAGGCGGAGCGGAGGAAGCTGTCGCCGAGGACGATGCTGCCGTCGGGGGACTTGGTGATGCCGAAGTGGCAGGCGGGGGTGCCGTCCTTGAAGGTGAGACTGACGGGCAGCGGGGTGACGAGCTGGCTGAGGGAGACGTTGATCTTCGGGCCGCTGTCGCCGCCGAAGGCGAAGACGTAGGAGGCGGATGCCTTGCCTAGGTCGCAGGCTATGAGGGGGATTTGGATGGCGGGGTCGGTGACAACACCGGCGGTGTTCCATATGTCTTGGACGATGTCTGGAGGGAGCAGCGTTGTGGTCGTGCCAGAGTCGAGGATAGCTGGGAGGATGAAGCTGCCGCCAAGCTGGGTTGTTCCTTTTGCGTCGGACAGCGAAAGACCAGTAAACTCAACTGCTAGACGATCGATCTTCGCGTAGTCGCTTGAGTTCGTGCCTACTATTGGGAGGCCCAACAGGGGTGCGGTATACTTTGACGTGTCGACGCCTCCGAATAGGATGGATCCTGAGGCGGCGTTGACATCGTCAAGCCAAAGACTGTAAGCGCGGGTATTGATCTGCTTGTTTTTCTTCAACTGGGAGACAATCCCAGGATAAGCCCTCGTCAATCTGCCTGATTCGACTCCAGCCTCCCCAATGTCGAAAGAGATGCCCATCAATCCATTATTACCATCCGCCCCTGTGCCAACGACGTTTTGCGCTGTATCGACGACGGCAAAGGTAACATTGTCCATTGTGGCACCCCCAACTGAGACCGTGTCGAAGGCATAGACGCCTGAGTATGCGCTGTTGTCCCCGTATGAGATCAGGAATGGGCTCGCCTGGGTTTGTGGTTGGTACGAGCTCGAAACATCGCCGTTGAAAGATCCCCACACGGAACAACCCTGACTGGCGCAGAGGTCGGAAGACGAGCTCGGCACCCAAAGATCGCTGCTTCCGGTGTCCAATTGTAGCGACAGAGTCTGTGGCGGAGTGCCTGAGAGACCGCGAAGTCAGCATTTCTTCTTTAAGTCAATTGATCGAGCAAAAAGGGAAACCCTAGAAGCGGATACTGCTAGGACATATTCCAAGCTTCTTGAGAAGCCCAGAAAGGTGTAAGAGCTGCTCGGAAATTCACTGACCGATCGTGACGTTGGCAATGTAGAGCAGCTGCGCATTATAAAGAGCCTCTGTCACCGAGCTGGCACGGCGGTCAAACTGTGACGTCGTAGCTTCTGCATCCCTCTTTACTTTAACGAAGTCGAGCCCGAAGACTTTAGGCGCAGCGGCTGAGAAAGCTTGTAAGGGAAGGAGGGCGAACGCCGTGAGCGTTGGATAGAGGAGACTGGAGGCCATGGTAGGCCTAAAGAGCGGCGTAGGGTAATTGAGAATGCGGGAAGGGAGCACTCAAAGTTCTGCGTCTGTAGGTCTGAATCAGAGGCGTCAGCGGATTTGTGAAAAATTCGAGGTGTTCGTGGCTTGGAAAGACTTGCTGACAATTCGCTCACGGGGCTGTATCATGGGGTAGATGAAGGTTGAGCACTTTCGCACCTTTGTTCTCGGAGGCAAATGGCTCGACACAGCTTGTTTTCTGGCCTTACTAAGAACCTGGCAAGGAGACGCGGCGAATATGTAGAGCTATACCCGAGGAAAAGTTCATGAAGGCAAAGAAAGCGTTATAAGTATGAGCGACAATGAAGTAGCCTTGCAAGAGTCAACATCAGGCAGGGCGTGGCAGAGTCGAAAACGGCCCCATACAGGGTCGGGGGCTTTTGGCAGCATAACAGGGTCTGGCCCACAGGAAGCTGGTGTGATTGGTGCACCTAGCTGTGAGTCTTTCAGCTGTGCGGCGTGCCTGTGCTTTCGTAGGCTCTGCTCATCTTCCGTGCTGTCAGTTTAAGCACCTTCGCTAAGCACACCCAATCCCTGGCCCGCTCCCACTCCAAGCCAGCCGCAAGCTCAGGGGACTCAGCTCGGTTGGAGACATTGCCAAGGCATGCCAAGATCGCTCGGATGTGGGCATGTAACAGCCTTGCAACAGCACTGCAAGCCTCCAATCTATACTCTAGATATGATCAGTATTTTGCAATTGTAGGCTATTGGGACCGTGTTGAGTTAGGCATTTTTGGCCGTTGTGTTTCTGGAGTCCTTTTACGCCCTCACATTTGTTATCCCGGCTTCCATCGGCGCATATTTCACTTTCCAGGGGTCCCATGTGTCACATATAAGCCCAGGGCCTTCTCCGGGCCCTACTCTTCGGTGTTTCGATTGAAGGAGATGAACGCTTTAACGGGTTACCTTTTCAGCCATTCGTCTTCACTGGTGATTCAGTCCATCAACTTTGCGTCTTTGCGTCTTTGCGTCTTTGCGTTCTTTCACAAGTGCCTTTAACGGTTTGCCTCTTCAACTATGTGTCTTTACTAGTGATTTAGCCCATCAACTTTACGTTATTCCGTCTTTGCGTTCTTTTACAAATATCTTCAACGGTTTGTCTTCTTAGCTATAGATCTTTATCGATAATTTAGTCCATTATCTTTCCGTCTTTCTATCTTTGCATTCTCTTATAGATGTTAAGAAATAAGTGCATTACTTTGCGTTGACGTACGAGATAGTATTCGAGATACTTTATTACTGGAACAATGTAATCCAGGATCTTCTCCGAGCCCTGCTCTTAGAGTTTTTTAAATTGAGTAAGAGAACTGCTTTAACGGTTTGCCTCTTTAGCGATGGATCTTTACTGGTGATTTCGTCCATTGACTTTCCGTCTTTCCGTCTTTGCGTTCTTTCACACATGCCATGAATTGAGTGCACCAACATAGAAACAGTGTGATGGCATTAATAATTGTTGCAGAGGAAAACAATAACAGCTCAATTGTGCTACTAGAAGCCCTTTCCATTTGTATGCCTAAAGACTACACATCCACCGATTTCTTCTTGTTTCTTGTCTCCCTATATCGCGTCCCCGACTCCAACGCGTATCTATCCATCACCATCTGGTAGAACCCAAATGCCTGGCGGACGTTGTACAGCGCCCCCAGCATCAGATCGGCGCGACGGACCTTCAGATTCTGCCAGCAACCTTGAGAGCTATAATGGTCCGGCGGTTGCAGTGCGTTGAACGCTTGGAGGATGCTTGCAGGGCCGGCACAGTTCTGTATCTGCATAGTCTGTGGACCTCCTGTGGGGCTTGTGCAGGTGATGACAATGTCAGGGCCCTGCTGACCTTTGGGTACGTCTGTCGTGATCTGAAAGAGCAGTCTCTTAGCATCAACTACGCTCTAGCGAGGTTGCGAATGGACCTACCGTAGCTACCTTCTCGATTGTTATACGTCCTTGAACGGTTTCGTAAGAGCGCTCTGCAAATAGCTGGTCCCCGATGAGTAGCGCGCCGTATCGTACCAGATGGTCGAATTTGATTTTGGAAACGAAGCTGTCCAGGACCCGTTCATCGATTCCGTACAGAGACATCCACAGATTGTCATACGGTCTACCAGCTAGCTGCTGGTAGTCGCTATCAGCTAGTGATGATGCATAATCCAGAAGGGCATCGACGTCTATGTGGCTAGCCTGTTTTATCCGCACTTGAGGCTGGGATGCAGGTACGTGAACAGGTTGAACAGCTGATTCGTCTACTTATCTCATCAGCTACTGGTCAAATAAGCAATGAAATGCTATGTTTGACCTGTGGATGCGGTACTGTAATAAGGCGTTCCGTCTAGTTGCATTAGCTGCTGCAGATTGCCTGGTTTGTGCAGACATCTATTTACCAGGAGAAGCGTCGATACTGAACTGACTAGGACCAGCATGCGGAACACAGTAATACGGCAATCCATCTGATTGTGTTAGCTGTTGCAGGTTGCCTGGTTTGAGCAGACACCTATTTACCAGGAGAAGCGTTGCCGCTGTAGTAATTGGGGTCGACAACAGGGTAAAGCGTTTGATCAGGCATATCGTCTGTTTGCATTAGTTGCTGCGGATCGCATGGTTTGAGTGGAGACTTGTCTACCTTGAGGAGCGTCGGGAGGCGGTTGTGAGTAGATCACATTCATTGCAATCTCATAAGCATTCTCACGTAGGTAATGAGCTAACTCCTGATAGCGTTCGTGATTATCAACTGAGCCGTCGTGAGAGAGCATAGCTTTGGATATTGCTTCTACCAGCAGTCTTGGGTCGATCACGCTGTTGTTCTCCATCGTGAATAAGTGCTCAGAACTGAAGATGTACAGATGTGAGTGAGAGTAGCATGTCCGGAGTCACTCACATTGGCGCGTCGATATATAGTATTGGTGACTATCACGCTAACGTATTCACCAGCTCACGGCACACGGCCAGGTACTCCGAGAGAATGCTATGGATTTCTATCAGGTTCGCCTACACCAGCGTTATCCAGCATCCTAGGTTTTCAACACATATGGCTAGAAATGACAGGGGTATTTGATGAATTCACAAGAAGCTTCCATCACCCAACACCAGCATCCAAACTCCAGCATTCTACCTGTCATGCCGCCAATGCTGAGTTCACCTCGTCAAGGAGGCTGCTGAAGTTGCATCGCTAGCATTGAAGACATTCGGCAAGCCAAACGCCGTGGCGAACGCTGGCGATACACCCGGTGGGATGAGTCTGTTCACGTACGACTCAGTGGACATGATAAGCACCCCGATACTGCCCCAGTCGCCTAGTGCACACCAATAAGCACATGCCATCCTCACTTAAGACTCAAAATCTGGATGGGTTGGCCTACCAGCGATCCTGTACCCCCCACCATGTCGGAGAACCACACACGAGAGATCAATACTATCTGCGCTCAGAGATAGCTCACGAAATGTCGCCACATCCGTATCGTAAAGTGGTCCTGGCGGTGGGTTTGGCAGATCCCCTTTTCCAAACACATCCAACATGGCAATGACGAGCGTACAGGCGCCTGCCAGAGCATAATCAGCGACCAGGGCCTCCCCATACCTACTATAAAGCGACGTGAGGACTTACGAACAGTGTATCTTCTAGGAGTTTGCATTGTCTTGAATTTGGTTACGGGTTCGGCACCGATACCTAGGAACTCATACTGTTCGAGCCAATGCCGGGACACTTCGACGTTGCGCAGTCGATTGACGGCTCCGTTGCAGTCTTCGGCGACAAGTTGATATCCCAGCCAGTCCTTACTAGTTGTGCATTCGGCATCCGAGTGAGCAAGGCTTGTAACATTCATTTGCCTTATGGCAGCCCCTGTCGTCAACCGCGGAAGCAGAGACAAGACAGCGAGAGCGAGAGACTTGGGAGGCAGGAGGCGTGACGGACAGAGCATTATCAATGTCAACGTGCTGGGCAACAGTCGATGAAGGACTCCACAATATCTCAACCTGTTGTTCCTTTATATCCCTCTGCCCCCCACGGCGGGTTGCTGAATGCCATGTGGTTCTCTAGCGAATGAGCCCCCCCACGGCGGGTAACAATTATCCGCTGCCAGTTTTGATCAGTCTCAGCTGTTTGACTGGTTCTCTTTCAGGAGTGCCCGTAGGTGAAACCCTTGCGCAAATCAGCACAAACCGGATAACATCCTCTGGGATAGTGGAACTATCTTCCCAATGCTGATTCAGAGGCGCCACGATACCACATCTTCCTCCAAGATTATGACCCGCCACGATAGCTGATTGCGGCTCGTGCGTCTGTATAGCTTACCGTAAGATTATGGGTACCCATGATCTCCAGCTAAAGCGTGGGCCCTTGGATTGGCTCCTAATACGATATGGTGGACGAAGTGGCCGAATAATTAGTGCGGCTGTACGCAGCGCTACTACAATCTGCATTGTACATGGGTAGCCCCACAGATCAGGAGTGACGGTTTACGGGCTCGCCAGAACTGCTCCTCCTACTGTGATAAGAGAGCGGGAGGATGAAGGGGAAAAAGCCTATCCCGATTGATGGTCTGGTTTATAAGTGGGAACATGGCACTCAAGGGCACGTAGAGAAGGATTGATTGCGCAAACGGAATGTCGAAAACCTTGAGGGTGATATCTTGCAGCATACATAGCTCAAAGTCGAACAACGGGCATTGACAGATAAAGCAGCTGCTTGTGCTACCTACAATCTCGACTGCGCACTTTGGTTCTACCAACTACCACAGCATCCTTCAAGCAACGCATGTCGACGTGACCGTTGTAACATCTGTATAGCGCATAACTTGGGGTATATCCAATCCATCTAACGCCGACACCCAGTATGCAAAACTCTCACCTTGACTGGACATGTTTATGCAAGCCACTCCGGATCTGCGTCTTCATCAGAAGGGTCTTCTGCTAATAGTGACCCAGTCTCGTCTTCCGAGTAGTCAGACTTGGCAGCGATTTCGAAGGTTGAATGTACTGAGGATGATTCATCTGCTACAGGACTTTCCGATGTGGTTGCTTGATCCTGTATTCTGCTGTTTTGAGTGGCATCGTCTTTGGGTGTGGGAGTGAGGCTAGTGACGGTATGCTTTAATTCAGTCTCTCCCGCCTTCGGAAGAAGTAGGAAATTGCCGGACTCGTACGATTGCTGCAGAACGGTTGCTTCAGCCAAGTCCTCATCCGCGAGGCCGAATTCAGTATCTTCAAGGTGATCTTTGGAAAGGTCTGGGCGAACTTCCTGCGTCAAGCCCGCGTCGGCTCCCACGGCCAGCTCCTGACCAGAAGCCTGTTGTACGCGGTCCCGGTCTGGATATCTAGCAACGGGACCCGGTAAAGTCGTTCCTCCAGCGTCTCTTGGCTCCGTCCTCCATACAATTCCGGAAGCTTCTACGTCATCCTCGTCCATAAGAAACCCACCTCCTTCGCAATTCTCGGATTTGCCAGATGTGCGATATGTAGCAGGTCTGCGGTGCATGTCTAAGAAAGACTCCTCTGCATCATCATCTTTTCCTCGAATGAAGCCCGCGGAATGGTGGTCCTCGCCCCCTTCAGCGCCAGGATTCTTTGTGCGGGTTTCCTGGGCCTTGGTGATGCTGTGACGACTGATTGCTTTAGGAGCCAGATAATCATGTTCTTGATCAGATTCTTCGTTTGATAAGTGTTCATAGAAAGCTCGTCCTGCCGTTGGTTGTGCAAAAGGTTCACCAGCCGAATCCGGCAAAAAACCACCACCACCTTCGCTTGATCTTGCATCGTCTTGACTCAGGGCTTCATCGTAAGTGGCGTCTCGTTCGCCTTCAATTTCATATCCCTCGATTCTCTCTCGGATCCTTAAGCCAGCTAGCAGTCTTTTCCACATTCTCAGTGCCTCCAAGCTTCGCCTTGCTTCCTCTGCCTGAGCGCGCTCTTCCTCGAAACCATCAAGTATTTCCCGCACAGCTTCTGCGTATTCGGAAGCCACTACTGCACCCTCAACTATGGCAGTGGCATGTCTGCCCTTGAAGGCAAAACCAGTCACGGCATCCGCGTAGTCAAGCCCCAGAATTCTGGCTGCTCGTTGGGTTTCTGGATGCTTGAGATGGACAGCGCCGGCTGGAACCATGCTTGGAACGTACAAGTCGAGATTCCCGTAGGCGTTCTTGGGAACCTTCCCGTTAACGACTGGTGGTGGCTTGTACTCGGTTGTCTGATGGCATGCGTAGAGCGATGTTCCTGCATTTTCCTTGTCATCGTCTCCCTCAGTTTGCGTATCGCCACCATCCTCCCTTGAAGGGTATTGAGAACGGTGCGGTGCCACGCGCTTGAGCGGTTGTTCACCGGCCTGCCAACGGCTATTGTATTAGACATGCAGTTCAGTAGACATGATGCATAATTAGAAGACTTGCCATGATTTCTCGCCCCAATCGATACCATCGGTCGGCGCTTCGAACAACGTGCACATCACCCCTCCTGTATATCGGCTCAACGTTCTTTTCGCTACCAGCTCTACCAGCATATATATTGCCCACTTCACGTTTAGGATGGATGACTTCATGGCTTCGCAAATGTTTCTCGAGTGCATAGTAGGGATGGCCCTTAAAGTCCTGCACGTTTCGTGGTAACCCTTCCTGAGCTTCTTTACGCGCAAGCTCCGCGTCCTCCACTTGATCACGATCAAGTCTGTGTAATCGCTTGTACATTTTCATGACTCTCTTCAGCCACTTATCACCATCGGTGGTTACTTCGACTCTGGTTTTTCGTATTTTCGCATTATATGCTTTGGCGTATCGTTTGGTTACATCCCGAGCAGAACCATCGTCCTCGAAAGAGATAACGTAGCTCATGTTGTTTTCAGAGTCGCTCATCGGCGGCTCAAATTTTCTGGATTTCCCAACAGTTTTCGTGACTAGTGGGTCTACAGGAATCCACTTCTGTGTCGCTTCATCAAAGGCTTCAACCCAGTAAATGGGATACATTGACTCCACAGTACGTTTGTGGCGACCTCAGAAGTTTAGCACAGTTCTAGGATACTAGCGACTGAACTTACCAGTTTTTGATGCAATTAATTTCTTATTGGAAGGGCTGTTATCGCTGCTCGAATGTGCTGGTACCTGGCTTGCTGGACCTGACGCAAATCGACTACGCCCGCCAACGGAGCCGATGGCCTTAGAGGCAGCATCCCGGCTCTGGTCGTGGGAACTTGAACCCTGCGCAACACCCGGTTGGGCGTTCTTCGCCTGTTCGCTGTAGTACTTTTCCATGGCAATGGACGCCTTGGTCTGCAACGATTTTGTTTTCGCATAGGAATCCCATGGCAAAGGTTGCAGTGAGCAAGTCAGACGAGCGTCAACGCCGACTGAACGCAGTAGTGCACAGAACAGTTGTGCACCCACGTCACGAGATCCTTCTCGCCTCCTGGCAGCATCTTGGAAATCGGCCTTTTGCATGGGAAGATCGAGATCGTTAGGAAAGTCATCCTGAAAAACCTCAATTTCAGCACCTTTTCTTATAACGATACGAGCTGCGATGTTGTGAATTGACTTGGCACCATACCTCGACTATTTCGTCGCGATTTTCTGCCCAGTGCGATCTGCCCATACCCCTTGCAGTTTTGGTGAAGGCCAACTTGAAGGCATCTATGGCCTGGCTTAGACCGTCACTGAGTGAACGAGTCTTCTGAAACTGTGACATGTCTTCATGGGGATTGAGGTACGAGACAGTTCTCTTCGATACAATACTCCTCAGAAATCTCTGGCAAATGTCAGCTAAGCCACGCTTCTCAGAGTCTGAATCGCGACCTACATGGACTTCATCATCGTTGCACCAGTGACTTCGGAGATGCACATGGGCTAGCAGACACAGCAAATGCATTTTGTGAATTTCCAACTTGGTTTTCCTCTCTGCTGCGGTAACCGGCCTTCTCTTCGACTGCTGACGTGAGTCCGACTTGCCCGCTCCTGTGTCATCAATCACAAGATTCAATTCTTGCCCATTCGCTGAGCTATCGTCCACCCTGACGTCCTCCAGGAGATCGACCTCCTCCCAGTTAACATCGCTCTCTGATGAACTTTCGGACTCATCAAACTGTTTTTGGCGCTGCGCGAGCTTATCCCGGTCTTCCGACGCTACGCCATCTGTGGTGTGACCAGCTATCGACCCTCGCTCAGATAGATCGCTTTCCAGCGCTCCTGATGCGATAGCACGACCACGTGTTTTGCGCCTTTTGAGCGGTCTTTCTGCGTCCGATAGAGGCGGTGAAGAAGGGATAGCATCTCGTAGCATCTCTCTGTACACATCGGGTACGCCATTGACTGAGGCCGACGGCTTTGCGCTTCTGGTGTTGATTTTGGCTCCTGTCTTGCGAGGTCGAGCCATATTCTAACACGCCGCCAATCCTTCCGAAGGAATCTCCGAAGGAAGGACTAGATAGACTGACGGTGCAGGAAAGCTGCTTCGTGAGTCCGCGGTATTGGGTTTTCCTAAAGTAGCCTTCCATGTACGTAGGAATTATTTGAGAATTTGAACCCCAAGCGAAGAGCTTCTCGAGGCCATTTATTTCTTCACCCACGATTATGTCGCAGCCGTAAGCTGTCACTCGGGGTGCAGATGTTGACAAGAGAAAGGTACTTGATGCACGATGACGTCATGTTTATTCGTACGCGACAGACACCCAGTTTGACCAATTCGGTGTACCATTTGACATTCGCATCTCATGTTAGCACTTGAGAGGTATGAACCAGCCAAGAATCTCCGTATCGAGGTGGGTAAATACAGAGTATTGTGAGGTAGACTCCTATTGTCTGCCCTGTCCTGCTGGCTACTCTACTTTACCCTGTGCTCCTTTAGAGTCCGGCGGAGAAGAGGAGGCGTACGCTAGAAAGTCCAGCTCTGGATACTGCTAAGGTATTTTCTCCCTGAGTCCTTGGTCTCTGACTCCAACCGCGTACGGAATGCCATACCTCTACAACAAGCGGGTATCCTGAATCTGACGTTGGCATCAGTGCGTCCACCACAATGTCCATATAATGGAATCTTTTACAGTGCAGATCTCTTTTCTGTCGTCCCGGGATTGGCCTTCCGGAACAGCTAAAGAACCCGACAGCAATACTACTGTTATGGAGAAGCCGTATGTCTTGGGTTCACCGCCGTGGCTGCTTTGTTTGTTTTGCTCCCCCGGCGAAAGGAATTTCGTTCCTTCACCCTCTGCTCATCTGCACCTTGAACATCTAGCTAGGCAGATGCTTCAGCTGTGCTTGACATTGCGAAGATGGGACGAATTTGGCATTTGAGAAATTTCCATGGAAGGCGAAACCCGTGACGTCAAGATATAAGAGAAAGATCAGGAAAGCCTACAAGGGCATTACTAGAGAAAGCAAAAATGGTGGATGCATCCTCAAGCGGAGCCATGAAGAGTAACGAAGTGGAAGCTCCTACTGCGAGCCGTGATGGCCTTCACAACCAAAGGACCATCGCTTCCAGAACATCAGCATCCACGGTCTATCCACGGAGAAGGCGGCATCGAGACTTCGTGTCTCCACCACGACAACCTTCTCCGCACTCATCGTGACGAGCGAGAACGACAAACAATTTTTGCATTTTTCATGTTCCAGCAATAAAACGCCAAGATCGACCCACGTGTTTTGCCCACAGCGGCCCGAATTGCTGGGTCCCATACCATTTCGCTTGAATAGGGAAGGTTAGTCGGCACTAGGTTCGTACGGCAGTCACTTTGACGGAGCGCCACCGACATCAAAGCTTGGGCAAGCTCATGAGGAATTTGTAGCTGCAGTGGAAAGGTCAAGATGGGTATAAAAGGTTCCACAATCAGCTTTCTAAGAAACACCCTATCATCCCCCACTCGCCATTTTTCCCCCTCCCCAGCTTTCGTCCACCATGCATTTCTTCTGCGTCTTTCTTCCTCTAGCTATTCTCGGCGCTGCCGCTGCTCCGACTACAGACAACGATCGAAAAGACAATGACCATGCCGAATACAGGTATGTAGCCTTGTTTAGCGTAGACGGACTGCACGGCAGCGATGTCGAAAAATACGTCGCCCTCCGCCCAAAGTCCACCATAGCGCAGCTTCTGGAGACTGGCTACGAATACACCAATGCCTTCACCTCCGCGCCTTCTGATTCATTCCCTGGCTCTATGTTTCAGTTTACTGGAGCAAGCCCCAAAACCACCGGGGTTTGGTACGACGACGCCTACGATCGCACCTTTTATGCTCCGTTTTCCCAATCTGGTACCCACTGCGCTGGCCCACCAGGAGCTGAAGGTCAGTTCGGTCCGAACATTTCTCCTCTGCATTGCTGACAACGTTTAGTCGTGTATGACGAGTCCATTGACTACAATGGTACCAAGCTTTTCTCTGGCGGCATTAATCCTGACAATCTTCCCCAGGCCATCAGAAATGGAAAGTGTCAAGCAATCTATCCTCATGAGCGTCTTCGAGTCAACACCATCTGGGAAATCATCGAAGCTAGCGGTAAGGAGACGGCCTATACCGACAAGCACCCAGCATACGACCTTGTTCGCGGTCCTTCTGGCAAAGGCCTCACAGTAGGCTACTTCCCTGAAATTGCGGCCGTCAAGAACACCGTCGCGGACACGATCACATACGATCAACTGCACGTAGACGCATTCCTCGACTTCATTGGCGGAAAATCACCCGTCAACTCGGAAGTCCAAGGAAAAGGACTCACTGGCACCCCCGCACTTTTCGGCGGCAACTTCCAAGCCGTCTCTGTCGCCCAGAAGACAAGTGGCTATGTCAACGGCTCTTTGGCTTTCACGCCAAAGCTGGTGACGGCGTTGGACTTTGTGGACGCTTCACTTGGCAAAGTGGTCGCAGGCCTGAAAGCAAAAGGCGTCTATGAGGAAACGTTGATTATCGTGGCTTCCAAGCATGGCCAAGCGCCAATCAACCCAGCTCTGTTCCGTGAAATCAATCCTGACCTGGTGTCGAGTTCAACAGGTGTCAATGTTTCACATGCCACTACCGATGACGTTGCCTTGATCTGGCTGGAGGATCAGAAGACCCTGGCGACCGCGGTTGCAAACCTCAACAAGGCGCGCAGTACTTTGCAGATCCAGGACATCATCTATGGCGATCGTTTAGTTGACATGGGCTTTGGCAATCCGTTGGCTGATCCGGCGGTACCGGACATCATCATCAGGCCCGAGTTGGGTGTCATCTACACAAGTTCCAAGGCTAAGATTGCAGAGCATGGAGGCTTGAGCGACGATGATAGGCATGTCGCGTGCTTCATCAGCAATCCCTGTCTGAAAAAGACGAGAGTATCAGGGCATATTACCACGAGGCGGGTGGCACCCACGGTATTGAAGGTGCTCGGACTCAGTCCAAGAGCGCTCCAAGGGGCTGTGGCTGAGGAGGTTGCGCTGCTGGAAGGCTTCTAAGCTCATCTTTGCACGTTATCTATGGTAAAGGAGCGCGGTCCATTTTGGTATTCCCAAGTAATATTGAAACCTCTCAATAAAACATCTCAATACCTTCCATTCTTATACATGATAGTGCATTTGGACAGGCAGTTACCCTAGGAATTTTTTCCATGGCACTGCTCATCCCCCTTCCCGATAGCTCAAACACAACCTCCTACCCATAATTGAGCATATCTCCATTCATATTCAACCTTCATTCCCTCTCAAACCCGACACAAACCCCTAAAACCCGCCATAACACCCACCAAAACTACGAAGCCAAAGTCCATCAACCCCAATTCCCAAACCCATTTCCACCGCCCCCAATAAACAATCCTAGATCCCAACCCCTCAAACCTCTCCCTCCCTCCCCCCAACAAATACTCAACACCCCCCATCACCACTCCCATCTTCCGAAACCTACCCGCCATAACCACACCCCCCTAGACCCAACAGACTACCTTTCCTTGCTCAAAAAACCGCCTCAGCGAACATTCATGCAGTGCATCTTCGACTCCCTCTGTAAAGTAATTGCACATGAACAACATCCCAATCCAGTAAAGCTCAGCGCTAAGGAGAGAGATCGCCCGCCTTCGTGTCATAACAAGTGAGTGTAGGAAATATGGGGACCGAGGCGGAGATGTCGATACGCAGAGCTTGCGTGAGATATGGGTAAGGGGGTGGAAGTCGAGAATTGCCGAGGAAGTCCCAGGTCTAGTGTTCCGATCTAGGGGGATGGCTTCGGTCTGGATGGAAGGGATGTAGGGCTTTGAGGAGGGAGGGATGGATGCCAAGCTGTCTCCTGGATGGATGAGAAGATGAATAGCGGCTGCGATGGCGGGGGATTCGGAGTGGGGGCGATGCCGCTTTCGGGATGGATGGGTATGGGTAGGGTGGATGGTAGGAAGGGGAAAAGGTTGGTGGCGTGGCGTTTCGTGTTCGTGTTTGGATGGGTTTTGGGCATGGTGGATGTTGGGGATGGGGGGAGGTGATCACCGCGAATGATGAGTTGGAGAATGCAGAGTAGGAAGTGGAGACCCTGGACATACATGTTACTTGTCTTTTTTAGAAGAGTTGTTGGCAATATAATGTTACGGGAGCCCGTCAGACGCCGTTTGAGACTGTGCCCTCATGACGGTACGGTTCATACGCAACCTCCATAACCGACATCGCGCTTCCAGGTGGCTTGACAGCATTCTTCAACGTCAAGCAACCAGCTGAAACGTTCGCTTTGGAGAAAAGCTCCTCGAACTCGCCGAGCTCGCGCTCTTTGCTGTTGACCGTTTGGATCATAGTCAAGTCGTGCACGCGCAAGAGAGCTTCATCTACCGGGCTGGCAGAGCCCGGGAGTGGGAGGACCGTGTCCACTATCATCAAGCGCGCATTGGGATCCGCTCGCAGAGCTGGAAGCTGGTTCTGGAGAATCGCGATGGCGGCGGCGGAGGGCCAGTCATGGAGAATCAGTCGTAAGAGATAGACATCTGCATCCCTGACAGGTTTGCGGCGTGAAGAAATCGTAACTTCGAGAGGTGATGCGCGAGCTGGCGGGATGCGCGGAGAGCAGGTGACTGCTGTTGGATATGGTGTCCGGGAGATCCTCGACGACGAATCTGAGCTTGGCAAAGGCCTCTGCTAGTGCGATGCTGGCGGTGCAGGTGGATCCGCCTACCTATGCGTACTGTCAATGAGTTTTCTACTTCAAGTCGTAGGGTCGTATTCTGGTGAAGACGTACGTCGACGATGAGCGCCTCACCTAGATCGGCCCGATCGAAGCCGGCAAGAAGATGCTTCAAACTTGTCCTGTGACTAGCTTGAACGCTCTTCATGTACGATGCAAAGCAGTTCGCTAGTTCAGAGGTTTTTGCAAAGAAATCAAAGAAGGGTATAGTCGAATCGGTAGCGACGTTGAACGCAGTCTGATCTTTTCGATCAGAGTACCCCAATTTTGAGTGGCTCTTATGAACGCCGCAGCGGTTGGAGCTGAGTATTGCGTCATGAACTTAGCCCAATTCATGAGGCCCGGGTTGGTAATGAAGAGCGCAGACACTGCATTGTGGGCTACACTGTCAGGTATTGGCTCGCGAAGGAAATTGTTGGTTGTGATCATGCGAATAACGCTCCTAAGCTGAAGCTTGGGTACGTCGGTAATGCTGGCAATTTCGTCATAAGGGATCTGTTCAAGAGAGATGTGGGTCAGGATGTCAAAATGGCAAAGCCAGTGCAGGCATGCAAGTTGTTGATACTACAGCCTGTGTTAGCGATCGTATCGAACGATGGCAGGTTGTGTAGGCATGCGCTGCACGGATTAGCAGTTAGGAAAGGGGGCTTTTGAGATCTTTCGGAGAGAAATTCAGGGGAATAAACATGAATAGCCAGGTAAGGTAGGTAGTCAGCTGGCTCGGTAGCGACTTGCTCTATAATCAAAGCACAAGTCGTCGACAAAAGTGACACAGGCCGCCAGAGTTCTGAGGCATGACGGCCAGTAACATGTTTGCAAGCAATAACCCCATCACGCAGCCGGCGTCTGCGTCTGCTTCCCCTTGACGCTCTTCCACTCCATGGCCACGCTCCCAATGCTCGTCAAGCACGACATGGCAAGCACAAGCTTGAAGACCTGAACCAGCGCATCGTTGTAGACCTTTGTGACACCATGCAGATACTCGGGCGGCATGGCATGTTGAATATTGGTCGCACCCGAGCTGGCAACCGCAACCGCATCGACGCCGGGGACGACCTGGCTAATGTATGAGACCAGCTTGTTGGTGAGTAAGCTCTCGCCTACGCTGACGAAGATGACGGCGCCGAAGAGCTGCATGAAAAGGATCAAGGCCGTGGCAGTCGGGATCTCGGACATGTCGAGCACGGTCTGGATCGCGACCAAGGGCAGCTGCAGTCCCAGCCCAATGCCGAAGCCACAGATGACTTGGTAGCCAATCCACTTTGGGGACCCGGTGTCAAGCTCGAAGGTGGTGAACAGGCCTGCGCCGACCGATGTCAAGACGGTGCTCGCAAGCATGAAAGGGTTGTAGTAGCCAATCTTCGAAACGAGGCCGCCAGAGACAATGGTTCCAACAACGACCGCAAGCAGGACCGGGATGTTCCGGATGCCCGATTGGTACGCGTCGACTCCTTTCACGGCCTGGAACCAGATTGGCAGGTAATAGACGGTCACGAAGAAAACGGAACCCATGAAGAACGCGAAAGTGGCCGCGGCCCAGACGCTGCGTTTGCGGAGCATGAGTGGGCTGACCGTTGCGACTTCGGGCTTCCAGAATTGGATACCGACGAAGGCCAGGAGGCATAGCCCAAAGACCACGAAGAGGGCGATGATGCGACCATTGGACCAAGGATAGATGGACCCGCCCCACTGAAGTGCAATCAGAACACAGACAACGGCGGGAATGAACAAGACAGTTCCCGGGATGTCGAGTTGCGCGATACGTTCTTTCCAGGTGAGGTGAGGGATGCCACCAGGTTGAGGTACCGGTGTAAAGAAGAAGACAATAACAGCAACCGCGACGCCCCCAATGGGCAGGTTGATGTAGAAGCACCACCGCCACGTAACCTTTTCGGTGAAGGCTCCTCCAGCAAGGGGGCCAACAACGGAGGAGATTCCGTAGACGCCGCCGATAAGTCCATTGAAACTTGGCCGCTTTGCGAGGGCTACGGAGGTCGCGATGAGGACATAAGCGCCGGAGAAGACACCAGCAGAGCCTACGCCGGCAATGGCGCGACCGACGATGAGAGCAGTGCTGTTGGGAGCAACGGCGCAAATAAGGGATCCCAGTTCGAAGTTAGGCTAGGACAGAGCAGACTTCGTGAGAGCCAAGTACTTTATCGTCACATGAGCTCAGGGCAAGCTTTGGTGTAGTCGATGATGCGGAGGTTGAATATCCGCGTTGCACCCGTATCAGCCTTGATCTTTACCGAATGTCCGTGAAAGTCCGTCAATGTCCGCATTGTCCGCAATTGTCCGCGAACCCCCCTGACCGGTGAGCTTGTTCGATACCTCAGTCCACACTATCTGACTAGGCTGAGTCGTGTTGCTTTTGCAAAAGGAATAAGTGTCTAGGATTTCAAGCCACGCTCGAGTGAGACAGACAACGGATCGAGCCAAACAGACACTCGAGGGGTTCGATCAATCCACGATTCTCACAACTCACATCCCACAAGGTATATGCCATCAATCGCGAAGACTTGCACGTATAAATCTTGTAGATAAACTAAACCGACCACTGCATTTATGACGAGCCTTGTGGTGCCATTCCGCCAGAAGTCACCAGCATGCCTTCGAAGTTGTGCGACGACGGACAGAAGTCGTATCGATACACCTTCACAATCGGTCTGAATAAACAATCCCAGCTGAGACCCTTGGTTTTGGTGGGTCCTATTCAGCACTGTGCCCCGGCTACATGATGTACGGCTCTCGCAGGAAATCCTCTCCGAGTGTATTGACATCCAATGTGAAATCATTCCAATTATCCAGGTCATCAAGTGCATCGGGTGCTTCGGGGCCATCCATCGTGGTATCCATTGGAAAGGAAGCTAGGAAATCGAGAGGCTGACCCACAATATGGTCGGTTGGACCAAAAGCATCGAGGGGTTGAGGGGCGTTGAGGCCGCTACCTCCACTTCTCTCTGGCCCGGATTTGGAAGAGCGATGCGCGGCAAAGCCTTGGAGGAGTGAATCGAGGTCAGAAGGGTGCAAAGCTTGGCTGACTTGGACTGACTCCTGGCATTGTTGTCGTGCCATATGGGCCCGTTTCAGCAGCTTCTTGACTGGGCCCCACAACATTGCTTCCTTGACGTCGGCGACTCTGGCATTCCAGTCTTCAAAGCGGCGTTGCACAATCTCCCAAGCACGGTCGGCGAGGAGTCTCTGGGGCTGGTTGCACAGCTCAGCCAATGTTACCGCCACAGCATGCCACGGGACGTAGGCTTTGAAATGCCAAGCGAAGCCGAACGAAGATGGATCGTGCTCGATAAAATCATTGACATTGAGCAGTGTCACAGCCGTTTGTAGGCCTTGAGTTCTAGACCACACTTGCTGCGACGGCAATCGATGATGCAAGGGGTAGTATAGGGCCAGCCAGAGCTTACACATCCAGTAGTGGCCCATCAAGCGTAACAGCCTCGTCCGCGGATTTGAAGAAACGCCGTCGGCCAGATAAGTCGATTCTATTCGTTCAGCGTATTGCCTGACCATGTCCTCTCTTTGTTGAAGTGTCAGATCTTCTGGTTCATTAACTGAAGGCCTAGAGCTAATCTTCCGACTAGTGTGTAGTGCATCCATGCTGAGTAATGACGGAGTCATGCCGGTGGGTCCATTTCTACCTTTTAAGGGATGTGGAGTGTCGTAACTAAAGTCCTCGTCATCAATATTGCAGGGTATAATTGTACTGAAAGAGGTTTCAGCAAACGTGGAATCGGATCTGCGATCTTGAGAAGCTCTCAAATCAAGCGCGAGGATTTGCCACCACAGTCGGCGCCGCATCTCCGCCTCGAATGCACTGAAAGCTCTACCGTCACCATCTCGATGGAGGTTTAAGCCATGTGCGATACGTGCGGCAAGTCCAACCAGCGTCCATTGCGAACGAGCACGGTTGAGCGAGCGTTGCACGACCTAGGCAACTGGTCAGCAAATTGCCCTAAGTCGACCGGTCTTCTCATGAATGGAGTTTCTATTACGACTCTCAGCTAGACATCATCCGACGATTCCAAAGTGTGAATTATATGATCGACGTTTGAGAGTTGCTTACGATGTAAATCATCAACGCCTGCAATGTAGTAATCTCCATGCTATTCAAGAAGTCGGCTTGGACTAACGCCACCTCGGTATTGCTTTTGAAGCGTGCTAGTAAAATCTCCTTCGTCTCGCCCAAAGACGTCAGACAATCTTCAGGAAGCATACAATTCACAGCTGCGAAGTAGGCCGCAGATGTGACAGCCTCAAGGCTTCTGAACTTGAACTTGCCAGTTGAAGGATCGAGCAGCGCGTCGAGGTTTGAAAAATATGTATGGACTGTGGGCTGATGCAGGATTTTACAAATTGGATCGAAGTTGGCAAAGTAAGCGCGGAACAGGACTGCGCTATGAGCGTTCGATAAATAGGCGGCCTCTGAGCCATTATAGGTGGCTGCGGCCTGGAATATAACATTCGAAGAACTGTCTGAAACTTCGATCGGAGGAGATTGCGTCTCGTCGTATTCATCATCTTCCTCCTCGACGTGGCCTTCTATGAGCTGCCGTAGACCGTCGAACTCGTTGCTTAAGCTCCACCAGAAGTCGTTGTTGAGATGACGGGAGCTGCTTCCTTGGTTCTTGACAAAAGCGGCATAATGGTTATCGACAGTAACGCCAGATTGACAGCCTTCACCGAGCACACCATTGCTGGGAAGTGGTGTCAGGAGGTTGGGACTTGAGTTGCGTTCAGAGCTGACACTGTTAGAGGCAGCGAGCCGCGAGGCGCCCTGGTTTGCAAGTAATGCTTCCAGACGGTCGATACGTTGCAACAATTCTGCATCACGTGCCTCAGAAGCTTCTGGCTTGCCGTAAGGAGCCCGAACACGACGGGTAGGATACGCATTCAATACCCGACCTGAGGCAGGGCTCACACGGATGTGATTTGTCGCATTTGATCTTGCGCTGGCGGCAGCTCGTACAACTCAAAAGCTTGCGAACCGCGGCGCCGCGGGGGCCTTGCGATTGGCGCTGAGAAGAAGCACTGGCGATCATATCATTCAACAGCTTCGGCAGTACCAATTTGCCGAAGACTGTGCTACTCCTTCTCACCTAGTAATGCAATCTACCTGGTAATGCAACGCGCTAGCAGGGGGTCTAGGGTTAGATATTTAGGGTACGCAGAGAACACCACCACCACCATGAGAATTCTCACCAAATATGCCTCCTTATCACCAAAATAAGTCGAGAAAGACCCTGATCTCGCAGGCAATCTTTGCATTGTTTATTTAAGAGATAAATCTAAAACATGTCTTTTCAAGTGCTCGAAATAAGATCTAAATAATACTTTAATTGAACTATGTTTATAGATAGATCAATTATTGTTTCTCTTGCAAATTTCATGCTAATTATCGTTTATATTGCCCAAATAACTATTCTACTAGTTATTGACGATCTCAAATTAATGAAATCGTCGACTTTGAGTTGCGAATTAGTAATACAAACGAACAACTAGATGTTACATATGTAAATAATAATCTTTTTTGTATCTAAATTACTCTTACGAATTAACATTATCTTCTTTATTGTCTTCAAAGTTATAAGATAATACGTAATCGATTTCTATTCTATCAAGACTTTGTTTAAAACAACGACGATAAGACTTGCACACACAACTTAATAAAGATTTTGCAAATATTATTGTTATAAAGTCTTTATTATTTGTTTTATTTAATTGACTCGTTGTCGAATATTTAAAGATATTAAGATGTATGTTATTTAATGCTTTGATTTCTTTTTTTATTAAAGTCTTTATATGCTTTTAACTTCGTATTTATTTGTTTAATACTTTTATTTTGTTATTTTGTTTCTTTTGTTAATTTTTGCTTTTCTTCCTAAGTTTAACAACTTCGATAAGAATGTTGTTTGTTCGTTTGTAAACGTGTGCATTTGTTATTGCTTAAGCAATTATAGTTATACAAGTAAACATAACTTCGCGATTAGTTAAATTCTTCTTATAACGAGAAATGCAATTATTAATTAACTTTGTCTTGTTCAACGACATCGTTATAGTTATAGAGACTTTATTAAAGACGATAATAGTAATAGAATCTTTCTTAGACGTTAACGATCTTTTGTTTTTGCAATTTATTTTTTGCAATATTACTTCGAAATAATAAGAAAATAGCTCGACGACTTTCTAGAAACTTAGTATATTGCTTTTTGACATCGTTTTAGCACGAACTTTGCAAAAAATCTATATAAACTTAAACTTGTCGATAACAAAGTTAAATTTGTCGTGTAATATAATCTCTAATTTGCTCTTATAATAAATTGTTATTAAGTTAAAGATGCTTACATCTAATAATTACAAAAGATGCATAAAATGTAATAATAAGCAAATTATTATAATGTTGTTATTAATGCAAAACTAAATAGCTTTAATTGTTAGATAAGATTTGTGCTTATTAAGAAGCAAGCAACAATATTAATTTTGTTAACAATAACAAATTTGCGATTCAAACAACTATTAAAGTTATTCTACATTTATCTTGTTGTTTGTTTATTTACTTTTCGTAACAAATATAAATTTATCTCGTAAATCGTACGCAACAAGAATATTTAATCAAATATGTAAATGCTCTTTTTTAACAAAGATTAGATGCAATAATATAGTTATTTCGTCAATGCAAATGCATTTGATTATCGATATTTATTCGCGCGAATCGCAATACTTATGCAAAGACTTGTCAATATCTTTAAAACGTTTATTACAAACAACTTTAAGAGTTTTTAATAATTCTTGAGCAAAGCTCTTTTTATTTATGTTGTAGACGTTCGAAAAGAGAAGATTATAACATTTTATTACTCGTGAAAAGAACAAAAATCAATTTTGAATATTTTCGTAACAATTGAAGCGAAAACAATCGTATTTGATTAATTAAGATCAATTACTATTAAGATGCAAATAATATTGTAGAAACTTTTGTATTCAATTAATGTTTAAAGAACGCTTAATCATATCGATGTTTCTTCTAATTAAGAACTTTGTCGTTATTAATCGAATTTAACAAATGCGCAATAATTATCTTCAAATTTGCATTAATTCGATTTATGTAATTAACGATTTTTTCTTCTCTTTAGTAATGCGTTGCTTCTAAATATGCGTTAACTTTGTAAACTTTGTAATCTCGCGTAGATGTTTCGAAAAGATTAGACTAATCGTTGGGCCAAGTTATGATATTATTTCTCTAGTTCGACTCGACGCCAAGATCGAGTCGCAACGATTTTTTGAAATCGAATCGCTCAAATTAGTTTAGCGCGCTTCGCGCTAAACTACTTATAGTAATCGACTAAACTACTTTGAGCGATTCGATTCCTCGAATTTTTTTTGACCCAAGTCTTGGCATTTGCACGTGACATTTCCGGGTTAGCGCGACTAGTCTAGAAAAGATGCTTGAAACAATATAATAGAAGTTTGCAACGACTTTAGTTATAGACTATTCAAGAAGATTCTCGATATATAGATAGATCTTATATTGACTTTGAAGCGTTTAAAACGTCGCAATAACTTTATTTATGCGCGAGTCTCGATCAACTAAACTCGATATAATTGATTTTGTCTTAGACATAAGTTTTAGAGCTATATAATCAATATTGGTAATTCAATGACTCGATTAGTAATGCAGGATAATTGATTTTAGAAATTTTAGAACATTTTAACCCTAAGATATTGAACTTTAAACCCCCCCTGCTAGCGCGTTGCATTACCAGGTAGATTGCATTACTAGGTGAGAAGGAGTAGTGGGAAGTGCTTTCTCTAGCTCAATGCTTCCACAACTTCGTACCCTCGTTTGAAGACGTGAGATCCTTGACGTGAGAGACACGGGAGTGCAATGTGCCTTGCTGACTGCGTCCAGCCGATGTAGCTGCCTAGATGTAAAAAAGACAAGGGCGAGGCTCCTAATGATGCGCTAGCTCAAAGCAAAGGATGTCAGAAGACGGCCCCAAATGGCACAAAGCTCCGTCAAGCAGCTGGATAACAAGCGATGACTTGCATGTGAGGTAAATAATTGTCTCCGTCTCTTCCAGTAGAGCCCGGAGTGAGCAATGAGAACGGCGGAAGAGACCAAAGTCTCGTCACCACTGACTGTAAAGGATCAGCAAAGACTTACCAAGAGTGGGTGTGCTTAGAAGTCCTCGGTCAAGAGCTCTTCATGCATCAACCCCTTCAACAGCAACGCTAAGATTCAACCAACATTTCATAATGCGATAGTGAGGAATCGGTCTATCGAATTTAAATCTTAATGTCGATTGATTGATTGATTGATTATTTTATTAAGCACTCGAGTCTTCCCTATTTGAGAATGCTATGCGACTAGTAACAATCAATCAATCAGACTTCTTGCGAAGCCTAATTGATTATCTATCTACGTCTTCTATATACGCTTTTTGAGTAAAATAGTTTCTTTGAACACAATTATCTCAATTCTCGTCTTGTACTTTATGTTGCTAAGTAAGTTTTCGATTTAATATATCTTATCTCGAACGTTCTAGTAGTTCTTTGCAATTGAGATTCGAAATTGATTAATAAGCTCGATTTCTTTTATAAATGTAATTGTCTTCTTTAGATTGTAAGAAACAATAAGTATAGCTTTTAGATTAAGCTTTTCTTAAGTTTTTTATTTTTTATTTTTTATAAATTTTGTCTAAAATCGACGTATTTTTTGCATATAAACAAAATGTGTTCGATTGTTTACAACATTTGCTTACATTAATAGCGTTTTGTTTCGATATTAAATATTCTTTGTCAAAATAGAAAGAAACGAAGTTTTATTTTTCTTGTTCTTATTTGTATTGCGAATGCGATAAGATTTTTGATTAAATTGTTGTAAAGCTTTAATATTGACTTCTTCGAATTTAATTACAAAGTGTATAGTTTTTTGTTAATTTTATCTTTGTTTTATAAAGTAATTTATTGTTGTTAAACTTTCTTTGTTAGCGTTATTTTTCTTGTATTTTTAAGATAATAAGTTAGCTTCGTAGACTTTTTTGTTTAATTTGTGTTATATTTTACTAGTTTGTTTTGTCTATTCTTTTTTTGTCTTTATCTTGTTGCTTGTTTAATAACAACGTTTACTCTTTTGTTGTTTTTAATGTTTATATGCGTCAATACTTAGTGTGACTTAATCTCTATTTTTTTTTTGCAAAGAATATCTATAAATTTAATTATACTTTTGACTAGATGTTGATCTAAGTTATTGTCTAGATTTTTAATTGCTTTAATTGTTGCTTAATTGTTTATACATATAATTACGTAAATCTTGTTTTGTTTAAATATATGTGCTAGTATTAAAATCAAAATAATTTTATATAGTTTTGTCGAATATACGATAAACGTCGTGTTTAATTTTAGATAAATTTTAATTATTTTGTATAACAAAATAATTGTTGCTTTTATCTTTTTATTAATTTCGCTCTTGTCGATATATATAGACTGGTCGCGCTAACCCGGAAATGTCACGTGCAAATGCCAAGACTTGGGTCAAAAAAAATTCGAGGAATCGAATCGCTCAAAGTAGTTTAGTCGATTACTATAAGTAGTTTAGCGCGAAGCGCGCTAAACTAATTTGAGCGATTCGATTTCAAAAAATCGTCGCGACCCAGTCTTGGCGCCAGGTCAGACCAGAGGGGTGATATCATAACCTGGCCCGACGATTAGTCTAGATATATATTATTAGAGTATCTATTTTTTTTAGTAGTTTCTTGTGCGCTTTTTTTGTTATCTTCTTGTTTAAACTAATAATAATAATCGATAAGATTTATTATAACGACGCTGCAAATAATATAATAATCTCTAGATTGTCGATGCTAGTATTTGTTTTTCTTTTTAATCTTTTTGTTAGCTTCTCTAGTTAGCGTGATCGTCGAGTCGAGTTTCAATTCAATCGGGTTAACTCGCCCAATCCTGATCCTAGGGTCAGGCAAATTTCCTAGCTCAACAGGGTGGAACGAGCGAAGAATGCGCGTCGAGTGTTTAACTCGACCCATCCAATCACGTGACGTCACGTGACGCGCTAATCATATGCGATTAGCGTGAACCCTACGCTAGCTCAATCGAGTTAGCGCATAGATAAGATAAGATAAGATAAGATAAGATAAGATAAGATAAGATAAGATAAGATAAGATAAGATAAGATAAGATAAGATAAGATAAGATAAGATAAGATAAGATAAGATA
>JAABUO010000124.1_pt1 | contig 210044 bp, 197 predicted proteins | sample 5559291 | NCBI WGS metagenome assembly JAABUO01 (sample SAMN10711878, study PRJNA513372) | rock metagenome | isolation source: Antarctica rocks | place: Antarctica: Victoria Land, Finger Mt sud
TTTTTAATCGTGTAATAATAAAAAAAAAAAAAAAAAAAAAAAAAAAATCATTGCATATTGCACGGCGTGGATCTTGGAAGCTGCATTGTCAAGGGCGTTGGCCATTCGTCTCTGGACGTACGCCTCTAGTATTTATATCTCAGGCATTTTGCCGCGTACACTTGGTCACAGGGGCTTGCGGCTGGAGCGAGACATTAAAGTAGGATAAATAAAGAGGAAGTACTACGTACTATCAAAGCTGCCATGGACATCGCGTTTGTGACGAACCGCTTTCATTACATATGGTGCTACAGCCTACGAACTTGTTCTTCGACTCAAGTTACGTTACTCAATGGTGTGGGTGCGTGTGTGTGCGCCTGCAGTTTGTAACTCCGTACCATAGTAGTCTGTATTTCAACACACGCATAAGGGTGGGCATACACATTATCGTTGTAGATATAGTCAAACAGCACCTCCCGTGCCGCCGCTTAGAAGGCCTCGTGCTCCACAGATCTACGGATATCATTGGCTCCAAAAGCTTCCAATATTCTACAACACTGTCGACGAACCCAACATATCTCACTAACGTTGTCCGGAAAGGAGTGGAAGAAGTCCTATGATTTGAACTGCAATCCGAGTCCTTCAAGTTAGACACCAGCATAGAAGGACAAGCCCGCGCGAAGTCCCGCTTGTTCACGCCGATTCTTCGAACAATGTCACAGCTCAACGACGATTACCCAACAAGCCCCAACGATGCCACTTTCGCAGCACCGCTCACATACCTTCCCAAAATCAATGCCAACGGTCTTTCTCCTACGGCACCGACAACCTACCACAGCAGTACCTCTCCGCTAGCAAACGGTGTCTCATCATCGCCACTGAACTCAAGATCTTGTACTACGTGCAGGAAGAGAAAGGTTCGATGTGACAAGAGGCATCCCTGCTCGAACTGTAGTAAGGCGGGCGTGGAGTGTATATTCCCAGGTCCAGGCAGAGCCCCTCGACGCAGCAGAAAACCGCCGGACGCAGAGCTTCTTGCAAGACTTCGGAGGCTAGAGGGCGTGGTTCAGAATTTGGGAAAAGGGATTGATGAGGAAGGGGAGGTGATCGAGATCGCGCAGCCGTCAGAGGAACCTACCAAGCCTGCGGTCGACGAAGCTAAATCGAACACTCTGAAGAATTGTGGGCTGTTTCGTTCTGTTCCAGGCCCAGAGAATACGGACCATGGTGGCATGGTTAAGGAGTTCGGACGGCTGGTTGTGGATGAGGGGAGAAGTCGGTACGTGAGCAATAAGTTTTGGAATAGCTTGAGCGAGGAGGTGAGTTGTACATTTAGTGTATGCTATGTCGTTCCACACTGTTATCTGCGGACACTCCTAGGAAATTGGGCAGCAACAGGACCAGTCTTGAGACGAGTCTTATCGGTTTGAAGGATAACAGAAAAATATCTCATGGGCTTTTCTGTAACATTCATAGCTATAACCCCGATCTAAAGCCGAAGAAAACCTGCTGACAAGACTAATGTGGACAGGTTGCCGAAATGCGTGACATCCTTGACGATCCTACTGATGATGAAGATGACTACCCTTCGCCCGCCTCAACCTCCACGGCATCGACGAATACTCAGGGATTCATCTTTAGCTTCAACTCATCAGTTCGTTCACTTCGCGAATGTCACCCCTCGTTGGAACAAATACCTATGTATTGGGAGATCTACAAGGAAAACGTTGATCCCTTAATTAAGATTTTCCACAGGCCTTGTGCTGAGGAGACAATCCTCGAAGCCTCCCAGGATCTGGATCATGTCAGTAAGCCGCTGGAAGTTATGATGTTTGCCATTTATTTTGCGGTGGTGACCTCGTTATCGGCGGAAGAATGCATGACCCTTTTCGCTTTCGAAAAGCAAGCTGGCCTGAAGAAGTATCGATTTGCTTTTGAGCAAGCACTAGCCCGAGCTAGCTTCTTGAGCACCCAAGAACTAGTGGTCCTACAATCGTTTGCCCTTTTCCTGAACTGCGTTCGCCGCTACGATGACAGCCGCTATGTTTGGACCCTCACAGGGCTTCTCATCCGCCTTGCTCAAGCGCTGGGCATTCATCGTGATGGGGCGAAATTTGGTATCTCACCCTTCCAAACAGAAATGCGCAGACGACTGTGGTGGCAGATTTGCACACTCGATGTGCGCGCGGCTGAAGACCACGGTTCAGACCCTTCCATCAGCGAAGAGACATTTGATACTCGCCTTCCTCTGAATATTAACGACGACGATATTGGTTCCAGTTCGAAAGAAACTCCGAAGGAACGCGAGGGTTGGTCGGAAATGACATTTGACCTCATCCGCTTCACAGTGAGCACCACGGTGCGACGTTTCAGCTATACGCCAGTAGCTGGCCCATGTCAGAAGCGAAATGCCGGTCTTACCCTCGAAGATAAGGAGCATCTTATTGAAGAGTTGCATCAGTATCTGGAGAACCACTACTTGAAGTATTGTGATATGAACGTGCCTCTGCATTGGGTCGCTGCGACGGTAGCCAGACTGGTGATGGCGAAAATGTGGCTGATTGTTCACCATCCTCTGAAACGAGAAGATGGCGGTGCAGGCCTGCCGCGGGAAACTCAAGACCGGCTATTCATGACTTCTGTCGAAGTTGTCAAATTCTCTCGTTTGCTGGAAACCGAGAAGAGTACGCTCAAGTGGGGATGGCTTTTCCGAACTTACGTCCAGTGGCATGCGGTAGCATTTATCCTTTCCCAGCTCTGCACTCGCACCAAAGGTCCTGAAGCTGAGCATGGCTGGGAGGTCATTGAGAGCGTCTTTGATGAGTGGAGTGATCTTATGCTGGCCAGTAAGAGAGGGATGCTATGGAAGCCATTGCGAAAACTCAAGGCAAGAGCTCGAGCTGCTAGGGACAAAGAGCTAGAGAAAGAAGCACAATACCCACTAGACGGTTCCCTTGGGCCTATAAACCCGTCGATGAACGCCGCTATGGAGCCCATGGGGATCTCGGATTTATCTATCGATTTCCTCAATATCACACCATCTTCAATACTTGTGGATACCAGCATCCAACAGCCTCTGCCTGGCCCTAACGGATCACAGCCATTCATACCGATGCAGCAAGTGCAATGCACTGATTCTATGAACCAGTGGATTTACGATGATTCGGCTTTTCCACCGGATGTTCTCAACGCGGATGAGTCTCTGAATTGGGCAGGGTGGGATGACATGGTTAAGAACTTTGATATGGAGGTCGAAGATGGCCAGGGAATCGTTAGGGGCCCGGGGCCCAATGGTATGACAAATTGGTGGTAAATGGTTTAGGACGTGACACTATACGCACATATATGGAGCTTACGATGGTAGGAGAGCATGATTTTAGATACCATTGGCGCATGTCCTTTGCATTTATGAGTCTCTCCTCAATCAATCAAGGGAAGGTTGAGATACCTCCCACTTGATATTGTTATATATAAACGGCCGAAACGCAAATATTCTACATAACAAACGTATATAACCTCAGTAATTATGGATAATAATGCTTTGAATCTGGTGCTTTACCGTTACTATTTCATGATAGTCGAGCTTCACTGCACCAGCTGCCGATTATTCAGGCTAGCGCTTCGCGGGCCGCTTCTGCACAATGAACGACCCGGAGCCATTTGGCTTGTACAGTACAACTGTTACTTTGTCAGCTTCGAGCTTCAATTCGCAACTCATTATCTTCTGGCACCTCGCAATGGATCTCGCAAGCATCAAGGAGCAGGTCACAAACCTGTCTCTCTACGACCTTAAAGCCGGCGTACGAAAGGTTCAGAATGGTAAAGCAACACAACAACTCAATTGCCTGTTCCTAAGCTAACTGAGGAACATCTAGCTGTAATGAACTACACCGAGATGGAGGCGAAGGTAGACGGGCTTCAGATGAATCTAGGTACTGGACTGACGAATGCCACAAGGTCCGAGAAGCAACCAACAACGAACCATGGGGGTCATCCTCGACACTCATGCAGGAGATTGCCAATGCTACCCACAGCTAGTATGGAAGACCACTATCAAACTACTGGCATTGGCTCACCCGGCTATGTAGTCAATTACTTAGCGAAATAATGCCCATGATCTACAAGCGGTTTACAGAAAAAGCGGCCGAAGAGTGGAGACAGATTTACAAGGTCCGCAAGTATCTTGCTCAGTTTTATATACCTGAAGATTGCTCACAGGACTTGCAGGGTCTGCAACTTCTAGAATTCCTGATCAAGAATGGTTCTGAGCGTGTCATCGACGATGCACGTTCACACCTGTCACTCATAAAAATGCTTCGCCAATTTCACTTTATTGACCAAAATGGCAAGGATCAGGGTGTCAATGTACGGAACCGATCTAAAGAACTCTCCGAGCTTCTAGGCGATGTTGATCGGATCCGAGCTGAACGTAAGAAAGCGAGAAACAACCGCAACAAGTTTGGAGGTGTGGAGGGCGGAGCTATGAGCGGAGGTCTTTCCAGTGGCAGTCGATACGGAGGCTTTGGTAGCGAAGACCAGGGCAGCTACGGAGCCTACAGTGGTGGAGTGTATGGCGATGGCGGTGGTTACGGAGGGAACACATCCGGCTTCCAGGATTCGAGCAGCAGGAGAGATCGATTTGAAGAGTACGATGAGTTCGACGAAGGTGCAGTAGCTTCTTCGGGACGTCGGAAAGCGGACACCTCTTCGACGGCCGTTAGACGAGAACCAAAGAAAGCAGAACCGCCCAAAAAGAAAGAACCAGAAATCGACATTCTTGGATTTGACGATGACGATATCCCACCCGAAACACCACCAAAACCCTTCACGACCAACGGTAAGAAGGCTGTCTCAAATCCTATGGATGATATACTTGGTGGTGCCTCATTCGGCGGCGCAGACGACGACGATTTTGACGATTTCCAATCCGCAACTCCCACCACACAATCCTCCGCCCCCTCGAAACCCTCAATCTCAAACCTACCGCCCCCACTATCAGCCACATCTCTAGCACAAAGCGCCCAATATGCCGCCCCCAAACCCGTTCCTGCGTCCCAGGGCGCCAATTTCAATGATCTTGTCGGCTTCAATTCCATTTCCCCAGCCCCAAGCATGAGCAGCACGAAATCTGCTCCACTGCCAGCAAGCGCCTTATCCCTCCCGCCTCCGATGACACAACCACAGCCTCAAGCCGCAAGACCAACGAACTATCAACCGGCCCAGCCAAATTACTTCACCTCCGTCCCTATTGCGCCCACACCCGCGTCCCAGCCCTCCTCCATGGGCATGGGTGGACAATCGAAACCTTCTCTACCGTCCAGCACTTCCTTTGGTGGCGGCAAACCCGCTGCAGCGAAGCCGGCAAATGGACAAGATGTGTTCGGGAGCTTGTGGTCACAAGCCAGCGCCGGAGCCGGGATTAAGAAGACGAATACGCCAGGCCAGCATGGCCCGAATTTGGCAAGCATGGCGAAGGAGAAAGCTAGTGCAGGGATTTGGGGAGCTGCTGCGGGTAGTACAAGTCAGGCTCAGCGGCCGGCTCAGGCAACCGGGCAGAATGGTGGGTTGGATGATTTGTTGGGATGAAATGGTAAAATTGGGGATGGATATACGAGCGTGGTGCGCTTTCCTTCGAAAGTCCACGCAGAATAAGCGGGTTAATTTTAGAATGATACATGGGGCTGGATGCATGCTTGATGTATTGCACTGGCAAATGGAATTTGCAAAGGACTTCTTAAAAGATATAGGGGATCCATGGATCCGTGGGCTAGCTACCTAAGAGTTGCTTATAGCAATTTTGTGGTGCAGATAGCGCTTTCACGAATGATAAATAGGGGTTGTACGGGAATGGAAATATTAACAAGAGTCCGGTCTGTCTAAATTCCGGTCTTGAAACACTGGTCATCTCTGAAGGTGGAAGAAGATAGGCATGTATGCTTTGAATAATTTCTGCAGACCTTACACGCATTTTGTTCGTTCTAGATATTTAAAAACGCTTACTGTGATGCGCTTGGCCCTCGGGTATGGTAGATGTTGATTAATCAGTGATGTTCCGAAAAAGAAAAGAATGCTGCGATTAGAAGACGGGACATCGCTGTCGACTGCCATTAATCTTTGCCCGAATTTTTCGTCGCATGAGGCTCTCTTTGGAGGCGTTGGTGAAGAGCGAGAAGCGTTTTCAATGAAGTAGCAGCAGGAGCTCCGACGCTCTCAAGCTCTAGGATAAGGGCGGGCTGACTGGTAGAAGAGAGCTCCGTAATAACGTATTTGGCTGTCCTTGATATTCTTTCAAGGCAGACAGGTTGTGATTTATACATGAATCGGTTTTGGAAGGCTGGGGGGGGTGGGGGAAGGGCTGGAAAGCAATCCGGTCATTTCAGAGGTGTGAGTCGTTTCGTTTTCTCAAGCTTGTTCTACTAATATTTTCCAACGGTTGGAGCAAGCATGGTTAAAGATTATCGACAGTGTATCTTTTCTATAATTGGACGACTGCTATACTCTTGACTATAGCATAAGTAACATTGTTCATGTGACCCTGTCTGCCGTTGTCAGTATGGGGTGGTTCGATGGTGGAGGAACCATGATAGATGGGTAGAAAGGAATGTGTGTAAAGAGGTAGTAAAGGAAGGGTATGAGATATAGGAGCGTATAGCTAGTTGATGTCTGCGGGTTGAAGACAGTATCTGATATGCATGATGATAGCTATATCTTTGGTAGTGGAGAAGAAGGTTTTGAGATATGCTGGATGGGGAACAGGGGGGGTTTTAGATGTATTTGAGCGTCTGTTGGGTTATTTTCGCTAATGTCCGTGATTAGCGTAGTATCGAAATATACTGGTCCACAAGTTTTGTTCCTTCCCGTTAATTCAGCGTGAGAGAGCAGAAGTCTAGACTTGATATCCCTCAAAGACCGCTTTATGCCGCTAGGTATATATGCTGTATGCGATATATTAGAATCTCTTTCAACGATTAGGTACCCTCTCGAGAAGCCGGATGCCGGAGTTGTTGACAGCCATGCGGTGGTTGTAGAGACCATATTTAGCAACGAGGCCCAGAACGTTTCCAACTTTGATTCCCTTGGTCATGATGAATCCTTCTCCAGCTTCTCCAACTCCGCCACGACGCCCTCGAACTTCGCCCATCCACCGTCGGGCAGGCCACCTTTCATTGGCAGCCTGGTGCCATTTTGATCCCCCATGCCTAATACGCGGCTAACACCTTCTTTGATACCCACGACGCCGCATCCTACTACTAGTTCTTCGCCTCTGCATACAATTTCCTGTATTCTTCTGGCAGATTCATAGTCTCCTTTTTTTGCAGCTTCATACAACCTCACAACTACCCTAGGAAATATATTTGCCAAACCATCAATCGTGCCTGCACAGCCAACCGCGAGGGCAGGGAGAAGTTGTTGGCCCAGGCCCGTAAAAACCGCGAAATGCTTATGGTAGATGGAAGGGGATGAGGCAATCTGAGCGTGTGAAGAGATATCGTTGTGTGAGAGTTTGCAGCCGACGATGTTGCGGTGGGAGGAAAGCGTAGCAAAGGTTGAGGGGCAGATAGATATATTGTTGGAGACGGCGGGGTAGTGGTAGCTTGTTGTACGTTGAGTTTTGGTAATCCAACAGACTGTCTTCGGGATCGGAAAGAAATTATCTTACATCATGATAGGTATGGGAGAGCGGTCAGCGATTGCTGTATACCAGGCTATGAGGCCTTCTTGTGTGACAGCTGGGGCAAAATAGCCTGGCGCGAGGACAAGGCCCCATTGGCAACCACAGTCCTTCGCATCGCGAAGTTGTGTGAGGGTGTCTTCGATGCTTTGGGTGGCTGTTCCGGCGATGAGAGGGTAATCATGATAGCCAGCTTTCTCGAGTTCTTGGCGAATATGTTTGAGAAGGGTGATCCGTTCGGCATTGTCAATTGCGACTGCTTCGCCGGTTGAACCGAGGACTACCAGACCGCGGAGACCGCATTTTGCGAGGTGGATGGAGTGTTTTGCTTGAGTTTCGAGATCGAGAGGTGGGACATTAGCGGAGTAATTGGACGCTGATTTGGGAACGAAGAATGTAACAACGGGGGCGTATACGCCCGAGGGTGGAGGATTTGCCATTGTATATGCCTGGTAGAAAGGGAAGGTGAACGTGAAACTATGAGGGCGTTGTATCCTTTGCATCGTCCTCTATGTAAATGCCATCAGACCTTTAGTGGGGAGATGGACCCTGGAGATGATCAACAGATGCACCGAGATGCCGACCATGACGTGCGTTTCCACTTCTCGCTTTCGGGCAGCCGCCGTAGCTCAGAGCGAGGAAGAAGATACCGCGGAATATGCTAATTAGAAGACTTCCGTAAGAAGTTGCTTCGTTGTTCAAGTTAAGAGGCTCTTTCCATCGTAGTAGGCGGCCAATGAGGCAGATAATTGTGTACCGAGCTGATTAACAAAGCCTGGAAAGGCGCTGCTCATGACTGTAGAAGTGCGGTCGACAGCAGGCTCTATACGGTGCCGACTTTCCCTGTGTCTTTTTTTGAAAAAGCTATAGGTAGCCTAACTGCCCTTGGCAGAGTCACGTAAGGGTCATTGCTAACTCAGTTCTGTGCTGTATCTTGTGTCGAAACACTGACTTTGTAGTTCAGACCTGAGCATGGCTTATGAAGGCCTCGTTGACTCTCACATCCATCTGTATCCGTCATCGGAGATCGGAACACTGGCATGGTGCAAAGATGGGCACCCTTTGAATGGACAGTATTCAGTTGACGAATACCTCTCAGCACTTGAACATGCACCTAAATTTCGTGGTTTCGTTTTCATCGAGACTGACAGAAAGAGCCACTTGAACTCCGACGAGGGATGGGAGCAACCTCTCCGTGAATTAGACTGGATCTCGCGCGTGGCTGCGGGAATACCAAGGTTAGGAGAAGGTCATAACCCGGAACATGCACAGCATTGCCTTGCAATTGTTTTATGGGCTCCGATACCACTCGGTTCGGAAGCTTTGTGTAGATATGCTGAAAAGGTAAAGACGCGAGCTGGTTCTTATAAGGACCTTGTCAAGGGCTTCCGGTATCTCGTCCAGGATAAGCCCAAGGGAACTATGACGCAGCCTAATTTCATTGACTCTCTTCGGTGGCTTGGAGAACACGGTTATACCTTTGATTTGGGCGTCGACCAGAGAAGCGGTGGCGACTGGCAGCTTGATGAGGCAGTGGAAATGATTCGTAAAGCACATGAGGGGGTACTAGAGGAGAAGAAGGTCACCGTGATCATTAGTAGAAGATAATCCTCTCTGACCTTGAGTGGGAAGCAATTAATGTTCATCTAGATCACATGTGCAAGCCGAACTTGAGATGTTCAGGCGAATCTGACCAACCGATGGGTAGCCCGACCTTCGATCCAAGTTTCCGTACTTGGGAAACGCGAATACGTGAACTCGCTCTATTTTCGAAGACATATATGAAAATCTCTGGTGGCTTCTCTGAAATACGACCACTTTCCCCTCAGCAAGAACAAATAGACTTCTGGACAAGAGCGGATTTAATGAGACAAACTTACAGCTGGATGATGGACTGGCTGGACAGAGTGCTTTCAGATTTCGGAGCAAGTCGCATTATGTTCGGGAGTGATTGGCCCGTGTGCAATATGGGAGGCGGTGGGAACAGCGTTGCGTGGATGAACGTAAGTTTGTTTTCGAACCTAGTTGCTCCTATTCCGAACCCACAGACGGTTTCCTTTCAACAAGGAATTGCTAACTTCGAGATTATCGTAGTGGTGGTGGATAGTAAAGCAATTTGCCGACATAAGACTCGAAGGCAGAGATCGAGATAGTCTTTTTGGAGACAACGCTGCAAGAGCTTACAACATCTGCGCATTGAGCGAGACGGATCCCAGTGCCGTGCTCAAACGGAAGAACTTCGCTTAGGAGACGTAAATAGAAATTTCGAAGGCTAGAAATAAGAACCATTCAATCCTTTTAAGCACTTTGCGATGTGAGTGCTCGAATTCTGCCAGGCGCTTGAAGACGGAGGAATTGCAACGACGGAAAGCCCCTACGGTGTTTGTGATGGGTTCCAAGACTCTAGGTGCTCTTAGAGCACAACTTGTCTTTTCGTCTTAAAGGAAGTATCTTATTGGAAGCTGCCTTATACAGCCATTGAACAAGCATGATGTGACTCTTCCACCTAGGAACGGGCCACAGTGATATCCAGGCCGACATCAGAAATCGGAAATCACTGTAAATTTACGAATAGGCCTCCGTCAACGAGCAGCTGTGCTCCGGTCTACTACTATTAGCAGGCTGATTATCAGATCAATCTTGAGCCTCACTAACCACATATCTGCTTAGATCTCCTGCCAGAAACACTGCCGGACCTACCATATCCTCCGGCACGCCTGTTCTTCCCAGGGGGATCCTTCCCTCCATGTACTTTCTCTTTTCCTTGTTGTTCAAGTCTTCGTCGTTAAGCTGCGTTTTGATTGTGCCCGGCAGCAATGCATTGCATCTTATGCCATGTTTCCCCAGAGCGACCGCGCAGCTCTGCATGAGACTCAATATTCCAGCTTTGGTAGGCGTGTAGTGAGTCTGCAAGCCTCCACCCACAAGAGCGGAGATGGAAGAGACACCGATAATGGAGCCGCCAGGCGGACTTTGCGCTGCCATTTGGCGCGCGGCAGCTTGAACAGCGTAGAAGGAGCCATCAAGATTGGTCCGGACGGTGCGGGAGTACAAATCCGGTTCTATTCTATCGTCTGTCAGCACTAACCCGCGAAGCTGGGAAGATCAGCAACGGATACAGTGCACTTACTCTAAGAACTCAGCAAATTGACATATGCCAGCATTGCTGACGAATATGTCCAGTCTACCCCATTCTTCCACAGCTCGATCGACCAAAGCTTTTCCTGACCCTGGCTTCGATATATCTCCAGCGACGTTTACGAAGCAGGACCTATAAGGCTCAAGCTGGTTCTCCATCTCTCTGAGTAACTCTGCCTCTCCAGTCCCACCGAGATAGTTTATCGCTACTTTGCAGCCATGCTCAATGAATCCTATGGCAATGGCCCGGCCAATGCCTGTTAGTCCGCCGGTGATAGCTGCAACTTTCCCATTCAGGAGGCCATGTGAAGAAGTCATTCTTTCCTTGAATAGATCAGCAACCTTTGATCGTGTGAGATATTTAATTCAAGAGCCAACAAAGGCCTATGCGTACTTAGGACAGCCATCTTCTCTACCGTCACCGGAGCGTGACGTGAGAAGCAACAAAAAGCTTCGGTCCCTCGGTCTTCGATAAGCCGAAACAGCATGCTTAGTGCCGCGACCGACATCATACATGGTCAAGTCTTTATTCAGGTTTGAAATTCTATATAGGTATATAACGCTATACCCCAACTGCCCTATAAAATTACTCTAACTTTGTGGAGAATTCTACAAGTTCGCTTCTGGATCCAAGGATGCACATTCTTCTTAACGCTCAATCCAACATTTCCTGATTACAGTGTCAATTACACCCAGTTGAAGAGAATCAGAGAACCATCATACCCCTAATTTCCCGTGGTGAGCCAATGATGCTACCTCCGACCTTGACTCCCTTCGCAATCAAGGCAAAAGCACTAAACGCTGGCATTTTGTCCTCTGGAGCTCCCACTTGGATGAATGTCCCGTTACTTCGTAGGAGCGTAAGTTAGCTATCTAGATGCATCTTGGAGTCGGAGACAGTGCTGACAATCAGATCGAGCGACCGGGCATGATGCTGGGCCTAATCTTTGTCCTCATTAATGGCGATGAAATCATCCGCTCCCATCTTTAGAGATTAGCAAGTATTCGAGACTGAATGAAATACTATGTCGCAAACCTGCATAGCATCGGCCTTTTTACCCCCTGTGCGGCTGATAGCCACAACCTTGTCGCAGCCCAGAGCCTTTCATAGTGTTAGCATTGCTAAGAGTTTGTGTTGGAAATAGTTATCGTACCTTGGCGTACAAAAGACCGAAGTGTCCTAGTCCTCCAATTCCTACAATACCAACCTTTTTGCCAGGTCCAGCGCCATTTTTCTTCAGAGGAGAGTAAGTTGTGATACCACCACACAGCATAGTCGCAGCCTCTTTCGAAGAAATCTGGTCTGGGATCTTGAACACGAGATGCGTAGGCCCTCTCCAGTAATCTGAGTAGCCACCATAAGAAACGCTTCCATCTGGGTATTTGGAGCTGTACGTTCCAACCATGTTGGCACGGTGGCTCTCAAGACCACTTTGACAGTCCTCGCAATCGGGCTTCAGGCATGACGAAGATTGAGCTCCCACGCCAGCGCGGTCTCTGACCCTTAGTAAAATCAGCTAGGGTCCCCAACAGGGAAAAGATCGAACCTACTTGAGGCCGCCTTCGGCCTTGCTTCCCACTCTGACCACAGTCCCTACAATCTCATACCTATTTCGAGTCAGCAAACGTCGTATAGTCGAGGCATTGACTGACGTACCCAACGCAGCAAGGGTAATTTGAGGGCATTGATCCACTACGGAGTGTGTATATGTCTGGAACATGTCAATCAGAGGGAGCCGTTCAAATGCCGCAACCAGATCCGTCCGAGTTACCTACCGGAGCTACAGATGCCGCAATGGGTCACCCTAATGTCAACATCGGTTTCCTGTCATGTTTTGGGCTCATATGATTGCCATTTCATGTTTCCCTCAACGGCACTGGGGTCAAGGCCAGTCCAGCCCTGGAACTTGTAGTCGGTACCCTGGCTTCCCATTTCGACGATTGTTTATATGAAATATAAGAAAATATATATTGCTATGTGCAACTGATGTGCGTATGTATGGTCTCCAGGGAGTAGACTATATGTATTTGCTGAACAGAAAAAATTATTCATGTCTCTTACGCAATACCGTACTCCCGACTTACCCAGACGGCCCATACTACTATCAATTAGTGTACTACCATATCGAAAACCCTAAAGGGGCTAAAGGGCAGCATGAGGTCATCAGAGCACTAAATTAGCCGGACTCCCAATCCAAAAAGTATCGTCAGACATCAGAGGCTCTTGTATGACAGTGTCGTTCTTTCCATTAGATTCTCCAAACGTGGAACTAGACGGAAAAAAAGCAAACTTTGTGGGTCGAAGTGAGGAAAGTCTTCGTCGCATATGCTTGGATATGTATTCAGGGTCCTTCTCGGTTATCCTCCATCTCAACCTCAAACGAATCGGCCTTCATTTGTGAGCTGACTTACTATACTGATGCATCTGAAAGCTTCCCAATCCACAAGGTCTAGAAGAACAAGCAGGACTCCATAGTCGACCCCCCATGATCACTTCAGCAAGCCTATTCTCAAAATCGCTCATGTACGTTGGTTTCTCACTGGTTCGATTTATCAGATATGTGTGTCTGCTGTATTCCAGTGCTACAACCCTTGGAGGTTCATGGAAAATCTGCGCTGTTGTTTGTTGAGCCAAAGGACCTAGGTGCGGTGGGGGTACCGTCCGTTCCGTTGTGCACGTAGGTACCCTTCGCGGCCGTTCTTAGGATAGTATTCTCTAGGTAAGTGCTGAACATAGGGAAGCCGCATGGGCAGTGTTCTTAATCTCGATCTGCAACATTCGAGCAGAGCGGCGATTGTCACTGTTAGTCGACTTTGCCAGTGCGTTCCTGCATCAAAAAAAACGAGACGTCTTCAAAGGTATGCGAATAGCAAAAATGAGACGAATACACGATCTGCATTCGCGTGCAATGCACGGATTAAATCCTGCTTATTGGTCCGTATTACCAACAGCTGAGGTAGAAAACATAGCTTCAGCTAGACTTGTTGTTTCTCGAAAGAATAGGATTTTCGTCCAGCTTTGAGGTTCCCAGGTCCCTTGAGATAGACATAAAGTAGCACTTGAATCGCGTGACCGCTTTCCAACCATTTTCGACAACATTAGCAACAGAGGATGAAAGCTTCATCATTAGCCAACTCGTACTGCCAAATCGTGATCACTTTCACATTGGATAGAGCAAAGAGTAACAGAGCCGGTGTGTGGCATTCTCAGCAAAGTACCCTCCAATTCCATGACCGCTGCTCACATACGTATCTTGTAGGACCAAGATCATAGTGTCGCATGATAAAACAAAGACGGCGGAGAGTGGGTCATGTTACTGCAGGGCATGTGGAGCCATTCCATCGGTCGCCGTCTGACCACGCTGCGACCAACAAGCTGGCTATCTCTCTGTCAATTGAGAAGCTGTAAATGTGGTTATTTCAGCACGACGATTGGCGTTTGTGATCTATGGTTTTTACTGTAATAGATCTAATGATAGATGTAGCCGTATAAGCCAGTGCTAGGACTATCATAATCTCCTTGAAATAGCAGTGGGCTTTGAACGATGGACCATCCGATGGTAGTTTTATCTATCGAAGGAGGCACGGGAGGACGAGAGTTAAGGGATCGCTGCTATGACGTTGGAGGAGCCTCAGGGTTTACCCTAGCGCGTACCTTGTTTGTGTACCTTAATCCTGAAACATCAAATGCTCAATGACTGGGTTACCTAGGTAGTGTCCGATACCACTGTCGGGGGCGAGCAATTCACTCACCGCTTTTCAAATTGTCCATGCTCCATTTGGTTGATTTGAGGATACAGTGCAGGTCACATAGCTTAGTGTGAATCCATGTGGACCCCGAACTCCAACCTGGAGCGTGGAGAATTGCGGCCAAGCCCCAGACTGAGCACTCACGACTGTTATGTCTACATCTTCCACGCAGTCGAGAATTATCAATAGGCGTATCGATAGCCTACAAAATCATCGGGCCCACTCTCGCAACGATTCCCGCTCCCAGAAGCGGATCATCACCCATAACGATGCCTACCTATACGCCCTTCGAGTGGCCTACCTTGCCTATCTACTCCAGCCTAGAGCACGAAGGACCCAACATATTCCGGCGCCCCCAGCTCAGATACAACGATCGTCCACCTCCGTCAACGATCTGCTCAAGGATTTCAGCATCCTGAGAGATTCCAAGAGCACAAGGTTCCCCCATGGCTTCATGTCGGAACTCGAAAAGCGCTTGACCACTGTTTTGATGGGGAAGGAGAAAAAGCCTGAATACAATGATCCTTCAATTAAGCGTACCTTTGCTGCCTTCTTCAACGCATTTACCGAGCAGAGCTTCAAGAAAAGAATGGAGAAGGATCGGCGAGTTGAGGACTTAGTCCTTATCTTTTTCTCTAATGCAACCAAAGAGCTACAAAAGGGGAAACCGCCGAGCGATGATTCCTGGAAACTCATGGTAGACCGTCATCTCGCCCTGTTCATTCGGTTGATTAGTATGGTCCTCAAGGACCACGACTGGGTTAGAGATCGGCCAGAGTTGACAAGTCGTCTCGCGACCTTGGAGAGCAAGCTATTGGCCCATGACCAAGATTTAGCCGCTACAACGTCCCGCAATGGAGGTGCTGGAGGCTCAACTATCGAGGTCATAGTCCCTCTGAGCTACGAAGTCAAAGATATGCCACTAGCCCTGACTGTTGGACGAATATTTGGCCTTAGGAATACCCAAGTCCAGTCAGACATCAATAAATACAAGAATGTTTGGACTGAAAAAGCTGCATTACAGGACCTGAAGACTTATCAAATGTACCTAAACCTGAATTCGCGAAAGACCTTACGAAGTAATGATTTTGACGTGGAAGAAGGCTACGAGGCTTGGAAAAAGGCAGAAGTCCAGGACTTGTCCCAAATGATGCTGACAATAATGCAGTCAAACCCAGAGTTGGCCAAAAACACATCCTCTACTACCTTGCCACAGTTCAATCACCAGGTCAGCAATTCGGAAAACTCTGATCTAGGATATCCAGACACTTCGAGGCAGTCAGATGGCTCTGAAACTTCATCATATGTCATAGACCAACCAGTGGATATGAGTTCCTTCAGTTCTGGTAGTCAAAGCCCGGAACCCACCAATGATGACGACAACATCTTCGAGTTCATCCCTTCCGACACAAGGGCTTATTACCGCTTCATACTCTCACAGGCGTTAAGTCACGATCTAAATGATAATAGTCTACTGCCATCAGAGGGTACAGCCGATACCGCCCCGGTTAAGCTTTTTTCGAAGCAGTCTACTGAGCTACTTCACGAGATCTGCCTTCGCTGGCGGATAACCATGGTTACCAGAATCATCCTCTTCCTTGATGTCGTCCGTGAGAAGTTCATGGATCAAGAGATCACTCTTGATACTCTGGATGCTGCTTTCAATTTCATCAAGGAACCACTTCCAGAGAATCGAAAGAGCACCAATTTTATAACTACGTTACTTTATGACCGCAGTAAATGGACTTTAGCAGACATCGCCTTGAACCAGCAAATTCTCTCAGCTCTCCATGATGCCTTGATGCGAGACCTATACAGTATTTTACAGTATTGCTACGATCAAAAGCCGCCGAATCCAGGTCCTATCCTTTACGTTCTCGAACACCACGTCCATGATGATCCAGGCTTCTCCAAGAGCCCTGAAGATCTTCAGGTGTCTACTGCTCAGATATATGAAGGGTTGCAGCAGAAAGCCCACGAGATGTACCGAGGTTTTCTCGAGAAGCATGTACCACAGGATCAACAGACATGGGAAGTCTACCACGTAATTGAGTTGGGCAAGGCGGTTGTCGCTTTAGCTCAACGAATTCAAAAACGATACAAGAAGAATCTTGAGGTTATGGGGTAAAGTTTGATCCTTAGGCGCTTGTGTCTTCCAGCTAACGGTTTTGTTGTAGCGTGAATCCGCTAAGAGCGTTAGTGGAGACTATCCTCCCTCTCTACGCGGAAGATGCTCGAGACATAGTAGCTCAAATACTTCAACTGGCAAAGGAAAGGGGTGACGAAGTGCCTGTTGAGGATGGCTTCCAATTGTACGGTGAATTAGTAGAAATTCGACGGATCCATAGCGAAGTCCTTCCGAAGTAGGTCAATAAACATTGCAACCACAGGAACATATGATGTTAACCAACCACAAACAGTGTTGCGTTTGCGTTTCACATCGAGGGCCTTCTTGCAGACTTCGTCTGGCGCTGGATTCGCATGACGGAATTGACGATTACGGAATGGGTAGATCAAGCTATTAAGCAAGATCAGTTTCGCGTGCGGACGGAGAACAGCAGCCAAATTCCCAACGAGGATCAGAGACACAGCGTCTCCATCATCGATATATTTAGTTCTTTCAATCAGACCATTGACAGAGTCGTACAGTTGAACTGGGATGATGATCTTCAGTACGCGAAATTCATGACTTCGCTCGCCAAAGTCGTTGGCATTGGCATTTCTCGTTACTGCGAGATTGTAGAACAGAAATTTACGAAGGAGATGGACAGACTGATACCAGAACAAGAAGCCGTGATGAACCAAACGAAGCAGGAAAAGTGGCTCCAACTGGCGAAGGATACCTGGAACAACAAGGATAAAATTGAACCTTTCCAGTTCTTCCCTGAGGTCTTTATCCCATCCCGCACTAAGAAATAATATGCTCATATTTCATCTAGTCTTTTGTAAAGTTGAACAACATTGATTTTGCCGCCCACCAGCTTGATAAGTTGGAGCACGAGGTCAATGTTGACGCCTGCGCCGCTGTCATTCAAAGTCATGCTCCACCAATAACCCAAAGGCAAAGGCAGGTGACTAACTACGTTTTCACAATCAAGATAGTGGAAGCAGAAGATCTAAAGGCCTGCGATATGAATGGATTTAGTGATCCGTACGTTGTTCTTGGCGATGAGTACCAAAAACGTCTAGCGAAGACCAGAATTATTTATCGCAATCTCAACCCCCGATGGGATGAGACGGTTGACATCACTACGCAAGGACCTTTGAACATCATTGCCACTGTATGGGATTGGGATGCTTTGGGAGATCACGACTGCGTTGGCAGGGCTTCTCTTAAGCTGGATCCTTCGCATTTCAACGACTTCCTTCCCCGGGAGTATTGGCTAGATCTTGATACTCAGGGCCGAATCCTACTGCGTGTAAGTATGGAGGGCGAGCGGGATGATATTCAATTCTACTTCGGTAAGGCGTTCCGAACGCTTAAAAGGACAGAGAGAGATATGACAAGAAAAATTACGGATAAGGTCAGCTAATTCACCTGTACTTCAGTCATGCAAGCTAACCTCGAAAAGCTTTCGGCGTATATCAATCACTGTCTTTCCCGGCGCGCTTTACGAAGCTTGCTATCGAAGGGAATATCTATGTCTTCGGTATCCAGCTACTTCAATAGGAACCGACCGTCACCAGCAACGCAGGCACTTACGGAAGCCGAGATTACAAACGCACTTAAGCCTCTTTTTGCGTACTTTGATGATAACTTCGCTATCATGAACAAAACCCTAACCAGTGCCGCCATGATTATGGTCATGACTAGACTTTGGAAAGAGGTGCTAGTCACCTTGGAAGTGCTATTAGTTCCCCCGCTCTCCGACAAACCTTCGCAGCAACGTCAGCTGAACCAGCAAGAAGTCGATATTGTCTTTAAATGGCTTCAGTACCTGTTCGAGTTCTTCCATGCGATAGACGAAGAGACCGGAGAGGCTAATGGCGTCCCTCTTGAGGTTCTCAAGTCGCCCAAATACTTCGACATTACTAACCTTAATTTTTTTTATTTTGAATCCACCGAAGCTTTGATACGTACCTCGGAGCGTATGGCCTCCGCTACTGCTGCCCGACAGCAGTCGCATAAGCACAGACTTTCTGCGCCTGCGAATTTATCATCTCCTGCCTTTGCTGGTGCAGCAGGCTTGCTAGCCATGCAATCGACCCGGCGATCGAAAAGTATCATGCTGTCCCGAAACCTGGGTACAATGAAAAAGGCCAAAGAAGAAAAATGGAAGGAAGCACAGGCCGATCCGAATGATGACATGATCTTGCGGATACTCAGGATGCGACCCGAAGCGGAGAGATACCTGAAAGATCGAAGCAGGCAGAAAGAGAGACTGACAGCGGCCGCAGCGGCCGAGATGATAGTAAGACAGAGCCTTCTGGCGGGTGGTGGGAGGATGACGGGGAATCTTCCCAGGCGTTGATCTTCTGTGGCCTTACGAATACGTCTTTTAGCGATTTATGCCCCGATGGAGACCACGGCGTCGATGGCGTTCTTTGACAGTCGCACACTGCGGGTGCGCTTTATGGCGTTTTGCTTGTGCACGCAGCACAGGCCTGATTAGCATAGCATCGGTGTATGGAGTCTATTTGAGTAGCATGGTATATCATCATTTCGGCTTTCGACTTCCCACTGGGTTGGATGTTCATGTAATATATATATACAAAGGTGCGCCGGTTGCCTCTCCAAGACCGTTAAGCTTCCGATTCTTTGTTTCTTCAGACGTCTGTTTCCTCCAAGTTCTTCGGTGCCTACACATCAGTTAGCTTTCAATAACCCTGCAATAGCACAGGCCCAGCCCTTACCCACACAGCCCCCTCCCCTCCTAACTCCCTATCTAAGCCCCCAGGAAACGTCCTCGGCACACTCGGCCTATCCGGGTAGTACATCCTCACGACCCCACAAAGTCCCAGCGTTGTTGCAATGAAACACCCCATCAAAAAGAACGCTTTCTGTGGCGTGAAATGTGTGTACTCGTATGGACTGAAGATACCGAGAATATCATTGTCCTCGTGGACTGGCTCACCGAAGTTGCGGCGCTCTTGTTTATCCCACCAATCACCATAAGGGTCACGAAATTGACGCTTTATTCGGGGAGGATTGATGTAGCCGCCGTTCTGGATTATCGGTGGTTAGCAGAAAGATTCCCCCAGAATGCTTGGTGATGACAGGAGAGGACAGACCATGTCGGGATCATCCACATCGGCTTGCGTAAGGCATCTTACTTGCATACGGGAGGAGACTGGTTTGTGGAGGAGGTGAGATAACGGCCGCGCCGTTGCGAGGCGTCGGGATAGCATCTACTGCAGTTCAGTTCTATAGGTTCCAATGGATTGGAACAAAAGAATTCCTACGGTGTCATGCGACAAAGCTGCTGGTCTCAACGTCGGTGGTAGCTTACTTGAGTTCAACGATTGATGAATGATGTCGATTCACTAAACCAGGCTGGGCGTGATAACATGTACATGGGATATGCGTATAACGGCACTTAGCGTGCTTATGGCACCCCGTCCGGCAATATCCTTCTCGAAAAATCAAACCCATCAGGCACACTTTAATCCATCTTTGACCGCGATTTCCTTACGCTACAGACTTGATGACATGCTCAAACTTCATCACCGTCCTGGGCTCGAATTAAACTTTCGATTGATGCCAGAATTAATTGGTTTGAGTGAAATTTCGCTGGGATCTTTGGGGGTCCTCGAGTAAGGGATTGCTGTTCTCGTCATTCCGTGCTGAAATGCAAAACGGCACGCTTGACAACGGTGAACATCAAAACAACGATCAGCTTGATCAAACCAACGCAACACCCACGGATAGCCAAGCTCAAGCTGCATTCCTAAATCCTCTTGCTACTTCAAATATCATCGAGAACAAAGACTCCGAAAGTGAAGATAATAATAATGATGGACCTCCTGCAAAGAAGCGGAAGCTTACAGATTCTGCCACACCACAACCCTCGACAACAATCAGACCTGTCTCGCCTCCTTGGAAAAGAATTGCGGTGGATGGCCCTACATCATTTGTCGAGGGAGGCCGAAGGAAATCATCCCGGACAAACTTCCTCCCTCTCGGTTTACAACCTCAAGCCGATAAACGTCAGACGCGTGGCGCCATCCAGAAAACGCAGGTCATTGGTAGTAAACATGGTGGCGCATCTATCTCTAAATCATCAACCTTAACACCCTCAACAGGTCAGTGTCAGGTCAATGGCAAGCGGGCACAATTTTCTGGCAAATCGCCGGCCAACACTTCCACCAAGTCACCGGCCAAAACTGGCCAACACAACGGTACCTCTATTAGACAGGCTGTTACTACTTCTGCAGCAATTCCCCTCAAACGTTCGCATAAAAAAAGGATACCCCCAAAATCCCCTCCAAAATCACCCACTCAGTCGCCGCAAAACACAAGCACCTATCAGACTCGTAGATCTGGACGCACCTCGGCAGGCACCACCACGAGAAACAAGACCCAGGGAATGACAACAAATGGGTGGCACGAGAGCGATGAAGATCAAGCGGCGGAAGAGGACGATAGTGTGGAAGAGGAGATCGTGATAACAGGCCCAAATTATAAGCCCCAGAGACTAAGCCTCAAAGTTCGCATGCCCACTGTCACAATTCAGCATCCGGAACATGTTCTTCTCGCTCGACGTTTCCCTTCTTTCAAAGACTGGGTGGACCAGGAGGGGTCTAGAGCTGCGGAGAGTACTGGACAGATGACGGACGAGGAGGCCTTAAAAGAAGCTCGTTTACGACAGCGAATCCTCCAGGCTGCGCAGACCGGAGGTGTCCTTAGCGAAGGCAGATGTTCACTTTATGTACCGGATCCTCAAGACGAGCCCCCTCAGCAGTACGCCCATCGAGATCACTTACTCGCACATGCTATTTACTTCCACAAATTGATGGTGCAAGAACAAGACAAGCACAGAAGAAACGCGAAGAGGATTGCTTTAGCTGCAGCGGCTGAGTGGCTGAGGAAACAACCAAAAACCCAAAAGCAGATGTTGGAAGATTTAGAGAAGCTCTACTTTGAGCGGTACAAGCAAGTGCGAGCAGATATTTTACAGAAGTGGGGGATCGTTACGGCCGAGGTGGAGAAAAGACGACTTGAGAGATGGAAAGAGGAGCAACATCTTCTAGGTAGAAAGGCCTTGAATGAACTGTTGGAGCAGTCGACTCAATTGCTGGACAAAAGAAGGCGGGCCCCTTCTGTGGACATCCACAGTGATGACGAGGTTGATAGTGACGAGGAAGGAGAGCGAAGCAGGGGTTCCCAGATATCTGATTCTGAATACGAAAGTGGGGACGAGGAAAACATGTCCACAAGCCAATCGGAGAGTGACGGTCAAGCAGTCAACGATGATGAAGGACTAACTGATGAAGAGCTTCGTCGAAAGTATGCCGCAATCCAACAGGAAGGCCTTGAACGGTCTTCAAAGCCAGATAAGGAGAGCTTGGAAGAGATGGGTGTGAAAGCTGGCGATATCAAATTAGACTGCAGGAACGCTGATACAAGTCCCGCGGCCGAGTTTCAGGACGTGATGGAAGTCGAAAACTCCGAACAAGCTAGGGCTTCCGTGGTGGTAGAGGAAGTTGACGACGTTATGATGGATAATAGTGACGAGAGTACTGACATGGATGATGACTCCGATGATGGTGACGAGCAATCGAGTGAGAATGGTGACGAGGAGAGCGATGCAGCATCAGAAGACCCAGGCTTACTCGGTTTCTTCCCTAAGATAGACTACCTTGCTGACGCGGCTAATGCGACGAGGAATAATGATGGTAGACCGGAAATCGTTGATGAAAAGGGCGATGTGTCCGAAGACGAAGTTGAAGAAGTCTCATTGATCCCAGACGCCACTCAGGTTCAAACGCCTTCCGCCAGCAATAGTGAGGAACCTTACCTGGGCACCCACAAGGCATCGAATGATCTTGATATTAGCGGTGTGTTGAGGCCACCTGAACATTTCAAAAATCCGGAAACCACCCTCACTCCAAACACTCGAGATCCGCAAACTCAACCATGTGCTCTGGCCAACTTGATAAGTTCTGATTCCGTGGTCCAAAGTCATAGAGACTCATTACCAGCAACTCCAGTGTCAACTAATGCATTCATAACGCCGGTACCAAGTCTGCTTCGAGGTACCCTTCGAGAATATCAGTATGCTGGTCTTGACTGGCTTGCTAAGTTATATCGAGAGAATACTAATGGGATCCTGGCGGATGAGATGGGTCTGGGCAAGACGATACAGACTATAGCATTGCTTGCTCACCTTGCCGAGCGGCACGAGGTCTGGGGTCCTCATCTGATTGTAGTGCCTACGAGTGTCATGTTAAATTGGGAAATGGAATTCAAAAAGTTTTTACCAGGTTTCAAAGTCTTAACCTACTATGGGACACAAGAGGAGCGACGGAAGAAACGCACAGGCTGGATGGATGACGATAAATGGAATGTTTGGATTACTTCATACCAACTCATTTCACAGGATAATCAGATCTTTAAGCGAAAGGCATGGCACTATATGGTACTCGACGAAGCTCACAACATTAAGAACTTCCGCTCTAAGCGCTGGCAAACAATGTTGACGTTCAGAACTCATTCCCGACTACTTCTGACAGGGACACCATTACAGAACAACCTTACAGAATTATGGTCATTGTTATATTTCCTGATGCCTCCCGATAGTACAGAGCTTGAAGGTTTCGGAGACTTGGTACAGTTCAACAGTTGGTTTCGGAGACCGGTTGACCAGATTATGGAGGGCAAGGAGATAATTGATCAAGAGGGGAAGGACGACGTTGCGAGACTTCACCGAGTCTTGAGACCCCACCTCCTAAGGAGGTTAAAAGCAGATGTCGAGAAACAGATGCCAGGAAAAACAGAATATGTGCTGTATTGTAAATTATCAAAGCGTCAGCGATATTTATACGACGGCTTCATGTCCCGAGCGCAGACCCGGGAGACTCTAGCTACTGGCAATTTCTTGAAAATCATCAATTGCCTGATGCAGCTTCGAAAAGTCTGCAACCATCCCGATCTCTTCGAAACCCGACAGATCGTCACTTCTTTCGCGATGAACAAATCAGCAGTTGCAGACTTCGAGATCAAAGAGCTCCTTGTCCGCCGACGTTTGCTTCAAGATGAATCGGTCGGTACTGTTAATCTGAACGTGGTGAATCTGCTCCCAGGTGCTAACGAGCGTCTTTCTGCTCTTGATACCATTCAAAAGCAAAGACTTGGTGCTATTGGCACTTTAAGGCAGCTGACAAGCCAGGCATGGGGTCGCGTAGACCAAGGCATGCTGTTCGACGGCACATCTGTCAAATCTACACTTGCGAGCATGGAAAACACTGCTAGGCGATCAAGATTCGAGGAACTTCGCCATTCCGCCTACCTGACGAGTCTTCGCAGCCAAAGACGTCCATTATACAGCTACAGCTTGATGGAACGGTTAAAAATGGATCTGTTATCATTGCCGTCCTCCGCAATGCCCGGACGAAGGGTGGAGCTTTCGAACTGGTTCTCGAGACAGTCGCCAGCTTTCGCTGAGATGGTACTAACATTGCCCCAGCGATCAAAAGCCATGCAAACGACCATTCAGAAATTCGCCTGTATAACTCCTGCTGTTGTTGCGACCGATATGGTGCCCTTGGCTCTGTCCTTGGGTGGCGTGGAAGTGGTTCGTTCCACCAACGAGTCATTCACTCCTGACGCCTTTCACGAAGCCCGCATGCGTCTCTCTATTGCTTTCCCGGACAAGCGGCTCCTCCAATACGATTGTGGTAAACTCCAACGACTCGATACACTGCTCCGCAAGCTTCAGGAAGGAGGTCATCGTGCTCTCATCTTTACCCAGATGACCAAAGTCCTCGATATCCTCGAGCAATTCCTCAACATTCACGGTCACCGCTATCTTCGATTGGACGGCCAAACAAGAATAGAGGAGCGGCAGGTTTTGACGGAAAGATTTAACAGTGACAGCCGAATTGACGTGTTCATCCTCTCCTCGCGGTCAGGTGGGTTGGGTATCAACTTGACCGGAGCAGACACCGTCATCTTCTACGACTCAGATTGGAATCCAGCAATGGACAAGCAATGCCAAGACCGCTGCCACCGAATCGGCCAAACAAGAGACGTCTCCATTTACCGTCTCGTCAGTGAATACACTATCGAGGCTAATATTCTTCGTAAGGCAAACCAGAAACGTCGCCTGGACGATATCATCATACAAGACGGTACCTTTACAACAGAATACTTCAACAAACCAGCGCCCGGCGACGAGCTAATTGGAGAGGAAGCTCTTGATGGTGACGTTGATGCTAATGCAGCTATGGACCGTGTTTTCGGCGATGGCGGTGCAGGCAGAGCCTTTGACGAAGTGGAAGATGCAGAGGATATCGCTGCTGCTAGAATTGCAGAGAAAGAAATTATCAATACTGATGCAGCGGACTTTGATGATAAAGTAGCCGCCAGTAGTGGCGGTGGCGCGACGCCAAAAACCCCTGCGCCAATGACTCCAGGGGAAGTTCCGGCGCCTCCCTCTGCCTTGAACGAATCTTCCAATATCGATCGAACCACGACGCTTGAAGCTGCAGACTCTGGTCTCGTGGCCCCCGGCGTTGTTGCGGTAGACCAAGACGAAGAGGCCAACGAGCCTGGTCATGTCGATGAATACATGCTCCGGCATGTGGAATGGGAGCTCCGAGATATACCTGTGACAGACCCGGAGGAGAAAAACAGAAAGAAGAGGAATCGGAAGGGGGGTGGGGAACACAAGGTTAAGAGAAAGAGATAGCTCTTCTGAAAGAGGGATAATTGTAAATATCAGAATATGAGGTTCTTCCTCTTGGAAAGAGGGTGATGTACAAAAGTTCGGTACGTGGATGGCATGGTATGGCTATCTCCTTGTCAGTACTGGCGAAGAGGGGGTAGCCGGTTTGAAGGTTTCTTTTTCAATTTCTTGGGAGCATGGATCTGCATGAGGAACATTAGTATGGTAAGCGAAGCGGTTGCTGCATGTTTTTCGATTCAGATAAACATCCCTTGTTGGGGAACTACATGTAGAAGGGTATGACGAAGAAGGATTATAAACCTCCATAGTACGATCCTGGGCACTGAGTACCTTTGACTCCATCGAGTCCATCCGATACTCGTTGAACAACCTCCAACCCCAGCAAGCCCTACAACTCCTGTTACCGTCCACCCTTCTTACCTCCTTAACCCTTATCCACCAACCCGACCCCTTATTCCTCGATTCCCTCCCTTTCCCTTCCCCAACCCCCCCTCCCCAATTCCATCTAGATAAAAAAGCGCATATCCATTCACCAAAAGAAACGAAAGAGGTTGGAAGAGGTTGATGATGGAAGGGGCCAATGATAAGCCCCAAAGGCTTTACCGGGGTCAATGCTACGTACGACATCAGGTCCCACATCTCTCCTGATCTTTTATTGCTGATACGAGGGGGGCCCATTAGGTAACGCTAGCTACGGATCTCGTTTGTGCGTCGGAAAGAACCCTAGGGCTAAGGGATATGTATGTAGATCTGAAAAGACAGGATCTTTTCAAAGAGAGGTTAAAAAAAGAAGAAAAAAAGGTAGGGTTGGATTTGCGTCGACGGTGATGGAGGGAGTGGTTGATTGTTTTTTTTGGTCGGGGAAGATTATGAGATTTTTATTGCAAAATAAATAGCATGGGGGTGAAAAAGATGGTTAGAAGGGATAATGTGTATTGGATAGTTTTGGATGGAGCTGTTTCCGTAACTTTTGACTCGTTGAAAAGGGGGGTTTGAGAGGGATGGTTTGAGGGTGTGTAAGAGGGTGGATGTGAGAGTAGGGGTGAGATGATGGATAGAGGAGGGGTGGAGAGGGCTTTGTGTGCACGATTTGTGGGTTGGTAGCCTTTGCTTTTGCGAAAAGCCGATTGGATGGTTCGGACTGTGTGTGTTGTTGATATGAGGGGATTGGTTTGGGGTGAGGAAGATTGGGTATGAAGTGTGTAGTAGTGGGGGGGGGGTTTGGAAGGATAGGATTGGGGTTTGTTTTTTTGGATTTTGGTGTCCAATCTTTCTCCCTCCGACCCTCTCCCACCCTTCCTTTCTAGCCCCCAAACCACCACCACCGCCTGCCCACCCTTCATCCCCCGCACCTCTACCCCGTAACACCCGTCCCCATCCCCAAACTCGGCATTAGCATCTGCATCGCCGGGCCTGCGGCTGCTCTTGCGAGATCTGTCGGTGGGGGTGAGTGGGTTAGCGATACTTCCAAAGCAAGAGAAAAAAGAAATGGGATGGGAGAAGAAAAAAGGATTGATGGGGCAGAAGGGGGTGAGAAAGGAGGAAAGGGGCATACGAGAAGTAAATGATGGAGCTGGGGTGTTGCTCTGCTGTGCTTGATAACCTCGAGCACCACCGCTGCTGAACTGGTCGTCTTGAGCGCCTTGTCTGAGGTTTTCTCGTTAGCATGTCGCTCTCTCAGGAAAACGGATCGTGGAGGAGGAGCTAGCTTACTGCATGCTAGCATTTTGACCGTAGTTGTTTGGACCGTTGGAGTATGCGGGATTGCTCGGGGCGTACGGACCGCTTTGCGCACCGTTTGGAGCCGGAAGACCGCGCGGAAAAGATCCAGCACCAGCTGCTGCAGGCCCAGGGGCATATTGGCCAGCGTTGGGAGCTCCACCACTTCCGCTAGGATACTGTCCTGAGGACACGGGAGGAATTCCACTAGATGTTGGCGGCACTGCTCCAGCGCCCCCATCTCCCGTCGTGGCCGCCGCGCCTTGTTGCCCAGCCTGCGCGGCCGCATCTGCAGCCTTCTTATCATCCTCCGCCTTCAGGGTCGTCGCCTCCAGCGCTGCCACTTTATCCTGCGTGGCCTTTGCGGCCGTCGCCGCATCCGCCGCCGTCTTATCCTCTGCCGCCTTTTGATCCGTCGCTTTCTTGATAGCATCGGCATCGAGTTTCTTCTGCGCCGTTTCGAAATGCACATGCATGAAGATATCCGTGAACTTCTTGCTCTCCCCCCACCAACCCCATGAATCCAGTTCCCACCGCCCGCGCCGCAGATACCGCCCCGTCTCAAACACATACACCTGGAAATTGACGAACTTGCCCGCCGAGATCTCCACGTTGAGCAGGTCCATGGGTAAGATCTGGCCGGTTAGGGCTTGGAAGTCGTCGTGTTCCTGGTCAGTGCAGATGACGATGTTGTACTGGGACATGGTGGCTTCTTTGATGGCGTTGACGGCGTTGACGAGGAAGTTTTTGCGGATGTTAAATTCGTTGTCCGAAACTCGTGCGTCTTCCTTGTTCTTCTTGGCCTCCTCACGGAAGAGGTCCATGATGTGGCTGGCAGCGTCGGCCATCTGGACGACTTGCTGGGTTGCGCCGCCAGAGCCGCCGGCGGCTTGAGAGACTGTGTCAGATGATTGTTAGTAGGGTTCCAAAGGGCAGGAGCAGGTTGCACTTAGGAAGTTACCTTTGAGGACTATGCCTGCCATTCTTGCTTGTGTTTTTCTTAATGTGGGAATGGGTTAGGGATTGGAGATGGTTATCTGAGAAAACCCGATGATCACTGGAGGCTTGTGGGAGCAAGTAGCACTTCTCGAAGAATGACGGAGAGGCGCGAATTCGTGGGAGATGGAACTATTCAAAGCTCGGAAAACAAATTTCTTATATAAGAAGGATAAGACTCTATTTCATTTATTAGTGAGCAAACAAATGTCATCAATGCCTCGAAATGGCACAGTACGAATCAGCACAAAGCCATAAATCTAATAAGTAACTAAGCTTCTTATCAATTGCTGAGAAGAGCTGGCTTGTCAAAATGCCAAAACAGTACAGTCAGCGTTAGGGTTGGTTTCAACCTAACCGGAATACGCTAGTGCTGATACGAGACGCCTTTCAGCGAACTTATCGAGTGAGGGAATCAGAAGTGACCTCCGGCTTTGTTGCAAGAGGATGTTGAGATGGCCTTCGAAAGGTAGCAAGCGCTTGGGAATAACGACCAAGTCAAAGTAGGTATGTCTGGTTAAAGTTCCACCGAGAACCCCTTGGTTTAGCCCGGCCAAAGCAACATTACGAGTACTTTGTTGAACCGTACGAAAGGAGAAAGGAACACAAGGGAAGCAGAGTGGGCCAGTTAATCATCGAGTACACTGCCCTTTCCCTTATGATTCTCGGTCCCAAACAATCATTCTGAAGGGCATTCCAGGGATGGTGAAAGGAGCGCATTGAAAAGGGCAACGAAGAAAACTCGGAAAGTAGAGGAAGTTACTGCTTCTTCGTTTGGATTGGTGTCGGAGGACGTATTCGACAGCCCGCGTTGAGCTGTTTGTGTGGAGAATTTCCTTATGGCCCCTTGTTATGCGCATCTCTTCCAGATGTTACGCAAAGCAACATGGAAATCAAGCATTCTAAAGCTTGCCACATACTTGTCCGCGTTGCATCCCGTAGCATTGACTTGGGAACTGCTGAGCAGGTAACATGCCGGGAGCAGAGGCTCCGGGCCAGATGAGATAGAGTTTTTCATTGTAAGTAAAACTAATGGAGGGTAGAAAGCGTAGGCTGTAAGTGCCGGCTTGGTCATATGAAAACACCAGAGGGAAGGAAAAACTTCAGTTAGATACTCAACACGGAAATAAACACCAAGTAATGCCATGAGATATGTAACTATTTAGTTAAACGGCCTGGATAAGTGCTTTGCCAGTACTACCTTACTTCCTAACCCCATGAAACTAGGTTTTTTCAAGTCGATATGATTAGCCCATGTGGGTGGCGTGCGTCTAATAAGAGCCAAAAATCTAACGGCTCTCTCTCGGTCTCTTCTCCCAGACTCCCAGTAATTCCAGGGTTGGAGGAAGTGCACAGCGATCGACACCACTGCTTGTGTCATAGTATTGTTCATCTCTGCGCAAGAAGCCACTCAACCACCATATTGTGGCTGTTCACTCATGCTCGGCTCCCTGTTTCTTGATTCGAATATCAACCAACCTTGATTAGAAATCAGTGTGCAGTCCAGAGCGCCACTGGACAGCCAGTCTATCGAGACAATTGGCTCGAAGGATGGTACCTAGGGATGCCCAGCAAGCGAATGAAGTGATCGTGTTCTTAGTACCATGATCGTCGAGGGAGCAGGTTGCAATATGTTGTTGAAAACTTAAACTAGAATCGACCCTAAAGCAGATGGCTCCAGCCGGCAGCCGCTTAACGTCTTCTGTTACTTTCAGCTTGCTTCCAGAACGCCCAGTATGCGCTAGACATAGTCCCTAATTCAACCCCGACAAGCTTACCTCTGGTAGTTAGTATCTGTACAGTACCCTTCCAGCAGTGTAGAATATGCCATGCTAAGACTCAAGAAGGAAGCTATTCAGGACTGAAGCAGTTTAATGCAGGGGTTGAATATAAGTTATGACATGAAAATATTCCAGCGCAAAGCTTCCATTATGATCTGTTCCTCGAGGAGCTTCATGCTCCCATGCAATCTCGTCCTTTCTAGTACGTATACATATGGTGTCGATCTTTCTCTTATTGAAGGTAGAAATCTTCACCTTATCACAAACTCGCCTCTTGTTTCGTGCTAGTACCGTCTTAAAGCTTCGCTTAGTGCTCTTGGATGTGCGATTTATCGTCCCTACCTGGCTATGCACCTTTCTAGATACTATCCTATACTGTTTGGATCCTCGAATTTGGTAGCACGCGAATTGCCTGGACCAGCCGTCCTTTTAACGACTTTAGCCTCTTTCGCTTTCAGTCTTGATAAGTTGATAGACCCTAAGTAGAGGACTTTCAGGTGCTGTGTCCCAGCATTGGTCTATCGAGGACTGTCTTCGTTTCTCTTACTTTTGCAATATCCGCACTCCTTAGACTCTCTCTTTTTCTCTCTCTCATCATGTAGAATCCGCCTTTTGAATGAGCCTCAGCGGCGACAGAACAATGTACCTTGAATGGCATTGTATCTTATCAATCTTCGCCTCCCACCAATCCCCAACCCCAATGCCCCCTGCAGCTCTCGACAACTCATTGTCCTCCAGGTCAACACCGAAGCCATATTCCCTCATCAACCCCGCCCAGCGCATATGTTTTATGTTGCTGGTGTTAGCTCCGTAGACATAGACTCCGAATGTGTCTGGAAGGGGGGCTTCCTTGAAATAAAATGCTCTGAACAAGAGCTGTGTGTACCAGTGGCGCGCTGAACCTTTGCTGCAACGGCCAATAACATTTTCGCGGCGGGAGATGTGGGAGATTGCGGCCTCGGCTTCAGGAAAGCGGAATGGGAGGTAGGAGTCTTGAGTTGCGCTGCCGATCAGGGTGCGACCTGTTTCTGCTTCATAGCGAATTGCAGCTTCAATTTGCCAGTGGGCCATTAGATCGGCATACCGTCGAAGGGGCGAGGTGATCTTGCAGTAGTAAGGAGCGCCTAGGGGGGTGTGTGCGAGGGGAGATGTTGATAGAGTAGAAGTCCCAATCAAGCTGAGGTAGCGGAGGTTCACGACTAAGGGGGCACAGCCATGCTTTGCGATTGCAGGGTTAATAACTTCTCTCTTGAACTGTTCAGGCGGTATTTCAGGTTCAGGGTTACGGATGGTACCTCTGTAGGCAATAGGAATATTCCGTTGACCACACCACGTCGCAGCTATTTCGCCAGCTAGGATCATGCAATCGGGGACTAGTGTCTCAGATGAATGAATCCCCGGTGATGAGGTAGGGTCAAACTCAGTGCAATCCAATGAGATGATCGGGTCTCCTTCGATTCGCTGGCTGTGTCTGTCAAACAACAAAGACGGTGCTTTTCCGTCCGCTTGAAAGTAGACGGACGGTTCTACTCTTGGTATTTGTTGAGTCATGATATTGATGGCGCCATTCTGCTCACGTTTGAGACGTCTTGCTGCACCCAGTTCGCATAGTCTACGTAATGTTGCTACTTGCGATTCGTTTAAGGAAGTCAGTGTCTCGGCCGTATTTTTGGTTGGACTCATGATTGACTTAGGGATCGTCCCCGATCCTAGGTTGGCACGTCCTACGGTGATGTTCTTGATCTCCTTTGCTAGCGGCGTGTCGCCAAATGAGAGGTATTGCCGTAGTGTTTTTCGTGTTATATGTCGAACATTGCGAATGATGCCGTTCACCACTTTTGTCTCAAGAATCTCACCGTCGGCTCTTAATTTGGCACTAAACGTGATTGTGGGCTTGTTAATTGCAAGACTGAAATGATTTGCCACGACATCTGGGTTAAGCATCGGAAATCGCCGCTCAGGGAAATATATAGACTCGGTGACATGACCTGCGTATCTTGCCAGACCGGAGTCTGGAGTGATGAAAGCTGACGGGTTCGCAACATGTATGTGTATCCAGTACTCAGAGTCTTTGCCGTTAATAGCTTCCAAAGAGATACCATCGTCCCTTTCAGCGACATCAGCATCATCGATGCAAAAGACCTCCAAATCGCCCCAGTCTCGTCGTAGGCTCTGCATGGAATCCTTCATTACGAAGTTGTCTGACGATTTCTCTGCATCAATTAAGAGACGATCGGTTTTGGTATCCAACCGGTGGCCGGGAAGATTCAAGGTCGTATTGTACGCCAAACGATTCTGCCAAGGAGATATCACACCCATTTCTTGTAGGAAAACAGCACCAATATCTTGCTTGAGTACAAAACCTTTGTACATTCCAGTGGCGCGAATTATCATAGGTCCGAATGAAGTGAGGATTGAACCAGGTGTCAAAGTTTCGTTCTTAACCCAAACGTTGATAAACTCCAGAATTTGCTTTTCACCGCCAGTGAACCGCATGCCAGGACTGCTCTTCCAAACCGCCCACTGAGGCGCGACGGGAGTAACCTTGACAGAGCTGGGGCCGACTGCACCAAGCTCCGTGACAGGGCGTCTTTTCCGACTCTCTGTTATCAATGTCCGGGCTTTGGGCAAGAAGTTGTAGAACGGATTATCAGTCCCTGCGTTGTCCTTTGGACAAGTACCTGTCATCGCAGTGGCTGTTATCCCTTCTTGGTAATCTCGTAACCATTTTGTAACCCTTGACAAGTCATCAACATCGCGTCGCGGCAGTATGTCAAATATTGGAGATAGACGGTGCTTTTTGTTACCCATTCTGATACCTACAGTCTTAACCAGTACCCTGTGTACAGCCCAGAGCATTGCGTTATTGAGCGTCGATTTTCCTCGTATCTGGAGAAGTTCTGTTGCAGCCTCTTCGAGTGAAAGCCATCTACGCTCCGTTGGGTGCGCCATTATTTTGTAAGCATGATCGAGCCTATCCGCGTGTTTCCTGAAGGTAGAATTAGCGGCTCTGTGAAACCGCAACATCTTCTCAATTAAGTCGGCTCCTGCTTCACGAGGGACAGACATATCCAAGTTGTGAAGGTTATCCAGCATATCTTCTCCAACCTGCTCCGTGGGGAGATAGGGGAGAATTCGATTAACGGCATCCAATGTGGAGAACCGACTTATACTGAATTTGACGCGCTGGGGCAATCTGTGGACCCATTTGCCTTGCATCGTATAGAACTGTGATTGCGCTGCGAAATTCCGAATGAATATGGCCAGTATAGGTTCGCCAGTGGTCCTACGAAAAGTGAGCGGTACGTATCTTCAGTAACGAAATTTAGAGTCGTTCACTCACAAGAATTCAACCAAGTCTCCTTTTCTAAGGAAGGTCTGGTCATCGGTAGCATCGGTAACCTGATCTTCAGCATCCATTCTTAACATCAATTCGTCCTGAGAAGACTCATCGTCTCGAAACAAGGTATTTTCACCATCGCTTGTTCCAGATTGCGCAAGTAGATTTTCCTGGGACTTGAGTTTACTATCTGGAAAACCAGAAGACATGAGAATCTCCGAGTCTGCATTCTGCTGCTTTTGCCAAGCTCTCAAACGATCTCGGACGCCCACATCATTATTGATAGGGATTTCTATAGCAGGTTGATATTCTGCTGGAGAGAACTCTGGGACTTCGTGACTTGCATACCTAGCCTGTATAGATTTAGTCATAACAACAGGGTTTGCGTTGAATTTAGCTCACCTACAGTACATGTTGTGTAATACCTTATGCGTGGGAACCTTACAGAATCAGATCTATTAGGGCTTGGTCGCGATTTGCGTATAAGCTGCGAATGTTGAGCCATCCGGGAACGCAATTTCTGGAAAGCGAAAGCCTTGAGAACGTCGTCCAAAGCTATCTCAGCATCCGCTGCCAGCACAAAATCTTCTGGCTCCAGTACATCTTTCGCTGCGGATACTTGAAGGGCCGGATGTGGTTCGGCATTGGGACCTCCAGATCTCATTCGCAATTCGTTTCCATCGTTGTTGAGTATATTTACGCTCGCGGAGGGCACAATCTCTGTTTCCATTCCGTGAATCCGCAAATGTGACATCTCCTGTTCATCCTTGCGATCCAGGCCTCCTAAATGTATAGGCACCTCGTTTGCATACTCTTCGATGACATGCTTCACCAAGGGCGAAGACTTTGCTACATGACATCTAACAGTCGACTGATGTGATGGGTCGGATGGTTCGGATGGGTCGAATGGATTGACTCTCCATATGCGAGTCGGCAAGTCTCGTATTTGTCGTTCGTGAAGTATTCGATTTTCCCTCTTGGATCGGGCCAAAGCATCGTATGACTTCTGGGAGAACACCATTTCTCCTGACAGAGCACCCTGGACCGTAGAACTATGTCGCCGCGTTTGTCTCAGGGCACAGCGCCAGCATACTTTTTTGGTAGCGAGGCCTGTATCTAGACCGAGGCTGAGACGAAGCCGCTGCCATGACGCCATTTTGTTAAAGCGATGCAGGAACTGTCCTGCATGCGCGAAACGTTCTCATAGGAGAGGGTTATGGATTTTTTAACTGTTAGTATATCTAAGATTCTGGTAGCCCATAGCATCCTAAAACGCGTTTCGATAATCCCATATCCGCACTATAAACCCTAAATCCTTCTCCACCGTCCACATCCATTTCTGGTACATTCGCACACGCCAATCGGTAAGCCGCCTTCTCTCTTGACTCCGCACTCCGCATTCACAAGACTCTGATGAACCCCAACAAACAAAGCATGTATTATCCGAAAGAGCGCCATGTGTCTCTCTCACAGAAACCATCTACCTATCTGATCCGGTCTTTACTCTGCACCGTTCCTTACAACCTTTCCCCTATACGCCCTCCCTCCCAAGCTAACCACACCTCATCGCCTTCAGGAACCCTCTCGAATTACAATAATGGCAGCCAACAAATCCCCACCCGGCCAGTTTAACATCCTCTACTTCGCCTCCGCAGCCAGCTTCACAAGGAAGCCTTCGGAAAACTTCCCCGCACCGGTTCCAGTGACGGAGCTGTTCGACTTTCTGGAGGAAAAGTATCCGGGGATTAAGAAGAGCGTGCTGAGCAGCAGCGCGCTTACGGTCAATTTGGAGTATGTGGATGTTGAGGAGGATGCTGCTGCCGGGATGGTAATAAAGGAGGGGGACGAAGTAGGGATTATCCCGCCAGTGAGCTCAGGATGAGGCTTCAAAAGTGGGACGCGAATGAGATTATATTCTGGATACAACACTGTGGCTACTTTCCCCGAGAACGAAATGAGGCCATGCTTGTACTAGCAACGGCCTGGCAAGAGGCCGATCGCCGCAACAACAGGACAGATCACAAGTGAGGCAGATGCGGCTGAGGACATATATTTAATTCAATTCTCAGCGAACCAGAACGGTGAGCTGTACCGTATCAAGCATCTGCTGTCCAAGGGCTTGAAGGTTCTGTGTCATGGCATATACCAATGGCGCTTCGAATGTGGTGCTTGGAACGTCGCTCAATCCGACACATATACTACGCAAGTGCCTTAGTTCTATTAAGGTCTCCCAAAATACTATCTCTACTCTTGGGAAAGCGCGTGCGTTTGTGCAGCCGTTTAAGGAGAAAAGGCGCCAGGAAAATAAGTAAGGAAAGTTTTCCAAACTGGTTGTACACTCATCTCATGTTTTTACATGCTAGTAGAGAGTCAATGACTCTTACTCAATCTCCAAATGCTCATAATTTCCCCCCTGCCTTTCCAACGCTTCTTCAATTCTCTCCATAACCGCCAAGACCTTTTCCTCCTGCAAGCGCTGTCCAACAACCTGTACGGCGACAGGTAGACCATGCATCTTGTCCGCATTATAATGCTTATAGGCCCCCTTTGCCACCCCGTTCAATTCCTTGATATCAAAGGTGGGGTCAATTTGATCGAGATTTCTGTCAACGTGCGTCACAGGAATGATGCCGCATGCGTAATCAAGCAGATTAAAGAGGAATGTATAGCCGCAGCTGCTGACAGCGTCTTTCATGGCATCGTGAGGAACAGCAGGCGTAGCGTTGGGTGGAGTGATCATGAAGTCAAGCTTTGCCTCCTCCTGCCACCATGTATGCCATGCCGCCTTGTACGCCTCCCTCTTCGCTACCCACTTCCACTGCTCGAACGCACTTTTCTTGTGGAAACCTTTCAACAGTCCGGCCCAGATCTCGTCACGGCGGACATATTTGACCCAAAGGTAGTACAAGTACTTGAACGGTCTAGGGATTTTCGCATAATTGTTCATCTGTGCAGCGCCAGGGTCGTTCCATTCGCCAGTGCGGAAAAAGGAGCGGTATGTTTTGCAGCCGTCAGACGTCAGAAGCGTGGAGGCGATGAGAAGTCCAGTGTAAGGGGAGGGCGGAGAGATGTCAATTATTTCGTGGCCTTGGGATCGGAGGGCGGAGACAACGGATTCGAGAGCGCGAGCGCAGGCAGGAGAAGGAGGAATGACACCATCTGTATTCATGACACCAAATTTGAATTTGTGCTTGTCCTTCGCTTCTTGGTATTGAATTGTTCGCCATTCGATGGGGTGCACAGTATGATCGTAGTTCCATGGTTTCATGGAGATGATGCTTTTAGAAAAATAGACGAGATCTGCCAGGGTGCGGGCCATTGGGCTGTATACACTGGGTATACCTTCTTGGCCAGGCATACTGGTGTTGATACCCATCTTTGGCCACCGTCCTGTTGAGCAACGTAGAGAGTAAATCCCACTGAAATGCGCCGGCACTCGTACGGAACCTGCAACATCTGAACCGATTCCGATCCGGCCACCCCCGTAAGCTAGCAGCGCGCTTTCTCCACCCGTTGAACCACCCGGGGAGTACATTGGGTTGTGAGGATTGGTACAGCGGCCCCAGACGTCATTGGTAGATTCGAAGGAGAGTAGGGTAACAGGCAGGTTGGTTTTCACATATGGTATGGCGCCTGTAGGCCCCGTCAGCAGGCAGCCTCATCGATTGTACGGGTCGAAGGGCCTACCAGCATCCTTGAGCAATTTAACAAGGCTACCGTCCCGAGCATACGGTTTGCCGGTATTGCACGAATATCCAACACTAACGTCAAACCCGCCTACAGCAATAGAATCCTTGAGAGAAACCGGGATGCCTGCGAGAGGTCCTTTTAGGTTGACATCGCTCTCTGCCCATCCCTCTGCCTCGCGGATCATCACCTCCGTGAGGCAGTTGGTCTTTGCATGAGCCCTGATGGTAATCTTGCCGTACGATTTAAGGATATCAATGGGTTTAAGAAGCCCTTTGTGGACATCTTGCACGATTTCTTCAATAGGCTTGGCAAGAACCTCTCTATCTTTCCGAGAGACCGGAGCGTGGTAGTCTTCTGAGAGGCTGGCTATCCGAGTTTTGCGTTCGAGCTGCTTGCGTTGACTGTTGAACGATTGGGGTTAGCCTGCCATGAATCTCCGTACATTTGGGAGCGTCGATTACCAAGCTTGCCGATGGTCGAAGTAGTCGAACGGAGGCAGCATGATCAGCGCCTATGCTGTCCAAAGAGTCAAAAGCATTGATGAGGCTGAAGACAGCCGAATCCGAGGCTAATGAGGGGGAACGAGGCTCCATGTCTCAGATAAGGTAGATAAAGTGGTTGATAGAGGGCATGAGACGGCCGAGGCGCTTCTCAGTTGAGTTTCTCCCCGCACTCGGCAATCGATCTCACTAGCGTCACGCTATTCAGGTTCCTCGTTCTTACGGTGTAACGGTACATGTACAGTACATTGAGTACCCTACTGTAGGGCAGACAACAGTCTACCTAATAGATGATACTTTATGCAACCCTTATACTGAGGTACCCTGCGGAAATCCTACGAGCTTGATTACGTAGATCATCATTCATTCATGTATTCTATACAAGTATATAGCATAGCAGCCTTTTTACTTACCTCGCATAATACACCTGAACTTTGGCCCGAGACGTTCAGGCACTCGGCAGACTGACGTGCCCTGGGCTAGGTGGTAAAGCCCCAGTATCCCAGCTCGTCTGGTGGCTGCCAAGAACGAAGTCGATTTGACCTCCATTCTTAATATCATCATGGGTGATCCAGCTCTGGTTCCACTGCTGTCCGTTGACTTTCACGCTCTGTACATAGTAGCTTGTGTCGTTGAGCCCTTGTGCAGTGATGCGCAATGTTGAGTTGCCCCCAATGCTCATCGATATGTCGCTAAACCATGGAGAGAGTAGAAGGTAGATTGGCTGAGTGACCACAGGGTAGAGGCCAAGCATATTCCAGATCATCCAAGAATCGATCGCACCAGCATCACTGTTGCCGGGAAGACCGCTAGGCGCAGGGTAGTAGTAGGTGTTCACCGTCTGTCTGCTTCGAAGAACGCTCTTGTACTGCCTTCCTTGGAGGTAGTTGTACAGAAAGGGGGTTTGAAAACTGGGCTCGTTGCCGGGATTAAAAAGTGTGCTCCCAATGCCATTGGTTCCTCCAGATCCAACGGCACCACTCTTCAGACCCGGGATGAACATGGCATCCAAACGGTTCTCGGTAGTTTGAGGCCCACCCATGAAGGTGATAAGGGTTTGCATGTCGAAAGGCACTGTCCAGCTGTACTCCCATGGTAATGCCTCGTAACTAACGGCTGACCACTCACAGCTGCCGCAGGAAGTTGCATCGAAGCCTGGAACACGAGTGCCGTTGGCGTATTTAGGAGCAAGAAACCCAGTGAAGTTGAGGGAAGTGAGATTGTGTTGCCACAGGTTTTGCCATCCCGCAGATCTATTGAGATACTTGGCTTGGTTTTGGGGGTCGATCCCTGCAGCCACTTGGCTCAAGGCAAAGTCATTGAGCGAGTACTCAACGGTCTTGCTCACACTTCGGGAGAAGTTTGGCGTGATGAAGCCATAGTCCAGCCAGTCAGGCAAAGCTCCTCTACCTTCTTTGGTACTTCCAGTCAGGTCCTCGGGGTCGAAGTTGTTGTAAGGTACCACTTCGGCATCAGTCTTCATCGCAGCGTAGCCATCAGTCCAGTTGATGCCTCCAGCTAGGCCTTTCACGTAGCCATCCGCTAGAATGTTATCGGCGTTTGAGCCTCCTTGGACTCTACCGTTGTAATTACCACTCCTGCCATCAGGCATGAACCGTTCATGTCTCCAGATGTCTATCAAACTTCTCACAATGCTTTCTTCTCGATCTGGCTGGATCAGCAGATACAGGCTGTTGAGGCACCTGAACGTATCCCAAGCAGTATAAAAGTCATCGTAATACGGTTCAATAGATCGCCAATGAGGGTTCTCTCCGGTCCTGTCGCTTGGCAACAGGTGGGCCCTGTACAGCGCAGAGTAAAACATCTCCAGTCTAGTTGAATTACCAAGATCTGTCGTGGTGATCTTGTTGAGAACGTCATTATTCCACGCTGATTGGGCAGTTGCGACGGTAATGTTCAGATCGTAACTTGGGATCTCTGATGCAACAAATTGGCAGGCTTTGTCGGCTGAGATCCACGAAACGCCCACTTTGGATTTGACAGTGGTAGCATTAGTAGGGAATTTGAAAAGCACACCGACCCGGTTCGCGTATTGGTAGCCGGTGGCTCCTCCGGTGATAGTGGTGCCACTAAGATAAGTTGCTTGGGCGGTAAAGCCGGTGCCGTTTGTGTTTCCAGGCGGATACGGATCGGTATAAGGTCCTGAGAACAGCTGTGCACTGGTAGGAGTAGTATCAAATTGGCCACAAAAATAGACCTGAAAGTCGGCCCCTACATCATGTAAGTGCACGATCTAAAAGATTATGATTCCGATCAAGATACTTTGCTCACCTTCGTTCCAACCTCCTCGCCAGATTCCGTAACCAGTATACATTGCTCCACCATGGGAAGTCTCGATGAAACCATTGCTATATAATTGTTCCGCAACAAACTCATCCTGGGTTGGTAGATAATGTGAGACGTCCACAAGCACGTATTTGTCCCCTCCACTTGGATATGTATATTGCATGATCCCAGCATGCTGAGAGGCGGACATTTCGGCGGTGACGCCGTTTCTCAGGTTGGTCCTGTAGTAACCTACTGAGCCGCTGTCATTTCCAACTCTTGGTTGCATGTACGTGAGATTATCGAGCAAGTTGACACCCTCAAGGGTGGTCAATGGCATCTGAGGCACAACACCATATTTCGGGGCACCACCTGTACCACTTTCGTGGAGCATGGTAATGGCTGTGACGTTTCCATCTGGTGTGTATCCAGCATTGGCGTCTGTTGATGTATTGAACCTGTTGCTGATCAGTATTCTGATCGGATACTCGGGCTCTCCGAGGGGCAGCGTACTCTGTGGTATCGATACCGACTTTGACAGAACCTGTTCTTGGTCAGTACATCAACTGGAGCTCTGTCCTTGGGCGATTGATGCATACCGAATGGAATTGTAGCTCCTGGAAAGACATTCCCTCCATTGTAAGATGTCCCAGGCACTGTACCTTCAGTTCCTATAAAAAGGTTGACGTACTTGGTCCAGTCAGTGATGGCTCTGGTCACTGGGACTGCGGCAGCTGAAGCCGACAAGCCTATTATCACAAGTCCTTTCAACGACACGCAAGACATATTGAGAAAGCTTTGCTATTCGAAAACGTGGTCTGGGGACTATGCTATGTACATATAGACTTTACATGTTTCTGCCTTTCCACCTTCCCCGCACGGCCAACGATGCTCTCGACAACAATGCTCCCATCATGGTGACGGGGAGGCATCGGAATCAGCAAGCTTCGTTGGGTTGGGTTGCATTTCATGTATGACGTGCACAAGGAAAGGGTACTTTAGAGACATAAGGTACTCGACTAGCACGCGGGGGAATAGCGGGGAATGCTCGTGTAACATTTCAAGACAGGCTAAAGGATGGATTACATGGTGAATGCAACTCTAGAAAGAAAGTGAAGTGGTTGAAGAAAGGTTGAGGACAAAGTAGAGAGTAAAAGATTGTGCGGAGAAAAAATCCACTAATCCACTAATCCACTAACCCTGATTTGGCCAACTACCTCGAATTCCATTTCCGGTGCACGACGTCATCTTGTGCACTTCATCACCTCGACATCAGAACCGACCTGCCCTACCTTGAGTACGTCCCGAATGCGGCGATATTCGCTTGTGGGAAATAACCCGTACCGAGCTTAAACCGAACCTCAGGGCAACAATAGTCTTTATAGAGAGCAATCATCGACTTGACATGCCCAGGTGTGATTCGATCTCGGCAATAGTCTTTGTGGCCTTGCTGTGCTTTGGAAGCTATGGTGCTACAAATGGCTTTTCTAGGGTCTCTAACCTTGAATGTAAGCCTTTCGAGAGGCAAGCAGCCTCTTTCGACTCCATGCCCTACTCCGCTCTGCTTCCGAGCATGAGAAGCCGAACGAGGGATAGAAGATATTGAGGCTGGTAAGCATCAACAGAGTCAACGTTCCCAATGGTCTCACAGGGTCCAACGGGTACTCATCTATAGCGCCAACCCTACTGTAGGAAGTCAACCAAAGCTATTTTCATTCGAGCCCTCAAGCTTCAAGATAATTACCCATTCCGATGGTACTCCTCGGGCTTCTTCCAACTGCTCGTCAGCTATTAATCTTACTCGATCTATCTCCTAGCAACGCTTCTGAGTCTTGTACGTAAAATTTTTATTATATGCATTTTAGAGTCAGGCCTTTGACTCCGAGTTTTCAGTAACGCGTCTTAAGAAGACATAGATCACCGTTAAATTACACATAATAACGACCAATTGACAAAGATCAAACAAGACCCAAATGCCTGCTGGGTGGTGTCGCTTCCCTACAAACAGACGGGCTGCAATAAAATCGGTGTTTAAAAGAAGCTCAAGTCTATCGTTGTATCCGAAAGTCTAGTTCAGTTTTCGGGTTTTAGCGAATTTGGCGGGGAAAACCCACAAATCAGCCTCAAATTTGGTGCAAATAGAGCAAATACCTAGATATCATCCCCACATCCCCAAAACACCCCAAAGCTTCATTTTTGAAGCTATACAAACCTCAGCCTCACACGGAGGCAATCCTGTCCTACCTACCATGTCCCAAGCTCTTACCCAGAACCTTAGAGACGAGATTCAGTTTCACCTAGCCCGTGGCGATAGCACAACGTTCATACACAAAGTCACTCATGTTATCAGGCAGCAGATCAATCATATGCGTAAAAAACATCTTCATTTCAGCGATGTGACGTCTGCGTTTGATACAATTGATAGATCGAGACTTTTGAGTGAGTATCATGCTCAGAAGCTTCTTGACTTTCTCAGTCAACGACTCATCGTTTATCAGAATGACATGATCTAATTTCTGTACGACGAGTTTGATATTGTTGTCAGTCAAAGCATGATCAGCAGACTGCTCAAAGAAGCTAGATACAGCAGAAAGATCGCTCAAAGAATCACTGCTGAGCGCGATGAGAAGCTTCGCAGCGAATGAGAACGACGACTTATGAGCTGAACATCTGATCAGCTAGTCTTTCTCGATGAAAGCGTTGCTTGTGAGCGAACAGATAAACTCAACTTTCTCTTCTTCTTTACTCTTTCTAGTCATGCTAATGCTTGCTCATTAGCTGATCGAAAGTATGATTGAGTCTCGATTGATCTATTTCTGCACATCACTCAAAGTCTAAAACGATCGAAGAGATGAAGCATTTTGTCAGCATTTTTCATTGATGAATACATTGCATGAAAGATGCATCACAACTTCATAACAAAAGAGATCTTTTTGAACTTCATGCAATCACAGATGCTTTTTATATGCAATTCTGAAGAGATAAAATTGCGTTCAATGATGATCATGAATAATGCTAGAATTCATCAATCAGCAAAGCTTAATGAGCTATGTGAAAGCTTTGAGATGCATCTTGTCAAATTGTCATTCTACTCGCCTGACTATAATCTCATAGAAAGCTCATTTTCAATGTTGAAAGCTTAAATTAAAAGAAATGATCAGCTTGTTCGATGATATGATGAATCTAACGAGAAATTTGATGAATTTCTAAAAGTAGCTGTTAGGAACCAGCATAGAGCGAGTCATATGAGTGTAATGTAACGAGTATATAAATGCTAAGAAAGGAAAGTATCTAGAAGGGAAGAGCCGGCTATCTATATGACTCAGGAGAACATAAGCTAACTCTGAATAGAGTTGACTTCGAAACAAGTCTATGCTCTAGCGACGAGCGATCGACGATAGCTCTCAGAATAGTCATCAACATAGTCATCAACATAGCCATCAACATAGCTATCAACGAAGATGCGTAGCTAGAATCGTAACATTACTCTTCCTCTTCAACGATTCATGTTCGCATGAATGTATTTTCTTAGTCTTGTGTAGAATCGAAATGCCTATTGTAGCAGGCTCACTATGCGAGGTAGAAGTGCCATTGAAGCAGGCTCACTAGTTGCACGCGAACGAGTCGGCAGATCGATTCACTGATAGATAGAACGATGTGAGTAGATAGATCATTGCATTGACGAAAGGTGTCATTGTAGCAGGCTCACTAGTTGCACGTGAATGTATGATCAGGTTCACTGATGGGTAGAACGATGAGAAGATAGATCATCGCATTGACAGTGTCATTGAAGCAGACTCACTGATCGACTTGCTCATCGAAGAGATCGACTTTGGGCTCGCCATTGTAGCAGGCTCACTAGTTGCATGTGAACGTATGATCAGGTTCACTGATGAGTAGGACGATGAGAGCGAGTAGACCATCGCATTGACGATATCATTGAAGCAGGCTCACTGAGGGTTTGCTTCTTGAGGTAGAGACTTCACGCAGTTCTATGACTGGCCTCGTTTGATTGTTCAACAAATTCGAAGAATTCCTTGCGAATCTGAATGAACGGTTAATTCGCTGATCTTTGATCTAGTCGGATGGTTCCAATCGTTTGTTTATACTCGCTGATCAGCGCACGAGTTCGAATCTTTTGTTTATCCTCGCTGAATCAGCTCACGAGGGGAGAAAGATGAGTGCTGCTGCACGGACGCAAGTCGCTAGACCAAAGTCGATAGAGGGTTGAAGAACTACTAGCAGAAGCATTCGAAGGGATCGATGCAGATTATTTCACTTCGTCTGTAACGAAGGAGCATTTATATAATGTTAGAAATCAGCATAGAGCGAGTCATATGGGTGTAATGTAACGAGTATATAAATGCTAAGAAAGAAAAGTATCTAGAAGAGAAGAATCGACTATCTATATGACTCAGAAGAACATAAGCTAACCCTGAATAGGATTGACTTCGGAACAAGTCTATGCCCTAGCGACGAGCGATCGGCGATAGCTCTCAGAATAGTCATCAACATAGTCATCAACATAGCCATCAACATAGCTATCAACGAAGATGCGTAGCTAGAATCGTAACAGTAGCAGTCAAGTCACAAAGAGAGCGAGTTGATGATTCTGAAGCACTTTTTCGTCTGACTGACATAGTTCATATATTCAAATGATATCTAGATATAAATAGACTCATCATAGTCAAGCTCATCATGCTTCTTCACTATTTCTGAATAATTATTTAAAGTCTTCTTCATCTTCTTCAAACTTTCATCTTCGATCGATATTTGCAAAACTGAGATCTTGACTTGAAACTTTAAAGCAGATCTTCGAGCTTAAGAATTATATAGATGATTTCATGTCTGCATTGTCAAAGTACAAGCTTGCTGAGCTGATGTAGAAAATGTAGAGCGTGCTGTCGATGTATCTTTAGTCGTTGATTCAAATGACAATTTGTCATCTGAATCAGAATCTTTAGAGCGAGCATACTTGCTGACATCACGAGTCAGCTATATGTCAATGTCAGCAGATATGTTTAAGCTCTTTCAATGACTCTCATCGTGCTCTTTTCAGCTTTGTATTGTTTGTAGATCGTAATATTGAGCATTCAGCTCATCAAAGACGTGTCAAAAAGAACGTGCTTGAGTGCTACTAACTCTGAAGACATGTCAGAAAATATAATCATGAAGATCATTGTTCTGAACAGAACTGCTAGAATGAACAGACAATGTATGTCAATGTCAATCGAGCATAGAAGAAGTCTCAGTCTTCTCAAGCATCTTCAGCTTATTGCAACTATTCATCTGCTTTTGTTGATTCTTTCTCTTTTATCTAATTCTTCGCTCTTCGATCTTTCTTTCTTCTTCAGCTGTTGCTCTTTGTATCATCTGCAGCGTCAATACGTCTGTTATGCTGATTGATTCATTCGTGATCTGCGATGACTGTATAAAAGTAGATGATGATGTAATGATTGAAAAAGATGTTAAGAAAGAATTGACATGCTTGACTTGAGATCTCGCTGTCATCAGAACTTCAATCAGCGTTCTTGAAAATTCAGTAAATGACGCAGACTCATCGTCTTTATTGATTGCTTCTGATCAGCATATTATATGATTAACAGTCAGTCAATGATGAATGTCTGACTCATTGATTCAGCAGTACTTTTTCTTATTATGACAGTTTTCTTTGCAAATTCAACTCATCTGAAGAACTTTCGTCTGTTCTACAATGTCTGCACGAAGTCAATCATGCTCATTGACTTTCTTCTTCAGCTTTGCTGTTTGAGTGAGTGATATCTTCATTGTTGAAAGCTCAGTCACAAGCGCTGAAGATGCAATATCAGTCTTATCGCAATTGAAGATGAGTTCTAAATTAATGTTTACATTCTTTTTGTCTGCTGAGTACTTCTGTTGAACATTCGAAGCTACTTTCTTTCAAAAATCATGCAGTGTCAGAATCATTCACTCATTCTTCTTTATTAAATATCAGACAACGATAACTTTTATAAATACTAGCACACACTCTAGATTGATGAAATCAACATGCTCAGAGCATTTATGCATCTGCTCTTGACGCAGATCTTGAAGATTGACGTTGTTCTCATCATCTATAGTAATTTGCAAGACATCACTGATGATGAGAGTGACTTCATACTTAACTGTCATGTTCATAAACGATCTGAGTGATTCTAGCGATAGCGATGACTTTGACTTCATTGATTCTCATCTTTTCATCAATGCAGTGAGCTTCGTGAATTGCTTTGAAGCTGCTTGAGTCTTAGACTGATTATCATCTAGATTCTTCTCATTCTCATTCTCATCTTCAAATCAGTCAAGCTTCGCTGATGATCACATTGATGATGACACACGCGCTCTTCAAGTGACAAGAGTAGCAGCAGTCTTAGCGACAAAGATCACAAGCTCGCTCGAGATGAGTGCGTTTACGTTGACAGCTTGAGAGATCTGAGAGACCTTGAGAGAATTAAGCTGAGAAGCCTTGAGAGAATTAAGCCTGAGCAAAGAAAGGTCTTCTACATCTGAAAGCGTCGGGGGTGAGAAGATCTCTGCCTCTGAAGAAAGTACGATAGGATTCTTAGATACGGGGGCGATTTTGCGTGCCTTAGAAGTCTTGGGTGCATCTAGGTGAAGCAGGGCCTTGGAGGGAGCTCTTTTGCGTCCGGTACGCCTGGGGGGCATTCTGACTATCTAGAATTGCCCCCGTGTAAGGCTGAGGTTTGTATAGCTTCAAAAATGAAGCTTTGGGGTGTTTTGGGGATGTGGGGATGATATCTAGGTATTTGCTCTATTTGCACCAAATTTGAGGCTGATTTGTGGGTTTTCCCCGCCAAATTCGCTAAAACCCGAAAACTGAACTAGACTTTCGGATACAACGATAGCATTTAAGTCCAATTTCAGAATTTGGGATGTCAATCTCTGGGGGGCTTTATTTTTTTGTTGCTACGCCCGCATCCGTATTTCGAATAAAGACACGCTGTACTCCAACCCACCTCTAAATCACAAGACGTTCGATGGATGCAAGAGGACCATATGTGATCAGAAGATGCAACACCAAAATCACAAGTTTCAGTGACTGAGATTAGCTTTTGTGCACAGAGTTAAAATCGTCTCTTAAGGAGATAACCATCGAACCCTGGTACCTGTATTCGAATATGGACACCAATGTCTGATGCTGAGTTTGGAAAATCAGCATTATTTCCTCTGTAGTAGAGATTTGGAAAGACGGTGCTCCATGAACACACTCATCAGCCACTCTGCCGGCGTCCACGGGCAGGTCAGGGCTTTCTCTGAAGATATCATGAATGGGGTAGGCCAGTATCAAAAGTAGTAACCAAGAAATCTACTTCCAGATAGAACTAGAACGATCTTCAATATAGTCCTCAGGAGGTCATCCCAGAGCCCAACCAGTCCAACTTTTCACCAACTGTCAAGTGAACCAAACGAACTTCGCTTGTTATCTTCTTACATATAATCTACCTCAAACCCAACCAGGGGGTGCAGGACGTCAATCAACAGTAGCGTTGCCGGAATGATGTCTAAATGGATATTGAAAACAACACAGGCATTGATTGACGCGGGATCTATTGCAAAGCTTGTGCGACAAGAAAGGTTCGGCAGATGAATATATGGAACTTGGTCAATTTCGATTTTCCACACTCAGAATGCTGCTTTGAATAGTTGGCCTGGTGTCTGACTATCGGTTATTGTTCACTGGCTCTCTGTAACCCCCTGGTGACCGGGCTCCCTTCCCTAGAAACAAATTTACGAAAGGTCCATTTTCTGCGCATCAAAGACTAGTACTCTATACTTAATAAAGCATACCTGGGAAAGTAACTAATATTGGCAGCCGCACTACGAGTACCTCTTTAGGGAATAACGCCGAGCTGCTCTTCGTATGTTTAGAACAAAGGGAATGCGTTTTCTTACTGGTGGTCCTAATCGTAACAGAGGATGATCTACTATCAGGGAGACACCTCCAGTTTTGCGCAAGAGTACGAAGTATCAATAACATGACATAAGTCACCAATATGAGTTCTTCTTTTCCATCTAACATATCTCAGATAGCGATAATTTCGTTTTCGATACTGTTCTCTCCACTCTTGACAATCTCGGTCAAATTCAAGCTGACCTTTCGGACCTAATATACCTATTCCGCAATATCATCTTCATTGCGATAGTTTCACCCAGGCTATCCAAAAGCGGAAAGAACTCTCACGATCATGCAGAAGGAAGAGTCCAAAGAACGACCAAATGTAATGGCCAAAAGCGGCCGTTGGAAACAAAGCCGCCAACAATTCAGCAATTCCAGAAAAGATGAAATATATGCTCGCATTCTAGAACAAAGCGGACGACAGCATTCCAATGCATATAATAGACTATCTGGAAATCAGCACTCTTCGAGTCGGAGCTAGAAACATCTAACTTCTGAAAGTTGGTATTCCTCGATCCAATATCCTCACACCTTACCACACCTCCCAATGGCAATCGAAACCCGCTCCCGAGTCCGCGTCAAAAAGGGCCTGACCCCCTACGGCCCGAAAAAGCGCCGCTACTCCGAAGAGTCCATGGCCACAACGCCCGCAAACCCACGTCCAAAGAAGGCCAAGACACGTCGTCGAAGAACCATCAACAAAAACGCGCCTGTACAGACGACTACCCCCAAGAAGGCTGTCTCCAAGAAAAACCCCCCCAGGGAGGCCGCTCCGAACCAGTACACCACTCCCAAATTGACCAAGAAACCCTCCATCAGGAAGCCCGCTCTCAATACCACCACAAAAACACCCACCAAGAAACTCACCCTCAGAAAATCCACCAAACCCCTTGACAAATCCTACCTCCCCACCCCCACCACCGCCTCCACCACCACCTCCACCACCACCGCCTCCCCCTACGCCCCCACCCGGCCCCCCAGCCCCCCCACCGCCCTCTCCATCTACGCCGAAACCCCCTCCGAAGAAACCGACTCCAGCTCCGACTGGGACGGCGACCGCATCCGCCACCTAGCCGCCTCGATGAAGAAGAAAGCCGCGGTGCGGATCCCGGTCCCTGTGCCCGTGCAGGATATGAGCATCGAAGAGGTGGTGGAGAAGGCGCGGGTGATTCGTGGGAGGTTGGGGCTGGGCTGGGGGGATGGGGGAAGGGTTACGGGGGTGGTGGAGGTGGCGGGGGAGTGGTTGGAGGATGGGGAGAGGTGTAGGGCGATTTTGGAGAGGGCCAGGGCGATCAACAGGTGAGGACTTGTTGGGTAGTGCCGATGGGGGTGGTCGTATTAATCTCCTTTTATCTTTTTTCTATTCTTTTAATATCGACCTTTTTATTTTATTTCTACACAACTGATTTACCGTGCAAGGGTACTGTTATCAGAATCAACGTTCCTCTCCATATCTCCCTTTCCATCTCTTGGCCCCCCTGATCCGAAACTTGACTTCTCTGCCCACGCAGTGCCCACGCAGTGCGGTGCCGCGCTTTGGGGCTTTCGATACCGTGATCTCGGTAGCTTGGTTCAGAGGCTTCGGGGGTGGTTTTTTTTTGGGGTTGATGGAAGTGGGAAGGGGAAGGGGGAGCAGATGACATGATCACGACCAAAACTCACCGTAAACTTTTTGCCTCGGTTCTCAGACGTGTACTATTCTAACCCCAACTGAGGCAAGTCAACTTACGGAAGCTTTCCACGAGCGCCGCATTGGAAATCTGTTTTTGGAAAAAGAAACGTGACAGACGGACGGGCAATAAGCTCGATGACTCCAGCGGAGTGCCATGGAAAGAGTGGATGGTAGGGGATGTAACAGTTAATGCACCCCTACGTTTCCGGCGAAGGCGCAGTGTTGCTTTTACATAACATTACTACTACATTAAACAACCATACTTCTACATTACCTCCAAGGTCCCGGTTTCCTCGGCTTCGTCTGTGTGCTGGAGTGTCCAGGCGGCTGGGTTTGGGAGTGCCCGGCTTGGATGCCGGCTTTGCGCGTGTTGGGGGTGTGGCGGATGGTTCGGTGGGTTTTGTTATATTCTAGCTGCTCTTGGCGAGATATCCTTGCCTTCCGGTTGCGCTGGAGGGGACGTTGGTACCCTGCGGTGCTTCTCCCTGGAATTTTGCGTTCCGAATATGGAACCCGTTTACCCACCTCCATTTAGCCACCGAGAATGCCCCGTCAGCAAGGCATCGTCCTCGTCAACGCTGTCTATGCCGTAGCCCTTCCCAACCCTTCTTTGTACCTCGCCAAAGCCCTATCTCTACAATCCTTATGCACCACAATCGGTTTCGGATACCCCGCCTTCTCCATCAATTTCGCCGCTCCCCGCCCATACGGATCGTGTATCGCCTTCCCCTCCACCGCCTTCAGCTCCGGCACCCACTTCTTGATATACTCCCCCTGCGGATCATACTTTTCGCTCTGCAACAGCGGATTGAAAATCCTAAAGTACGGCTGGGGATCCACTCCCGTGCTGGCGCTGAACCCCCAACCACCGTTGTTGCTCGCGAAATCGCCGTCGATGAGGTGTTCCATGAAGTAACGCTCACCCATACGCCAGTCGAGCAGAAGGTCTTTGGCGAGGAAAGAGGCGACGGTCATACGAGCGCGGTTGTGCATGTAGCCGGTGTGGTTGAGCTGGCGCATGGCGGCGTCGACGAAAGGGTAGCCTGTCTTACCTTGGGCCCAGGCATTGAACATTTCCTCTGAATACTCCCATTCGATGTTGGTGTATTCGGGTTTGAAGGGTTTGTTCATACTTGAAAGCTATTAGCGGGGAGGACTTGATGTGGGGAAGCCGACGGGCAAAGGGGTATGTCACCATATGAAAGGCCAATGGGCCAGAACGTGCTTGTAGAAATCTCGCCAGGCGACTTCTGATATCCAGCATACTATACCTAGGTTGCCGCCATCAAGCTTTTTCGTAGTATTGGAATCTCTTGCGCGCGCTATGGCTGTCCTAGCTGCTAGTGTACCTGCGGCGAAATGTACGCTAAGTACGGCAGTGCTGTTGGCGGCCGGATAGTTCCTGTTGTCCTTGTAGTTGCCGGCTTTTGTCTTCAAGAATTTGTCCAATCGCTCATGGGCCTCATGTTCGCCCGGTGGCCACATACTTCGGAACCTTTTCTTCTCCTCATCAGTGAGACGCTTGTTCTCTGGTGCCTCTGGTATCTGGGAGATGAAAAGGTCTTTGAGCTTGTTTCGTGCACCCTCAGGATTCTTGCCAGGAGGATGAAACAAGTCAAGTTGCTTTGGATGGGAATGCAGATATGCGACCCAGGCGCGGAACCAAGGGCTGTAGACAGCATACTGGTTCCCAGTCTGGCTTTGAAGCTCTCCAGGAGCTACAACACACGTATCAGGCACAACAGTGAACGCAATTCCTTTCTCCACCCCCATTCTAACCATCTTAGCTTCTCGCCTCAGTTCGTCGACCTCGTATTCGATGTTTGCAAATAGATGGCTTGCGCCCCATTTCTCGCACAGCTCCAAAATTCTACCCGGTATGGTCTTTCGTTTCTCGATAGTCTCAACGTACAACGGAATATCTAGCTTCGCAAGATCTTCCTTCAAAACTTCCAGCGTCCTAAGAACAAAATCCACTCGAACAGAGCTCGTCATATGGGCCTTGTAGTCTTGAGGAGAAAGGATGTGGAGGCAGATCAAAGGGACACCCTTGCTCTTCGCCTTCTCTGAGGCTAAATGTAGCGATTTATTATCGTGGGTTCGAAGATCCGTCTTGAACCAATGTACGACCGCATCCTTCACTTTGATATTCTCGCGGCCACTTTCCGTCTCTTTTTGTGCCTTGCCAAGCGTGTCAATCGGGCGTTCGAGCTCGTTGTTCTTGTATTGGAGACATCGCGCGTTTGTCATTTCGGGTGGGTAAAATTCACGGTCGACAATATTATATTTCTCCTCATTCGGCATGTCTGTAAAGCCTGGTACGTTCTTCCTTACTTTCTTAGATGGAGCGTCGGCCGCTTCATTTGCCTTCCGTTTGACTCCGTTCGTAAACATCCTATGTTGGAGCCGTATGATTCGGGGCTTCGCTCGCGTCAATTGCAGGGCTCGCAGCTGTGTAAAAGGAATTCGGGAATGCGGATTAGGATGTGCGGCTCTCAGGATGGTGGATATTGCGAGCATGCAGTTGCGTGAAAAGTTGAGCAGTATATTACAAGTAGAGTGGCACGAGTAGTAGTAAGAAAGCGAAAGGCGAATCAACCAGATTCGCGAATCGCAGATCGCGACAGGTAGCGCGCAGTAATGACGTACTCTAGAATATTGGCTTTCTACTTGAGATAAGCGATTCATCCCTGCAATTGCCGCGAACGGACCGAACCAAAAGCGAAGATTACTCGTCCTGAAAGCTCAAAGACAAAGGGTGGAAGCTTTGATACCAAATCTTTCAAACATGACTCCTCAATGGGTTGAGTTTTAACGGTGTTGTACTCGAGAAGCGTTGGTTTGGTCAGCGAGCCCGCATTTGAATCGATCACTTCAACAGCCTGGGATAGGAGATCAACTTGCCTCTCGAGAGGTGCACCATGTCTCAAGCTTAATTACCTAGACGAATATCCATACTAAAGATGTAGGCAATCATATATGTGATCCTGCTTGGCAAACGCAAAATTCCCAATCAGTAGTGAGGTCTTGCAAAAATGAGCATGAATCTTTCTGCGTGAGCAGCGTGTAAGGGGAAAATCTGAAAGTTCAAAGAGGCGAAAATAAGTTGCAAGTCAGTGGACACGCATTGTTCGAAAAAATCCAATTAGAGACGAACCCGCATCCATAATTCTTACTTCTACCTTGTAGGAAGAATTGTACATGTGAAAATAGAAGCATCAGCCTAATGTTCCGTGTTCGCACCAAGATTTGAAAATTTAGAGACCTAGGAAATAATGAACGCCGTGAGAACGACCTGAATGTGCACATAAGCACTCGTATTGCCAAAGACTTAGAAGAACATGGTGGCTTAACCCTACTCAATGCACGTCTGAAGCAATGAGGATTAAGAAGAGTTATGGTTGGATTAAAGTCGGTGGAGAACAGGCAAATTCGGATGCTCATCTTCTCTAGATGAAATGAATGGAGATACTGACTGCAATGGAAAAGGGAACATTCATCAGTGTTTTCATCGATAGACCAAGAGAACAACGAGTCTAAGGAAATTGTGTAGGATCGTCCTAAATAAGGAACGGGCCTAGATAGTGGTATCGCTTCATCCACAGAAACTACAATGTCCCGCCCGTATCTGTGATAAGCCTAGTAAACTCGAAAGTCCTATCTCTTCAGCAGGCGAGTCTGATAATAGGAATACTTCATCTCCGGTCACTGGCAAACGCTCTCTGTTTCCCCCCTCATTCATGAGAAAGGATGAGGAAGCCTTGACAAGCTCGCACTGAGCTGCTCGTGCAAGGGAGACAGATGGACCGGGGTTTTTGGGGAGAATTGGAGGGGCGAAGGGGATGAAGTTGGTTTGGGATGACAGTATATCAAGGCGAAGAAGTGATCGTAAAGCTCGAGGTGCTGTTCATCAGATATTGTTTGTGAAGTGCCTAGATGGCTCTGCTTAACCTTTCAATCTGTAACCATCCTAGCAATCCTATAACCAATTAGCCTCCGACCTCCCCACCCCACACACTCAATCCAAAATTTCTCTCACCTCACCCCCCTACCCCCTTATCAGGACGACCTAACCTAGCGCTGCCGGCTCCCACTCCACACACTCTTCAACAGCCCGTCCCTCTGCGCCAGCCTATTCAAACTGTCGTCGCCCTCTCCCATCGCGCGCACAAACCCGCACAGCGCATACACCTGGTTCTCCCCCGTGTACCGACCGTTCTCATCGACTTTTCCGACCGAGATCTGCACCGACGCGTGGTCTTTGGCCTATACAAACGCATCAGCTGGGAAATTTGAGTGAGAGTCTAGAAGTTGAACCTTGATGATGCGGTTTGTAGCGCTACACTTCCGAGGAACGTAGCTGTGAGGTTTGAATGTTAGATGAAGTCTGGGATGCTGATGGGGAAGAATTGTGCTGATGGGGAGGGGCTTACAGATCAACGAGCTCGCCTTTGTCGTTTTCCATTGTGAGGGGAGTGGGATTAGATAGTTCGGAAAGCGTCTATGTGTTGTGATGCAGAGGCTAGTTTGTTTGGACGACTGAGGCTTGGTGATAGAGTATTCTCGCTTAATCTGGAGGTAAACTACGTGGGTCATGTGATCGGCCAGCAAACCCTTACCTTCTTTTTCGTATCTTCCTTGGTTATATTCTGAAAAGGTTATGGCTGAGATTCAAAAACTTGTACAGGGATATCTATCTATTTAAAAAGCTCATGCGCCGAGTATCCGCTAGTATCACCAATCTGTTGTACATCTCTTCCAACAAGAAACAAAGAGTCCAATGTTACACCTGCTCCTACCCCTCAGGGTGCCGACGCACTGGCCCGATCCAATATAGCCTCCCTTGTGTCAGCACGAAGCTGTCCTTCTTCTTCCGGAACTATGAGCCTCACTTTCTTCCCTCCACTACCAGTCCGAGGTCCTAGACCTCCGCGAGACGATGCCTTCCTACCCCCTAATCCTCTCGGACTATCCTGCCTGTGCAATGTTCCTCTAACTTTACCATTCCACCCAGCACTACCATCCGCCACCAAGCCTCGTGTCTCCTCGACGGCTCGGCTCTCCCCAACAACCCACTCATCACCTTTCACTATTCCTGCCTTTTTGCTCTCTCCCATCGTTTTGAGAACTTCTTGCCGCCTCATTCCCATGACACAGTCGTGGAGGCATCCACCTGTAGCACAGCCTCCTTCGCTTACAAAGGCATCCCCCCACCAGACACGTAGACAGCCTACATGTCCACCATGTCCGCACTCTTGACACCAAGCCCAAAGTGAGCTTGCCCCTCGCGGTTCCTTGATCTTAGTGTTCACAGCCCCATCGACAGAGATCGGACCTTCGCCGTTACAAACGGGGCAAGGGGCCCAGTATTTATTGCAACGTTCGCAATACCTTGGTCTATCGCCCTTGCTGGGCTTTTGGCAGACTGTACACCATGGTCCACCAGGCGTGATTCCATAGGCTCCGTGGTCTGAGACATCTGGGTAAACAGGATAGGCAAGTTTGCGGATGTGGGCCGCTTGACAATGAAAAGAGAGCGAGCTTAGTTGATCGTGGTACGTAAGAAGCACGGAAAGCACGAGAGCAGGCGGTATTGGGTGAGTGTTAGGAGGCGTAAGTGTAAGGAGGAGTTGGGTGGGCAGCTGGACCGAGGAAAGGTCAGTAGTATAATAGGTGACTAAGGGCCCAAGCATAGCACTGAAGGTCCATGGGGGGGGGTCTAGCGAATCGTATAGCGGAGGGGAAGGGCCCGAGGGTACACCAATTATTGTCGACTCTATATCATGATTACTGGTAGCAGCTTTGGGAATGTCCATATCCTGGGTATGAATGATTGGCAACTTCGGGTGGGATGGGCGGAGAACGGGGCTTGTAACGGTGGAAGAGGGGAAGGTCTCTGAGTCCGTGTATAATAGAGGGTCGGAATCGTTGCGTAGTAAGGACGAACTTGGCCTGGCCGGGTAAACATCGCCGGTTGCGCTAGATTCTGAGTCCAACTCCAAGTCCGAAGGATCATGGTTTTGTCCCTTCATATCAGAATGGAACACAGGTACCGGATTAGATCTTTCGGGCTCCCCGGTACTTTCAAAAGAGTTGGTCGCGTCGAAAGAACCTGGTAGTGAATCTGCTTGGAGTGAACTACTTTCCGACGCCGAAAACATCTGAGCATTCTGGAAACTTTCATTTGAGTCGTGCCGGTCAAGTCTGGGTGCAAGAAGACCTGTTACTGATCGCGTTGGTTGATCAAGCCGAACTAAGTTCCGGGGCTGTGCCCTATAATTCTCAATGGCAGCTCGGCGTTCCGCCATGGTCAATTCGATGTCTGGAAAGCCTACAAGCGCTGACGAAGGGTATGTACTGCCCTGGGGATATTGGGTGTCCTGTGGGAGACTTATAGGATCAACGGTGTTACTGCCCTTACGATTTACTCCTTCGCCAACGGACTTCGTTGTTATCAGCTTGAACAGTTCAGAGCTAGTACTTGCTTGCGAAGCCTGCGAACGCTTTTCCCATGCTGGAGCAGGCAAACAAAGAGAATCTTCTTCATCTAAAGAGAGTGTGTTTCTTGAGTTTTCTGCTCGTACCGAAGGTTCGAGCATGGGTCTGGCGATTGGTGTGGTCATGTTGGACCCATCTTCGAGGGTTAATGGTACTGTGACTTTGCTCGGTAGAGCTTCGTACACTTGCTCATGGCCGCTTGTTTCGGAAACTGGCTTAGTAGTCTCTCTACTTGTCGGCGGTTGACGAACGGCGTCATCATGATCTGAACTGATCTTCTTGTGTCGAAAGTTTATACGAGCCTTGTTTCTGCATTCCTTCTCAACTACTAAACTTAGTACTCTCCAGGTCTGCGCTTCGCGATACTGGCCAACATGGGTTGCGAGCATTGCGTTCCTTTTAAATCTGTCGCTCCAACTCTGATGCAAACCACAAGCGCAACGCATCACCGTTGTCGTCAATGGTAGCCTGTAATGGTGAGCAAGGAATCTGAATGCATGGACATCGAATAATCCGGTTATATGTCCATACGCCGCAACTTGAGCTAGGTGATAGATTGACCGTTGCTGCAGGGCTTCGTCCAGCCTAACAACCGGTCCACCAGTGCTGCCAGACGGAGGTGTACTTGCTAATGATTTAGATGATCTAGTACTCGGCGGTCTAAAATGACGGCTCTTGACTGATGAACTTAAGAGACTTGGTTCCTCGAGACTGCCCTCTGTTGCGCTCTGACTGCCACTGAGCTTTTCTCCACTGATGATGAAATTATTGTTTCTTTGCAAGAAGGCTTCCGATAGGTGATCCAGCGACCTCCGCCTACGTTCTCGCCTCTCGGAGAAAAAGCTGATTTGACCATTTGGAGATGCGGCAACTACATTAAGGCTTCTCCTATCAGATACCTTTGGCGCAAAATTCATGTCAGTTTGCGTAAACATGCCTGCAATGCCCACAGTCCATAGCAGACTCTCGGAGTGCCATAGCATCGCTGTTGGCGCTGTTTCATAGCGATCAACCTCACGAAACGGCATGAAAGGTCGGCGAAGGTCCCAAACATGAATTCGTGGGTCTTGATGGTCATAGGAAGTCGCAAGCTGAGTGCATTGCCAGCTCCCTGCATTTCGTCCCTCTGAAGCCCAGCAAGCAGGACGCCAGCGTACATTGAGAATACCCCTTGGAGCTCGAAGTTGCAAGGACGACTTCATTCTGCGATCCGTTGAGGAAAAGTCCCAAACCTTGACGTTTTTATCAGCTCCTCCGCTGACCAAGTGTTTACCGTCGGGATGCCAATCAATAGAATGGCATGTCTTCTCGTGGGCATTGATCTTGAGTATCGGAGCGTTGTCTCTCCGGAAATCCCAACGTTGAATTACTCCATTATCAGTAGCAGCTGCGAATTCAACGCCATTCGTAGGCGACCATCTCAAATCACGGACTCCCTCGTTGTTCCCAGGATATTTGAAACGACTTCGACATGTCATTACACTTCTATCACCTGCTAAATCACGCAGATCCCAAAGCCGAATTGTAGCATCCTGACTCCCAGATAGCAATAAGGCGCCTTGGTGAGGGTTGAAAGCAACCCTATGTACCTGACGATTGTGCTCGTGCAATCGAGCCAGTTCCACCCCTGGCCGGTTTATATCGTAGACAACGATCTGACCATTTGCAGCAGCAGTAGCAATAGTGCTATCAAACCTCCCGTGAGACCATTTAACGTCATTTGCAGCTAGCTGATCTTTGTGTCTCGCTGATATGGCCCCTTGAGAAGTATTGTGGGTTGAAGCGTATGCGATAATCGCAGAGCGTAGGTTGAAATCCTCTGCGCATGCAGACCCCGAGACTTGAACAGTTTTCAATATATCGCGTCCTGCAAGGATAGCATGTGTTTTATGTGCGCAAATGTCTAGAGCAGCTATCGGAATGCCGGTTTTGTGGGCTGTACTTTTCGACGACAAGGGACTACAATAGCGATCAGTCAAATGCCTTATAGAACAACGTTGCCGAAACTGCGTCTGACCTTGAGCTCCTCGGTAACCCCACTCTCGGAAGGGATGACCTGCGATCTATTGGTCTATTGCCATCGGCACTGGTTGGTCGAGAGCCGTAGATGAAGGGCTGAGCAAATCGTACGATGGCGTTGGCCGCTCGGTTGCCATAGCGTGGAGGTGGAAGAGGCGGGGCTGGAGGAGGAGGAGGAACTGGAGCTTCGCGGTCGGGACTGCCGGACATTGCGGGTCAGGGCGGGGCAAGGGCAAGCTCGAGAGGAGAGTGTCCCTCCGCTCGTCGCGAGCCCCTCCATCGACGAGGCTCGAGTCGACGCCAGTGGTGATGGGGGACGGGCGAAGTTCAAAAGACGGTTGGCTATTCTCGTACGGAATATTCCGTACGTCTAAGGTTGATTCGAGAATGACATGCCCTTTGTTGTGGGCCACGATCGGTTGCAGTAGCGTGTTCCCTCAATTTCTCAACGTGTACAAGTCCAAGGTACGCAGCGAATGTGGTGTACAAATTGAGTCGGCCTAGCTAAGACCATTGGCTGTATCAGCAGGTGTTGGCTAGGTGGGTCTTTAACTAGAGGTTAGGGACGTTAGGGAGAGATGTTCCGGGGATTATGACTGCGTTAGCGGCAAACTCAACCCTTTAGGCCTCTACCCCAGGGAAGGACAAATAAACAAAAAAAAGTACTAACTATTTACCTTTTAAGGCATCTAGGTCCCGTCAATGTAGATTTAGGTAAGCTCTCCATCCCACCTGCACTTACAGTTATACCGTGGACTCGAGCTACCGGTGGATTCCAAGAACTCAAGACGCTCACGCGACTCCCTCGCTCTCTCGCCACTTCTTCACACCCCTCATCTATCATGTATAATTCGTGACGCATGTGTTATTGCCTCTACATAATTTATTATGAGAGCAGCTTAAGATCTTCAGAATACTGTGACCGGCGTTTGGGATGCTATCTGATCAATCGTTATCGATAATGACTTCCTCCACAATTACTCGGGTTCTTCACCCATGGGTCTCGGACAAGACTGCCCGAAACATTCTTGTATACACTCACTACTGTTCTCCTATCATTCTCTTAGCCTTCTTCCTCATCGCCATTACCGCTTACAGCATTGCTACTGCCTCCAGCGACGCTGTTCTCCACCCCTCAACAGAGCACACGGGACCGGGTGGGAAACCTCTGCCACAGAAAGTCACGCCATCCGCAAAGGAGAAGCAGGAGAAGAACGCTTTGTGCTTCAGTCGTGGGAGGAGACTCCTGTTTGAATGGCTGTCGGTGGGCACCATTCTAACGTTTGTTGGCAATGCTGTGGTCGTTATCCTACATGCTATCTTCGACAGAAAGGACAACTGGTGGTGCGGTGAATCTGTAGCAGTATGTCTGTACCTAGACAATACCTTTGAGCAGAAATCACTGACGTAGGTTCTGGAGATTTACGTGGTGGCCTGCTTCTTCGTCTATACCCTCTTCCTCATATCCATCCTCGACACAAAACGTTCGCCTACCGTGGCTCACCTTGTGACATGGATAATAGCTCTCGTATTAGAACTGGTCCTGTTCGGAGCTTCTCTTGCGATTTACACCTCGCGGCACCGTGAGCCCAAGGCAGGGCATCCCGACGGGGGTCAAATGAGAAAAGGAGTTACTACTTGGGAAGGAATCGAAATAATCATCGGCGTTCTGCGTATACTATTACTAGTCTCTCTGGTTACTTTCTACGCCCTATTTGTAACGCTCCGGCAGGCGAATAAGGCGAAGCACGACCAAGTGGAGAATGGAGGCCCACGAGAGTCGACAAATTTGCTTAACGGCCATGCAATAGGAAATGGCTCACTCAACGGCCATTCATATGGTGCTACAAGTCCTCCGGTGCAGGCAAAGGAAGAGACATCTGGCTGGTCCCGACCAACCACAATCCCTTCTAAGAGCTGGTGGGAATATATACGTGGATATTCGCTCTTCTTCCCATATCTTTGGCCTGCTAAATCACTCAGACTGCAGATCACTGTTGTAGTATGCTTTACGCTTGTCATGCTGGCCCGAGTGGTCAATGTCATGGTCCCAATCCAGGCCGGAGCGATCACAGACACCCTGTCTGGAGAACATGGAGCTTATTCAGGGGTGCCATGGGGCCAGATACTCTTGTACATCCTCTATCGACTACTTCAAGGCAACAACGGTCTTCTGGGCGCGCTACGAGGAACACTCTGGGTACCCATTAGCCAGTACTCTTACCAGGAGCTCTCAACGGCCTCGTTTGAGCATGTACATGGTCTAAGCCTAGATTTCCACTTGGGTAAGAAAACTGGGGAGGTGCTCTCGGCCTTGAGCAAGGGTAATTCGATCAACACATTTCTGGAACAGATTACCTTCCAAGTGTTTCCTATGCTCATTGACCTTGCTGTCGCCATCGGCTATTTTCTCATTGCCTTCGACGCCTACTACGCGCTTGTCGTTACTATTGTAACATTCGCATATCTGTACCTTACCATTCGCTTGGCCCAATGGCGAGCAGAGATACGCCGAGAAATGGTCAACTCTAGCCGCCAGGAAGACGCTGTCAAGAACGACTCTATGGTTTCTTACGAGACCGTGAAATACTTCAATGCAGAGCAATACGAATTTAATCGATACCGCGGCGCTGTGCAAGATTATCAGAGAGCCGAATACAAAGTCTTAATATCTTTGAACATAATGAATGTTTCACAGAACCTTGTTTTCATGCTAGGACTGTTGACCACCTGCTTTATTGCTGCGTATCAGGTTACAACTGGCCAGCGTCAAGTTGGACAATTCGTCGCGCTCTTAACTTACATGGCTCAGCTTCAGGGTCCATTGAATTTCTTCGGCACGTTCTATCGGTCTATTCAGTCTGCCATGATCAACTCGGAGCGCATGCTCGAGCTCTTCAAGGAGAAACCCACCGTTGTTGATGAACCAGACGCGGAAATTCTCTCGTCTTGTGAGGGAAGAATTAATTTTAACGACGTCGAGTTTTCCTATGACCCAAGGAAGCCGGCTCTAAACGGTTTGACCTTCCACTGTGCTCCTGGAACCACGACAGCCCTTGTTGGAGAATCCGGTGGTGGCAAATCCACCGTTTTTCGCTTGCTCTTCCGCTTTTACAATATCAACAACGGGAGCATTCAGATTGACGGTAGGGATGTGAAAGGCCTCACAATAGACTCTTTGCGTCGACACATTGGTGTCGTGCCACAAGACACTGTCTTGTTTAACGAGACACTAATGTACAATCTCAAGTACGCCAACCCCTCTGCCACGAATGAAGACGTCTACAATGCTTGTCGAGCGGCTAGTATTCACGAAAAGATTGTAAACTTCCCCGACGGCTACCAATCCCGTGTTGGAGAACGTGGACTTAAACTATCTGGAGGAGAGAAGCAGCGTGTAGCCATCGCTCGTACCATACTCAAGGATCCGCGTATTATCCTCCTCGACGAAGCTACCGCGGCCCTAGACAGCGAGACCGAACAACACATTCAAACCGCCCTGGACAAGCTTTCTCAAGGTCGTACTACTCTCGTTATAGCACACCGCCTGTCTACGATTACTACCGCGGATCAAATCTTAGTGCTGCACTCCGGCAAAGTTGCCGAAAGAGGGACACACGACCAGCTCTTATCTCTCAAAGGACGCTATGCAAGCATGTGGCGCAAGCAGATTCGGGCGCAGAAAGCCGCAGAGCAAGCTAAAGTCCTTTCGGATCGGGCAGAGCAGCTACGAAATGAAGCACAAGGCGGTGAGAGCCCTAGCCAAAGTGAGGACGAGAGGAAGGGCGGTAAAAAGCAGAGAGCATCCAAAGGCTCGTTCAGCGGTGGAAGGCCAAAGGTTGACAGTGGCTCCGGCATGCCTCACGGTCACCCATGAAACTCTGGAATTCTCAGGGAAAACATGATGGACGGACGGAAACCTGACGAGGCGAGATGCAAAGATGGAATACACACAAATGTCCCACAACAAGCACGGGAACGATTTACGAAGTGACGAGCACATATATTAATACATTTCTCTAGCGCGCAAGCTCTGGATATCGATAACCCCGGTGGCACTAATTCTTTCTTCTTGTTGGTGCGCTTGGGATAAGGACAAAAAGTCTGCGATAGCAAGAGGAAGCCTTTTACTGGCCTTTACAAAAATATGCGGAAAGTCCGGAGTGAGGGGTTAAGTTCTTGTTAATATGATAGCTGAAGACGCACATAAGAATAGAAAGTTCGGGCTCACATAACCTGTTACTGTTGGTTTCGTCCACCAGGAGCTCATGATAGGGCTCGAAGACAAGGTCTCTTCATCACTTTTCCATTCCATCGCTCGTCCATGCGCAGTCTGGTCGAGATACATTGGTTCAGTCCTCCGTTCTCCTATCCATTGCACGACCCTCCTTCCAACAACCCATCCTGGACTCTTCAAGGCCTGCCACGCACTCCCCCTATATAGCCCTTCCGCACACCATTTTCCGTCATATTCTCGCCGCACATTCAGACTTTCTGCCTCTAAAACTCCTTACAAACCCTCCCAGAAGTTCAAACTTCCTCGTCATTTATCAAAGCCAAAGCACTTCCACTGATATTCTATTGTTGTCACGCACCCATCCTTCCGACCTCCTTGGCCGAGCGGCTTCCACCGTTGTCTTGAGACGTTCTATCTTCGTTACATGTATACCTTTCCCTACCCCCGTTCGGCGACCAATACCTCTTCTTGCACACCCAGCTCCCTCTGCTTATGCAATTCTCCATACCCTCGCTCACTACACTGCAGATTACCATCCTCGACTCCGACCTTCTTGTTATGCTTGCAGGAAAGGTGGATACAGTGTTTAGATATCATTATTATAGTTTACCCCCAGGTTCTGCTGGGAGTGGATTATTCGATTTGAAGACCCATGGTGATTTTTTATTTCTTTATTTCTTTCTTCATTTTAACGTGCTTATGCAGCCAAAGGCTATCAAGCACAGCATACTATCTACGTATGTAGATACACATGGAGTCGTACTGACAATGTATGTAGTATGGAAAAGCTCTCTGCGTGAAACAGGCTCTTAGAGCTAAAAAAACCACACAATGTTGTTTATTCTAGTTAGTCGCTGTAACCTGAATCCACTTTCCATACCCAGTCAGATGAGCTCAAGAAAATTCTGCTGCAAGCAGCCGACTCAAACTCCTAGACAGTATATCCCGCAGACCAGTTGTACATTGTGCAATCACACCGATAAATGGGGCGACGAAGAGCTATGCCGGAGGTCACGAGCTGGCCGCGCGAGTAACAGATCCCGGGCTCCGCGTTATCGTAGGTCTATGTATGTGGAAGCTGGCCACTTCGACGTGGGCTTCCGTTCGCTGTTTGGCCACATGGTCATCTAGCCATGTGGATTGTTGTTTGTGAGCATCGACGTGTCGATTTGTCTGTTTGGTAACCTCTAGGCTCTTCTGTAAATAGACAGAAGGTTCGTAGCCAGCACCGCGTACAGGTGGGTTCCATCGCTGGCCAGCCATGGTGATGATGGAGTAGTGCTTTTTCTTCTCCTCTGCTTCGTATGCTTTCGCTCCCCTGCTTTGTACGTACTTAGTCACGACGCTATCTGGTCTTCAGAAAGAAACTGTGTAATCTCGTGCTCTTGAGAATAGGAAGGCGCAAAAAAGGTTCATGATTTGGTGCAGGGAAAAGTGGATATGTGGATCAAAGACTTGCTGGAGTATTTGCATACTTTGCTGTTCTCTTAATTTAGGCTACTTTGAGTGGGTCGTGCGTTTGTTGCTGGTTACTCAAGAGGTGGAATAATGTACTCGTACATGGAAAATATATATTAAAGTTATTTGGCAGATCACTCCAGAGAATAAATAACTTACCCTTGTAGTACATCTCCCTCCACCACTTTCCGCCCTCGCCATTTCCAAGCTGTCAGAGCAAAGGCGATATGTTGAAAACCCCCAGTTGCTGTCCCTCGGCCAGGGAAAGTTTTTATCTGGGCAGTGATGTATGTGCTGTTTGCGTTAAGGTGATGGAGGTGTTGAAGTTTAATTAATTAACTCGGTCGTAGAGTTAGCAAAGGGTGATTTTTAAGGGTTTAGAGGAGGTTGGTTGGTGCTTGAGGGAAGTTGTATGGTTTTGTGGAATAGTCATTGATACAGTATAAGGTGCTCCTGTCGGATACTGTAGGATTACGCTTTAGTTGGTCTTAGGAAATGTTACACAAAGAGATCCTGCTCCAAACGAAGGTTTAAATCAGAGTATATATGCTAACAATGCTATGCCAATGCATCTATCGTTACAGCTGTCTACATGCCACGGCTAGTATGCACCCCTATACCCAGCGAATATATCTACTCGCCGGTCTCAGCCCAATTGGCAGACGATGATATCCGTAATGCATCACTTTTCCCAATTTCCAACGCCGTTTTTTCTCGTGTAATGCACAACGGAATTTTCCCTCAAGCCAAGGACGTCCCTTTCATTATAGTGAGCGGAACAAAATCTGCTTAGAGCAGTCGGTCATGTGATCGGACTTCGAAGCGATCCAGTGAAAGCGGTCGTGCGTATATCAGCTCCGCACAACCGCATACTTGAGCATACCCATCGTCCCTCCTAGCAGTATCGCCATCGGCGGGTTTAGCTTGAACCACGCGCACCCCACAAACGCCGTAGCGGTGATAGCTACGAGCCACGGGTCCGTCCCGAGCGGACTTCCCCCTTGCACCGCCGCAGTCAAATACCCCATCTCCCACAGCTTGTACACGGCAGTATATACAAGGCCAACCGCCGCAGCGTTGATCCCACGTAATATAGACAAGAACCAAGTCCTGGATTTGAGAGTGGTCCACAGGCCCATGAAACCTAGCACGATAATGATCCCTGGGGTGAAGATACCCACAAATGCAATCAACGCTCCGGCCATGGAAGGAAGGTTCGTGCCAGCTGTGGCAAGCGAGCCAAGGTAGACGGCGAAGTTGAAATTGGGGCCCGGGAAGGCCTGGATGACGGCCAGGCCGAGGAGGAAGTTACGGGGCGAAACCCATCCTCGGGTGACAATGTATTCGCGGAGCAGGGGGATTACGACGGGGCCGCCGCCAAAGATAATGGTGCCGGCAAGGTAGAGATCCGCGAAGAGAGAGAAGCCGCGGGAGGTGTTCGGATAGATGGTGTTGAGGACGAGTATGGCTACGAAAGTTATAATGAAGACGAAGAGGATGCAAGCCCCAATTTTCCAGGACATAGCGGGAAAGTCGGCGGGAGGGTCAACCTTGATGTCGAGCTTTTCTGTGCTTGTGGGGGTTAGGGTGGCGTGGCTTCGCGGCACGTTGAGCGGCATCGGTAAGAGCGAATCGTTGCGCTCCCTTTTGTAAACTAGAGGAAGTGGCGGTAGAGCTTTTTCTAGGGAAGATTGACTGTCCCGACTGGAGCCAGAGCCGCATCGTTCCAGGTCAGCCCCTAACCGACTCTCTATCGCAGATTTCCGTCCGCATCGTCTGAGGAGTTGGAGAATGGTATGAGGGCATCTGAGATCCCACACCATTGTCGCAAGCCCTGCGCCGACCATAATTACGGGGTAATACCACAATGCCGTATGAAGCATGCCCAAAATACCACCTAGATACACAAGGGCTCGGGTCACTTTGTCGGTGATGGCTTTTTCTGCGAGACGAACGGCTGCCAATGCAATTATCCCAACGGTGGCCGCATTGAGACCAGACAATAATGCGAAGACCGGCGCAGGAATGGTGCTGCGCACTTGTAGCATTCCAAGTGATAGAGCATACATGCCAATGGCGCCTGGTAGACTGCACAAGTTGTCAGAAACAACGTCATATTTCAAAGTAGCTTCATCGCCCAATGGTAGGACGAATACTTACCAGAACAGGAAGAATGCTATAAATCCTGCCAAGTAACCGCCATGTACCGTGTTGATGCAAAACAGCATTTTCACACTTGCTGAGCCAGGTAGAGCCTGGCTGATTCCAAAGATTTGCTGGAACTTTGCATAAAGTCAGTTGCTGCATATCAAATCGACCCGTACTTCGCTAACCATAACCTCGTCAATCCACCCAAGCTCCTCGACAAATTTCGCGTGAAGCTGATTTACGGTCAGCCCTGCCCCAGACCTTGTGTCCTCCATTCTGCAAAAGAACACTTACAATTTGGAACTGCACTGGGGCGCCTCCGAACGCTGTAAAGCCCAAGTGCCAATTCGCAGCAATGATATCTTTGTAACGGTTCCATAATGTCATCCTTCCCATCCTGCAGCCTGGCAAATGCAGATAGAGATCTAGAGAGAACAAAAACAATGCAACGATACAAAAGAAAACTTATGCAGTCCTTCACTGGTCTAGGTTGAGTTGCACAAAGGATCACCAGGGCCATAGTAGGATATCTCAAGAGCATATAGTAGAAAAGGATCCGAAGTCCACTAGCGGATCAAAGCTTTCCATAGCCCTTCTTTGAGTAAAACCCACGTAAGTGAAGGAAATTATCTAGTTTCGCATACACCGACGCATCGAAGCATCAAGGTGGATTAGCATACTTCGGATCCGGATTGGGGTAACGAGTTCACATTGTTCAAATTCTCATCCGAGCGACACAGTGATCCGGATTGGACTTGCAGCTATAGGTTCGCCGTCGACGCCTCTCCTACGCACAGTGGCTAACAAAACCGAACATTAGCACTCGTGGTCAGTGACAGAAGAACCTACGGAGAAGCCGGTAACAGGATCAACCGCAGCCCATGACAAGCACTATACGCGTTGCGGAAGCTTGATCATGTCAGGCATGTTTCATAAGTTGCTGTTTACTTTAGACGTCAGGAAGCCCAAGAGGTGGCGATGTTTTCCTCCGCACACAACGGGGAAAATTGAACGAGTTGAAAGCCCAATGCATCGTGGCATGTTCTATGACATCTCGCTTCCCCGCTTCCGCATACATAGTATTGCCGATATGCCTCTGGGCGCCATACTTGCATAGCCGCTGAGCCTCGACGATTAAGACGGGTCATTCTGCAGCGGGACTGTGCGTATCCTTGTAGATATGGCATGGAAACAGATACGTAGCATAGCTAATGGGATGGTTCGCGATAGATCAGAAGTCTGGAAACGGAAGTATCGGATATATGGCGCTCGATTCAGCAGGATCTTATTACAAAATCCGTTGACGAGAGCAAAACGACAGTGGGCCTAGGTTCCTCATCATTGACCGAAATCTCCAAACACGAAGAACTCATAAAGGTAAAAACACTTGAGATGCAACTGCTGACTCGATGAGGTCTACCATTATGGAAGTTCTGCCCAGGTAGCCATTACTGTTGCAAAGGCCCAGGCCTTAGTCTTGAGATCTTTCGGGGACGAGCGTAGCGTCCTGTACACTGGAAGCTGCCGAGTAACGCTGTGGAGTATGCGTGCCATTTCGCCGGCCACCATGGATGTAATGCCACGAGAGTAGATGTCAAGCAATCAATGCAGGTAATCGAACGTGGTTTCAAGAGGCTCTCGGACCTTACAGGTATACCCGCGGGACGGTTGCGCCCAGTCGTGATTGTTAGATTGAGCGTTCGTATTGCGTATCGCGTGAAAAGTTCCTGTTGCATTTCTGACCGAAATGGAATGATGGGACATGTTTGGATTGCGTTGTTGCAAACGCGCGAACTGCCGTTCTTCAAACCGAGCTAAGCCTTGCAAGGTTGGGTGCTGAGGCTGCCATAACCCTAATTGCCTTACAGTGTGCCTTTAAAGCGATCTGAGCGCTGTTCAAAAAGTCCTCGTTGATGGATGCCGTGGTGTTGGTTATCCTGCGACTCGTAGCGCGCCGTTCGAATTCGTGATTGCACTGACCTTTCTTACGTCGCAACATTACGCAAAGATACATGCTGGAAGTGACGAGTTTACCGTTCACTTGTGGTAGGTACTGTGGATTCTTATGTTACTCGTGGCATGCGTTGTGAATCATGAGATGTATGTGCGCTTAGGGCTCTATTTATATGATGTAATACTGGTCTATGTTTGATACAAGAGAATGATATCTTGCTTTCGCATGGACATGAAAGTGCTTCTAAGGGAATTATTGCAAGCGTATTGAAATCATGATATTGAAAAGACTAGATCCTCCAGCGATCTTCTATTAGACATTTCCCTACTATCAAAAGAGTGTGTTGGATTGCGCGAATTTGTGCATATCCTGCTGTCCAAGAAGAGTGCCTGCAAATCCACAGCTAAGGGGTAGCTTCAATTATGTCTGAAGGGGTTGGGCAATATTGCTAATAATCTTCGTCTGTCGGCGCATTTTGCACGAGTTGCACTGGAAGTTCGCAGCTGGTGTGACTGCAGGTACGGCATGGGCTGTTCCGGAGGAGCCTGCTGATACTGGGGCGTTCTGTGGAACTCCTGCGCTGACAGTGACCGTCGTTGGTGGCGCGGATGCTGTTACGGTTACTGTGGCTGGACCAGCCGCTGCTGAAGTAGGTGGTTGAGGTGGCGTGATCTGAGGTACTGAAGCAGCATTTGGAACTGGCTGTCCACCAGCTGGGGGAGCTGGTGAAGGAGCGGCCTGCGAACTTGGTGTAGGAGGAGCTGGTGAAGGAGCTGCTTGTGAGCTTGGTGCCGCAGCCGGTGCGTTGGAAGACGGCATTGGCGATGAAGCTGGGGCTTGTGGAGCAGCAGTGCTGGATCCCTGAGCTGTTGAAGCCAGATTGCCATTTCCTTTTGCCAATGCGTTCACATAGCCGGAGACTGCCGCGTAATTGAGGGACTGTCCGTCAACAAACTTGACCGGGGTGGAGTCTTTGCTGCTTGTGCTAGAGCCGCCCGTGATATCGACCTAGTTCTTTAGTTAGCTCTTTGTTATCTTCAATAATTTGGGAGGGGGAGGGAAGGGGGGCGCGTGCATCCATGCAAGTAGTATAGTACTCTAATTTGCCTGCTGGCTCTCCCGGTGTATTGACGGCAGTAGGCCAGTCCCACACCTATATTACTCTAGAGTTAGCCTGTGCTCTTTAAGGTGATTAAATAGATTGGGAAAAATTGATGCTGAAAATCCACTTACCCAGTATAAAGTGTATGGCTTTCCGGAAGGTGCATCAGAAGGGATAGAAAGGTCGTTTTGACACCAGAGGTCTGGACCCATGGGCTGAGCAGCATCATGAGCAAATTGTTTTTGGCGGGTGGTAGAGATGGCTCCTCCGTTGAGCTGATAGCATTGGCCGTCATCGTAGTTTTGGGTCGCCAGAAGCTTGCCGCGTTTGTCACCGCCAGTGCCATCTGCGTTCCACACTTTATGTACTGATAGGAATTTTTCATTCGGGTCTGGTTGGGTGGTGCCGTAGATATACACTGTTCCGCGGTTTGGTGGCTTCCCTGCCTGGGTAGCGGGAAGACTGACGTGGCCATTTTCCTGGTAGCGAAGAGCAATCATGCTTCCTGCGGCAGCCTGAAGTCTTGGGCTATCTTTCGATTGAGTCGGTGCTTGTTGAGATGGCATGCACATAGGGTCTGAGTCGAGAACCTTGTTCCCTCCGGCTCTGCCGTTGGGAGGTAGGAGGTGAACCATGCAAGCATCAGGATCGACACCAGCTGCGCGCTGGCAGTTGCCACGAGCAAAGCCAGGAGCGCCGGTGAAAGTTCCGTTTGGTGCAATGACGTCCATCATCTCGACCCAGGAATGTGCGTTCGCTGAGGCGAAGAGGGTGAGCGCCGCCAGGGCACGTAGGTTGGCCTTCATGTTGGTGAAGGTATTTGTGATATTTTGGTGGAGTATGGTTTGTTTGAGTCGGTATAGATTTGGGTTGTTCTGAGTGTTGTATGTGATTCTGGGTAGAGCGAAGTATTGAGTATGCGGAAGATGTAGGATTTGATAGAAGGAATAAGATAGAAATGAGAAGGTTTATCTATGTAACGACCAGCGTGGTTCAACAAAGAGTAGTAAAGAATGAATAAGAACAATGACGGTCAATAGCTGCGCAAGCCAATTTTCCAGAATGTGACAAAGGTTCGGTGAAGTGAAATGAATGAAGAACTGATACCGCCAACAATAAGAGTCTAATAACAATAGGACTGTAGTGATAATGGCATTATTCTCACAATGGGGATTCTATTGATATTAAGAATTTCATGAACAGTCACATATCGAATGAAGGCGCGGTCACGAAACACAAAGACCAAACAAAGCAACAATTGGTAACTGCTGGAGTCAAGACTTGAACAATAGCATTGTATGCCGTTTCGACCTGGTACAGTCGCCAGGAACCAATAGAGAAATCGTCAATGCTTGGCATCAAACGTGATGTCTATAGCTATCCTGACCTCGAAACAGCTGCTTCACCTGCCTACCAGCTCTCCTCGCGTCGAACACCATCCAAGGTCCTCCATTGATAGGTCCGACTCATCATAAAGAGAATGCGCGCGTTAGAATGTCTAATATAGGATAAGGTGCTCCCTAGAATGTCAAGTGTCAAGATCCCTCTATTACTCAGATACAGGAGTGATGATTCCAGGCGTAGCGTCAGTGAGATCTGAAGATTTCTGTCCAGTGGGCTGACCAAGGTCGTGTCATGTTTCAAGTCTAGCGTGTTTTGAAAATCCCGTTCAAGTTTCAGCGCCAACCCACTCCTTAACCTCGGTGGCGACACACGAGAACGAGTCAATGCGAGATTTAACACCTCCGATCATAAAGTTGGAACTCGTTCGTTGATTCTTGACTAGATTCGCCATACGTTCCACTCACATGATCTTGTTTGCTACTTACGGGGGAACAGTAGGGACGTTGAGCTGTTTTACTTTTTTTGGTTTCGGATCAAGTGGAGAATCTAAGCAGTTGAAGCGATCATTGAATGGTGGAAGATGGAAAGAGCAATGCCCTATTTTCTGTGTACCAGAGTGAATCCCACAACATTTGTCATTGTCGAGAATGACAAGTACGCCGAGCATCCGTTTATCTATGTCAAGATTTACGCAAACCTGGTTGTTTTATCAGATACCGGATGCGGAGGAAGTGCTGATGCCTCAAGACCCTCAGAGAGTACCTTGCGCCACTTCATTGAGACCTCTCCAGTAGTCGCCAATGGAAGGCGACCGCTCAATCCTCGCGAAGAAGATGGCAAGCCTTCAAAACGATATTTAGTCATCTGCACACATTGCCACTATGATCACATTCTCGGACTCTCTCAATTCACAGATGTGGACCCTGTGATTTTGGCTTCACTGCAGGGGAAATCTTTCATCGAAGAAAATCTTCCTGAACATTCCTTATGCCACTTCCTCGGTATTTCCACTCCAAAATATATTGTCTCTTACTGGGCCAAGGACTACGAGAAGATGTTGTTCAACAAGGCGTCTCTGGAACTCCAGATTATAGCTACCCCAGGGCACACCCCCGATGAGCTGGCCTGGTATGACGAACAGGAGCGCCATCTCTACGTTGGTGATTCCTTCTATGAGCGTATGGCAAAAGACAAGTCCTACGAGCAAGCCGTCATCTTCCCAAAGGAGGGCAGTATTGTTGAGTACATGGATTCGCTTAGGAAGCTACTGAGTTTCGTCGACAAGAAGAATATGGAGCCAGATAAACCTTTGATTAGAATTGGCTGTGGCCATATTACATCCTCCGTCGACGGGAAAGAGATACTGCTGGCGGTGCAAAGGTTCTTTCAGGATGTCATAGCTGGCTTAATACCCGTCAAGCAAGTATCAGAGAGGAGAGGTGAAGAAGTCAATTTATGGCAGGATAGTGGTGAGCCGAGATTTTCCCTTTCAGCACCGAAGAGACTGGTCGTTGATGCCAGAAAGCACTTGGCCATAGTATTACCCGTGGAGCAATAATCTCTCGATTACACGAGCTTCTATACTACTAGATGGTTTACTAGCCTTACATCAAATCAAACATCAGTCATCTCAATCCTTGCATACGATAATTAAATCACTCCAGTCCCTGTGTTCGGTTCCGTGCCCCACCATGCAATCACGGGAACGCTAATAAACAGTTTATACTGCTCAATGAAACTACCTTACTTAGGGGAGCTGTGAGTGCCTCAATGGCGGCTTCCGACAGTGAGCCTGCTTTCGCAGCAGCCTTACTTGTTGTCGACATGCAAGAAGACTTCTGCCCCCCGGTATGTGAGCTTGCCAAAGAAGGCTTGCTAAAGTTACAAAGCTCATGAGATCCGTAGAATGGATCCTTGGCAGTCTCTGGAGGCCGGGAAATAGTACCAATTATCAATGATCTTCTTTCCTTACCATTCGCTCTCAAGATCGCTAGACAGGACTTCCATCCACAGGAGCACGTCTCCTTCGAAGCGTCCCATCCTCCTCCAAACAATATACCGTTCGAATCTCACGTGAAGATAACGAACCCTTCCAACCCTTCCGATATACACGAGATTCCGATTTGGCCGGTGCACTGCGTCAAAGGCACGAAGGGAGCTGCGATCATTCCGGAATTGAACAGCTCTAAGCTTGCGAAAGTCCTGGAGAAAGGAAGGACCAAAGATGTGGAGATGTTCTCTGGATTCGCCGACTGCTTCGGGAACAAGACAGACGCAGCCAGCTTCGACCTTGCTGAGGTATTAAGAGAGGCTGCTATCAGCCACGTATACGTGGTCGGGTTAGCTGGCGATTACTGCGTCCGGTGCTCTGCCATTGACGCAAAGAAGGAAGGATTCAATGTATGTGTGGTCGAGGATGCCACGAGAAGCGTAGATCCCGGAGAAAAGGGTTGGGGGTCAGCAAAGAAGGAACTTCAGCAATTCGGCATCAAGATCGTGAGCATTGGTGGCCCGGAAGTGAAAATGGTCAGGAATTTGACTTGAGATCACCCAATTTGTCAGTCTTGAAGCTTCAGAAACAGCCTGTATGCTCTACTGGGATTCATTTGGCTCAGGATTCCCACATCCGAGGATCAGAAAAGACTCTGCGATACTGGCAGAGAGTTGAGCTTGAGAAGTACTTCGAAGTACAGAAGCTAGACAACAATAATATCCTTCATCTGTGGGCGCACATACCTTTGGCTCTCGTGTTCCAAAGTTGCTGTTTGATTACGGCTGAGTTCTGGCAATGATGTCATCAAGTAAGCTTAGCGAACCGACGCGACCGCGTTTTCCAAACCCCGACAACGCTGCAACAACATCTTCCTATTGGTATACTGGAACCCGCTTCTCTCGTGAATATGCCGTCCTCGAAAGGAAAGCCTACAGACCCAAAGTTGCGTGAAGAGATCAAAGAAAGTTCGTAATCTATAAACGCCAGTTAGTGATGTAATGACATCGTGCAGGACTAATGTGCTTCCTCATGTAGAAGTCCAGAATGAGACAAACAAAGACGGAGGGGGGAAAGGACAGTGGAGTGCTTGGAAGGTAAGAGCTCTAAAAGCAATCAACTATTATATTATGGCAATATCTTTTTGTCTTTTGGTTTTGGTGGACTTTTACTAAGGTATAAAACTATTACAGGCACAAAAAATGTCCAAAGAGTATGAGAAAGAAGGTGGTGGATATGAGAATGTTGCTGGGTCGAAGAACGAACCAGCCAAAGGTCCACCCGAGCCTAAGCCTGATGACGAGAAAGAGGAGGAAGTGAAAAAGGATGTTGAGGAGAAAAAGGAAACCAAAGAGAAGCCCAAAGCCAATAGCGGGAAGAAAGCTACTGGCAAGAAGGGTGATGCTAAGGCAAAGACACTCAAGGAAAAGAAGGAGCCAGCAATTGGAACGAGGAAGAGCACACGTATCGGCACTAAGCGCAGTGCACCCGAAGAAGAAATGGAACCGGAGGAGGAGGAGGAGGAGGAGGAGGAGGAGGTCAAAGAGAAACCTGCGAAAAAGACGAAGACGGCCAAGAAGTAAATAGGCTGTTTATACGTTCTTCCAGCTATACTTACATCTTTCCCTTGTCCTTGTTGGTCATATCCTTTACGTTGAGGTTCTCGCTGGTGTATCTTTGACATACCAATGTAACAAGGATGGGTCCCGTGAGACGAGGGTTCCCATCTTCGTCGTATCGTTGAACCCATCAGTTTCCCAATGTGATGCAGGTTGCTGTGGCCACTTTGCGGATCATCGTTTTCCTTTGGTGATCTTAGAACACTTAGCATAGTACTGCAACCACTTTTGTGCTGAGGATATGGTTTTCCCATATTGTCCGGTACAGGGAGATTCCCGACCTCCCCACAACTCAGTCGGTTTGATTCTCCTAAGCTCTGGTCTTGTCGATATTCCCACTCTTATCGCGTTCCTTCTGCCAGAAGGTGCGCAGGGTCTTTGCTTTGTGGAAGTTGCCGTTGGGGCATTCGGTTCTCGAGGTTGCCTATTGGCACCTGTGGACCGTATTGTAAGGATTTTGGAAAGATTGTATCACATGTGATGCACCTGAATTAGCAACGCCATAAGCCTTTGATTGCTCCACAATTAGGGTATCGTCTTCGAGCGGCAATTGGACTCTTATTTTTCGTTCCTCTGCTGCTTTCAAATGCGATAATCGAGGTAATCGCTACCTCTCAGGTATTTGTCGTCTTCGCAAAGCTAGGAGCTCCGCATCCAAGGCCTCGAATCAAGGAGAGAGTAACATCTCTGCATCTAGTCGTTAGTGGCTGTCAAATACCTATCAAGGCACGTTCTATCGCGTTTGTTACATTTTAACTATACGCTCAGCTCGAGTCTCGGTTGTTCGCTGAGTAGGTGTCTTCCTCAATTCGTCTGATAGACTATCTTGAGTGACACTTATCGACACTGAGCGGTTTACAACAGGCGCTGAATCGCTAGCCTTTGGTGTTGATCTGCTATTCGCTTCTCCGCCTCAGTACACGGTTACCACAAGATCGAGCACGGTACAACACCAAGTGTTGACGCTGCCTGGTAACCAACCGTGGTACTTAGCTGTCGTCTTGTGTCGAACAGAGTTTAACCTCGACTATCGCGAAGTACTTCGAGTGAACACGCCTGGAAATGGAGGGAGCACAGGTACGTTCCAACATGAGGCTACTTCACCCTCGACTGCCAACATCCTCAGGAATCCCCCTCTTTCAACAGACATACCATCATTCTTTGAGTTTTGAATTTGCTATGCTGTTTCGCAGCTATTTGGCGTGCCCTCTCCAGTGTCTAGAGTTAAACCTCTTATTGCAAAGCACTGACGCGAAATGCCCCTCGCCCCAAATCAATTCTCGAGCCTACCGCTCTGTCTATGGTAAACTGATCTTCTCGCTTGTAGGACTTAAGTGCCAATCTGCAGCCGGACGAACCGAGCACTGAATCTAGGAACTGTGATACCGATGATCGAGTCAATTCCTCTGACGACCATTCAATGGCTCTTGCCATAGCCCCTACTACTATCGCCAGGGACATGAACTCTCGTACGTTAAACCGCACAGCACCATTGCTTCATACGCTTCCATATCTGGTCTTCCGCCGGATCTGCGATTTTGTTGAGCCATTATGGCTCAACAACCTGTCAAATACGTGTATAGCTATGCGGACCAAGCTCTCCTTCGACGACGGCAATCTAATCTGGTATCGTGCCCTACCTGCATACATTTTGCCAGACGAATTATATCAACCCACACCCGGGCGACCCGCACCATTGCTAGATCGCCTGCTCGGAGGACATTATCGCCCAGAGTGCGATTATAAGCGTGAGATATTTGGCAGGCTGGCAGGTGGGCTGCGGTGCCAGGTTTGCTTAAGACCAATTACTGGCCGTACAAAACCGTGGAATGTAAGGCTCTGTCAGTTTTGTTTCGAAAGATACACGATAAGTAAGTTTATACTGTGCTCATTCTCAGTGGCTGGTAAGCTTATCTATATTATAGCTTCAGAGCAAGTATACTCTTTAGGAGTCCCAGGAGTCGGAGCTGCTTTGGCCAATTTGGCCCATCCGCCAATATTCGTACGAAATGTCCCACGTTTTTATCGTCCAGAGATCGACCAGATTATTAGGAATATTACCGGCGTAGATGCCTGCGCAAAGATGCTGGTAAACCAGAAGCAAGACCAAATGACTCTAATGGTCCGCCTTGAAGCGTCAGAGGAAGAGCGGATTCGTCGTGTCGCCCGCCACAAGCTGGTTCAGTACGCTCGATTGATTTGGGATGGTCATGACCCAATGCCGAACAGGATCTACTGCGAGTCGAGTGGAATTCTTCTCGGGACTGAGTCCCGTCAAGGCATGCCGGATGTCAATACGTTCAGAGCGTTTCGGGAACGCTTCGCCCCAACCAACAAGTTGCATGAATTTTTATATCCAGCTTACAGCCTTAGCGATCGCCCAACGCAGCTCCCATATCAGCCCGGCTACTGGCTCAAAGACCCTGCTTTAGTTCTCACACAAGACAATCCCACAGTTGAGGATGTTCACTGGTACGTGGAGAAAGCGCTAGAGATGCTAGAGGCTCTAACCAATTGCGACAAGCCCGGATACTCTGTGCGACGTTCTGGCAAGCCTGTCCTCGGTGGGTGGGTTACTACCTGGGTAAACGCAGCTAAGGCCTACCATGTCGACCGTCTGGAGAAGGAGTTGAAGTCTGGCGCAACTGTCAATATCAGTCACACCACCGGCGCACCGAGTAGCAGTCATTTGTATCGTCGCATCCGAAAGCTAAGGTATAGAAGTGGTCTTCAGGAGCAAGGGGAGACGAGGATGAGACCGCTTTCTCCGCATTTGGATATCGCAGAATGCATGGCTAGAAGCTCCATAGATATGTGGTTCACAAGGGAGCATATCATCAGTAGGTTAGAGAGGGAACAGGCCCAGTGCATCAAATGGTTCAACAAAGTTGTGCGTAGGACATCCTTCCGTTGCCCAGTGTGCGGCGACAATCACGTATATATCGGAGTCGAGGATCCCGTGGACCATGTGCGAATCCATCACCGGGCTCGGTTCTGGAAATCAGACGACTGGCACACCGCCGGATGATGGGGAATAAAATCACGCAGCCTCTTGTCCGCGCCCGCTCGTCTTGAAACCTCTCTCATCAATGGTCATAGTAGCCTCACCATCACCTGACGCATGCTGCATCGTACGCCTGGGATCATTGCCATGTTATCTACCTTGGTACTTTCTAAGATTGTCACTTTCTCTCACCACCTTCGCCTGGCCACACTCAGCCTACACACGCCATTGCCCCTTCGGACACTACGATGGAAGATGCCAGCACCGGTTCTCGAAACGCCAGTCAAGGTTACAAACATCCTCTTTCCTATTCACCAGTTCGCTCGGCCCTTAATATTCACGTACTTGATCACCCCGGATACTGGAAAGGAGATAGTCTCTACAGTGCAACAGGAGAAGCCTAGTCCTGGGCTTCAATTTTTATGCATCAAGTTTAGACAACTGAGAAAGCTGCCTGTAAAGCTTCTGTCTCGATCCAATTCTACATTGAGCAGTGTTCTAGGAGTACGAGGGCGAGAACCGTGTAGACATCGTACAACTTGGCGACGCGGATGACAGTGTTTCGATAATAGAGTTAATTAGGATTAGCAGCGTCGTCGTTCATTGTCTGTTCCAATTCCTTGTACCTACATACCACATCTATTAGCAGCATGGGCTGTATGGGAACTATGTGCTCCGTCACCGTAGCCTTCTCTCGCAAAATATGTAATTGATCGTTGAAAGAGACAATGCTAACGTACCGCAATAATAAGGTAAATTAAGCTGGAGAGAAATCCCCAGAAAGGAAAAATAAGGTAGCGGCCAGACGTCCGCCTTTCCACGGTTGCTGTGATTGGTTCCAATCCATTGGCTCTAATCATCATTATTCTCCGTCCTCCAATTCCAACTTCTCCCATCCTGCTGAAAATCAATTACCCTTGAGTACCTACTTTTCCGTACTACTGCCAGAATTCTCTCCTTGATCCCGCCAATTCGCTCCTTGTCGCCGTCAGCACTAGAGTATCTATGGCTTTCACTTGGCCAGCCGTACCTGAACTCTAGCCAAAACCATGGCGTTGGATCACTCTACTTTTCTTCACCGACAATTCAAGTCAGCTTTTGGATTTGGCGATTACTAAGTACAAACGTGCAGTTTGGCGACCTTGAAGCCTGGCCATAAGGCTCCGTTGGTGGCACGCTCTTGTTGGCTTTGGCTTGCAGACTGCGGCTGTACTGTGCCTTTGCTACTGATACAGTAATCCGCAATCCTTGAGTCAGCTTCGCCAACCCCCAATGTCGGACCCAAAGCATTACTCTTAAGCTCTTCCGTCTACACACTACAGAGCACCGACTTTCCAATAGCCATCATGCTTGGAGCTTCTTTCCTCCCAGCAAGGTTCCGCAGCGATCATCCACATGCTTCAGCACCAGCGAATCCTGGGTACATCAACAGGGAAATCACAAGAGTATTGCAGTCGGTTTCGCGTAAGGCTTTTACCCATCCGATACATACTATTGTCTTTGTGGCACTTTTGGCGAGCACTTCATACATTGGCCTTCTCGAAGGGAGCCTCTTCGATGGTGCAAGCCCAGTGAGGAATGCTGCGGGGGATGTGGAGCTTTCCTCGCTGGTTGTAAATGGCAGACATCTGATATTAGGAGAGGAGACGGCGTGGAAGTGGCAAGTTGATCATAGCGCATTTGACCATGAAGAACCCGTACGTTTTCTTGAACTGAAAGCTTGGAATATAATTAATATTTATCTAGGGCACGCAGCATATAGCACTCATGACGTTTGTCTTTCCTAATTCTCTACCTAACGTCTACCCACGGACTGCGCCAATGGCGGACGAAGTCCCTTTGCCTAACAACACCACCGCTCATTCCCTTCCGTCTACTCCGAATCCATTGTCACCAATCTCCCAAGATACCACTCTAGCGTTCGCTATGCCGTACGGTGAAGCAGCCACTTTTCTGGATACGGTACAGGAATTGCCAAACAAAGCGATCTTCCACCCGGAAAATAACCCGGAAAATACACATAACAGCAAGTTATGGGTCATTAAAGCTACGAAGAACAACGGACAGGCCTCACCAAGCACGTTGCGTGGCTGGGCTTCAAACGCATGGACGAACTTTCTAGACTTGCTCAAGGTACGCCAAGCGTTGTGGTTTTGGATATTCTTACTTACAAAGACATTTACAGAACGCGGAATCACTGGATATTATTATCATGGTCCTTGGCTATCTAGCCATGCATCTGACGTTTGTTTCGTTGTTCGTGTCAATGCGACGCATGGGGTCGAATTTCTGGCTCGCAACATCTGTTCTGATTTCATCGGCGTTTGCCTTTCTCTTTGGTCTCATCGTCACCACAAAGCTGGGGGTTGCCATCAACCTGGTGTTGCTATCCGAAGGACTGCCATTTCTGGTGGTTACCATTGGCTTTGAAAAACCGATCATACTAACAAAGGCAGTACTGTCGGCATCGTTGAGTTCTAGGCGCCAGGGAGGGCAACCAGATTCTAACGACTCTGGCAATGATCGCTCTCCAAGAACTATCCAGTCCTCACTCCAAGTAGCTGTGCAAGAAAAAGGGTTCCAGATTGTCCGTGACTATTGCATCGAAGTTGCCATTCTCATTGCCGGAGCTGCGTCTGGTGTGCAGGGAGGACTTCGGCAGTTCTGCTTCCTCGCAGCATGGACCCTCGTGTTTGATTGCATTCTACTGTTCACCTTCTACGCGGCAATTCTGAGCGTCAAGCTCGAAATAAATCGAATTAAACGTCATGTGGCTTTGAGAAGAGCTTTAGAGGAGGATGGAGTCAGCAGACGAGTGGCGGAGAATGTTGCGTCTGAGAACGACTGGCCACGATTCAGCCCAGGAGATAAAAAATCTAATGGTGAAGGGAGAGATGAACCTGCCGTCTTTGGTAAAAAGGTGGGAGAAAGCAGTATCCCGAAATTCAAGGCTCTCATGGTGACTGGATTTATTTTTCTGAATATATTGAACCTATGCACGATCCCTTTTCGGGCAGGGAATAGGAACGCTCAAGCACCAAGTCCTTCTGGCCTCTCAAGTGTACCTGGGCTGTCGAACGTGCTCACTCCTCCCCCGATGGACCCCTTCAAAGTGGCACAGAACGGCCTCGATTATATCCAAAGAACAGCCAAGGAGCACCATATCAAAACAGTAGTGACGGTGCTACCACCAATCAAATACGAACTTGATATTCCTTCTTCTAGTTCAGATCTTGGTGACGCCGGTAGCTCCATTTTTGACGTCGAGTATACAGATCAAATCTTCGATGTGGTGGTTGGAGGGAGGGTTATCGAGGGCATACTCAAGAGTCTGGAGGATCCGGTCTTAAGTAAATGGATCATAGTGGCGTTCACAATGAGTCTGGTGCTAAATGGATACCTGTTCAATGCGGCAAGGTGGAGCATCAAAGAACCACGGGCTTCCGACGAGAATGCCTTCGAGGCAGTTCCAGCGATAACTGAAGGACGCGCCGCACACAGAGAGTCCGAGCAGCCTGCACCTGCGGAGATCATCAGCGATCATGCGGATAGTTATATGCCAGAAGCCACTGATGTCAAACACGAGCATACTATAGAGGCAAGAAGTGTGTTAGAATGCGAGCGGATGCTTCGTGAGCGTAAAGCTGCGGAGCTTGACGATGTTGAGCTGAGCGATTTAACTGTTCGTGGCAAGATCCCAGGTTATGCGTTGGAGAAGACTTTGGAAAACACCAGCATCATGACAAGGCTTGCTTCTTTAACTCGAGCTGTAAAGATCCGGCGAGCTTTGGTCTCACGAACGCCCGCCACATCGCAGACTTCAAACCTCTTGGAAAGGTCAAAACTGCCGTACACAGATTACAATTATGAAAATGTGCATGGCGCGTGCTGCGAGAATGTCATTGGCTACATGCCAATTCCGGTTGGCGTTGCAGGGCCGTTGATAATTGATGGACAACATTATTACATCCCAATGGCCACCACTGAAGGGGTATTGGTTGCGAGCACTAACCGAGGTTGCAAAGCGATCAATGCTGCTGGTGGAGCTATAACTGTTCTCACTGGAGATGGCATGACTCGAGGGCCATGCGTGGGGTTCCAGACCCTGACAAGAGCGGGTGCTGCAAAGCTTTGGCTGGACTCTGAAGAAGGCCAGAAGACCATGAAGAGGGCTTTCAACTCAACTAGTCGCTTTGCACGACTGCAGTCGATGAAGACAGCCATGGCGGGGACCTACCTTTACATCAGGTTCAAGACTACGACTGGCGATGCAATGGGAATGAACATGATATCAAAGGGCGTCGAATGCGCCCTAAATGTTATGGCGGAAGAGAGTGGATTCCAGGACATGTCTATCATATCGGTATCAGGCAACTTTTGCACTGACAAAAAACCGGCAGCGATCAACTGGATCGATGGAAGAGGTAAGAGCGTTGTGGCTGAGGCCATTATTCCAGGTGATGTCGTTCGGAGTGTGCTCAAAAGTGATGTCAACGCTCTGATCGAACTTAACACGAGTAAGAACTTGATTGGAAGTGCCATGGCCGGGAGCATTGGAGGATTCAACGCACACGCGGCCAACATTGTCACTGCGCTGTTCTTGGCTACAGGCCAAGATCCTGCTCAAAATGTGGAGAGCAGCAATTGCATTACAGTTATGCGGAAGTACGTTGGTCGCTCCCTTACAATGTACTATCACTGACAGATTGTAGTTACAATGGTAATCTTCAGATTAGTGTCTCCATGCCATCCATTGAGGTTGGCACAATCGGAGGCGGCACTGTTCTTGAACCTCAAAGTGCGATGCTTGATCTTTTAGGAGTCAAAGGCGCCCACCCCACCAACCCTGGCGACAATGCTCGCCGCCTTGCTCGGATCGTGGCTGCCAGTGTTCTGGCCGGCGAGCTCAGCCTCTGCAGCGCCCTGGCTGCGGGGCATCTCGTCAGGGCACATATGGCACACAACCGAAGTGCTGTACCTACGAGATCAAGCACGCCAGTATCTGCAGCCCTGTCAGCCGCTCCGAGCAGAGGACAGGCACAGGAAGGGCTGATGATGATGACTGGCCGATGAACTGGTCGACTTGCGAATGCTTTGCACATGCATCATTACTGTTTCTGGAGATTTGTATATATTGTGTGTGGGCCTTTAAGCAGACGCTGAAGGCATTTGGGTCCGTCCGCATGGATTGGCATTGCACGCCAGAGTCCCCCAAGCCTCCTTTCATTTTTCTTTCCTGTCGTACAGCAGTCTCATCACGAGGTGGATGAGGTCTGTCAATTATGCGTCAGCGGTGTAGAGCGGTTGGCACTCTTCCTATTTTAGAGTTGGCCATTGCGCCTTTAGAGACTTAGACACTATACATGTAGATACATTTCCATTCTTGTTGAAGCGGTTTCAACCAGGTACGACTTTGCAAGACGAAGGCTACCGTCAACATGTGAAGTTGCTGCGATAGAAGGCTCCTTGTTGCGGGAGCCCTGTAGCAAACCGAGCAAACGTCATCCCTGTACCATTTAGGGCGATTAATTTGCCCCTGAAAGAAATTTGCATCAGCTCGAAGCGGTTCTTCCATCAACCATCTTAGACAATATTCAACTCTCGCTCTCTCTCTCTACTTAAAGTCGCTATACACTCGACTTCTGAGAAAGCCAAGTGTCCACTACTGTATCCGCCTTCCTTTGGATCTGCCTTTTCCTGCCCAGTCTCTCCTCACGTTCTCTGCCGCAGTAACCCACTAACCCGATTGAGGTTAGACATCGGCATCACTCCGACAACAGCAAGTTCCACCCCAAACTGTCATCATCCGCCCCACTACTAACACGTGACCGCAGTGCCCCTCATTTGCTCCTCAATTTCCAAATCCATTCTTCCTAGAACTTCTCTTTCACACATCTCTCGACTCGCTACTCCATCAACCAGAAACTTCCACGCATCATCAGCAGTCATGACTATCAAGACCTACTTCGACGTCAGCTGGACGGGCCCAGTCCTTGATGCTAATAATAGGCCTGGGGATGTAAAAGGTGAGCAGTCCTTTTTGTTGAGGGCGAGCCGATTTAAACCCCTCCGCAAGATATCTGCTATCAATTACTGCTGGTTCAGCATCCACTGTTACTGACAATCCACCCAGGCCAGTCCGGTCGTATCAACTTCAACCTCTACGATGACGTCGCCCCCCGAACAGTCGAGAACTTCCGTGCCCTCTGCACCGGCGAGAAAGGCTTTGGTTACACCGGTTCCAAGTTCCACCGTGTCATCCCCAATTTCATGCTTCAGGGAGGTGACTTCACCCGTGGCAACGTAAGTATTCCATTCTCCGTTCCTCGGATATCTGAAGCTCTTTTGACACTGTTCCCCAGGGCACCGGCGGCAAATCCATTTATGGCGAAAAGTTTGCAGACGAGAACTTCGACCGCAAGCACACCAAGCCGGGACTTTTGTCAATGGCTAATGCTGGACCCAACACGTAAACCCTCACCTTCGCTGTTCCCGCTTCCACCACAACTTGCTTCTACCATCTCAACCCCCCCTTCTTGCTACTGAACACATTCCATCCCCTACCCCAGCTACCTTTAAAGAACTCAATGCTAACCGCAACTTCTTCCTCAACAGCAATGGCTCCCAGTTCTTCGTCACCACCGTTGTCACCAGCTGGCTCGACGGCAAACACGTTGTCTTTGGCGAAGTTGCAGACGATGAGAGTATGAGGATCGTCAAATCCATCGAGGCTACTGGAAGCGACAAAGGCACAGTTGACGACAAGAAGTACAAGCCTGCTACTATTACTTCTGCTGGTCAGGCCTAGGTGGGGCCTCGAAAATGGGATAAGCAGGTGAAGGATGTTGTGAAGGGCTGCCTTTTTAGATGGTAGAGGGGGGCTAGGGGTTGTGCGTGTGCTTTGCGGGACTTTAGCATTGGGGGCTGAGCAAAAGCTATCTGCTCGGATTCTAGACTCTCCACTCCTCTCCATTCTACTCCACCTCCGCAGTCGTTTCCCCGTCATTTCCCGCCGCGCCTGCTAGCTTATCAAAGTATCCACCCGCATATTTCCAACCCACTCTCCTTCCCACCCTTCCCGCCTTCTTCCTCTCTCTCATTCCCGATTCCCCAAACTATTGCTATCCATCCCCGCCACTATCGTCTTCCCAACCCCCTATCAACCCAACACCCTTATCGATCCAGCCCCATCCCACGAACCCCTCGCATCCATCATCTCATCCCCTTTCAACCTTCAACCCTCCCCGCTTGTGGGCCTCCCACAACCCCTCAACAAACACCACTCTCATCAACTTTTTTCTTTGGGGGGGGGTGGGTGTTACACCTGAATCTGAATTCGAAAAGAAAGCTTCAAGTGTTGCTTTCCTTTTTTCTTGTGGGAGAGAGAGGGGAAGGGGCAGGGGAAGGGGGTGGTGATGTGTTGTGTCTTGTGGTGTGTCTTATGTCTTATAGATTTTCGGCGTTTTCTCAGGTTTTCGAGAAAAGGCGGGAAGGATTTTAATTTGGGGGGGGAGGGGGGGGGATGGATATGGATATGGATATGAAGAAAGAAAGGGAGAAGTGAAGAGAAGAGAAGAGAAGAGAAGGGACAAGGGCGGAAGGAAAAAAGGGAAAAGAGGGGGAGAAAAGCCGAAGAAAAAACCCCAGGGGGGGGAAGGGTTTTACTGTACTGTACAGTACGTCCCTTGCCCTTTCTCCCTACGTACGGCCTTTTTTTGGGGGGGGGGGGATTTTTTGGAATTTTTTGGTTTTGTGATTTTTTGGGCGGAGGGATGGAGGGGAGAGATGGAGGGGAGATGGAGGGGAGGAGGGGGAGGGGAGGGGGTGGTTGTTCTTCCGCTTCTGCTTTTGCTTCTGCTGCTTCTGCTTCTTCTTCATCTTCTTTTTCTTTTTCTTTTTCTTCTTCTGCTTCTGCTTCTTCACCATCATCATCACCACCACCATCACCATCACCATCATCATATCCGATTCCGCAACCACCCCAATAAGTATCCAGATCAGAACCGAGGGGGTTTTGACACACACACGGGGGCGACATGTGAGCGATGTGAGCAAATAAATATGGTCAGCGATGTACATAGTACTGTAGTGGGGGGGTTTCTGGATTGGGGATCGAGGGGTGATGGTGATGGGAGGTTTGGAGGTGGGAGGTTTGGAGGTGGGGGGAAGGGGGTTTGATGTTGGGAAGACAGATTTAATGTGATCATGGCCGTGGGAGTCGGGTGACAATGAAGTCTCAAGTTCATCGAATTCGTTGCTCGCATACAAACATCCTACCGCCCCCTCCCCCGATCCCAAAGTACCATCCCATAACAGTCCCCCTACCGCCCAAACCACCTCACCTCCAAAGCCCTAAACCCCACATAACTCACCGCCGCAAACGCAAACGCAAGCGGAAACCCAACATCGCCCCCAAACCCTGGCAGCCCAATAAGCCGTCCAACTGGCCCCGTAAACCACTTCTGCGCCATGCCCATGACCGCGCCGAAGACGCCGAAGCAGAAGGCTAGCATTGCGGCGATGCCGGGGGGGAGGAGGGAGGCGGTGGTGTAGATGCTGGGGTCGTAGCCGGAGGTGCCGTGTTTGAAGAGGAAGTGCTCGGGGAGGGCGATGCCTTCGTAGATGGCGAGCCAGTAGCCCTGAAGGGGGGGAGGGAAGGTTAGTTTAGGGAGACTGTTTTTAGAAAGGGGAGGGAAGGACGTACGATTAGTAGCATGAAATTCTCCAGCACGCTTTGAAAGTGCGAGTAGCCTGGGATGGCAATGGCGCAGTAGACCAAAGTGCCGATGAAAGTCCAGATGAAGCGGGGAACGGCTTGCGTCCAACGGCCCATGACTTGCAGGCTGAACGTCAAACTGTAAATATTGGGGCAGTTGTTTGCGATGATGCTCAGGGCCAGGACGACGAGGCAGAACTGGCCAAAGCGGCCGAGCGGCGGAATAAGTACTGCTGCAAGCAGACCGCCAATGTTGGCGCTCTTGTAGCCATCGGCATAGATGTTAGGCGCGTCGGCCACGGTGGCGGTTGCAACCGCCAGACCGAGCATTTCGGTGAAGCAGAGAGGGAGAATTAGGCCACCAAAGGTCCAGGCAAAGACTCGGACACGATTGGCGCTGCGAGGCTGGTATACGGTGTAGTCGGCCGCATAACTCGTCCAGCCTGTACCGAAGCCAAAGACGCTGGCAGCGAAGGAAAGGATAGACCCGGCCTCGGCGTTGCCCGTTTGCATGGGGAGATTAGAGAATTTGCCGGAGTGGGCGAATTCGCCAAGAACGATGAGGAAGATGATGAAGCAAGGGATCCAGGACCAGTATTCGTAGAGGTGCACGATTTTATAGCCGAAGAGCGTGACGATGAAAGTCGCGGCGGCAATGATTATGATACCTGCATATCCTGGCACGTTGGCATTGACAGCGTTGAGGAGTTGCGCGCCGACTATCACATTGACAGCAGACCACCCTACGCAGGCTAGGACATTGAAGATGGCGACTGAAGCGTCCAGTCAGCCCCCGACTCGCGAACTGGGAGCTTCGATATGGAGGCCGGGTCTAAGGGGGAAAACATACTGATCTTCACCCCATGAAAGCCAAAGTAATAGCGGGACAGCACCATTTGGCGCAAGCCAAATCGTGGACCGAAGGTCGAGAAAAAGCAAACGGGAGTGATGGCGAGGACGTTGATAAAGAAGATGGTGAGGAGCGAGTCGATAAAGCCAAGTTGAAACACTGGTATGGCCAGCGCGCCGATAGCAAAAGAAGAGACGACCATGTTGGCCGCAAGCCACTGCTCATCACTCATCAGCACTCCAAGTCTTTCTTCCCTTGTCTCCGCCAGAGAAGCGTACCATTGTCCCGACTTTATGTAAATTCTCATCGGTCCTCTCATCCTCAGGAACTCTTTCAATCCCTCTTGCTTCAATCCTATACCGCGCGGCAAAGCGCTGAATCCTGTGGTAGGTGGAATTGCCAGTCACGAAGCTTTCGCCAGGGACGGCGCCAGTCTCGTCGGCGTACACGGGCAACCGTTTCTCGTCTGAGATGACCGGAGAATGGTCGGCAACGTTATAGTCGGGGAGCCCCATGGTTGTCGGTCTGGAGAAGCTCTTTATCAACGCTGGATATCAGTCTCGTGCGGAACTCGCGGTTCCCAGGATTATTCAGGCAGAATGTTCAAGCTGAATAGAGGAGCAAGCAGCGCCTATGACAACAGTGAGGGTACCTTCAAACAGACTGAAGAGAAGAAAACGTGAGAGCCCATCACAGCCACATGCCAACAAAGAAGAGAAGACGGGCCAGAAGTGAAGATGACCGGCAATGAATAAGTAAAGTACTAGAGACGGAGATGGGCGAACAATGCATGGGCGCTCGTCTTCTAGCAAAGTGGGATACGGAATAGAGATAAGCATTTCCCAACTACCAGTCCACCACCCCTCCCTGCCCCCTCTGGGAAATGCCACGGCATGGTGGATCCATGCCACCCCCCGTTAGGCTGTTGTTAAGGTAGTCTTTCGACACATTCACTCCCCAGTCCCCAAACCATCAGCCTGACGATACGGGTCTCGCCAAGCTCGTGTCATGGACACATGGTCCATGGATGGGATATCAAATCATGTGACTGGAGGGGGAGCCCATCCGCGGAGAGACATTGCCCCTTCTGGTCAAGGGAGATAAGGTACTGAATACTCTACCGTAAGGTAGGTACCTTACTTACTTACCCACTTCTACTTTGGTGCCATGTAATGATCGCGTGCGTTTTTGTGAGGCTGATTAGGCGAAGGGCGATAAGAGGTTTCGGCCTGCTGATTGGCGTACCTTAGTGCTGGCTCTCTAAGTTAGTGTCGTATCATTGGGTGTAATTGGGCCGAGGTTCTAGACGTTCGATGATTTCGTGGAAAGATAATTCACTTTGCTGTGTCACGTGCGAGGGATATAAAATAGGTACCTGGGTAGATCGAGCTGATACTGTATACCTTACCTCGATCCATTCGCTCGTGCGGATTAGTAATAGTTGTCTGAGAGGCCAAAGCAGCTTCCGTACAAGAGTGAATATTAAAATAATTAATAGGAGCATACATAAAGGTAAGGTAGTCGCTGTGTCCAAAGAAACGTCGTTCGCTACCCAATGCCGGCCATGGTGCACGCTCATTCGGAACCCTCCGTAGGTATGCACAAATAAAATATGTAAGATATCACATGTCATGCTGGTCCTCCCGTCCCATGCACACGCAACTCATCGAAAGTCGTCATCGTTGTCTTCATTCTCCACCGGATCAAGCCGCTGCACCAGCTCCTTCGTCTCCCTGGCCACCTCAAATGCCAGCGGAGGCAGCTTCTTAGTAAAGTCTTTCCACGTCGTGGCGTCGCGGATCCCGTCACCCTCAACGCTGGCATCTAATAATTTGGCCCGGCACCCAGCGAGCCTGAGGACGATGGGCTCGGCTCGATCGCGGAGCGAGTGGCTGTCCGTCTCGCTCGTGGTATGCTGCGTCTTCGCAACCACTTGGCCAACGATAGAGGCGATGTCGTTGAGGTGTTCCTTGATGATCGCCGGATTGTCTTCGGCTCGGATGCTGCCGACGAGCGATTGGATCGATCGTACCAATCCTTCTGTTTGATCCTCCAGGAACGTCTGGAATTATCAGCATTGTCCAAGATGATATACGAGGAGATCTTCACCTTCAGCTCCTCGACCTCCCCTTCATGTTCCTGGACTCCGGACCGTTGCTTTAGGACAGACCCAGTATGGTCACCATTTGACATGCCATTTGCGGTGGCTTGCTTTGGCGTAGCACGAGGATTTCGGTTGCTGGGCGGCAGCGATGGTGGAGGGGAGCTCATCGAGCTGTAAATAGATTCACCATAAGCGCTCGTTCTTCCAATGCCATAATAATCTGCCGGAGACTCGGCGATCAGGCTACCTTCGTCATCATCCTCGAGCTCTTCTACGGGGGTTGGGCGGATCTTGACCGAGTGAATAAGCTCGACCACAGCAGCTGTCAAGTGTGACGCTGCGGCGTCAAGCAGTGAAACCGGCGAGAGGCCTTTCGCGAGAGCGAAGTTCTTTGAAGCTGTGATAAGGTTATTTGCAGTAGCAGAAAGCTTGGCGAGGAGCTTCGTTCTTTGCTGCGCCAGGTTATCGTCATTCGCCCGTGCGACTCCAACGTCCTGAGAGAGTTCGCGAACGGTGACGACGACCAACCTGACATAGCCAAGTACAGACGGTGGATCGCTAACCCGAGCTGCTCGGAGTAGCTCATCAATGGAGACTTGGAATTTCGTGACATGGAAATCTCGAATAAGGCCATCTTCCTGGCTGAAGCCGCCTTGTTTGCCAAACTGTCCCATGTCCGGCTGTTGCATCGGTATGTCGTGAGACGAAAATCGTGCCGTCTTGAGCTGTGTTCTCGTTTTCGCATACCGATTCTTCCATTCTTTCACTTGGTCCTCAAGTTTATGAACCTGAGCAACCAGCTCCGTCTCACGCTCGTACGTCTGTTCACTTCGCTTGGAGAGCACCTTCATCTCCTCAAGAAAGCCAGCCGCTTCCTGCTTGACCTCGTTCGTGACCGTCCGCTGCTGCTGGAGCTCTGCCTGAAGCTCCCCATGGGTTTTAACAAGGTCTTCGTAACGGCCCTTCCACTCATTGTTGCCATCGTCTTCCCGGGTCACCTTCTGTCCTATTTCAGACTGCAGCTGGCGCTCTGTATCCGCGTGATCTGCTCTGACCTTGGCTATTTCTGATTCCAGGCTGTTGTTGAGGTTGAGAGCATTCGCCAGCTTGCTTTCGAGATCCGATCGCAACTCTGCCTCCTTTTCGCGGTAGGCTTCATCGAGTTTACTTAGCTCCGAGTCTTTTTCTCGGACTGCGTGTTCTAGCTCGCTTATTTTCCCTTGTAGTTCGCCATTTTGTGGTCTCTCCGCCACCCCTACACTGCTGTAGGTATTCCTCGTATCCCTTCTACTTCGGCTGTCATCAATATCAGTTGGATCATCATCATCCTCGACAAGCGTACTCTTATTCGGTACTATCGTGTTGCTCTGAAACGTCTTGGGTGTTGGCCTGCCATAAGTCCCATCCGGGCCTTCAGGTATGCCCGCTCCTGCAAATACTTGGCTTCCCAGTGACGGATTCCTCGACCCATATCCAGAGCCATGCCCAGGTCCTCCTCTCCCACGTCCACCAGGAGCCGGCCTCATACCATTAGGCGTACCCGGCCTGCTCCCAGGGCCCCGCATACTAGGAGCAGGGCTTCCATTCCGATAGATATCTGTCCCTGGAAACTTCGGAAATCTCCGTTCGAGTTCGTAAAAAACATCAGTTGCTAGGTCCCGAAATCTTGGAGGAGGGAGGGTAGCTAGCTTTTGACGCGCCTGGTTGCGCTTAGGGTGGAAATTTTCCTTGGGCGTCAGGAACGCAGGCACCTGGCCAGGCCCATTTTGTTGCTGTCCCGCTGCACTTGCACTTTGCCTTCGTATCAACTCATCGTAGACATCGGTGCTCAGCTCTTGAAACTGCACAGCTGACAACCGCAGTAGTTTGTCCCTGGCCTTGTTCGGCTTTGGATTCCCTTTTTCATCACGTAGGGATTGCGCCAGGTATCTCTTGAGCACGGTATAATGTTGTGAGAGGCTCTCTTCCATCATCAAAGTCTTCCGCTTCTGTCCGTCTGAAAGGGTCGTGCCATAGCTTGAGCGACCCACTGAGTTGGGGGGTGACGGGTTACCTGGGTTGTCGCTGGGTCTGCGATTCATCCCATTCGACATGCGACCTGGAAGACCATTGGAAGATCCGGAGATTGGGGGCGTTGCGAGGTTTCCTCGCGGAAGTGTGGGTGAGTAAGGTGCTGGCTCGCTGGATTGGTATTTGGAGATGCCCGACCATTCACTGCCATCAGCGGATGCTGGCGAAAATGTTCCCGAACGACCATTCATAATACGTGGGCTACGAAGGATGAAGGAGCCACGTTGGCCACTGGTAAAAAAGACTTCGAAACGAGCTCTGTGATGAAGTAGTGGTCAGTGGTAAGAGGCTGCGACCTCAGGACCTGTTGGAAACGCTTAAGGTATTATGAGTCCCAGTGAGCAAAGCGTATGACTCTAGCATACAGAAGCAGAGGAACAACGAAACAACAAGATGGCAGCGAGTGAAAACTATTATACAGATGGGTCTGCCGTTAGGGTCGAACCGCGCACTCCTATTGAATGTTATTCAATGGAGCGCTTTTCTGGACTACGCTGATGACTGGCGAAATTGGGGGGAATCGCGTAGCCAATCGGGACGGCATCCAACGGACAGGGTTCCATTGGCCGATAGGGCAACTTCTAGCGCAGTCTGGATTATCTTTATTGACGAAAAGAACAATGGAATGCATATTACCAGTAGAGATGCTTGTATTCTATTACTTGTCGCGCGATGCATTACATTACTGGACTGGGACCTGCTACACGTATTCAAGTCCTGGTTGTGGAAATACCTGTCTAGGTACCGCTTTACGGCGGCTCTCCCCAAGACCTAAGGTATACAATTGACTTGGTGGGTTGACACGAGAGATACTGGCATTTACGCCAGTATCTATCCTCCTTGTACTATCATATGCCATTGATGATATCGTCTCGATATCTTTGAGGTCTTGGCAATATGCGTCTCGTATAAGAGCCTTGGAACGCTCAATTCGAAATGTGAAGCAAGGAGTGTCGTTGCTCGACAAGAGCTCGCTACTTCTCAAGATGCAGGCGCATGGCCGTTGCTCAGGTTTTGCCTTGGATGGCAATGAGTAGATCACGCATTGAGCGGCTCGCCCGTAGCAGGCGTCAGGCGATGTTCCCCTTCCGCCGCCAGCTTCTCCCTCCTGATACGATAGAATTTTTCTAGGCAATTCCTTCGCTGTGCTTGTGTCCAGCTTTCAACCACCAACGCAAACTCAACCGCGTCTGCAAACCCAAAGGTCTTGGCCATCGTGCACAGTTGTCTTTTCATCACTTCTTGCGGTGGATGATATCTCCACTGTATTGCTCCTTCCTCGTTGCTGCCATCCTCCATCTGCCGTTTCTCACTACGTTCTTGGGTGTCTGCGAAAACATGCTGATCACCAATGTCTATGTCATTACCAGCTTCTTGCGCTCTGCGACTCAAACTTGCCTCGACTGTCGAGGAGCCGACTACCTCGCTATTCTCATGTGTGTATTCTACACCGGCGCTTGCGAGAATGGCCTGGACCGGGTCGCTTTTCTTTGAACCCGTGCTGACTTTCCGTCTTGTTGTTCTCTGTTCTTCTTCACCCTCGCCGACGACAAGAGCAGCGAGTTGGCTCATTGCGCTGTCTTCTTTGTCTCCACCAGCCAGCAGGGGGTCATCCTCTGTTGCCGCGGGGTCTTCGATATCCAGGCCGACGACAGATACGCCGGCTTTGGATTCCGCGACATTGGTTTTGTTGACAATATCTCTCAGGACTATGTTGTCGCCTCTAAAGGCAAACAGGTTGGCTAGGCCGAAGATCTCGCCCTTCTGTTCCGTTTTCTCTTGTATGCCTTTGAAGTATCTCCGTTCGGTGCTAGCTGTGTATGCTATGTTTGCTTGTTGTTGCTTATAGATTTGTCGGGCATAAATAATTTCTTCGATCGTGCCAGCAGAAACTAATCGGAAGACTTCAACATCTCGAACTTGTCCGATACGGTACGCACGGTCTTGAGCTTGCAGGTCGTAAGAAGGATTCCAATTTGGGTCCACCACGACAACCTTATTCGCAGAAGTTATATTGAGACCCACTCCACCGGCCTTGGTGGATATAAGAAACACAAACTGAGCAGGGTCACTATTGAAATCATCGACTGTCTTAGCACGATCTTCATAAGACATTGCACCGTCAAGGTAAGCCACATTGTACGAAGTGTGGTTGAAGAGCATTTGTAACATTTTGAGCAGGCGTACGCTGTGCGAGAAGACAAGGACTTTGTCGCCATTGCCATGCCAGAAGCGAAGCAGTTTTTTCAATATCTTCCATTTCCCACAGAAATCAGGATTTGAGTAATTCAAGATAGAGTCACGGTTGCGATAGAGAGGGCGCCATTCCGATGGGACGGCAATCTGTAGCATTTCAAGATCTTTATCTTGTTTCTCTTTTGGGTCAGTGCTTTGTGGGATAAGTATTGCGAGATGATTGCTAAGCTTTTGTAGGTTTGCAATAGCTGGGAAGACATAGGATTGCCACTTCACACCATTCGGTAGTAATGCGTAGCAACACCAACCTTTCTTCTTACCAGATCCACAATCACAAAACTCCGAGGCTGTTTTAATGTATTCCATCACTTCGCTATCAATAATGTTTTCATATGCATCGGACTGAGTGTCGGTAAGGGGACAAAAGACAACACGGTCACTTTTCTTTGGCAGCTGATGAGCGATTATGCTCTTCATGCGGCGAAGGAAAAATTGCGGAAGAAGATTTTCCACAAGAGCCTTGGCAGTCTTCCGAGCTTTGCTGAGCTGGTGGATTGTAGCATCATGAGATTGTCCCATCTTAAGAGGCTCACTAATACTAGCTTTCCATGTTGAAATGGGTCCAAACTTCCCCGGGTTGGTCCAATTGAGAAGTGTCCAGAGCTCATCATAGGAATTCTGTATAGCGGTACCGGTGAGACCTATCCTACACAACGCATTGACCTCATTCATGGCTTGTGTAACCTCGGTGTTTCGACCCTTAATTTGGTGGCATTCGTCTGCAATGACACAGTCCCATTCGACCATGTTGATAGCACTTTTATTCGTCCTGTACGTTGTGTAAGTAGTAATCATAACCTCGAGCTGTCCAGCCAGCGCGGCTTGAATTGCCGTCTCCTTTGTGCTGCTGTGATAAACGTCGATGTGCCACCAACCCCACCGGTTGAATTCAGCCTTCCAGTTCTCAATCAGTGTCCCGGGGCAGACTACAAGAACCTTTGGATACCACTCTGCTCTTGCCCTTCGCATCTTTCGCATACGCTTTCCATCTCGCTCATCTGCAGTCTTCCCAAACGCTGCAGTTAGAAATGCAATTACCTGCACTGTTTTCCCTAAGCCCATGTCGTCACCAAGAATCCCACCTTTCTGGTAGACGAAGAGCCTATGGAGGAAGGCAGTGCCTTCTACTTGGTAGTCTCGAAGCCATTGAGCAGTTGGTGCCGGAATCAGTCCAAGAGAAAGGGCCAACTGTATATCTTTGTACTTCGCAGATTGCTTCGTCAGAGGGAAGTCAGGCCTCTCTCTCAGATGCTCCAGCCTTTCGTCATCTGAGAAGTCAATGTCCTCGTAACTTGGAGGTAACCTCAACCCTGAACTTTTCAGCATCTCCATGCGCTCATCGAATCTGGCTCGTCTGATCTGCAAGTAATCTGGTAAAGTGTATTCCATCATGTTGTCGTCCTCATCGGAGTCCCAGTCTCGCCGCGTCTTTGTCGAACCTTTGACATTTTCGTGTCCATTTCTCTTCCTAGGCCTCTTTCCGCCAACACTCTCTTTTTCAACAGCTTTCTCCTTCCTGATGCTTGCAGCGGCTCTCTTCCTTTTCAAAGCTTTGCGGTTTTTGAAATTCTTGTAGGCTTTATCCCCATCGCTGTCTGACCAGTCTACTCTCTCTCCTTCTACATGGGCCTTCTTCCTTGGCGATCTTCTGACACCATCATCAGATGTCTGGCTCGAACTCTCAGCGTCCGAGTCAAGACTGGCTACTTCTGCGACAGTTGGTCAGCTCGGCAAAACCAGGGTGCTAGACTCCATGACCACAAGATGAGACTCACTATCTCTGCGTCCTTCCGTGGCTAAATCCTTTGCGACGGAGTCCGTAATATTCAAATCGTCATCACTGCCACTTGTTTCCATTGTGAGGTCTCTATTGCCCTCCCAGTCAAACTCGTTCGAGTCTCCCCAATCATCAGAACAATAGCGGGGGTAAGGTGGGGCAACTCCGACTCGCGTCGAGCGCGTTTTCAGCTCTCAAGTATTGTTCATTACTGAAACACGTATTATCACGCTAGTACGGTAATTATATTAGGGAAAGGGCAAAAAGCGAGGGATTATTTCCGACCATATATTTCCTTGCATTGGTGACATGTTGGGCCTTGTGTCAAGATGCTCAGAATCTGAACCTCAGGGTACCTTTGGTTTACGACATGAAGACGAACATGAAGGAGCAGACTGGAGTTTACCCTCCGGAAGCTTAATGCTCAGTTGCAGTACGAGGGGTAGACTTCGCCAGCATCATACCAAGTGTCTACCTCAAATTTCAGAATCACCAAATTTCACATCAACCGCAAAGACAATCTTTCCCTCATAGGGTGAGGACTAAGATTGACACTTTCGGAGGCTTCACTCACGCTACAAATTGGACGCTCCGACAAATACTGCATTAGCATCTGGTCTGCACCTTGGACCAAGGAGTCCCTTTACCACAATATCTGGCTCTGCTTCGAGAACGTACATCAAAGAAATCACTGCATGTACAGACTTTATATTTCTTTTCGTGACATGCGCCTTTTGATAATACAATTGAGATAGCACCGCTGCCTAAAGCTTATTGATCCTACTGATTTTATTGTGGTCCCTCGGGTACTTTTCACGCTTCTCTGGGTCTACTTCTAGCTCTTTCGAAAAGGCCCAGAACAATCTTGGCACGACCTGGATACTCTCAGCAGCGGATAGATTTTGATAGGATATCTTACCCGGTTGATATAATGCTACGGCTTTCATCTAAATCCACCACTTTTTTTCAATTCTGTTCGATCGTCATGTATTTTGCTCTCCTCAGTTCGCTCCTCGTCTGGATACGTTCCACTCACAAATCCCCCACGGATCAGCTGACGCAGCCTCGGGAATCAGACTGCTCCCCAGTCCATGTCTTCGCTGCTAGAGGCTCAGGAGAACCCGCTGGGCCTGGCACAATTGGTCGACTAGCAGAGCTTATTCAGCGTGACAATCCGAGAACGGATACAGTAGAAGCCATCGACTATCCCGCTTTGTTGGACCCCAATGATCCTACTCGATATGCGTTCTCGACCCATATAGGGGTTAGTGCGGTGATGTGGCAAGTCACAAATTACTATAACCGCTGCCCTAATTCGAAGGTTGTGCTACTGGGTTACTCACAGGTAAGAAGCATCTGCCAATGTCATAGGAGAATTCTTTAATATAAGTAAGGGAGCACATATCATCGGCGATGCCCTTTGCGGCGGCGGTGGTTGGGAAACCTACCAAGAACAGAATGTTCTTGGACCATCGAATTGCCCTATGAATCGGACCGTGGGAGCCCAGGGTTCGTATCCATTTGGTAGCCCGTCTAGGTAGATATAACATTGTCTGATAAAAATTGTACAGTGACCGCAATCATCCATATGGGCGACCCTCGCCACTTGGCCGGACAATCTTATAACGTGGGAACGTCTTCGCGTGATGGAGTAATTTCCCCTTTTCCCTTTCCTTCTCTTTCCAATTCTGTCGATTCATATGAGGTTTCTGGGCTAAATAGCTTATTTAAACAGATCATACCTCGGTTCCTGCCTTCCCAAAACTGTGATACCTACGCATCACGGATCCAGAGTTATTGTGACTTTGACGACTTTTTCTGTGACAGTGGGACCAGCCTCCCGGTTCATGAGAGTTATGCGAAGTACTTGGAAGATGCCCGCATATTTGTAAACGATCTTTGTTGAGTTTACGAATCGGCCAAAATGTGAACACACTTTGGAACAATCCTATTCAGGTATGTATAGTTTACGAATCGGCCAAAATGTGAACACACTTTGGAACAATCCTATTCAGGTATGTATCGCATATTTCAACAATCTTTTACAATCCGGCCAATAGAGACAATATTACATTTCTCCTAACAGTAAAGTATAGAATCTTTGAGGAAATAAATGTATTATATGAATTTTCTGTAAACAAATACACTAGCTTCAACTCCATAACACGTACCCACGTGAGTCCAATTCTTTGAAGCTTCGATCCTCAACCGCACAATCCCCTTCTACGACTCTATTTTCGCGCTCTCCTCCCCGGCAGCCTTCTGCTCTCTTTCTTTCGCAATTGGTTTCCCCTCGTTAACTCCCCACCATCATCACTACTTCAGCTTCCTTTTTCTTCTCACAATGCCACTCGACACCTCCACGTATTCCCTTGCGCTGCTCCGCCTCGATGGCCGGCGTTGGAATGAGCTACGCCGCATTCATGCGCAAATCTCCACTCAGGCTGCTGCCGATGGCTCCTCGTACCTAGAAATGGGCAACACGAAAGTTATCTGCACAATTTCCGGACCGGCTGAGGGACGAAGAGGTGGCGGAGGTGGGGGCCGGGACGATGGCGCGGAGATAAAGGTGGAGATTGCCGTAGCGGGGTTTAGCGGAGTTGAGAGGAAGAAGAGGGGGAGGGCGGATAAGTGAGTTTCTGTGGTTTGTGTCGATTCGCTTTCGTGCCATAGAACAAGCCGCAAATATGCGGAAGAGCTAGGACATGGAGCGTTGATATTTTCCCCGCGACAGGCGAACCCAAGAAATGCAGTCGACCATCTCCTCCGCTTTCGCCTCCACCCTCCTCACACACCTCTACCCTCACTCCACCATTACCCTAACCCTACACGTGCTGTCTCAGGACGGATCCCTGCTCGCTGCCTGCCTTAATGCTTCTACACTTGCTCTCATTGACGCTGGTGTGCCCATGACGGATTACGTTGTTGCGTGCACGAGTGGTTGTCTGTCTTCGGCGCCGGCCTTGCATAACAGCAGCGGTGGGGAGGATCAAAATGCCGATCCGCTGCTCGATCTAAACGGGCAAGAAGAGCAGGAACTGCCATTCTTGACGGTGGGTACAGTGGGAGCTGGGGAGAATGTGGTGGTATGTGTCATGGAGAGTAGAGTCCAGGTGGGGCGGTTGGAGGGCATGCTAGCGGTGGGCGTCGATGGGTGTAAGCAGGTAAGGGAGATTCTAGATGGGGTGGTGAGGAGGCAGGGAAGGAGAGTACTGGAGAGTGTTGCCGGTTGAGATGGGGACTCTTGAGTTGGAGATCGTTGAAAAAGTGATACTGCACATGGTTCTTACAACCACGCATTAATGATCACACGAGGAACCGCATTTGACGTGGGTAAGATGCTTTATCAGAGAGAAGGAGAATCCTGACAAGCCCATCAGGATCACGGAGGTCAATATCGGCTCACTCCTTCGGAACTCCAATAGCTAAAGCGGTGCTTGGATATGTGGCAAGCGAGCTATCTACGAGTCAAGTACTCAGTCGAAGCGATTACGGCTTTTGATATCGATATAAGCATGCAGCTTTTCGTCGGGCCAATCTCGATATAAAACGACATCAATATTTTCATGCATTCACGTCGGGATGGCTTCCCTCGAAGCGCCTCCTTCTAGATATTTAGGGACCACAGCAAGCCGTCCAAGGGATAGTAATAGAGAGTTCGACAAGTTCTATCTTGGATTATGAGTCAGGAAGTTTCTCGGATAACAATTATAATATTCGGTCGTGCGAATCTTGACTTGCAGGGGACTCGAAAGCGACCATGAATTTCATGGCATGGGACCTCAACCTGTCGAGGTGGAAGTTCCGTTTAGTGGAGAACTGAGATTGAACATGAGTCCAAAAAAAGAGGGAAAAATAGAAGAGCGTTATTCGACTTTGCACTTCCTGCGTCAATGTAGCCAATCAAGTGGAGGAAGGCGAACTCAGCTCGCTAAAGTAGGTACTGTAAGTTTAGGTTGTTCTTATCGATAAGATAGCGTGTATTGCAGATGTTTGTTGAATTCACCAACACTTCACCTACCTCTTGACTGCGCCGCCTTACATGCATCCGAAGTTTCCCCCACGACGGAATGTCTGATACCTCGAGCTCCCACATTACCCATTGGCTGTCTACCGTCCCATCGCCAGAGACCATCACGAGTGTAGGGCAACCGCCCTGTAAACAGTCAAGGTCGCAAAAGCGAAAGGCTACTTCACTTGAGGACGATAACCTAGAGGAAATGGCATCAAGTGATATGAGACCACCGGTGACCCCTGACCGTAAGAAGAGAAGACTTGAGGTACTTGCTCACGCTGCCTGCCAGTGTCGAGCATTCGCTGATCTGACCATAGCATGGCGCGTCGCAATCATCTGCAGCATCCGAAGCTGGCGGCTCGAATGTTACCTCTCGTCGCACCGAGTCCGTCTCTCACAGTTCCACACCAACCGGCAATATAAGAAACGTCCGAGATGCTCTCGCGCGTGAGAAAATGCATTTCGAGAATGATGCTGCGTTCGATCGCTACCCGGCATTCAAAGAGATGACTTTTGACGTCGTGTCTAGAGAGAGGAATTCAATAATGGCCCCAAGATCTGCGAAGAAAATTCAGGAGTACCAGAAAGAGAATGCGTTAGCGAATGAAAAGGAGTATTTCAGTGGCATACATCGGATGGTCATCAAAGACGAGCGTCTCGTTCCAGGCCAGAAACCGAAACCTTCAAAAGCTGCGCAAGACGAAGATAAAGATGACGGTGAACAAATTGACGCCGAATTTAGTCAAGAGCGCGATGATACACTGCAGACAGACGTCGAGCCAGCGTGCTTGGCTTTCAAGCATTCTGGCATGGACAAGACGCAAGATCAGGTGTTTATCGAAGGCCTCCTACCCATCTTGGAAAAGAATTTTGGCCTGTTGACACCCAAGCCTGACTTTGTCTTCGGTTTCAAGATAGACATGTTTCCCTCAGAGTTAACACCTAGGCTCTCAAACGGCGTCCTTCAATTAATCAGAGTAGCTCCTGGGATCGAACACCCTTTCTTCGTCATAGAAGGCAAGGGAAGCAGTGGCCCCATTGAGGAGGCCGAGAACCAAGCAATCCGCTCAGGAGCCGCACTAGTCAATGCACGCAGACTTCTTCAGCAAAAGGTTCTCGGCGTTTCGCAAACTGAAACTCGAGCTCCGGACTTGGCAAGCTGGGTGTTTTCGTGCGCCTGGGTGCCGCGCATGGCAGAGATATTTGTGAACTGGCTGGAATTTAATCCCAACGGCGAGCCCTACTACCATATGAACTTAATTGAGACCTACATGATGAACAGGGAGGGGGAAATCCAGGCCTTCCGCAGGGCGATTCATAACATCCTGGATTGGGGTCTTCAACCGGCCAGAAAGCAAGCCTTGGATGAATTGCTCGTTGGGATTGCGGCGGCGGAGGAGGCAGCCAAGGAGGAGAAAAGGGCGGCGGAGGAGGATAAGAAGGCGGAGGCGAAGAGACAAAAGGCAGCGAAGAAGGCCGGAAAGGAGGCTTGAGACAGATAGGCCCGGAACCTACCAGCTGCAATAAAGGATTATTGCGACAACAGCCCTGGTGGAATTGTATAAACACAGACTTCGTCACATAGCGGAGAGGAAGAAGGAGGTATTGAAGCCACGTAGAAAACTAGAGACGAAGTAAGATGGTGATATTGTCGACATGGAAAATCCCTCTTCCTCAACAACTCAAGTTATCGAGCGAGAAATCAATCTCATCCACGACAAGGCCTCGTTTCATCGTGAGACGTTTGATCATATTTTCGTAACGGAAGAGCCGACAAAATGGTTTGGAATCAAGACACCCTACGTGCCTACCTACCTTTGAAGGCCCTTAATGCTAGCATCGTCGTTTCAGTACGACAAACGATATTAACCTGTTATCAAAATATGGACCGTATCTTAGTACCATGGTGTATTATGACACGATGACAACATGCAGTTCAAAAGCCTACCAGGGTCCTCCAAGATACTGGACTGTTCTGTTCCGAGGTCAAAGCACAGCGCCGTCAGCATTGGAAGCTTATATTTACCTATGTCAATCTCAATCATTCATCTAGGTACACAATTCCACCCTTCCCATTGCCAACAGTTCGGAGAGGAGAACAGATAAGACATCAAGCGCCCTCCTCCCAAGCCTCCCTGGGCAAAACCCTCTGATTCCGTTCGCCTTATCCATAAAGTGTACGCCAAGAGAAATGAGAGCAGGAATTCGAAAGCAAGATTCGGCCGTGTTAACTCCACCAGCCCACCGCTTTGCCAAAAGAAACAGTTTATTCGCGGATGAAGCAGGAAAAGGCGTTACCTCAGGAAATCGTTGCGCACGTTGATGAAAGCCCCTGCGCCGCCTTCTTCGCTGATATCGCTGACAAGCACTTCGGTTTGCTGGTACAGACGCTCGATGGCGGCGGAGGAGGATTTGCCCAGTGAAACTGCTCTCCCCTTAGTACACATACCATCGCACCCAGTAGGAAAGATTTCGGAAGAGGCCTACCTAGAATGGCAGAATTTAATTCCTCCGCCACCGGTACCCGCCCAGCCTGATCCAACAAATGCGCCGTAGGACTCTTCCTCGGATCCTCGTAAGCAAACATCGAGAATATGTCTCGAAACGCATTCTCAACATGTCTCCTGTGATCGTTTCTGAACTCGTATTTGAGCTCTCGACCGTAATTTAACGTCATATCGAGAAGTCCTTGATATTTTAGGCCGCTGTCGACTTCTTCGGTTTCCATTTTATCCCAATCATCGGCGCTGTTTGTTTGCTCGTCGAGGTCCATCTCAGGCTCAAAATCGTCGTCGGAAACGGCGGTCGAATGGCCGTTTACCGATTTGCTTTGCTTGGAGGTTGAGCCGTGGAGGAGTTCTGTGCTTTGGCGGATCATTTCTACGAATTTGCGGCAGCGGAGGCGGAAGTAAATTTGGCGGTTGTCATCGAGTACATGCGGGTAATATGCATTGATAAGCTTCAGTGCTTTGTCAATATCTCCATCCAAAATAGCAGCACGTATTCCTGGTTAAAGATCAGCAATTCCGAGTTTCCTCAAGAGTAATGTTTGGTGCGTACGTTGGCGATTCACCGCATCGACGTCTTCTTCAACAGCGAAGCCATCAAACGATGTATTTGGAGTACTTCTTAACGCGTTTGCTTCGGATTGCACTTCTGCCCTGAATGCCTTTGCTGTCTCGACATAGCCATCGTGTGCAAGGAATTGTTCCACAAGCTCCTTCACCAAAGACTTTTCATCGAGACGTGGATATATATTGGACACGTTTGCTGAACTGATTTCGTCTCCAATACTCGACTTCTCTCGCTAGTATGATTTAGTAAATCCATGTCAAAGCAAAAGATAACTACACGTACTGCTACCATGCCATCTATGTCAAAAACAAACGGTTTTTGGCCAAAATTGACGCTCAAATGAGCTTGAGGCCGCTTCATACCGACTGAAGGATAGAGGCTAACATCTTTAAGGTCGCGAAAAGCGTTACCTACTTATAGTCAGAAAAGGGTATAGAGCTTAGATGGATGTGTCTAACCTTGGAAAACACCGTTCTTCGTAAAGAAAGCACAGCCTGTCATGAAGTTGACGCCACAGCCTACGACGTCACCAGTAGTAAAGGTAGGTCCGTAACTTTTCCCAGTACTTTGACAGCAGAACGACTTCCCATCATCTCCGTGATACGCCCAGCTCTCTGATTCCCAGCCCGGAAACTTTTCCAACGAAGCTTTGAGACCCGAGAAGCCAACTCCAATCATGCTGCTGAAATTTAGTAACTCCATACAGCGAAGAGAATTATATCGTTTCCTACCCTTCTTTGCCCTTCGAGATAATGGTGACTTCGAAATAATAGATACCACACTGTGGCGGCATCGGATGGTCTGCTCGAGCAGCAGCGGCTTCATGGTCATGTAATTTTGAAAGTCCAATATATTTGACATCAAGGCCATCTGCAGCGATCTCTAAACCACCGTATTTGTCCACTTCTGCCCATTTGGACGGCAGTTGTGCTAGGCCATCATCCTCCACAGCAGGTTGATGTTCTATTATCTCATATGTCATACCACGGTGGGAAGGTGTCATTTTGTGTAGGCTCACACTGCTCGAGCTTGTAGACAAGGAACCGGGATTCGAAGAGTGGGCGGACGACGCTTCACGATGTGCCGCAACTTTTGCCTTATAAGCAGCCTCTAGTCTCTCCATGTATTTGGACTCTCGTAGATAAGTTGGTTTGAAGAATCCAATTGAATCCGTCCCTCCACCACCAGCCCAACCATACCTCTGGCCGAGAGCGTATGGAGTCGAATACATGGGTGTATCGCGTCCTCTTCCCCAAGATCCTGGAATATTGATGCCCCCTTCGGCTTGCGACTCGGGATCTCCCGTCAGCTGAGGTATTCTTGAAAGTGGATCGGTGGAGGAGTTCTGAGTGGAGAAAGCGGCGTTTGGATTTATCAGGTGCGAAAATGCTCCCGAACGACCAGAAGCAAGCTGATTATGAGTGCCAGCAGCTACTGAAGCGTAAGAAGTTCGACGCGGCATTGTTCCAGTGCTGGGACTTGAATATGATATCTGCGGAGCTCCGGGAGAGCCTTGGGGAACAGCGTTGGTCATGGCACTCCCTGGTGGCTTCAGGATAATCCCAAGTGCCTATGTTTCTGGGCAGCGATGGACTCTTCTCGCCCGTTCCCTGATAACAAATGTGGAATGTTTAAGAATCCCAAGCCAAAGCAGTTCTTGAATCCGGTCAAAAGTTCAGTCGTGTGTTCTGACGGCTACCCAGATACGAAGGTGCCGACATGCTATGAAATTGACATCTAGCCAATCGTTTTCTGGGAGTTGCCTAACAGGATATCAGGGTATAATGGAGGACTGTCATGTCCTGGCGGTGTTCAGTCTAGAGTTCAGAGGTTGGGTAGGTTGCTGGGTCTATCTAACCAAGCATGTCTTGTGGTAGAGCGTGATGGGACTCGCCTCGCTACGGCCGCCCCGCATTTAGAGCGTATCATAGGATTGCATAAATGGCCTTCTACGAATGATTTCAAGCTGCCAGCAAGGATTTGCTCAGGGTACTGCATCTGCTCCATGGTTGGAATTGGGAACTTTGCACATTTGCTTGTGATAGAAACAGTCTGAAGGAGATGAATCACGTGACCTATCGGACGAGATACCTAAACCCTTTTTTTAGTACACCGAACTCTATCCAGAGACTCTATGAGTATGTCCCAGTGCAATGCATTATGGCTGGAAGCAAGTAAGACATGTTTCGAGTACATATGATCGTACACCCCTTACCCCATCTGCAAAGGACCCCCAAATAACAACAGAAGCTGAAGGCGGTCAGAAGAGAAAATGACAATCGTGAAAGACAAACACCGCGCTAAAGCTCAAGGAACGCCATAAAGTGACATGATGATAGAGCGAGAATAGATAAGTAGTGATTATGCTGGGACGGCGATAGCAGGAATAGGGGAATTGGCCGCGACTGGGAGGTCAACTTCGCCGCTGCGGCTCTTCTCACTGCCGATGTTGCTGCTGCTATTGTTATTTTCCTTGCCTTGGCTGGTAGATTCAGGCAAGCTGGGCTGATCTGCTCCAGGTTCCAAGTCAATTTTCTTTGTCTTCGGAGCTCGCCACGAAGCTACCTGCCAGGTAATACCGGTGAAGGTCTTGACGGAAAAGCCGGCTTTCTGCCATTTCTTGCAGGGTTTGCCAGATCTGTCGAGGGCACGGAGTCCAGCATTGATTGCGCCTTGATTGGCTTTCGGGCCAAGCTTGTGGGTGGGTGCTGGTGCAGCACCTGGAGTGCCTTTGCTGGCAGCGTCGCCATTGTTGTCGGTACCATTTTCCCTGGTTTGTATATAAGTAACCAGTTATAAGCACGACATTATCCTCCAAACACTTACAGTTTGGCTTTCTTCTTCGGCCCTGGCCTAGCTCTAGACTTGGTGGCTCCCTCAACTCCAGCACCCAGCTCTCTTTTTACCCCCGTCTTTGGGCCAGGTAGTCCTTTCTGGGAGCTGTCTTCGGCCGGCGATGGTTTGATGGTGGGTACTGTCGACACCGGTGTAGGGGTGGGTTTTGCCTTAGGCTCTGGTTTGATCACTGCTTTTGTCTCAGCCGGAGTGGCTGGCTCGAGAGGAGCGATAGTTTTTGGTGTCGAGGGCGAGGCTTTTGTTGGGGCGGCCTTGTGTGTAATTTGTTCATGAGGGAATCGTGATAGGATAGGCGACGGTAGTTTCAGTCGTACGATTCTACTTGGCTTTGACGATTTGCTGGTTCGAGCGGTAGAGGTTGGAGTGGAAACCTTTGACAAAGAGCTTGACGCTCGACGCGGCGGATTTGCTGACTTTGGGGGACCTGCCATGATCTGATCTGAATTAATTACCTATGGTGCTGAGGGATTCAATATAATAACTTACCTTGACTTCCTTCGCGGATCGATCGATCTTGTTCTTTCGAAGTTCAACCAGACTGTATTGGTGGTGATGAAGCTGGCTTGTGGTGTTGCCGAGATTGTGCGACCGTGGGATTGTAAGGTGCTTTCAGGTCGGAAGGTTGAATTACTGGCAGGCACCTGTTGATCTCGTGTTTGAAGCGTCGTGTTGTTATCTTTGGTTGATTATTTTACGAATATGAGTAGGAAGTTGGGTGGTTATAGGAAGTGGTGATGATGAGTGAGGTGGTGAAGAGTACTGGAGAGTATAAAGTAGTGTGAAGACATTGTGCCAAAATAAAGAAGCTTGGTCTGGATCTACCTTATCCGTATGGAGTTGGCATGCGCCCACGGCGCCCAAGATTTGAGGGTTTGAGATGCCGTGGGTGGATCAAATCATTCACATACGGACGCTTAGTCATTAGCCTCCTTTAGCAACCAACTTTCTCGACCTTCAAACATCAATAACGTCGAGTGCTCGATGAAACTTACTGCTTGTTTATCTATATAAGTAGAAAGAAAGCAACGACTACGGTATCGCCGAGGTCCATGTCCACTTACATATACGAAGAGCCTCTGGTGCGCCAGCCCAAAACGGTATACCGTGAGCTCAAGCATGCCCTGCAGGCTGCTGGTCATGAAAGGGAAGAATTCTACCAGCTATTTTGAGCTTTTTCGAATTTGCACATTCTTGATCATTGGTTGTCAGCTTACTCTCTGCCAGCGTTTTTGTTTTTCAAAATGGTACCACACTATCTCAATTGCATCAAGGCCCCCCATTCGTATTAATTTCATCCGCTTGAAGTCTCGAAACCGGCCGCAGCAGTCTCGAGACCTCTTGATTACATGTCACACAAGGGGAAGCCATTGGCAATCTTCCAACCTCTGTTTGAGGTATACCATCAGCACCTGAAGAGAATGAGGTTCTCACCATCTCCCAACATGCCTCATTCCAGGATTTGCCCACTAGCTACCGGATTGATCTTCCCCCTTGGTCTTGGACTGACGATCCTACGTGGCAAAGCACGCACTTGGCAAAAGGTGTGCATTCTTTATCCAACACCAGAATGGTTTTCAATGGTCCTCAATCTGCAATTACTGGAAACGATAGGATCATTACGGACACGGTCCTTCCCTTAACCCATGTTTTGGATCCTTTCAATGATCAGGACCTAACAGCTGTAGCTTTTGGAAAGAGACGCTTAATCGTAACAAGGTCCATAACACGACGTCAAAGTCCAAGAACATGATGTTCGATGTCTCTTGTGCTTCCAACGTTTTTCATATACCATTCAACTCGATCTAACTGGGAGTGCGGTTGTGAACCGGTCAGAGCATCTCAGAAGCGGTTAAATCAGAGAAGAGGCGGCAAACCGGATTAGTCTACATGTGCGGGGTTCAAGTTTCCTTGATTCCGCCCTGAACAGGTTCCAACTCCGAGAAACTTTCAGGCCAGACGACAGCTCCTCATCGCCTTGTCGCACAATTTCACCAATGAAAATGCAATGGTGGGATGGTGTGTTCGGCTGAAGTTCGGGTTGTGCGCCGGCTGTGATGAATATGACGGGGGACACTCATGGCTGGTTCTCGAGGCGCGGGGATCCACTAAGAAACCCCTGCAGCGGAACACTAACCATCTGGTGGTACCTGAAACCATGTGACGATACACCCTATCACAGCTCGTCAGCCTGCATTCATCCATCACCTCCTCTTACTTCATTTCGTAGTACGTAGGTAGTAAGGTAAACTACCATAGCACTCGGAAGCCGTGCTCAGCGCCCCAATGGATCAGGTATGCGTGAAGCACAATTGTGGCACCAAAAGGGGCCTCTACACATGTAGTATAAGAGCCATATGCAACCCCCCCCCCCAAACTGGAATAAGGACATCATTCGAGGTCTTTCGGTCTTCACAGCGAGTTCTGATTCTTATTGCATTTCGTTCAGTCATTCCTTGTCAAGAAAGCATCCTTATAAATAACATTCTTTTTGAGAAAGCATCCTCCTAGTATAAACCATTCTTTTTGATCAAGCATCCTTATTGTAAAAGCCTCCTTTTTGAGAGAATATCCTCTGTAAGAAACCATCATCTTCGAGAAAGCAGGCTTTCCGACCACACCGACCAAAATGTTATTCCAGTCATCTTCCTTGCTTGCCCTCAGTGCAATTACATTCCTTTCGCTAACATCGACATCGCTTGCCGGCCATGCACGTCTCCATCACCCAGTGCAAGTGCGTCATGCTAAGATCTCCCACCAAGAGGCTGCTCAGCGTGCGGCCATCAGCCGGAGACAAACTGCAGGAACTGTGGAGGTACCCTTGAACGAGATACAGTTGCTTCAGCAGGAGACTGCCGCATTCAGAGGATGGATGCAGGCCTGGCTCAACACGACCAGCCCGACGGACACTCCAGCCTCTATCACGGAGCTGAAGCAAGAATACCAAGCCTATGATCTTTGGTTATCTTCGTGGTTTGACTCTGCAGTCAAAAAAAGCGTACCATCTGCTTCCCCACTTCCAACAACTGTCGCCATAAGCGTCCCGATCGGTACAGGTAGTAGCTTGCCCGTATCTGTTACGCCGCTCTCCTCCCCATTATCACCAGTATCAGCGCCACCAGTTCCAACCTCGAGCGCGGCAGGACCCTCCGATAGCCCCTCTGCTCCATCGAGCTCTTCTACGACCAAGGGAGGCGTATTTATCCCACTTTCAACTGGCGGAGTACCCTCTTCAAGTGTACCGACAACTAGCACAACTTCATCTGTACCCACATCCGTAGCACCCACTTCAGTCGTACCTACAACCTCTGTCGGACCCACAACATCGGCTGTGCCCAGCACCCAGCCGAGCTCTCCTTCAGGTGGCAAATTCGACCCAAACGCAAAGAACAATGTAGCCGTTTACTACGGTCAGTCCCCGGCCACCTCTCAATCCACCCTCGGGGGGTTGTGCAAAGACTCCAATGTCGACATTGTCATACTGTCCTTCCTCACTACATTCGACGGACCCGGAGGGTACCCGACCGTCAACTTTGGCGCAGCATGTAGTGGCGGCGCTACTGCAGACATGACGGCTGCGGGTGCTACCGGACTTATTTCTTGCCCAAATCTCGCGGCAGACATCACCGCCTGCCAAGGCCTTGGCAAGAAGGTCATGCTTAGCCTTGGTGGAGCTGAAGCTTCATCAGCATTTACCAACGACGCAGATGCGACGAAATTCGCGACCACACTCTGGGATCTCTTCGGAGCTGGCACCGGCGCAAAGGCTGGTCTACGACCTTTCGGTACCGTCAGTGTCGATGGATTCGACGTTGGTAAGCTCATCCGTTCTTCCCCCGGTTGCAAATCCAGAAACCTAACCATATCCTCCAGACAATGAAAACAAAGAACCCGGCAGCTACACCACCTTCGTCAACTCCCTCCGCACCACCATGAACGCCGACAGCTCCAAACAGTACTTCATCTCCGGTGCTCCCCAATGTGTCCGCCCCGATGCCTCCATCCCTCTTGACGCCATGCTCGCCATGGACTATGTCTTTGTCCAGTTCTACAACAACCCAGGGTGCAACATTGGCGGCCCCGGTTTCGCCGACTCCCTCGGCGCCTGGTCCCAGGATCTTGCATCCAAGGGCAGCAAAGCGAAACTGTTCGTCGGTGCTCCTGCTTGCACGGTATGTGCGGGGTCGGGCTATCTGGCTCCGGATGCGATGACGGCGGCGGTCAAGGGCGCCGTAGGTAAGGGGTTGGCCAACTTTGGTGGTATTTCTCTATGGGATGGGGCCGAGGCTGTGGCGAACGGGGGGTATTCGGGCGTGGTGAAGAGCGCGTTGGGTTGAGGAATTGTCAAATAGCCCATTGGATGGAGGGAGTTTTGCGGCACATTTGGATGGGGAACATACCTATATGGGGCACCATGTTTTGGAATATGCCTTTCTTCTGGTGCTGGTGCAGCTTTCGATTCTTACACTCATTTCTGACACCCTATGTTTGTTCACGATAAAACTGTTTTAGATACCCGTATATGAATGCTGTTTGGACCATAGAAGATCTCTCCAAGTTGCATCCATCACACATCAATCTCTCCTCCATCCTCCTCCAAACCCCCCTACCTACCTATCTAAGCGCTATCCTAGCGCACCGCCCGGCAAAACCCGAAACATGCACGTCATCTTCCTCCTCGGCACACAAGGGCTCGCCTAAGGTATCGCCCGCAGCGGGACCGAAACTTTGCGAGAATTCCGAAACTTGGCCGAACGACTCGTTGCGATGCGAGAGTGAGGGTGGGGGAGGGGGGCGCCGTTCGTGATGAAAAGGATGGAGGAAAAAGAAACAAGGGGGGGAGTCTGATCTCTGCGGCACAGTACACAGCCCCACCCCCTCGCTCTGTTTTTTGGGGTCTTCAGCCTGTTCGTTTTCGCAGCACTTACGGCATATGTACCTCGTGTTAGAATGCAGCATTTGAGGCCTTGGAAGGAAGGGTGAAGGGTGTGGCTGGCATTCTGCACGAGTTTGTTTCATCACAAGCGCATTTTGATGGTTCGGTAAAGTAGGTTTGATTTGTGTGGGGTTGACGGTGGGTAAACTGAGAGGATGTGGGAAAAGGGGCACGGGGTTTCATCGCTCTGCACAGCGAAGTTTGGGAAGGGGGGGGGGGAAGCCTGAGGTGAGGATGGAGTTTCAGCCAGATTGTTGTTTCTTGGGCCACTGCCATGTCCACCCAGTTCCTCTCAGGGTTTAGATATGTTACATCCCCTCATCAGGCTGCCATCCACCTCGGCTCGCTTGTCTCCCCGCGCATTTGGTGGGGAGCGGATGAGGCTGAGGCTGCCGTCTTTGGATTCTGGGATGTCTGTGTATTGTGCGAATGCATTTTTCAATACCTTATGCTTGCGTTGATTTGGGGGTGGTGGAGGGCATGTAGGAAGATGACTGTCAAGGTCGGAATCAGGGGATGAAGGGTGACTGGTCAGGGGATGATGTACGAGTATGATGGAGGGACGGCTTTTCCGACGCACACTTTACATGGATAACAAATAGCAACAGCTTCATCTGCCAGACCGGGACCGGATCAGGGTTGCTGCCATTGGCGTGCTGCGTATGAGTGAATAGTCGAATCCGAGTCTCGAGGGCTGGAGACTGAGTACGTACGTCTGAGTATCCCCCCGCACCCCTAGTGGCGGAGCAAGCTGCAGATGCTGTCGTACCCGCATAAGCTGTGCAGCCTGCCTGTCATCCAGGAAACGTGCAGGTGCGGGTGCGTTGGTGATACCGTGAGGGAGCGTTGAGCAGGGGAGGAGCGAAAGGAGTCTGCGGGAAATGAAGTGGGGGGGAGGGGGGGGAAGTGGGACGATTGCTTGCATTCCTACCCACAGACAGGCTCTTCACACGAAAAATGGAAACAAAACATAACCACTCCCCATCACTCGCGCCAATTGATGTCAAACGGATCGATCTGATGGGGGGCCTTCATAGCGGAAATACATAACCCTCAAAAACCCCATCTCCCAAGCTTTCGAAAAAGCAGAAAAAATGCGTACAAAAGGGGGAAGTATCGAATCCCTACCATCACACCCACCCACCCATCCACCACCCCTCCCCCCGCCCTTCCCGCCCAACAGCATCCCGAATCCCTCTATGCACAATCCCGTCCCCCCCCTACAGCTTCCGTAACAGCCCTCCCTTTCCCCAACACCATATCCCCACTCCCCCCATCTCCTATGTACTTCTACATCGCCCAACCTCCAACCTCTACCCCATCTCCAACCCCCCCCCCCCTGGGATCCCCATCTAAACCCACCGCATCTCTCCTCCAAAAAACCCCTACACGAACGAACCTCATCCTCACCCGCCCACTCTACCTCGAGGATCAAGCGACTGTGGGAGGTTTTATTGCCGTAGTACGGTAAACCGAAAGAACGCCGCGGTGTTGGGGGGGGGTAGTGTGTTTAATTAATGATACGGATTAAAGGAATTTTCATTACCTAGGAATTCAGAGGAATATTCTTTAAAACTTGCTACCCCCCTCCCCCCCCCCCCCAATTCCCAGCCTCCCACACCAACCCCCCCCCAACCTACCAAGCCAAACGCATCAGCACTGCCAACAGGAGTCTGGCTCTCTCTCTACGGAATACGCGCAGACAAGTCCTGTCTTTCCGGACGGAAATGGTGACGGAGGCGAGTAAAGCAAAAGCCGGGGGAAGAAAGAGGATGGAGGGGGGGGGGCATACTTGGTTGTGGTGGTGGTACATACTATGAAGATGCATGCTCTGTATCGCGCGGTGAGAGGGCAAGGGAATAAGAGAGAACGGTGAGGGGTGGGGACTTTGCTGTGCAGATGTGCCATGACGATTTTGGTAAGATGGACATGCATAGGAAGCAATGGGGGCATTAAAAGAAGCAACATGGGTTTCTATGCGTTAGCCGAACATCGTGTAGAGCCTTAGACAGTAAGCAGCAGCTTGAAAAGGAACGGATTTTATCCAATTCCCAAGGTGATGTTGTGGTAGGAAAATCCCGGGTTTGAATGGCTTTTGTGCTTCAGAATCAACTTCTCACTGCACAATTGATCTCTTGCGCAGGATGAGGAGTCTACGATGTTGGTGATTGCAATGGTCTAGGATGCGTGTAATTTTGAATCCGAAGCTGGCATAAGTAATGCCATCATAAAACAAGTCGGAGCAGGCGAATACCGTGATGCACGTATCAACCGCTGGAAATACTCTTCCCGCATGAACCCCCGTCGCCCTCTCATAGATCATCGTGCAGAAGGGAAAACACATGAACAAGCCACCACGAACAAGAACCAAGAAAAAGCGAATAGGTTCAGGTAGGGAACCGGCCTGGAAAGCTATGCCATGCTTGATGATTGTCTATCGCTCCGTTTACCAATCTATCGTTACTTGCGTCCAGTTGTCAAGGCCGCTACCTTTCTAATGACAAGAAGGAGACCCTACTCTGCGGCCTTCTCCGGCTCCGCAGATGTCGCTTCGCTGGCCTCTTTGGACTCGGTTGTTGCTGCTGCGCCAGTTTCGCCACCAGTTGGCTCGGCTTCAGAAGAAGTCCAGAGCGTCTAGATGTCTCTTAGATAGGTTGTAAATGGAATGTAATCTTCAGGGCTTACCAGGTTGTCTCTTAGAAGCTGCATTATAAGTGTAGAGTCTTTGTAGCTATCTTCACTCAGGGTGTCGAGCTCTAAGATATCCGTCAGCATTCAATTAGAGCTAAGAATATGGACAGAAGGCTGACCAGCAATAGCATCATCAAACGCTTGCTTCGCAAGGTGGCACGCCTGATCTGGAGAGTTGAGGATCTCATAGTAGAATACGGAAAAGTTCAGAGCAAGGCCGAGACGGATAGGATGAGTCGGGGCAAGATCGGTCGTAGCCACTTCAGTTGCTGCTTTGTATGCCTCCAATGACTTATCGGCAGATATCTTACGCTTATCGCCAAGCGCAAACTCAGCGAGGTAACGGTGGTAGTCTCCCTTCCTTTAACCGTTCAGTAGGGGTATAACACGATTGCCGGTTCTTTGGTCGCGGATACGTACATTTTGTGATAGAATACTTTTGACTCGCCGGTTTGTGCAGACTTGATCAAGTGCTCGTCAAGTACCTCAAGGATGTCTTCGCAGATCTTTGCAAGCTCGGCCTCAATCTTTTGACGGTACTCCTTGATCAGGCCGACTTGGCTCTCGTTGCCCTTGGATTCCTCTTTCTGCTCGATTGAGGTAACAATCCTCCACGATGCACGTCTTGCTCCAATGACGTTCTTGTAGGCCACGGAAAGTAGGTTTCGTTCTTCGACGGAAAGCTCTTGATCTGCGGATGCGACGTTCTTCATGTTCTCCACCATCTCTGTATATCACGCGTTGGTTCTTTGTTCCCATATGATGGACTGGTGCCAAATTACCTTCATACCGCTCTGCCTGCTCAGCCAGCTTGGCGAGATAGACATGATTTTCGTACCCCATCTTGCTTCTATGTTACTAGTAAAGAGCGTCAGCGAAGACTCGGGCAAGCCCAGAATAGCAGAACACGGCGGTTGGACAACGATTCAGTCATAGACAGACTGTTGAATGTGACGCACACACGTGTCTTCAACTGCTTCCGCAGCTCGGAACTCTGAGCTGGGAAGATGGAGTTTAGGCTCTGAGGTCTTATGTACAATTGCGAGCACACTGGAATTGCGGGAAAACCAAAGTACTCCCTTAAAGGGTTGTTGAGGAAGGGGGACAAAGCCAATCAAAGAACAGACTGAGCAGGGCGACCCTTACCTGGGAATTCTAGGGACACTGGGTTGATGTAGGGAAGCTGTAGTAGCACAGGAATCGAGTTGCACAAGGGGTATCGGTAGGCAAGTCAACAAAGATGTTTTGTCAGGTAGGTAAAGCCTTGGGAATTGTGAATGAGAGGGAGTTGCGATGTTGACGTTCGTTGTTGAATGAGTGAGGAACCACCTCGACAATCTAAACTGTTCAGGGCTTAGTGTGATGGCTTTCTTGATGCGCCAAAATTACTCCGTAAAAGCACCGTCACATGACCCCTCACATCAGCCTCACAACACAATTTGAGGTGTTAGGCATATTTCTATCTCTACGGTATAAAAAGCGCACACAAAACGGCTGAGAATGCGGCTGGCTGCAGTTTTGGGCTGCAATTTGGAGGCAGAGCCATGCGGTCTTTGACTTTGTATGGCAGCTGAATGATGGTTGTGCAACGCCGGCAAGCGAGCATTGGAAGTACATGCGGCTGGAAGGAAGCTGGGAAGGTGCTCCCAGTCAGTGCGGCAGCCTGGGCAGTCGTTGGCTGGGATATTGTCAGTTCTCTATCATAAGAGTCATAGAAATATTGCAAGATATTCTGTCCGGCAAGGGGTCTATGTCAAATTACAATGGGCTTGGTGTTTTCCCGGTTAGAAGGGATATTATGTCTGTAAGTCTCACGAAGGCCTCATCTACTTCGCAATATGCTTTGGAGGTAGCTGCTTCCCCCATGAAGCACTTCCTTGCAGAACAGAAGGCGTATTCACATGTTACAAATATCATTTATAAAACTATATTCCCCAAGAACACCATCAACTTTAGAGATACATTCATGCAAGGACAAGAACTTGAAGTCTCCCAGTCTAGGATGAGGAATCTTAACGTTTCTTGACGCAACCCTTTTTGGACCATACATCTTGTCTCTTAAGGGTTTTCAGAACGTTTCGAGGCGAAAAAACAAGAAAGCACGTAAGCTACCGCGAGAAGAGAGAAAGAAAGATAATTAAACTAGCTACATTACTCTATTGCTACGCTTGTGCTGAGGGTTCATCTCTATCTCGCTATGGATGAATCCAGGTTCCATTCCACGTTAATCAATTGAAGAAAAACCACTCCGTGATGCATCCCAAAAGATGGATGCTTGCAGGCCTGCGGCGCCGGAGCCAGGACCAGCGTGATCCTCTCACAAAACCAGCGCTGCCAAAAGGACATACGATACCCATAACAGAGTATGCCCAAGCCTACCTGGCCAGCTGTGCCAGCAGCGACGAGAATGTTGCGCCAAGTATGTAAACTCCTGGCGCGCAGGCACCGAAGAAGCTGAAGATCATGTTCTTTTGCATCACAATGGATAGGTACGACCGAGCAGAGCCATACCGATTGGTAAGCCACAGGCGAAGCTGAAGAAATTACCGTTTGAGTAATAGCTGGCGCCAACAAGGGTCGGCCACAGCCTATACTAAGCGAAGCCGGCGGTGAATGTTGTCTTGTGACCATACATATCACCAAGACACCCTGCAATGAGGATGAATGTTCCGGCTATCAAGCTGAACGACGCGATGTACCAGCTTAGCCGTCCAGGATTTTTGATTCTAAAGTGCTTACCAATATGATAGGGGAGCGCTACTCCCTAGCCGATACCAGCTTGCAATAGTAATTGAGCGAATACGGTTGTTGCGAGAGAATTGTGGGCATTCCAATTTCGCTGATGCCACTTCGATACCTGAATGGCACAGAAGCCAGCATCGGCGGCATAGTGACACCAGCGAAGCGCTATGCTTTGTAAGGTATCCGGAATGTAAGCTAGGTGGTAATGGCAGTAAGGACTTGTAAAGTGCTTTAGTTGTCCGATTACTTTGCAAATGCATGTTGTTATGCACGGTGATGCTACGCTCTGTAGGACATATCGTTATAACATAGTTACTAAAACGCAGCTAGGAAATATTCAGACAAGAGAGGCTCTCAGTATCAATTGAAAGCTCTTTCTCGTCATTCAATGCCATTTGGGATCGTCAACTCGTTGCCGTTCTGGCATCTATAGCCATTCCGAACACGACTGACATTCCGGGGCTCGTTCTTAGTCACCACCTCGTCCTCCATCACTAGCATCTGCAGACATCGATTGCGGCACGTTCATAAAGCTATCCATGAACTTCGTAACAGTCGGCCCGCCGTCCATACCAGTGATCAAGCTGATATAACCGTCCGGTCGCACAAGTGCCATCGCGCCAATGTTGGGGTCAACACCGTGACTCTCATGCTCCTTACCGTACTTGTCCGTGTATACACGGTATTTCCAGCTCGGTAGCGGGGCAGGCATCTTAGCTAGGTCAAAATCGTAGTGACTGTCGGTGTGAATGAAAAAGAGATCGACCGTCCTGCCACTGTTGTTCGGATTGGTTTCTCGGATATTCTCAAATGCCCAGTCTGGTGAGTCTGGCAATGAATAGCGCGAAAGAACCGAATCGGCAGAGCTCAGGTACTTGGCAAAGCTTTTATCCCGGTCTTGGCTGAAGGTATTGCCCGCAAATATGAACAAGTGGAAGCGTCCGTTTGACGGCAGCTCATCAAGCATGTTAACAATAGTGCCATCTATGTGTCGAGTAACAGTGATAGTGTGAAGACGCTTTCCGGGAGTCAGTGGTTCAAGGCTTTGTTCGTTGATGGACACGTCCACATCGTGTTCAATAAGTGGGTTAGGGTCATATCTCAGACCCAGTCCCGTGGTAAAGCCGTGGGCCTTCTTGTAAACATCGTGAAATTGCGAGTTGTTGTCGAGGAACTCTTTCTTAGAGAACAGGTGAGAGAATTTGCGATCGAAATCAATCAATTCTTGAGCAATTTGCCTTCGTTCTTTGTTGTAGGTATCGAGAATCCCAGGTTTTGCCCTACCACTTAGGACAAGGGCAAGCTTCCAAGTGAGATTATAGGCATCCATCATACTAATGTTGAGACCCTGGGCAGCTTTTGGACTATGAGTGTGGCACGCGTCGCCAGTAACAAAAATGCGAGCACGATCGGAGAATTGGTCAACGATTCGCTGTTTCACTCGGTATTGACTTATCCATTGCAATTTCTTAATGAACGTTGTGTATGGCGCCAGAACTTCTTTGAGGCGAGTGTGCAGTATATCAAGCAATGTAGCATCTTTCCATTCTGTTCTGATCAGTCGATCCTCGGGTTTTGAAAGGTCGCCCGAGTCAATACTACCGAGGGTGACAAGCTCCTTCGCAGACAATTGTGTATAAACTCGGTTACCTCCCCCAGAGTTCGGGATCATCATCATGACCCCAGAAGGAGACCGGACTACAGCCCGTCGGCGATGGTCGGGGAAATCAGTCTTGAGCTCCATGTCGGCAACAATCCAGACATCATCTTGCTCATTGCTTTCCGAATGAATATCCAAAATCCCCCGAGTGGTACTGCCTGCGCCATCGCTTCCTATCAAATACTTGCACCGGTACACTGAAGTAACGTGAGAGAACAGATTCTTGACAAGAGCATGGATGGGATAATCAGGGTCATTGGTATACTCGAAGTGAAGTAGCTGAGCCGGTCTATCAACAAAGTGGCCTCGTGAGTTAAGATCGAGGTCGAAAGCTTTCTCGGTTTCGCGTTGAGGGACTGCAAGAATCCATGGATATGGAGTTGCGTGGACGACCTCTGGACCAACATGAGTCCGTTCTAAGCCTTGTAAAGGATTGGTGGTCCAGAAGGCAGCTTCACTAACACGGTTGCCTTTGATATCTAGAGCGTATTGTAAATCGAGGGTCTGAAAAACTTCTTGGGTACGTGCTTGGACACCTGTTCAGATGGAGGTCAGATGAATAGTGTTAACAATGTAAACAGATACCAAGATGGAGCACTTAAAAGCATCTAAGAACAAGAGTCTATCCGCGCGCTTAAGCAAGTGATAGAAGACGCTTTTTGCTCAATACCTTACTCAAGTACGTCACCGAAGCCAAAGATATCATAGGGAATTCTTACCACCAGCGTGACCTGTTTGGATGCGAACTGGTCGCTGGTCAATGATTTTGAAGCTCACATTATATCTTGCCAGCGTTACTGCAGCCATGAAGCCTGCTGGCCCAGCTCCAACCACGAGGACGTCCACCGCGACATCTTCGCGGAAGTCTGATTGAACCGTCATGGTTGAGGTTTCATAATTCAAAAGGTAGCTTGAGTAGTTGAGGTCAAGTTCTGGAGCGTACTATATGGGATATGCACAGGTGTGGAATCTCAGAAAACGGTGGTCTAAAAATCCATTGGAACCTTTGGAGCCTTGCGGAAATCCGGATCACTGAAGATGAACGCGCGTCCGCTATGCCTCCCCTGTGTCTACCTCGTAGATTGCGCATTGTTCTAGTAAAATTATGGGCTTCCTCGGGTAACGAGCCAACGATTGCAATCTATGTGAAGTCTTCAGCATGGAATTGGGAAATTTTAGCGACCAAAGGATAGGATGCGAGCGGTTTCTTCGGTAAACTTTTCCTCGTCAGAGGAAATTCCTCGGATCGGTCGGCGTTGTTAATCTTCCCAACGCCAGAGGAAATTGAAATACTTCGACACAGTACAAGAGCTCGTGGAGCGCCACTACGCCCTTTGCCAACCTGATTGTGCAATTGAAAGTGCCACGATTTGCATCACCCAAACTTTCACGTTTCATGTGGTAGCTTCCAACAGTTTCAGCTAAAGTGTGATTGGTTGACGGCGACGCGAGCTAATTTGAAGAAAATCCAGTAAGTCATCTCAGGCCAACTTATATCCTTTAAGATTACAGTACAGTATGTCGCCAACCGGATTGCTACTTCAGCAACAATAATAGCGACTGCAGACTGATTGGCCTTCCTGTTACCATTGGCAGCCGGGGCTGTGCGAATAGCTTTCGGTATTGGTCTCCACGTTGGGAAGGTTAGAGAGCCGCTTGAAGGAAGGTTCGGAGCCCTGGATAATTAGTCGACCGTCTTTGTGGTGTCGGACAAAGCTGTGATAGAATTTGCCTTGAAAGCAATTCGTGAATAAAAGATCGCCAACCTCTGTCTATTCACCGATGTTATGACTGTGGAGGTAAAATTTTGAAAAAGATTGAAGGAATTTCGGAAATAGGTTGCTCAATTGTCACTCCCACTAGTCACCAACATCACGAGCTCTATCTACTGTTGGCTCCCTTATGTGACCGATCTGCTAGAATCTTAGATACCGAATTAATTGAGGTATAAGACAGCAGTTTTATACGATTTCTGCTGGATTAGACCTGTGTAGAACCATCTCTTATACACAAACGCCTTCTATATGAAAGCCATATCTTATAGTCAAATGCACTATAAACCGAGGTGCTGAAACACGCAACAACGGGGTAGTTTATATGAGATCCGTATCATATTTCCTAGTGACTAATCAGTTTTCACCGCGTTAATGAGAAATCTACATAGAAACAAGTGTACCTTTTTATCAAGTCGAGAAACACTCTCTCATACACCCGTACCCCCCCTTTGTATAGCCAGCGGTCCCAAAAACCCACCTCTTATACGCAAACACCCCTTGTACTAGAGCCATATCCTATGTCTCAATTGATTCGGTAATCGACTGGGAGTTGCGCTTTTGTGGTATTGAGTGGCCGATAACCCTATCAAGGCTTATGTACGTTCATAGATTCTTAGGATAAGGTTCGCCATGACTTGGACATACTAGGTGGCACTCTTCCTCAGATATGTTCAGTCTCAGCGATCAGCACAGCGCCTTTCATGCGGAGCCTTCAAGCTTCAATTGCGATGTATGTAGTAAATTATGAGCCATCAGTAGACGTCGTCTCAGGCTGGCGGCGCTAGAGCGGCCCGCGCAGCCGCTCTGGACGTTATCACGTGCCGCTATAGATCTAGCCCTACGGGTGACGAGCAGGAAGCTTGAAAGTCGAATCAACTGACCATTTCCACTTGAAGCCCCATCGATGTTCAAGCAACCATCTAACATGATTCGCCAAACCCTCATCCAAACCATCAAACCTACGCTCCGCACTCCAATCTCCATCTACCGCACAATCACATCCACAGCTCTCCGCATGGCCGAAGGAGACGTCGGAAGCGTCCGCTCCGGAGGGGCTGCCCAAGGGTCTGTGCCTCCAAGCATTCCAGCATTTACCATCCTTTGTACTGACATTGAGCTTTGTGTTCGCAGAGATGCCTTCTCCAAGCGCGAGGAAGCAAGCGAGAATTTCTATGTGCGGGAGAAGGAGATGGAAAAGTGGGTTGCACTTCGATGTTCTGACTGAATGTTGGGCGAAAGTTCTTGCTGATGGTGCTGTGTGATTTTAGGCTCAAGGCGTTGAAGGAGAAGATTGCGGAGCAGAAGAAGCATCTGGATACTTTGGATGCCAATGTGTATGTTAATCCCTCGACGGTGCAAGATCAAAATTCGGGGTTGTATTGAAGGATCCTGACATGGTTATCTACAGGAGCGAGCAAATGAACGATGGAGGAAAAGAGGGGAAGTAGGCGCGAATTGTGTGGACAAATTGCGGGAGATCGTATGTGGAGAGAAATATGGGTATGGCGCAGAGCACAATGTTTCCATAGCAATACATTCGTCAAGTACACTGGCCCCAAAACGGCGTCGAGATCCTTCCCACTCCGTTGTTCTATCATGCGGCTACGAACGATATACGAGAGAACGCGCTTCACAATGACGGCGCCATCGCTGCTGACGTCGCTGGCGTCACCCCATCTCAACAACACAGAAACGAAAACCAAAGAACACCTCCTGCCTTCCACAAGCCTCGAAACCCTCAACCAAATAGCCGAAAGAACATATTCCCTGTCACAGTGCAGTTAATAATACCCCTCTGTTCAAGTGAGGCGGTTAGAATTCTGGTGACACTGCGCACTAGAAAATGAGTGACTTTCTACTGCGATGAGAAAACTGTTCTATTTTGTGACATATATTTCACTGAATGATAAGATATTTGTGTCTTAGATGTTTTTTCTGTAAAGGAGGAAGAGGCAATGTGATAGGGGTAAAAGAGAGTTTTTGGGGGGATGTGGTTCATTATATCACAACTATTTTCTCTTGGGAACTACTTTTCTTGTAAGAAGTGTATCATGCGTCGCTGAAGAAGAAGTCTTGAGGGTCTAGCTAGGTAGCTGGTTCAAAGACGATTAACGATCTCTGCTATGCATGTCTGTTTTCTCTATCATCATAATATACTACTTAACATGGAGCATCCGTAGAACACCCTGCAAAATGCTCATGTTTTTGTACCAAAGCCGTGGGAGATATGAACGGCGTGCCACCACCAGTGTCACAAACTTTAACCCCGAATATCTCATCGTCTCCCCATGTAAGATCGATAAAATCCATCAGCAGCGTCGCTTATTGGCCCATTGAATCCATTGGACGCTCCCATATTCTGACCTGCCTTCTGCGCAGCAGCTACCTTTAATTGTAAAGCTGCCGCACCCTGATCAATTTGTTGGAGTTGAGTGAGATGGCTGTTGAGTACTCGAACAACTTGAGAGAGCTGTTTGGGATGGGTATCAGTAATTATAGCTGACGCTCCTTTTAGGATGGGTAGCTTACCGGATCATCAGCCTTACTGTTTTTGTTGAGGGACGATGAAGCATCATTGATTTCTTCGATCATGCTACCTAGGTCCTTTCCCATCTCATCCAACCTGTCGGATAGCTTCTCGGCGAGATTGTACCTTGGCCTCACCGTCAATCCGAGTATGTAAGATATCGACTTATTTACTTACGTTCGTTCTCTCTCTTGATCGGGTCCCTGAAGAGACTCTCCATGGCTGTGCGTGGAGGTCAATTTATCCACCTCTTTCTCATAGTGATCGAGCCATATCTCAACTTCCCTTTGATCATTCTCTACCGCGGTCAATTGTCGCTCTACCTCTGTCGTGGCACGCTCAGCCTCCAAGGTACTCCCATAAAGCTTCTGTATCTTCTCGCTATTTTCTACAATCATGCGATCCCAAGCAGCAACTCGTTCTGCCTGTTTCTGAAACTCTTTCTGGTATTTCGATAGATCAGAAGCCCATCTTGTGATAATTTCGTCCATAGACTTGTTCTTCAAACGTGATTGAGCAGTAGGGGGTGGCCCACTAGTTGAGGCACCAAGACTTGTGTTGGATGGTCCTGTCCTTGACTGATTACTAGTCGTAGGAGCTTGCGTTGTAGGTTGAGACGTAGCCGTGGAAGTTGCTGGTATGCCCTGATTACCAAAGAGACTTGCTGATGGCCCTGGTACTGAAGTTGACGACGGTGCAGTTGCGCTCGACGTATTAGCATTCTGGTCCGAGGTTGATAGTGTCTTAGCTTTATCTTTGCCGACATTTGAGAAAAGGCTACTGGCAGAAGCAGTCGTAGAAGGAGCCGTAGAAGTACCACCGAGAGAGAATGATCCACCAGTAGAAACTGTCGTTGAGGCAGCCGTTAAAGCAGTTGTAGAAGCTCCGGAGGCGGTAGTTTGCCCGAACAAGCCAAAATTGCTTGAGGCTGTGGTGGGCGTTGTGGCTGCATTCTCAACAGTAGGCTGGGAACTGGCTTGGGGGAAACTAAACGCGGGTTTGGATGTAGTGTTGGCTGTTGACGAAGAGGGCGTGGCCCCCAAGGATTGTCCACCTAAATTAGGAAATAGACTGGGCTTTGCTGCACCTCCTTGAGGCTTACCATCACCGCTTTCTTGCGGTTTGTTCATGTTACTAAATAAATCACCTCCAGAAAGGGGCGCGTTGATTTTGTTGCCGAAAAGGTTTGAGCCGGACATACTCTGGGAAGCCCCAAAAAAACCGCCTGAGGGCTGCGCGCTTGAACTTGTTGCATTCGATTCGAATGGCTTGCTTGATCCGAAAGTACCACTACCTGAAGGCTGAGAGAAGCCGCTGAATGAATTGCTTGGCGCCGTTGCTCCACCCGGGTTCTGTGCGGAAGATTTTGCAGCACCGAAGTTTCCGAAGAGGCTGTTAGAATTTGTGGTATTCGCTCCTTGCGGTTTATTGGTACCAAAGAGCAATCCAGTAGCGCCACCTGCCCCAATGTTACTCGGTGGTGGGGGTCCAGCTGGGGTAGTCGACCCAAATGCGAAACCTGAACTTTGTTTGCTGGCCGGAGTTGCGTTTGCTTGTCCAGACGGCGCGCCAGAGCCTGCGTTGCCGAACACACCCGGGTTTTGGCCAGCACTAGTTGTTTCTGCAGGTTTGTTTGGCGTGGAGAAGCCGGAAAATTCTGGAGAGGGGCCTGCATTTGAAGAATTACTCGTCGGTTCTTTACCAGGATGAACTCTTTCTGGCCGGACATACCGCTTGCCCCAAAAGTGCTACCACCACCGCTACCTTGTTGTCCTCCTCCGAATGATGAAGACTTTTGGGTATTTGAGCCAAATAGTGGATTTGTAGAAGCAGTGCTAGGGTTGTTGCTAAAGAAGTTCGAACCAGAAGTTGTGGGAGGTTTGTTGCTTGCGTCGAAGGGACCACTACCTAGCGGCTTGGGAGTATTCGTAGAATTTTGGGCAAACAAATTGCTAGAGCCTTCACTGGTAGTAGGTGCACCAAAGGAGAAAGTAGGTACAGATTTCGGAGGATCCGACATCGTGGTTTATTTTTGATGCAAAGGATGAGCGCGTTTAAGCTGGAATGCTGCAGGTCGCTGTTGACACTTAGCCCCTCTAAGCTTTGAGCCCGCTACTTACCCTACCGATCTTCAGTTTGCGTGTAACTCCCTTACTCGCTCAAAAGTAATAACCGTATGGTACTTTTGAGAGACGCGATTGAAGCGAACAAGCGCGAAGTACGGCAGTGGAAGTTGCTAGCGCGGTCTGGGTGTTGATAGGAATTATTGTCGAGCTCTATTCGATATATTTTCCCTCCTACTTTCACAATATTCCGCACCCACCGGACAGAGCATCAGAGATCGCTGCAATGGCTGATATTCCAAGCCTGCCCAAAAGCCCGACACTCCAACCCCCTCGAAAGAGTGTCGAGCTCGAAGACCCTGGTGCGCACGATCTCGGTGGGTCCGAACACAGTTTACGGGCACATCTAGTGAATCATGCGCTAACTTTTCATCTATCAAGGTTCAGATAACGAGGAGGATGTCTTCGCGGATGCTCAGGAAGGGCAGAAAACCTTATCAGAAGCGATGTCGAGTCCACATTCTCCAGTACCAATCACTAGAGTCGAAAAGGTCAATCCAGATTCCGTAGGAGCGAAACCGTGAGACTTACTGATCCGAACTTCAAGGTTGACGATGGAGACAGCTACGGAGATGTACCTGGTACGCCAGCATATAAGATGCGAGCTCAAGATGCTGTTCCGGACGAGCTCGAGGTAATACCTGAGGGCGGGAATAGGCGGGCAAGCACGAGCAGTCAAGATCAAGCAATGACTCCTGGAGGAAATCCAATCCCTAAGACTGTGGTAGAAAAGGTTGATCCAACAACTCCAGGCCACGGTGATGTTCTTGGGGCTGCTGCACACACCAAACGGAAAGCAGATACGGTCCCAGACGTGGTTCTGCCAGCGTCCAAGCCTGATCAAGGCTCTACGAGTCAATCGCTTTCTACTGGCAGCTCGGACCAGATACCAGTCCCAAAAACCGTTGTGACGAAAGTTGATGGAGAGCCCAGCCATGGAGAAGTACCGGGTACTGAAGCCCACGAGATACGAAAGGCCGATGCGGAACCCGACGCAGTTGAGGAAAAGGGTGACTTACCTGGTAAGTCCATTTCTTGACCAGCTACTGTCCAGCGAACGATTGACCGAATCAGATTTACCAACATCTTCTCTGAGTAGATCCACAATTTCCGCCCCAAAGCGCAGAAAGCAGTCACTAGGGGGCTCCCCTATAGCAGCAGATGGCGGATTTGGGCCCATGGACTACGAGGAATCTGATGAGTCCGACGACGAAACGGCCAATGACACACATGATGCTAAAGATGAGGAAGCGGAGGAAGCGGAGGAAGGCTTCGGCGACGACTTCGACGACTTTGAAGCTGGCGCTGAAGGGGAGGATTTCGGAGAGTTTGATGATGGCTTTCGGGAGCCAGAACAGCCGCAAGGAAAAGCAGAACAGCCTGTCGAGCCAGATACATCATCATTGTCTCCTTTTGTAAGTAGATTCATCATTGCAAAACCAAGCCATCAACCACACATTACAAAGCTCTCACTGCTCCTTGGACTCATGAATGACGCTGATGATACCGCTCTACAACTTAGCCCCTTCTCGACTTTAGTTCCCTGGATACCCTAGACGACCTTCTCACCGCAACATCCGACTACCTCGATGTCATCTTCCCATCTACCACCTTCCCAAGCCCCTCACCACCCCCACTTCCCCCCTCAAACCCCAACCCTATCTTCCTAACCCCCCGCTCCACCTCCCTCTACACTCAACTCTCCGCCCCACCCCCCCTCCAACCACCCAACTGGCTCCGCTCCCGCATCCGCCGCCTCTTCCTCGTCTCCCTCGGCGTCCCCGTCGACCTTGACGAAATCCTGCCCGCTAGCAAACAGAAAAAACTCATCCTGCCCAGCACCACGGGTTTCCGCAGCGACTCCCCGCGCTCCACCGTCGAGCGGCTGAAACGCGACGGCAGCACCAATAACCGCTCCCGCAGCTCCCTTGACAGCACCGGCGGGCGCACTTCCTCCCCCTCGAATGCCAAAACCAGCCGCCGCCGCCGCGGTCCCGCACCCCCACCGGAGCTCGACCTCCCCGCAATAACAATACTGTCCTCAACCACTGACGCTGCGCTCGAAGGCATGGACGATGAAGAGTTGCAAGATCATGTCAAGAGGCTGGAGGAAGCGACGCTGAGGGCGAGCGAGGTGCTGGAGTACTGGTTGAAGAGGAGGGATGAGGGGGTTCGGGAGAAGGAGGCGTTTGAGGGTGTGATTGAGAATTTGGTTAGGCACGCTAGGAGGGTGAGGGGGTAAAATGTGTGGGAGGGGGGGAAGAACGTGATATGTGGGAGTGCAGGGCGGTCAAGAGGGGGGGGGACGGTATAGAGAGTAGTGTAGGGTTATTATAAAGATAATAAACATATCCGCCAGCGACGTTGCGGTCGGCTTGTTGTCTGCAATGCGTTACTTCGTTAGAAAGAATCGTATATTTCTACGCATATATATTCGGTAGCTGAAATGCTGGTGGCCGGATCCAAGAGGTATTGTATCTAGAGGTTTCATACCACCCTCTTTTTCCAAAAACCGTCCCATCCATCGTTCAAACTCCTGTTTCTTTAGTGAGCTTACCAGCTCCTCCCTCCAAGTGAGCAATCGTCAATCGTGTGCCTTCACTTCTCAAATCCATCATTCTCGACTTCTAGTCCAAGGGCGCACGGGCGGTATTCAACTGAGGGCAAAATCTTATTAATCACTCAACAAGGAACAAAAGCCATTTACTAGCCCAGCTTATTCAAGCGACACGTGCCCATGTTCAGCTTTACCTAAAGTATTCGTACCTGGTGCGCCATCCCCTAAGCTAGCCCAAAACACTTGATTTCTATCTAGCCCCTTCCTCTCAGTCTCGTAGCTATCATATGCCATAAAGAGGCTTAGAATACAAGTTACAATATCTATCCGTCATAGCCCTTTTCCCTGTTGTGGCTCTATATATGCAGCCACGAAAAAGCGCCTGGAAACGCCCGCGCATGGTTTTCTTCCTGACTAGTGCTGTTGGGGCCTTGGGGGTATCTTCTGTTGGTACTGTGTGAAAAGAAATTGTGGGGGGTCCGGACGTGGTGTATTGGTACTGATGAAGTTGTTGTAAAGGTGTTGGGTACGTAGAAGCGCAGAAGCGGCGAATGTGAAAGCTGTTTAACCAGTGACGAATTTGAAGGTGCGATAGGGTGAAGTCGAGTAGCGGGTGAAATCCAGGGCGAGGAGGTAGTTGTAGAGCGAGAAGTTGGCTATGAAGCTGAACGGGGTGAACCACGTACAAGATTAGCTGTGTAAGATATGGAAGATGGATGGTATGCCGGGTCTAATTGGGTACACCCTGCTGAGGTTAGCATGATACATCCAAGGCTTCCTGCAGTGGAAACACGTACAAAGAGGAACGCCAGCTCCCTCGTCCCCAATCTCCCAATATTCTGACTCGCCTTCTCATCCAAGGCTCCCTCAATCAACGCCCTCTTCTTCTCTTGCAAAGCGAGTATCCTATCCTCCACAGTTTCCGGCACCAAGATCCGATGCACCATTACAGGCCTCAACTGCCCAATCCGATGAGCCCTGTCAATCGCCTGCTCCTCGATGTAAGGGTTCCAGAATGGATCGAAGATGATGACTTGAGACGCCGCGACAAGATTCAAACCAGAGTTTCCGGCTTTGAGGGACACAAGCATGATTTTGCAGTCTGGTTTATCGGAGAACTCGATAACGGCTTCGTTACGGGAATTAGAAGACATGCTACCGTCGTAGCGTTTGTAGCACCAGCCTTTGTCTGCGATCGGGACTTCGAGAAGATCGAGTAACGAAGTGAATTGGCTGAAGATTATAGTCTTTTCGCCCTCTTGGCGATCCTGGGTAGCTTGAAGGATTTCCATGGTCTTGAGTATTTTGCCACTGGGAATCCATTCACGCTTGAGACGTCTGAGGTATCGTTTACGAGCTTTCGAGTTACGCATGCCTTCTTTCTTGAGCTGTGCTAAGCTCTTCCTCGGAGGTCGGTCTTCCTTGGCTTTTCCCTTCCCTTTTGACTTCTTGCTCTTCTTCGGCTTTGCTGGTTTGCTGGATGACTTCTCAAAGGGAGTCTTTCCTTTGCGATAGCCCTCGGCTTCTTCATCTTCCGATTCTGTCTCATCACTAACAACATGATCATTAACGACGAAACCACCGAGCGTTGGGTCGTCCGTGTCCTCTTCATCATCATCACTGCTGTCGCTATCACTGTCGCTGTCGCTCCCGCTGGCAGACTCGTCATCTGCCTCTTCAGCATTGACCATATCTGGCATATGTGCCTTTTTGAACGCATTGTGATCAATTATCTTAGCCAGAACAATCTTACCGCGACAATTAGGACATTTGATATCCGCATTTCGGCCCTCATGAGCATCACCGCCAGCGATAGCCTGTGACGGGTCGGATATTCTCGCAAAGCATTCAGAGCAGGTGCTATGACCGCATGGAATAAAGATCGTAGCATTATCGGAAGAGTCCATGCAGACTGGGCATTCCAGAGCGCTCTCCCCCTGCTCCTTGATACGAGCTACAACGTCCGGTGCTAATTCTTTAGCAAGCTTGATCATATCAGCAACGGAAAGGTCTGTGACACCCGAGGACATGCCAAAGTCTTTGATCAAGTGAGGATGACAGCATGCCTGGCGGAGGCGAAGTAGCAAAACCAGCACGTTAGAATAATTTCGGCCGACAGTCCCCGCTTTGAGGTACTTGTTGAATTGTAGTTGCGTTCGTGATTCTAGAGCTCTATAGAACGCCTGCTCGTCTTCATCAAAGACTGCAGGCTCCGCCTCGGTTGTTCGCTCTGGTAGACTGAGAATAGGTTTCCCATCAATCTGCGACTTTTTAGTCCGCCGTAAAAGAATTGCCTTGAGCAGAGCCTGCAATTGCTGCATAGCCTTGCCCTTCCCAGCGTCGCTCTCACGTTTCAAGGGGTTAGTAAAGTCCCTGTTAAACCGCTCTAGGATGTTGTATGGCTTGATGCGGAGGAAGCGGATTAGGGAGTACAGTTCGCCAACATTGTTCATCATCGGAGTACCGCTCATACAGAATCTGGCCACCGCTTGAAGTGCGCAAGCACCAAGCGACGCCTTGGTGTTCTTGTTCTTGATGCATTGAGCTTCATCGATGATGACTCGGTACCATCTGCATTCGTCGCCAAGTAAAGGAAGCTGGTCTGCTTTGGTCCTTGCTACCCAATTCGTATTCGCGCGTTTGGCCATGTCGATGCCCTCTTTACGCTTTATCTCGTTTGCAAGAGTACCAAAAGTAGTAAGGACGACATCGAAGCTCTTGAGATGCTCCCACGAGGTCTGACGATTTGAGCCGTGGAGGGTATATGTCGTGAGACGGTGTTCGCGACCTGGTTTCAACTTGACTTGGATTTCCCGCTCCCATTGTTTCATCAGCGCAACCGGGCCTACAATCAGATTGGTCTTCCGGTTGGGATCTGAGGACCTCTTATGGACCATTAAAGCAAGCGCTTGTATTGTCTTTCCAAGTCCCATGTCATCAGCCAATATCCCTCCTTTGTTGGAGCCCTCTTCCATCTTCATCATCCAGGCCAGGCCAAGCTTCTGATGTTCCATTAATGGATATTTCATAGCATCTGGTGTACCTTCTCTATTTTCTGGAGGTAAGTCCTCGTCTGGCCGAATGTTCTCCAACAACGACTTGATTTCAGCACTCGTACGGGTAGGGTCGTTGGTTAGATAGTCGTAACGATCCATGTATTTGTCTACTAAATCTCGATTGAGCGGATCATCGACGTTGATAGAGTGGCCGCTCAGGACGCTGTGAACCGCGTTTTGATATGGTGGGGCGTAGTTCTCTAGATCGATGAAATTTGAAGAGTCCATAGAAGAGCCTGCCATACCGTATGGAAAGGCCGAGCTGCTATAGCCTGATGTAGTTCCTGGGTAGCTGTTGATTTGATTGTCAAGTATGGAGTAGGCTGCATTCGCCGCGCCTTTGGCTGTATTGAAGAGGTTCTGGCCCATTAGTCCTGCTGTTTGACTCCAGGTCGACGAATCAGATGGACCATAGAAGCGGCCATTGGATGTTGAGTTGTAGACGTTGGGCCCACCGTAGTCTAAGTTGCCCTGGTAAGAGGCTCCATATTGATTCGGTTGCGTGGAAGCTTTACTGTGCGCAAACGGTCCAAACACGCTTGAGCTTTGAGACTGTTGATTTGTCGGCATGTTCTCCATCCAAGGCAAAGCTCGATGGAGTTTACTTCTTTCTCCGCTTTCACGCCAGGAATTCGGATCGACCTCCACTAAGTCGCTACTTGGGTGCCCCACATTATCATCAAACTCATCATCACTACCAAGGTCTATGAATTCGGTAGTAGACGGTGCAGGTCTCCTTAGAGGCTTCCGGACGTTCTCCTTATTCACAGGGGTCTGGGGAAGCCAATTCGGGCGAGGTTGCTCCTGCTTGACTGGTGGTAAGGTTGTGGTTCGGGGTAGGTCCTGGTCAACGGTAGGAGGTGACGATGAGAACAACGGGACCGGACGACGAAATTTTGCCTGCGTATCAAGAAATGTTTGATAAGTGGCTCGGGGTGCGATGCTTGGTGCTCCCCTAGGATTCGAGGAAGAGTTCCTAGATACTGTGCCTGCATATTCCTGCTCAAGCTGCCTCGCAAGCTCCTCGTCTTTGCGCTCTTGTTCTTGTTTCTCTTTGATTACCTTCTCCTGAGCCTTTTGTTCCTCCCTCATGTCACGTATATGTTCTTTGGGGTCGCCGCCCATAAGCCGGAAGAAGTCAGGGTCATCGGGAATCTCGAAGGAGTCTAACGAAGACGGAGTGGTAGTACCAGTCATTGCAGGGCTTGGTGTCGCACGCATTACCTTGGCTGGGTTGCCGATCGAAGGTGCGATGAGACTAAGGCTCTCTCTCTGACGTTTCTTGGGATTGATAGAGTTTTCAGGTAAACGTGGGGATGGGAATGTAGACCCTCCGTCTAGACTTGAGGCTGAGCCGGAGGAGAATTCTGTCTCGGCATTTGCGAAGCCTGTCGTGTTCGTCCGATTGTTCATTGGAGGTGAAGACTGCCACGCTGGGGCAGCAGAATGTTGGGCTTGCCCAGTGAGCAAACCATCAGAGGGAAGATGACCACCAAAGGTATTATTATAGTTCCCAGCATATGCTGCAAAACCGCTGGGCAGGTTTACCTCGTCGAGTTGAGCCATCTGCTGTTGTGTCGTGGCTGTGGGACTGCCCACTGGCGAGCTCCCAATATCGTTACTATCCAGGAACCTCATGTCTTCCGCGAACTGGCGCTCCTCTTCCTCTCGCTGCTTCGGGTCGTAGCCTGTACCTAGGTCCATCGTAGCTGAACGTGAATGTCTTAAAGTAAAGCTTTACGCCTCCGTTAATGGCGGGTTTTGCTCGTACGATGACGTCACGGATGATTGTGTTAATTTAATGGCGAAGGACTGAACCTGAGGTGGCCAGCGGTTGTACTATCAGCATCGAGTCATTCACTGTTCTTGCTGCAAATTTATGCTGTATCAAGACGTAGCTCTTTGATACACTCGATAGGCTGTATCAGTGCCTCCGAACCAAAGCCTAAGTGCCATTAATCAGCCTCGCGTGAGTCGATGAGTTCTTTAAAAGAAAATCTGGAGGCAGAAATAGTGTGGACGTGTGTATGTGTTAAGGTGAGCACGACGCCTGGGAGAACTAAGTAAAAAGTAATCGCGTACCTAGACCCTAAAAGATACGAAGACTATCGGTACCTACTGGTGTACCGTGTACCACACTACTTAGAGCCTCAGGACCACCGTCCCACTAGGATGACCATAGCCTAAGGTATTTAAATGCCTGGCAGTGCCGCAGTTGAGATGATCGCTTCGACAAAAGAACCTTCGATGCTCCAAGGTACAAAGAAGACTTGTTCCTCTTCTTCTTGGTGACAGCAGAGGATGTCCTTTGCAAAGACTGTGGAGGTGCTGTACAACGCAACGCTTACTCCGTACGAGGCTACGCAAACCAAAAGATCCCCACAGGCGAGCATTGCCGTCGCACAGCTTATCTCACATAAATCCTTCTGGATGCAGAACCCTGTACAAAACCGATAAATTACTTCAAGGCTAGGGTGGGGGCCTTTAGAGGCGTACTACTGTGCCTCATGTGTGCAATATGCTATATCTCACTTTTTCATGTCAATCATCTATGACAACTCATATTTTCTGCGATCTTTTAGAAAAAATGCTGGACCAAAGCCGTAAAAGCCGCAGTGAGCAAGTTTCGTGATCACAACATCCGTGGACTGTGCATCCCACCTATCGTTGCTAGGATGAAGAACACGACGAACATCATAGCAAGAGCCAGTCGCCTCATTGCAATTGTTTTCTTCCCCTTATTTTGTGAACAAATTCGATAAAAGTTGTCAGAAAGAATGTGAAAGAAGTGGACAAGGGCGGCTGCTCATGCAAAACCGCCAAACGCCTGGCGTTACCTCACACACCACATCCGGGCGCCTAACACGTGGTAAGACATGCACCGTGGTTATCCCCACAGATGAGAAAAGTCCTGAACGCCAAGCTATAGAAACAAATCTTCGTTATTAGATGCCGCTGCGATTGGATGCTGGTGGACCACCCCGTGTGCCTAGCTGCTATGTGATCGCAAGAGGATCTGCCTCGTGTCAGCTCCAGGATCGACTTAGACATGGTACCTTGTTATAAGTACGACTCACCCTTTCTAGCGGATCCTGCTGATCTGTACTAATAATCGGCGGGCTTTGCAAACCTCCGCTGAAGGAGCCAACACTTGTCAAAGCACGTTCCTCGAAAGTCGGTCTCTTTGGAGCCTTTGAACTCACAGGTCCTCCACCATGGGTGCTGGAATTCTTGGCTGGTTCCACGATATCGTCGCTTGCAGATAGCCTGGATTCTTTGCCTCGTTCCAACAACTTTCCGCCCAGGGTAGCACACTTGAGTATTGTCTGCATCATCTGGTTCTGTTTCAGAGGTTTTGTAAGATACTCGTCCATCTGCGCTTGAATGCATTTTTCTCGGTCGCCAAGCATAGCATGGGCAGTAAGAGCAATAATCGGTGACCGGACAAGGCCTTCCTCGCGCTCATACTCCCGTATCTTTGCTGTGGCCTCGAAGCCGCCCATGATAGGCATTTGCACATCCATAAGGATGACATCGTACCTCCTTTTCTTGATAGCTTCAAGGGCTTCGAGGCCGTTATTCGCTACGGTGACTCCATGATTGTATTTCTCGAGAATCTTAACGGCAAGGCGTTGGTTGACCTCGTTGTCCTCCGCGAGAAGTATGTCAAACGACTTCGAGTGATCAGATATTGATTGTGTTTGGCGACCTTCCAGAGCCGGAATCATGCCATTTCCAAGGTCAATCGGGAGACAAGGGGTTGTCATGTAGGATGCGATGCCCAGGTCCAGGGCCGACTTCATGCTCACCGAGACGACTGGAGCTAACAGAACAATTGGTATGTATCGCAATTCATCGACATTACGAAGTTGCACAGCCGTGTCCATACCATCGACAATGATGACATCGTAAGCAAGGCCAGTGTTCGTTTTAGACGGCGAATGCTGCATGTTAGGCCTGGGAACTTGACGCTCGGTGCTCACAACCAAAGGCTCCAGCTCGAGCTGCTTCAGCATCCCCGTAATCTCTTGTGCGTACCTTGTTCGACCCTTATCAATAAATAGTACTCGGTGGCCCTTGTACGCGTTCAATTGCGGCCCCAAGCTATTAAGATCTTGGGTGGCAAGTTTCACGACGCAGGTGAAAAAGAAGGTGCTGCCTTGTCCATATGTCGACTGTACCCATAGAGTACCACTCATAAGGCTGACAAGCTTCCTCGAGATAGATAATCCCAAGCCAGTGCCGCCGAACCGACGAGTAGTCGATCCGTCGGCTTGCTGGAAGGTATCGAATATCAGACCAAGCTTGTCTGCTTGAATTCCAATACCCGTGTCCGACACGGAAAACTCGAACGCGTACTCATCATCGGCAGTTTCAGTCTTCGGAGCTCGTTTGATAGTAAGCTTGACTTCACCGTGTTCGGTAAATTTAATGGCATTGCCAACAAGGTTGAGAATAATCTGCCGAAGTCTGAAGGGATCGCCAATCACGTAGTCGGGCACGGAGCTATCGACTTGGTATGCAAGATTCAGGAATCTGTCATTGGCTTTGACAGCTAGAGTCTTCAGAGCACTGAACACTGTGCCTCGCATAGAGAAACTGATAGATTCCATTACCATGCGGTTTGCCTCGATCTTAGAGATGTCAAGGATGTCATCGATGATCGTCAGCAAGCTGTTCGCTAGATTGGAGACTATGTTCAACATCTCTCGCTGGTACTGTGTTAGATCGGTGTCTAACGTCAATTGCGACATCCCAATGATTCCATTCATAGGTGTTCTGATTTCGTGACTCATATTTGCAAGGAATTCCGATTTGGTCCGATTTGCAAATTCAGCAGCCTCCCTGGCAATGGTGTTCCTTTGGATACTATCTCTGAGATTCGAAATCATCTTGTTGATCTTTCGCTTCAAATCGTCCATCTCACCAGAAGCGTTGACTGAAATGAGCTTGGTGAAGTCTCCAGCTGTGGCTGCGTCCGTGATCTCTCCGAAAGCGCGGACCTGAGAGGTCAAATTATCTGCCATCGTGTTTACGTCCTCCGTGATTTCCTTCCAACGTCCGCTAACATTGTTGATATTGGCTTGCCCACCCATCTTGCCATCGACACCCACGTCGCGTGCCACCCTCTTCAGCTCTCTCGCAAAAGTATCCAACTGATCTACCATGTCATTGATTGTGACCTTGAGCTTGAGGACCTCTCCTTGTGCGTGCACCTCAATCTTCTGGCTAAGGTCTCCTCTGGCAATGGCTTGCGTCACATCAGAAATGCCTCGTACCTGTTGTGTGAGATTGTTGGCCATAATGTTGACGTTTCTCGTCAGCTCAGCCCATTTTCCTTCAACATTCTTGACATTGGCCTGGCCGCCGAGCGTGCCATCTGTTCCTACTTCCCTGGCAACTTTGCTGACCTCGAAAGCAAAGTTGTTGAGTCTGTCTACCATGGTATTTATCGTAATCTTCAAGCTGAGTATTTCACCCTTGACTTCAGCGGTGACCTTTTGGCTAAGATCTCCTTTTGCGACGGCAGTAGTCACTGAAGCGATTTCGCGCACCTGCGTCGTTAGGTTCATCGCCATAACATTGACATTCTCAGTCAAATCTCTCCAGGTTCCCTCAACATCGTGAACAGTAGCTTGACCTCCAAGCTCTCCATCGGTTCCGACGGCTCGGGCAATTTTTGTGACTTCCTGGGCGAACTGCCTTAGTTGGTCAACCATGGAATTTATGGTTGACTTGAGGTCCAGAATCTCCCCTTTGCAGCTGGCCTGGACCTTTTGCGTCAAATCGCCTCTTGCCACCGCGGTTGTCACAGCAGCAATATCCCGGACCTGGTTGGTCAAATTGTTGGCCATGGCGTTGACATTAACAGTGAGCTCGCTCCACATGCCCTTCACACCCGCAATCTGCGCTTGTCCTCCCAGGACACCCTCTGTGCCTACATCACGAGCAACTCTGGTCACTTCTGTGGCGAATGTGCGTAGCTGATCGACCATGGTATTAATAGTTTGCTGCAGCTGCAAGATCTCTCCTTGTGCTGGTCGCTGGATCTTCAGGCTAAGATTACCCTCTGCCACAGCAGTGGTGACCTCCGCGATTTCTCGGACTTGGAGAGTGAGATTATTGGCCATGACATTGACTATAGACAGTTAGCAGTGCTATCAGCACCAAAGATCGACACTTGAAGTGACTGACCATTCTCCGTCAACTCTTTCCAAATCCCATTAACCCCTGTTATCTGGGCCTGGCCACCAAGGTTGCCTTCTGTTCCGACTTCACGGGCAACTCGCGAGACTTCGCTCCCAAAAACCTGTAATTGATCCATCATTGTGTTGATTGTCCGCTTGAAGGTGGTTATTTCCGGGTCCATCTCTACAGCATGGATCTGCACTTTGTGGCTTAGATCACCGTTCGCTACGTTCGTAATAATGGTCCCAATCTCTTTTAACGCCTTTTGAAAGGCTTCGTTTGCTTGCTGATGCTTGAGAAGCTCACGCTGAAGCCTACTGATATCCTCGTTTTCGACCTTGACAAAGGTTCGTTCTGTCTGCTCCTTCTGTTCGTGCAGCTGCTCGCCAACACTAGCTAGAGTCTCCCTCTGACTCTTGATCTCCTGCGCCTGCCTCTCGACATGCTCACGAAGGTGTCCCAGATCCTCTTCACTGAACATGCGGCCGTTACCTGTAAGGAGACTGGAGACGCGGGCCTGCCGTGCTGAGCCCGACCCTTGGCGGACAGGTGCTGCGGCGCCGCTTCGAGGTGCACGAGTCAAGCCATTTACTCCGAATGGTGATGTTGGCTCTCCAAATTCGCTCGGGGTATCAGGAAGGATCTGGTTGTTCACGGTGCTAGCTTTAGCTTCGAGATAGCGTATCCTAGATGCCAAAGCCGAGAGCTCATTCTCCAGCGATTTTTTGGCCACACCACCTGCCCCTGGTAACGAGACCTTATTGGAGCGTTGATGAAGCGTATCGGAATCGGTTGAGCAGAGGTCGAATTGTGGGAGATTGTATGACGGCGCAGAGCCTCGCGCAAGACTGCGAATGACCGCGGTCGTCGCAGAGACGGTTTCTTCTTCGAGCATGATGTCAATTGCAATGAACTTGCTTTAAAGTACCATTGGCTAAGTGGAGGTTGGGGGCCGATATCGTTATTGCTATGCCATATTTTGGAAGGCTGGCGGAGGGGCTTGCTTTGGTAATATGAGCCGCTAGATTTTGTTGATGTCTGAAACGAAGAGAGGGGTGTTTTGATAAGTATTATAACTGTAAAGTCGACAGATCGGACGAAGCGTCAGATGAGGTCACTTCAAGCTTGGGGTAAAGGATTGTGCATGAACAAGGCTGTCGTTGCTGTGAAGCCGAGATTAATGAGCAGTGATCAGCAGCTTGGAGCGAGGTAGTAAGTACCTCGAAAGCCTCTGCAATATCAGAGCCTGAGTGCTCTGTGCGAAAGGAAGGGCGTCCAAGGTGTTACGCTTTGGGATGGGAAGGTGTTTGATAGGTAGCCTCGGAACAGGGAACGGCGGCCTCGGTCGCACTCAGTTCTCAGTGAGGGCGTGTGCCGTACTCCACGCAGCCGTTATAGAATGTCCCGATGACCCAGATACAGGCAATATGCTCCATGGAACCGTGAGGAGGAGATGTGATTGATTGCTTCTGACAAAGAGACCCCACGATAAAAATTAAAAGGGGGTTTCCGGACAAAGACCTAGACTTTGGGAGCGACTTCTATTACCTTAGGTGCTTAGCTGCCACGCTACTTTAGGATCTGAGGTTGCCGACATGTCCTACTTGTAAGCGCTGCGGGTAATCCCTATATGGCTACCGTAACGCTTCACTTCTTGTACATAAGTACCTTATGTACCTAAGGTACTTCCCGTGTTCCCCTACTTGTTTTGAATCAGTACCTTAGGTGTGAGTCTGTGGAATGCTTCTAACACCATTTAGTTTACAGCAATTTAAGAACTTTAGTACTATGTTAGAGTGGTAAGCTCTTTTAGACCAAAGCTGGAAATCTTTGAGACTCGTTCATTGAGAAGGTGCAATCCATGAGTCAAGTGAGTGGAAAGAGCTAAATGCTGTGTCGTCTGCAAGGCTTTTCCGAAACTATAGACTAGCCAATCCTATATGATTTTCTGAGTATCAGTATCTTTCACTCAAATAATTGAACCCCCTGTCATTGTTACCTAAGTCAGGTAGTCTTCCCTTGTACAATATCTCACTGCTTGGTGTCTTCCTACAATCATTGCCTTGTCAAGCACTATCCACGGCCAACGGCAGCAGTGTTCCCTCTAATACCTCTAGACAAGCGCTCAAAATTTAGCTCCGCCTCTTAACGTCAAACGGTCTGGTTCACCATCTTGAATTGCCATGTCGGCGAGGTCCACTACACATTTCTTCGCACCGAGGAGGGGGTTATCCAAGCTGTGGCTAGGGACTTCTGACAGTGCAAGAGCGCTAGGGAGAAAGTTGTGTTGCGTTGCAAGAACAATCGAGCCCCTGGCAGACGCAGCAAACTCTCGTGCTCTGAGTGGTTTGGAAATCTAATCAGGGATAGTCACGCAGATTGGGAATGGGACTAGGGTCGCAAGGTGGGAAGGAAGGAGTTAATGAAAGGGATTGGGTAAAATGGAAACGGTGGTGTTGATATTGGTCGATGGAAGAAGTCGTCATGGCCCGTCGTAATAGCAAGAGGACTCATCTAGGTACGTTGAAGAAAATTGCTGTGTAGCAAGGATATGAAGGAAAAGGTAGGGGAAGGGAAGGAGAGCATAACCGAGGCATTGCAACATCGATCATTAGCTGCTCTCAATCAAGATCTACTTAAACGGGAACAACGAAGCATGGTGCTACCGATGTAGACCTTATATACTGAAAGTGGGAGAGGAGGCAGAGTGGAAAGAACGAGAAAATTATAAGAATAAGTGCTGAGATGGTCGAGATATTATTCAGGCTGATTAGGAAGCTTCTTGGGAAGGCAATAAGTTCAGACGAGTTTTAGCACGACGATCTGTGCTGCATGGCCATTGCGGTATTGATCTGTAGGTGTCTGGTTTGCACATGTTGCTTCTTGTTCACTTGGAAGAATTCAATCTACTATTGAACCATGGGCTTCTAGCTGTCCCTGGCAAAATCTACAAACATGATGGTAAGCTCTAATGCCCTTTGTACCCATGGAGAACATGAAGAGCATCACTCGAAATTCGCATATTTCATGCGCGAAAGATTCCTCTCCAGTTCGGAGACGTGGCGGAACTTCATTGGGAACCCTTCTGGATTCAGCAAGACGATCGGATTATTGCTCGTCGTCTCGCCGTGCTGCTCGTGCTCTTCGTTTCTAGTTCCAGACTTGTCCTTGATGTCATCAAGTTCCGTAATCGACTTCAGATTTTGGAAGTTCCCCATGATGCTAGATTTCTCTTCGTAGATCTTGTAGAAAGGCAAACCGTGCTGTGCATAGGTCTTTGCGGAGATTGGTGACTTAGGCGGCGACTTGCCAGTAACGGCGTGGAAGAGCTCAGAGTTGAGAATTTGAACGTTGAACATGACAGTACGCTCGGAGTCCCATGCAGAGGATGGATGTTTATCCCCTATTATACACTGTTTAATAAGTCCTCCGGGTGCAATACCCATTTCAGCGACAGCTTTATTTCCGCCGCCGCCGCCGCCACCGCGCAGCGCTGAGACTAGATGTAGGAGATTGCCCTGACAATGTTATTTAGTAATTGTGAGGAGTGTAGGGTACATATTCGGACCTCACGGATGTTGTAATCTGGCAGAGTAAGATCTGATTGTATTAGCTTCCCTACACGTCGGTTTCATTATAACAGACAACTCACCGTCCTCCAGCTTTTTGCCACAAAAGACCAAGCGTTGCTGGTCGGTCGGAATACCCTCTTTCTTCAGGATTTTGTACTTGATATCTTTGACGTATCCGCAATCTAACACGTCGACTAAGATTATCTTGCCCACAAGCGGTTGGACTTTGAGAGAAATTAACGTAGGTGTTTCGATTGTTATTCCTTTTGTGGTCCTCGTAGAAGGAGTTATGCAGAACTGTAGTCCACCAACTAGTTCCTCGCCTGACACTTGGGCTTCTACCGAGTATCCGGATCCCATGGGCATAGCAACGAATTGGCGAACAATGCCCTCGTTGCTTGCAATACCATCAAGCCACAACTGCTGTGGGGTCACCACATAGTCTTGGACTGATTTGTTGTTGAACCTGAGATTCTGACGACGAAGCATGGTGGCCGCATTTTCCATCAGAGGCTCACCAGAGACTGCGTTTACGCCTCCTAGGTAGATATGAATGGCAAAGGGAGCTCGAGACTTGAAACGAATCCACATCGCTTCTCTCTCTGGCCTAGTATTACAAATTTTGTTAAACCTTAGTCAGGATAATACAACTTACGATACATTGGGAAAAAAACCCCACCCTTGGCAGCAATGACTTGCGGAAGCGTTCGCTGATAATCAGCGGCCGAGTACAAAGGGAATGTTCCTAAGTCGGGCGGAAGCTCAGAGTTGTCTTTACCATCGGGAACTCTGATGGTGCGCCGAAATGAGATTTCGAGCTCATCTCCACATGCACGGTGAACCTGAAGGACGTCTTTGGCTTTAGTGTTTTCAGAAGACTCGGCTAGAGTGCAAGATAGGTCTAGAGCACCCATTGTGGAATGTTGTTGGAGACTTAGCGGACAGGACACCGATGTCGAGGTAGTGAAAAGTGTTGATTGCAGAGGCACTGCAGCAGATCAACACTTGCTGAATCTGTACGGCGCTTGATGTGAAAATGACCAAGTATTCTGATAGGTGCCAGAGATTCTGCAGGTAAAGTAGCTAAGAGAAAGGTCGCTCACAGATAAGCTTGAGTTGTCTAACGAGGGTTGGAGACAAGCCTGGCGAATGTAATAGTAGTGGGAGCCAGGAATGACTGACCTAAAACACTTTGGATATGTAAATTTCATTCAAACGCAGACACCGAGATAGCCGCTACAAGCAGCTTTACACGGTGAATGTATTCGATGATAGCCGCCAAAGCCAATGGATCATTCTATAGTGGTCTCAAGAGGAGGTCCAAATCGTGACTGTCTTAATTTTCGTGAATCTACCTACATGTCCATAGCCGGAACGAGCTCAAATGCCAAGTCACCATATGACACCTAATGATATGATCGCCTCATTTTGATCTTTTCTTCACTTGAGGGGCGTCGAGTCTCCGATGTAATACACCACTGATTAAGCCTTGCAGATAGGATCCGTAAAATAAATGTATCGTACCACACCACGGAGGCAGACAACCAGTCTAGAGTAATACCAAAAAGGAACAAGATATGCCAAGCTCGACCATGCACTCCTCTTAGTCTCCTCGATGTAGCCACACCCTTGATATTGCACCAAGTCTGGCTTAGAATCCGCATTTCTCTACAGATCTGGATCATCCTCATCGGGTAGAGGATGGTTTGCAGCGTCTTCCATCTCCTTGTTGTACTGCTGGAGCAGAGCTTCGTCAACCTGTACCGTAGGAGGAGCTAGTGCGACGCCAGCAACGAAATCCTAGCAGCAAAATTCAATTAGCACTAATCCTGTTTCTGCCAACTTCGAGATAATATACCAAAGCTGGGTTCCCCACTAGCTTCCTAGCCAGCCACAGGAAAGGCTTCTCAAAGTTGTAGTTCGACTTGGCGGAGATATCGTAGTATTGGAGGTTCTTCTTGCGGTGGAAAGTGATGTTCTTCGCTTTGACTTTGCGCTCCTTCACATCGACCTTGTTGCCGCACAGAACGATTGGGACTTGTTCGCAAACACGGACTAGGTCACCTATATATCACGTATTAGAACCGCGCATTCTACCGAGGAACCTGTTGTACCCACGATGCCAATTCGGTACGTTCTTGTAGGTGATACGAGCAGTAACGTCGAACATGATGATTCCGCACTGGCCATTGATGTAATAACCATCTCTCAGCCCGCCGAATTTTTCTTGGCCTGCTGTGTCCCAGACATCGAACTGGATGCCTCCGTAGTTCTAGGATTACCATTCATAAGTGAAAGCATGCGGGGACGGTGTGTGGCTAGTGTAACCTACTGTTGTAAAGGCGAGAGGATGAACCTCAACACCTAGTGTTGCTATGTATTTCTTCTCAAATTCTCCTGTCAAATGACGCTTCACAAAAGTAGTCTGCGCGGAGACTTCATTAGTCCTTGGTCTGCAATCATGGTGTAGCCAACAAGCGGGGCGCAATATGAGCTTTCACAGACCTTTCCAGTTCCCCCATCACCGACTAGCACAAGCTTGAAGGTTGGGGGAGCGTTGGCCGCTGCTTCGGCCATTACGTCTACTGAGAAATGGGACTTGGGCGCACGATTGGGGTGACTATGAGCCGATGTTAGTTGTATGCCTTGGGCGTTATAAACTCAAGAGAATCTTCAATGGCGAGTATAAAGAGGTCAAAGAGGTATCTGCTTACTCGGCTATTTGCTAAAGGGAGTAGCTGGAGAACAAATGACAAAGGTGGAGTATTGCTTCTGAGGTGATGGTTTGCAGTGACAACAAAAACCCAGCGCTAGCTTCCGTTTTCTAGGCGACCACACAGGCTGCCGAGCGCTTCATGGATTAGTCATTAGGGTATCTGTAACTTCCAGTCAAATTTCTCAGAGTACTGAAAGGAAGTGTGCTTCTCCTCATTCATTCATTCCCTTCGTCATTTTCTAATGATACCTAGATCTATGCCTGGGGTTCTTTCTCGCTACGAACGCCACGCTGTTTACATAAAGTTGTTTTATAGCTTACTTTACCTGTACGGAATATGCAAGAGGAAGCCTGACTCCGTTCATGCACCTCCAACGATTGCAAATCAAAAAGGAAGAAGATGACATCCCAGTAAGCCCCTGCCTCCCCAGTTGCGCCGCGGAGTGAGCTGTAGTTGAAGCTCTTCAGGCCTTTGACCCACAGGATCACCCCGTACTACCTTTACCGTTAAGCTCCGCTATTGACACGAAGTACATCAGTAAACATCCATTTTCATGTAGCAAAGATGGCACTTACCCCCTCGTTCCTCTGAACAGTCTCTGCAACTTTGCTCAGCTTATCGTGATTAATCCAGTTCACATCTCCAAATCTCCTAACTCGGTCGCCCACCCTCAAGCCCGCATCTTCTGCCGGACTTCCAGCCACAACACTGTTGACCTTTGCGAATGGTGTTTCAATGAGCCCTGGGTATGTAATGTTGCTGCTAGAACCAACGTCTTGGCCTTGAGATGAGCTTCGTGTTGGGAGAGTACTTGCGCTCCGAACGGAGGCATGGTGCGCATGTAAACCGACTTCGATTTTCGACAAGAGTGCTTTGTAATCATTTCGGAGACATATTATTTTGGATCTTGTGGTTCGTACTATCTAGATTAGGTATTGTCGGCAAGTCTGATGCCAAGCTGGTCGCAAAGGGAACTACGCACCCTGGGCAATGTCCAGGTCATCCCTTGGATAGCCATCAAAGGTTGTCAAGCTTGTGTTCATATTCACCCCGTGCTACACAGAGTACTCAGCCCTTACTCAAGCCACTGTCGACGAATATCAAATACACACACTGTCAAGGACACTGCTGAGCGCACTTAGCTCGCTCTCGACTCGCTGCTTCTCTGAGATGAGGTCTATTAATGATAGCTTGTCGTTATTCAAACCATCAGCCGCGCGTTGACCCGACGTCGGCCCAGAGGCCACTGAAGGGGTATGTAAATCATTCATGGGTAGTCCCATCGCTATCTGTTCGGGGATGACGAGGTTTACAGATACTGATAGCAACGACAGGCCTGCAGGTTGAACTAGTGGCATAAGGCTGAACGGACCAGCTGGCTTAGTCATGCAATCTACGCCAGCGGGTCTGAGGGCAAGGGTTCGAATTTGATCAGGTTGACACTAGTTGATTAATCTGATCACGCTCGTCGCGAGATATGTTGGATTTAATGTAGTTGAAAGTTTAAGATGATGACGAAATGTCTGAATGTAGACTGTCGGCGTAAGAAGACTGTTTTTCATTTTGGTGTCGTTCTGATACACTCGCGTCTGTAGCTTGGTAATCTCAACCTGACTAAATACTAAACCTGTCCCTTGGAATATCTTGTTGTTAGTACAACCACAAAGCTTCCTACGTTACTTAGGTAGCCATCTACTGGTCGTACATGTCATACGGGTCTCACATATGGACGTGTGCCATCGGCAAGATTTTCATGTATATTCCTTCTCCTTTGGGAGAAGAATGCTTCGCTCTTTCCCTTCAATCTCAAATGCTTTTGAAGCTATGTGGATTCAACCGCTTCTATTATATCTCCCTCTTCGCTATGCTTGTTTTGCAAATTGTTACTTCAGCATTTGGTATACTTGCTCCATTTTCTTGGCTACCTTCGAACTGGAATTGCACAAATGCAAGAGTCAAGCTGCTCAGTGATATACACATTGAACTACATACGGATCAGCTGTAGCGATTTCGTAGCACTGCTTGTTCCAGCTGACGCATGCGCTGAATCAAATGCGACACTATGTCTGGACATCCAATCTACGATTCCTTCGGTCGCTCCTCGCTGTCTCCGCTTTGTGAGCCTATGATATGGCAAGGGAAACCTAAGCATCCTTTCGATTTGAATAGTTCTTCTGATACTATTCACCATACCCACAATCGTAAGCCTTCAGCAAGCACTAAAGGTTCGTTTGGATCTGTCGCCTCCAGACCTCTGCGGGTAGCAAATGAAAATGTGTTGCCAAGCCGGACCACGTCACTGTCTACGCTCCACTTCCTCGAGGGATCTATCCGCCTACCACCACCCAAGGATGCTTCGAGACACATCTCACGTCAGTCTAGCACAGATGTGGATAACCAGGTTCCACATCCGCCAGGAAACACCTTGGCTTTGGGATCTGTAATTGGTCATCTAGAGGACATCGATCTCAACGTTGGATACGGCGAAGCCAGCCAACGTAGTGTCTCAGACAGCGAGTTGGACTGCTGGCAGACTGCGGGTCACGGTCATTCTTTCGAGATCGAAGAGCATGAGACGCTAAGCACGAAAAAACTTCCTCCCACTGCTGCCCAAGAAGAATTGTCTGGTAGGCCATCCATTGTTGTTACTGACACTACATCGCACCCCATAAGGAGATTACTTAGTACCATTCGCCATAGGCGTTCAAAACGCAAGAGATCTCTTAGTGTCCGCAAAGAGCGTTGGTCTCTTGATGATTTTGATGAAGACCAACCAGCTGAAGTTTTCCGATCGCAACACTTCCGGCCTAGTGGCCACAAAAAGACTACTTCATGGGCATCATCCGGCTTCGTGAACGCTGTAAAGTCCGCCACTACGAATCTTGGGACTCTTAGTACGTCTCAATCTCAGAGAACCCGACGATTTGCCCCCTTAAGGAACAGCAAGAGAAGCAGTAAGCTTTCTCAAGCCACAAATTGGGAATCCGTCAATGGAAATCAAGAACCTGCTGCGATGGTCGATGAAGCGGCTTGGGATAGGGCAGTTCAACGTCGAAGGACACTTGAAGAGCTCGTTAGCTCAGAAGAAAGCTACATAGCTGACCTCAAGGTTTTGAAAAATGTGAATGTACTTTTAAATTCTAGACGCTAAGCGAACTCTGACCAGATATTTAGGTATATTTCACCTTGCTTGCGTCGGCTCCAAACGTCTCCATGCGCACATCAGATCAGATATTTCGCAACGTGGAAGACATCCTAAGTCTTCACGAAGAACTGCTTCTAAACATTAGATTTGTGATGCCAAATTCAGAGCTGAGCTCCGACACTACAAGACTGCTTTCTAAGCGGCAGTCGAAGCATCCTCTTTTCCTCAGCATGGAAAATCCACAAGCTACGTCCGGAAGGGGATCTATGGATGTGATTCGGCGTTCAGTTGAGCTGTCTTGGTTTGGACGACCCAAAAAGGGTATATTGATATCAGAGCCCCGTGAAGTTTCCGAAATCGCCAAAGTTTTTGGACGTTTTGTACAAGAGTCCCTCGTTATACTGTTGGTAGCCTTACTAATGGTAGCAGATGGCACGATTCTTTGTATATGAGGAGTACGGCGCCAAATACGAGTTAATGTTACGAGACTTGACTTCGACTTCGAAAACTATACCAAATTGGCATGCTTATGAGCGTGGCATTGAGGCCTTAGCCAACTCACTTGCTACGTCAAACACCCCGGGAGAGATTAGTAGGAAAGGTCTCACATTCGAAGACCTGCTCATCAAGGTACTGGATGAGCCCCGGTCTGCGCGCTACAGTGTAGCTGACTTGTAGTATTACTAGCCTATCCAACGAATCTGCAAGTATCCGCTTCTATTTGACGACCTTTACAAATGCACTCCTGTTATTGACGGCCCAGAATCGCGTGCAGAGGTCGAGAAAGTGCTGTGCCGAATGCGCGAAACGACACAAGAGATCAATAAAGCAACAAACGACCCGGAAACACAAGCCAGGATCCAAAGATCGTGGCGTCTTCAGGACCTCTTAATCATTCCTGATGTGGTAAGTACTCTTTTCGAGCTTCCTAGCACTATAGCTGGACGAGTAAGCTGATAGAAGACGCTCCAAGCCTGAGGCCCCGCCATCTCTTCGGCTCATGGGTCACGCAAATTTGTGTGGTGTGCTTTTCGTTGCCTACCAAACTGTTTATGGCCTACGTGGTAACTACATGCTGAGTATACTATTCAAGTCATATCTGCTACTTGCCTTGCCTAAGCCCGGCACACGATATGAGATTGTTGCTATCATTGGCTTGGGGGACGTCCGAGTAGATAAGCCGGATAATGGAAGAGGTTACTTGCTATGGCCACTGAATAAGAGGATCCCTAAAACTGATAATGTATAGGGTTACAGTGCCACAATGCTTTACATGCGTGGAAGCTGATCTTCGAATCCGATCAGCGTCTATATGAACTAATCTTTTGCGCCTGTTCACTGCGTGAGGAAGAGCAATGGAAGATCAGTCTTAGAGACTATTCGGCGAAGGAGACACAGAAGCAAATCGAGGATCAGTTAATGTCTTCCCCATTATATACTGTGCTTTGTTTGAGCCTCAGATCTCTGGGAAACGTCTTCGGTCTTCCTGGAACTTTAACTCGGCGCATCTCCATACAAAGAACTGCAACAATCAGTCCGAGAACGAACGTATGCCAGGTGATTATCAAGAACACCACTGCTCTCAAGGATCACAGTGACTCCAACAATACCGCGTCAGCCTCGATGGGTCGCTCCCAGTCCCTCTTATCTACCAATCGCATCCCCATACTTGCCCCGAAACGAGCGGATAGGTTACGCATGGAATGTGGGCTGGCAGATGTTTGGACTCGAGATCTCCTGCCGTTTCCTGGGATGAGCGCCAACCGCAGTGAACACTTGATTCGGACTTCAGCAAATTCGGTAATGCGAAAGCTCAGCATAGCAAGCTTAACAAGCAACTTCAAAAAAAGATCAACTAGTTTAGCAACCCTCGCGGACAACAGTTTAGGCCACATAGAGGTCCAAGCCGCTAACAAAGAAGTAAGGGATTCCAGTAAAGGTCTTCGCTCACATCAATCCATGGCTTCGTTAGCATCTTTGAAGCCCGAAGGCGAGGCTTTAGTGGCCTCGCCTTACTTTAAACAAGCATCGAGGATCACCCCTGAGAAAGAAACGAAGTTGATCCATGAAAATGGTCGGACAAGTAGCCACCAAGAGTCTCTATCGCCAGTCAAAGTCGAAAAAAAGGTCAATGCTCATACGGACTCTGCGAAGACGGTAAAGAGCAAACGCAGCAGGCCTGATATGCTGCTTAAAGCTTTCTCAGCCGAAGGAATTAGGGGTTGGTTCACTTGAGTTGGCGACATTTATGGCCTGCCAACACAGCTCCTCTGTTACATATATGCATTAATTGATGTAGTCTACACTAGTATTAGCGTAATGTCAGGTGTATTTGTTCTACGCCCTTAGAGCACTAAAGTAGATGCTATCCAGACGAAGTTTCGAAGTAGGTAATACGGAAGATGTGATATTTATGGTCACTTGTAAGAACGGTCCCAAAAGTTAAGATAGTGGTGCAGCTCGAAAGATATGACGTCATTATAAGCTCAGCCCTACAGCCCGCCAGCCAACCGAAGCTGTCACGAGAGCATGTAAAGTTGTAAACAACAACCAACGTAAAAACTTCTTCTCAAATCTAATATCCCAAGCATACAGATACGACAAATCATATCCAATCAGACTCAAAAACTTCCTATACAATATTGGAACTTCGTCATGCCTCGTGGAAACGGACATCAATCAAAAGTCCACTACCATGGCAAGGAGGAGGATTTTGTGGTTTATGTCGATGACATCAAATCAGTACAAGACTGGAAAAACGACAGATCGATCCCTTTAGCACAAGTTGTTAGCGGCTTCAAGATCTTCATTACGCACAAGTACGACTACAGCTCATCCCCAGACCTGCGCTTCTGCTATTCAGTTGATCGAGCTTTGGCTGACAGCTTGTCCAATCGCTTCTAGGCATGGAGCTCAAAACGCATTCGATAGGGCGAGCAAGCAGGCTCTAGAGAATGAATTTGGAACGTCGAACGAGGATGAGTGTATAACCAAGATACTGGAGCACGGAACATTGCAGGAGACTGAGGTGAGGACAACTATTCCATTCGTGAATATGTGTTCGCGGTGGGGCTAACTGTTGCTATCTAGGCGAGTGAGCGTCAAGGGCCAACGAACGATAGCATGGGTACCCGTCAAGCTCACTGAGAAGATGCACTCTTTCCAGCATAACAAGCGAGGGCAAGCTTAGATGACGAAAACGGCTTACGGAGTCTACCGATGCTTGTTGTCCTGGCTTTTTGGTAGCACTGAGCAGTAGAGCTGCCATGATATGTACGATCAGTCCGAGCCACCAGATAGTTAGCCACTCTCTTGTTTTCTCAAATCTTCTCTTGGAGTATAGGAACACATGCCACTAATCTTGGCGCTTGCAATTTGCTGCCAAATGACCTCTGGGCAGATTTGTAGAGGCTTATGTGCATATTGTTTGGACAGAGTATCCATTTAGTCCATCAATTGTGCACTGCTACGTTGTTATAGATATCGCAAGGTGGTTTCAGATCATCATGATTGCTTCCACATTTCGCTCGGCTCACCTTCCTAATACGTCATTGGAGCACCACCACCGCGTGATAATCCGCCTTCTTACGTTACTGTCCAAATATGTCAATGACCTCTACCAACGAGCCAGGAGGTTTTCTTCACCCAATCACCCCATCTTCACGTACACTCTCAGTTAACTCGCCATCAAATCCCACCACTGCCCTACCGCAGCCGCGTCACAGTCCGCTGAAGCCGGGAAGCGCGAAAGAGAGTACTTTCATCGACTACGTAGATCAAAGGCTTCTGGCCATATCGCGGCGTTACGAGAAGAGATTCAACATAGGGTTAGAAGGTGATGATGTTTCGGATCCTGAGGGTAGGGGCTATGAAAGCTTTGCGGAGGTAGCCAAAGATCTGGACTCGGTGCAGGATGTGATTTGGGTGTCTGGCACTCGTACGAATCTACGTAGTGACTCGGAGAATTTCTGCTGACCTTGAAGCTCCTAGCATCATTGCAAATTCCCTACCTTCTTACTATTGCGCTCACAGTAGTAAATTGCCTGCCTTCTTTCTCATTCGCCCCACGACCAACTTTCCATCTTCTACACAAACTTGACTTATCTTTTTGTTCGTTGTTACAAGGTTTGAATGTTGAAACAGGAGAGCTGCTGCCTGGATTTCATGGGGGAAGAGGCAAAGTAAGCACCACCGAGAAGGTCAGGATGAAAGGCCTGGTAGAAAGAACAAGAATCGCAGTCGTGGAGGTTGCTGGAAACGGCAGCAGCGTTACCGAGACTGAAAGTATGGCACAGTCTTATGATGATACGGAAGACGACCTAACCACGGATATTGATGATATGATGGATGATCTGGAAGTCAATGGAAACCACGGAAGATGGGAAATGGAGATCGCCAGGGTATATGAGAGGACGATCATTGAACTCGGAATAGCTCTGGATGGATCTGGAACTGGGGCGTGGTCCTGAATATGTGGGTGAATTTTTGATTGCCTGGATACGTCAATGCATGTAGCGCAACGAGTAAGCTGAACGCAGTATGATTAGAAGTTGATTCCATCAGGAATTTGTTTTCACTGACAGAATTAGAGGGAACAACAAAGCAAACTGTTGGTAGCATTCGTTCTTTCTTTACTTGACATGATCTCTCTAAGCCTTTTATGTCTGATCAACATCCTGAAAACTCCCGATTTCGAAATTTATGGATGTATAAATTCGTATGCTCTATCCATGCTGTCTACACCGCGTTACCCCTCGTTTTTTATGGTAGAATAGTACTCCGGAACCTTCGCCTAAAACCTTCAAACTATCACGAACCCTAAATGGCGATCTTTTCACGTGACTTCAAGGTACAAGAACCTACTGCTTAGAACATCCTCTGCATTCATAGGCCGAGGTGGGTCTGCGGAAAGGCTCAGCGCTGCAGCCATGCCAACATTGTACTCCAGGTTGACGACAGTCCAGCTCTCGATTTCAGATCTTGCAGACGCAACAACGGCACGTCCTGTGACACATCAGAGTAAAGAGGCCACAGACAATGTTCAAGATGCCACTGAAGCATTGATCAAGGGCTCTAGAGATGCGACTCTGACGGAAGATCTGCTCTACACCGATGACGAGCAGAGTCATATCCGTTTTCTTGGCAAGTATCAGGATATGCCGTTCTTCATGGTTCACGCAGGAAAAGACTATTTCAACTTGGACGATAATGGAAGACGCACCAGGAGACCAGCAAGGTTGCCTTCAGTTAAAGACAGCGAAGAGTCAGCAGTTGATTTATCTTCCTTCACACGCGACACAGGAACGAACGATCTCGAGAACAGCTCCGAATCTCAATTTGAGAAAACAGGTCTGAGATTACGCTTTCTCCGCCATAGGAACACTTTTAACCAATTCGCAGGTGTTTCAGCCCTCAAAAATCCCTATGGTCAGTTACAAACCAAGGCTTCTCTATCTTTGGAACCTCACGCTTTATGTCTTACGGTCTTTCTTACCAATGCTTCTTTCCTTCGTAAATACGATCGGAAATTGGAGAAGACGACTGTCAACGATGTCAAAGTAGACGTGTACTTCAATGGAGAACTTTGTAGCTCAACATATTGTCCAGAACGCTACCGCGCCGCAGCAAAGACCATGACGGAGCTTATAATACGATCCTCAGGACGAAGAATAGGTCGGTTGATAGAAAAGCCATGGGTAATAACTTGGCCCGGTCAGAATCTTGACGGTACGCTCAGTAAAGAGAAGGGAAGCAGAAGTAATAGGGTTTACCCAGGCGCAATGGAGAGATGGGCAGCTTTGTCTAAGGCACTTGAGCTGGAGGCAGAAAAGAGTGGACGAGACACAAATGGAGAGCTCTCGGTTGGTGGAGAATACCTAGCTAGTCTTGCTAGGCTTCAAATGCCGTCTGATGTTGAAGAGATACAAAAGGAGGGTGGTCCTAAGTTTGGCGTAATAGATGTCGTTGTGATTTCTGGAAGAGGCCAGAAAGATGAAGTTAATTCTCCTCAACTGACGGAGCCTACCGCTCTTCGAGTGAAGAGATATGAATCGGATGTCAGCAAGCCTAGACGAGAAGTCAGTTCAACTTCTCTTTCCAAGGAGAAGCGAAGGGGTCACGCGGATGCAGAAATTGCCGCTCAAGCCGTCTATATCGGTACTTCTGGGCCAAGAAATGGGACGAAACCAACACTCACCTCTCGATCAACAACTAGAAGCGATGTTGCGGTCGGTCCCAGGTCAGATACCCCTTACCGTGATCCTGCTAAGCCAGCTTTATTAATCCCACACTCTCCAAATGGAAGCTATGATGATATGGAGGGGCCGTCGCCCAAATCGGCAAAGGCGACTCAGATAAATCGAAGGGCTAGTCTGCCTATTAGACAGTCGCAGCCTTTAAGGGACCAACACCGGGATGCTGACGGTCACTCAAGGTCAATACCAGCTCAGCAGAACGCAGATGCGAACCCGGTATCACGTGTTCGCGGACGGTCAACCTTACTCCACGAATTAGCTGCATTGGCCGCGGATGGTAAAGCGGCATCTCTTGTAGCTGGTGAAGCTACCCTTCCCACACGTCTACGTAAGGAAACACCCAAGCCTCAAGCTTCCATCGAGCTCCCAGTTCGACCCAGTCGCCGTACCATGTCCCCAGGTTCGCGCCTTCCTGGTCGAGATCGCCTCAGCCAGAAAGCTCGCATTGGTGCTCGAAACGGAATGGGAGCATTCGCCAGACCCCACAACAGTAACTCCCCAGATAACCCTCAAAAATACGTGCCACAAAAGCGTTACAAAGGCCCCGAGCCGTCGCCACCACCCGAACAGCCACCGCCGAAACGAGCACGTATACAATACACAACGGTGGTAGACGACAAGAGGACGCTGGCGGAAGAGATGGCTGCGATTGAGGAGGAAGCGCAGAAAGAGCTTGAGACGGCTCTTGCAGGTGGGTCGTACCAACCATTGAGGTCGACAAGATCGAGATATGCGAGCACGGCTGCGAGTCCGCCTACTACGAGCCCGGTTCCCGAGAGTCTAACGGCCGTGATCTCGAATTCTTCCAACCTGGAAACTCCCAACAAAGTCAAGCTCAAGCTCAGCGCTCCTGCTCCCCCCACTGCCACCAAAATCTACCCCTATTCTTCGTCCCCACCACCCCAATCCATCCTCCCTACCCGCTCCGCACCCCTAAAACGCTCCCGTGCGTTCTCCATATCACCAGCGCCCGACCCAGCGCCTGCAGACATTCACACCCCTGCCCAAGGCAACCCTCAAACCACCACATCTCCCCTTCCAACCTCATCCCCACCCGGCCCAAACAACCCTTCCCCCTCGAATCCTCCTTCCAACCCCACCAAGCCACACGGAGACCCCAAGCCCCGATCGCGTCGCCGCCGCCGCAACCGTCACGACACCTTCGATGCTAACTTCACAGTTCCAGAGCTCAGCCGGGACTGCGTGATTACTTATGCGGGGCCAGGAGTGATGAGGCAGGTTAAGGGGGAGAGGGGGGGATGGTTTGAGGAGGAGGGAGTTGTGATGGGGGTGAGGTTTCTGGTGGGGTGGGGGTTGTGATGCTTGCATTCATACGGTTGGGGACTTGATAGTGAAGCCAGGTACGTGTGAATAGGGAGAGCTGGGGTACATGCGCATTGAACGTGAAAGGGGTTGACAGGGCATAGAGCTGTCTTGGGTACAGCGATACCAATGGTTGATGAGCTATCAGAGATGCCAAGTTGAGCGGAGTGCTATGGTGAGGGCTCTATTCGATTTCCAAAAAAGTAGTTGATCGGAGCAACTTTGTGGATGCTAGCTGTTGGCAAAGATATGGAGTTGCAGTAGAATAGCAAAGCGGGATATGAAAAGTTGTGATTATTTTAAAAGGAAAGCAGACCGGAACATCCAGAATGTTTCCACCGAGGAGGAATACACGGTACTTGAGTGCGCAAAGAACCCTTCATCTGTGGGCTGCTCCCCCCTTTTCTAATTTTCGGTACTGTGTAATAGCATTGTAGATGCGGTTGTTAGGTTAAGAAGAGCTTGATTCAGCGCGTTCGCGTTTTCATCGAGTGTATGTCTCTGGGGTTCCTTCCTTGACTACATGTGCCTTTGCAATAAGTCCCCTCCACCCATCTCTTCGATCCTCGCACTAATCCAACCAGTCGTTCACTTCTCTTTGATCTTGAGGCTGGGAAGAGCGACACGGAGAGGTGGTGGATGGGGGGAAGGAAAAGATAAGGGGGGATGGTAGCGTAGGTTTGGAGCTCGGGATGGGGGGGATGGCTAGCATAGATGCTCGATGCTCCATGCAGGAAGCGCCCCTTAGAGACTGACGGTTTCTCTGCCGTCTGTGTTAGAGATTGCATGTTGGGCAAGAAGCAACGGTAAGCGTGAAATAAGTGTATAGCTGGGGGTGATTCAATGTTGGTAGAGTTTATTCGAAGGTTTGTAGCAGCTGAGTGATATCTCTCTATAAGCCAGTGACAGGACCCAAAGCAAGGCGAAGCTTCCTATATAAGTGTAGAATAGCAGAAGATGCTCGAGATGGTGATCAAGTCTTATGCAAGCGATATGGCAGGTAGATAGCAAAGCGAAATCCCTCTACTATCAAATATCTCTCTCACAACTTTTCCGGATCGCTGATGCCGCCGTTAGTGATGATGTAGGTTGCTTCACGTTCAGGACAATCTAGGTCAATATTAGCTGGCCCTGTACCAACGCCAGGCAACTAATTTGGAATACTTACCAGGCGAGTCCTGAATCTTGGCCACACGCTCCTCTCCACGGCCTTTACGAAGCAGCACCCTAGTCGTCGAAGCATGCGCCAGGATGTGTCCGCCCACGGGTTTGCGGCCATCGGCACCGGCGAAGAGTGCGCTGGCGCCGGGGTCGGATTGGACTTGGTTGGTCTGGTTTGTAGGGATTAGATGTTTGTGGAGAGGAAAGGAAGGGTGCAGGAAGAGAGGAATGATACCATTAGGACGCAGACGTTGAACTCTGGGCGAAACGCGGTTAGTAGAAGTACTTTTTGCGTGAAGGAGGGAGGATGCATACCTTCAGCCATGTGTGTCACCTTCGATAGAAATTGATTTAGCTTCTGTTGCCGATCTGCGAGCTCTCCTCGTCCGCAGTAATCGACACGGAAACAGGCCATGATGCTGTCAATAATAAGGAGGCGGTACTCATTGCTGGCGAAGTTTGCAGCAAGTGTATTGAGAAGCTCGAGTTGATGCTGTACTGATGGATCAGCATCTCGGCATCTCTAATTCAGGTATAAAATTGAATGGGTGTACTTCGCTATTGAGAGCTCGGCCATAAGCAATATTCTCTTGTGCTTGGTCGGGATCCACTGGTCTGTTCAGCATCGGACCTCTTTGGAATCTAATGATGGTGCTTACTCCCGAATCTTTCGGCGATTTGGGCAATCCTATGCTCGTAAGTATCACTGCATTTCCTCCCCGGAAACACGTTACCTTTCAGGTCTAAAGGTGCCCTCGGTGTCTATAAAGAGCAAATTGCGTCAATTTGGAGGCTGCAAACCGAAGTTGCTAAAAGCGACGTACCGATGTACGCGACTTTGCCTTCTGCGCCTCCCATGTCCTACGTTCCTTAGCTGGTCCATCTATAGTAGAGCTTGGGTCATGCACTCTTGGAAGCTAAGGCCGCGTCAAAATAAGCAATGGTTGGATTGCGTGGAATAGCCAACCTGCGCAATAACAGACATAGTGTGCGACAGCTGTGTCTTTCCGCATCCTGTGGGACGTCAGATACCTGACTGCTTCTGCCGTTGTGCATCGACCTACGGAACTCGCCATAGACCTATAGGAACGATTGGACATTTCTCTTTGGAGTATTCATGAACGTGCTTACCTCACTGATGCTCATGCTCTGAAATCCCCTAGATCATGTTAGCTGCCGTGAGGCCATTCCTTCCAGTAGCGATAACTCATACCCGCCAAGTATCGCGTCCAATTGCTTGCTCCCTGTTGATATCTTGACCACTCTCTTTCTTTGATGACCGAGTTCGACAGCAGTGATAAAGCCGGAAGTTGAAGGCTAGAGGATGCAATGGAGAAAGTCAAATCGAGAGAGTATCAAATGGTCCTTAGTTCGCTCTTGTACAATGCCCGGGAGAACCAGATGGGAGAGGTGCTAGCATACCTGGCACTTCTGGATTGCTTCCTTAATCTTCTCGACCTTCACCTCGCTGAAACCTTTGACCTTGAGCAGAGTCTTGCGGGTTGCAGCATGGACAGACTGCGCCCAAGAATAATTTCAGCATGTGCCGGGATGAAGTACTTTTTGAAACTGGAGAAAAGAGCTTACAGCAACGGTATAGTAGCCATTGGCCTTGAGTTTAGTGATGTCTGACGCACCCACACCTGCCGCATATGAGTACTCGAGATTGAATATTTCGAAATGTGTAGCAGGATCTGGGTCCTACCATGAGCTTGAATCCCGTCAATATCGACTATGAAATCCTGAAGTGGTACTGAGTTAGATAGGGAATAGAAGAAAGTCCAAGAGCCAGGTATTTGCGAACCTCGTCATCGAAATCTTCGCCGGCAGTGGAAGCAGTCATTGTCAAGCCAAAGACTGGGAGTTGGCTGTACGGCGACGGTATCTACAAATTCACTGCTAGAACTGGAAGCATAGATGAGAAGATTACGATGCTAAGGGAGATATTTTGGAAGGGAGGAAGTCGAGATCTGCGTTTAAGGTAGGGTACAGGAGGATTAGGGCAAGCACTCAATTAAGGTACTGAAGTACACAATCACTCTCGAATGTGGCCAAGCAAGCGGAAAATGAAATCTTCAATGAAATCTTGAGCACCTCGCTCGATTAATATTAATGCAGGAATTACGCAGGAACATGGACTTCCAAGAACGACTATTAAAATTCCTACTGTCCGGGTGCCTAGATACGGTAGTGCCTAGAGCCACATAGTAAGGGTCAAGTAATTACCAACTTCATCGTTAGACACCTATCGTGGTTACCAACACTTCTCTACCTTATCTGGCCTCTCCATCCAACGTATAGCCCGTCCACACATCTTCTGTCCACCTCTCTTCGCTTCGTCCAGATCCTACTGCTTCTATTTCTCTTTCGCAACGCACGAGCAGAAGCAAGTCGATAGAGTACAAAGATGACGCCGTTCGTAAGGTCTTGGGTATGCCGGGGTGCAAAACATTGTTGAAAAGGGATATCGCGAGGCTTTTCGAGTGTCGTAAACATTAGATGTCGGTAAGGAAGATTTGAGGATGTTGCGTGTTTGTGTTTGAGAGGAATCGCTAGGAGCTGCTGAGAAAAACGAATGAATGCTCATGATACACATAAGAGAATTGTCCAAAAAGCCAAAAGCCATGGCTTCGCTGATCAACGAGTTCCAGAATTTGCTAAGCAACAGCGGTTGAGGGCACTGCTGGTTGAGCTGAGTTCAGGTTGTCAACCGGAGCGTCGATGCCAAGTTGACCGTTCGTGTCTGCAGCAGTACATTCACGAGAGATGTGCCCAGCTTGACCACACTTGTAGCAGACTTTGCCGACAGAGTTGAGCGGGCCACCGTTAGGTGCAGTGCAGTCACGAGAAATATGGCCCTGTACCAGTCAGTAACGAAAATCCGAGTTTAAAACGTTAGAGGCAAAACTAACAAGTTTGCCACAAGCATAGCATTTCACAGCCTGGGCTTGGCAGTCCCGGGCATAGTGATTAGGGCCGCCGCATTTGTAGCACGTTGCTGGGCGGGGGCCAGCAGCACCACCTGCAAACCCTCCTCGGAAGCCACCACCGTAGCCGCCACGAGGAACCACAGCACCACGACCAGCACCAAAACCAGGTGCACCTTGGAAGCCGGCGCTTGGGCAAGAGCGCTTTAGGCTATGTCAGCAGGGTCTTGACGGGTAACTCGAGAACTCTTACAGCCAGATGACCCGGTTGGCCACAAGAGTAGCAACGGCCCCCAGTTCCAGCTCCACTTATGCGCAGAGTCGGGCAATCAGCTTGGACATGACCAAGGCCTTGACAATGGTAACACTGCTTAGCTATGGCATATAGTTAGTGCCGTATACCCCACAAAGCCTTGATTCATCGATCGACACCTACTGTCGGTAGTTCGTGGAAGCGGGCAGCCGTTGGACTCATGGCCTACGGATTGTCAGCGTCGTCCGTAAATATCGTTTCACCATAATCTGATATATCCTTACCGGGTTGTTTGCCTATAGATGAGGATCAGTCATAGCCGTCCAACATGATACAGATGCAGTGACTTACAATTATAGCATAGTCGCTCCGAGGACGTACATACCTCTGGGATCGGTCAGCGTCAATGCCGGGCATCGTCAATAAGCAGTGCAGCTGACCAGCATAATGCCCAACATTTCCACATTTGTAGCAAGCTCGGCGCGATAGTGATGACATGCTCGGGTTTTTGTCGTGGATTCCTGCAACACCGCTATCAGAAAATCAGATGCTGAAGAGGCGGCTGCCTGATCTCAAGGTAGCGGAGTCCATTGGATGGTAGATGAATGATTTGTGTACGGTGTCACAGCCCCATAGAATGTGACGTGTAAATGCCCGAGGGTAAGGACGGAAACTTCTGGACATCATGAGAGTCGTACCTTCGACGATCTCGTACTGCCAATGTACTTCCTAAGACACTACCAATGGTCAGCACTCACTCTTGCTCTACACATTCGCCCGGGATATAATGGTCGCTGAACATGACAGTCGTGGGCAGTATACGTAGCAAATCTCCTTCCCTCAACAGCGCAGCCTTTCCTTCCCTCCGAAACGAAAACCGCTATACACTTTCAACCCGATTGACTTGGCACACACTGATCCCAATTGTGAAGCACGGAGGAGAAAAAGAATTGATGTGGCATGGTTTTCATCCGGCAGGGGTCTGTCGGCGCTTTACTGGATTTGGTATGATGGGTTGACCTCGGCCGGGGTTAACTAGGAGGCTTCCCTCGGTTGTCCAGAGGTCACGGTTACCTTACACTTCTTCTACATAGAGTATTTGTAGCTTGGGGTGATATGGTAATGTTATTGGTAGCTTTCAATAGCTTTATCGACGTGTTATTAGAGACTATCGTCGAGTCGTTGCACAGCAATGGATTCCTCGCGTAGTTGCAAGATGGTTTTGAAAAGTCCGCTACCCCCCAGAACATGCACATTTATCATCTATCGCTTTTGCTCCTCCGTCTCGATAACAGCAGGTGCTTTGATGGTCTTTCCTCTGAGAAAATCAAGGCCTTCACCACCCTATAAATAGCGTCAGCCACATCAATGGCAGATACGAGACACGGTGGAACATACATAGCTAATCAAGGGTGATACTTCGACTCCCGTTTCTTCGGGTGCGCTTTCGCTCACAACAGTCCCGCCGCAGCTTTCAATCCATCTCTTACCTTGGTCTAGGATATCTTGCTTGCTTGTGTCTGGGTCATCCTCGCCGGTGCCTTTGGCATTCTTTAGAGGTGAGAACTCATCTTCACGCCTCACTTCCATCGAAGCAAACTTGTCAAGCTCGAGCATTGGGAAGACATCAAAAACAAACAGCTCGAGTTTGATCCCGTTTGGCTTCTCAGGTTTGATGGTCTCTCCTTTCTCTGTATCGATGTAAGATATTTTCTTCCGAGCTATGTGGTGCGGAAGACGGTGCACCCAATCTTCGATCGTTTCAAGGAAAGAAAACGAATAATAGTGATTTACAATATTCGCAGCCCGAAATTTCAGGACGTCCGGCTGCTTAGGATCCTTAGCCTCGGCCGTGGCAGCATCGATCTCAGAGTACTCAACCACGTCCGGCTTCCCATTCTTGAGTAAAATCAGGCCAACGGACTCTTTTGCACTTCGTTTCCTAACGACCTTTGTGGCTATATCGACACCTTTCGACGCAGCAAAGCCCAGGAATACAGGATCTGCGACCTTTACGAGGCAATTATCAACACAGTAAGCGTGTATATGTTGTATTCCACGTTTACGCATATCAGTTCGCACGTTAGATGTCAAAAGCGCTTGGTATATTCCGCCATTCCCATCAGGAGCAACGGCTACCTGTAGGCAAATGTCAACCTATGCAGGCTTACTGCGATGTAGGCAGGTGCACCTTATCCTTGCTATCAAGTAGAATCTTACCCTCACTCGAGATACATGGCAAGACACCTTGCTCAAAGATGAGTACGTCATCTTTGCACAGCCCAAAGTAGTCGTGCTCCTGGAAAAAACGTTCTGTCGGCTGTCTCGTGGGTCCGCTTGTCATGACATACCAAGGGATCACCATGTTCTTTTTCCGGGACTTCTTCTCCGCCAACTGCTGGACCTTCCAGATCCTCTCCGCCTGTATTTGGAAAAGTGACTTCTGACTTGGCAGACCAATGTTGAAGCACCCTTTAGGCGCGGGGCTGCCCAGTCTTGTGCCTTGCCCTCCTGCCATCAGCACAACAGCTACTTGTCCCTTAGCCACTAGGTCTAGACCCGAAGAGTACCATGACTCTATGTCCTCTGTGTTCGAGTCAAGCATGGAAGCAATTGCCGACTCAGGGAGAGGCTCGAGCTTGTTCTCTACCTCCTGGCCAGAGCTCTTGACAGGATGCAAGGCCTTGGTAGTGATTTCATTGATATAATTGGGGTTGATAGACAGCAATTGGTCATAGAGGCCGGCCTTATCAGCAGAGCTAAGTCCATCGTAGAAGGCAAAGACATGCTCCTGATTTGCCTTTGTATATTTCTCACGCAACTCTTTCAGCTCTTGATCGGTAGGCTCTTTGGGCAGGACACCTTCTTCTTTCGAGGTGATGTTGAGCTTTTCTAGGATTCTGCTGACAGTTGCTGCCATATTGGAGGGCACTGACAACGATGTTATGAGTCTCCACGAGCTAATGGTGAGGGGGTGGTTAGGTAGTCTTCATTAAAGCTGACACTTGATAGAACGTTCTGGTTCTTTGTTCAAGATGCCCTAGCTGTTTCATGTTTCTCGCTAAGCCTTACGCCTTGCATGGGTAAATTAGGGTACGGACCTGGTACTTACCTTGGTGGGCGAATGTTGGGGATAGCTAAGTATAACGTGTAAGAATACGATAGCTACTAGAGCTACTCATCAACAATGGCACAAATCGGGGCCACATAGGACCTTAAAGGTACCTTTATGGGTGTTTGTTCTATAACCATAATGAATGGGTTCTTGATTGATAGTAGTAGATACAGACTGGCAGCCTCATCGTAGCAGTGGAGACATCACGTCCGATTTCAGCTCCCCCCTGAAACGCCTTGCCAATAGATTAAATACGCCCGCAAATGATGAACATCCACGACCCCGTATGTTGAGTGACAAACGAGCGGCCCCGGAACAAGCTACTATCACCTTCTGCTGTGCTCATCGTAGTCTTCTCTCCGTCGATCTTTGCTGCCGCTTCTTCTCCGTCGATCGTACCTTGACTGTGATGTGCGCTCTTGGTGATGTCTTCTCTGGGGGCTTTGACTCCTAGAATGATAGCGAGATGCGTGCTCTCGATCTGATGTCCTATCCCGTCCATGCCGAATATCGTCCTTGTGGAACACCATATCATATCCATTAGATCGTCTAACTCGGGCGTCACCTTTCGCATCTACCGCTCTGTATTGTCGTTTCTTCTCAAGATTTGATATACCGCCAAAGCCACCGCCTTGCGCTGCACGTTTCGAGTTTGTGGCATTTCGCCAAGTATCTGAAAGTCGAGAGACCTGTTGGGACGTTCAGTAAGATCTCCAATTACAAAAGATAGCACTAGCATACGCTTTGTGAGAAATCAACATGGATGCGATGATCATCTATCAACACCCCTTGCATTTTGAAGTATGCTTGTTCACAGTCCTTTTGGTTTTCGAACTCAATGAATGCATATTGCAAACTATCACGAGTCCGCTTGTCTCGAATGACTTCACAAGATACTATCTTTCCAAATCGAGAGAAAATAAGGTCCAGATCTTCATCTAGATCGTAGGATGGTCAGTAACGCCGCTAGTTGAAATGGCAGGGCGCACTCACCTAACCTTCTGTTACAGGATTCAGCTTGCAAACAAAGAGAACATTCTCGGGCGGTTTAACCTCAGCGAAAGGTAGGTCACCTACGATCTCTAATGTCAGTGCCTGAGCCATCGCCTCTCTCTCTCTCCGTAGCTTTTCCTGGGCTTCCTCCTCAGCGTTTCCATCCACCTCCTCAAAAACTCCGTCATGGTCTGGCTTCTCATCTTGGACCCAGTTCTCGTTGCTAGCTTGTTTTCCGTCCCCGATGAGGTCATCTATCTCCTTGTCTACAGCGGCCATTCCTGGAGTAGAGATTTGGCGTACCTCCAGTGAGGGCAAGTCTGCAATAGATTGTACTGTAATGTTATATGGTTCGTTGCATCTCTCAGTGAGTTGCAGGAGCAAGCACCCTTTCGTCTATCACCATGCTTCATAGGTTTGTAGGAAATAAGCACTCCATAGTTCGTCAAAGAAGGACGTTGTCATACGCTAAGACCGAATACCGTTAGACTGGCTTCATATCTTTGAATCCTTTAACTGTACGATAGAGGACACAACCTTTAAGCCACCTTACTTTTGAGAAAACTTGTCCAAACTCATGGTCACTCGCTGTTAATACTGGTGTATTCAAGCATCACTAGTATAATGACGCTGATCCCTAATTCTGCTGCTCGACAGTCGCTGAAGCTCTCACAGTCCGTCCTCGAATACCTGCGCATCTTCTCTCCAAGAAGCTCATCGGTATAGAGAAGCTGCGCCGAAAGCCTGCCGTCAAGCGCTATAAATGACACTAGAAAACCATCTATCATGTTGCTTTAAACCCGGAGAAAGACCGTTGTAATTTCACACCGCTGGTGTAAACCAATCCATCTCCACGTGTAAAGACTGCCCCCAGAGTCAAATGCAGCACTGCATAGGATGGCACACTAAATCCTGGGACCTTACGCATGCAATTGGTTTGGTGCCTTCCACTGACACACTGTTACTGACGGGAGCAACCAGCACGGGTGCGGGAGGCACGGTGATTGTCCGCAACAGCTGTAGGTAACTACCCGCCGTCAACTCTATCAGAATCACACAGGCTGCCCACAAATTATTGGAGCTCAGGAACCAAACCTGACGAATCGGTTGGCAGACTTACGTGATAGGTCAAGAAATATCTTCCAGTCGGGCCTTTCCGAAACGCCTGCTTTATGTTGATTTAACACTCTTCGTCCAATTGGGCAGCGGCATATATACGTAGCTGTAGATCTGAGCTATCAAGCTCACGGCGCGCAGATGCTTTACATGCTGATGCAAGATCGTGGTGGTGTTCTAAACATGCGTATAATTTCCGCCGTTCAGCCCTTCAATTAAATTAGCTTCCAAGGAGCTTCAGAGATATTTTTCTTATTGCCGCAGGTCGAGTTATTTTATTTTCACGGCTGTACGCAGACCTGTGAGGCTTCAGGCTGAGTGTCAACACAGCACCCTTGTTAAGTTGCATCAACTGGACCCAATGACCCGAATGGGAAGGTTTTCTTGTGCGAGTTAGATTTGCATATGTCCTCTCTTTCATGTCCCTCTGAGCTCACTAAACTGTGACGGAACTCTCAACGAAGGGCTCCTTCAGTCTATCCCAGAGATGTGTCATCTTCTATCTACCAGTCTCCCTGACGGGTCTAAATTGCCATCATTAGATCATGTAGATGTTGTGTGGCTTGCAACACATGCTCCGATTCTGGGGGATATCCGTCTAGCTAGGTGGATAGCGCAATGCATGCCTGACAGCGTATCAGATACCAGCCTTGGTTGATTTGAGAACAATCTGCAGCTGTGTGCAACCCCTCGAAACAGGAGTAGTCCTACTCTTGTGTGACATGGAAGGCCAAATTTCCGCATTCAATTGCAGTACCCGTTTTCTACTACAGATTTGTAAGATGGGGAGTGTATCATATTTCTTGTGTTTTTTACAACTACTGTGTTGTTCTTCGCAACGTCTCCTTCGCTGTAGTTATTACAAAAGAAACTAGGGCGGAAATGCGACGTTTGGCAATGTTTGCCATCTAGCAATCGCTAATAAGGCGCCCAAACATTCCTCGCCCAGACGGCCTCTGCATTTCATAAAGGCAGTAAAATTACTGATCAAACATTCAGGTTCGGCAAGCTACCCGTACATCTGCCTAAGGCTATGTCTGAAGATACGTGCAAGGCTTTGTTTGTTCCAGCTCAGATCGAATCATCGAATAAGATCGTCTCACCTATGCTCTGTTCGTCGCTCGAAGCTATTTCTCCCCTGCCGCCTTCAAATCCTTATGTCTGCGAGCGTTAATAAGAATTATACTCAGAATTCGCTCAAAGACGTTATCATGCTGTATCACGTTCCACTTCGATCGATATCTTTCCTGCATGTGGCAATTTGCGTGCATGTTGCAAATGGACGTTATTTCGTCCTTAAGCCCCGCTGATTTAGGCGCTGCAACTTCCCGGTTTTGCATGCCCCTAGGTGCAGCCATCGGCAGCTCTTGAAAGAAAATACCTACGATGCTAGTCCTTTTGGATAAGGATATTGAGCTACGGGTATAGAAAGCTCCAAGGTAATGATAGGTCGTATCTCCTAGGACCAGACGTGGCAACAAGCAAGCACCTTTTCTCTGATGGCAATCGAGCAAGCTTGTCATGCTCGCAATTGGATTGAAGAAGGTACACATTCTTCTATACTTATAGGATCACGTCAACTCTAGCCCTTTGCCTGACTTCTATTTCTTGCTGGGCCGCAGTCGCAAGACTATCCTAAACAACTTGTCCCTGCTCACAGACGATCTGGACCGATCAACATTGGGGAGCAATTGCAGCTTGTTGGGATTGCCCCAGGATTGAAGTTTTTTCGTATTCTATACGCCTTGCCTGATACTTGTGTGACCGGTCTCCAGTGCACTGCTGGACACCTCGAATAATGAACCGGCAGTATTATGGGAGTCAAAACAAAGTTGACTTCAGACGTCCAAACCGTTCATTTACCAATACAGTCTCTCGATCGTCCCACGAAGACACCCAAACTTTCCGCATGGGTCACAACACCAACGAGAGCAGTCCTGTCCAAGAATCAGACTCTGAGAAGGGTGGGAATCCGACACGGCGCCGAATAGCTCTAGCAGTAAGTCTGACTTGATGGCTGGCTGTAACATACGCCTCAAGATCGTTTCAGCTGACTTAGTGGCTCTTTAGTGCTCACGATGCCGTAAAAGGAAAATAAAATGCAGTGGAGACCTAGGCCACGGACAAGGCTGTCAGAATTGCAAGAATGCCGGAAGTGACAGTTCAGCTTGCCAATTTTTGAGGGTAAAGTTCATATCTGACTAGCTAGACCAATCGTTGACACAATGCATAAAACAGGTCAATTCAACGACAGCCGTTTATGCACCTCCGGCGATACCTGTTACTTGGACCTATGGCCAGGCTTCCAACTCTGTGAGCTCCACTTCAGGAGCCTCCCAGCATGGTAGTAGCTTAGGCCAAATTACATCAGGGATGATGCCCGCCGTCTCTTACGCTGGCTCAGCTCACCCTTCGCGCATGCCTTCTTTTGGTGGGCCGTCAATTTCACCCTATACAACCGGGCCAGCTCGGCAAGCTTCTACCTCAATCTACGGAGGAACTTTCAATGATGATCTTTGTGACCCATTTTATAGTATGCAACCGATACAGTACCCTGGATCTCTTCAAGAAGCTCAAGTTCCGCCTACGAGCTTCGCTGCTCCAGACACTGGAAGGACCTGGACACCGATAACTCCGAGCAGCAGATCTTCCTATAATGGCTCGAGCTTGGATCCCGAATCATCATTAAGATATGGGCAATTGGGCTTCCCTCACACGAGTTCATCTGCCCTCAACAATGTGGCGACGGAGGGGAATTCGTTGTTCCCCGGGATGTCAGCTCTAGCAGGGTCTTTACCGCCTTCCAGTGTTGACAGAACACTGCCCAATCCTAATACAAAAAGGCCGTCGCTAATCGGCACGAATAGCCTCAATCAAGGGACGCTTGGAGATACCAGTCCGCTTGGCATCCCGCCTAACCTCAATTACAAATCCACTGCTCCCTGGGGTTCCATAAGCGGCGCATCAAGCATCGGTCCAGCTTCAAGCAGCTCTACATCTGTTAGCACAGTCAGCACTACAGTGCCTTCCAATAACAAACCCTCTGCATCGCCACGAGGCTCCCAAGACGCTGCTCCTTACGGATACATTCCTCTGTCACGCAGCCCCTCTTCATCTCTCACGACAGCCCGGGCGTCTGAGTATGACTCTGCAATCAATTTACCCACATCTTCGGCATCGATGGAGAATCACATGGGCCTTACAGATTCGGCTTTCCACAATGGATTTTCCAGTGAAGATATGCTACCTAGTCACAGTTCTTCATCAAGTCTCTACAGCTACAGTATCTGCGGTGGTACGAAGAGCGGGTCTCTTGGTGATTCGATGGCTTCTGAAGGTTCTCTCGTAAACGGCGACCAGTACACTCGGCTGCGTCAACCACAACCGCAGCATGCAAATGCATTCGATACGCTCCGTACCGATTCCATTGACACAGGTTTGCACGGTCCACATAGAGCTTCTATCTCGAGTAGTATCAGGCGTTTCTAGGTTTCTCGTTTACCGCGGTCGAGACTACAATACTCCGTAGGCTTTCGGATTTGACAAGGGGTTATAGACTGGCATGGACACATTGTTTCGCGCGTTTTTCTTCGTTCGCTCGTCGACAGTTTTCAGCAACAATAAGCCGCTCCTTATGTCAAAAGCAAGGAGTCCGCATTGATGGTTAGAAGAATGCTGGCGTTCTCAGGTTTTCGAGGTGCATTTATACTGATTTAAGATGTCCCGATGCAAAACGTTCTTATACGTAGGAACTTGTCGCTCATTCTACCCTCAAGAATTCCTCTGATAGCTGTACTATTAGATGAACATATTACGGTTCGGAATATCTGTCTTGTTACCTGGCTGTTCCTAGCATCAGCGCTATGAGCTTCACACTGTTGGCTGCAATTTGAATTCCCGTATCAAGGACTCACCGCTGCGAATGCGCACTTTGGTCATGCATCCGTGAGGAAACAGGCATTCTCAAGCTCTAAGATTACCTGCCAGTTCAGTCTCCGACTTGTACAATTACCAGCCCAACCTTCTCTTAATATTCTCCGAGGCAAAAAGCCGTCTCAATTGCGGCATGCTGCTTTCAACTCCAAGATGACCTTACTTGATTCCTAAAGCTGTGAGCTGATCGATCATGAACCTCATAGTATGACACAAGCGGTGCTCTTCTTGAGTATAAGGTACGGCCAGATAGTGACGGGAGGCTTCAATGCATTGTCAGCATTTTGACGCTCGAATGGCTACTTGGGTAGTATGCGAAAGGCGTGAACGGGAAGACTAAAGTGTCCCTGATATCGCGGAGGTTTTATGAAGACATGCAGAAGAACCACAAGTACGGATACGCTATACAGCTCGACTTTGACTTTGACGGAGTTTTGTGTGGCAGCCAGTACCATCCTTCTAGTGATACAAAATACGAACACATTTGCCGAAACCTTCTGTTAGTGGGCTCGTAGACTCATCAAGACCATGAGTTTCCAAGTGCGATGCAAAGAGAAGTCTGGAGCGGTGTTTGATGTCATTCTGATTCCCCTAAGCGCCACAGAATGCGACTACATCGAGTGAAGATACAGAAATGCATTTTCCACACCCGTCCATCTATCCCAACACAAGAACCAACCGCAAAGACCAATCCTTTACTTCTTCTTGTCCTTTGACGCTCCCTTCGTCTTTGCCGTACCCCGGACAGTCTTGGCTCGGTTTTTGCGTTGCTTGCCTATAGAGAGCACGCCATCAGCATTTCGCACTTTCGACACCAAGACGCATAGCCAAATCCCAGAAAACACATACGTTGTTGTCGAGACGCCTTCTCTATCTTCGTCGCAGCCCCATATCTCACTAGTCGGTAATGCGGCTCGAACTTTTTCATGACCTCATGCGAATCGTAGATGAGCGCAAATCCAGTGCTCTTTCCTCCACCGTACTGTGTCCTGAAGCCGAAGCAGGAGACTTGGTCTTTGTTGGCTTTGTAGAGTTCTGCGAGTTTCTGGCGGAGCTCGTCCTTGGAGACGTTGGCGCGGTTGGGATGGAGGACATCGCTATAGGAGATGGTATCAGTAAAGGTCCGTCCGATGTGAATACGCTTCCTGCAAGTCGTTGGAGACAGGACAATACTCACACGACCATTTGTTTTCGACCGAGAAGGGAATTTCGGATGAACTTGCGCGTGCGCAGTGTTACTGGCTGCTCCCGGTCTGCCATATTTGCGGACTATGGTATACTGTCAGTATAAAGGGGTAGAGCGAGTGATAACGGTGTGCGACTGACAGAGATTCAGATCCTGGTGGTATCGAAATTGGGGTTCTGGCGGTCGTTGTCGTCAATTTTGCGTGGGACGGGTTTGTGCCCCAAGCTAGTCTCGAAACAGCAACGCTCGATTTCTTCAACACCGAACTTCATGCTTCAATATTACAAGATCACCAACTATCCAGCATAAATATGTCCTTTGAATAGCCGTTGGTTGTGCCTTTGTTGAAGTGAAAATGGCGTCCACAACAGATCCAGTAGCTGCCGAAACAACTTGGCAGGTTGAGCTGCTTCGCAGACAATATCTACAGTTGATTGATCCTAACGAGCTTGCTATCCCTAGCATTGAATCTTTAAGATTACCAGGTCTTCAGGCACGAATATATGATTCTATGTTCAATGAAGCCAATCTTCCTTTCCCTCCACCAGACCGTCACAAGTATCGAGTCCTCAAAAAGCTTGTCGCTGCCATAGAGCAAGCAATCGTAGATCCGGAGGAGGATGTAGGCTTTCCTTACTCCATTTCCTTGGTATTTGGTGATTTATTGCCACGCACTAACTCGTTTTCGTTTACGCTCCCGCAGAATATGTATAAAGACTGACTTCAGCACTCTCTAATGCATTCAGGAGATCTCAGACGAACTCACAAACTGTCTTGCCGTGCTTTTGACCCAATCATTCACATCAGAAAGCGAAGCAGCAACGCAGAAATCTTATATTACTTATTCAGCACCTACCCTTGCTTTGTGTGTTCCAGCAGTCACATTGCTCGAGGCCGGTTCTCTGTTGGCATCATCTGGGACTACTGGATTTCGTACTTGGGAAGCCGCACTCTTCCTTGGTACTTATTTATGTTCTGCCGAAGGGCAACATCTAATTCGAGGAAATCATGTCCTCGAGTTAGGTGCTGGGACTGGCTTTCTATCCATTCTGTGTGCGAAGCATCTCGGTGTTCGCTACGTGCTTGCCACTGATGGAAGCGGAGAAGTCGTTACTGATCTCCAGACAAATCTGTTCCTGAATGGCCTCGATATTGGCGAATCGATCCACACAGCTACCTTTCTGTGGGGACACACTTTGGTCGGTGGCGTGCTGGATATTGTTCAGGAGACTCGGACTTTCGATGTGGTCCTCGGCGCGGATGTGGTAAGCCGAAATCTTTAAAAGAGTAGTTCTGCCATTTGTTCTCCGGCTGATTGTTTCGATATTATTCATCTCTTCAATATTCTATCAGAAAAAGGCCGAGCGTTACTTGGATATAATTCTGTCTAGCTTGTGTGATTAAACCCAAGTTTTTCGTCGACTTTAGAGGCTAATCAATGTTACAGACTTACGATGTTGGCTCAGTGCCGTCACTTGTAGCCACTCTTCGCGACCTTTTCGATCGCTATGCTGGCATCAAAGCTCTCATATCAACTACAGTACGTAACGAATTGACACTGGAAGCGTTTACTAGAGCCTGTGGTCTGTTTGCAAAACGGTACCCATCGACCTTGTGCTCCTGTAGCTTACCATTGCAGACATCAATCAATTCACTCTTGACCGTCTCGATGTACTGTTGCCTGAACGCAAAGACCAACTTGGTTTCTTCTTCCCTACATCCACCCCCATACATATATACTTGATCACAAGGTCAGATGAGAAGACAGACCCCTTCGCAACATAGGGGGTTGTTTGGACAAAATTCACACGTTTCGTTTATAGTCAAAATAGTTCCTCCATTGTGACTGCCACGACTCTCTCTTTTGAGGCTGTGAATTATTCACTTTATTTGAGTGATATGATTTAGACTGATGGTGAGTATGAGTCGTTCCTAGCCGTTCTAAGAATTCGTATGATATCAATTAAGAACCCACGGTTTACGCGGCTCACTGTTCATGCTCATCTACCAGATCTCAAAAGAAAAGTGTCCAGATAACAGATATTTCCTATCGTACAACATCTAACAAGACCGTCATAACAGGAGGACACACATCCTTGTCTGTCATTCCATCATGCCATCTGCAAGCGATCCTCATGGCGGTTCATACACCTGGATCCCAAAATATGGTTCTGAAATGTCGATGCACCCAGTCTCTCCAAATGGTCGAACATACAGAAGGTGCGAATTTATAGCCGAGGAAATATACGGATGTTGGGCCGACATTACCGGCAGTTCTCCTAGTCTGAAGGAGATGCACTATGGAGTATCCCGATTGCTTATGCCGACATTAGTCGACAAGCGCGAAGGTATCAGATTCTGGCTCATGTCATGTCGATGGAATATGCAATCCTACACCATCTTAGCGGCGGAGACCATGGCATACATATTTACGCTACTTGAAGAACGTTGGCAGATCGCCTATGTTGGTTTACTACTTAATGAGTACGATATCATGGTGGCTGGTCCGTTATCCAGCAGTGAAATCTCTGATCTCGACAAGGGAGTCTTCCCAAATACATTGTCATACCTCGGAAAGCCGGGCTATAGATTCGGTGCATCAGAAAAACTGGCTAGACGGAAATCTGCACCAGCACTTAAGCTAGATCAACATGTTGAGCCTACGATCGGAGAAGGAGCGGACGAAGCCGAAGATCGATACGGTACCGACAACGATCCGTCCCTAGATACTTGGAGAGAGGGACATGGCTCGAAATTATATTCATCAGCACCACTAACCCCGTCAGAGATGCCCTTCCGCCGAGGCTTTTCAGAATCAGCGCTTCCTTCCCTCGAGGCGTTCAAACGCCGAGAATCCACCTGGATAAACGCCAGGCACGACAGTCATCCTCACGGAATTGATCATGAAGAGAATCGAATTGACGAAGTGGAAAGAGGGCGTACCCGCCGCAGAATTGAGAGCCCACATGAGCCAGATCCCCAGGACATCAGTCGACATTTCACAAAGGTTGCAGGTACCGAAGGTGGCTAAGGCTGTGCCTGTGGTCACTTTCCTAGCCTGGGTATGAGAACCTTCTTTTTAATGAAAAAGAGATGGTGGAGAGGGACTCGGAACCTTTTACGGCCAATTTACAAAGACGATTTCCTAAATCTAGAGCGGAGTCGTATTCAGGGCTCTTAATTAGCCCAGTATTAGGGCATGCATTTTATTTAGTGGGAACATGGTAGCTTGTACGCATGCCTTTGAACAGGCCCAAAACCGTTGTTACGTGATACATTCAGATAGAGAAAACAGAAACTAAAATAAACAATAATATCACGCTTTTCGAGAATTTTTACAAGGCCAATTACTCCACTGCTTCTTTCACATACTAAGATCACCCACGACTTCGTATTCGAACCTTGCGAGACGAAGGACATCCCCCAAACACATGTGAAACAGATAGAATAACTCTTGACTCTGCCACTTAGTCTAGTAGATGACCCGAACGTTCGATTATTTATCTAATTCATCCGTTCTCTACATCCTTTAAGGAGCCATGTATTCCCGAAGAACAAGGACATTTCTGGATGTAAGTTTTATAACATATGGCGGTGGTTCAAAGGGTATCTATCACAGACCATCGAAACCCGAACCCCAGCCTCTTGCTACGATAGGCACGGCGGAAATAGGCACTCACAAACGAACAAACCAAAGTCTAAATCCCATCATCATGCTTTCAAGAAGGCGAGCTATATACAACCAACCCCTCCCCCCCCATATCCCTCACACTACCGACATACTCCTACCAAAAGCCACGGGTATCACCGCATACAAAAGTCCTCCCAAAAAAAATCGCTGAAGAATGCAAACGTCTTTATGATTCCCCTACAGGAATCACCCCTCCCCCAACATCTCCCTCAACAACCCCTCATCCACACTGCCCACCTCAACCTGACTCTCCCCCCGCGCCTCCCGTCTCAAATGCCTTAATGAGCCCGTCTGATTTACTCCGGGCGGTCTGGGCACTATCATCGCCTTCTGCTCCCCCTCTGCAGCCTTCTCCCTTGAACCCCCCACCGAAGCCACAGGTGCAACGCCCCAATTCCCCCACACCCAGCCGCCCACGCGCTTCCCCAGCGAATTCCTGCCCAGGGTGGCGGTTTGGGCTAACGCTGACGTGGCGGCGGAGGGAGGGCGGGAGGGGAGGCGGTTTGAGGGGTTTAGGTGGGATTGGGGGCGGAAGGAGGCGCGCGCGAGGAAAGGGGTGGAGCTGGTTATGGGGGTGGTGGAGGTGGTGGAGATGGGGAAGGGGTGGCAGGGGGTTGGGCCTGAGGGGTGGCGGAATTGTGGGGGATGGGTGTGGGTGGAAGCGAGGGCGAGGGCGGAGATGGAGAGAATACTTTCGTGGGAGGCGGACCTGTGTAGGCGCGGGCGGAAGGGTTGCATGAGGGAGTAGATATCGTTGGTATTTGGTGGGAGAGCGTCGTTCTCGGGCTCTTCTTGAATTGTGTCGTTGTCGGAATGAGTGATGCTGGGACTTGCAATGTGTGCTGGGTTATTATCGTTGTGTCCTGCTGGATCTTGAAAAACGCTAGACATCCTTTGAGGTGCGTTTGGTCTTCCTTGCGGGACAGAGGTCGAAAGGCTTCGAAACAAAAAATCCGAATTCCCTTTTCTGTGCTGCGACAAATACGGCGACAAGTCAGGACTCATAGGCTCGGGACTTGTAGGTCTTGTCGAAGCAATTGATACATCTGCATCGAACATGGCCGTGGATTGCGGAGAACTAGGTACCGAGGACGGCGCATTTGATGACCAGGTCTGAGAAGATTGTGAGGACCATCGATGTGCGAATCGGGGCTGAGGCGGTGATGGAACGCTGACAGATGTCTGGGATAATATAGCGGCGGCAGAGGGAGGTGGTGCAACTCGCAAACCATATGCGCTGGGAGTGCGAGGAGTTTGCGAACCAGATGAGGGCGTGGCGTATCCCGATATTAAGACATTCCGTTTCTTCTTAGGCCTTCGAGTTCCGGATGATCTTTCCCTAGGAGTGGTTTCCTTGGTAGCCGCATGGTAGTGATGATGGACATGGAGTTCTGGTAATGCTTCGGTGGTCGAAGATTTCAATACCTCGCCCTCCGGCATAGCTTTCGTAATATCATCATCTTGATCTGATCGTATCGGCTGGTGAAGCATTATTTGCTCTCGAAGATTCTCAACCTCCTGGTTCGACCCCATTAATATCTCTTGCAGTTCGACAATGCCCGACTGCAGGTTGGCATTGTCTTGCAAGATGTCCTTGACGAAGTGCGAGACAACAGTGCTGCCACCACTGTCCTTCCCAAGTGTTGTTGCTGCCGCCGCCCCCTTCACATGTCCCTCTGCTCTTTCTAGCTCTCTCTCCGTAGCTCTACGCCTTTCCAACCGACCCAGAACTTCCGCATGCCTTTCTTGCTCATCGCGTGCTTCTCTTTCAATCCTGTCGATCTGCTCATGCAGATTATTAATGGTACGCTCAGCGTTCTTCCACCGATGCACAGCAGATCGCTCTTCCTCTTCCGTGGACGCCAGCTGCTCCTGCAGACTGGCTTGTTCCGATTCCATAGCCAAAATTTGTGCCTCAAGCTGTTGTGTTTGTGCAGCAAGCATCATTAACCTTTCTATCTCTTTGCGCGTAGATTGAAGTGTTGCATTGAGTGACCTAATGTGGGCGTCCGAGTTATAGACGTTATTGTTCAGGTCTTCGAGTTGGTCCAGTAAGTTCCTATTCTCTTCTATTGTCCTTGCGTTCGAAGCTTCCAACTCTCTTTTGTCCATCTCGAGCTCATCGATACTGGCTGCCATCTTGCGACGCTCCTTCTCTGCCTCTGCCATGTAAGTTTCATGACGCTCAAGCAACGCCTGAAGGGCAAAAGTCAGCGAGTTATCTGGTCCCATAATTGAACTTGAGTCTGGCGCTCAAGAACAATATGCAACAGCGGGATTGGTGCTGCGTGCTCCCAAGTTTCGATCGAAGGATTCACCTACTTGACCAATCTGCGCCGCACTACGGAGATCCTTCTCAAGCCCCTCCATGGCTGCGTGGTTATGTCGCAGATATGCGCACTCAGAGCGGCCACAGCAGCAGCGTGATTGGGCCATATCCTGCTGCATTCCATGGAGAGATTGCAGTAATGGTGAATCGAGAGGAGGTACCGCGGAATGCGCCATGCTATGAATCTTGCCGTGAACCGCTAACTTCACTGTGTTGCAACATGGACAAGACGGAGTGATGTCGCCTCAACGTGCACTTGTCACCTGGTGAGTCTACATATAGAGTGGGAGAGCATGACGATCAAAGTCGTGGTTGCCAGTGACCCGTGCCTGACCGTTTTAGCTTCACAAGAAGCGTGATAGGCCCAGCCACCTTCAATGGATATTGAAGCTTTCAATCATTATTCTACCACTTCGATAGACGCTTGGGATCTTCCATCACATGATACGTCCAATAGAATCAATCCCCACGTCACTGTACATATCCATGCACTTGAAAGCAACAATGTCAAGCTCTGTTTTCCATGCCACTGATACTTGCCCCTTGAAGAGTAGGAGGCCATAAATCTTACTGGCATGTCATCATGGCTTGAGCATGATCGAAGGTCATGTCGAATAGTAAAGAGGAACTATAAGATGCGACAGATTTGGGCGCCGGGTGGATTTCCTACAAAGGGTCTTGGAGGGTTTCTTTGGTCGGCTGAAAGGGTCGTGATAGCCAGATGTTGCTCTCCGAAAAGAGCAGCCTCCGAAGCTGGTCGTTCTCGTTGTACAAGTATCTCGGAGAGCGGTGACGCATTGCTTGGTCTTCCCTTTTACAAGTTATCTCGAGGATCGAATGCCTTACGAGCACAGTCGGGGCCCGCCTCTGTAATGGCGTTCTTCATAGACCCATCGAAGTCCCCAATGCAGTTTGAGATCGATAAATCATCCACTCCCTCCCTTCCCTTCACCAGCCCCATTATGCACGCTCTGAACCTTTCTGTACTCTTCCTCCAGTGCCTTCTGCATCTCAAAATCCGCCTGCCGCTCTTTCTTGACCCTTTGCTGCTCGATATCTCGTACCACGCCTGCGTGCATTGCCTTCAAGTCGAAATTTATCAGCTTCTGACCATGACAGCGGGATGGGTAGGAAGATGTGTTTTGCATTCTTTTCTGGGGCAAGGCAGGGACTTACAGCTTTCTCGGACTGCTGAGCGTAATGAACGAAAACGATAGTGCCAGCAGCCATTAGAGAGGTCCCGGCGAGGGTGAGCTTGGCTGCGCGGGACATTCGGGTGAGGTCTTCTTATAGAAAAATATAAATGTTCATGACAGGAAAGAGTTGGGAAATCATTAACCCCAGGGCCTCGGGTAGCGGCGATAAATCCCTTGGCGTTGGCGGGACATGCACCTCTAGATCATACCTCACGACAGATCTGTAAAGCATCTCACAGCTTCCAACCAGCCATTCTCTAGCCCCCGATTAACCTCGGACCCGCTCAAGATGGTAGATACTTGAACTTCTCTAAACCACCATTCCCTACTGACCCTCCTTCCAAGTCCGCCCAAAACTCCAAAGGCATCCAAACCCTCCTCGACGTTCGGCCCACCCCCGCCCTCACCAATGCCCCCTACTAACCCCCCAATCGCAGGCCGAAAGAGAAGCCCAGAAGATTGTCCAGAAAGGTACAATTCTCCCCCGCCCTCTCTTCAGCGTTATGATGTAGCGCAACATTACTAACCAAGCTCAAGCCAGAGAATGTACTTCCCCCAACATGGCTATCTCCCCCCCAAGCTAGATCTAAGAATCACCTACAGATCGAACGAAGAGAGTCAAGGATGCACGAAACGAAGCCCAGAAGGAAATAGAAGACTATCGGAAGCAAAAGGATGAGGAATTCAAGAAGTTTGAGAAGGAGGTTCTGCTCCCTCCCTTCCCACTTCAACCACATACCTTTCCGAAGCCCACGTAGCTAACAATAGGTGAGGGGAACAGCACACGAGCGGGAACAAAAAGGCAGAAGAAGACGCGGCCAAGGATGCGGAGGAGCAGATGAAGGGCATCAAGGCTGCAGGGGAGAAGAAAGGGGATGCTGTGGTTGAAGACCTGCTGAGGGTGGTGGTAGAAGTAAAGCCGGAAGTTCCTGATCGGGTTGTTGCGCCTACGAAAGGGTGACGGGGGTCTTTGCATAGACGTGCGGGTATGAAGGAGTTTTGATGGAATTGTCTTCAGTTGTGGTTCAGTAGAACTTGGTAAATCACAGTTTGTTCTTGCCCTGAACATGGGAAATAGTACTGCCAAATCTTCCATTACTATCTGAACTATATCAAGATCTTTATGAAGGACGCCAACAGCATGAAGAAGCTACACTAATATACCTCGTGGACGGAATAACAGGTGCAAAAAATATCGTAATAGGTCGCGTTGAGCTTTCATGACTATAGCCAACAATTGACGAAGCCTACTGGCATTTCTGCCAAAGAAAAAAAAAAACGGCCTAATTCGCTATTGCGTACTGTGTGCCAGCCGCCGTTGTAGCACTGCCCGAGATTGTATACTTAGGGAAGCAGTTGGCGGCATTAGTCGGAGGTGGATAACCTGTGAAATCGACCGCGGCACATGTGCTATAGATACTGCAGTACAGCAAGCACCCATCGAGCGAAGGCGCAACAGCACCACGGAGATTGATCCCGTTAGGTCCGGATCCAGCAATGTTCAAGTCACATCCGATGAGGTATTGGTTCCCAAAGGTGTCGGTGTAATTCGCGCCATTGTCCTGTGGACAGAGAACCATGTTGGAAGCGGAACCAGTCGTTGGGCCATTGGTGGCAACTCCACTGTACAAGCTCGTGCCAGCGTTATTGTTGTATCCGGAAAAGCTGGTGTATGGGAAGCAATTGGCATCTGTGGAGGCCGCACCGTTATTGTAAGTGACTCCAGCGCAGCCACCTAAGATATCACAGTACTCGAGACACTTGGCGAAGGTATCGGCGTGCGCGGGATACCCATTGTTGCCGACGATTTGGAGACCACATCGAACATCATACGTTGTCGAAAAGATGTCTGAGTAGCGTGTGTTGTTGTCGGCAGGACAAGCTGGCTCATGGGTTATCGTTGGCTCGGTAGATACAGGGTAGCAAGGTCCACTTTGGCATCCATCGCCACAGTAAGCTGTGGTATTACCACAGTAACCGTGGGACGAACAACAACCTCCCAGGTAGAAGTTGCCGCAAACCGTGTTCCCATTTTGAGTACCGCAACTTCCATCTGTTGTCACTGAGCCAGCAGTCCCGGTAGAGCTTGCTGACGTAGAGCTTGCTGACGTAGAGCTTGCTGATGTAGAGCTTGACGATGAAGAGCCTGACGATGAAGAGCCTGTGCAAGGTCCATTCTGGCACCCGGCTCCGCAATGAGCCGTATCGTTTCCACAGAAGCCATATTGTGAGCAACAGGCTCCATTCGGCCAATTGCCGCACACTGTGTTCCCATTACCTGCTCCACAGCTTCCATCGGTAGTCACTGACCCGGCAGATGCAGTAGAGCTTGCGGAAGTAGAGGTTGATGACAATGATAAGGACGAAGATGAAGAAGAAGACCCTGTGCAAGGTCCATTTTGACATCCAGCACCGCAATGAGCTGTATCATTCCCACAGTAGCCGTATTGTGAGCAACACGCTCCATTTGGCCAGTTTCCACAAACGGTATTGCCGTTTCCGGCTCCACACGTCCCGTCGGTCGTAGTTGGCTGGGCTGTGCTTCCGGATGTAGTAGAGCTTGCAAGTGAAGACGAAGATCCATTTGTACCAGAGCTTGAGGATGAAGATGGGCTCGTGCTGCAAGGCCCATTTTGACATCCAGCGCCGCAGTGAGCAGTATCGTTGCCGCAGTAGCCGTACTGGGAGCAACAAGCGCCATTCGGCCAATTACCACAAACAGTGTTGCCGTTGCCTGCACCGCAAGTTCCATCGGTTGTCACTCCCCCAGAAGAAATAGGAGGGGAAGCTGAAGAAGATGAACTTCCAACAGTGCTGGAAGGGTAAGATGATGAAGGCGAGATCCCATCAGTGCTGGTGGCGGATGAAGAAGAAGAAATTCCATCAGTGCTGGAAGCGGAAGATGAAGATGATCCCCCACCAGCGCTACATCCACTTTGGCAACCAGTACCGCAGTGAGCGGTGTCATTGCCACAGTACCCATATTGAGAGCAACACGCTCCGTTTGGCCAATCTCCACAAACGGTGTTGCCGTTGCCCGCACCGCAAGTTCCATCTCTTGTTACTACCCCCGTGGAGATAGGAGGCAAAGCTGAGGAAGATGGATTGCCGTCAGTACTGGATGAAGAAGCAGGTGAAGATGAGCTTCCATCAGTACTCAAAGCGGAAGCAGTTGCAGGTGAACTCCCATCAGTACTCGAAAGGGAAGAGGCCCCGATAAGCGTACTTGCAGCCGATGTCGATGCTCCGGAAAGAGCAGGAGCGCCATCGCAAGGTCCATTCTGACATCCAGTGCCGCAGTATTCAGTAGTATTCCCACAGTAGCCATGGAGCGAACAACAAGCTCCTGCTGGGAAATCACCGCAAACAGTGTCGCCATATTGTCCACCACAAGTGCCATCGGTTGTGACTGGCAGGGCAGTAGAGGAACTAGAAGGGCTTGCTGAGGTATCGGAAGAACTTTCTGATGGGCCACTAGTTGAGCTATCTACGCCACTCGTTGGACTTCCTGCAGGAGTACCAGTGCAAGGTCCACTCTGGCATCCAGTGCCGCAGTAATCAGCAGTATCTCCACAGTAACCGTGTGTTGAACAACAACCTCCCGTTGACCAGTCGCCGCAGATAGCGTTGCCATTTTGCGCACCACAACTCCCATCGGTCGTGACTTGCCCAGGTAGAGGAGTGGAGGAATCAGTAGGGCTTGTTGTGGCATCTGAAGAAGAACTGAGATCACCAGATGAAGATGTAGTTGTACCGCTAAGAGCCGTACTAGAAAGCATTTCTGAAATCAAGGTTGAGGCCGCTGAAGCATGACTTGCACCGGGGGCAGAGGTGGCAGATACCGTCGTCAGAGCATTTCTTGGTTGGTATGAAACCAGTCTACCACTTATGATGTCTCCATCGTAGGGATTAATGTCAGTAACATCATACTTGAGATAGCAATTGCCGCCTGGATTGCCTGGATTGTAACTCGCAGCAACACAGCTATCACCGTTTTGGATAGTTGGGTCAGAAATATATTCACTGCAGGCGAAAAGACAGTTTTGTGCAGAGTCGGCTTGAATTGCAATTAGATCGCTGCCTGGGAAGTCAGTGCTGCAGTAAATTTGATATTCAGCGCCATCAGGGTCCGCGTAATAATCGCCGCAAGCAAAGCCAGTTGGAACTGCTGCTGGGCTGCTAATGATTGATGTGGATGTTGTCGTAACAGTAGATCCTTGTGAGTCGGTCGTTGTAATAACGGTGACACCTGTAGAAGGAGGTGGAACAGGCAAGGTGGTTGCCGTCGTGATGTCCGACCCTTGTGAGTCGGTAGTGGTGTCGCTAATTACCGTGCTTGACCCAGGAATCGAATTATAAGGGCTGTAAGACGTGCTTGATATGGTGATGGTATTACCTGACGCATCAGTAGTAGTGTAGACATCCACTGACGCCGAGCTTGATGATGAGGGACTCAATGTGTATACAATGCCGATTTGGTCTGATCCGCAGCATTCTCCAGCGCTACCGGAGCATGGAGTGCAGGAGCCGGTCGCCCCAACCTTTGTGCCGGTGGGTGCACTGGAGCCGCAAAGACATACATCGCCTACTCTCTATTAGCATCGTCCTATAGAAGAACGTGCACTATGAAGGCATTGAAAAGTGCTCGCAAGCTCCAAGACCATACACGAATTTGAGTAGACAGCAATCTACCCAGTATATTGGGACCAGAAAAAGAGTATAACTTACCGTTTTCTACCGCGAAAAAAGAAGTTCCGCCACAGAACGAGGCACAGTAAGTTAAGCTCATTTGCGGGCTGGTTGTTTGGCTTCCTTCTAGCAGGTTACCAGAAGCCGGATCAGCATACCAGCCGAGTTGCGAGTACATTCCGTACGGGCTGCTGACACTTGTCACGACAACAGTAGATCCACTGCTGCAAATAAGCTTCCAGTCTTGCTCGCCACGACAACTTCTGGTCAATGTGCATACCCAGGACCGCTAGCTCCACTGCCACTGGTACCATTACCGCCCCCACCAATGCCATACCCACCTGTGCTTCCATCGGATAGACAGACGCCAACGGATATAGTCGGTACTGCGACTTGTGGACTAGATTGAGCGAGCACTGCTGCGGGACCAAAGAGCCCGAAGGCCCAGTACTGTGACCTCATGGCAGTTGAAGATAAAATCTTAGTATGGATAAGAATAGTGCCAGAATTTGAAAGGCAAAGGTATTCGAACAACGCCTTGGAGACTCGACGACAAACAGGATTGAACGACAAGACTAAAGGAGCGTATGGGAAAGGAGAGAATGGGGATGCAGGCATTTCAAGATTCGAAAGGCCTTATAGGAAAATTTAAAATCGGAAAGGGCTCTGGAATGGTAAACATCGCGTGTTCCCATCGCCAGTCTGCATTCCTTGCCCTTCGCGAAACGAAGGCTCATCACGGCGATATCGGCACAATACGGAATACCTGTCGCGACTTGGATTTGACTCCATATTGAGCAGGCTCCCCGGTGGTATGTAGTATGGATTATTGGATACTGTAGTCTATGTTCATAGAAGACTCTGCCATGTGCGAGCTGAAAGGGCCACCGTACTAATTAGTAGCCGCTCGTTGTCACGTGCCCTCTGTTTGCCTTAACCTCCTCTTCTCCAATGCAGCCAAAGATGGTTCATCGGAGGTTCTCTTCGTCATCATAGATGCTCATGATCAACTCCTAAGCGTCAGGTTTGTTGAAATGTAGCTTGCATGGCTCTGTTCGCACCAAGTTTTGTGAGATGTCGTCCGAGTATTTTTGTTCGAACTGCTCTTCTCTGTCGAAATTTCAATTCATTGGCTTTTCTACGGCAATCACATGATCCACGTGTAGAAGATATTGGTCGCGCAATTGAGGACGAGTATGCTACTATCCGTGCCAAATATCGTGAGTTTTGTGACCAACGTTCTGTCTGGATTATTACTGATGGAATTACTAAAGAAACTCCTAAAAACCCGATAGTTCTAGCTCATGGGCTACTTGGCTTCAATGAGCTTCATCTGGCTGGAAAAATCTTCCCCGGTATTCATTACTGGCGGGGAATCACCGAAGCTCTGACTGCCAATGGCATAGAAGTCATCACCGCTTCTGTTCCACCGTCGGCTTCTATCGAGGAAAGGGCTGCGAGATTGAGCGAGAGCATTGAAGCGAAAGCTGGTGGCAAAGCTGTCAATATAGTCGCGTATGATTCTATCAATTTCCACTTGCTAAGTCGTATTGCTGACATTCCCCAGCCATAGCATGGTATAGCCTAGTCCACCTTAACCTTGGGAGCCACTAAGGCTTACTCGTCAATAGGGGTACACCCCAATGAACCCCAAGTAGAACCCGGAGTTGCGTAGCTGACCACCTTTACCAGCGGTCTCGACTCGAGATATATGATAAGTCGGCTAAAGCCCCCCAATGTCAAAGTCCTGTCATTAACAACAATCGCATCACCACATCGAGGTTCGTAAAAGTAGTGTCTCGTCAACGCACGAAGTAATCCTAATTGAGACCCTAGGCTCCGCATTCGCCGACTACCTCTTCGACCATATCGGCCGTAAGCAACGCCATTCCCAGGGCCCAAATTGACTGATTCACCATCTCCTAGCCACACGCCTGCCCACCCTCTACGGCGTCTTCAAAACTCTCCACATCCAAACTGGCGCCTTCAGCCAACTCACCCGCCGCTACATGCTCGAAAACTTCAATCCCAAAACCCCCGACCGCGAAGGCGTCCAATACTACTCTTATGGCGCCACCATGACACCAGCCCTCTGGTCCACATTCCGGCAATCCCACCGTATTGTTGAGCGCGAAGAAGGGCCCAATGACGGGCTGGTGAGTGTGTCTAGCAGCAAGTGGGGCGCTTACAAAGGGACATTGGTCGGGGTAAGTCATTTGGACTTGATCAATTGGACGAATAGGGTGAGGTGGCTTGTTTGGGAGTTGACGGGGAACAAAAGAACGTGAGTCTTATTAAGTTATAAATAGATACTTCAAGAGGCGAGCTTATGGGGCATTTAGGTTCAATGCGATTGCTTTCTATCTGGATATCGGAGGTGAGCCACAGATCCCCAATCATCCCCCCCCTTTTCTCCAACTAATGGAAATGTGTCAGATATGCTAGCTAAGGAAGGTTTCTGAACTCCCAACTCGAGACATATTCGTATAGTTTCCCCAAGCCTAGATGACCCGGAGTGGCAACCCTCCCCGCTACCCTCCTTAACCACTCGCCATCCCCCTCCTCATACCGCACCACCCCATCCACCCCGAAACCGCACTAACCCTCTCTCCGCAATTCCGCAAAAGCCCGGGGCGCTGTGTCTACAGAAGCTCCTGTTGGGGCCAGTACAGCATGATGGGATGGATTGAAGGATATATAAGCAAATGGAAGAAGATGGGTTGGCGCAATAAGAATAGATAGGCCTATGGCTTGCTACCTACAAACCCAACACCACCCCATCGTCCACCCTCTCCCTCTCTCTCTCCCCCCCACAAAACCCATCCTACCCCTCTCCAACAACCTCCATGATCACAATTCACACCACCCGCTCCTCTCAAAACACATCCGTCTCCAAAGGATCGCATCTCATAGCAATCCATTTCGATGCATGAGCGTCCAGCGGGATGGTGTTGGCTTTGAGGATTGCTTTCCTGTTGATGAAGGTCAATTTTTTGCTGTTGAGGGGAATCGTTTGGGTGCATTGTCTACCTTCTCTCGGTTCTCCACCGTTCTCTCCTTCCCCGCCTCTTGCAAACTCCCCTTTGCCGACACGCTTTTCTAGTCCCAACTACTAGCAAGCTCCGTATCACCGACAGTTCTCTCGTTCTTCGCTACAAGCCGTCTTAGAGGATCATATTTAGTTTTTACTCACGTTGAGCATCGATTTGGAAATTGCATATGCATTTGACATTTGATACAATGATCAATGGTTCCTGTTCACTCCCTCCAACCTTGCCCTCACCCCACCCCTAAACACAATATAAACACCCTCACATCTTCACCTCCCCCGGCACCCCGAAATCCCGCACATCCTTCCCAGCCTTAAGTTCGCTCTTCCCAGGCATCTTGCCCCTCCGCATCAACTCGGCCGACTGCGACATGACCGGGTCCATCTGCATGCTCGCCACCGCCACAACCTCCTCCCCCTTGCAGAAAAACGCCGCAAACTTGGCCTGATCCGGCTCTCCCTGCATTACCAAGTCGTCCCAGCCCCCAACCGAGTTGCCGCAGTACCGCAGCTGGCTGCCCAGCGCGCTCCAGAAGACGGGGATGAAGGGTTTGGGTTTTGAGCCGGGGTACGCGATGGAGCGGGCGACACTGCGGCCGGAGTTTTGCGCGACGTTCCAATGCTCGATACGGGTGTGCGCGCCGTGGCCTCCGGGGCCGTGGTAGGGGTATGTGGCGATGTCGCCGAGGGCGTAGACGTTGGGGAGGTTGAGGACGGCGAAGGATTCATCAGTTCTCAAGGATCCATCTTTTTCCAGCTTTACGGATGTGTTGTCTTTGAGGAACTCAGTCGCAGGCACGACGCCGATCCCGAGGATAACGAGATCGGCGGGGAGAATGGTGCCATCTTTGAGTTTTACGGCGCCGACACTATTTGAGTTTGAGTCACTGGGAAGGGCGGAATCGACGGAGGCAGAGAGGTGGAACTTGACACCTTTTTCTGAGATGATACGCTGGATGATTTTGCCTACTTCAGCACCCATGACGCGCTCGAGGGGGACAGATTCCATGCCGACGACTGAGACGTTGTTATCCGCTGCTAGGCAGTTTGCAACTTCCATGCCGATGAAGGACGATCCGACCACCACGATGTTTTTCCCTTTCTTCTCGCCAACCGCAGAGACAATGGCCTGAGCGTCAGGAACCGTGCGTAGGAGAAAGACATTTTGGAGATCTTTGAAGCCAGGGAGGGGAAGGGCGCGAGGTGTGCCACCGGTTGCAAGGATGAGTTTGGTATATGTAATGGCCTTTTCGGAGTGTGTGGACACGGTTTTGGCGTTGAAGTCGATTGAGGAGACTTCGTCATGGATGGTTTCGATGGAGGCAGAGTCCATCCAAGATTGGTCACGGAATTGGAGTTTGGACGAGTCGGTTATGAGGGCTTTGGAGAGCTTGGTGCGGTCGATGGGGAGGTAGGGTTCCTTGTGGATGAGGGTGACGGCGCCTTGAAAGCCTTGCTCGCGGAGGGCTTGTATTGCTCCCATCGAACCGCTGCCTCTGGATATCCGGTGTGGTCAGTAACGAATCGACTGCGACTGGCTGTTGAGATTGCTTACCCTCCAACAATGACGACCTTCTCTTGCCCTTGTTTCAAGCACTTCACGTTTGCCGCCCTTCTGCTCGCCTTGATCGTACTCTCGTCGCCCTTGATGTACACAGCTCCGCTCTTCTCCACAATCTCAAACTTGGCTAGAGGGTCAAGGGCGGGGGCATCTTCGACGTCGCCAGAAGCAACGTTGAAGCAAGCTGTTGACGGTCTCAGCATGTCATTGGTCTTTAATAAGTGGATTGTACTAACCTCCATGCCAAGCACAAGTCAATCTCCCATCCGGAGTAAGCACACCAAGCTTCAACGGAGCTCCATAATGCGTGCAATTGGAGCTCATCGCGTGCGTCTTCTCCCCAACTTTCACAAGCAAGACCTTCCCACCCTCAATGCCATCCACTTCCACTTCCCTCTTCTCCCCACTCCTCAAATCCAGGGCCGAGATGCCCTTAAGCTTGTATTCTTGTGCCGCCATTCTTGCTGACGTAGAGATCTGAATCGATGAAATACTCGAAGAACTACGGGGTATGATTCTTGACAAAGAAGATATCAGGGAACTACGGAGTAGCATGTAAGAAGAAGCTGGTGATGTGACGGGTTATGCAGATCCGCCAATAGAGGGAGAAGTGTTGATGCACGAATTGCACCCCACCAACGTTAAGAGGAACTCGTATCCGTCATGATAGGAGCAGTAGCCAATCAAGAGTGACATGGATGACATTACGAAGTCCCCCACTTTTGCCTCAGTTCTCAGACGTGCCAACGTCGCTAAGCCCCTTCGGGTTAGCGCCCTCGCCGGCACCCGTATGCTGCGAAGTCAGCAGGGCGCTAACCCGAAGGGGCTTAGCGACGTTGGCACGTCTGAGAACTGAGGCAACCCCACTTTTTTGGGGTGTTTGTGCTGACATAATACACGTTTCGATCTGTTCCCAATCCCTTCCCCTGTTCCACTTTATAGAGTACAGGAAATTTCATCTGCGGGCTTTCCAAAGGAGAATGATAGTTCTGCTAAACCTGCAACCTTTGTTCGAAAGACGTATTATGCCGCAATGGAACACAAAACCATCAGTCCAACATTCAGGAGTCTTATACCGGAAGACGTAAGGTATGCAATGAATTAAGGTGACCTGCAACACCAGATGATAGGAATAGTGTGAATCTTGCCTTCCCTTTCTGTCTGACGCTCGCTGCAACGCTAAAATACAGAGAATCAACACATATGCAGTTCCAGAACGATTCCCGTTGCTCCGGTGCAAAACCACTCAAGTCCCACTGTCCGGGAACAACCTTTCATTACCAGCTGTCTTCTCATTCGCCCCAACCGGCGCTGGAGGAGTTTCATGGTGATAGTCTCGCCTCGGTCCGTCGACCGGCGCGAGATCGTCCGCGATGGCGTCTTCGTAGCTTGGTGGTGCATCGTCTGGGAGGTCGGCAGTAGGAGGGGCATATTGTCCACTGGAAGGTCGTTGTGTTGCAGGCGCCTGGGAACTACTTGATTGTGGGAATGATGGTCGCGATATAGGGGCGGGTACCGGTCGTTTGACTGGAGGTTTGTCCGCCATTGCGGCCAGGAGAGCTTTTGGTGGAGCGATACCGGAGTATACCTCGACGGGCATGCGGAGGGTTTGGACGGTGAGTTCGGGCTACTTGGCTTAGATGCATAGGTCAACGTAGACGCTTGAAAGACTTACGTTGATGTTTCCGGCAGTACCGTAGGATAGACCGATGTTGATGTCTACGAAGTAATTGCGGGATATGTTGCATGTCGAAAATGACGGGGCCACATTGCTAGGTAGTGCGATACGATTCCACATTCCTGCATCGATCTCCATTTCCTTCCCAGTTTCACCGTCTTGAGGGTTACCCAGTGGCCGATGCATATTTGCAGAACTCATGATTACCCAGCTCGCCGGATCTGACCTTGACAATTCATGTGCTCGACAAGTGGTGTTGGCTATTAATGCGACTTGCAATAATTCTAGGAAGATGGTTGCCGGAGATTCGTTGAGTTTCGAAACTAGTATCCGTAAAGGCAACGGCTCGTGGCAGGTTAGGATTGGGGGATCAGGCAAACGGCCGTCGACATTGACTTTTGGAGGATTCAAAGATGGTTGTGGTGGCAGTGATTTAGTTGAGTCTCTGCGGAAGAGTCCCGACTTGCTTGATCCATCTATGCTGGGAGCGAACTGATGCTGCCGTCTGGCATAGGTCTCTCGTCTGTTTGGGGGTCCTCGAGGAGGTTCAATGGGCATGAATTTGAAATCTGCACGCTATAACCTCGTTAGCTCAGAAGTGACTTTGTGATAGCCTGATATAGAAGGAGAGCCATAACAGCTCAGCCAGTCTACTTACCTGCCTAAAATTCTCCTTGTAGAAAGCTGGCCGTTGTACCGTAACCTTCACGTAGTATCCTATTTCCATTTGCCCAGCAATTCCATTAAGGGATGGAGGTAACGTCTTCTTCACGTGTCTGTTTGTGTCCTGTGCTAACTCCATCCGAAGGCCAACCACATTAAGATTCGTAAACGTTGAGTTCTTGGAGCAGTCATTGTTGAATGGAATCTGTAGACAAGCTTTTAGGAGCTGGTAAAGTGTTTCGGCAGTCTCAAATGTACCTTGAGCTGAAAAGGATACTCATATCGGCCAGCCTGTAGGGTGTAGCTCGGGTTCTTGGTAGCCACCTTCTGGAGCTCCGGGGAAGGGAAGACGGTCTGGACTTTATAAAGCAGCTATACCTGTGTTAGCCCAAGTGCTCAATGGCGACATCATGTAGCAGAATACTCACTTACCTTGTGAACCTCGAGCTGGCTATGCTCTCTTCCCGAAGGTCGGCCCAATTGATCGACATAGCTAATCAGGCGGGTCTTGCTCTCGCCTTCGAGCTTGACGACAATAGCCGCAATTGTCTCATTGTAAGGGATTTGGAGGATTACCCTTCCGCTGATGAAGTCCAAGTTCGTAAAGCAATTGTGGGGCTTGTCGAGCAGAATGGTGACAGACATGGCTTCAGGTTGGCTGGAGGCGCAAACAAAATGGATACATGAGGGCTCCGATGATTCGTACTTAAGGGTCCGGAACTTGAATCGGGTCACTCAACGGTTGTAGCGTCATTGCCAATGGCCTGGATGTGAATCACCACTTGCAGCCTTGATAGAAGTGTCGGCAAGGTTCGTCAGGGTGAAGGCTGAGCAAAAATACGTACACTCTGCGGCACATCCGGAACCCACACATCACTCCTTTCTATCATAGATACCATGAGAATTCCAACAAAAATCTATCATTGGAAGGTTTCTCATTAGCCATAGTGTGTCGGGCATTTACTGCCACGTCTCATGAAACAACAAAGGGAAGGCATAACTGCAGCGTTATCACTTCGTAAATAGAGCAACTGCTCGATAGCTTTAGAGCATTATCTCAAGCTCAACATTTCAAGTTGCACATGCCAGTTAGAAACCAAGCTCATACAGTACTAGTCTAGAGAGTAGCACAGCCAGCTTCGATGCAATTACTCCTGTGTGCCTAAACCCCTTTCAAACACTACTTCTCGTCCTTGAGCGCAAGGATCCTCCTTTCGGCGGAGACAGCTGCTTTGAGCTTGCCCTAGTCTTTCTCACCCAGCCGGGACCACTAGGCATTTCGTAGGTATCGTCATCGTCGTCACTTCCTGGCGAGTAGACTGGATCACTTGACATCGTCAAGTCTACGATTTGCGACCCCAATGGCACTTGTGAAAGACGTGGTGTAAATTCCTCGTCCTCTTCTTTGAAAGTGCGGAAGTTTGGTACGTTTTTGCTTTGTGCTCGAATGTTTCGTTTAGCCTCAGATTTTGACCTTCGCTGGCGCTTCTGATCCTCATCTGTCGAAGCTATGGTCTCAAAAGACGATTTACCTTCGAGTGTGAAGTCATCGTTCTCCGGGACCAGGCTTTCGAATGAAGATCTCGTTGAAGCGAGCACATTTTCCAGAGTTGGAAACTCATTGTCAGAATCTGCGCCATCGAAAGACCACACCGGCTCGGGTGAGATCTTGCGCCGTGGGATGCCACCGCGTGGGCGCAAGCTCTGTGAAGCTGGTTTTGGGGAAGAACCGGGTGAGGAGAGTCGTTCGGACAAGGACTGACAATTGATTTTTGCCGATACTGGTTTCGAGGGAACACCGTCCCAGATAACGTCTTTATTCACGTTGTCCATGACACCCAGGTTCTCCTCGAGCTTGTCAATGGGTATGAGCTCAGAACGAGGGCTTGTCGCAGCCACGGTCTCAGCTATGGTTTGGGGGAGAATACTCTCGTCTGTCTCTATACCTATCGAATCGGATAGTACATATTCATTGAAGGGCTCAGGTCGATTGGGAGGTGGGCTGGAGCTGAACCCGGTGAACCTTGGGGTAGATATTTTAGTGGCGTCATCGTCGTTGTTATAAGCTTCGGTTATATCTGTTTTATCTTTCATAGCATTCGATTCGGGTTCTGGTTCCTTCTCAAGAACGTTGGAATTGATGCTTGAGCGCCAGCCAGCGTCTGTGATTAGTTCTCGGATTTCCTTGCGAACTTGTTCACCAACTCTGTCAGCGTTGGAATTATGTGCTGCTCCACTCGATTTGCTGGAGCTAGGTTCGTCTAGGCTTGGAAATATGTCCCCAGATCTTTTTATCGCATTGTCCTCGCTGTACTCTGGATTGAATTCTTGCTCTCCCAGTTGCTGTAATTGATCTCCATCTTGCTGGGGCGTCACAGCTCGAATAAGCTTCGGGTGAATGAGATCCACAAACGAAATCTCAACGATACCATCTGCCTCATCACCTTCATCGTCCTCATAGCCGGGCATTTCGAACTTGCCATAGACCCTTTCACCAGTCTCATCGTCGTAGAGCTCTTCTTTTGCAGGCTGATCTCGCTCCGCTAGAGTCATCCGCAATGCACCATCATCCGTCAGCTGATCAATGGTAGCAGTCTTGTACTCGGATACTTTGGGCTGCCAATTAGTCTCTGCGGACATGTCTAATTGCTTGAACGCGACAATCGTGCCGGGGATACAATTTTCTTGGTCTAGATCAGGGCACGACGAAATGTCTTCCGGTAGGTCCGGGAGATCTGTAGTTTTTTCAGCTTCGATGTGCACACTGACAGAAATGCCTTCAGTCTCTCGCATTAGCTGATCATTGACTGCAGGTTCATCGACCTCGCTGTTTATTATGCCCTGCGATTGCCGGTCTAACTTGGGCTTCACTGCACGCTCATTACTCTCTTGTTCAGCTTCGAAGTAGGACGGTACCTGCTGCTGTGATGCATCATACGGGGCAGCCTGCTCTTCCTCGTCTTCATAGTACTGCTTGGACTTCCGTTTGCGCTTCTTGCTGTTTATCTTCCCTCGGCCTCCTCTTCCTCCATACCCCCTCTGTTGCTGTGGGTCCCACCTCTGGACAAATGGAAACGGAGGTGTGCTGAGTTTTACCCCTTCGTGACAGCATTCCACAGCGCTCAAAATGACCTTGTCTTTCCAGCTTCGGTCTTCTCCAATGCTATCAGCAACAAAATCTTCAGAAGGCCGCACCATCTCACTGCCTTGGATCTCTTTGGCAGGACGTACACCTTTCGCCAGTTTATCTCGAAGATTAGACTCGTCTTCCTTCGTCTTAGGTGCACGGAGACCTAAAGAGCCGAAAAGTAGTCGTCTTGAACTTGCGAGGTCAAGCTTTGCTCGGCGCTGTGATAATTGTGGGGAAGTCGAGTTTGCCGGAATGATAGCTTCTTCTGATGTGCTCATAGGTTGTTCTGGTATGGCTTCGTATTCGGATGGCGCTTCATCCATACGCGATAGCTGAGAATTTTCTAGCTCGACTTCAGCGTCTGCCATTGCGATATCATCTATGGGTTTATCTGGAGCACGATCTTCCGCGACCCTCTCGGTAGCGGCAGGCGCCTCGTCCTCTGCATCTGTAGCTGCACCCACATCGATACCACCAGCGTTGATAGAAGCTAGCAGAGCATTTCGCTTGGCTTCAAACGCAGCACTGAAGTCGCTACTTTTTGGCGCTGACTCTTCAACAGCTCTATCTAGCTCTCTCATTCCAGCTTTTTTACGTTCTGCATCGGCGCTGCGAAAATCTGCTAAGGTTGCATTGGGAGCAAGAACGCCTATCTTTACGAGATAAGTTCTTCTCTTGTTGTCTCTTCGCCGCTGGTTTCGCTTGTGAGTTTGATTCTTCCCTTGGCCTGGTGCTATTGGCTGGAACTCAGATCCGTTGGGAGCTATTTCCACTTCACGATTTCTACTAAGATTGCTTGACAGTTTTTCAGGCGCCGAGTCCGAGCTGGAGCTGTCGCTACTGCTGGTATTGCTGCTGCTGGAAGAAGATCTGGAAGAATTTTTCCTTTGTAAGGATGGTAAGATCTGGTCTTCTGATTCCGAGCTACTAGACGAAGACGATTCAGCAGAAGAAGTATCTTCACTCTCAGATTCACTGCTACTGGATACGATCGAGCTAGCGTCCGTTTCCAGGAAAGGGCTCTACAAACGATTCAACGATTAGCATAACACTTCTCAGAAAACTTCCACCAAAGTAAATCTCGATAGCGAAGTATATTTCAACAACATACCTCAGCTAAATCACTCTCTTCACCTTGCGGCTCAGCATTCTCCTTGTCCGATTCATCCATATCAGGCAGATTAGTATTCTCTCTTTCAACTCCCTCAGCGTTAAGCACCTCGAGATCATTGTCCAACCGGACGGTTGCGGGAGTCGTCGTTTCCGCACAATTGGATTGCACAGTTTTCATGCTACCACTTGGTGCCTGTACGCTCGCGCTTTGAGGACTTGTAGGTGGACTTTTTGCAGTGTCGTTTCCCTTCTGGGGGGTGTCTCTTAGCCGTTTACTTCTCCTGCGTTTGGAAGCCTTATCGGCTAAACGCTCGTGAAGAGGCTCGTCCTCATCAAAAAGGTCCATTAAGGGGTTATTGTATTCTTCTGGGTACGGTCTGCCATTTTCGTCGAGTAGTTCAAGCAGGGCAGGACCTTGTAAGCCTAGTCCGTGTTTGCCATGTCGCCGTGATCTCATATCTATCCCTGATGGTTCCTCTACCCCATCTAGATTCAGTGCCCTCTCCGCATCCTCTAGACCGCCATGAGTCTCCAGTAGATCGTTCTGCAAATCATCCAGTTCATCCGCCAGGTCCTCTTCGACGGCTGAGAAATCTTCGTCATCATCATCGTCGCTATCCTCATCACTGGCATCTGCGTCATCGAAATTGGCCCGTACTGTGAGCTGGCGGTCATTAGCCTCCTTCCCAACGTTCTCATCTTCCTCATCGCATGTAATCCGCCTTCTCTTCCTTGGTGGAATCCTGACAGAAGGCCGATCCGCTCTTCGTAGAAACGGCCGTCCGAAAGCTACCCCATCGATAAGATGCTTTCCATCTGCCGAGATTTGGTGTCTCCCCGAAACCTTCCGAAACCGTAAATCCAAGGTCTGCAGAGGTCGTATGCTACTCTACGCTCAGCTTATAAAGTCCTGGATAATCCACACCCATAGTACCCAACTCACCACACCTCATCGTCCTCCTTCAGCACCTGCTCCAGCTCGGCAAAATGCAAACACTCAAACCCTCTGACTTCCACTGCATAATCCTCTAAACCCCAGTCCTCGCACTCAAGCGGAATGACATCGTTGACTTGTTCGAGGAACTGCGAAATGGTGCAGCTGGCGCCGGCAGCGGCGTAGGGGGGACGGAGGACGCCTGCTGTCCAAAGTATTTGAACCGGGGGAAGAGAATGTCGTTGCACTGTCAATTGGAGTCTCATGTTTAGGAATCGTTCTAAGACGATAGCCCATACAGAGGGATCTAGACACGCGAGTTCGAAGGTTCAACACGCGTATCAAATCTGATAAAGTGTGGTAGGGCTTAGCGAAGCCGATTTGATATGGTGGTACTCGTAGAGTCGTAAAGGAGGTTTATTTAAGTGGGGTCATAATCTAGTGTTGGTTATTTATTTATTTTGGCTTATTTGTAACTATAAAGACAGCCCACACCCGTACTAAGACATAGCCACAACGTAAGGAAACTGGATCTCTGGATTTTTCAAGATTTTAAGTCAGGTAGCATGCGAATCGAATTCTATGATGCAGTACATTCCGCAGACCGACTCCTCAAGACCAGGGCAAGAGCGACTATCCAGGCCTTGCTCCCGGAGGAGCTCCCACTCTTCTCCGGCCCATCGCCCTTCCCATCGCATCTCTAACCTCGGGGTCCGCTCTAATAGTATTGTTCACCAGCCAATCCTTAACCTTCCCCCTCAGCTCCTTGACACCCGCTTCATCATCCGCGAAAGGCGCCATGTCAAATGCAAGCAGCCTGCTGGCCTCTATATCAAGAGCTTTGGCGGTCTGCTCAAGTCGAGCTAGCTGTTGCATATCAAGAGCGGAAGAGGTGGCTGTGGTAGTCGGCGGAGGTGCGAAGAGGGACCCTAACTGAGAGAGGGCGATGAAGAGGGTGAAGGTTGATTTGCGGGCAAGGGTGAGCATTTGGAAAGCGAGTAGGGGCGGATGTGGGGTAAGAGATAGTAGCGGGTTGATGAGTTTAGTGAGGAGAGGCGGTTCGTAAGGGCGTGTTATGGTGTGGTATTCGAGGATGAAGAGGGCGGTGAAGGTGAGATATCGCCACTGCGAGGAATCGCTGATTAGCCGTCGGATCAGGTAGGAGGTTTGGAAGTTATTTACGAATCGTCCCCATTGTAGATAGCCAGTCACACCGAGGATGATCATGACAATTATTGATCCACCATAGAGAGGTACAGAGGTTTGAAGACTAGCTAGCAGATAGTCTCGAGTTGTGGAGCAGTGCTGCCACACTAGCATACTCGGACCGAAGCGCTCGTAAGCCCAGCGCTTGACAGGGTCAGTGAGCGTGTCTTGGGCGAGTTTCAGTTGAACAAAGTGTGCTTCTGCTGTAGCAGTGTCATCTGTAGACTTATCAGGGTGGTGTATCGCAGCTCTGAGATCCCGTTAGCAGTAGTCGCCTGGCATTCTTTGATTCGAAGGTTACTTGCAGTCTGCGGAACTTTGACTTGATTGTCTTCTCATCCGCACCGGGCGATAGCCCTAGCTCCCGATAAAAGTCGCCAGCCTGACGTAGCAAGTAGTCTGCTTCGAAGATCGTATATAGTAGGTATACAATGATCACCGTCATGTGAATGCGCCGCCTGTGTTTGATATATCTTGGGCTTCCTGGCTGGGGCTTAGGATCCCCGGCGCGAATGGTGATGCCATAGTATATGGACTGGAACCAGCCGGTGGCAAGCTATGATAAAAGAGCTTATAAGCATCGCATTACCATTTCTAGTCTTCATAGCATATGGAAGGGAGCCATACTGAGGGTCTCTCACATTTGGCAGGAACGTCCACCCGATATAAGAAAAGATATTGTTTGCTGCAGACATTCTGTCAAACTCTTTCAAACCTCATCAGACCATAGAATGAAACAGTGCAAATCTCCGAGACATGAGGGGATTGCCTAGATAAAAGGTTTCTGGAAGAAGTGTCCTGAGGGATTAAGAAGTTCAATTCCCACGCGAACAAGGATTATGCGCTACCCGTCCGCCAAAATGTCGGCACAACAACCGCCGAACCCTAAATCCGGCTGCAGCACTGATGGAAAGAATGCGAAATCAGCCATGGATTGATGAACTCCCAGCATTCCTCAAGGTCGCCATGTCCCAGGAACTCGATGACTTGGTCCAGCTAGCCAAGTCAAAGAAGACAAAGGTTAGAGATATCGAGAAGAGTGAGAAGAAGCGCAAACGAAAAGGGCAAGATGATTCCCAGGACCCCTCGCCAAAGAAAAAACACCGCTCATCAAAGCGCGCCTCGGAAACCCCAGCAGCCACCGAAACACCAAGAATACCCCCAATAGCACCAGACTCACCGGCCGGCTCCTCCTTTCACCAACAAACCTCTTCTCTCTATCTCCCTCTTCCACCAATCTCTCAATCGCACCCCCTCCAAGGCCTATGCGCTGAACACCTCTCGCCTCTGATTCTGACCTACTACCCTCCCTTCCATGGCGTCATACTCTCCTACGCCAATGTCCAGCTTTCCTCCTCGCCCGCTATTACAACCTCAAATGAAGATGTGCTAGCACGCTCAATTGATGAGTATGCCGCTAGTTTCATCTGGGTGACGGCGGATTTTTTGCTGTTTAGGCCAGAGAGGGGGAACGTGTTGGAAGGGTGGATCAATCTACAGAATGAGGGGAATATTGGGCTGGTGTGCTTGAACTTCTTCAACGCGAGTATCGAAAGAAAAAGATTACCGAGGGAGTGGAGGTGGGTGAGTGGAGTAGTGGGGCGATCACATAGTTCAAACACGAAGAAGCTCAATGATGGCATTTCGGGCAGTGAATCCGAAGAGGAGGAGCCACGAACAAGCGGTATCAGCGACGTAGAGGGACAATTCGAAGACAGTGTCGGAAACCCCGTGGAAGGACTCATCCGATTCCGCATCAAGGATATCGAAACCTCCAGGAGTACGGAGCGGGAGTTCTTGAGTATCGAGGGGACTATGTTGAGCGAACGTGACGAAAAGGAGTTACAAGAACAGGAGGCTATAAGAGTACAGCGCAGAGAGTTGAAGCGGAACGGCCGACCTAGGGAAGCTGAGCATGCCATGTCGGGGGCGTTGGTGAATGGCGATGATGAAGTGGACGAGGAGGCCGGGAAAGTGCGGAAAACGAAGTTGAAACATAGAGTTGCATACTAACGATGCTTTCGAAGGTTTTGTGTATTTAATGTATGGGTCCATGAAGTCACAGTCCTTTGCACCAGATGTACATATGGCGTTCAAAGCCAGAATAGAGTGTTGAAACATTACATGGTCTTACCCAGAAACATCGAAATGTCTGCTTAACTATGCATAGAGCAGCACATACGTGAAATTCGCCATCAGGAAATGTCCTACCATAACCTGACAAACCGTCTCAATCAAGTCCTTTGCTATTCTTCAGGTCTAAAGATCGGTCATGCCTGCCGAATCAAATCCTCCACACAGCGAGTGGAGCGTATTATTCACCAGCTCGGCGGATTGGAGGTTTTAGAGGGGAAATGATTGATCGGACTGAATGACGAACATAGGTGTTTGAGAGAAGCGGTGAAGATTGAGGGAAATGGTGGACTAGAGTTGAGTCGGTAAGATCCAGACTCAGGCATCGCACATTCACTCCAGCGCGAGGTCAAATCACCAGTGCATCGTGTCTTCACCCGTTGTTTGTTTTTTTATTTTCATATTTTCTTTCATCGTTGTAGTGGATGTGGTACACCGTATTATATTTCTTCTAAAAGGGACTCGCGCCTATGTATTCTTATAATAGGATAGCATGAAGAAACAAGTATACGGCTTCGCAGTTAAAGATATTGTGCAACTTCTTAATAATTGCCGTTGACGAGTATGTTATCAGCTGCCGACTGTTCGACCTCGAGATTAGGTTGCAGGGCCTTTTGCGGTGCCGGATTGAGTATCTGGTTTGCCGGGATGAGCCTTGCGGCTGGATTCACTTCCAGTCCAAAGCCGGGTTTATCCAGTTGAGACACATCAAGGTATCCTTTTGTAGGGATGGGCTCATTAACGAAGAGATTCCCAAACACTGGAAGGACGGACTTCCCATCAGGTGAGTTTGCTAGGTATTCCTGGAATGGAGAATTTGACTGTGAAACCACGAAATGGTAGCTATAGGGACCGCTGGCATGGGGAATTACAGGTATGTCGTATGCGGAAGCCATTGCAGATATTTTCAGGAGTTCGGTCAAGCCGCCGACCCACATCACGTCAGGCTGGAGTATATCAAGGTTTCGGCCTTCTATAAGCTTCCGAAACCCATACCTCGAGTATTCGTGTTCTCCTGTCGTAAATCTGATACTCGGATGGGCCCGTTTAATTTGCTCGAAGCCATCAGAGTCATCCGGCGACAAGCATTCCTCCCACCAATCGATGTTGAGATTCTCGCAAGCCTTGACCAGTTGAATTGTGTAGGACACATTCAAGCTCATATAGCAGTCGACACGCAACGGGAAGTCAGGACCCACGCTTTCACGGTGCTTCCTTAGGAAAGCAATGTTCTTCTTTAGACCAGCTGGCCCCTCATCTGGCCCATAAGGAAGAGGCACTTTTGCGCCAATGAAGCCCATTTTCTTCGCGGCGGCCGGCTCAGGGCCAGTGCAATAGAAGTTCAGTCGCTCTCGGGTAGTTCCGCCCAGAAGTCGATAGACTGGCTCATTCCAAAGCTTGCCTTTGAGATCCCACAGAGCTAGATCGATTACTGAGATCACAGCAACAGGTAGTCCTTTACGTCCATAGAACATGGATGCGCGGTACATCAATTCGAACAAGCTGTTTGTATTCCGAGGATCTTAAAACAATCTTAGTTATGCTATAAAAATACTGGGTAGTAGTGTATGGAACTTTTCTTAGCATACCTGCACCTATCAAGAATCTCTCAAAATGTTGCTTCACAAGCCAGCAAGCCGGAGGACCTCCAAATCCAGTAGCAAAGCCCTTGGTACCATCAGAAGCCTCAATCTCGACACAGAAAGATCCAAGAACATTGATGCCCCAACTTGTCCGTGACGCTCGATATTTCTCCCATCCTGACATAGGCGTCGCAATTGAAGTATCTATCAGCCAATGGCCTCCTTCAACCTATGTTACTCAGCATCGAACAGACCAATTGGCTTTATATAAAGCGACCGACATTGTGATAATCGCCTCCTGAGCCCACACCTTCAATAAGGAAAGTCTTGACCTCCTTGATTTTCAGTGAATATTTGGACACCATAGCTACCGTGGTTGTCTCGATGACTGTCAACTTTTATCTGGCTTGGAGTTGGGAGGATCTACTGATCTACGATGTGAAGAATGAAACAAACAGCTCTTTAAAAGATAGTGTTCGCACCATCGTTTGTTCGGTGCATTCGTGTCGGTGCATTGTGGCCCGATTCACAGAGATGATGATCAAGTATTCCATAGAGCGTTGCTCCGGGTGCAGATGATTGACTATTTTAGGAACAAGAGTAGAGTGGAAAACAAGTTGCGGAGGAGTGGAGGTGTTAATTCTCGGGTTGTGTTCTCGGAACCTCGGTCGACCTTCTCGCGACTTCAACTGCTCCGGCGACTCCATCGGCCAGCTATGGAACGTCATTCGTACCCCATTACATCAGGCCAACATCAGCAGCAATCGCCTTATTCGGCCACCTTCTCACAATCCGGACTACCTGAGTCTGAGAAACATGAAGACGCAAATGAAAATTGGAGCGAAGAATTCAGCGGCGGAGATGGAGGAGAAGATGCGGATAATCGGGATGGCTCTCGCAAGAGACGGCGGAGGCCTATGTCAGTATCGTATGTATCACGCCTAGCACTGCGCTCTTCCTATGATGGCAGCGGTTGAAAGTGCTCAGGTGCGAGCTTTGCAAACAGAGAAAGGTATGTCGCCTTGCTGGGTCATCAGAAGCTACGTTCGCCGAACAAGGACTAGGTCAAGTGTGACAGAGGCCAGCCAAACTGCGGGTGGTGCTCGAGGAATGGGCAACTTTGTGAATACCGAGAGCGGAAGAAGCCAGGCTTGAGGGCTGGGTATGGCAGAGAGCTGGAACAGAGGCTCGGTAAGAGTTCCAATGTAATTAGCATCAAGCCCGAAGAGCAAGCTGACTATTTGAAAGACCGATTGGAAGACATCATACAGTCACAAGGAAGACTCTTGCAAGAAACCATACATAACAACAATAAGCATCGTATGCAGATTTCGCCAGGACAGGACATCATGTCCTTCCAACATCAGTCCATGCAGCCACCACAAGTCCCCCAATCCGAGCCGCTGTTCCTGTCAAATTCTTCGAGCTACCCTGATCCGCAGCAACTCCAGCAATCGGAACTGACAGGCTACAATTCTCCCAGGAAAGCCTCCATACCGAAAATGCAGCAGTCCCATTGTACTGAGCAGAACCTGACTGAAAGCAGAGAGCATGATATGCATAGTGGTTTGCAGAACCATTCTCCTCATGAACCACATTTATACACCGACCGTCCCCTTGAATCGCCCACACTCAATATTCATACTGATTCCCAATCCAATCTTAGTTCTCAAGATCATGATTTCCCTCCGTATGACCTCCTCTACGCTCTTACAGATCTTTACTTCAGGCATATTAATACCTGGTGCCCAATCTTACATCGTCGGACCACCCTTGATACTTTATTTGGAAGACCTTCGTCACTGGACGAAGCGGACCGCATCCTACTACATTCAATCGTCGCTACAACTCTGAGGTTCTCCATTGATGAACGCCTTAATGGAGAGAATCGGCAGCGATATCACGACGCATCGAAGCGGAAGGTTCTTCTTTATGGTCTCGAGAACTCGTCGGTGAAAGCACTCCAAGCATTGGTCATCCTAGCTCTGGATCTCGTTGGCGCATCCAATGGACCTCCAGGTTGGAATCTGCTGGCCCTTATTACACGATCGGTGGTACAGCTTGGGTTGGCCGTGGAAACCTCAACATCGGCGGTCTTTTCCCATTATCCATCCATCTATACCCTTCGAGCCATAATCCTTCCGGAGCCGCAAAGCTGGATTGAAGACGAAAGCCGACGGAGACTCTTCTGGATGGTGTATCTCCTGGACAGATACGCTACGATTGCCACAGCCTTTGAGTTTGCTCTCAACGATACAGAAATCGATAGGAAGCTTCCATGTCGAGACGATCTGTTCTCTCGAAACCAGCCTGTTGAGACACGATGGTTTCGAAGCTCCGAGCGAGTAGGAAACTCGCTTGACAAGCCTGAAAACCTAGGTTCCTTCTCTTACTACATAGAAGTGCTAGGAATACTGTCACGTGTGCATCAATTCCTGAAGCAAGCTGTGGACATCAGTGCGGCATCGGACGTCGAACGCTGGCAGTACACTTACCGCGAATTAGATAACAACTTGGCTACATTGAGCGCCAGTCTGCCTCCCGAGTATGGGAGCATGGCTAGAATTTTCAACACTGGTGGAGGTAATAAGATTGTTAATCCACTGTGGGTGATGTTACATGCTTGTTTCCACACGTAGGTTAAGGTAACTCTCAATAAGCTAATGTGGGCGTTAAGCTTACACGATCCAGTACCGTTATCCGCCTACACTCTTCTGCGGCCTATCCCACGACGAGGTCCGTATTCTTCAACCCGTCCCTCACGGCGGGACAGAGATGTCATGGTGCTGTGGAGAACATCGTTGCATTAGGTCGCTATGTCGTCAACAACGGCATGCTTGACAAGTTAGGGCCGCCTTTCGCCTTCACTTTATGGGTTGCGGCGCGAGTGCTACTGGTCCATGGGTCCACCATCGAGCATGAAGTCAGTTCGGACATCTACTTCCTCGTCGATACACTTCGAGAGATGGGGGAATATTGGCAGGTCGCTGACCGCTACTGTACGGTTCTCAAGCGTGTCTTGGATGAGTATCGAGATTCCGAACAAGTGGTAGCTGCCAATGGCGAACGCGTCACTCCTTCCAGCGTAAAGATTCTAGCCGATATGCGCCGTTGTGCGTATGACCTGGATTTCCTGATATCCAGACAGCCACGGCATAGCGCCTCCAAGGCCGTTTCCGTTACACCATACCCTCCGCCCAACGAACTGGAGTATCTGGAGGCCTTTGATTTTTTCAACGTGCCCAGGCTCCCCGCTCCACCGAGTGCGCCCCACCACGGTCCAATCGACCCGGGCCTCCAAGTCGCACAAGCCGAGAGCTCCAGTAACCACTTCAACATCACCAATTACACCATGGACGCAAACTCGGACTGGCTGTTCAAACACAGTAATTGATGACTGAGAGCGATACCGGATGGGCCTAGAATAGCGAGACGTTGGAGGCCCCGCAAGGCCCCTGCAGATGCAAGAGGCTGCGAGCTTCGGCATCAGATCGGCACGGTGGGTCGTGCAACCCACGATCTCGATTCGGAAGCTAAAACGCTTTACGCATGGAGCCATCGTATACGGTAAAGTAGCGTCAGGAAGGAGTGCAGGTTAGTGCCCACTGAGAGCATTTCCGATCAGGCCTCGGGACGGCAGGACAATATCGGGCTGGGATCACCATCAGCAACCGGTTACAGTTTGCTGGAGGCATTGATGGTGAGATAATCGCTGCCGAGTGGTTCGTAAGACTACCTTATGTACTTTGGTCCCTGTGGATCGTACTGCAGGGCTACTGCACAGCATATTTTACGGTTGTTACAGGATCTAACTAGGGCATGACGCTCCAAGGCAGCCATGGGATCTTTTCTTATGCGCAGTCGGTCACGGCTCCCCCGAAGGACGAGCCATTGCAGCAGGGTGTATCGAATGTTTGTTTTGACGACCCGAGACCCGGTACAATGAAATCTGTGTTGTTCTCTCAGCCTCTACGTCTGTGTTACGTGGTGGTGGTGGTGGTGGTGGTGGTCAGCTTGTGGTCCATCATACTCTGTAGCCTATCCTCCAGTATTCCATCGCAATCGAAGCCCTCGGAGCGCGAATCGAAGTCAGAGGGGGAAATGACCTCATCACAGCTGTTCCGTTCCATTGGCGGCCAGGGCCCCCCCCTCTCGGCGCCTGCAGAAAGCCACGACACGCAATGCCGCAGCGCCAAAATGGTGAAGGACCTTTTTCAGACAATTTTCAGCTCAGCCAAAAGCCTCGGATACAGGCGAACCCCGCCCAGCACCCGAGAACAGCTGACAGCACTGCTGACTAAGGTAGGTGTCATTGCGGAGACGAGTAAATTGGGATCCACGTGGACCGACTTGTGCTACTGTACCCAACTGTCCCAACAGTAACCTACGGAGTACTGTACGAGTACCTCCAATCTCTATGGGGGCTGGCCAGTGTGATTTCAAGCACCCCTTGGGGGTCGTGTCCTTACGAATATCGATTAAAAAGCCTCATGCAGCTACTGCCAATAATAAGGTAACCGACTTGAAAGTAGAAGATCTTCTTAGCCCCGGGTCTCTACTCCGTACGTCGCACATATCTTTCGCCTCTCAACTCGTTTGACCTAAACCCCCCGCCCGGACTGATGGATTTGTTCAAGGCAAGGCGAATTTCGACGACATAGGGCAGGTAGTACACGGTGGAATGAATTGAATCTAGGAAACTGCGAGAACGGCTATCGTAGGTGAAGTACGGAGTACCTTACGGTAGGTATTACAATGTGTCAAGTACAGAATCAGAATAATCGTGACCGGTAAACTGTTATCTTACATGACCGCTTGACGACCCGACGGGAATACCTTCATTCGTTCGAATGGTCATGATCCCGCTAGAGGTATCAGTATGGTTCGGATCGGGCCTGCCGAGAGGATGAATTCGATGGTTCGGGACCGGCAGCTAATCAGGCTAAGGACGCTAACGACCGGCTAATGTAAAGATTACCCTCTTTTTGAGTTTTGGTCGAATACCCGCCCCGTACACCGGAAACCGATCGAAATCTCCAATGCAACAGATCTGCCCACTAAGGTAAGGTAGGGAGGGTAAGGTGCCTTAGTCCCATCCACGCTTCCCCCCCCCCTTTTATCTCCCCAATCCCAATCCCAATTCCATCCAATCCAATCCAATCCAATCCCGCCTAGCTTTATCAGCACCGTGTCCAGACGTCGTACTACGTCCCGGGGCAAGGGAAGAGGAAGCAAGAGGGAAAGTGAGAGAGGAGAGAGGATCGCAGAAGGGAGGTACCCTTGGTCGATTGCTGCCCTGAGCTAGCTACCTGACTATCGACGGTTCGGACCTAGTCACCACTCACGGCGGTTGCAACAGCTGATCGCGTTGCCAATGGAAGGGGGGGAAGAGGGGGGCTGACCGACAACCATTGGTTCTCTTTGCTTGGATCCAGCTGCAATGGTCGTACAAGGATCTTCTCATCTCTGACTTAGACTTAGCTAAACGTCCTGCGGAGATGTCGCCTTCTTCGTATCCGAAGTAGCGCTCCCAGATCCTGCAAGCCGGTAGCCCTTGCAACGCCCAAGAGCCAAACACAGCTCGAGTCGGAGTGGGGCGTACCGTGGTTCGTCGTATGCAACTCCCATGCGCTAGAAATTCGACTCCCGGGGGCCGGGGGGAGTAGCGTTAGCCTGCGGTGTCCAAGGATGCGGGAACGATGCGGATGGTAGGGTAGGATCTAATGTCGTCGGGATAGGGATTTCCAGGCGAGCCAGCAATAGAGCCCATCATCAGTGAGAATCACCCAAGTATGGAAACCAAACATCGAAGGTTGGATTTGGGTTGGGTTGGGGGGCGGGGAGGGTGGGGGGTGGGGGGGCGGAGGAATGGCGGAGGCATCTGCGGTTTCTATGGGCCCATTGGGTCAACTCAATTCCAGCAGATCGAAGCAAGATCTGTCTCGGCAATCTACCTGGACATCATACGTGATTTTCTTTGGGATTTGGCGCGCGTTGATTCGCATACCGTATGCACAACGTCAGACTACATCAAGCCTCCACAAGTGGGAAAGTGCCCTCGAGAGAAAGAGAGAGAGAGAGAGAGAAATAGAGAGTAGAGCGGAGGGAGTAAAAGTAGGGAGCTACCTTAGACTACCCTAAAATGCCACCCTCCTTTACGTCCTGCAAGATGATTATGTGGAGCGTCATGGCGGCCGGCGGACCATGGTCTAGATTGCACGCCTGCCTGCCACTTGCCATCTATCGTATATCGAGAATAGCCCTAATCTCCAGTCTACTTGACAAACTCAGTGTAAACGGCGACCTCGGGGTACTGCTACTGGATTGGTCAACCTCTTCAGATACTGAATATGGACGACATTCCATCCTCGACTCCTCTCCATAGACATTCAAGGGCCCCGCACTGGCGAAGATGGCTGCTGTTGGCTTCAACCCATCGACAAACGATCTTGCAGCCACCCAACCGACTTTGATGCCATCAGCGATGGTACCACGGGAGAAGACCAAACGTCCCCAACTCTCCTGTAATCCTTGCAGGCAACGCAAGGTCAAGGTTGGTATCGCTTCATCGTCTACCGCGACTGGCCGTTCTGATAACCATCGTTTCCAGTGCGATCGTATCCAACCGTGTACTGCGTGCTCGCTACATCAGATAGCAGAAATATGCCAGTACGATCTCACCGAGACCGAGCGGCATCCAATCTTGCAGGCGGAAGCGTTGAAAGAAAAAGACAGGGCGATTGCCAGTCTCCGCAACGAAATCCAGCTTCTCCAAGGCCAGTCGATCAAGTCGGAGCCGTGTGATGAATTTCCATACGGACGGAATCCTCAGAAGATGAGGTTACCACCCCGAGTGCCGGTGAAACCTGCCAATTCTCATCCAAGGCGCTTCCACAATGGTACGTTGAATGACAGCATTTACTTCGGGAGTCCGGCCATGGCCAGCGTCGTCGAAGAGGTCCGTATCTGCATGCGTCGATCTCCAACCTCGCACACTGAAGAATGCATAGTTTGCAAGTTTATCTGTCAATCGTCAAGGGGCGAATCTCACTCACGCGGTACCGCGAGGCACAGATGTATATTCGTATCAAATGTCCAAAACTTTTCCTTTCCCTACTCTATGGTCGGCCCAAGACGATAGTTCGACTTTGGTCAAGCTTCTGCCTCCCGAGCAAGAGATCTTTGCCTATTTGAATGCTTTTCAACGCCGAGCGCAGTCCTGTTCGTTCCCTCATGTTCCCGAAGAATGCACCGAACGAGAAATTCGGCGCTTCTTGAGCAACGTGGAGCACAACGCTGCCGTCCATCTTGACATGCTTGCTTTAGTGTTCTGTACCTTGGCGCAAGGAATTCAGAACGGAGTGTATGATAAATACGGTGAACGATGGGTCGCTGGCGCTGTCGAAACGGAATCGAAAAAGGGAAACGTATGGAGTAAGGAGATCCACCACCCAAGCATTGTACCCAGTTCGCTAATGTGCCGTAGTCGCTGCTGCAATGCAGTGTTTAAGGCTCTCGTCGTGCATGAGCCGGCCAACCCTATTGACTGTCCAAGCGCTGGTCATGATCAGTCCTTATTTAACGAACAGTGGCAAGTTCCTCGACGCATGGGCTTTGTTTGGCATGACCATCCGGTTGGCGCAGAGTATCGGCTGTAAGACATGCCACCTTGCTGACGATACTCAAGTGCTAACCTCGTACGTTAGTACATCGAGATCCAAGTCAACTCAACCCATCCCCGCCCGTGAAAGAGGTCGCGGTGAGGAAGAACCTCTGGTGGTGGATGCTCCATATGGATCAGCAATTCTCCATGACTCTCGGTCGTCCGCTCGGAATCTCGAGCATGGGCGACTGCCCGGCCCCGGAACCACTCGTCGCTGATCCAATTTACCAGAGCCTATCGAATTACGTTTCCCAATTCAGTATCTTGGCGCGCCAGATTCTATCTACCGGCTATCTGACGGTGGAACGGATCGACAGCTTCACGGACCAGTTGCTGGCGCTCAACGCTACTCTACCAGACATACTCAATTTCAACAAGACTTGGTTGAACCGCGACAGCCCCATTCCACCCTGGCCTTTGGACGCTCAAGCGTCTGTGTTACACGGGAAAACTCACAACTTTCTGCTTCTACTCAATCGACAGCGAATATCAAACGCTCGGAATAACGATCTAGCTCAAACCCTATCCGAGAACTCTAGTGCAGACGCGGCACGTGTTTCTCGAGGGCGAGACCGAGTGCTTGCATCTTGCCGCGAGCTTCTCCACGGTTTTGCGTTCTTCCATACTCGCGTCCGTGCCGCCATGATCTGCTGGACCACCGGACAGCACGCGTTCAACGCAAGTATGATCCTGGTTCTCTCAGCGCTCGAAACCAGAGAAGTCAATGACCTTGAAATCGTGAAGCGTACCTACAGTATCTTCCTCGAGATGAACAAACTTGGCATACATAAGCTCGCTGGTGCGGCAGTTGAGAGACTGGGGGCCCTCATGAAAGAGTTTCAGTCGGGCGAATCAGCAAAGGAGACGGTCATGGGCCGCCAGGGGATGATATTGCTGGAGGATCCTGGACTGCCAAACTTCTCGGACAAGCAAAGCTTTTCGCCGTTGGGCTTCCAGATGGCCGGTGGTGCTCTCGAATACGATGGGCCTGGATCGAACTTCATCGCAGGCGACACTAGGGTTGGCGAGGGCGAGAACTCTGCCGCTAAATCTACGCCAACGCAGCGAGCCGCGAGGAAGGCAGCTCAGCGCAAATCCACTCCCGGACGTGGTACACGGGTCCGCGAGTCTACGAACAAGCAAGCACCGAGGCGCCGACGTTCCATTCCTTACGGGACTCACCCCCGGCAACTGTCCCCGAAGAAGTCGCACGCAAAGGGCCGAACAATCCACAGCGCAGGCGCTGCCCCCCCTCCCGGATCCCTTCCTTTCAGCTTTTCCAACCCAACCCTCTCCGAGCCCGTCCGTCCGAGCATGCTCACCCCAAACGAGGCATCATTCTCTGACATCAACGCTTTCGACAGCCAATCGCAACCCCTGCACGACCTCAATTTCGAACCCATCCCTCAACCCCACGGCTTCCACCAACACCGTCGGACCTTCTCGCAGTCCGACTCGGACCCGGGAATCCAGCCGTTTGCGTTTGACGCCCAGATCGCCCCCGCCGATCTCCTCGACGACAGCTTCCACGCCACGGCCCAGGCCATGGACTACGGCATCGACGACAACGGATTCAGACAGTACCATCCGCCGTATGCCTACTCCATGGCCGAGATCCCGTGCTCCACTTTTCCGCCTTACTAGAACGAACGAACGCGCAAGCGAGCCCTTTATTTGTTTTCGAGTTTACTGAAGAAAAATGCATTTTGGCATCCGAACAGGGCGATGGGTTCCAACAGTACCATCCTGCCCCCCGTCCCCCCCGTTAGCGCTGCATGCTCGTTTCCTTTTTGGGTTATTTTTCTAAAAAAAAAGGGGCGGGCACTTTGATGCATTCTGGCATCGTTTTGGGGGGGGGGAAGAGATGGGGTCTAGACAGTACCATCCCAACCCCCCAACTGTGAGCGTAGTACTCTTTTGCTGCATATTCGTTGCGAGTTGCTCTACGGCCACCGCCGCGGATCCGCTTTGGAAGTGTTTTCTCTTCCTCTCTCTCTTTTTGTTCGGAGAAGGAGAATCCTTAGATTGGCAGCCCGTTTCCCTCCTCTTTATAAAGGAAGGATTCTTGGGTTTTTGAGGATGTTTTTCTTTTCTCTTGAGGGAAGAACCCTTTCCAACCTTCCGTTTTTTTCCTACCCTTTCGTCAAAAGGGAGACTGGGTTATTTTAATTTGTTTTTAATTATAGAAGAATGGGGGCTTCAATGACGACGGTAAGGAATCCAATCTACTTTTGGTGTATCTAAAGGGGAAATGACATATAATGACCTACTTGCAATTGGCTCTGTAATCGAGCCGTCGAGTGACGCTCTTTGGCTCCCGAAAAGGGAGCGAGGAGCGAAATCTGTTTGGTTGTTTGTTTGTTTGTTTGTTTGGTTGTTGGTTTGGTTGTTTATTTTTGGTTTGGTTTGGTTTTATATTCTCAACGAAAGATCTTGCGACACGGAAAGAAGACTTTTTTTTCGCTCTTCCAAGCATTTCCCCCCCCTTAGTATCCCAACCCCCTCGCTCATCCTGCTTTTCTCCCTCCTACCACCACCAAAAAAAAGGGTTGATAAAGCGGGCGTGGAAGGCTTTTCTTTTTCTTCTTCTTATTCTTTTTTTCCCCTTTGCAACTAACTATTCTTTCCTACCTGCCCTTGGTTCTCTCATATATACTACATGCCCTTTTTCATCTTTCCCTGCCATCTCTCCATCTCCCTCTCCCTCTCCCTCTCCCTCTCTCCCTCTCCCTCTCCCTCTCCCTCTCCCTCTCCCTCTCCCTCTCCCTCTCCCTCTTGACCTTGCGCTGTACCACAGCCATCCTCTAGTGATCACTGCTGCTCTGCTTAGGTGTTTGAAAGACCACCTGTTGCACCTGAGTCTGCTTCCCTATATCACACCTCAAGCTATGTCACCCGGGGCATTGCGTGTTCAGACTTGTCTGCTTATGATTGCTGCAGACACAGGCGGTGGGAAAACCAGTGACTCAACCACAGCCCAAAATCTGAATGCAGGGTCTTCTGGCATGCAGGTTTCAGTAGGTGGCAGGGATAACTTCTTGGCAGCTGAGTCAGACAAGACCATAGCCTTGATGATTGACTGCTGCTCCGAAACCAAGGTGGCCACTGCACTGCTGGCGCATGTACAGCACAAGAGCCCACAAGTACGAGCCAAGGTTGCATCCCATTTGGACTCTTTGGTGCAAGGGGACCATGGGATGAGACTGGCAGGTATGGGTTTGACCTGGATGTACAAGGCAAAGCAAATCACTTCAATGCTGTGAGTCCATGTCACATGCAGAGGCAATGACTAAGTGTGCCTAGCTCAGGTGGTTGCTGAAGGATTGCAGCTGCTAGAGGTCATGGCAAGATTGTTCTTTAAGAATGAAATCCCAAGGTACTCGGGGTCAGCGCTAATTTGGATTTGAGGGCACTCAGTGATGGCCTTCTGATGTGTGTCTTCATGCTCAGGGCTCAGGCTGAAGCACGAAAGCCTGATACTAGTTCACGGCATGTCTCTGAGTCTGAAATCAGTACAAGACGGGCGATTCTGTAGACATTGTGACGTTTCTGTATCCCCAATTTCTCTATGGCACCTGCAGGAGCTGGCGGTCAACTGGAGAAGGTGTTCAAGGCTGCTGTGGGCTTCTTAGAAGAAGGCAGCCTGGATGCACGCACTTACGGCAAACGTATGATCTGGCAGGTGGGGCTCCCACCAACACCCCCCCCCCCTGTTGCACCATACTGCGCTGTATGCTGTTTGGGCTGCATCTAGATGCATTTCAGTGCAGCACATGTTTGCAACAATGCTGTTCATGTCTGTGATGCTGCAGCACCAGCACATCAGATGAGGAGGTCCTTTGCGCACTGCCAATGAAAACAGACATACCAGTCATGATTGTAATGCGTTTGTCAAGCTTGAACATCACAATTGTACAGCGGTGTACAAATCGAATACTTCTGTACACACGCTAGCAGTCTGTCATCAGATGTCTTTTTGTGGTTGGGTATGTCACGGCAATCCCGAGCAACTCAAGCTCAAGCCGAGTGATGGCCTTCAGTTTTTTCCTGTTTTGAAGGGAGGGGCATAACACAAGGGATGGTATCTCTTATTTGGATAACTTTTGGAGCTCCGTTGTTAATTTTTTTGTTTTGTTGGTGTGCACCACCGAGTCAGAACACATGGGAATTCATGTGCCACATGTGCCAAGCAGCAGAAACACAAGTCTCGGGGGCAGGAACGCATCCTCTGTTGTGCCAGACATCAGCAATGACCCACCAAATCTGCCAGGCCACATCACCTGAGTTTATCTGACTCTACCTGATTTCACCTCTTGGCACTTGATTTCACCATAGTGCCTGTGCCAAGCAGCAGAACCACAAGGATCGAGCGCAGATACACATCCTTGGTAATGGCAAACAGCAGCAATGTTCTACCAAGTCTGCCACATGCCATCTCCTAATTTCTGCTGATTTAGGTTCATGTCACCAGATTTCACCTGAGTTTCCCTACTTGACCTGATGCCACCTCATTTCACCTGAGTTCTCCTGAGTTCACCTGAGTCCTGGGTTGGTCGACTGTGTCTGACAGGTGAAGGAGATGATTCGCATGGAAGAGCTAAAAGGCATGGTTGGGCGCGTGGGTGGTGATGCCAAGCAGCGGAAGGTATGGGAGGTGCTGGACAGTGCAGCGGGGCCGCCCCCCTTACCCCTCAAGTCGGCCTACAGCTCCCGGTCACCATCCTCCAGACAGGTGCAACACTATTTGTTGTTTTGGGTCCCTGGTCTAACCTGGTTCAATCTGGTCTAACCTGGTCTGGACTGGTCTAACCTGGTTAAACCTGCTCTGGTCTGGTCTGATTTGGTCCTGCATGTACAGATCTGCTTACAGTATGTAGCTCTGGGCTGCTGCCTCAGGAGGCTCCCATCATGATGCACAGCCAGATCACTGTTGGTCTGGTCTGGTCTTTCATTTTGTGCGCTGAAGGGTGTAGACTTTTCTGTTCTTGTTCCCTGTGTTTTGGATTGTGCAGCAATACTGCTGTCCTTGTGTAAAGTGGCCTGGACGCCACTCTTGCTGTCACAATGCATGTGATGTCTCATGTGTGCTAACTGGCCACAAGGACAGCAACAAGTCTGCTGTTTGCATGAACTGCATACTTGCTCATGCCGACATGCGGTATGATAACATCTGATGTGCAGTACGGGAACGTCTGACGTATGGTGTGATAGCATCTGATGTGCAGAATGGAAATTTACGATGTGCAGAATGAAAGCAGCAGGAAAAGGCAATGATCCAATACCAGGGTTACTACATAAACAAGTTATACACTCTGTGTGATCACTGGTTAACCAGGGTCACTAATAATACAACATGTACCCTGTGTTCAATAGTTATGGTTCACTGTTCCTGTGTCATGACTGTGAACGGTGCTTTTAGGGTTTGACAAGCCCTTGGGGTGGCAGTGGTTTGGACCTGCCCAGCACCCCTTCCTCCCCTTCGACCTCTAGCAGGCCCACAGCTCTGCAGACCCCCCCTCGCAGCACCCGCTCTCCCATGGCAGCCAAAGGGGTCTTGGTCACAGTCACTGATGACATGCGCAGCATGCCTGCTTTGACTTCAAATTGTCTACTGTCAGAGTACAACCCTTTTCCACCTACGCCTGGGTCCCCAGGCAATTTGGGAGGGTATGGAGCAGGATTTGGGTCAGGGTTGGGAAGTGGGCTGCTGTCACCCTCCTCAGGGGGTCCAGAGCGAGGGGTCAGCAAGGGGTTGGGTCGGCCGGGCTACGCAGCCAAAGCTGGGTATGGGGGCTCCTCAAGTGGAACAAGAGATCTGTCCATTGCAGCATCGCGAAGTAGACGAAGAACGTCAAACAGTTCTGATCAGACCGATAATGGGAGGCTATAACACCTTAGTGCATCAGTGCAGTGACGCAAATGGTGCTAGCTTAGCAGCGTTTATATCATTTGCCTGTTGGCAAAAAGGGAGTGCTTGTACTGGTTGTTCAAAGCAGGCAGTGTTCTAAGCTAATCTCACAAAAATTGTGACAGGTTTATGGTACAGTACATGATGAGTGTGAGCTGTGTTTTCTAATCGAGAACCGGTGTTTATTCAGCAGACGTGCAGCATTGAAGATTAGCGTTTGGACAGTATGTTTGTATCTGTCCATATCCCAAAATAGGTGATCTCAAGCTGGTCAGCTGCTTTACTCTGTGTCATAGATGCAGCATCTGTTGATATGCTTCTCAATAAGCGATGAAGCTCAACAAGACCTTTTCCCTGGCATGACCAGTAGTCTGGCCTGTACACAAGCAGGGTTTTCAGTCCTTATGTCACCTCATGAGTGAGCACTAGCTGCGACCAGTAGCGCACCCATTCACCCAGCCGGCCGCAGCTCAAGACAAAAATTGTTGTTGCTGTTATGCTGCCTTGCAAGTCGTCAGATACCGAAAATGCACTGACACGTAATGGCAAAAGTCGAAATTCGTGGTCTGTAATTGGTCATGCACTCCCCGAGACATTTGCAGCTCTGCTATACAACATAGCATGAGCCTTTACAAGGTTCAACCAATCACAATGGTTCAACTAAACAGAAAGGCTTACTGACGTACAGCAGCAATTTGAAATGACCATCTATTAGACCTGAGTCCAGCTGCCCATGCTAAATGCTGCCCACGCCAAATGCATGGCTGAAAGGCAAAGGTTGGTCATGCTGTCATTGTGCAGCGATCAATATCCAATAAGTCAATTCTCACCACACAACTGCTGCAGCAATCAACTGATTGAGCTTACATGCATACTAAATAGCGATGTTCTGTTTGCAGTTGCACTGTACTGATGCTTCTACTTCTGCACCATGCATGCTGAGCCATTTAATTCCGCAGGCTTAGCCGACAGGCGTCAGGTGCGTGCAACGCACATCAGCTCATTCAAGGCAGACTGGTTCTGAGAATCACAAATGTCGTAGTTCAACTCAAGCATATGGAAAAAGAGGTAAAGAAAGTCTTAAAAATCCATAAGTACCTAATTTCAACATAATTCCAGCTAAAATAACAGAACCAGCTGTAGGTGCTTCTACGTGAGCTTCAGGTAACCAAATA